>Ga0209061_1000174_pt1 | contig 210938 bp, 189 predicted proteins | sample Coa_R1_10_FD_187157 | JGI IMG/M metagenome (GOLD analysis project Ga0209061, IMG submission 187157) | Surface soil microbial communities from Centralia Pennsylvania, which are recovering from an underground coalmine fire - Coalmine... | ecosystem: Environmental > Terrestrial > Soil >... | reverse complement strand
GGTCAAGCATTGATTTGTCACTACAGTCAGTGATACGAGCATCGGGCTAGTGCAAAAAAGACCCTGGTCAGAGGCTTGTAGGGCTTGTCAAACCCGCCACATGACGAACCCACCCGCCGAAGTCGGGTGGGACGGCCTTCGCCGTGAGCTTGAAGCGGCTGCCGACGACGAAGCCGCCCGGGTGGTGGGACGAGGGACGGTCCTCTCAGCGCTGGCCCGTGTGGTGTTGCTGGCCGCCGCGAAGCCCGACAGCGAACGTGCGAACTTCGGTGGCGTCGAGCACCTTCGCTACCGTGTTGCCCGGCTGGAGCGCCCCTGGCGGGCCCGTCTCGCCCCGACAGCCCTGGTGGCGTCCGTCGCCGCCGGCGTCGTGGCCGCGATGGCCTGGTCTATGTGCGCCCAAACCGGCACCCATGCCGGCTTGTCCGGGGTCGCGGTCTGCACCGGCGCCCTTTCGGTCGTGGTGCTGAGGCCCTTGTGGGGCAGGCACCCAGTCACATACGCTCCCAAAGTTTGATGCCACCGAGGATGCCGGCAGTGTTGTCGGCTAGGTGCACGTCAGGCGGGAGGTCCAAGGTGACGTGGCGCGAATTGCCGCCTCCTATGTAGCAGTGGTCAAAGAACACGAGCTCTCTCAGGATCTCGAGGGTGCTGGCCAGCCGTGCGTTCCACTTTTTGTTGCCTACCTTTTTCCTCGCGGCGTCACCTAGGACTTCGTTGTACTCTTTGCCCCCCTTGGAGAGGGGGTGGTGGGCCAGCTCCAGGTGGGGGGATAGGTGCCCTTTGTAAAAAAGCGCCGTGCCCACGCCCGTCCCGAGCGTGACGACCAGCTCCAAACCGTCCCCGGTGATGATGGCGGCACCTTGCACGTCGGCGTCATTGGCGACCCGGCAGGGCTTACCGAAGGCCTGCGAGAGGGCGCCTTGGAGGTCGAAACGGCGCCAGGCGGCTTCGAGCTTCGGGCTCGGCTTGCCGCCCGGGCCGTCGGGTGAGACGAAGTGGGGCGCCGACAGCACGTGGCCGTCGCGCACCATCCCGGGGAAGCCTGCCGATATGCGCTGGTAAGTCGGGAGCCCTTCGGCCAAACGTACAAGAGCAGAGACAAGCTGTGTGGGGGACAGGGGGTAAGGCGTCGGGGCCCTCACCGGCTCGTGGAGGAGCTGGCCATGGTGGGCTAGGACCGATGCTTTGAGCCCGGTCCCACCTATGTCAAACGAGAGCGTCCGAGGCTGCTCCTGCGCACTTGGGCCGACCTCGGTGGGAGCGCTAGCCATACGGTTACCCTAGCGGGCTACTTGGCCTGCGACGAAGGGGGTATACCCTGGTGTGATGCCAGGAAAAGCGCGCACTGTAGAGCAGGTCGCCAACCAGGGCGGGCCAACGAGCCCGAGCGGGGCCATGGGGCCGGGCCCCGAAGGCCTAGGAGCGCATGGAGGGAGCCGAGCGAAGCTCAGGTCTCTTGCTGGCGCGAGAGTCGTCGTCACGGGCGGTTCGGGTTTCATCGGGGGCCATGTCGTCGCTGCTCTGTGCCAGCTTGGGGCGCAGGTGTTGTCGGTGGACCGTCGGAGCGCGCCTGAGCGCTGGCGTTGCCACCCAGTCGTTGGGGAAAGCGGTGGCGGTGTTGTCGGGGAAAGCGGTGGCGGCGGCCATGATGGCTACCAAGGGCGCCACCAGGTGCAAGCACTCCAGGGCGACCTCCGGGACCGCTCTGTCGTGGAAGCCGCCGTCCCCCCTGGTACCCGGGCGATAGTACACCTGGCGGCGCAGACCCAGGTGCTGCGCTCGCTCGAGGACCCGCAGGGGACTTTCGACAACAACGTCGCGGTCATGCATGCGCTCCTCGAAAGAGCACGCGAGCTGCACGTGGGCTGTTTCGTGTTTGCTTCGACCAACGCCGTGGTCGGAGCAGGCGCTACGGGCACCCTCCATGAGGGGGCAGCGTTAGCGCCGCTCACACCTTACGGGGCAACCAAGGCCGCCGGTGAGATGCTCCTGTCCTGTTACAACGCCGCCTATGGGGTGAGGGGAGTGGCGTTGCGCTTCACCAACGTCTATGGGCCGGGGATGTCCGAGAAGGACAGCATCGTGCCGCGGCTCATGCGAGTGGCACAAAGTGGCGGTGCCTTCGACGTTTACGGCGACGGCAAGCAGGTGAGGGACTATGTAAATGTTGCAGACGTAACCGAGGCTGTGCTGCTTGCGCTCGCCGAGGAGGAGATGTCGGGGCCGGTGATAATCGGTTCGGGCACCTCTGTCTCGGTGCTAGAGGTCATCGAGGTAGTCGAAGCCGCTCTCGCCCGGCGTGTGAACCTGCGCCACGTCCCGCCAAAAGCAGGGGAAATGCCAGCAGTAGTGGTCGACAACGCTCGTGCGAAGAGCTTTGGCTGGGAGCCCAGGGTAAGCCTGGAGCAGGGCGTGGCCGAAGTCGCAGCCGAGTGGGGCGCGCTGGGTGCCTGAAGCGGGGCCGAGAGGGGGGCGGCCAGCGTCGAGGAGGGGGCCGGCTGGCCTGTCCGAGCTGGACTGGAAGGTGGCCGGCGAGTTCTTACGGCGGTACGAAGACAAGCCGCCGGCAGACTTGGCGGTGGTCATGGCTGCTTACAACGAGCAGGAGTCCGTAGGCCACGTGGTGAAAGACACGCCGAGAGAGGTTGCCGGCCTTTCGACCGAAGTGATCGTTGTGGTGGACGGTTCCACGGATGACACTGCTCTGGTCGCAGAGGAGGCTGGCGCCTTGGTGTGCAACGTAGCCGAGAACCGGGGGCAGGGTGCGTCGCTCCGCCTCGGCTACCACTTGGCCCGTGAACGCGGAGCGCGCTACATCATCACGACTGACGCTGACGGCCAGTGGCTCGCGGACGACATGGAGCGAGTGATGGCGCCGGTCCTTGCTGGTGAAGCAGACTTCGTGAACGGCAGCCGCCGCCTGGGTTCGACCGCCAACCAGGACTTTGCACGCAACGCGGGGGTCGTGGTGTTCGCAGCGCTCATCTCGGCCCTGACTGGCAAGCGTGTCACCGACCCTGCTTCGGGGTTGCGGGCCATGACCGCCGAGCTCACTGCGGCGGTGGTGCTCGACCAGCCTCAGTACCAGTCAGCGGAACTGCTCATCAGCGCCGCAATGGGCGGCTTTAGGATAGTTGAAGTCCCTATTTACATGCAAAAGCGCCACTCGGGCAAGAGCAAGAAAGGCGGTAACTTGGCCTACGGCTGGCGGTTCGGCAAAGTAGTGGTGCGCACCTGGTTGCGAGAGCTGTTGGCCTCGGGGGCGGAGCGGTCCACGAAGACCAGCCGGTCGTAGGCCACGTACTTAATGGCTGCGAAAAGCACGTTCGCTCCCATGTAGCTTACCGTCACCACGACGTCGCGCGCTGTGGCGCCGGCGTGGGCTGCCGCCAGGGCCGCCAACTTGGTGACACCGGTGTAAGCGCCCCAAGAGGCGAGCGTGATGAGAGCGTAAAGGGTCGTCTCGCGCGCAACGCCTTCGCGACCGCGTTTTTGCCAGGCCCAGCTGCGGTTCAGGGCCCAGTTGGGGACGGCGCCTGCCAAGAACGCGATCGTGCTCGAAGTGATCGCCCCCAAGCCAAGCCAGCTGTAGCAGACAGTCACAACGACGCTGCTCAGTGCGAAGGCGACAACCGAACCTGCGCCGTAGCGCCAAAGGCGCAGCACGAGCGGCGTCCGCCAACTACCAAGCCAGTGGGCGTCCACTAACCAGTGCAACACTGCCTTGGTGCCTGGTGGGCGAGCGGCCGCCACGGCCCGTCGTCGAGCGTGCAGGGGTGCTTCAGTTTGTTCTCTAACAGCGTCCACGGTGGCTTGTACTCTAACTCACGGTCCCGCCTGCCCACGAGATGCTAGCAGCCTGGCCGGTGCTAGCAGCCTGGCCGCACCACCGGCTTGACTGAGAGCGGGTCGCGCCTGGCGGCTGCAAGTGCGTCAGCGACCTCGCTCAGGCCGAAGTGCGCGCTCACGATCGTGTCGAGCTTCACCTTGCCGCTCTCTGCCAGGGCGAGCGCGGCCGGGTAGGTGTTGGCATAGCGGAAGGTGCCAGTGAGCTCGATCTCGCGGTTTTGGAGCTGGGACATGGGGACGCGAGCACGGCCCTCCGCTGACATGCCGACCACCACTGCGCGCCCGCAGCCCCGGAGCCCGTAGAGGCCGGCCTCGAGCGCCTCCGGCGACCCTGAGCACTCGATGAGGGCGTCCGCCTCCAGCCCGTCGAGCACTTCTGGAGCCCTTCGAGCGTCGACGACCAAGGAGGCCCCCATCTTGGTTGCGAGCTCGAGCCGCGCTGGTTGTACGTCGGTGACGACGACTTCAGCAGCACCAGCCGCACTGGCTACGGCGGCACTGAGCAGGCCGATGGGCCCAGCGCCAGTCACGATGACGCGGTCTGCGGGCTGGAGCCGCGCTTTGCGGGCAGCCCAGATCGCGACGGACAATGGTTCTATGAGGGCGCCTGCGTCATCAGAGAGGCTGTCCGGCAGCGGGTAGCAAAAGTCCTCGTCGTGGGCCACGTAGCGAGTGAAGGCGCCGTCTACAGGCGGTGTCGCGAAAAACCTCACGTCCTTGCACAGGTTGTAACGTCCCGCCCTGCAGTCCTGGCACCGGCGGCACGGCACGCCTGGTTCCATGGCGACGCGTTGGCCAACCCGGAGGCGGCCCGTCGTGGCTGGGCCAAGGCCCCTTACCACCCCCGAAGCTTCGTGACCGAGGACGAGGGGTGCCGTGACGACGAAGTCGCCGATGCGGCCCTCGTTGAAATAGTGCACGTCAGATCCGCACACGCCGACTGCCAGAACTTCAACCAGTACTTGCCCCGGGCCAGGCTCGGGCACCGGGCGTTCTTCGATGCGGATCTCTCCGGGCCTCACTAGGACTGCCGCCGGGGCCTCCGCCGGCAAGGGGGTACCCACGCTCGTAGTTGCCACTTCAAATACCGTAGTTCTGTGGCGAGAGGGGAGACCAGCTCGGCCGGCGGTGAAGGGCCCTACGGCGCGGGCGAGCCCGTTGCCGGGCGTGCCGCCCCCGGTTGGTACCCAGATCCCTTCCGGCCGGGCCGCCTGCGATGGTGGGACGGGCAGTCTTGGACCGCGCACATGTCAGGGCGCGCGGCGACCATGTCAGGGCACGCGTCAGGGCAAGCTGAGGGGGGTACGGGCCGCTACCGCGTTGGCAAGCCACCTGGGCGCCCGCCTTCCTCGTTCGCTAGGCGTGCCATAGCCGTGGCAGTAGGGGTCTCACTGCTAGTTGTACTGCTGGCGCTAACGTTGCGGGGCGGCGCGCCCGCGCTGTACTGGAGGGGTGAGCGCATAGCGGACGAGAGCGCCGTCCTGGCCGACGCCGAAGCCGCGATGAACTTAGAGGTGCGTGGTTACGAGGGCGTCCTTACGCCTTCGAGCAGGTGCTGGTTCGTGCTGCCGAACAGCTCTGCACACGACGTAGAAGGCCGCCTCGAGTGCGGCCCTGCGCTGTTACCCTGGTCGTCGCCGGGGTCACAGTGGCTCACTTACCAGCTCTTAGCCGTCCCGGCGGGCGACGAAGAAAGGCTCTACGTTGCCACTGGGAGCGAGCCAACCACAACTGTGGCGCTCAGCGCCAACGAAGTCCTCCGTGGCCCTGGTGGTGGTGCTCCTCCGGCCGGCTCGGGGGGCCTGCGGTTGCCCAGGGCCCCTCGCCAGCGCCCTGGCTGGGGGGGCGTCCTAGATGCCCCGCCGGACGGCCTGGTACCCGCGCCGGTCGGGGACGTGCTGGGGGACTGGGGTGCCACGTACCGGCTCGTCGCCTTTGGCTCGTTTGAGTGGCTCCCGGCACACCTCGACCGTAGTGCTTTGAAATTGGCCTCCTGGCCCGCACGCTTTGGCCGCTCATCCGCGAGGCTGCTCCTCCCACCGAGGGGGTGGAGGTTCGTAGTTGCCGACCTGGTGGTGAGCCCAGGAGAGGATGCTGGCGTTGTGCCAGCGCAAGCGAACGGCGCTCTTGGGCCGAGCGCCGATAAACCGACGTTGTCCTTGGTGACCGGCTCGTCCAGTGTCTCCCTGCCGTTTGCGGCCGGCCCGGACGTAGCCGTCGCTGCCGTGGCCCCAGCTCGGTCCCGGCCTCTTTTGGAGGTCTCTGACAAGGGGCTCACCCAGTACGTCTCGCTCAGCAACGGAGCGCTCGGGCCGGCGCCTGAGGTCCTCTCGCGCCTTGGTACTGACGACCGGCTGTCATCGGCTGCGAGGCTCGGGGTAGCCCAAGTGAAGCTCGAGGACGCCTCCCTCGTGTGGTTTGCAGGCAGCGACGGGGGGACGGTGCCTCCCTCTTACGCTGACGCGTACCTGCAGGTGCTGTCCACGGTGTCGCCGGCCGGTGCCCCGCTAGGAGCGGGGAACTTCAAGCTGGTAGTCCCGGGTGGGCAGGTCGTAGCTGGCCAGGCGCTGCCGGACTCGTACCGTAAGGCCTTGGTCGTTGGGTTCTTGGTGCCAGCATCGTTTTCCTATGGGACAGTGGTTGTCTCAGCCGGCGGCAGGTCCCTCAGGGCGCCCGTGCGCTTCCAGTGACGGGCCGGCCTGGGTGCGCCGGCCCTACAGCTAACCGAGGACTCTGTTGGGGTCGTGGAGCACGACCGTGCCGGCGACCAAGTCGTGAAGCGTCCTGCGTTGCCTGGTAGCGAGGAACAGGATCAAAGATAGCGCCTCAGTGACCACCCCCAACAGGCTCTCCACGAGGCTGCCAACTATCTCACGGAGCGCCATCCACCACCAGTTCGCTACCCGCCCGGTCTCGGGCCTCCAACAACGCATCGCGAGCACCTGGTAGGTCGGGGTCTGACCACGTCCCCAAACGATGAGGCCCCAGATGATATAGCCGACGCCGAGAGTCACGATGGTGAGCGGGAATGCCAGGAAGTAGGCGCCGATGCGCCGCCCGTAGCCAGCGAGCTGGGTGCCTTCGGGTAGCATGAGCCCGCTCTCGGGGTCGACCCAGTACCCTGACGGGGCCGAGGGGACCGGTGCTATAGGCGCGGGCCAGGTGGGTGCCGCCGAAGGCTGTGGCCAAGGCGGTAGGTTAGCGCCCGCCTGGCCTTGGGTTAGATCTGGACCGCTCACAGAGGACAAGGCGGCTCGCGCGAGTAGCTCGGTGGCATAGTGGCCCGATCATACCGAGAAGGACGCGCATGAGAGCTGCGGCTGTGGGTGGTGCACGAGCTGCACACGGCGCCTCGGGTGGCCTACCGGCACGGGGCCTAGGGTAGCCTAGGCGTATGGCTCCCCAACGTCGCTTGCCTCAGGACATACGCGTGCTGCTCTTGGAGAACGTCCACCCCGACGCCACGGCGCTGCTTTCCAAGGCGGGCTACCAGGTCGAGGCGCTCGACCGGGCCCTGGGCGAGGACGAACTGGTGGAGCGCCTGGCCGGTGTCGACGTCGTGGGCATCCGCAGCAGGACTCATGTGACTGAAGGGGTGCTAGCGGCGGCGCCGCAACTTTTGGCGGTTGGGGCCTTCTGCATAGGCACCAACCAGGTCGACTTGCAAGCAGCCAGCGCAAGGGGCATAGCCGTGTTCAACGCGCCGTTTTCCAATACGCGCAGCGTCGTTGAGCTTGTGATCGCAGAGATCATTGCTCTTCAAAGAGGGCTCTTTGACAAATCCGTCAAGATGCACCAGGGAATTTGGGACAAGTCGGCCAAAGGCAGCCACGAGGTGCGCGGGCGGCGGCTCGGCATCGTGGGCTATGGCAACATCGGCTCGCAGCTCTCAGTGCTCGCCGAAGCCCTCGGGATGTCGGTCTACTTCTACGACACGGCCGACAAGCTGGCCCTGGGCAACGCCAAGCGGTGCGCTTCGATGGAGGAGCTGCTCGAGCAAGTGGACGTCGTCACGCTCCATGTGGACGGCCGGCCGTCCAACAAAGGCCTCTTTGGCGAGCAAGAGTTCTCACGGATGCGCCAGGGGAGCTTGTTCTTGAACCTTTCGAGGGGGTTCGTCGTTGACCACGGGGCGTTGCGTGCCCACATCGAAAGCGGGCACCTCGCCGGCGCCGCCATCGACGTCTTCCCTAGCGAGCCGAAAGCCAAGGGCGAGCCCTTCGTCTCCGAGCTGCAAGGGCTCCCCAACGTGGTGCTCACCCCGCACATCGGGGGCAGCACTGAGGAAGCCCAGCAGGACATCGGCAACTTCGTTGCTGGCAAGCTCCACGATTACCTGTCGTTCGGCTCGACCTCCATGTCGGTCAACCTCCCGAACCTCGCCTTGCCGCCCGGGGCCGGGGAGCACCGCCTCACTGTCGTACACGCCAACGTGCCCGGGGTGCTGGCGGCACTGAACAGCCTTTTCGCCGAGCACGGCATGAACATCGAGGGCCAGTACCTGGGGACCCGGGGCGAGCTTGGGTACGTGATCACAGACACGCCGAGCGAGTTTTCCCCCGACGTCTTGGACGCGGTTGGCGCGATGCCGTCCACTATCCGCTTGCGCGTGCTTTAGGGCTTCGCCCAGCACCCCAGGCAGACGGCTGCACCGGGGCGTCTAGCGCACGCCGTCGGCCCGTGCCGGCCATGGCCCTAGCCCGTGGCAGCTAGGGCGGCTCGGCGAGATGGACGGTTGCTACCTTTAGGCCATGGCAGAGCTTGGTGGCACGCCGGCTTTTTTGTTCGACCTGGACGGTACGTTGATCGACTCGGTCTACCAGCATGTGATGGCCTGGCAAGAGGCGCTGTCGAGTTGCGGGATCTCTCTGTCGGTGTGGCGGATCCACCGCCGGATAGGCATGAGCGGCGGCTTGTTCTTGAGCGCCCTACAGCGCGAGACCGGACGGGCTCTCGACGCGGGCACGCTGGCCGCTCTCGCCAAGCGTCACCAAGACGGCTATTTGCGCCGCGTGGGCAGCGTCTCCCCCCTGCCGGGGGCCAACGACCTGTTGGCCCTGCTCGCCGCCCGAGGGGCGCAGTTCGCCATCGCCACGAGCAGCTCGGGCAAGGTGGCCTCCGCTGGCCTAGCGCTGCTTGACCTGCCGACAGGTGTGCCTGTAGTGACCAGGGACCAGGTGCAGCGCGCCAAGCCCGACCCTGACTTGTTCCTCGCGGCTGCGGAGTTGTTGGGCGTGAGCCCTGGACGCTGCTTTGTGGTAGGCGACAGCGTCTGGGACCTGTTGGCGGCCCAGCGAGCGGGCGCACTGGGCATTGGCCTCCTGTCGGGCGGCTACGGGGAGCAAGAGCTCGACGCGGCGGGCGCCTATAGGGTCTACGACGACGCTGCTGACCTCCTTGCCCATCTCGAAGAGACAGGTGTGCGGCCTCAGGCTTAGGGTGGTCACGTGGCATTGACGAGCGAACAGGGCCAGGTTGCTGGCCAAATGGGAGCCGACGAGGGCCGCCGCGCTCGCCGGCGCGGGGAGGCTAGGACGGTAGCAGAGGAGCTTGCCCCTGTGCTTGGTGCCTTCTTCCCTGGAGGCCCGCCGGTGCGCTTTTGGTTCTGGGACGGCTCCTGCGCCGGCGAGCAAAGCCGGGCAGGAGAAGTGGTCGTACGTTCTTGCGTCGCGCTGCAGAGGCTGCTTTGGTCTCCCAACGAGCTCGGCTTGGCCCGGGCCGTCGTCTCCGGGGACGTGGTGCTGGAGGGGGACCTGAGCGAACTGCTCCGGGTGCTGCGAGATGCCGCCCATGTGAGCTCCTATGGGCCAGCGAGCAGGCCGAAGCCAAAGGCGCTCCTGGCGGGCTTGGTTGCCGCTGCCCGACTGGGCGCGCTCGGGCTGCCTCCTCCGCCACCGGCGGAGGAAGCGCACGTCGGAGGGTGGCTGCACTCCAAACGTCGCGACGCGGCCGCAGTCAAGCACCACTACGAGGTCGGCAACGAGTTCTACCGTCTCGTGCTCGGCCCGGCCATGACGTACTCGTGTGCCCGTTTCGAGGTAGCCGGCATGACGCTCGAGGAAGCTCAGCGTGCCAAGCATGACCTCATTTGCCGCAAGCTGGGCCTGCCTGAGAAGGCGGGCCTCAGGTTGCTGGACGTGGGCTGCGGGTGGGGTTCGTTGGCCCTCCACGCTGCCAAGCACTACGGGGCGCACGTTGTGGGCATAACACTTTCGCCTTCGCAACTTAGGTGGGCAACCGAGCGCGCACAGCACGAAGGCCTGGCTGACAGAGCCGAGTTCCGTCTCCAGGACTATAGGGAACTGGCTGGGGAGCGTTTCGACGTCATCAGTTCGGTAGGTATGTTCGAGCACGTTGGCTCGGAGCGCATGGACCGCTACTTCAGCACTCTGTTCGGCTTGCTGGGCCCGGGCGGGCGGTTGCTCAACCACGCCATTTCCAAGCCTGGCAGCTCGAAGATGACAGGGGCGCGCTTCATCGCTCGCTACATATTCCCAGACGGCGAGCTGGTCGACGTGGGCGACGTCGTCAAGGCGATGGAGCGCAACGGCTTTGAGGTCCGTGACGTCGAGAGCCTGCGCGAGCACTACGTAGAGACGCTGCGGGCGTGGGTGGCCAACTTGCAGGCAGCTTGGGACCGTGCTGTTAGCCTTGTTGGCGAGGCCCGGGCGCGAGCATGGTTGCTGTACATGTCAGCCTCCGCCAACGCTTTCGCGGAGCACAAGATCTCCGTCCACCAGGTGCTCGGTGCGCGTGTGGGGCCCAATGGCGAAAGTGGCATGCCGAGGACCAGAGGGAAGTGGTAAGCCGTAGGGCATGCCAGAGCTCATCCCGCGGCGCGTCCTGTTCGGCAACCCAGAGCGCATAGGGCCTTCCCTGTCGCCTGATGGGAGCCAACTGGCTTGGCTGGCGCCGCGCGACGGCGTGCTAAACGTCTGGGTGGCGCCAGCCGACGGCGACCTGTCGGCGGCGCGTGCGGTGACCGAGGACGCCGACCGGGGCATACGCTTTTTCGCATGGGCACCCGACAGCCGCCACGTCCTTTACTTACAAGACGCCGGTGGCGATGAAAACTGGCGCCTCCACGACGTGGACCTCGTGTCGGGGAAGAAGCGGGACCTCACGCCGTACGAGGGTGCCCAGGCGAGGTTGGAGGCGAGCGAGCCCACGCACCCGGACGAGATCTTGGTAGGCCTCAACAAGGACAACCCTCAACTTCACGACATTTACAGGCTCGACTTGCGCACGGGTGAGCTGGAAAAGAAGGTGGCCAACGATGGTTTTGTTGCGTTCCTGGCTGACCGGGACCTCGCTGTGCGAGCGGCCGCAAGCATGGGCCCGGACGGTTCGCTCACAGTTTTCGTACGAGACAACCCCGAAGGCAATTGGCGCCACCTAGTGACGGTCGGCCCCGATGACGCCCTCAGCAGCCAGCTGGTAGCCTTCGGCGCCGACGGGCGTACGTTGCTTGCCATAACGCCAGCTGGTGCCGAAACGGCACGCCTCGTGCAGCTAGAAGTCGGCGCCAGCTCCGGCGAGCTGCGGGCCCTCGCCGAGGAGGAGGGTGCCGACATCGTGGGGGTACGGCTCCATCCCTTGACCAAGTCCCCGCAAGTGGCCGTGTTTGCCAAGGAACGCCTCGGCTACATTGCGCTCGACCCCTCGGTAGCGGGCGACTTGGAGAGGGTGCGAGCCTTGCACCACGGCGACCTGTTCTTTGCGGGCAGCGACTACTCGGACCGGCACTGGTTGGTTGGCTTTACCAACGACACTGGGCCAGTGCCTTACTACATTTTTGACCGGGCGTCCGGTGAGGCGCGTTTTCTGTTTTTTCACCAGCCCGAGCTCGCCCGCTACGAGCTCGCCCCGATGGAGCCTTACTCCTTTGCCGCTCGCGACGGCCTAGTTGTCCATGGCTACGCCACCTTCCCTCTTGGTGCAGGGCGACGTGGGTTGCCCACGGTGCTGGACGTGCACGGCGGCCCATGGGCACGTGACATGTGGGGTTACAACCCCGAAGCTCAGTGGCTCGCCAACCGTGGCTACCTCTGCCTGCAAGTTAACTTCCGGGGCTCGACTGGCTACGGCAAAGCCTTCTTGAACGCGGGCAACCGTGAGTGGGGCGGCAAAATGCACGACGACCTCGTGGACGCTGTACGCTTTGCTGTTTCGCAGGGTTGGGCAGACCCCGCCCGGGTTGCCATCTACGGCGGTTCCTACGGGGGTTATGCCGCCCTCGTTGGCGCAGCGTTCACGCCGGAGGTGTTCTGCTGCGCTGTCGACATCGTAGGGCCTTCCAACTTGAAGACGTTGATCGAGTCGGTCCCACCATATTGGGCGCCGATGATCTCGCAGTTCCACCGCCGTGTGGGCAACCCGGAGGCTGACGCAGAGTTTTTGTGGTCGCGTTCGCCCCTGTCTCGCGCTAAGGACATCAGGATCCCGCTGCTCATAGCTCAGGGCGCGAACGACCCGCGCGTGAAGCAGGCTGAGTCTGAGCAGATCGTGGCTGCGTTGAGAGAGGCCGGGACCGACCACGAGTACATGCTCTTTCCCGACGAGGGCCACGGGTTCGCCAAGCCCGACAACCGGTTGCGCTTTTACGCGACGGCGGAGCGCTTCTTAGCCCGCCACCTGGGCGGACGTTATGAGCCTTAGCCAGTGGCCTCAGGCTAGTTGTCGGAACTCTCCTCGGTACCACGCAAGGGGTTTGGCTGACGCCGAGATCTGCACCTGGTCGACGACAGCCTCTACTAGGAGCGACCAGCCGAACTGGCGGACGGCTGAGGTGGTGCACAGCGCCCTGTCTTTCACGGCTATGAGGACCGGGCCGTGAGAGGACCTCTCGACGGCAAGCACCTCTGGGCTTGCCGGCAGTTCGCCGGCGAAGTGCTGAGCCAACCGACGATGGGCCGCGCTGAGGACGTGCACGGCAAAGCGCGCCCCTTGGTGGCGGACCAACGTCGCGAGGTCGGAGGCAGGCGACACCACGCCGGCGAGCATCGCCGGGTCGCCCTGGGCAAACAGGACTGAAGACACGGTGAGGCCCGCGAGCTCCCCGTTGGCCGCCTGCCCCGCCCCGGCTGAACCTGGCCCGGCGGCGGCCGCGGCGGTCCAGACCGTGACTGGCAGGACCAACCTCGCGCGCAGGCGTCGGACGGGGTCGCGACTGGCGGGGGGCTCCGCCCAGGGGTCCCCGTACCGGACTGAAGCTCCACCTTGTGGCATTGGTGCTCCCGTCGTCGTTAGGCCTGGGGGCCTGTGGGCACCATGGAGAGGAGCTCGGGGGCCGGTGGGCGGGCCTTCGGAAGGCCCGTGAACTGCGCGAAGTAGCCAGGGCCGGCGAGCGACTCGGTGTTCGCGCACCCTCCGTCCTCGTGGGACTGGTAGGTGGGCTTGCAGGCAGTCACGTCCTCGCTGCCACCCCACAAGTCGGTTGCACGGAGGCCTGACCAACGGGCCTCCGTGCAGGGGTCGTCGCAAAGGGCGAAGACCTCTGACCAGACCACCGGGTTGGCGAGCCCAGTTGCGGGCACGTAGAGGTCCCGTACCAGCGTAGTTGTGGCCGAGGTGAGGTCGGTGACCTCTGAACGCCATTGGCCAGGTGACGAGGGCCAAATTTTGAACACGTACTTCCTGTGCGGCTCCCAGGGGTAATGGAACGTGTTGGGCCCGTCCACAGGGCACAGGCTCGACCTGCTGCCCGGGAGCTCACCGCCTGCTGAGCTGTAGCCGCCCCAGTTAACAGCGCCCTTTGGTGCCGCTGGGTGCCACTGCAGGCCTGTATGGGCGGCACCCAGGTCGCGCCCGTCGTCTCCGTCTACGAACGAGACCTGCAGGGCCCAGAAGTACAGCCGGGGCACGGACGGGGCCCGGACGACTTCTAGCGTTGCGCTCACTTGCCTGAAGGGCCCCCGGTGGGCGGTGACCCACCAAAGGTGGAAAGACGACGCTCCGTTGGGTGACGGAGGCGCCCCACTCAGCCGAGGCCGTTGCGCTGGCCGGCTCACCCACCGCACCAGAGCAACCTACTGCCTGCCGGGCCCTGGCCGGCGGCCCCGGCCGGGCGCATGGAGGGGCCGCCTCTCACGTAGCTATGCAGCACGTGCTCTCGGCTATTTTGCCCGGCTGTTCGTCCACCTCGAAAGCTTTTTGCGGTTGAGGCTGCGCCATGGGCGCTGCCAGGCTGAGCGCGCAGCGCTAGCACGCCGCTCGAGCGCAGCCGCCAGCTTGCCTGCAACGAACGCTACGTCTGCGGCGTCGGCACTTTCACCCGGGCTCGGGGCCTTGTGAGCGAGTTGGCTGAGCCATTGTGCCTGCATTACAGCGTCGTGAAGTTCCCCCAGGACGTCCTGCAGCTGTGTTGCTGCCCTCGCCGTCCGCAGGGCGGCTCGCCGGCGCGAGCCCTCAGGCGTCACGGGTACGGCTGCTTCTGCGACGTAGCGCAGGCGCTTTGCGCGGATCCGCACTTGGTGGAGCGCTTCGTCCGAAGGGGCTGGGCCTAACCGCTTGGCGCAGCGCCGTGCCGAGCGCCATAGCGAGGCTCCTAATAGAGCCATGGCCTTACCCGCAGGTATGCTCAGGTCTTCCCAAAGCTGCTGGGGAGGAGCCTCGGGGAGCGTCGCGCCCGAGCCGGTGCCGAGGGCTTCGAGCGAGCGCAAAAGGGCCAGGTAGCGTTCGGTCTCCATGATGTCGAGCAGTACCTGGTGAGCTATAGCCTGGTCCGAGCGTGCAGCCTCGAGCACCACGGCCGCCAGTGCACGCTCTGGCGGCCTGAGCTCAGCGCACTGGGAGGTCAGGGCCGCCAGGCGTACGTCAGCGTCCCTAAGCGTGCCGAGAGCAGCCCCGGCCCAGCGCAACTCCGCACTGAGGGCGCTCACCCAGCTTGCGCTGGCAGCACTTAACACTGCGCGCTCAGCAATTTTGGTGGTCACTTCGAGCACGTCCTGGCTTGCGTGGTCAACCGCAACCTCGCCTGCGCTCGTGCCTGGCCGGGGCGGGCGTCGTTCGTCTTGGAGCTCGGCTGGAAGCCGGCGAAGGGCCCACAAAAGCGAACGGAACCGTCGGGCGGCAACCCTCGCCTTGTGGACGTGCTCGGGGTCAGGGTCGCCCAGGCGGATGGGCGGGTCGTGCTCGACTAGCGCCTCGAGGCAAGCCTTGGCCTGCGTTTGGAGCACGTCGGCAACGGTGGCGTCGGGCCTCAGGTCGTTGAGGCTCGCGTTGTTAGGCGTTGTCCCGAAGCTTGGCCACCCGGCCGAGGCCAGCACAGTTGCCAGCTTGCTCTTCTCGCGGCTCGGGCGGGCACCGTTCGCGACCAGTGCAGCCACGACCTGGCCCAGGTAAGAGACATCGGCGTCCTCGGCAGCCTCTACCTCGACCTCTTGCCAAACCACCGGAGGGCAGGCGCTTCGCCCCCTTGGCAGGACGAGCGCCGCCCCCTTGACTTCGTCCTGGTCAATTTCTGCGACCAGCCTGCCACCTACCAGCACCTGTACCCGACGCCGGCGCGCCTTTAGGTGGGCGACAGGCTGGAACGGTTTGCCGAGGGAGAGCGCTGTGAGGAACCTGCGAGCCTCTCGAGGGGGTTCAGGCGCTCGAAGGTACCCAGGGCAGGCGTCATCACCTAAAGCTTGGGGCCCGAAGGGCTTGGCAACCGGTGAGGAGCCGGGGCCCGTGCGCTCGTCGGCCTGTGCAGCCCAGGTGACCTCCTGCCTGGCGAGGACCGCGCCATCGGCTTGTTCGGGCAGCTTGACACCCCACTGTTGGTTGGGGCCGCCTTTGGCCAGGCTGGGGGGGACGACGGCGTGCATGCGGCCAAGCTCAACAGCAGTGCTCTCGGGGGCCGTCGCTGGCCGAACAGCCAGCTGTTCGGTCCGGTACCTGAGAGCTGTGCGGTGCTGAGCCAGGCGGAAGTCCGAAGTGTCGTAGTACAGCGTGTCGAGGTCAAGGGGTGGCAATTTGCGGACCTCGGCGCCCGGCAAGGCTGCCGCAAGGTCAGGCAGGCTCCAGCCAGGAGGGACCTCGAGCTTTTGTTCACGCTCCAGCTTGGTAGCGGACTTGTCGTTGCCCAATTTTTATGTGCCCTCCTGGAGCTGCACCAGCACTGGTTGCGAGCCCAAGGTACTGGCGAGCGGTACCCTCGGGCGGCAGATGAGGACCGTTCGTCTTTGCGAGCTCACAACGATCGGCGTGGGCGGGCCTGCCGAGCGCCTTGTGGACGTCACCAACTGCGATGAGCTTGTGTCGGCCCTGGCCGAAGCCGAGGCGGCCAGCAGCCCGGTACTGGTCTTGGGCGGCGGTAGCAACCTCGTGGTGTGCGACGCGGGTTTCCCGGGCACGGTGGTGCGCGTACGCATCGCAGGTTGGCGTGTGAGGAGCGACGGCGACAGGGTGTTCGTAGAAGTAGGGGCGGGAGAGCCGTGGCAGCGCTTCGTGGAGCATTGTGTTGGCCTCGGGTTTTCTGGCGTCGAGTGCCTGAGCGGCATCCCCGGGTACGTAGGCGGCACGCCAGTCCAAAATGTGGGCGCGTACGGCCAGGAAGTCAGCCGAGTGATATCAGAGGTGGCTGTATGGGACCGCAAGGAAAAGGCCTCGACAAGCTTGTCGCCGGCGCAGTGCTCGTTCGGTTACCGTACGAGCCTGTTCAAACGTTCTGAGCGCTATGTGGTGACAGGGGTCACGTTTTGTTTAGAGCGCTCCGGTTCGGCCCAGCCCTTGCGCTACCAGGAGCTTGCAGATGAAATGGGGGCGCACTTGGGCGATAGGCCTCCTCTTGTCGAGACGGCTGAGGCTGTTTTGAGGCTGCGCCGGCGCAAAGGCATGGTGCTCGACGCCGAGGACTTAGACACCAAAAGCGCTGGCTCGTTCTTCACGAACCCTGTTCTTTTGGAAGCCCAATTATCGGAACTTTCAAGGCTGGCCCCTGGTGTGCCAACCTTCCCTGCGCCGGGGGGCACCAAAGTCCCTGCGGCTTGGCTTGTCGAACATGCTGGGTTCCCTCGTGGCTACAGGCTGGGCAACGCTGCAATTTCGAGCAAGCACGCCCTCGCCATCACGGCACTGCCGGGAGCTACGGCAAGCGAGGTGATAGCGCTGGCCAAGCAGGTTCGCGACGGTGTCGAGGCGCGCTTCGGCGTCCGGCTGGTGCCAGAGCCGGTGCTAGTAGGTCTAGACCTCTAGCCAGCTCAATCTCTGGCGGCGATGGCGCTTTTGCCATATAACTATGCCGCCGCGGCCTGTCTGGCTGTATAGTGGGCTACGTCCCTGCGGCTCTCCCTGCCAACAGAGGACCTAGCTCGGGGTAGGTTTCCCCCCCTTCCCACCCCTTGAGCTGTGAGAGAAGGACCGGCCTCCCCCGCCGGTCCTTCCTCGTTTAAGCGCTGCGATTTGAGCCTTTGGGTAAACGCTAAACGCTCGCGCGGTAAGGGACGTCAGCGGCCCCCTAAGCGGAGGCCCGAGGCGTCAGCGTTCCTCTAACAGCAGGCCCAGGGAGCGGAGCTGGTCAGCCGGGCGGTGGTAGCCGCGCTCGAGGTGGCGGACCCCATGGATCACAGTCGGCCCACTGGCAGCGGCGGCCGCTATTACGCTCGAAAACCCGGCACGGACATCTGGCACATCGACTTCGGAGCCTTGCAATTTCGAAGGGCCCCGTACGACCGCGGAGTGAAGGTAGCTCGTGTCGTGGAACCGGCACGCTGGGCCGCCGAGGCACGTCGCGAACAGTTCGATCTCGCCGCCCATTGCCTTGAGCGCGGGCACGTAGACGAAGCGGTCCTCGTAAACGGTCTCGTGCAGCACAGACATGCCTTCTGCCTGGGTGAAGAGGACCATGAGCGGGGTTTGCCAATCTGTCATGAACCCTGGGTGCACGTCAGTGGACACAGCGGCTGCGTGCAGGCCGTCAGGGGCGTGGGCGGAAATACCGTGCTCGTCGATGCTCACCTCGGCTCCCATGCGCAAAAGAGTCGTGATCGCAGTCACGAGACGGTCCTGGCCACAGCCGATCACCCTCACGGAGCCTCTGGTTATGAGCCCTGCTACGAGGTAGGAAAAGGCCTCGTTGCGGTCTCCGAGGAGCCGGGTGTGCGCCCCCCGGAGCGAGCGGACGCCCTCGATGACGACGCGCCTGTCAGGGAACAGCTCGATACGCGCACCCATGCGCTGGAGGAACAACTCAAGTTCGAGGACCTCGGGCTCCGTGGCGGCATTGCGCACCACGGTTTTCCCCTCGGCCATGGCGCCGGCAAGCAAGGCGGACTCAGTAGCCCCCACGCTCGGGTAGGGGAGCTCGATGATCGCTCCCCGCAGCCGCCGGCAGCGCGCATGGATGCCCTCAGGGGTCACCTCTACCTCCGCCCCAAGCGCCCGTAGCGCTTTCACGTGGAAATCGACCGGGCGGCCCCCTATGCGGTCGCCGCCTACCATGGGCACGAAAGCTTCGCCTGTCAAGTGGAGCAGTGGCGCCAGGAGCAAGACGGGGATGCGGTTGAGGCCGCTGAAAGACAGGGGCACCTCGGGCTTGGCCTGCTCGGGCGGCGTGATCTCGAGCTCACCAGGTTTCCTGGACACTCCCGCGCCAATGGCTTCGAGCATGCCGGCGGTGATCTCCACATCTCCCACCTCGGGGACGTTGGTGATCACGCTTGGCCCGTCGCCGAGCAGGGCGGCGACCATGTGCTTAGTGACTGCGTTCTTCGAACCGTAGACCCTTACGTCGCCCACCAGAGGCCCGTTAGGTTGGATGTACCACTCCTCAGACACGGGTCGATCTTCGCAGACGCGGGCGGCTAGCCGGTAACTTGGCGGGCTAAAGCCATTGGGAAGCGTTCCCTAGCCACCTTAGGCTGTGACAGGGAAGGCACTTTTACTACTTCTTTTGGCTTGCAAAGTGTTACATATGTCTACATGCTTAGCCGTGCTAGCCACTTGACTGTGCGAGCCAGCGCTTTAGGACCTCGCTGAGCTCGGCTGGTGTGGCGGGGGAAGCGACGCCGAGCACTTCCCCAGGCTGCTGCCATGGGCGTTCACCTGCCGCGTGGCGCACCAGGACGAAGGTCCCCGCCTGGAGGACGCCGTACGCGAACCAGGTCTGTGAGCTCATGTGGGCGCGAAGCCCGGGCCCCGCTAAGCGCCTGAGGCGCTCTTGGTCTTCAGTGGAGCTGCTAGGGGCCACAACCGTGACGGCCACCTCTAGCGAGGCCCTAGCTGCCGGGTCCGACAGCATGTCCCAGAAGGGCCGGCAGGGCGGGCACGAAGTGGTGAGGAAGGCGAGCAGCGTGAGCACCTGGTTTGGAGGGTACCGGCGTCGGCGTGCAAGGCTTTGGGTGTGAGAGTTGGGGTGCTCGGCGGCACAGGTCCCGCCGGCTCAGGGATTGCCTTGCGCCTAGCTGCGGCAGGCATGGACGTGGTCGTCGGCTCCCGGAGCGAGGAGAGGGCTGCAGGCGTAGTAGCGCAGCTGCGACAACGCTGGGCCGGCCACGAGCTGCACTTCGTGCCAGCAGCCAACAAGGAGGCCGCCGAGGCGGACCTAGTCGTACTGGCGACCCCTTGGGAGGGCGCCCTCAGCACAGTTGGAGAGCTCGAGAGGGAGCTGTCGGGCAAGATCTTGGTGAGCATGGTCAACGCGATGACCAAATGGGGGAACAGGATGGTGCCTTTGCTGCCCCCGACTGGTTCAGTGGCTGAGGCCGTCGCAAGCTTGCTGCCTGGTACCCGGGTCGCTGGGGCGTTCCACCACTTGCCCGCGAGCAGGCTCTTGGACCTCGACGAGGAGCTGGACGCTGACGTACTGGTATTTTCGGCGAGCAGGCCCACGACCGACGAGGTCATCGAGCTCGTGGAGAGCATCCCGCGCCTGCGCGGCTTCGACGTTGGCGGCCTCGGTTCTGCCCTTGCGGTGGAGGCTATGACGGCTGCCTTGGTCGAAGTCAACCTGCGCTACAAGGTGAAAGCGTCGTTGCGCCTTAGCGGGATCGGCTGACCTGCAGGTACAAGGTGCCTAGGGTGTACCTCGAGCGAGGTTGGAGCTAGCTGTGACGGGCCTTCGCCTTTACGACACTGCCCGTCGGGCGGTCGTGCCCTTCGAGCCGGCGGCGCCGCCCGGGGGCACGGTGACCATGTACACCTGCGGCATCACCCCCTACGACGCTGCTCACTTAGGGCATGCCGCCACGTACCTCGCCTACGACGTGCTCCGCCGGCGCCTGCACGACCTCGGGTACAAGACGCGCCTCGTGCGCAACGTTACCGACGTAGACGACGACATCTTGCGCAAGGCCCGCGAGCTAGGCGTCTATTACTTGGACTTGGCAGCAGAGGAAATGGCACGCTTTTCCGCGGACATGGACGCGCTCGGGCTTTTGCCAGCGTCCAGCGAGCCTCGAGCCACCTCGGCTATCGAGGACATCTTGCGCCTGGTGGGGCGGGCCCTCGAGAAGGGCTATGCCTACCGGGCGGGAGGGGCGGTGTACTTCGACGTGTCGAGCTGGCCGAAGTTCGGCTCGCTCAGCCATTACTCGGCTGCTCAGATGCTCGAGCTTGCACGCGAAAGAGGTGGCAACCCCGACGACCCCGACAAGGCGGCCCCGCTCGACTTTGTCCTCTGGCAGCGTTCGGCCCCCGACGAACCCTCATGGGCTTCGCCGTTCGGCCCTGGCCGGCCAGGCTGGCATGTGGAATGCTCTGCGCTTGCCCTGCGAGAGCTCGGTGCCACCATCGACCTCCACGGCGGCGGTGCTGACCTCATATTCCCGCACCACGAGTGCGAAGCGGCACAATCAGAGGCGGCTACTGGGGAAAAGTTCGTGCGCCATTGGGTGCATGCCGGCCTGGTGCACTTCCAAGGCTCCAAGATGGCCAAGTCGACCGGCAACCTCGTGTTCGTGCGCGACCTGCTCAAGACTTGGGCCCCGGCTACCTTGCGCCTCGCTCTGCTCGCTCACCACTACCGGGAGGACTGGGCCTGGGAGGGCTCGTTGTTGGAAGCTGCCGCGGCAAGGCTCGGCTGCTGGCGCGACGCCGCCGCCAGGGCTGGCCGGTCGCCCGAAGTGGGCTCGTTGCTGGCCGAGGTGCGGGCGGCTTTAGACGACGACCTGGACACGCCCCGGGCGCTGAGAGCAGTGGACAAGGCCGCCGAGGAGGGTGCCGGCGAGGCAGTAAAGCAAGCAGCTGGCCTGTTGGGCGTCGCCTTGTAGCCGCTTTTGGTGGCCTTGTGCCAGCCGCGCAATTGGTTGCCCGGCTAGCTCTGTGGTTGGCCGACTAGCTCTGCCCGCCCCCATGTGCAAGGCTCTGCTTGGCACAGGGGCCTATGAAACTACATGACAGTTACACATCCCGTGGCCTTCGGCGGGTCGCCCCTATCATTGGCGAGATGCGGCAGGTTTCCGTGGTGCTCCCGGACGGTTCGGCCCGCCAGCTCCCCGAAGGGGCGACGGGTGCCGACCTCGCTGCTGCTATTGGGCCTCGTCTCGCTCGGGACGCGATAGCGGCCAAAGTAAACGGGGCGCTACGGGACCTGCACGCGCCCCTGCCGGACGGTGCTCACGTTGAGCTCGTCGTTGCCTCTTCACCCGAGGGCCGGGAGGTCCTCCGGCACTCGACGGCACATGTTATGGCACAGGCCGTCAGCCGCCTGTGGCCTGGGGCTTGCTACGCGGTCGGCCCGGCGGTAGAGGACGGGTTTTACTACGACTTCGACTTGCCTGGCGGGGCGCACTTCGTTGAAGAGGACCTCGCCCGGGTCGAAGCGGAGATGCGCAGGATCATCGAGCAAGACCAGCGTTTTGAACGTGAGGAGCACTCAATAGAAGAAGGCTTGGAAATTTTCGAAGACCAGCCCTACAAGCGGGAGGTCATCGCCTCTGCCGCACAGGCTGGCGAGAAAACTGTGAGCGTCTACCGCAATGTCGGGGCCAACGGGGATGTTTGGGCAGACTTGTGCCGTGGGCCGCACGTACCTTCGACGGGCCGCCTCGGGCACTTCAAGCTCACGAGGTTGGCGGCCGCCTATTGGAGGGGGGACGAGCAGCGCCAGCAGCTCCAGAGGATCTACGGGACAGCATGGGAGTCAGAGCAGGCTCTTGCCGAGCACCTGGCGCGAGTGGCCGAGGCCGAGCGGCGGGACCACCGTCGGCTCGGAGCCGAGCTCGACCTTTTCCATTTCCCTCCCGAGGTCGGCAGCGGGCTGGCCGTGTTCCACCCGAAGGGTGGCACCGTCCGCAAGGCCATGGAGGACTACTCGCGTTCCGAGCACGAAGCCAATGGTTACCAGTTCGTGTACACGCCCCATTTGGCGAAGTCCACATTGTTCGAAATATCGGGGCACCTCGGCTTCTACAAGGAAAACATGTACCCGCCGATGGAGCTCGAGGGGGCCAGCTACTACGTGAAGCCCATGAACTGCCCCATGCACATCCTTGTCTACCAGTCTCGCCAGCGAAGCTACCGGGAGCTGCCGATGAGGCTTTTCGAGCTGGGCACGGTCTACCGCTTCGAACGCTCGGGAGTGCTCAACGGGCTTTTGCGTGTGAGGGGCCTGACCCAAGACGACGCCCATATTTTTTGTGCCCAGGACCAGCTCGAAGACGAGCTCAAGAGCCTGCTGGCCTTCGTGCTCAGGATCCTTCGGCGCTTTGGCCTGAGCGAGTTCGAGGCCGAGCTTTCCACGCGGCCCGAAAAGTTCATAGGCACGCTAGAAGAGTGGGACCGCGCGGAAGAAGCCCTCCGCCTTTCGTTGGAGTCCGCCGGCCTCCCCTACAGGGTCGCAGAAGGTGAAGGGGCCTTTTATGCCCCGAAGGTCGACGTGCACGTGCGTGACGCCATAGGGCGGCGCTGGCAGGTGTCTACCATCCAGGTGGACTTCCAGAACCCCCAACGTTTTGACATCTACTACGTGGGCGCCGACAACGAACGTCACCGCCCGTTTATGGTCCACCGGGCGCTTTTTGGTTCCGTGGAAAGGTTTTTCGCTATCTTGCTCGAGCACTACGCGGGAGCCCTGCCCACCTGGCTCGCCCCTGTGCAGGTGGAGGTGCTGCCGGTGCGGGGCACCCATGAGCAGTACGCGTCGTCTGTAGCCCGTTCGCTGCGTACCGCCGGCTTCAGGGCCGAGGTGGGAGTAGCCGATGAGCCCTTGGGCGCCCGTGTACGTCGGGCCAAGCTGCACAAGGTGCCCTACGTGCTGGTGGTCGGCGACGACGACGTACGCGCTGGGACAGTGGGCGTGAACTCCCGAGGCCTTGAACGCCCAGACAGAGGTGTGCCGCTGGCCGATTTCATGGCCCGGCTCGCAGCCGAAGTTGCGGCGCCCCCTGCCCCGGCCGACGAGGGGGCCCAGGCTGGCTTGGGTGTATGACAAGCTTGGACCACCTTTGGGCGGGTTGGCGCTCGGGCTTCGTGAGCGGGGTGAGCGGGAGGGCTCCCGAGGGCCCACCAGAGCACTGCGTGTTTTGCGCGATCCTCGCCTCGGGGTTGCCCGACGAGCAAACCCATGTGGTGTGGCGCCACCCCTCCGGGCGCGTCGCCGTGCTGCTGAACGCGTACCCCTATACGAGCGGGCACTTCATGGTGATGCCGGTACGCCATGTAGCCGAGATCGAAGACCTCGCGCCGAGCGAGGCGGGCGAGCTTTGGGAGGCCCTCTCGCAAGGCGTGCGCGCCCTGAAGGCCGCTTATAGGCCGGACGGCATCAACGTCGGGGCAAACCTCGGTAGGCAAGCCGGCGCCGGCGTGCCTGCGCACTTTCACCTGCACGCCCTTCCCCGCTGGGCGGGGGACACCAATTTCATGACTACGGTCGCTAGCGCGCGCGTCTTGCCTGAACCTTTGGACGAGAGCGCCGCCAAGCTGCGCTCTGCCTGGCCGGCGGCGAGCGAGGGGAGGGGCAAGTAGCTCGAGCAAGGGAGGGGCAAGTAGCTCGAGCGAGGGAGGGCAAGTAGCTAACGTGCCAAAGCCTTGGGCTTGGCACGGGGCGCTCGAGCTCGAGCCCGTTGAGCCCTAGGGTTGGGGCGATGAGAGCAGCGCTTTACAGGGCGACAGGGCCGGCGCGCGAAGTCCTCAAGGTCGAAGAAGTGGAGCGGCCCGAGCCGGGCCCGGGCGAGGTGCTTGTGCGTGTCGAAGCCTCAGGTGTCAACCCCACCGACTGGAAGGCCCGCTCAGGGCTGACGCCGAGGCCGGTCGAGGGCTTCCAGGTCCCGCACCATGACGGGGCAGGCGTCATCGAAGCTGTTGGGGAGGGCGTGAGCCCCACGCGGGTGGGAGAGAGGGTGTGGCTGTGGTTGGCCGCCGCCGGACGGCGCTGGGGGACAGCAGCAGAATGGACCGTGGTGCCGTCCCGACAGGCCGTCCTTCTCCCCGACGAAGCCTCCTGGGAGCTCGGGGCGTGCCTCGGTGTGCCAGCTCTGACGGCTCACCGCTGCCTGTTTGCCGACGGCCCAGTCTCGGGCAAGACGGTGCTCGTGGCGGGCGGAGCTGGAGCGGTCGGCCACTACGCCATCGAGCTCGCGAAATGGGCTGGTGCCCGGGTGGTAGCGACGGTCAGCGGGCCGGAGAAGGCAGCACTTGCTCGCAGCGCCGGCGCCGACTTGGTCGTGAACTACCGCGAACCGCGCGCGGCCGACGAGATAAAGAGCTTTGCAGGGGTAGTTGACCGGGTGGTGGAGGTCGCCCTTGGTGCCAACCTGGCCCTGGACCTCGCCCTGGCGCGTCCTGGGACTACAGTCGTGACCTACGCTTCTGGGCCCGAGGGCCCGGTCCTCCCTGTGCGTGCGTGCATGACGGCAAACATAACCTTGGAGTTCGTACTTTTGTACCGAGTGCCCGACGAAGCCCTTGACCGGGCGGTCCAAGACGTGAGCCGGGCCCTTGCGGCGGGGCGGCTGAGCGCACTGCCCGTCCACCGCTTCCCGCTGGACGAAGTCGCCGCGGCGCACGAAGCGGTTGAAGCCGGCACGCTCGGCAAAGTAATGGTCGTGCCCTAAAAGGGTGGCTCTCTAGCCTCGGGCGCAGCGAGTGTTAGCCTCGGGCGCAGCGAGTGCTAGAGAAGCTCCGGGGGGAGGGCTCGAACCTCCAAGCATCCGGATCCAAAGTCCGGCGTTCTTCCAATTGAACTACCCCGGACCGCCGGCGCTGCGCAGGGGCAGCTTCACCGGTCGAACCTGTCCAACGATACCTGAGGGGGCCGAGGGCGCGAGCTGCCGGTACAACCGGGCTGCCGGGCCATGTCGCAGCGCCGGACTAGAAAGAAGGCTGTGAGCTACTTGAGCCACGAGGGCACAGGGGAGGCCCGGAGGAGCCGCAGGCAGCATGGCTATGAGCGGCCGAAGTTGGCAGCGGTCGTCCTGGCCGCTGGTGAGGGCACCCGGATGATGAGCTCTACGCCGAAGCCTCTGCACCGCCTGTGCGGCAGGCCCATGGTCATGTGGGTGTTGGACGCCCTCTCTGGCCTCGAGCTGACGAGGGTCGTGGTGGTTGTCGGGCACGGCTCGACCAGGATGACCAAGGCTTTGGCAGAGGCGCGCGCTCCGTTGGTAGAGGTGGTGGAGCAGCCGGTCCAGCTGGGCACCGGCGACGCCCTTTCAGTGGCGCTCACCGCTTTCAACGACGACGACGGCGAGGGGGACGACGTCGTCGTGCTGCCTGGCGACGCGCCACTGCTGCTCCCGGCCACGCTCGTCCAGCTGGTCGAGGCTCATCGGTCTTCGGGTGCAGCCGCGACTCTGCTCACGGCCCGCCTTGAGGACCCGAGGGGCTATGGCCGAGTGGTGCGTTCCCGGGACGGCCGTGTGGCGGGGATCGTCGAAGACGTCGACGCCACCAGCGAGGAAAGGGAGCTCAACGAAGTAGGCACGTCGATCTACGTTTTCCGCCGTTCCGTCCTGGCGCCAGCACTGCGCCGGCTCTCGCCCGACAACGCTCAAGGAGAGTACTACCTGACTGACGTCGTGGCGGTGCTCCACGACGCCGGCTACCCGGTCACGTCTATGGTGGTCCCCGACCCGGTGGAGGCGAGCGGGGTCAACGACCGCGCGCAGCTTGCAAAGGCGGAAGCCGTACTGCGGTCGCGCCTCAACGAGCGTTGGATGCGCGCCGGGGTCAACATGGTGGACCCTGAGCGCACCTACCTCGACTGGACAGTCGAGCTCGCTCCTGACGTCACCATTTTCCCAGGTACAGTGCTCCAAGGGGGGACGAGAGTGGCATCGGGAGCAGAGCTGGGCCCTAACACTCACCTCGTGGGCTGCACGGTCGGCCCAAGGGCAGTGGTGAGGTCAGCATCGGCCGACCAGGCCGACATCGGCGAGGACGCCTCGGTCGGGCCGTGGGTATGGCTCCCGCCGGGTACGGTGGTGGAGCCGGGCGCCGTCGTCCGGCCCGTTGGTGGTGCTTTTGGCCCAGAAGGTGCCTTTGGGGCAGAAGGTGAGGGACCGGGTGGAACTGTTCTCTAAGCACAGGCTCCAGTTCTATGCTGGCCGCTCCCACCCGGCGCTCGCTGGTGCGATAGCGGAGCACCTCGGGGTGAGGGTGGGCAACTGCGAGCTCGTCGACTTCCCGAACGGGGAGATCCGGGCCCGTTTTGGGGACTCGGTCCGGGGGGCTGACATCTTCATACTTCAGACCCACTCCCCCGTTGAGGGCCGCTCGGTCAACGACCTGCTCATGGAGCAGTGGGTGATGATCGACGCTGCCAAGCGCGCCTCGGCCAAGCGGATCACGGCGGTGTGCCCCCGCTACGGTTACGGCCGCCAGGACCGCAAGTCTCGAGGGCGCGAGCCGATAAGCGCCCGGATGGTGGCCGACTTCTTCCGCTGTGCCGGTGCCGAGCGCATCATGTCGGTGGACCTTCACTCCGGGCAGGTGCAAGGCTTCTTCGACGGCCCTGTGGACCACTTGACCGCGGTCAACCTCCTGGTCGAGCACCTTCGAGAGCAGCTCTCGGGGGACTTCGTCATGGTCTCGCCAGACACGGGCCGCACCAAGGTGGCCGAGAAGGCCGCCAGGATCGCTGGCGACGTGGACATTGCGTCGGTGTACAAGCGCAGGAGCCGCGACCAGGTTGGCAGGGTGGAGGCGCTCGACGTGATGGGCGACGTGAAGGGGAGGTTGTGCGTGCTTGTCGACGACGAGATCGACACCGCTGGCACTCTCTGCGAGGCAGCCAAGCTCCTCTACGCCAAGGGCGCCACCGACGTGTGGGCTACCGCCACGCACGGCGTGTTCTCAGAACCAGCGATCGACCGCTTGAAAAACTCTGAAATATCTCGAGTCATAGTGAGCGATACGGTCCCGCTGCCCCCGGAGAAGCAGTTTGACAAGATCGAGACGGTCTCGGTAGCCCGGATCTTCGCCGACGCTATCCGCGCGGTCTTCGAGGAGGGCTCTGTGTCGGAACTTTTCGGGGGCGACAACCAGACCTGAGCTGCGGGCAGCGGCATGCTCAGCCCGTCAGGCGCTCTAACGGCGGCGCCCCCGCAGCCGGGCGCTCAGGCACCAGGCTGCTCAGGGGAGGAGGGTGCCGCACTTGGGGCGCTATCATGGCGGGCCGCGCTGCTGGCGTTGGCCACGAGGCTGAGCGTGCGACGGCGTGGGCCGAGATGGGCCAGGCCAGCAGGGCACAACTGTGACCGCGACAAGTTTACCCAGAGGGAGTGAGCCAACAAGAAAATGGCAGAAATGACACTGGCGGCAGAGCCCGGCCGCAAGGCGGGTTCTAGGGAGTCGCGGAGGTTGCGACGTGCAGGGCAGGTGCCGGCGGTCGTTTACGGGCATGGCATGAGCCCGCTCGCGGTATCAGTGGGAGCGAGGGAGCTGCGGGCTGCGCTCGCTCACGGCGCCAACCAGGTCATCACGCTCGAAATAGGCAAGGACAAGCACACTGTGCTCGCCCGCCAGTTGCAACGCCACCCGGTCCGACGCAGCGTCTCGCACGTGGACTTCCAGGTTGTCCGCAGGGACGAGGTGGTTAGCGCAGACGTGCCTATAGTGGTGGTCGGCACTGCCACTCAGGTAGAGCTTGCTCGTGGCGTGCTCGAGCACACGCTTTCGGTGCTCCCCGTCCGCACGACCCCGGACCGCATCCCTGCGGAGGTGCAAGTGGACGTGAGCCGTCTCGAGGTAGGTGAGGCCATCAGGGTCCGCGACGTGGCCCTACCCGAAGGCGTTGTGGCCGACGCCGACCCCGACGAGCCCGTTGTCACTGCCGTTGCCACGCGGGCTAGCGAGGCTGCTAGCGAGGCTGTGGACAAGGCTGGCGAGCAGGCGGGAGCAGGGGGCGAGGGGAGCCAGTAAAGCCTGTTTTGGAGCAGAAGGGACAAGAGCCCCAAGAAGGAGGGGACCGCTGGCGTAGACCTTGTGGTCGTCGGCCTTGGCAACCCTGGCCCACGCTATGCCAAGACCCGCCACAACGTGGGCGCCGACGCCGTAGCCCTGCTTGCCGAACGTCATGGCGCTGAGCTTCGCCGCGGCAAGGAACTGGCGCTCGAGGCCGAGGTGAGAGTTGGGGACAAGCGCCTGGCCCTGGCGTTCCCTCAGACCTATATGAACGACTCGGGCCGCTCGGTTGCCCGCCTCCTGCGCCGTTTCAATGTCACCGACCTCGCCCGATTGGTGGTGGTCCACGACGAGCTCGACTTGCCGACTGGTGCGGTGAGGGTGAAGGTCGGCGGAGGCCTTGCCGGCCACAAGGGCCTGAAGAGCATCAAGGAATGGTTGCGAAGCGATGAGTTCCTCCGCGTGCGCATAGGCATCGGCAAGCCCCCGGGCGGCAAGGAGGCAGGCGCCGACCACGTGCTGTCGTTACCGAACAGGGCCGAGAGGGCCAAGCTCCAACAAGCCTGTTCAGTCGCGGCGGACGCTGTTGAGTTCCTCGCGGAGAACGGGGCCGCGGCGGCCCAGGGCCGTTTCAACACGCGGGCTCCTCTTTAATGGTGGTTGTGGCCACAGCCGTTGAGCTAGAGCTGAGCAGCCCGCGCCCGTTGGCGCGCCTCGTTGCGCGCGCCAACAGGGACCCTTTGCTCGCTGCCTGGGTTGCCGGCGCTGAAAATGCTCTCGCTGTAGCCGAGCCGGCGCAGCCCTTTGCGTTGGCAGCGCTCGCCGAGTTGTCCTCAGCTAAGCCGGTCGTGGTCGCTGTGGAAGGGGCCGCCGCAGCCGACAGGCTCGCAAGAGAGCTCGGGGTATGGTTGGGGGAGGAGAACGTCTGTGTTTTCCCGGCGTGGGAGACTCTCCCCTTCGAACGCGTCAGCCCTGCCCCAGAGACGATGGGCCGCCGTTTGGAGGTGATGTGGCGGCTGCGCAGGCTGCGCGACGGAGTTGAGCTAGGTGCCCCGCTTGTAGTCGTCGCTTCGGTTAGGGCGCTGTTGCAAAGGCTCGGGCCCCACGTCGAGGAGGCTGGGCCGGTCGTAGTGAGCAGGGGCGCCCAGGTGGACCTGGACGAACTAGTGGAGCAGCTGGTGGCGCTCGGCTACAGGCGCGAGTACCAAGTTGAGCACCGTGGAGAGTTCGCTGTGCGGGGGTCGATCGTTGACGTGTTCCCCTCGACGGCGGCCGTGCCGGCCCGAGTGGACCTGTGGGGAGACGAGGTTGACAGGCTCTCAGAGTTCTCGGTGGCCGACCAGCGCTCCACGAGGGACCTCGACGAGGTTTCGGTCTTCGGTTGCCGGGAGCTCATGCCGACGGCCGAGGTGCGCGAGCGCGCAGCGGCGCTTGTTGAGGCTGAACCTTGGGGGGCTGCGACTTGGGAGCGCCTCGCCGAGGGCCTTTGTTTCGACGGCATGGAGTCGTGGCTGCCTTGGCTCACGGCGGACGAGCATTTGCTAGTAGACCTGTTGGCGCCTGAGGCAAGGGTCGTACTGGTCGAGCCTGCTAGGGTGCGCCGGCGGGCGGCAGACGTTTGCGAGGAGGAGGCAGAGCTGGCCGGGGCGCTAGCCGCGACCTGGGGAGCAGAAGGTAGGGATTTCCCAAAGCTGCACCTCGATTTTGACCGGCTCCTTTCTCGCACCAAGGCGTCCGTGGCGATGCTCTTCTCGGCGCCGCCGGGCCCGGACGCGCCCTCTGTGGCGACGAGCACATGGGCCCCGGCAGCGGGTGGCCCTGAGCCCGTGCTGGCTGAACTGAGGCGCCTGGTGGCCAAAAGGTCCACAGTCACTGTGGCGGCCGAGACCCGGGCTTCCGCCGAGAGGCTGTCGCGTGCCTTGGGGGGCGAGGGGTTCACGGCGCCGGTGGCAAGCGAGCCTGGCGAGCAGTTGTCGGTCGTAGTGGCTCCCCTAGAGAGAGGCTTTTGTTACCCCGCGCTCGGCTTGGCCGTGCTGGCCGAAGGCGACATAACCGGCCGCCGGCGCCCTCATCGGCCCGCAAGGCCGCGCCCGGCAGCCCCGCAAACTTTCTTTGACGACCTGAAGGCTGGGGACTACGTGGTGCATTTCCAGCACGGGGTAGCCAAGTTCGGCGGCATGGTACGGCGTTGTGTAGCCGGCGTGGAGCGCGACTACCTCCTGCTCGAGTACCGCGACGGTGACAAGCTTTACGTGCCTTCGGACCAAGTGGACGCCCTTAGGCCCTATACAGGCGGTGAGACGCCTTCGTTGTCCCGCTTGGGCGGTGCGGACTGGGCGAGGGCAAAAGAGCGCGTCCGCAGGGCGGTGCGCGAAATAGCCCGGGAACTCGTAGAGCTCTACCACAAGCGCGCCACCTCTGTGGGCCACGCGTTTTCCCCTGACACGCCCTGGCAGGCGGAAATGGAGCAAGCGTTCCCCTACGCAGAGACCCGGGACCAGCTCCGCGCGATCGAAGAAGTGAAGGCGGACATGCAACAGCCAAGGCCGATGGACCGCTTGGTCGTAGGCGACGTCGGTTTCGGCAAGACCGAGGTGGCCATCAGGGCGGCTTTCAAAGCGGTACAAGATGGCAAGCAAGTGGCAGTCCTGGTCCCTACCACATTGCTGGCGGCGCAGCACTTGCAGACGTTCTCGGAACGTTTTGCTCCGTACCCCATCAGGGTCGAGATGTTGTCGAGGTTTTTGACCCCAACGGAGGCAAAAGCGGTGACCGAGGGGATAGCCGACGGTTCGGTGGACGTGGTCATTGGCACCCACAAGCTTCTGTCTGGCGAGGTGAAATGGAAAGACCTCGGGCTGCTCGTGGTGGACGAGGAGCAGCGCTTCGGCGTGAACCACAAGGAGGCGGTGAAAAAGTTAGCCGTCGGCGTCGACGTGTTGACGATGACTGCGTCACCGATCCCGCGGACGCTCGAAATGGCGCTTACGGGCATCCGCGACCTCTCGCTCATCAACACCCCGCCAGCTGAGCGCCGGCCCATCTTGACCTACGTCGGCGAGTACGACGAGAGGGCGGTAGCCGAGGCTGTGCGGCGCGAACTGCTGCGCGACGGGCAGGTCTTTTATGTCCACCACCGTGTCCATGACATCGAACAGGTTGCCCAGCGGCTGAAAGAGCTCGTCCCCGAGGCGCGTGTGGCGGTCGCGAACGGGCAAATGGACGAAGGGTTGCTCGAGAAGGTCGTGCTTGACTTCTGGGAGGGCCGCTACGACGTTTTGGTCTGCACCACGATCATCGAGGCGGGCATCGACATGCCGGCTGTCAATACCCTCGTCGTTGACCGTGCCGACATGCTGGGCCTCGGCCAGCTCCACCAACTGCGAGGCAGAGTGGGGAGGGCGGGCCAACGTGCTTACGCCTATTTGTTCTACCCGCCGGACAAGAAGCTGACCGAAGAAGCCTACGAACGGCTGCGGACCATAGGCGAGCACACCGAGCTCGGCTCGGGGTTCAAGATCGCAATGAGGGACCTCGAGATCAGGGGCGCTGGCAACCTATTGGGGGAGGACCAGTCGGGCCACATCGCTGCAGTGGGCTATGACCTGTACGTACAGATGGTTGGCGAGGCGGTGGCGGAGGCCAAGGGCGAGCCCTTGCGCGAGCCGGCCGAGGTCAAGATCGACATCCCCCTGACGGCCAACCTGCCCGAGAGCTATGTCGAGCGCGAGGACCTGCGCCTCGAGGCTTACCGGCGCCTTGCCACCCTCACGACGCACGAGGAGGTGGAAGACGTGCGAGCCGAATGGCAGGACCGCTATGGGCCGTTGCCGGCGCCGGCCGAGTCACTGCTTTCGATCGCCCACCTGAGGGCCGAGTGCGCCAGGCTGGGCGTGCGGGAGGTCTCGGTGGTGAGCGGGGGTACCAGCGCCCCTCCAGGCAGTTTGGTGGCCCGCATATCACCCATGAGGCTGAAGGCGAGCGAGCGGGTACGCCTCTCGCGCATTTGGCCACGGGCGGTCTACAAGGAGGACCAATCACAACTTGTCGGCCCGGTCCCACGGGGGGTGCCTGGAGCGAGCGCGCAGGGCCCGGGGGGCCCCGCCGCTGCGCTGGTCGACATGCTGAAGCAGTTGGTCCCGGCGTAGGCTGCCGGTTCGATGAGACCCCCGATGAGGAGAACGTTCACAGGCACCCTCCTGGCTGTTGGCGTCGCTGGTGGGTTGTTGGCTGGCTGCGGGACGGCCCCTTACGCAGCCACTGTCAATGGGCAAGCCATCTCCGAGCAACAGCTGGCGGCGAGGGCGCGCGAGTGGGCGTCGAGCTCGGCGTTCGTGAGGTTGCAAGACAGCGAGTTTGCCTCCCAGGCTGCACAGGCGCTCCAGTCGGGCCAGACCAACGTGCCTACCGAGAGCGTCGAGGGCAACGGCTCCGGCAGTGGTGCCTACGGCATGTACTGGACGACGCTCGAGCTCACCAACATGGTCACGTCGATAGCACTGCACCAGTACCTCGCAGCACACCACGACCTGCCGTCTTCGGGGCAAGTGGCGGCGGCCTGGTCTGCCGAGTGGGCGCAGGAACCCCAAGTCTGGTCTCAGGTGGGCCCTGAGGCGCGAGCCGCCGGCGCGCTGTACGACGCTGAGCGAGCGCAGCTGCTGGGCATCATCGACGCCAAGGCCGATCAGCAGTTCTACTCTTCTCACAAAGCTGACTTTTGGACCTCCGTCTGCCTCCTCACAGACGACGTAGTGGTCAACTCGAGCTCCGGCTCGGTGAACTTCGCTGCCAGCAAGGCACAGGCCGAAAAGGTGGCGAGCGCGCTCGAAGCTGACCCCTCCTCGCCTCCTGCTTCAGTCGCCAACGGCAGCCACTACTGCCAAACGCCAGAGCAGCTCATCGAGCAACCATCGGGTTTTCAGTCCGCGGTGCAAGCATTGGCGCCGGGGGCGGCCGCGGTCCTGCGTGAACCGTGGGGCTACGAAGTGGTACAGGTGACGAGCCGGGCGGCCATCCCCTATAGCGCGAAGGTCGCAGGCGACATCGAGGTGGTGACCTCAGACGGGGGCGCTCAGGGCCAGCCCAACAGCGAGACGAAGGTCATAGACGTCCTGAAGCGGGCGAAGGTGAGGGTCAACCCGGCGTTCGGCACTTGGGCGACCAATTTGCCGGCACCCTATGCCCCACAGGTACTGCCACCAGGCTCGAGCGCTTGAGCCGTCCGCTGGTCAAGGTCATCGGGCTGGGCCCTGGACGGCCTGGGCTCGTGACCACAGAGGCCCTCGAAGTGCTAAGGGAAGCGAGCGTCGTGTGGTTGCGCACTGCGCGCCACCCAAGCGCTTACCTGGCTGAGGGCGCCGAGAGCTTTGACTATTTGTACGAGTCCGCTTCTAGCCTCGACGACGTCTATACAGGCATAGTGGACCGCCTAGTCGCTACTGCGCTCGCAGGCGGCACCTCACGGGGCGCTGGTGAGTTTGTGGCATACGCCGTGCCTGGGTCGCCGGTAGTGGCGGAGCGCAGCGTCGAGCTGCTCCGGGCCGACAGCAGGGTGCAGGCACTGGTGTTGCCTGCTGTGTCGTTTGCAGACCTTGCCTTCGAGCGGCTTGGGGTGGACCCTTTTGCGGCCGGGGCACACCTGGTGGACGGGCAACGCTTCGCAGCCGAGGCAGCTGGTAGGCCCGGGCCTTTCCTAGTGGGCCAGTGCGACAGCCCCCAAGTCCTGTCTGAGGTGAAGCTCGCCATCGCGAACTTGGTTGACAACTTGGAGCCAACGTCTCGGCGCGCGGGGGTCGTCGTGCTCCAGCACCTGGGCTTGCCTGACGAGGCAGTCTTTTGCGTCCCCTGGTACGAGCTCGACCGCTGTTTCGAGCCTGACCACCTGACGAGCCTTTGGGTGCCCGATTTAGGAGCGCCCTTCGCGGCCGAGATGGTGCGCCTGGAGGAACTAGGCAGGACGTTGCGCCAGCGTTGCCCCTGGGACCGCCAGCAGACCCACCTCAGCCTCAGGCGTTACCTACTGGAGGAGGTTTACGAAGCTCTGGAGGCGATAGAGGAGCTCCCGGCCGAGCGCCAGGGGCACGAGCCTTACCAGGCGCCCGGCGACGCGGCGGGCACGGCTTTTGGCGAGGCGGGCGGTGGCGAGGCGGGCGGTGGCGAGGCGGGGGGCGTAGCCACCGCAGGGGGAGCAGCGATGGCCTACGAACATTTAGAAGAAGAGCTGGGCGACGTGCTTTTCCAAGTCGTGTTCCATTCCGTGCTCGCCACTGAAGAGGGCCAGTTCACGCTCGCCGACGTGGCCCGGCGAGTGCACGACAAGCTCGTACGCAGGCACCCTCACGTTTTCGGGGGCCTGGAGGCGGTTACGCCTGAGGACGTCTCGCGCAACTGGGAGCGGGTCAAGCGAGAGGAAAGAAGGGACAACAGCTCTAGCTTGATGGACCAGGTCCCCCGCAACCTGCCGGCGCTGCTTTATGCCCACAAGGCCCAAGCAAGGGCTGCATCGGTTGGCTTCGACTGGGCTGGTGCGGTAGGGCCGTTGGAAAAGGTCCGCGAGGAGTTGGCTGAGCTCGTCGAGGCGACCGGTCGTGCGGACCGGGGCCAGGCTGTTCGTGAGGAAATGGGCGACCTGCTCTTTGCCGCAGTGAACGTTGCTCGCAAGCTGAAGCTCGACCCAGAGGCAACGTTGCGTGACGCGACAGCGAAGTTCAGCCGGCGGTTCCGTGCGATGGAGGAGCTGGCACGCAGCAAGGGCCTCTCCGTGCAGTCTCTCGAGCTAGAGCGCCTTGACGAGCTCTGGGAGGAGGTCAAAGCCGCGGAGCCAACTAGCTGGCAGAAGCCTGTCAACTGAGACGCCGGCTTTAACCCCAACTGTCACTGGAGTAACATCTCCCACACGACTAACAGTTGGCCACCTATCGGGCTCCGGCTTGGGCTGAAGGTTGCGCTCTGCTTGCTTGTGCTCGCAGGCGCCCTCTACCTGTTCGTCTACCCCGCCCGTACCTACCTCCAGCAGCGCCATGAGATCGCTTCTTTGGAAAGAACGGTCTCAGTCCTGTCTACGGCTAACCACAAGCTGAGCACTGAGTCGACGGACCTGCAGCAGCCCTGGTACGTAGCGCGGGTCGCGCGTTCTGAGTACGGGTTGGTGGGAAATGGCCAGGTCGCCTACAGCGTGCTCCCGCCGGCCCACAAGTCCGGGGGCACTAGCCAAACCAAAGCCGCTGCGGGACGGCACCGGCCGTCGCCTTGGTATGCGCCCTTAGAATTCTGGGATCACCTCTGAGGTAGGCCTGAAGGGACGCGGCGAAGCGCTGGCGCAGACGACCAAAGCTCAGCCGGAGGAGCTGGCTTTGGCTGGTCGCGCCTTGCGCGCAGAAGTTGCGGCCTTGCTGGGCAGGGTGCCCCGGGGCCACTTCGAAGTGGTCGTGCGCGACGTTGTCGGGAAGCCTTTGGTCATCCGCAATGCGCCGTTGCTCGACGATGGGACGCCGATGCCGACGCTTTACTGGCTTGTCGGCAAGGAAGCCTGTCGTCGAGTGGGCCGTCTGGAGGCTGCTGGGGGAGTGAAGGCGGCAGAAGCAGCGGTGAGCCCGGTTGAGCTCGCCGCGGCGCACGAGCGCTACGCCGCCGAACGGGACGCAGCCATCCCTCCCGGCTGGGACGGGCCTCGTCCGAGCGGGGGAGTCGGGGGTGCGCGCAAGGGCGTCAAATGCCTGCACGCCCACTGGGCGTACTGGCTCGCCGGAGGGGACGACCCAGTTGGCCGCTGGGTCGAGCAACGGCTCCAACTGGCCGCCGAGCCCACATGGCCCGACGAGGCCCACATGGCCCGGGGAGAGCGTTGAGGACTGACGGCAACGTCGCTGCCATCGACTGCGGCAGCCTCTCGACACGGCTGCTCATCTGTAGCCCGGGCGGGCTCATTTTGGAGCGCCGTATGTGCCTCACTGGCCTTGGCAGAGGGGTGTGGCGCGCAGGCGCGGTCTCCGAGGAAGCAGTTGAAGCTGTCCTAGGTACCTTGGCGCAGTTCCGGGAGCTTATGGAAGACCACGAGGTCCGCTGCGCCGTGATGGTGGGTACGTCTGCGTTGCGCGACGCCTCCAACAGGGCTGATTTTTCCAAGCGGGCAGAGGAGGTCGTAGGGACGCGGCTGCGCCTTCTGAGCGGCGAAGAGGAGGCTTCCTGGTCGTTTGTGGGTGCGACCAAGGAGCTGCCTATCGAGGGCAGCCCTTGGCTGGTCGCTGACATTGGCGGAGGGTCGACGGAGCTGGCGGTGGGGCCAGCCGCCAACGAGGAGCACCCGCCGGCCCCGCAGCGTTCGGCGCGCTCAGCTGAGCCGGCGCTTAGGCGGGCCGCGTCGGTGTGCTCGCTTCAGCTCGGCTGCGTGAGGGTAACCGAGCAGTTTTTTGCCCATGACCCCCCGCGCAAGGACGAGCTGGACGCGGCGCGTGCCTGGCTCCTCCAGCAGTTCGCTTCGGCGGCCCAGGCACAGCCGGCGATAGCCGGCGCCAGGTCACTAGTCGGCCTTGCTGGCAGCGTTGCTGCGCTTGCTTGCTTTGACCAGGACTTGAGCCACTACAGCAGGGAGGCCGTCCATCACTACGTCCTTAGCCGTTCAGCGGTGGCTGGCGCCTTGGCTTCGCTCGCGAGCCAGCCAGCTCGGGAGCGAGCGGGCCGCCCCGGGATCGAGGAGGCGCGCGCGCCGTTCATCGTGGGCGGCGCTCTCATACTGGGCGCGTTGATGGGCTACTTCGGCTTCGAGGACTGCACCGCCTCAGAGTCCGACCTGCTTGACGGGCTTGTCGAAGCCATCTTGAGCGGGTGCGTGGGCTAGCTCGTGCGCTGGGCCATCGCGAGGGTGGTGAACCTCGGGTAGCATCGGCCAGCGTGAGCTGGGGCTGGGGCCATGCGGCCGTCGCGTCGTACCCCGAGCTCCGCGGCAGGCGAGTCTTGCTCCGGCCCCTCGGCGTGGCAGACTTCGACGCTTGGCGGGAAGTTCGCACCAGGTCGCGCGACTGGTTGGTCAAATGGGAGCCGAGGCCCATCCCAGGCCAGCCTGACCCCGTGGTAGACCGGCGGGCGTTCGCAGCTCGCTGCAGTGCGCGCCAACGCGAACGCGAACTTGGCACCGGGTACGGTTTTGGCGTTTTCGTGGAAGGCAGGTTTGCCGGCGAGATCAACGTCTCGTCGGTGCAGCGAGGCCCGTTCCAAAACGCTTACGTGGGGTACTGGATAGACCGTGCAATGGCAGGGCGCGGTTATATACCGGAAGCGTTTGTGGTTGTGGCACGTTTTGCGTTCGAAGATCTGTTGTTGCACCGCTTGCAGGTGTCGATAATACCTCGTAACAGGGCAAGCCTACGGGTTGCGGAGAAGTTGGGCCTGCGCAACGAAGGCACAGCCCTTCGCTACTTGGAGATAAACGGCGTATGGGAGGACCATGTGCGCTTCGCGATCACGGCCGAAGACTGGGCCGAGCGGCGCGAGGAGCTCTTGAGGGCTTGGGTCTTGCCTGAGTGAAGGTCCCCCCAAGTACCTAGTCCTCGCGCCTCATCTATTTCTCGGTGCCAAACTGCTCCTGCCGAGCCGGCCGGCTCGCCCGGCCGGCGCGTAGCGGTACACGGCCCTGCCTCGCACGCTGTCGAGGGGGACCGGCCCGAAGTCCCTGCTGTCGGTGCTGCGCGCGGAGTTGTCGCCGGCTAGCCAGACCCGCCCGCCGGCTATGGTCACAGCCCGCTTTACGAGCAACCTGCCAGGTTGGCGCGGGTCCGCTACGGCTGCGATGTCGCCCGGCCTGAGCGGCCGTGCACGGCGCCCGCAGAACCTGCAGACCAGTAGCCGGTCGCCGGCGAGCAGTTCGGGTGCCATGCTGTCGCCGACGACCACGACGCGCTCGAAGCCAAGTACGCCTACGGCCAACGCCGCGGTCGCTACAAGTGCCGCCGAAGCCGCCGCAACAAGGCGCCAGGGCCTATAGCTTGGGGAGCGCGACGGCACGACGTGTGGCACGCACGTAGCCCTAGCACACTTAGCCACAGCACATAGTTCAGCTCACAACACGGAAGGAGCCCCAGATGACCTTGCTAGCAAGCCTGCTTTCCATAGCCGACCGGCTGAGCGAGCCCCGCCCCGCCCACGCCCACTGCGACTTGCCCTGCGGCGTCTACGACCCCGTGCAGGCCCGCGTGGAAGCAGAGTCCGTGAAGGCGATCATGGAGAAGTACCAGGCCTCCAGCGACGAGGCGTTCCGAGCCCGGGCGCTGTTCATCAAAGAAGAGCGTGCCGAACTGGTAAAGCACCACCTCTGGGTGCTGTGGACCGACTACTTCAAGCCGGCGCACTTGGAGAAGTACCCTGAGCTGCACGAGCTTTTCTGGAAGGCGACCAAGGCTGCGGGCGAAGCAAAGCACTCGACCGATGTTGCCGTGGCTGACGACTTGCTCCGCCAGATCGCGGAGATCGACCGCATCTTCTGGGAGACGAAGAAGGGCTAAGAGGGCTCGGGACGCCTGAACGCCCTCATTAGGCGGCGCCGCCTCGAGGCAGGCTGTGCGCTGCGGGGTAGGCAGTGACAGCCAACGCTGGCGACGTGCGGTGTGCAGGCCGGGCCTCGAGGCTTAGCCGGGCGCTGCGGCGGGGCCGCCTTGGTGCCGCTGCCTTCGGGCGCAGCAGAGGGCTGCCCGCGGCGCTGAGCAGCGCGCCCCTTGCTGCGGGAGCCGTGCGTACCCTCGGGGCCCGGGGTGCCATCTGGCTGTGGGGCGACCAGGCGGTCATCGACGTAGAAGCCCGTAACAGCCTCCTTGGCCGGGACCTGCTTGGGGTTTACGACCGCTACGGTTGGCACCACCCTGGCCCACTGTGGCTGCTGCTGCTCGGGCTGTTTAGGTGGGGGGGCGGAGGTTCTGCTGCGGCGTTGGTGTTCGGCTCCTACGCCGTCCAGGCCGCGGCGGCCGCGTCGGTTGTCTTGGTGGCCGCTCGGTTGCGCCCGGGCCTCACCGCTTGGTGGGCTGCCCTCCTCGTTGTCTGTTACGAGTGGGACTTCGGCCCGCAGCGGCTCGGGACCGTCTGGGCGCCCTACGCCGTCGCCTTGCCTGTAGCGCTGCTTGTCTTGCTCGCCGCGGACGCCATTTCCAACGCCTGGCCCTGGCCGGCGTGGCTTGGGCTGGTCGTTTGTGGGTCGTTCCTCGTCCAGACAGACGTAGGTACCGGGGTTGTGGTCGTGAGCGTCGTCGCGGTGGCGGGTGTGTGGAGCATTGCATCGCGGGCTAAGCGGGCCTCGGTCGTGCGACGGCGGTGGCGTTTGCGTGCCGGCGTGCTGGCCTGCACGGCCCTAGCCACCTGGTTGCCGCCGCTTGTCCAGCAACTGAGCGCTCACGTGGGCAACCTGAGCCTGCTTGCACGCTTCTTCTTGCACCACCGGGCGCGCCACTCCTGGGACTTCGCGCTCCGTGCCCTGGGCACTGTTTTCGGTTCCTTCCCTCTGCTGAGAGGCCGTCACGGCGCTTCGCTCGATGCCAAGCTCACTTGGTTGGCAGCGGCGCCGCTCCGCCGGCGGCCTTGGTACCTCGCATACCTCGCCGGCACTGCTGCCACTAGTGCTGCTGGAGCGCTCCGCCGCCGGCGCGAGGCTGCGGTCCTCGGGGGCCTTAGCCTGGTGGCGCTCGTTGCCGGGGGGCTCTCGGTGAAGCTCGCCTACGGCCCTCCTTTCCCCTACTTGGTCATCTGGGTTGGTGCATTGAGCGTCCCGGCATGGGTTGCGGCCTGGCTCGCTTTCGCACCAAGCAGGCTGCCGCCGTTGCTCGGCCGCGCAGTACCGCTGGCTGGCGGCCTTGCCTGCGTGGCAGTGTTGGCCGCTTTTGCCGCCGGGCCGTTCCCCATGTCGGGTACCCCAGCACTGCTAGGCCGGGCTTCCTGGTCGGCTGTTGCAGCCCAGGTGTCTTCACCGACGGTGCGGACAGTGCTCGTTGACATCGACGGGCGCGACGCCATGCCAGAAGGGGCGGCCATCGTGGACGCCGCCTTGCGCCATGGCCGGCGAGTGGAAGTGGACCGGGCGGCCCTGTACTTCTTCGACCCTTCGCTGGCGCCTCGGCCGCCAGTACAGCTGAAAGTGCTCGTCTGTTGCGGTAGAGGAGACCCGGGTAGGCCGCAGCGTGGCCTCATTTGGCGCGCTCGGGTCGGCGGCCAGTCCATCTACACTCAACTGTTGAGCTCAGGCCGTGCCGGCACCGCCCAGCGGGCCGTGCGGCGGCTTGGGGGGCCGGCCGTGAGGGTGCTTGGGCGGCGGTATGGAGCTGACGTCAGGCGCGTCCTCGGGCCAGACCAATAAGACCGCGCAAGGGGAGTGGTCCACCACAAAGCGGGTGGCCGGCCCGAGGCTGTGAGGGCCCAACCGGTGGCGTTCCCCGTCGCGTGCCACTACTAACAAGTCAGCACCTGCGTCGGCTGCTGCTGTCACGACCTGCCTTTCGGGGCGCCCACGCCTGGTAAGGACTTGGACCACGTCTTCCTCATGGGCCCCAGGCCGCCCTGGCCAAAGCTGTTTGCCGAGCTCACGCGCAGCAGCCTCGAAGAGGCCTAACGCAGCGGCGCCTGCCGCCTCTTCGTAGGGGTGAGCACGCTCGTGGTAGGGGTGAGCCCGTTGGTAGCGAGCGCCCCTGCCGAGAAGCCCGCCGGCGGCGGCTTCGGGCAGCTCGTCCACCCCAGAAGGGGTGACGTGGAGCAGCACCAGCTCTGAGCCCGGCGGCAGCATTGGCTTGGCCGAGCGCAAGCACCCTTCCCAAGTGCCCTCGACCAGCCAGATCACCACCTTCACGGGACGATCATCCCACCAAATGGAGCGCTGCCCACAAAGCCAGCGTCGCGGCGGCCAAGACGGGCGGTACGGTGAGCGCCCCCAGCCTGAGGAACTCGGACGTCTCGGGTTGCTCGCCCCTTTGGTGCAGCACCCGGCGCCAGAGCAGGGTGGCGAGCGAGCCGACGTAGGTGAGGTTGGGCCCGGTGTTGACGCCGATCAGGACGGCGAGCACCTGCGGGGCGCCTACCGAGGCAGCTGCCGGCAGCAACAGCAGTACCGCAGGCAGGTTGTTGATCGCGTTCGCGAGCACTGCGGCCAAGGCGGCTATAGCGAGCAGCGACCACAGGGAGCTGCCGCTTGGCAGGAGTTGGGCGACTGCGTGCCCGAGGCCGTGGACAGCCAGTGCCTTCACCACCATCCCAAGGCTCAGCACGAAGGCTAGGAACGCCACGTCGAGCGCTGAGGCAATTTCTTTTACGTGGGCTCGCCTGCTGAGCAGCGCCGGTACTGCCAACAGGACGACCCCGCCTAGGGCAGCATAAGCAGGGTCTATGTGCAATAGCGAGAACACGAAGAACCCCGCCAGCGTGAGCGCGACCACTCCGGCTGGCAGCGCCGGCGTCGGGCGAGGAGAAGGCAGCGAGCGCTCACCGTGGCCGACCAGGTCGCTGGCAAAAAAGCGCCGCAGGACTGCCCACTCGACTGCGACGGCTGCCACCCATGGCAGCGCCATCGTGGCGCCGAAGCGTTCGAAGCTGAGGCCGCTCGCGCGGTAAGCGAGCAGGTTTGTCAAATTGGAGACCGGCAGCAGCAGCGAGGCCGAGTTGGCCAGGTGAGTGCAGGCGTAGGCGTGAGGCTTGGCGCGCAGGCGCAACCTGGCCACGGTTTCGAGCACAGCAGGGGTGAGCAGCACCACCGTGGCGTCTAGCGACAGCACGGCGGTGACCGTGCTCGTCACGACGAAGACCAAGGCCAAGAGCTTGACCGGCCGGCCGCGTGCGCCCGCAGCCATCCAGGCGCCAGCTGCCTCGAACAGCCCGTAACGGTCGCACAAGTCGGCGAGCACGAGCACAGCCGCCAGGAACCCGATGGTCGGGGCGAGGCTCAGCGCCTCCGCACGCGCTTGGCCCAAGCTGAGCGCCCCTACTACGAGCAGCAGCCCCGCGGCTGGGACTGCGAAGGTCGCCTCTGGCAAGCCCTTTGGCCGCGCCACTGCGAACGCGAGCAACCCGGCTAGCAGCAGGGCGGCGAGCGCCAACGCGAGGGGGCCCGGCACGGAGCGTAGATAGTAAGCGATACGCAAAGCCCGCTAGGTTGGCCCGCTTGGGCTCGGCCCGCCCCTTGCTCAGCCGGGGCCCGGGCCAGGGGCCCCCGGGCCAGGGTTAGGAGCCCACTAGTTGGCGGGCAGCGTCGGCCACGTCGCTGGCGTTAGGGACCACCGCGTCCTTTTTGGGTTTGTTGAAGCTGACATGGCAGTCGCGGGCCGCCACCCTCATGACCGGCGCGTCGCCCGCACGACGGCTGCTTTGCCGATGGGTACTAGGAGGCCAGGGTCGGGGCTCACTTCCTGGCGTGAGCTCCTGTACAGCCGTTTGCTCTCGAAGAAAAGCACGGGGTGTCTTCGTCCCGGACAGCGGACTTCAAGAGCCCTTTGGCGTCTGCGGGGCTGCTGGGCACGACCACTTTCAAGCCCGGCACATGGCAGTAGGGGTGGCTGACGAGACCGCTGTCGTGGGGCTGCCGGGAACGTCGCTGGGGTTGGTCCCAGGCGGCGGGGGGAGCCAGCTGCTACTTCGGCGTGCTGGGCCAGCGGTAGCAGCAGACCTAGTCTTTACGCGAAGGCGGGTCGTAGCGGAGGGAGGGGATCCGGTCCTTTGTGGGCAAACGTGCGCCGGCGTGGCCGTCCCGCAGGGCTAGCGGGAGCGGCTGACAGCCAGCAAGGCCCGAGCTTTGTCTCCGCTAGAGTGCGCAACGTGCCCAAAGCCGAGACCAAGCCTCCCCGACGTCGCCTGCGGCCTTCAGTGCTGCTGGTGCCGTTCCGCAAGGCCGCTGCGGGGACGGGCCGGCTGATAGGGCGGACACCATGGCTACGCCGCCGCTACGCGCGCTTTATCTTGCGTTCGATAAAAAAGCAGCGTAAGAAGGACCGCCCATTACCCGACAACCTCCTGCGTATCGAGCGCCAGATCCGTGGGTTGCCTCCGCGCAAGCAAGCTGAGGTGCTCGAGCAGTTGCTCGAGACAGGGGCCACGTTCCGTCCGGAGGCTGCTGGGCGGGCGCTTAGGCGGGCCAGTTCCCGTCAGGAGCGCCGGAGCGGCAAGGGTTCGGGAGTGAGGCCTGGCCTCATGCCCGGCCAGCGCCGGCGGGCCTAGCTTCTGAGCCGGCAGGCCTAGCTCTCGGCGCTGGGCGTAGCGGCTTCGGCCGGCGGGCAGGGCCGAGGGCTAACCTCTGGCAATGCTGATCTCTACGATGAACGACCTTCCTGGCTACGAGGTGAGCGAGGTCCTAGGAGAGGTCTTCGGGCTCACGGTCCGTAGCCGCAACGTGGGCTCCGTGCTCGGCGCGAGCGTGAAGGCCTTGGCCGAGGGGGAGCTCCGAGGGATGACCAAAAACTTGCAAGCCAGCCGGCAGGAGGCGGTCAGCCGCATGGTGCAAGAGGCGGAAGCCAAAGGCGCCAACGCTGTGTTGGCCTTCCGGTTCGACACCTCCGAGATGGGCAACGTCTGGACGGAGATCTGCGCTTACGGGACGGCCGTCAAGGTACACAAGCACTGAGAGCCTCCCGCTCGCGTGCTCTCAACAGCGCTCGTCGCTGCCCGGCACCCTTCGTCGTCGCCCGACGGTTGTTGCCGCGCTGCGCCCTGGGCGAGCTGTCCGGCGATCGTTGGCCGCCCAGCGGCACGCTGCCTAGCGTCTCAGGGCGGGTTGTGGCAGGCTCGTGCCGCCCTGCACGCCCTCCGCCCCGGGCCGGCAAACGAGCCAGCTGAGCGGGGACCTCAGGACGAGGCCAACCACCCAGTAGACCGCTCGGCGCGCACCCGAAGCGACCATTACCACCACTGCTCCGAGCAGGTACCCTGCCACGACGTCGCCTGGGTAGTGCGCTCCCACGTAGACGCGCGCGAAACCCAAAAAAAGGCCAAACAGTGCTCCCAGTACAGCCAACCAAAAGGTGGTTGCACTTAGGCGCCGCTGGTCGGGTTGCGCGAGGGCGTGCCTGGGGAGCGCCCCGCTCGCGAACTTGAGAGGTGGCGCACGGCGGACCACGAGCAACACGGAAGTGAACAGTGCCCCTGCTACGACGGCGTGGTCCGAGGGGAAGGCGTAGTCATGCGCCTTGGCCACGAGGACTAGGGCCTTAGGGTACGTGTCGTACGGGCGTAGCTCCTGAGCGGCATGGCCCACGAGCTGGTTGAGCCCCAACGCGACGAGCGTGCCAACACCGCCCAGGAACATGAGCCCCGCTGCCTGAGGGCGCCGGCGCCACCACACGACAACGTAGGTGGCCAGGAACGTCAAAGTCATGAGGGCCAACCCCAACCAAAGCGCATAGTCGTGCATGAAGGCGTGCGCCCAGCGGGTTTGCCTAGAGATGCGGTTGAGGTCCAGGTAGTACGATGTGTTCAGGTGCTCAGGCCACAGCACCTTGGTCACGCCTACGAGGAGCTTCAGGCGGGCCATCACTGCCGTGCGGGCCCAGTACCCGCCCCCAAGTCCACTGGGCAAGTTTAACGCCCGGTTATGAGCGGGTTACAGCAACCCAACAACAGCAGCCCGACAGCGTTCGCCGCCATTTGCCTCGAGCAGTCCCAGGTGCGCCGCTTTGGGGCCGGCCTCGCGCTAGACCGGTAGGGGTGAGGGCCGTCCCCGAAGCCGGAGTCGACATGCAGGTAGCGCACGTGTTCTCACTGGTGTGCGAGGCCTTGGCAGAGGCGACCGATGCGCTCTTGGGGGGCGGGCCGGTAGAGGCGAGCAAGGTCGTGGCTGCTGACGAGCGAGTGGACGAGCTCACCGGCCAGCTTTCCGAGGCCATATGGGGTGAGCTGGCGCGCCTCGTGCCCTCCAACGCCGAAGTCAGGCGCCTTGTCGGCCTGCTGCTCGTGCTGCCCGAGCTCGAGCGCAGCGCGGACCTGGCCGAGCACATAGCCCAGCGGGCGGTGAGCAACCTAGGCACCAACATGTCGCCGCTGTCGCGCGGCATCGTCCAGCGCATGTCCGAAGTGGCGCTCGAGATGTGGCGGTCCGCTACGTCGGGGTACGTGCGGGGTGAGGTGCGCTCCGACGAGCTCGACCAAGCCGACGAGGAGCTCGACATACTGAGCCAGCGCCTGACCAGCGAAGTAGCAACCGCGGCGATGCCTGCGCCTGTCGCAGCTCAAGTGACCCTGCTCGGGCGCTTCTACGAGCGCCTGGGGGACCACGCCGTCAACCTCGCGCGCCGGATAGAGCTCTTCCTCGCAAGCGGCTGTGAGGCCGGCGCTCGCCTCGGGAACTCGGGCCAGCCTACGGTTCCACCCGGAAACCCCGGAGCCTAAGGGCCGGCCCAACGGCGTCTCGGTGCGACGGGTCTCGAGTTTCCATCGTCAGCACGACCTCCACCTCGTTAAGCGCGACTGGCACGCCTGAACGGCGGTGCTCCACTGTGAGCAGGTTGAGCCCAAGCTCGCCCAGCGCCTTGGCCAGGTTGGCGAGCGCGCCCGGCTTGTCGGGTAGGAGCACCCGCACCACTAAGTAGCGGCCTGCCGCTGAGAGCCCATGCTCTATGAGCCTCATGAGCAAGAGGGGGTCTACGTTGCCGCCCGACAGCACGACGGCTGTAGGGCCGTCGCCGCTGCCCCAACCTGCCAGCAGCGCGGCGAGCCCGACAGCACCAGCTGGTTCCACAACCCACTTGCAACGTTCCAACAGGAGCAGGACAGCCTGGCTTATGTGCTCTTCGTCGACGGTAATGACGCTGTCTACGAGCTCGCGAGCATGGGCGAGGGTCAGCTCGGAGACGCAGCGCACCGCAATGCCGTCGGCCATCGTGTCGACGGCGTCGAGGGCAACTGGCGCGCCAAGTTGTAGGGCAGCCTTCATTGGGGCAGCGCCGGCTGCCTCCACGCCCACCACCCGTGCGTTGTTACCGGCCGCGCGTAGCCCCAGGGCCACGCCGGCAAGGAGCCCACCGCCACCTACTGGTACGAGCACGTTGCAGCCCTCGGGGAGCTCGGCGGCGAGCTCTGTCCCGACTGTCGCCTGTCCGGCTATGACCAACGGGTCGTCGAAGGGTGGTACGTAGCAGGCACCTGTGCGGCTCGCGTAGGCCTTAGCAGCAGCGATCGCATCATCGACGCTGCCAGCGCTGAAGCGCACTTCGGCACCATAGCGCCGGGTTGCTTCGACTTTGGGCAACGACGCGCCTTCGGGCACGAACACTACGGAGCGCAAGCCGCATAGCCTCGCCGCCAGTGCTACTCCCTGGGCGTGGTTGCCCGCCGAGGCAGCCACGACCTCGCTCGCGCCGTGGCTGAGGGAGGAGACCTTGTTGTAGGCACCCCGGATCTTGAACGACCCTGTGCGCTGGAAGTGTTCGGGTTTGGCATAGACCTTGTGCCCAACTACGTTGCTCAGGGCACTTGACAGCGTCGCCGGCGTGGGCCGGACGACCCCCCGCAACCTGCGTTGTGCCCGCCAGATCTCTTCTTCGGCCACCAAGCCAGCCCGCGTTGCCATAGCGCGAACCTAGCGACGGTCCGCCCTCCTGAGTGGTGCACTAAAGGCCTGGTAGCAGCGGCGCGCTCGGTGGCCAGCGAGCTGGTGCCGCCTGGGGTGGCCGTGAGGGCGCCTCGGCGCAGGAATTGGGTGAAAACCCCCAACTGGGCCGCCTGTGGGCGTGGTATACATTGGGCTTGGTAAAGCGCACGCACAGACTTGTAAGGGGGAGCCTTGGCTGAGACCGTAGAAGGCCTTGTCTCGGGCGTTGCCAACGTCCCCGTCGAAGCTCCTGTCGCAGGTCACCCCCAAGCCTCTCAGGGGCACCTCGCCCCCGCTCAGGACTTCCAGGTCGTGCCGGTCGCCGGCTTGCCTTTGGTGGCGCTCGCGCTCGGTGGCCTCGTCGCCGCCATCGCTACGAACACTGTTTGGGGCCTCGACTTCTTCCACGTAGTGGCGGGCGGGCTTTGGACCGGCATCGACCTGTTCCTCGGCTTTGTCATCGGCCCCGTCCTCGGGCGTATGAGCATCCCTTCTAGGGCGGAGTTCTCTCGGCGTTTCATGCCCAAAATGGTGCTGCTCATGCCGACTCTGGTGGTCTGTACGCTCGCAGCCGGTTGGCAGCTCGCCCGCCACCTCGGCAACTTGGGCCCGGTCCCCAACCACCCCTGGGTTATAGCGAGCATGGCCGTCGTCGGTGTGATGGCGGTCGTCGCATTGGGGCTACTCGAACCTGCCAACCTCGCCGTGCTTTTCGAGCTGAAAAAGCCGGTGCCCAACGGGCAGGTCATCGGCAAGCTCATGAAGAGGTTTATTTATACTGCTGGCGTCACCGGCGCAATGCAGGTGGCGACCCTCATCATAATGACGAAGTTGGCGTCGGGATGAGCGAGATGTCGAAGTTTGGCGTCGGGATGAGCGAGCGCCCGCAACCCAAGTTGCCCCCCGTGGCTGAGCTTTGCGTTGCCTCTATGGCCCTGGTCATCTCGGGCGGCACCTACATGGCTTCGCACCTGCCCAAAAAACCTCCTTTGACGGTAGCTGAGGTGCTCGCTTGCCTCGCTGCTGCAATAGTGTTCGCCAACGTCGCCCTGCTTTTGCGCTTGGAGAACTTCGCTTGGCATAGTTTCTTCCTCGTGGTGAGGTGGGCGCTGCTCGCTTATTTCGTTATTGCCGGCATGCTCGAGTTCATATTCGTCTATGACGGCACGCGAGGTGCCAGCCTTGTCCTTATGACTTGCATGCTCGCGATATTCGCGGTGGACATACCAGTCTTGCTCGCGTTCTCGGTGGCCCGTTACCAAGAACCTGCGCGCTAACCCTCAGGTCACGCAGGGAGCGGCTCGCGCGCGACCAACGCCCCGTCGCACAACGTCACCTTGTTGGTACGAAGCGCCGGCACGCGTGGGACAGCCAGCAGCACCCCCGACAGGTTGAGCGGGTCTGCTCCCGAGAGGGTCACCACCTGCCCGGAGCCGGCGGCCTTGGCAACCGAGCGAAGCTCATCGGCAGCCTCGGGGAGTGCGAACTGTTCGCCAGAGAACCCGTTGACGAAACGCCCGCCCCTTACGACGCCACGTGCTTCCAGCCGCCGCAACGCCCAAAGGACCTCGCGCCAGGACAAAGCGAGCTCCTCATAGCTAAACAGGTCCCAGAACACCACCCCCCAACGCGCTAAGAGCTGGCCCGCGACTACCTCAGCGAGCTCGTCGCGCTCCAGGCCGGCTGCACCGACGGCGGCCTGAGCGTTGCGGGCTCCCGGGCCCTTCGCTGAGCTCGCCGGCGCACCTGGGCCAGCTAGGGCTCCTGGGCTGGGCGGCGCTTGGCGGGCGAACAAGGCCCACCTGCCCCCAGAGGGGGCTACGAGACGTCTTTGGCCAAAGGCGCCACTCGCCAGTGCGCCGGGTTGCAGAGCTGCCGAAGCGGCACGCCGGCGCAGCGCAGCGCCCCTTGGCCCTCGGTAGCGGCGCGCTGAGGTGGCGTCCCGGCCCGAAAAAAGCGACCTCACCGCGCCGAAGCCGTCAGAGGTGGCGAGGCCGCGGCAGACGAGGTCCCAGATGCCCTCGGCCACTTCGCTAGGGAGCCGGCCCGTGGCCGCGGGCAGCTCCGACGCGAACATAGCGCCCCGCGCCCGCAACGCGTCGAGGACGTCTCGGGCGGGACCATGGGGCGGCTCCTCAGGGGTGCAGTCGCCGCGTTTGGCGAGCACCAGCCAATCGAGGTCTTCTCGTAGCACGAAGCCGACAGGCGTAGCTCGCGACGGCGTGGAGGCCCCGCGCCTGCTCCAGCTGTCGGCGGGCGGGAGCGACAGGCGGCCCCAGGCCAGCTCGCCCGAGAGGCACAGGTCCTCGAGCCAGCGGGGCTGGTAACCCTCGACCCGTGCTGGCAGGATCGAGCCCTCCCAGGCTCCGGCTGCGGCCTCCCACCCCTGGAGCTGCTCGACTACGGCCAGCAGGCCAGCTCTTCCTTGCCGGCGGGTGCCAGGTGCCACGTGTTGCCAGCGCAGGAGGAACCTCATGAACTCCTGAGCTGAGACCGGCTTGGCCTCCCGGCGCTGGCGGCTTTGGGTGTAGCTGTGGGCTCGCGCGAGGAGGTGCCGTGCACACCATTGTTCGGCGTCACCAAGGCCGGGGTCGAAACGGCCCTGGATGGCGAAGCCTTGGCCCTCTAAGAGGGCGAGGCCGACCCGGACCGAGCTTTCAGGAAGGCAGACCTCCCTCGCTAAAGCCTCCGCAGTAGTGGGGCCGGAGAACCCGAGGTGCCCTCGCAGCGCCATGGCAGCCGCGGCGTCCGGGCTGGGGGCCGCCGGCGCCAGCGTGCCAGGTGGGCCGCCGGCCGGGGCCGCGGTGGCGGGCGGCGCAGGCTCGAGGCGGAAGTCTGGGTCAAAGCCGGCGCCCGGGAACAGTGCCTCAACGAGCTCCCGGCGTTCAGTGGCGCACCAAAGGACGGTTGTCGTCACTGGGCTGCGCTCTCGCCCACCTGGCCCGGGGTGCTCACGAGATGGCTGCAGCGCCCTGGCGGTCGCAGGTGAGGCTCTCATAGCCCGGCGGCTTGCCGCCAGTTGGTCGAACCACTCTTGCCAGTCGGCTCTAGGCTTGTGGACGACGCTGGCCAATAGGAGGTCGTGGAGCTCCTCGGCGTTGCGTGGGCTTGGTGCCGCCTCCGCCCTCACTTTCTGGATAGCTGAAGGGTCGAGGCGCGAGACGTCCCGAGCTTCGATGGGGAGGCCGCGGCGCAGTTGAACCTGTCGTGCGCGCCTTTCCTCGAGAGGGGCGTCGTCGAGGTACGTATAAGGCTCCGAGTTGACTATTTCGTGGGACAGCACCGACGGCTCGACTGAGTCCACGAAGTGCGTGCGGACGTCGCCTGAACGCAGCGCAGCCACAAGTGCGATGAGGCCGTCGACGTCCATAGCTTCGTGTAGGCAGTCGTGGAGGACTTGGCGCACGACCACATGGTCCGGCAGCTCCACTGGCCCCGGCGGCGTGTTTTCTTGGCACGCAGCGAGAGCAGGGAATATCGCCGCCATGAGGTCGTCTGCTTCCATACGCTGCACTGGGAGGGGGTTTTTCTTTCCCCCGCGGAAGCGCAGTATGGCCAGCGCCCTGGACAAGTCCCAGCGCCAGCGGGAGGAGAACAACGGCGATGCCAGGACTGCCTGCTCGAGGGTGGCCTTTACCGTGCTTGGGTGCAGCATCTTAGGTACCGAGCTGAGCGGGAAACTGTGCTGAGGGCCGAGCGACAATATGACGGCGTCGTCATTTGCGGCTGCTTGGAGCTCGAAGTCGAAGGTCACGCAAAAACGCTTGCGAAGAGCCAGCCCGAGCGCACGGTTGACCCTACCCCCGAACGGAGCGTGCACCACGAGCTGCATCCCGCCTGCATCGTCGAAAAACCGCTCGAAGACCACGTCCTTGTCGCTCGGCATCGCCCCGAGCTGGGCAAGGCCGGTGGCGAGGTACTCGACAAGTTGCCCCGCAGCGCTGGCGCTCAGGCCGCAGTACTGCTCGGCACGAGCTGCAGCTACCTCAGGGCCCTCGGCGAGGGCACCGGCGACCAGTCTGCGGAGGAGCGAAACTTCTTCCGACAGCTCAGCGGTGCGGCTCGGCGCTTCTCCTAGCCAGAAAGGCACGGTCGGTCGTGCCCCTTGGGCGTCTACGACCCGCACCTCGCCGGCGCCGACGTGGCGGGCCCGCCAGGGGTGCGTGCCAAGCAAGAAGACGTCGCCTGCCATCGTCTCGACCGCGAAGTCCTCGTTGACGCTGCCCACGAACAGCTCGTCCGGCTCGGCCACTACGCGGTAGTCGCCCACTTCGGGTATCGCTCCGCCGCTCGTGAGAGCGGCGAGGCGAGCGCCGCGTCTCGGACGGAGCAAGCCGTTGACCCGGTCCCGGTGCAGGTAGGCCATCCGCGTGCCGCGCCCCGTCGGCACGCCTTCGGACACGAGCTCTATGGTTGCGTCGAAGTCGCTACGCTCGAGGTCGCAATAGGGGCCGGCGCGCCGGCACAGCTCGAACAGTGCCGTCTCTTCCCACTCGTTTGCAGCGGCGACCTCGGCTATTACCTGTTGGGCAAGGATGTCGAGGGGTGCCCTGGGCGGCTCCACGGCGTCAAGGCGCCCCTTTTTTACGGCGGCGAGGAGGGCAGCGCACTCGACCAGCTCGTCGCGGGTAGTGGGGTACAAGATGACCTCAGGGACCCCGTGGCGGGAGTGGTTGGAGCGCCCTGCTCTTTGGAGGAAGGTGGAGATGGCCCGAGGCGAACCGACCTGGCAGACGAGCTCGACTGGCCCGACGTCGATGCCAAGCTCTAACGAGGCCGTCGCCACGAGCGCGCGCAGTTCCCCTGCGCGCAAGCGGTCTTCTGTGCGCTTGCGGCGCTCGGCGGAGAGGCTGCCGTGGTGGGCTGCGACCACGTCGGCGCCCAAGACCTCCCCGAGCAGGTGAGCAAGGCGCTCGGAAAGCCTGCGGGTGTTCACGAAGACGAGAGTCGTGCGGTGCTGGCGCACGTGCACGGCGACTTTTTGCACGAGGTCCGCCATTTGGTCTTGGGAGAGCACGGCCGCCAGCTCCTGCTCGGGCAGCTCGATGCTGGCTCGCAGGTCGCGGAGGTGCCCGCAGTCCACGACCTCTACGTGGCGGCCCGCTCCTGAGAGCAGCCGGGCGGTGAGCTCGATCGGCCTTTGAGTGGCCGAGAGGCCTACCCGCTGGGGGTGCCTCCCCCCGTCTTGGATGTGCTCAAGGCGCTCCAATGTGAGGGCGAGGTGTGCGCCCCGCTTGTCGCGGGCAAGAGCGTGGACCTCGTCCACGACCACGGTCTCTACAGTACGAAGGGTACCCCGGCTGCGCTCGGCCGTTAGGTAGAGGTAGAGGCTTTCGGGCGTGGTGACGAGGACCGTGGGCGGGTCCTTGACCATGGCCGAACGAGCTGCCGAGGGCGTGTCGCCTGTACGCACGGCGACGCTGATGGGCGCTGGCTGTTGACCGAGGGCTTGAGCCGACTTGGCTATGCCTGCCAATGGACGCTCCAGGTTTTGGTGGACGTCCACTGCCAGTGCCTTCAGGGGTGACACGTAGACAACCCTCGTGCGGCCTCGCAGGTCCTCGCCTCTCTCAAAAGCCCGGTAAGCCCGGTCGATCGCCATGAGGAAGCCGGCAAGCGTCTTGCCCGAGCCAGTCGGAGCTGCTACGAGCACGTCCGCGCCCGCGCTCACCAAGGGCCAGGCGCGCGCCTGCGGCTCGGTCGGGCCCTCCGGGAAGGCGCCGGCGAACCAGGCGGCCACGGCGGGGTGGAGGGAAGGTAGCGCCGACGGAGTTGACATCACCCCCCATTCAACACCGAGGGTGCGACATGCCTGGACCTCACCCTCCGGCCTCGTCGCCACGCCGCTAGTAGGCACGCGCTCCTACCTTGGTGCCCGCTACGATGTCCTTGAGTGAGCCGGCCGGGTGGTCGCGGCCAGCGTTTGCTGGCTGAGGAAGGTCGGGGCTCCGCAGGGCAGGGTGCTGGCTAACGGCCAGTCGGGGTGACCCGCAGGAAAGTGCCACAGAAACAAACCGCCGATGGGAACCGGCGAAAGCTGGGCCACAGGCAAGGGTGAAAAGGTGCGGCAAGAGCGCACCAGCGCCCGGGGCGACCCGGGCGGCTAGGCAAACCCCACCCGGAGCAAGGTCAAAATGGGGACGGCTGGCCCGGCCGATGTCCCCAGGTAGGCCGCGTAGATGGATGACCACCCATCCGGTGCCCGGCAACGGCCCGGTGGACAGAACCCCGCCTATAGGCCGGCTCGCTCTTGCCTCCTCGAGGCCGTCTCGAGGCGGGCGTTTCAGAGCGCGAGCGCTCTACGAAGGGAGGCAGCCACCTGTTGGCAGTTCAGCCTCGACTCGTTGCGCGCGGGCTTTGGGTAGTCTGACGCGGACAGGTTGGGGACCTGCCATGCGCTCGAGGCATAGCTGATCGCCTGGTCCGCGAGCGACAGCATTCGGTCGTCGCTCACATGGCGGTGGGTGAGGACTTGGGCAACAACCTTCGCCCCGGCCGGCGTCTCGAGCAGGCCGCCGTGGAAGTCTGGGAGCACGACCGAGGGGAACGGCAATGAGTAGGCGGCCGGTGTGACCGTGGCGTCAGCGAGAGGCAGGAGCGCGAACTGGCGGACCTTGGGTATCGGGCAGGCCATCGCTACTTTCAACAAAGGCGCGTGGTGGTCGAGGGACGCAAGCAAGGGGCTGTCAGGCGATAGCTCTATTGGCGCCACGCCTTGGAACGCGTCGCTGATCAGCTGCATGGCGGCTTTGCTGGCGACGCCCCAACCTTGGTTGCCGTTGGTCGGGTACCACACTCGCCCGGGGCTCTCCAGTGGGCTGGCCATCACCAAAGTCGCCACAAATGGGCTGGGCTTGGCGAGCAGTGCCGTCTTTGCGACGAGCGCCCCTTCGCTCTCGCTCACTACGTCGACGCTGTCGCCTGTCCTTTTGTGGAGAGCTGCAACCTGAGCCAGCAGCATCCGGTCTAGTTCGGTGAGAGGTTTTGCGGTGTCCCGTCCCGAATAGGGGAGGGGCTGGCCGTTTGCTCCCAGCCCTTTATAGGAGAAGGGCTCCTCGACGAAGTCGCCCGGTACGGGGTGGTCCACTGCTCCGTCCCAGTGGGAGCCATAGCCCGAGACGATAAGCAGGGCGGGCCGGCCTGTGGTAGCGAGGGGGGCAGTGGCGAGGGGTTCGAAAGTGCGGGCGGGGGACTTGCTGGCGACCCGGAAACCGGCGACCGTGCCTCCAATAACACCGCCGGCGAGGGCGGCGAGCGCCAGCGCAGGTACCGGGACTAGGTGGCGGGCTGGTTTACGGTCCACCACTGCGTGGACAACCCCGAACCACGACCATGCGTTGAACAGCCCTGACAGAGCAGCTTCCAGTGGCCAAAGCGCGACGGGGGACATGGCAATGGTGGCGCTCGACACAGTGAGGGTCGCGAACGCGAACACGACCCAGCCGAGGGCCCGCACCGAGAAGAACCTGCGCCACCACTCACCACTCACCGCTGCGGGGTGGACCACGAGCGCTATTAGCAACGCGAGCGGGACGGCTGCGAGGAAAAGCCAAGACACGGGTACCGCTGCCAAGCCAAACAGCAGCGCAACGCTCGGGACGAGGAGCACAGCGGTGAGCGCAGTGGCGCACCAGCCCCGGAGCAGGAGCCTGAGCGCCGGTGGGCGGGGCACATTGGCGGGCCAGGCCAGCCCGATCGAAAGGGCTGTGACCGCGCCCCGGAAGGCGACCATCGCCGCGAGCTCGCCAGCAAGCGCCCACCACGAGTACTGGTAGACGCTTATCCACCTCATGTCGCCGAAGACGCCGAAGGGTGCTATCGCGCTCGCCTGAGGCGCAAGGTCAGGGTGGGCGTCGCCGTCGAAACCTGCTACCAGGGCCGTCTCAAGGACGTTGAGGCCGATGCACAAACCGGCGAGGGCTGGCCAGTGGGGCAGAGGGCGTCGACGAGCCCACCCAAGAGCGGCTCCCCAGGGCCCACGAGCGCCGGAGGGCCGCCGGGCGAGCGAGGTTGCCAACGGTCTTAGACCCTCGCTGGCCACGTCCCAAGGCTAACGCCGTGGGGGCTGCATCGGGCCTCTTTGCGGCGGAGCCCGCTGGAGAGGCCGCTGGAGAGCTCAGCCCGACACCAGGGGCCCGGCGCGCTCGATGCTCACCCGGATGAGCACCCGTTCCTCCGCCACCATGGCCTTCCTGTAACGGTCCCAGTCGGTTTCACCGGCTATGCGGCGGTAGTAGTCGACCAGCGGCTCCATGGCCTCTGGCAGCGAAAGAACTTCGACTGGCCCTTCGACCTGGGCCCAGGGGCCGAAAAACCTCTCACCCCACACGCACAAGGCTGCCCAAGGCCGGCGGCGGAGGTTGCGGGCCTTGAAGGCAGCCTCGCGCGAGCTCACAACCACCCTGCCCTCAGCGTCGGTCACCGCCAGCACGGGCGACATTTGTGGCTTGCCGTCTGCCCTCCACGTCATGAGCACGGCGTGGTGGTTGCTGGCGAGGAAGTCGCGTGCTTGTGCTATGTCCATGCGTTAGCCCCTCGTGCCCATGCCATTACGCGCCGGCGCTCCTCCTTGCCCCCGCCCCTCTGTAGGGGGGCCGGCCGGCTGCCGGGTTGGCGCGTTCGGCTAGTGCTCTGGCGCGTTCGAGGCGTAAGACGTTGGTCGGGCTGAGGGCCGCCTCCTTGGCCGCGGCGAGCCAGGCTTCGCACTGAGCGGCTGGTAGGGGCCGGGCCAGGTAAAAGCCCTGCGCCGCGTTGCAGCCGAACGACTCCAGCCGCAACAGGGTCGCCTGGTCTTCGACGCCTTCAGCTGTCACGGACCGCCCGAGGCTGCGTGCAAGTTCGATGGTCGAGTAAACGATGGCCTCGTCGCCCTTGTCCCTGGTCATTTCCTTGACGAACGAGCGGTCTATCTTCAGTTCGTCGAAGGGGAGCTGCTTCAGCCTGCTGAGGGAAGAAAAGCCGGTGCCGTAGTCGTCAATGGAGACGTGGACGCCGAGGCTACGGAGCTTGCTAAGGGCCCTTGCTGAGCTCTGGGGGTCTGCCATCGCTGATGTCTCAGTGAGCTCGAGGGTGATCACGTCCGGGCCGAGGCCAGCCTTGGCAGCTGCCTCCCGCAGCCTCTCGGCGAGGCTGACGGTCATCAGGCTTCGGGCCGAGAAGTTGACAGAGATGCGGAGATCTGGGAAGAGCTGCGACCGCCAGGACGCAACTTGCTTGAGCGCTGTGCCAAGTACCCACCATGTGAGCTCGTCTATGAGGCCTGAACTTTCAGCAACGGGGATGAACTCTGCCGGCGGCACTGGGCCGAAGTGGTCGTGCTCCCAGCGCAGCAGCGCCTCACATGACACGACAGAGCCGCTGGCGAGCTCCACGACAGGCTGGTACCAGACGTGGAGGTCCCCCATCTCCATGGCTTGGCGGAGCTCTGTAGCGAGACGCAGGCGCCGGAGGTTGGAGCTATCGGCGGCACGGTCGTACACACGCACTCCTCCGCCCGAACGCTTGGCGTTGTACATTGCGATGTCAGCGTGCTTGAGCAAACTGGTCACGTCCCGGCTGTGGGGGCTCGATATGGCTACGCCAAGGCTCGCGCGAACGTCCAGCAAGAGGCCTTCTATCGTCATGGGCTTGCGGACCAGTTGGACCATCTGCTCGGCAACTGCGCTCGGCTCGTCATCGGCCCGGACGCCTGAGAGCACCAGGGCGAACTCGTCACCCCCGAGGCGGGCCACGATGTCAGAGGCACTCGCGAGCGTCCCGAGGCGCCGCGCGACCTCTACCAGTACGGCGTCTCCCGTCAGGTGCCCGAGGGTGTCGTTTATGTCCTTGAACCCGTCTAGGTCGAGCAGCAGGACCGCTACCCGCTCCTGCTCGCAGCTGCGCTCGAGGACGGTGGCGAGGCGCTCGAGGAGCATCTGCCGGTTGGGGAGGCTAGTGAGGGCGTCGTGACGGGCCTGGTGGCGACGTACCTCGCCCTCGAGCACGAGCCGTTCGTAAAGTCGGCTCCCGCGCATGGCGATGCCAGCGATGGTGGCGATGCCCTCGAGGACCGTGAGGTCGTTGGCGTTGAAGCCTTCGTGCCTGTAAGGCCTGTTGCCGGCAAGCAGGTAGCCCCCTGTGGGGTCGTCTGAACTTAGAGGGGCAATGACAGCCTCGCGTAAGCCGTGCTCGTTCAAAGCCTTGCCCACCTCGGCGTCCGGTTGCTGGCCTTCGCAGAAAAAGAGGGGCCCCCGCCCGAAAACGACCAGGTCGAGAGGGGTAAGGTCGTCCAAGCCCTCGATGCGAGGTGGGCCTTCACCGCTCAAGGTGCAGTGGAGGGCGACGCGCTCGGGCCCGGCGATGGCCTTGCTCGAGGAGAAGGGGACTACAAGCTCGGCGCGGTCGACTGCAAGCAGAGCCCGTACCGCCTCGAGGACGCTGCGGACTACTTCGGGCGGTTCCATCAGCGCACCAATGCTGCGGGTGTAGTCGAACAGCCGGCCTAGCTTGTGGTACCTGATGTTTGCAAGTGCCGCTTCCCGGTAGGAGGAGACAGCGGCTGCGACCAAGGCCAGGGAGAGCAAGACGGCCCAATGTTCGACCCATACGACACTGACTGCGATCAACCCGATTAGCGCTGATATAAACGCTCCAGGCGCGAGCTGGACCGCCAACTGGCGAAGTTCCGGGTGGCGCCAGCGGGTGTCCGCGGCGGCCATGAGGCCAAGCAGCAACGCCGCGTTCACCAGGTTGACCACTAAGACGGCGAGCAGCCCGAAGGCCCATCCGTGGGGGGTTGTCGGGACGACCCGTCCTATCAGCCTGTCGTAGGTGTAGGCACCGGCCGCTACTCCGCCTGCGTAGACGACGCAGTTGATGAAGATCTTGACTGGTTGGGCTCGCCTGTGCACGCTGGCCGCGAGGTTGCCTGCGCAGGCTGCGAGCAAGGCCCAGCCTGGGGAACAAAAGACCAGCGCTGTGAGGGCACCGATCTCCGACAAGGCCATCGAGATGCTGTAACGGCGGTTGCGGACCGGGACGGGGTGCCTGAAGGCGGCCCATACCGCGACGGCCAGCACAGGTACGAACAGCGGGTGGTTGCCCCCGCGGGGGCTAAGGCGCGCAAGGGCGAAGAAGTAGGACAGGGCGACGGCGCCCGCGAGCGCAATGCCAAGCGAGAGCGCGAACCAAGTATTTAGCTCGGCCCCGTCCGGTTTTCCTTGCCTTCTCGTTCGCTCCAAATGACAGCCTCAACGACGCGTTGACCTGCTTCACCTACAAGCCGGCCAGGCAAGTGTACGCTAAGCGACGAGGCCACCCGCCTGTTGTGCCGGTTCTTCTTCAGCCTCGGGCACTTGGCGACGCTGGCCGGGCAAAACGGGAAATTTGAGAGGTGGGTCTGCGTGAGCAGGGGCAATAGAGGGGGGCGCGTACAGCACGCGCGGGCAAAGAGCGGCTTGCCTGCACGTTTTTGGCAGCTTTGGTCTGCTACAGCAATATCGTCTACTGGCGACGGTTTGGTCGGTATGGTCGCTTTGCCCCTTTTGGCGCTTACTATGACCAAGGACCCCGTCCTCATATCGGGCGTTTGGGCCGCTAATAGGGCGGCCGCAGCAGTGTTTTCCCTCCCGGCCGGCGTGCTTACAGACCACCGGGACAGACGGGCAGTGATGGTTGCATCAGAGCTCGTGCCCGGAGTTGCACTCGCGGGCCTTTTTGCTGCTATGACCGTGGGTGCCGCCGACCTGGCAATGGTTTATGCCGTCGCTGTCGTGATATCGGCCGGTGAGGTGACCTATACCCTTGCTGCGCAAGCAGTTTTCCCTGAGCTCGTGCCCGCGCAAAGCCAGCTAAGCGTCGCCAACGGCCGGCTCATGGCTGCCGAAGCAGGCGGTGAGCAGTTCGTCGGGCCGGCAGTGGGTGGCTTGCTGTTCGACGGCGCCCGGCGCCTGCCCTTCGGCCTGGACGCAGTGAGCTTCTTCTTTTCTGCAATGCTTGTGCGCGTCAGCCTTTCGGGCACTAATCGTGTACAAGATGCCACTAAAAGTGGTAGTCACTTTCGCGTTAGTGCACGTGCAGAAGCAACCAACAGGGGTGGCAAGCTTTGGCGGGAGCTCGCGATGGGTTTTCGGACCTTCTGGTCGAAGCCGGCGCTCAGGCTGCTTGCCGCGGCGATGGCGGGGATCCAGTTCAGCCAAAACATGGTGTTTGGCCTGCTGGTCATATATGGCAGGCACCTGCTCGGGCTCAGTTCGACCGGTTATGGCCTTTTCTTGGCAGGCGCGGCGGTGGTTGGGGTGGCGGGCCTCTACTTCGGGGGGTCGGTACATGCCCGACTGGGGTCTTCGGGCGTGGTTGTCGCTGGCTCGCTGGCCTGTGCCCTCTCGTTCGTTTCGATGTCGGCCACTAGGGTGGCCGTGCTTGGGGCGCTCGCGTTCGGGCTACAGGAGTTCGGGACGGCTATCGCTAACGTTGGCTCGGTCACCACTCGTCAGCAGCTCATACCCAGGGAGTTGTTCGGGAGGGTCGGCAGCGTGCACCGCCTCATAGTCGTGCTGGCCGGTCCTTTCGGGGCGCTCCTTGGGGGTGCGCTGGCCGAGGACGTAGGTGTCCAAACTGCATTTTTGGTGGCCGGCCTACTAGAGCTCGGCATCGTCGTGGTGCTCGCGCCAGCGGTCCTGCGCTACCTCCCCTCGCGCACGCCCGCCGGGCACTTGGCCCGCTAGGCCCACCTAGCCGGCTCGAGCCGCGGCAACTACGCCAGCCCCGATCGATGCCAGGTCCTCGTCGGTAGAGATGTACGGGGGCATCGTGTAGATGAGGTCACGGAAGGGCCGGAGCCATACCCCCTCCGAGAGGGCCGCCGCAGTGGCCGCTTGGACGTCGACTGGGTGGTCGAGTTGGACCACCCCGATCGCGCCGAGGCAGCGCACGTCCTTCACGCCGGCCAGTTGCTTTGCGGGCGCCAGTGCTTCGCTGAGGCGTGAACATACCCGCCCGACCTCGGTGGCGAGGTTGAACGAGAGCAGGAGCCCGGTGGAGGCCAGGCCCACCGCGCAGGCAAGAGGGTTGGCCATGTAGGTCGGGCCGTGCATGAGGGAACCTGCTTCGCCGGACGAGACGCCTGCCGCTACGGCTTTGGTGCACAGCATGGCTGCGAGCGACAGGTAGCCGCCCGTCAGGGCCTTTCCCACGCACATCAGGTCTGGGACGACGCCCGCAGCCTGGCACGCCCAAAGCCAGCCGGTGCGGCCAAAGCCGGTCGCTATCTCGTCGAGCACGAGCAACGCACCGTGCTCGTCCGCTACGTCTCGCAGCACGCGCAGGTAGGCGGGGTCGTAGAACCACATGCCGCCCGCGCCTTGCACCACTGGCTCAGCGACCACGGCCGCGATCTCGCCAGCGTGGCGGTCAGCAAGCGCACGTACCGCCGCCTCCCAACCTTCGTCGACCCCAGCACCGGCTGGTGGGCGCGGTGCGAAGAGCTGTTCGGGGAGCAGGCCAGAGAACAGGTGGTGCATGCCCCCGACCGGGTCGCACACTGACATCGCACCGAAAGTGTCGCCGTGGTAGCCGCCAGCGAGCGCAAGGAACTTCACGCGTGCTGGCTGGCCGATGTTGCGTTGGTACTGCAGGCAGGCCTTGAGGGCGACTTCCATCGACACCGAACCCGAGTCGGCAAAAAAGACCCTGTCAAGGCCCGGTGGCGCCATCTCTGTGAGGCGCTGCGCGAGCGCGACGGCAGGGCGGTGGGTCAGGCCGCCGAACATGACGTGGGCGAACGAACCGAGCTGGTCGGTGATGGCCGAGTCAAGGGCGGGGTGGCGGTAGCCCCATATCGCCGCCCACCAAGAGCTCATCGCGTCTATGACCTCACGGCCACTGGCGAGGCGCAACCGCACGCCTTGTGCGCTCGTTACAGCCAGCGAGGGAGCTGGCGCCGGCAAAGGGGCATAAGGGTGCCAGACGTGGTCGCGGTCGAACCGCAAAAGCTCTTCCCACTCAGCCATGCACTGAGGCTACGCAAGGGCGTTGGGCGCAGGGTGCCGAAGGGCGCGCGGGTCCCCCAGGGGGGAGAGGGGACCCTCGTGGAGGCGGGCTAAGGGCAGGGGGGACGCCTAACGAAGCCACGCGCCTACCACGTTGCGACCAACCTAGCGTCCCCAGCTGATAAGAGGGTGACGGGGAGATGACAACTGTGTAAACCTTTGGAGGTGCTCAGCATAAAGATCGCCGAAGGCTTGGACGCCGAGCTCGAGGCGGCCGTAGCAAGGCTCGTGGCCCAGCTGTCAGGTTCGGCCAAAGCCCCTGGTGCCGAGGAGCTGGCTGAAGTTGTGTCCTCGCCCGCCACTACTCTTTTCGTCGCCCGGCAGGCCCCTGGGCCCGAGGGCGCAGCCGGCGGAGGGCAAGGCGGCGGAGAGGTCGTGGGCATGCTCACGCTCGCGCTTTTCCGGATCCCAACGGGGCTGCGGGCATGGGTGGAAGACGTCGTCGTGGACCAGGGCGCACGAGGCCAAGGTGTCGGCGAGGCGCTCGTGCGGGCGGCTCTCGAGCTCGCACGAAACAAAGGGGCAGCCACCGTGGACCTGACCTCGCGGCCTTCGAGGCAGGCAGCCAACCGTCTTTACACGCGCCTTGGCTTTGAGCTGCGCGAGACCAACGTCTACAGGTTCGACCTGAGAGGCCAACGTCACGACGAGCCCTAGCGACGTCGCCCAAAATGGGCGCGCCTGGCCGCCTAGCATCATCGGTCCATGGCCTCTGTCCTTACACCCCAAGCCAGGGATTTCCCCCAGTGGTACCAAGACGTTGTCGCAAAGGCCGAACTTGCCGAAGGTGGCCCCGTCAGAGGCACAATGGTCATACGCCCCTACGGCTATGCGATCTGGGAGCGTATGCAGGCCGAGCTCGATGCTCGGGTGAAAGCCGCTGGGGTCTCCAACGCCTACTTCCCCCTCTTCATACCCGAGAGCTACTTCCGACGGGAAGCAGAGCACGTGGAAGGCTTCAGCCCCGAGCTGGCGGTCGTCACCCATGCTGGCGGCAAGGACCTCGACGAGCCCGTAGTGGTGCGCCCCACCAGCGAGACGATCATCGACTCGTTCCTCGCCAAATGGGTGCACAGCTACAGGGACCTGCCCATGATGGTCAACCAGTGGGCCAACGTCGTACGTTGGGAGCTGCGGCCGCGCTTGTTCTTGCGTGGCACTGAGTTCCTTTGGCAAGAGGGCCACACTGCCCATGCCACCGAGGAGGACGCGCACCGCTTTGCGCTGAAAGTGCTCACCGACATCTACGCGGACTTCATGGTCAACGTCCTGGCAGTGCCGGTGGTGCTCGGCCGCAAGACTGACCTCGAACGCTTCGCGGGCGCCACTACCACTTGGACGGCCGAAGCCATGATGCGCGACGGCAAGGCTCTCCAGATGGGCACCAGCCACGAGCTTGGCCAAGGCTTCGCCCGGGCGTTCGGCATCAGCTTCTTGGACGAGTCCGGCACCCAGCGCTACTGCTGGCAGACCTCTTGGGGTGCTTCCACGCGGCTCATGGGTGCGCTCGTCATGGCCCACGGCGACGACAGCGGCCTGCGCCTCCCGCCGGCTGTGGCCCCGGTCCAGGTAGCCGTGCTGGCGGTACGCCCAGAACCAGGTGTGCTCGAGGCAGCCCGCCGTATAGCCGACGAGCTGCGTTCCAGCGGAGTGCGCGTGGGCCTCGACACGCGGGCAGAGCTTTCGTGGGGCCGCCGGGTCGTGGACGCTGAGCTGCGGGGCACGCCAGTCAGGGTGGAAGTTGGCCCGAGGGAGCTGGCCGAGGGCAAGGTAGTGGTCGCACGCCGCGACCTTGGCACCAAGGAACCTCTAGCGGCCGAGGGAGCTGCGCGGGCCGCCTCCAAGGCCTTGGAGGAGGCCCAAACAGGCTTGCTGGCTGAGGCTCGGCGTTACTTGGAGGAGCACACCGCGGACGTGAGCACCCTCGAGGCGGCCGAGGAGGCCGCGCGAGGTGGGTTTGCCCGCCTCCCGGGGAGCCTGGTCGCAGGCGAGGGAGAGGAGAAGTTGAACGCGGCCGGTGTCACGGTGCGGGCGTTGTACCGCCCCGACGGCTCCCTGCCTGACCCCCGCGACCCGCTTGAGGACCTGCTGGCCGTGGTCGCGCGCGCCTATTGAGCCGTTGGGCCGGGCCAGGCCGCCCCAGCAGGTCGGACGCGAGGTTGCCCGGCCCGGGCACATCGCCCGGGGCCCCCGGCAGCATTGCCAGGTCCCGGCACGGTTTACAAGTACCGCGGCAGGACAGGTGGCGCGGAGGCGGCGACCAGCGAAGCTAGGATGTCGAGCGTGCGAGCCCGCCCGGCAATGGCCAAGCCAGCCGCGCCGGGCGCGGGAGCTCCGGAAGCTGCTGGAGGCCCAAGTCCAGCTGCGAGCGGCACGAGCTTGGCTCCCTACGGCGGACGGGTGACGTTGCTCGACAAGGTGATGGCGAGCGGGCCGGCGCGGCGGTTTTTCGCTAACCGGGCAGTCGCCAGAGCGTTGGCGCCGGCGCGGGGGATGAGCTCGCTCGCCAAGTTCATCCGCTACTCCATGGTCTCGGTCGTGGCGATCGTGATCAGCCAGGTCGTGATACTCGTGGCAGCTTGGCTTTTCCACTTGTCTGGCGTTGCGTCCAATGCGCTCGGGGCAGCCGCTTCCACTCCCGCTTCTTATGAGCTCAACCGCAAATGGGCATGGGGCAAGAGGGGCAAAAGCCACCTTTGGAAAGAAGTCCTGCCATTTTGGGTGCTCACCCTTGTCGGCCTGGCCGCCTCCACCGGGACCGTGCAGGTAGCTGACAGCATGGCCAAGAGCCACCAGGTCTACGGCTTGGACAGGGCGTTCGCGATCATGGGCGCGTCACTTTTTGCCTACGGTGTGGTGTGGGTCGCGAAGTTCGTCATCTTCAACCGCTTGGTTTTCGTGAGCCGTCCCGCAGAAGGGGCCGCGACGCAGCGCTGAGCCCGTCGTGGGTTGAGCTTGCCGAGCGGGCCAGGGGCTTCATGCCCCCTGAGGAGGGCATGGCGCTCTACCACGCCGGTCTCGAGGCTGGACGAAGCGGTCTTGGTGCTCTCCTGGAGATAGGCACTTACTGCGGGAAGTCCGCCGTCTACCTCGGCGCGGCGGCCCGCGATTCCGGCACCGTCCTTTTCAGCGTTGACCACCACAGAGGCTCTGAGGAGCTCCAGCCCGGTTGGCCGCACCATGACCCTGAGGTGGTGGACCCAGCAAGTGGCCTCATGGACACGCTGCCTTTCGCTCGGCGCACGCTGCTTGAGGCGGGCCTAGAGGGCCACGTGGTGCTAGTCGTGGGCGAGTCGTCGGCGCTAGCTCGTTACTGGAAGGGCCTTTTGGCGTTTGTCTTCATCGATGGCGGCCACAGCCGACAGGCTGTACAAGCGGACTTCGCCCTTTGGCCACCCAAGGTGGCCCACGGCGGCATGCTCGCTGTGCACGACGTTTTCCCCAACCCGGCCGATGGTGGCCAGGCGCCTTATGAGGCTTACCTGGCGCTGCTCGCCGGAGGGGGTTGGGACGAGCTGAGCGCGACCGGCTCCCTCCGAGTCCTTCGCCGGCGCTGACGGCCTGCGGGGTTGACCAGGCCGCCAAGCGCAGGCAACGCTGTACGGAGCATGCTTTCGCAACGCTGTTGGCGCAAGCCAGGCCCCAGGGGCCGAAAATGAACGTGCAGCCCGAGAGCCTGCGCGTCGCCCTGCTCGCTTACAGAGGCAACCCAAGGGTGGGAGGCCAAGGCGTCTACCTGCGCTACCTCTCTCGGGAGCTAGGCCGCCTCGGCCACCAAGTCACCGTCTTTTCGGGCCCTCCATGGCCTTTACTGGACGAGGGTAACGGTACCCGGCTCGTCAAGGTGGACAGCCTCGACCTCTACCGTGAGCCGGACCCGTTCCGCGTCCCGAAGGCCAGCGAGCTGCGCTCCTGGGCGGACGTGGTTGAGGTGCTGACCATGTTGGCAGGCGGGTTCCCAGAGCCGCGGACCTTTAGTTGGAGGGTGCCCAAGTTGCTTGGGCCCTATCCGGGAGGGTTCGACGTCGTACACGACAACGGTTCGTTCGGGACGGGCGTAGCGCGCCTCGCTCGCAAGGGCTGGCCAGTAGTCGGCACTTGTCACCACCCTCTAACAGTGGACCGCCTAGTGGACTTGGCCAACGCCGGGCCACGGTGGAAGGAACTTTCCGTGAAGCGCTGGTACGGCTTTGTGCGCATGCAAAATTCCGTCGCCCGTCGCTTGGCGCGGGTCCTTACCGTGTCTTACTCTTCGCGTCGCGACATCATCGAGCAGATGGGCGTTGCCCCCCAGCGTGTCGTGGTCGTGCCCATAGGCACCGACACGGAGGTTTTCAGGCCATTGCCGGGGCGCAAGAGGGTGCCAGGGCTCGTCGTGACGACTGCGAGCGCCGACGTCGCGATGAAGGGGCTCACCTACCTCCTGGAGGCTCTGGCGAAGCTGCGGACAGAGCGCCCGCACGCCCGCCTAGTGGTCGTGGGGGAGCCACGACCGGCGAGCAGCGCTGCAGTCGCCCGCCTCGGCCTCGAGGGAGCCGTGAGTTTCCGCCCCGGCATCAGCGATGCTGAACTGGTAGATCTTTACTGCTCAGCATCAGTCGTAGCCGTCCCCTCGCTCTACGAAGGCTTCTCCCTGCCAGCTGTGGAGGCTATGGCGTGCTGTGCCCCTGTGGTTGCCACCTCTGGTGGAGCCCTGCCCGAAGTCGTGGGCCGCGACGGCGAGGCGGCGCTGCTCGTGCCCCCGGCCGACCCCGGTGCCCTTGCCCATGCCCTTGGGGCCGTGTTGGCGAGCTATGAGGGCACAACGGAGGGGGGCCGGGCCGTCGGTCACGCCAGCGCCCCTGGGGCGCTGGCAGAACGTATGGGGCGAGCAGGCCGCGAGCGCGTGCTCGGGCGCTTCACCTGGCAGCGCTGTGCGGCCGGCGTGGTCGACCAGTACAGAGCCGTTATCTCTGAGAGCCAGTGGTGCGGGCGTGGTTGAGCACCGGCGGCCGAGCTGCGAAGCTGCCAGGCCTGGCACGTGCTGACGGTCCGCTACAGCGTGCTGGGGCTGCGCAGTGGGGAGCGCCTGCTCGACTTTGGTTGTGGCGGCGGCCGGCACAGCTTCGAGGCGATGCGCTGGGGGGCGGTGGCCACTGCGCTCGACAGTGACCCGGAGGAAGTTGGGCGGGCTGGCGCTTGGGTGAGGGCATTGTTGGACGAGGACAAAAAGACGGCCGAGGCGGGCGGGCAGGGCCACGTGGTCGTCGGCGACGGCTTAGCCCTGCCTTTCGCTCCAGCCAGCTTCGACCGGGTGGTGGCTTCGGAGGTGCTGGAGCACATCGGGGACGACCGTGCCGCGCTCGCGGAGTTGTCCCGGGTCACGCGCCGCGGCGGCACGCTAGCCGTGACGGTGCCGCGTTGGTACCCCGAGGTGCTCTGCTGGGCCCTTTCGCCCTCTTACCGCAGCGCTCCGGGCGGCCACGTCCGTATCTACAGGCGCCGGCAGGTAATTGCGCGTTTGCGCGCAGCAGGTTTCGAGCCCTATAAGGCGCACCATGCCCACGCGCTCCACAGCCCCTATTGGTGGCTTCGCTGCGCCCTAGGCGGCGCCGCTGACCGGAACCCGCTGGTGAAGGCTTATTACCGGCTCCTCGTCTGGGACATCGAAAAGGCGAGCCCCCTCACCCGTTGGCCGGAGTCTGCCCTCAACCCGCTGCTCGGCAAGAGCCTAGTGGTATATGCGCGCCGGAGCTGAGGCCTGTACCCCGAGCGAGCAGGCTGGCCTGTCTTGTGACGAAGTGGCTGAGACGGCAGCCTGGCTGGCCTCGATGCAGCTTCCTGACGGCATGGTGCCCTGGTACCGCGGCGGCCACGCTGACCCTTGGAACCACGTAGAGGTCGCAATGGCCCTCGCCGCCGGCGGGCGAGAGGCGGAAGTCGAGCGGGCATTTGCCTGGCTTGAGAGCACCCAGCTACAAGACGGGAGCTGGTGCGGCTCCTACGTGACAGGCGGGGTGCTGGAGCCGCACAGGGACACGAACGCGTGTGCCTACGTGGCGACGGGTACTTTGTGGTGCGCTCTGGTTGGCTTGGGCGCAGGCTTCTTGGAGCGATGGTGGCCTATGGTCGACCGCGCGCTCTCGTGGTGCCTGCACCAGCAGCTTGGCGGGGGTGAGGTCGCGTGGTCTGTCGGCCCCGACGGCGTGAGGTCCAACTGGGCGCTTCTCGCAGCCAGCTCGTCCGTCTACCTGTCGTTGCGCTGCGCAGGCGAGATCGCGCGCCTGGTAGGTAGCGACCCCTCGCGCTTCGAGCGGGCGGCTTGTGGGGTCGCGGCTGCCGTACAGCGAGAGGCCGGGGCCGAGCGGCAGGCCACTCGCGGCGCTGACGGCAGCTACCGGTACCTAGCCCTGCCCGGATCTGCTGGTGGCGACCACCGCGCGGGTGGCCCCGCCTGCGAGCCTGGGGCCCGGCGCCCGAGCTTTGCCCGAAAGGACCGCTGGGCAATGGACTGGTACTACCCGGCGCTTACGGGGGCGCTAGCCCGGCCGGCGGGCCGCCGGCGCCTGCTCGAGCGCCGGCCTGAGTTCGTCGTGCCTGACCTCGGCGTCCGTTGTGTTTCTGACCGGTTTTGGGTGACAGCCGCAGAGACGGCTGAGGCGGCTATGGCGGCCTGGCGCGTGGGCCTTTTTAGCGACGCCATGCGCCTCGCTCAGTGTGCCCGGCACTTTCGCCACCCGAGCGGTGCTTACTGGACCGGTTGCGCGCACCCTGAATGCCGACGGTTCCCGGGCGGCCAGCTTTCCACGTACTCGGCTGGCGCTGTCTTGATCGCCGACCACGTGCTCAACCAACGTAGCGAGGCAGCCAAGATCTTCAGCGGAGCAGGCGAAGATCTTCGAGGTACCATCCTCTCCCCACCGTAGGTACTATCCAGGCGTTTGACCCTGAGGGGACCGGGTCATTTTTGCGGCGACTGTTTTCCACTCCCCGAAAGCCTCAGCCAAGCGCTCTTGGGATGCTTCGTCGGGTGTGACAGTACCGGAAACATCGGGGAGGGACCTATTGCATTTATGGTCGGTGGCTTGCCAGCCGAGAAGTGCAGCGCCGTGGGCAGAAGCGTTGTGGTTGCTTACGACCAGCAACCTCTTCCCTAGGGCATCGCTCAGCAGTTGACGCCACGAGGGTTGCAACGCCCCGCCGCCAGCAAGGTAGATGAGTTCGACGCCCGCTATCTCCGGTAGCACTTCTGCCGCTTCAGCTATGGAAAAAGCCACTCCTTCAAAGGTGGCTCGGAGGAGGTCTGCTCGGTTGTGCGCCAGTTCGATCCCGAAGAACCCACCGGTGGCCGCGCTGTCCATTCGTGGCGACCTAGCGCCCGCGAGGTGAGGTACGAACAGTACCCCCCGGGACCCGGGCGGCGAGAGCTCGATGGCACGATAGGCTTCCTCCCAGCTGGCGCCGAAGGCTTCAAGTACCCAAGATAATGCTACGCCGGCTACCTGTACCGCAGCTAGCGCGTACCAGGTGCCCGGCTCAGCCGAAGCAAACACGTGGTACCGGAGCCTGTGGTCGGGCGTGGGCTTCTCCCGTAGCGTCAGGACTTGGGCCGCCGAGCCGACAGTCAGTTGGACGGCGCCCCTACGTGGTAATGCAGTTCCCAGCAAAGCTGCTGCTGTGTCTGCGGCCCCGAAAGCCACCGGGACCCCGGCGCGCAGGCCTAGCGAAGAGGCCACCGAGGTGCCGATCTTGCCTGCTGCTCGTCCCGGCTCGCCGAGGGGGGGCAATAGGGAAGCTGGGAGGCCTAGCGCGTCCATTACCTTCCAGGCCCAGGTGTTGGCCGTCAAGTCGAACAGCAAAGTGCCCGAGGCATCACTTGGCTCGGACCCAGCCTGTTCAATGAGACGAAGGCGAAGCCAGTCTTTGGGCTGCAGCGCCCAAGCCGCCCTTTTCAGCACAGGCAGCTCATGGCGAGCTAGCCAGTGGAGGATAGGTCCCGCCGCGCCGGGCACAAGAGGGTTGCCCAGGGAGGCCAACAGATCTTCAGTCAACATCCGGTACGAGCTCAGATCAGCCAAAGCACGGCGGTCCAACGAGACGACCGCCGGTCGAAGTGGTGTGGAGTCCTGCTCGCAGAGGACAACCCCGTGCATTTGCCCCGACAGCCCGATGGCGACGACTTCATAAGCCCTGCGACCATTGAGGGCTTGTTGCACGGCGGAGCCTACGGCGGCCCACCAGTCCTCCGGGTCGGACTCAACCCAGCCTGTCCTCGGTGAATTCAGCTTGACAGGGGCCGAACCAGCACAGACCTGTTTGCCAGTTCGATCGAGGAGGACAGTCTTTACTGACCCTGTTCCGAGGTCTATGCCCAGTGAGAGACCGCTTGAGGTCATGTCGGCCTCCGCGCAGGGCCACCGATCGGAACTTTGCTGCCACGCCCGTCCGGCGAGACAGGCCACCGTTTTGATGATTGGAGCGGTTCGCACCCGCACGACTCGCGGTGCACGAAGGTGCCCGGTAGCCTGATGCATTGTGGCCCACAGTCCGTCGCTACACCGCTCATCCGTTTGATGAGCAGGTCGACAGCAGTAGCAGCGATCTTGTCAATTGGTTGGGCTATCACGGTTAGGCTCGGTTGGAACACATCGGCAAACTCGATGTCGTCGAAAGCTGCCACGGCTATATCGTCTGGAACCCTGGCCCTGCGGGCTCGCAAAGCCCTCAGGACCCCGATCGTCATATAGTTGTTCCCTGACACGATGGCCGTTGGAGGGTGTCGGCGATCTAGTAGTTCGTTGACAGCGCGCTCAGCAGGCTCAGCGGCAGACTTGCCGCTCACGACGAGCTCTCGTCGGGGAACGAGCCCTGACCGCTCCAGCCCGAGCTTGTAGCCAGCGACCCGTTCTTGGGTAGTGGAGAGGCCGCTAAGCCCGCTTACCAATGCGATCCGAGAGTGCCCGAGGCCAGCTAGGTGCTCCACGAGGCTCGCGGTAGCCTGGACGTTTTCTACGCCCACCTGGTCGAAGCGGTTGTCTTCGAAACGGTCTATCAGTACTGTGGGCACTCCCTCCGTGAGCAGCCTGTCGAGCACAGGCCTCCTGTCGCCAGCGGCGGGTGCCAGGATAACGCCGTCGACGCGCCTGCTCAGCAGGATGTGCAGAGCTTCAGCTTCACAGCTCACTTCGTCACGGCTGTCCGCCAGCACTGAGTTGTAACCGTGCCGGCGCCCCGCCCGGTCGATCGCGGCCACGGTAGCTACGAAGAAGCGGTTCGTAAGGGCCGACATGACTATGCCGATCAGTTGGGTACCTCTAGTGGCCAGGGATCGGGCAACGCGGTTTGGGAGGTAACCGGTCTCCTCGATGGCCCTTTCGACACGCGCCCTGGTGGGAGCGTTGACCGGCCGGGTCCCGTTTATGACATGGGAGACCGTGGACACCGACACGCGTGCTCGGGCCGCCACGTCGGCCATTGTGGCTGGAGACCTCACTGCGATGTCTCCGGAGCTCCCCTGGCCAGGTCATGCATGAAGGCAGAGGCTACCACTGGCGAGCTGCTCGGCAAGCGCTTGTACAAACGCTTGCGCAAACGCTTGTCACCGGTTATGATCGCTTGTGCCGACAGGCATGGAAACTAAGGGGTAGGTAGAAGAGACGCCGAGAGCGAGCCACGTAAGGGCGGCTCCTTCTCCGCGCTAGTTCCCACAGCTGCCAGAGGGTGGGGGAAGCGGGTGCTCTTTAGTTTACCTAATCACATCCGTACAGACTAGAAAGGGGAGGGTCCCAACTTAGATGTCTCTTTCGGAAGGTTCCTTGACTTCAGGGCGGCGCTGGCGCTGGCTCGCCCGTTACGCAGCCGTTGGTACGGCGTCGCTTGCAGCTTTAGCAACGTCCGTTGGTGTTGTCGCAGCACCGGCCGGTGCCACGGTCCATGCAGCCGCCAAAAAGCAGGTGAAGGTTGCACTAATCCTTAAAGACTTTATAAATCCTTACTGGATTTTTATGGCAAAAGCTGCCACTGCGGAGGCAGCGAAACTCGGCGTCCTCCTTCAAACCGCGGCCGGCACATCGGACAGCGACACCACTTCTCAGATTTCTGCTATCGATGTGGCTATCGCTGCCGGCGACCAAGGCATCATTATTTCACCTAACGGCCCAGGCGTGGACGCAGCGATCAACCAGGCCAAGAAGGCGGGAATTTACGTGTTGGCGGTTGACACCGTCCCTACGCCGGCTGGCATCGTCGACATGACCTACGCTACCAATAATACGCTCGCGGGCCAGTTGATCGGTAGGTACGCAGCGAAGCGCCTAAACGGAGCCGACGCTACCATTGCTTTACTGGACGACGTGACCACCGAGGTAATATCGGTAGACGTGGACCGCGACCATGGTTTTCTAGAAGGCATGGGTATACCCGTTGGGAAACCAAACATAAACGGGTTTGAACCCAAGAGCGGGCACTATACCGGTGGCAAAGGGGGCTCATACCAGATTGCTTGCCAGCTACCCACCCAGGGAACGACCACTGGAGGCCAGAGCGCAATGGAGACTTGCCTGGCTAAGAACCCTAACATCAACCTCGTTTATGCGATCAATGAGCCCGCGGCAGAGGGTGCGGTCAAGGCAGTTCAGGACGCTCACAAGTCTGGCATTACGGTGGTGACTATAGATGGGAGCTGTGCAAACTTGCCTTATGTAAGCAAAGGCCAGATTGCCGCCACAGCCGGGCAATTCCCTGGCAGGATGGCCGACCTTGCCATCAAGGCAATTTATAACCTCGTCACGAGGCATGTGGTACCAAAGCCAACGCCAGGTCTTAACTTTTACAACACTGGCACCATTGTCTACACAAATCACCCCGAGCCTGGCGTGCCCAGCATCAACACCACTCAGGCTCTGAAAACCTGCTGGGGCTGACGTAACATCGGTACCAAGGGGAGTGACCGCAAAGTGCGTGGTGCTTTGGTTAGGTACCCCCAAGACGGGGGCGGCGGGTGCTTGCCCGAAGCCCCCGTTTTTGGGGCCAGGAAGGACCCTGCACGGCCGGAGGCCTGGAGGTGAAAAGGAGGTTATCTGAGCTTCAAAGGGCTAGACCAGTCGGCACGGCTGCTGCCCCAACGGCAAGCGGTGTAACCAGCCAGGCGGCCGAGGCTGCTGGGGTCGAGTTGCCTACAACAGCGAGGCACGGGTGGCGCGGTCCCTTCTACGCGCTTCAGCATCTTCTACACAAGCACGCTTCCCTTGGGCCACTGCTTGTCTTAGTGCTTTCGGCTGTAGTGTTTGAGGTGTTGCACCACGGCTTTTTGCGCTTCGAGAACATCTCTCTCATGCTGCAACAACTTGCCGTTCTGGGGACGCTTTCCATTGGTCAGACGATGATCATGTTGACGGCGGGGATCGACTTGTCTGTGGGAGCGCTCATGATCCTGGCCCAAATGATCATGGGTGAGCTGGCAATCAATGCTGGTATTTCTCCGGTGCTTGCACTTGTGATTGGTGTAGCGTTTGGAGCTGTTATGGGATTTATAAATGGCGCCTTGACAGCACGAATACGCCTTCCGGCTTTTATTGTGACCCTGGGGACGTTGGGCATTTATACAGCAATAGGGCTACGGTTGTCAGGTGGTGCGACACTGTTTTTTGGCGGAAGTGCTTTGGCCGGCACGTCGATCTCGGGCTCTAGCAATGCCCTTCTGTGGAGTGGTACGTTCTTGTCTGCTGGCTCATTCACCATAACAACGGGCGTGCTTATTATGCTGGCGCTGTACCTTATTTTTGCGTACGTACTGGCTCGGACTTCATGGGGAAGGCACGTTTATGCGGTTGGCGATGACGTTGAAGCGGCACGTCTAGCAGGCATACCTGTCAGGTCCTTAATCACGAGCGTGTACATGGTGGCCGGTGTGATCTACGGCTTTGCTGCTTGGATCCAGATAGGCCGAGTCGGCAGCGTTAGCCCTGATATCTCTTCTACCTTGAACCTAGACAGTATTACAGCTGTTGTTATTGGCGGGACGAGCCTGTTCGGAGGCCGAGGCGTGATGATAGGTACCTTGTTTGGTGCTCTTATCGTGCAGTGCTTTGACACAGGCCTTGAGTTGATAGGTGTCAATGCGTTGTATTTGCCATTGGCGGAGGGCATTCTTGTTATTTGCGCAGTGGCTTTGGACCACTGGATCCGTGCCATAAAGGACTAACCGATGGGAGCTCTTTCAGGGACAGAGGGCCCGGCCAACAGGGACGCGACGGCGCCCGTGTTGAGTGCAAGGAACATCTGGAAAAGCTATGGGCGCGTTGTCGCCCTGCGAGGAGTGGACCTAGACGTGTACCGGGCAGAGATCCTTGGTTTGATCGGCGATAATGGTGCGGGAAAGTCAACGCTCATCAAGTGCATCACGGGAGCAGAGACACCGGACAGTGGTAGCATTTTGCTGGAGGGAGAGGAGGTTGTCTTCCACAGCCCACTTGCGGCTCGGCATGCGGGTATCGAAGCTGTCTACCAAACGCTTGGAGTGGCGCCACAGCTTGACATTGCCAGTAACTTGTTCCTTGGGCGGGAGCTGCGCAAGAAGGGCCCGTTGGGCGCAATTTTTCGCATGCTTGATGTTCAGGCTATGCGGCGCGAAGCTGCGAGGCAGGTAGCTGAGCTGGGTATCGCTACGATCCAGGACATTACACAAGCAGTCGAGACACTTTCGGGAGGCCAACGTCAAGCGGTGGCGGTGGCTCGAGCGGCGGCGTTCGGGAGCAAGGTGCTCATCATGGACGAACCGACAGCTGCACTGGGTGTTCGTGAATCGGGCCAGGTTCACCGGCTGGTTCGCGCGTTGCGCGATAGGGGGTTGCCGATAATTTTGATCAGCCACAACATACCGGTGCTCTGGGAACTTGCTAATAGGGTCCAAATTATGCGTTTGGGTGAAGCCATCGCCGTAGTGAAGCCCGAGACGACTGAGATGGAGGAGGCCGTGGCGCTGATGACGGGGGCAAAGGCGGTGGCGGCGACCTGAAGGCTCCGGGGAGGGGTGCCGAGGGCTGACGGCGCAGGCAGTGGTCTGGGTTGGATGGGTGGTTTAGAGCCGGGCGAGGCCGCTGCGGCTACGAGTAGGCCCGTTTTGGCGACCGCGATGGCGAGGGACAGCTCAACATATGGAGGCGAGGTGCGTTCGGGGTACCCAAGGAGCCGCGGGACACGGCGAAAAGTTGTGCCCCAGCGGTAGTTGCTAGCAGGAGCGCGCCGGTTAGGGCAGGAGTAGCTTCGGTGCGCAATGAGAATTGCCACGCGGGCCGCATCTGCGGCTCTGTGGACAATAAACCGGGGCCGGGTGGTGAGTGTGCGATAAAAATAGTCATTGTACAGGTAGGAAGCGGAAGGCGTACCACAGGGCAGGCTTGTACCAGCAGTTGCGATGTTGCTGTTAATGTGGTCCGAGAAAGGGGCCGCTTGGTGCTTCGCAATATGTGGTTGGTGGAGCTCATGTCGTTGTAAGTGGCAGTAGGACAAGTCACTGCGGGATGGGCCGCCCGGTTGGGTGCGGCTGGGTGCAGCAACCGCCATCGTGGCGTCACTGTAAGGTGCCCCCGTACGACGCAGCGGGCCTCGGCTTGGGCGCTCGTATGGGCGTGAGCCTTGCAGGACGCGTGTTGTGGTTGCTGGAGTGGGCCAGGTCGCGCAGCGGCGCAGGGTTTGGTGCGTCGTCGGGCCGTCGTCAAATAGGCTAGCCCGGGCACTGCATGACTGAGCTCACTGACCAGACGCGCCAGGACGGAACTGGGCAACCCTCGGGCGCACTAGCGCCGGCGGAGCGGGCAGTGTTGTTGCGCGCCCCCGGGGATGGGCGCGCACTTGGCGTCATGACTGCCGGCCACGCCGTCCAGCATTTCTACGTGGCAGGCCTCGCCGTTGCCTACCCCTACGTGGTATCGAGCCTGCACGTGTCCTACGCCCTGCTGGGGGTGGTGCTGACGGTAGCTGGCCTCGCCGGCGGGCTCCTGCAGGCAGCTGCAGGCTTGCTTGGCCGCATGCGGGCTCGGGTGGTCCTGGCTGGCCAGAACGCTGGCCTCGCCCTCGCAACGCTGCTCGGTGCCGTGGCCTCGGGCTTCGGGCTTTTCGCCGTGGCCAGGGTGCTCGGGGCGCTCGTGTCCTGGCCTCAGCACCCAGTGGGTTCGGCATACCTGTCCGAGCGGTTCCCGCACCGGCGTGGCACGGTGCTGAGCTGGCACGTAGCGGGGGGGAGCCTCGGTACTGTGACAGTCCCTTTGATAGTGACGGCGGTGACGGCCAGCGCTGGGTGGCGTTGGGCACTCCTCGTCCTGGCCGTGGCCCTAGCCCTGGGCTCGCTGCTAGTAGGCGTGGCTTTGCCTTCCGAGGCCCGGACAAATGAGCCGCCCACTGGTGGAGCTGCCGAGGAGAGGGCCCTTAGCGGAGCAAGCCCTGCGGGCCCGGCAGGCCGTGCTCGCCCTGCGTCGCTTGGGCGGCTCCTGGGCAAACGCGAGGTCTTGGCGGTGCTCATAGCCTCCACAGTTGCGGCTGGTGGCCGTGGGCTCGGCACGCTCAGCACCTACGTCCCAGCAGATCTGAGGAGCGGGCTTCACTTGCCAACGATCACGGTGGGCCTGATCTTCACCGCTGTCATGGCCGCGAGCGTCGCCGGGCCACTTGCAGGTGGTGCCCTTGCGGACCGTTTTGGGCGCCGGCGCGCGCTGGTCGCCACGTACGTGGCTGGGGCGGCTGCGATAGCGGCTTTTGGGTACGCGGGGAAGGACTTGGCCGCGCTGTTGGTCTTTGGGGTCGCCATGGGGCTGCTGGCCTACACAGAGTCGCCGCTTTTACAGGCGCTTTTTTCTGACTTAACTGCCGAGGGCGAGGCCAGGTCGGCCTTCGGGGCGTTCTTCGCGATTGCCTATGGGGTGGGCTCGTTGTGGACAGCCTTGCTTGGTTGGGTCATAGACCAAGCCGGGTTCCCCGTCGCGTTTGCCGTCATGGCTGGTTCGTTCGTCCTGGCAGCCTTCGTGGTGGCGCTCGGCACTCGGGTTCCCCAACAAGCTGGCCACCAAGCTCGTTAGGTTCACAGAGGCCCGCAGGCTCAGGCCGTCGGCTATGGCAGCTGGCGCTGTGCCGGGTGGGGGAGGGGCCGAGAGGAAGTCTCTCGTGCCTCTAAGTAGGGCGACAGCATTGCGAAAACTTCCTTGCCGACCATAGCCACGAGCTCCTCTTGCATTTGACGCCACACAGGCCTAGCGCCCGTGAAGGCCTCCGGCACTTCTGTGCACCACCAGGCAAATTCTGCCCCGCCGGCACCCCAGTTGTCTCGTTCCCACTGACCTACGGTCGAGGTCACAGAACCGTCGGGGTTGACCGTGTCTTCACGCCTTAGGGGCAGTTGCCAACAGACATCGGGCTTCAAGTGCATCGGGTGGGTGCCACGTTCTAGCGCCGCTCTGTGAAGTGCACAGCCAGGCCCCCCGGGGAAGCCAGGCCTGTTCAGGAAAATGCAAGCCCCCTCTACCAGCCGCGTCACAGCTGCCTGACCGGGCGCCCTCCGGTAAATCCCTCCACGGCGACCTTGGCTCAGGAACTGCCATTGTTCAAAGGTGAGCGTCTTCGCGGCCGCCTTGACACGTTCGAGGTCCTCGTCTCCGGTGAAGTGTGCCCCATAGCTGCAGCAGCCTTCTGCGAGCTCAGGGGCCGGAGCGGTTAGCACCCCCTGGCAGCCGCAACCGTACAGGCAGCGCCAGTTGGAAAGCAAGAACGTAACGTCGAAACGCCAAACACGTTTCTCCACGGGGTCGGAAAAGCTGACCCATTCATGGGCGTCGGCTGGGGCCAACCTCCAGCGCCTACCCCGCCGGCGCTGTGCCTGCGGTGCTTCTTTGGGGCTCACTTCGTCGGCTTGAGGGCGGCAAGCTCTATGAGCAGCTCGCCGGCGGCCAGGATCCCTTTCCAAAGCTGGGGGAGGGAAAGGGTTTCGTTGGGAGCGTGGAAATGGTCCTCTGGTAGGGCTATGCCGAGCGAGACCACTGGGGCACCGAGCACTCGCGCTAAGGTTTCTTCAGGGCCGCTCCCGCCGCTGCGCTCGAAGAGGGGAGGCTTGCCCCAGACCCTTTCCATAGCCCGTGACAGCAACTGCAATGAGGGGTGGTTGAGCGGGGTTACCATGGGGAGCACACCGCCGTATTGTTGGATGCTGCGCTCGACTCCTGCAGGTAGTTGGACGTCCACCCAGCGCCGGAACGCTTGAGCGATCTTTTGAGGGTCCTGGTCCGGCACGAGGCGCATGGCCACTTTCACATTGGCTGTAGCAGGCACGATCGTCTTCATGGCGGGACCTCCGTAGCCTGCATGGATGCCTACGACTTCGGCTGTTGGGCGCGTGGAGGTGCGCTCCCTCGGTGTAAACCCTTCCTCCCCGACCAAAAACGCGGCTCCCGCTTTTCGCAGGTACTCCTCCTCTTCAAAAGACAAGGCTCGGAGCGAGGCAGCTTCTTCTTCGGTCAGCTCTCGGACGTCGTCGTAAAAACCGGGGACCGTGACCTTCCAGCGCTCGTCGTGCAGCGCGGCCGCGAGGCGGGCCGCGTAGACGGCTGCATTGGGGACCGTACCGCCCCAAATCCCGCTGTGGAGGTCTACCGGCGCAGTGCGGACCTCGATGTCGAAAGCTACCAAGCCCCTATAGCCAACCGTGGTCGTGGGGACTTGCGGCGACTCCATTGTAGAGTCAGAAGAAACTACAACGTCAGCCGAAAAACGCCCTGCTTCGCGTAGCAGGAGTTGCTCGAAGTGAGGGCTGCCGGACTCCTCCTCACCCTCGACCAAGAACTTGAGGTTCACGGGGAGCTTGCCCCGTGTGGCGAGCAGGCCCCGTGCAGCCTCGACCTGCATGACCATCTGCCCCTTGTCGTCGCTGGCACCCCGGGCGAAGACCTTGTCATTGGACACAACCGGCTCGAACGGGGGCGAGCACCACTGCTCGAGCGGGTCCACAGGTTGCACGTCGTGATGGCCGTAGATGAGCACCGTGGGAGCCTCAGGGCCGGCTCCGAGCCACTCGGCGTAGACGGCCGGTGCCCCGGGCGCGTCCTTTGTGCCAGTTTCGAGCACCTCGACGGCCTCTAGGCCCCCCTCGCGTAACAAGCGCGCGAACATTTCGGCGGACGCGCGTACGTCGCTGGCGTGGGCGGGCTCGGCTGAAATGGAAGGGACGCGGAGCCACTCGACAAGGCTGGCAACGATGCGGCCTTTGTTGGCTTCGAGGTACTGAGACAGGGCAAGTTCTCCCACCCCTCGAACGCTACTCGCCGCTAAGAGAGGCTTACCAGGGGTAGGCAGCGAGGGCGGCCAACTGCGCTCGGCCGCCCGACTCGTAGTCGTAGAGCGTGGCGCCGACCGCCCCGCTGCGCTTGGCCATGTAGACGAAGCGCCAGATCTCGAGCGGGGTCGGGAGCCCTGGAGGGCCTCCCTCGGGGCCCATGTTGTAGTCCTGGCCAACCGCCACCACGGGGCGGAAGCGGGAAAGGAAGTCAACAGCCTGCCGGACCGCTGCTCCGGGTTCGTTGCAGGCCCAGTACACCATCGGCGCGAAAGCGTCCACGAAGGGAGCTTCGGCTGCATAGGGGTAGGCCTTGGCCCAGTAGCTGTCCGGGCGCGGCACCGTGGCAACGACCGGGCGGTCGCCCGCGTAGTGCCTGACCAGCGACAGGTAGTACCGGACGCGCCGGGCCGAAAGGTACGTGCCTTCAGCGGGCGCCTCGATGTCTGCGCTGAACGCGTCGGCTCCTGCTGCGAAGTCCAAAGCGGCCCTTTTGGCGTCGGCGGTGGGGCTCGAGAGGGTGGGGAAGTCCCATGCGACCACCGAGATGCCCGCCGCATGAGCAGCGGGGACAAGCTTCCTCAGGAGCGCGCCGCCATAGAAGCCATTGGTGGTGCTGCCAGTGCGGGCCCAGAGAGTGTGCAGGCCGTAACGCTTGGCGGACGACACGACGCTGGTAACGTCCAGGTCTGCCAGGTCACGGGGGAAGACGCTGAGCCAGATCCCCTTGCCAGAGACCGCTTCCAGGGAGACGTGGCGCGCCGGAGGGTTGGCAACAAGAGGGACAGAGGTCGTAGGCACCGTGGGTGGCCCGAGCGGTGGCGGGGGAGGAGAGGGGGCCACGGGTGGTGGGGGGCACGGCTCGGGTTGGACCGGCGGGGCTGGCAGAGGGTACAGGGTGCTGCCGTGGGCTGGTGAGCCACTTGCAGAGGGGCTGACGAGCGCGCCCCCGGCTAGGGCGACGCCTGCAATGAGGCCGACGCGGCCGATGTGGCCAACCAAAGCGCTGGGCGCGCCTTTGGTGAGCCGTCGGGGCACTGTCACCGTTCGCCATTGTCGTTGCCAGCGCGTGGCCCTGCAATAGCGCGCGTTAGGCATGTCGCTGTGGTGCACCTAAGCTGAGGTGGCCCCTCTCAGCTGAGGTGCCTCTCAGTTGGGAGCTTGCCGGCAGCCGAGCGCAGCTGCAAGTGTAGGTGGGGTGCGAAGGCGGCGGAGGGTGCTTTGCGCGCTGGTGTACGCGCTTGGGGGCCTCAGCTGCACGCTGGCCCTCGAGGCTGTAGCGCACCCGGCGTCAGGGCAAGGAGGTTTGTCAGCTTCAAGTTTTGTGCTCGAGTGGTCGGTGGGCCCCTTGGCGGACAAGGGTGCTCCTATCGCGCAGTCGTCACCCATGGTGGCCACCTTGGACAACGGAGGGCCAGCTGTCGTCGTAGGCGACAGGGCAGGGCACCTTTATGCGTACCACCTATCGGACGGCTCGGCGGTGCCGGGTTGGCCAGTGGACGTGGGGGCCCCGGTCGACTCGACACCCTCGGTTGCGCTCCTCTCCGGCAGTTCGTACGACACGGTCTTTGTCGGCGCCGGCGACGCCGGCGCGCCCAACGTCGGCGGTTATTACGCCTTCAGCGCTAGTGGCCAGCAACTCTGGCATTCGACGGTCCAGAGCCTCCCCATAGACCCACACCCCGCAACAGGAGTACAGGCTTCGCTCACCTTTGGGGACATCGGCGGCCAGGAAGGCGTGTTCGCCGGATCTTTGGACCAGCTCGGCTATGCCCTCGACGTCGCCAACGGCAGGGCATTGTACGGTTGGCCCTTTTTTGACGCTGACTCGGTTTTTTCAACCGCTGCCCTAGCGGACTTGTACGGCACAGGCCAGGACGAGCTAGTGGTTGGCGGGGCCTCCACTGCCGGCTTGGCCCTTGGGCAGGCGTACCCTCAAGGTGGCCACGTAAGGGTGCTTGACGGCGAGGGCCACCAGCTCTACGACTACGACCCGGACCAAGAAGTCGACTCCTCGCCTGCTGTGGGGGACTTCCTCGCTGGCGGCCAGCCCGGGATCGTTGTGGGGACCGGCAACCAGTTCAAGGGTGCGAGCGACACGGACGCCCTTATGGCCTTCACGACCAGGCTCCAACCTGTGTGGACGGACCATCTCGACGGCGTCACCAGCTCATCGCCGGCTATAGCTGACGTGCTCGGCAACGGCAGCTTGGACGTCGTTGAGGGTACCGATACAGGTAGCGGCGGGTCAGTGTGGGTACTCGACGGTGCTGACGGCTCGGTCATATGGCACCAGAGCGTCGTAGGTCGGGTGATCGGCTCGGTAGTGGCTGCTGACCTGACGGGACAGGGCTACCAAGACCTCCTGGTCCCCACCACTCAAGGAGTGGAAGTGCTCGACGGGCGCAGTGGCGCCGAGGTCACTGTGCTGGGAGGCAAGGGTGGCCCCGGCGGGCAGTTCGGCACTCTTGGGTTCCAAAACTCGCCCCTTGTCACTGACGACCCCGACGGGGCTGCCGGCATAACGGTCGCTGGCTACAACGGCAACAACCAGGGTGTTGTCGAGCACTTCGAAGTGCGCGGTTCCGACGGGGCATTGGCGGTCGGGACCGGTTCGTGGCCGATGTTCCACCACGACCCGGCACTGAGCGGGGCGGCGGCGCCCTTGCCCGACCTGGGGCGGCCGGTCATGGGGGCGCTGAGCGCGACGGCCGGCAATGGCCAGGTCACTTTGTCGTGGGCCGCTCCAAGCTCGGGCGGGAGCTCGCCCGTGGACGGCTACAACGTCTATGAAGCGACATCGCCCGGCCACGAGGGCGCTACGCCGCTCAACGGCTCTACACCGGTCACCGGGGGCACCTACACAGTGACGGGCCTCACCAACGGCAAGCGTTATTACTTCGAGGTGACAGCCCTGAACAGCGCTGGCGAAGGCTCGCCTTCGGTCGAGGCCACGGCCGTGCCCTTCGGGCTCCCGGGCGCTCCGGGCTCGCTCGCGGGCACGCCGGGCTCTGGCCAGGTGGTCCTGACCTGGCAGCCTCCAACCTCCAACGGCGGGTCAGCAGTAACTGCCTATGACGTCTACGTGTCGACCTCTCCAGGCGACAAGGGCGCGTTGGTAGCGACGGTGCCAGGGACGACCTACACGGCAACGGGGTTAGTGAACGGCAGTACTTACTACTTCGAAGTGAGCGCCGTGAACGCCGCCGGCGAAGGCCCAACATCGGCACAGGTGGCAGCGGTCCCGGTTGCCCCAGGCACACCGGCCGCACCGACGTCTACTACTGTGCCAGCGCCCACTACGACGAGCGTGCCGGCGCGGGCGCCGGCAGAGGGCTACCGGTTGGTTGGCTCAAACGGGCAGGTTTTCAGTTTTGGGAAGCTCCCCATGGTGAGCGGTCCCAGCGTTCGTGCGGCACCCTCCAACCCCGTCGTGGGGGCCGCTGCGGCCCCCGACGGGCGTGGCTACTGGCTAGCGTTGGCCGATGGGCAGGTGCTGGCAGCCGGCGACGCCCACCTGTTTGGCTCCTTGGCAGGACGTGCGCACCTCAACCGGCCCATAGTCGGCATTGCTGCCACCCCCGACGGGCGCGGCTACTGGCTCGTCGCTTCCGATGGCGGCATCTTCGCCTTCGGCGACGCGCGCTTTTATGGCTCCACGGGGCACATCCACCTCAACCGGCCCATAGTCGGCATTGCTGCCACCCCCGACGGGCGCGGCTACTGGCTCGTCGCTTCCGATGGCGGCATCTTCGCCTTCGGCGACGCGCGCTTTTATGGCTCCACGGGGCACATCCACCTCAACCGGCCCATAGTGGGCATTGCTGCCACCCCCGACGGGCGCGGCTACTGGCTCGTCGCTTCCGATGGCGGCATCTTCGCCTTCGGCGACGCCGGCTACTATGGGTCGCTCGTGGGCAAGAAGCTGGCCGGCAGGGCAGAAGTCGTTGGGATAGCGCCCTAGTAAGACCAGGCGCAGCCCGTTGCGACGCCCGTGCCAAAGGGACGGGCCTCCCTCCCCAAGCATGGTGCTGCTCGCGTATGCACATCGGAAGCGGAGGGCGAATTTCGCTAAAGCTAGGCCAATGGTCCTAGCGGTGTCCACATAGTGAAGTTTTGCGCCCATGGGTGACTTGACACGGTGCTAGCTGACATGCCAACGTGATTTGGACAACGTTGTCAGTGGTACTTGTGCAATGGCTTTGGTGCTACTGGGTTTGCTGTGGCAGGGACCAGGGCTGGGCATACCGTCGGGGAGGGCGAAGGAGGTAGTTTGAGGCTAATTGGCGCCGGCGCTTGGAGCCGCAAGGGTGGCACGACCTTGCACCGGCCGGTAGTTGTGGCTGGGTTGACAGCTGAGGGCCTGGGTTGACAGCTAAGAGGAGTGCGAGCCTGGGCCAGCGAAGGGGAGGTGGAAGAGGCGGCACGACAGGCTGCGCAACTGCTCGTGAGGGCAGGCCTCATTATGCTCGTGTTATCGGTGTTGGCGCGCTTCGGCGGCCTTTCACCGGCCAGCGTTGTGGGTGACGACCTGGCATTGTTGGTGAGCGCCGTGCTGGTCTTGACTGGCTGGGCATACGCACGCTTTGGCAAGGGCTGACAACGGCTAGTGCTGGACGACCCCTCGCGGGTGACGAGCGCGCTCATTGTGAGGCCGTAGCCGAGTTACTGTCCCCTATTTGTCATTCGTTGTTCACTAATGGTTCAAGTCTGGCGTGTAGCATATGGGCGCGTAGCATATGTCAGTAGCGTTGTCGACGAGCTAGCCAAAGCCTAACTAGGAAAGTGAAGTTGAACAAAACAAAAAGGAGGTCTCTAATAGGATGAGGGAAATAGCGAGGACGGCCCCGGCCGTGAGGGCTGGCAGGCTGAGGCACACTGTTGGGATTTGTGCGGCGGCCGCCATCAGCATGGTCTCCGGTGCCCTGTACGCGTCCCCAGCGGCGGCGGCGCCGATTTCTGCTGGTGCTTCAGCTCCATATTTCAACATCGGGGAGTGCTGTGGCTGGGGCAGCCTTTGGTCGTTCAACCCGTTCAGTTCCGACTGGCCTGGCCAGTTGAACGACTTGGTGTACTTGCCTCTGGCGGTGCAGGTGCCCCCGAGCATGACCGGTTTCGTCCCAGAACTGGCTACCAGTTGGCAGGCGCAAGGCGACAACTTGGTGGTCCACCTGCGCAGCGGCGTCAAATGGCAGGACGGTTCGGCGTTCACGAGCACCGACGTCTTGGACACGGCGCTGCTCGAAGGCACAGAGGGCAACTTCAACTGGTCGGACTTCACCAATGTCACTGCTCCCTCATCGGACGAGGTGGTCTTCACTGCTAGGCCCGGCGTACCGATGGCCACCCTTGAGCAAGGCGTGCTGGGGCAGGAGATATTCCCCGCGAGCGTCTACGGGCAGTTCGTGACGCCGAACCTTGACCAAGAAGAGGTGTCCTACTACAACGAGGCAGCCAAGGACCAAGCTGCCGCCAGCGCCTCGGCAGCTGGCAAGGCGATGAGCGCTCTGTTCTCCAAGCTCGTCGAGTACACACCGAAAACTCTGGTTGGCGACGGGCCGTTCCAGCTCGTGAACATGACGAGCGGCGAAATCAAACTTACTAAGTGGGACGGGTTCTTTGACGCGTCCAAGATCCACCAGCCAGGTATCGTGTTCCGTAACGGTTCTTCCAACAGCCTTGTGTACCCCTGGCTCATCTCGGACACGACGGACTTCTCAAACGCCTTCTTGCCTCCGACGATCGTGAGCCAGCTGAAGAGCAACCGCAATTGGCACATAGCGATAGCCAACTCATTTGAGTTCAACCTTTTGTTCAACAACCAGCGGTACCCCTTCAACATGGCCAAGGTGCGCCAAGCGATCGCCTACGTCCTGCCGAGAGCGACGATGGTGACCACGACCTACGGCACGGTTGACCCAGATGCGGCCGTGGAGCCCCACCCGGACGGGCTGTCGCCTTGGCTCGAGGGCAATTACCTGACCCCAGGCGAGGTCAAGCAGCTCAATACATACCCGCTCGACCCAGCGAAGGCCACAGCATTGCTCAAGTCGGCTGGTTTCCACCTGTCTGGGGGCAACTGGGTGACGCCCAAGGGCAAGCCGTTCACTTTGGACATCTATATCCAAAGCTCGGCCACTGACGTGGTGGAGTCGATGGAGGTCGCCGTCAACGCTTTGGACAGCTTCGGCATCCAAACTACGCTGACCGCTATCCCAGGTAGCGAGATCCTCCCGGACCTCGAGGAGGGCACTGCAGACATGTCCTGGGTGACGACGATCAACCTGGACCCCTTGCTCGAGTTCGCGGACGTGCTTGGTAGGGACGCGTCCGGGGGAGGTTACAACTTCCCGGTGCTCGGCCAGTACGCCGGCGACAAGGGCCTTGGCTTCGGGCCGGTCGCGGACGTGCCGGGGCTGGGCCGGGTAAATGTCCCCAACACCATCGACAATGAAGCAGCAACTGTCGGCCCAGGCAAGGAGATGGACCAGCTCGTCTGGGACTGGGCGCGACTGGTCAACCAGCAGGTACCGTACATACAGTGGGAGAACAAGCTCCACCAGTACGCCTTTTCGACGGCACGCTATACCGACTGGCCACCGCTCGGCCCGAACGGGAGGGCCACTGCATTGTGGAACGACCTGTCCTACAGCGGCAACCCCGGGTTGCTCCTCATGATGGAGGACGGTTACATCCGGCCACGAGCGTGACAGACTTTGTCGCGTGACATACTTTGTCGATGGTCCCGGCAGGCCGCGTGCCCGGGTCAGCTGGCTCTGAGCTGATGCCATCGGCGGGGCGCGCCCTAGGAGGCTGTGGCCGCCTAGGGGCGCCTCCTCGGGCACCGGCCCTTGGGAAGTTCCCGGTGCCAGGCCCAGGAGGCCAGCTAAGTTGAGGCGGTACGTAGCCAGGCGAGCTTTGGCTTCGCTCGCCATCATCTACATAGTGATATCGGTGTCGTTTTTCATCGTCCGGCTGATGCCGGGCAACCCCGTTTCTGCGCTCGAGAGCCAGTTGTCCTCGCAGGGGATGACGACACAGCAGATCGACCAACAGGTCAACGCGATTTATGCGCTGACGCCGCGGGCGCCCCTGTGGGAGCAGTACATTAATTATATCTGGAGCGCTCTGCGAGGTAACCTGGGCCGCTCCATAACAGACCCGAGCGAGACTGTCGTGCACATTATCGCCAACGCGCTCCCTTGGACGATATTTGTAGTGGGGACTGCGTTGGTCATAAGTTTTGTGGTCGGGGTAGCTATCGGCGCAGTCATGGCCGCTTTGCAGCACACCAAGTTGGTGAAAGTTGCAACCTTTGTTGTTTCTATGCTGTCCGCTGTCCCCAACTACCTGGTAGCGATCGTACTTCTTTACCTTTTGGCCGACCTCCACCCGATCTTCCCTACAGGTGCTGCTTATTCGGTCAACGTGACTGTTGGCTTCAGTTGGGCTTTCATCGCCAGCGTGGTCGTCCACGCGGTGCTGCCGATTGCGTCCTACGTGGTCACTTCGTTCGCGGGTTGGGCTCTGGCGATGAAGGGGACTGCTGTCTCAGTGCTCGGGGCAGAGTACGTGCGCGCGGCGGAATCACGTGGGGTAGGGGCGCGCAGGGTCACCCAGACCTATGTTGGGCGCAACTCAATGCTGCCTCAGGTGACGTCGCTTGCACTGTCGGCCGGCTTTATGTTCGGTGGCTCGGTCTTGATCGAGACGTACTTCAGTTACCCAGGCATTGGTGACCAGCTAGGCCAGGCTGTCAACTCGCGTGACTACGCGGTGATGATGGGCTGTTTCCTGCTCATCACTGTGGCTGTGGTGGTCGCGAACTTCCTCGTCGACCTGCTTTACCCGCTTGTCGACCCGCGCATCGCGAGGCCAGGGGGGGCAAACGCCGTTGCTGATGCCCGTGCTGAGGCGCGGGCACTGCCCGCGGGAGGTTCAGCGGCGTGAGGGACCGGCTCTATGGCCTGAAGATGTTCTGCAAAGACCTTTGGAGGCTCTCCAAGCACGACAAGGGCGCGCTGGCGGGGGGGTGTGTCGTGGTCGTCTACTGCCTGGTCGCGGTGATTGGGCCATATGTCGCGCGCGTAGGTGGGGTGGCGAACCCGGCTGACGCCTATTTGCCACCGTCGCTGAGCCACCCCCTTGGGACCGGGCCGCTCGGCCAGGACGTCTTAGCGGAGCTGGTAGTGGGCACTCGGCCGATCATGGAAGTAGGGGTGCTGGCCGCAGTAATGACTGTATCGGTGGGCGTCGTGGTAGGGCTGGTAAGCGGTTACCTGGGGGGTTTCGCAGACAGCGTGCTCATGCGCGCGACAGACGTTGCCCTCACCGTCCCTGGCCTGGCGCTAGTCATAGTCATCGCCGGCGTCGTGCGCACGTCCAGCCCAGTCGTGCTAGCTGCGATCCTGTCGGTGACGGGCTGGGCTGGGCTGGCTCGCGCGGTACGTTCGCAAGCGCTCAGTTTGCGCAGCACTGAGTTCGTGGAAGCGGCGAAACAGCAGGCGCTGCCGTTACGCAACATCGTCGGTAGGCAACTGCTGCCCAACGTCGGGCCTTACGTGGCGATCCATTTCCTTTTGGACGTCACGGGGGCGATCTACGCGGAGGTGGCCTTGTTCCTGCTTGGCGTTGCACCGATGAGCGGGACCAACTGGGGCACGATGATCTACTTGGCCATGGGGCAGGGAGCCTTGTTCACGACCAAAAGCATGCTGTACCTGTTCTCGCCCATGGCAGCGATCGTCGTCTTGCAGGTAGCACTGGTCTTTTTCACCCGAGTCCTCGACGCGGTCTTCAACCCAAGGTTGCGGGCCCAGTGAAGGCCCGTCAGCTAGCTGGTCCTGGGGTATAAGCCTGTGACGAGCAATGGCCCTGTGATAAAGGTCGACAACCTCACAGTCAGCTTCGGGCCAGTGCGCGCCGTGGAGTCTGTGAGCCTGGACGTGCAAGCAGGTGACATATATGCGATCGTCGGCGAGTCTGGCTGCGGGAAGTCGACTCTCGCGTACGCCTTGCTCGGCATTGTGCCACCTCCCGGCCGGGTGACGGCGGGCGAGGTGCGCTGGAAGGGCAAGAGCCTCTCGCACATGTCTAAGAGTGAACTGAAGCACATGCGAGGGGCTGAAGTTGCCATGGTTTTCCAAGCTGCCATGAACGCGTTCAGCCCCGTGATCACGATCGGGGCCCATCTCGACCATGCCCTAGAGGCTCACCCTGACGTTTTTCCACGCCGAAGGGATGGCCAAGAGTACTTCCGGCACCTCCTCGAACTAGTCCGTCTCGACCCTGAGCGCACGTGGCGCGCGTACGAGAGCCAGCTCTCAGGAGGTATGAAGCAACGTGTGGCGATTGCCTTGGCTCTGGCGTTGAAGCCTTCGGTCGTGGTGCTCGACGAGCCGACCACGGCCCTCGACGTGCTGAACCAGCGCCTTGTCATCGACATCCTGGCCGACTTGCACAGTTCTTTAGGGGTAACGGTCATTTTTGTGACCCACGACCTGGCCTTGGTCGCCGAGCTTGCGGGGAAAGTGGCGGTGATGTACGCGGGACGGCTGGTTGAGGCTGGTACGGTAGACGAGGTTTTCGACGAGCGCGGCCGTCGTCACCCCTATGTGAGCGCGTTGACTGCTGCCATACCGTCTGTGGTCGGTGCGGCGTCAGCGGTGCGCCCTGTGCCTGGTGAAGTGCCAAACTTGGCGCAACTTCCGCCCGGGTGCCGTTTCTCACCGCGGTGTGCCTTCGCAGAGGACATCTGTTGGGTAGAAGAGCCAGATCTGGTGCCGGACCGCAGTGGTCACCTCGTGGCGTGCCACGTTGCGAACCGGCTCGTAGGCGTAGTGAGCGAAAAATGAACCTGCTCGAGGTTGACGCCGTCACGCACCGTTACCGTGCCAGGCCTGCGCGACCGGTGCTCGAGCAGGTCAGCTTGGTGGTCAGGCCTCGTGAACTAGTGTCGTTGGTAGGGGAATCCGGGTGCGGGAAGACCACCCTCGGCAGGCTGGTGGCGGGCCTAGAGCGGCCGTCGTCTGGACATGTTCGTTTCAACGGGCGGGACATCTGGTCGCTGCGTGGCCGGTCGGCTAAAAAGTGGCGCCTTTCCGTCCAACTTGTCCACCAGGACCCCTACGCTTCGCTCAACCCAGGGCTCAGCATCGGCAGCACGCTTGGTGCCGGGCTCGTGCACAACAAGTTGGCCCAGCGGCGCAACTTGCACGAACATCTGCTCGGCCTGCTTCGGCAGGTCGGGTTGGAGGCAACCCCGGAGTTCCTGCGCCGCTTCCCTCACCAACTTTCGGGGGGCCAACGCCAACGGGTAGCGATCGCCAGGGCCATTAGCGTGCGCCCAAGCCTGCTAGTTGCTGACGAAGTTACGAGCATGCTCGACGTGTCGATGAGGGTCGCCATCTTGGACCTGCTGAGGTCGTTCAGTGAGGACAGAGGCGTGGCCTCGCTTTTCATCAGCCACGACTTGGGGGTGGTGCGCTATTTCAGCCGTGGAGGGCGGATCCTGGTTATGTTTTACGGGACCTTGGTCGAACAAGGCCCCACGGAGGAGGTAGTCGCTCGCCCAAAGCACCCCTACACGTACCTCCTGCTCGAAGCCGTTCCTGTCCCTAACCCAACCTTGGCGCGTGAGCGCGCGGCGACGCGGCCCCCGGCTGCTTTGGAAGGGGGGCCGGCAAGCACAGGCTGTGCCTACTCCAACCGCTGCCCGTTCGCAGAGGCAAGGTGCAGGCAGGACAAGCCGCCTTCGGTCGAGGTGTCGCCCGGCCATCAGGTCGCCTGCCATTTCCCTGAGCGCGTGCCCCCTCCTAGTACTGCGCACGGCAATTGCCAGTCGCCAGGGCCGCTTCCCACCGGGCCTGCAGTGGCCCGAGTGGGCTTCGAGCCGTCGAGGGCCACGGAGCCGCAATGAAACTCGAGCTCACTTTGGGGCCGGCCGAGCGAGAGCAGAGCTATTACCAGTACTTACCGTTTTCTGTCGAGAAGAGCTGGCGCTCCGTTGCGGTGGAGCTGTCCTATGACCGCTCTTCAGCAGTTATCGACCTTGGCCTACTCGGGCCGGGTGGTTTTCGCGGTTGGTCGGGAGGAGCGAGGACGTCGGTCGAAGTTTCGGAGCGCTGGGCCACTCCCGGTTACCTCCCTGGCCCGCTCGAAGGCGAATGGTCGGTGCTCTTGGGCCTGTACCAGGTGCCTGACCACGGCGTCTCGGTAACGGTGACGGTGGGCCAGGGCCGCGGTGAGCCACCTCCGGACGAAGAGTGGCCGCCGTTACCGCAGGACGTACCGAGGTTGCAGCGGCCCCCTGCCCGGCCTGGCTACAAGTGGGTGGCCGGCGATTTTCACTGCCACAGCGAGCACTCGGACGGAGCGCTCAGCATCTCCAGGCTCGCAGCGCTCGCGCGAAGCCGTGGGCTGGACTTCCTCGCTGTAAGCGACCACAACACGGTGAGCCACTTCCCTCACCTCGGCCCTGCCAGCGAACGTTACGGCCTGACGCTGGTGCCAGGCCAGGAAGTAACGACTACCGAAGGGCATGCCAACTGTACGGGCCCTGTCGAGTGGGCAGATTTTCGGGTCGAGCCGGGTGAATGGATGGCCAAGGCCGAGGCCGAAGGCGGGTTGGCCTCTCTCAACCACCCTGTCTTGGGCACTCTTTCTTGGCGCAAACCACTTAGCCGGCCGCCCGCTTTGTTGGAACTGTGGCATGCCAGCTGGGACCGTCAGAACGCAGACGCACTGCGCTTGTGGGCTTCGTTGGGTTGCCCAGTCCCAGTGGGTGGGAGCGATTTCCACCGCCCGGGAGACGTCGACGCCACAGGTGCTGCACTTTGGCCAGGGTCTCCCACTACCTGGGTCGAAGTGCCAGAGACCGGCGACGGCCCACCCTCAGTGCACGCGGTCCTCGAAGGCCTGCGTGCGGGGTCAGTAGCGATCTCGGAGTCACCCCTTGGCCCCGTAGTGTGCCGGCGGGGCGACGAGGTGTTGGTGACAGGCGGCGAGGGTGCCACGCTAGTCGTCCAAGAAGTTGCTGGCCAGCCTGTGGGCGAGGGGCGCCGGCGGCTGGTCAGGAGCGGGCGTGAGGTGCACCGCGCGGGGGAGGGCACTGTTGTGCTCTTGGCGGGTAGCAAGGTGTTGGCCTTGTCCCCTTAGCGCGCAGCCCAGGGTCGTGCGAGGCGTTCACCGCCTAGCGTTTGTGGTAGGTTGCTCTGGGTGGGGCACTTGTACCACTTTGACAACGATGTCAACGCGAGAAGGAGGGGAGAGCCTTGGTCGAGGTGGCCGTTGAGACCAGCCCGTTAGCGGCCATGGCTGCATCCGGCGGCACAAGGTCGCGCCCCGGCCCTTCGCCTCAGCAGAGGCGCCGTCGGGTGCTCATCTTGGTGATGCTGGGCATCCCCACGGCGTACATGCTCTTTTTCCTCGGCGTACCCACAGGCAGGGCCGTCTACACATCGCTCACCAACTACGCGCTCACTGGCCCGCAGGCAGCCCACCCACAGTTCACGGGCGTCCAGAACTATGTAAACCTTTTCACCAGCGGCCAGTTTTGGCAAGGTTTGAAGGCGTCCTTGGAGTACCTTGGGGGTTCCGCTGTCGTAGGCCAGGTCGTAGCAGGTTTTTTGATGGCTTTGTTCGTGGAGCGGTTGGGCAAAGTTGCGCGGTCGGTGCTGTTGTCGGTCGTGGTCTTGGCGTGGATAATTCCCGAGATCGTGGTAGCCTTTATTTGGAGCGGTTTTTTGTCTGTGCCGTCGGGGCTGGCGAACACCCTGCTTGGCTATGTCGGCGTAGGGCCGGTTTCGTTCCTGTTCAAGTATGCTATGCCCTCTCTCATAGTGGCGAACGCCTGGCGTGGTATGGCATTTTCAATACTGGTGTTGGGGGCTGCGCTCCAGGCAGTCCCAGTGGAAGTCGTTGAGTCAGCAAAGCTCGACGGTGCCGGGGAGTGGGGAGTCATGCGTTTTGTAAAACTCCCGCTCATTCGTTCTGCCGTAGCGACGGTGCTCGCCCTCACGACTCTGTGGACGCTGTCAGACTTCACACTGATATTTGTCTTGACGGCCGGTGGGCCCGGCAACGCGACCGATGTGCTCCCTGTGTACACTTACCAGCAGTCGTTCTCGTTCTACGAGCTCGGGTTCGGTACTGCTATTTCGCTGGTGCTGCTGGTCCTGGCGTGCGCTCTAGCGTATTTCTACATGCGCCTAGCGGCAAAGGACGTGCGATGACCGCTGAGGTCGTCTTGCCATCAGCGCGCTTGGGCGACCGGCGTTCCTTGTGGTCCCGTCAGGCGCGCGCGGCCCGCCGGAGCTTGCCGAAAGCGGTTATATTCACGGTCGCCTTTGCTTTCTTTGCCTTGCCTCTTTTCTTGCTAGTTATCGATGCTTTCAACAGTTCTGCCACGGTGAGCTTTAGCCTGCCCTCCAACCTCACGTTCTCCAACTTTACAAATGTCGTCACCCAGGGAGGGTTCGGCACGGCAGCGCTTAATGGCTTTATCCTCTCGGCTGGAAGCGGCGCAGTGGCTCTCGTGCTCGCGGCCCTTGCTGCGTACCCGCTCTCCAGGTTCCGGTTCAAGGGGCGCGTAGGGTACTTGCTGGCAGTGCTGTTTGTAACGGGTGTCCCAGTGACAGCGTTGATAGTACCGCTGTTTGAGTTCTTTAGGACCTTTGGTTGGCTGGACGAGGTCGTACCGGTAATGCTGCTCATGGCGGCCTTTGCTACGCCTATCAGCATATGGCTAGTGAAGACCTTCCTTGACAACGTCGACCCGGCTCTTGAGGAGTCGACGTGGGTGGACGGCGCTAGCAGGGTGCAGGGGTACGTGCGTGTCGTACTACCCCTCATGAGCACAGGCCTGCTAGTCGCGTTCTTACTAGATTTCATCAGTGGCTGGGCCAATTTTTATATCCCATTTATCCTGCTTTCGTCGAGCTCTAAGCTGCCGATTGCGGTGACGATCTACCAGTTCTTTGGCAGTTTTGGGTCCGTCGAGTACGGGCGTTTGGCGGCCTTTTCGATCCTCTACAGCATCCCGCCAGCAGTTCTTTATGTGTTCACTGGAGGCCGCTTGGGCGGTTCCTTTACGACGGGCGCTTTTAAGGGGTGAAAGACGTCGTTGTAAGTGGTGAAGGGGGTCGTGGAGTTGCGAGTGTTTGCAGGGAGAGCAATGGGGTAGGTGGTGCCACGGTAAAAGGCTGAGGGTTCATATAAACATGGCAGTAGTTACATTACGGCATAATACACGGCATAGCTTACAATGCAGATGGTACGGTAAGGGATATAACGGAGATATAAGGAGGAGAAAGTTCATGGCAATACTTGACAGGAGCAAGCGGCGGCTGGCTGGCGGCCCCGTCGTTACCGGGCTGTTGGTCGCGGCGTCGTTGACCCCAAGCATGCTTATGGCTGGTCCTAGCGCCGAAGCCGCGCCGACCACGACGCTTAAGGTCGTTTACGATTTCTTACCCGCGCCTAACGTGCCCAACACGATGGGTGAGTGGCTGAACGCGGTGATCCCGCAGTTTGAAAAGCAGCACCCCGGGGTGAAGGTTGACCCGATCGATGTCCAGGCGGCAGAAAACCCGTACTACACGAAGCTGGACCTAATGATGAGCTCGAAGTCGACGGCGCCGGACGTCGTCATGGAGGACACGTTCCTGGTGTCGGCGGACGAGTCGGCGGGGTACCTGTTGCCGCTTACCAAAGATGTGAAGTCCTGGCCGGACTGGCAGTACTTTAAGGGTGCAATGAAGGACGTGACAACGTACGGCGGCCAGGTCTGGGGCGTGCCGTATGCTACGGACGACCGGTTCTTGTGGTACAACAAGGACATCCTGCGTAAGGCGGGGATCGCGTTACCTTGGCACCCAAAGACGTGGGCTCAGGTCTTGTCGGCTCTTGAGACGATCAAGCAAAAGGTGCCAGGCGTAATCCCGTTCAATATATACGGTGGCGTGCCGACCGGTGAGGCGTCTACCATGCAAGGGTTCGAGGATGTCTTGTACGGCACTGGTTGGACGTTGTACGATTATGCGAACAACAAATGGGTGGTGAACTCTCCCGGCCTCAAGGATGCGTTCAACTTCTACCAGGACGTGTTCAGCAAGGGCCTCGGGCCGAGCCCGTCGGAGTCGCAAAGTGGGACGTGGGGCTCTACAGTCGCAGGTACGCTTTTGCCGCAGGGCAAGTTGGCCGTTGACCTCGACGGGGACTGGCTCCCGCAAAACTGGGTCGGTAAGACGTTCCCCAACTGGAGCAAGGTGATGGGTTGGACGCCGATGCCGACGATGAACGGGCAGGCGCCGGGTTACGACACGCTGTCGGGTGGCTGGGCGTTGTCTATCCCGAGGTACTCGAAGCAGCCAGGGCTGGCGTGGGACTTCATAAAGCTTGCGGTCAACAAGCAGAACGATGCACTGATCGGCAAGATATGGAGCGAGCTTACGGCTCGCACCGATTCAGCGACGGTGAAGTCGTACGTCGACAGCATACCGGACCTGCCGTTTGCGTTGTCGCTGCTCCCGCATAGCTACTTCAGGCCAGCCTTCCCGATCTACCCAAAGGTCTCGTACGTGATCCAGGAGCTAACCGGGGACGTAGAGGAAGGGACGATGAGCGCGCAGCAAGCTGCGGCCAGTTTTACCAAGCAGGTGACGGGTATCGTGGGTGCGGCGCATGCGGTGAGCTTGACGGCGCCTATGACGCCAGCGGAATTGTTGCCGTCCAGCTAACTTGAGCGAACGGGGCTTGGGGGGCGCCGGGGCAACGGCGCCCCGGCCCGGTTTGCAGCGGCTCGGCAAGACGGTTGGGCTGGAAGAAAGAACGGTGGGTTAGGAAAGGTTTCTACATGCGCATCAGTGCTGTCGTGTCTACACGTTGTTTTGTCCGCCACGGTGAGGGCCTTGCGCAAGTCGTGCGAGTCGTGGTTGTCGGTGCGCCCGTGGCCGCCTTTGCGAGGGCCACCCTTTCGGGGCCAGGGCTTGCCTTTGCTGGTGCGTGGCAGGGGCGGCTTGACCCCACCCTCGCAGGCCAGGAGGGTGGGCCGGCGTGGGCGCCGGCTGAGGACCCGGGCTTAAGAGGCCCGGCTCGCTTTACAGGGCAGAGCCCGCTACCAGAGGGGCCCGTGGTCGAGATCCCAGTGGTGTTCACAGGAGAAGCGAAGCCGGGCGACAAGGTCTGGGTGAGGGCGACCGTCGAGGTGGAAGGTTCAGTCAGCCAGGCTGAGGCTGAGCTTACTGTGCACGAACCGGGTTGGCGGATGTTTATGGTGCCCCACTTTCATTATGACCCAGTCTGGTGGAACACGCAGGCTGGTTACACTTCGGGTTGGGACGAGCTGTTGTGGGCCCTGGAGCGGCGCGACACGTTCCAGCACAGCGGGCTCGCTTTAGTGGAGGCTCACCTCGAACGGGCTCGGCTGGACCCGCGTTACAAGTTCGTGCTGGCAGAGGTGGACTACTTGAAGCCCTTCTGGGACCTTTACCCGGACAGGCGCGAGGAGGTGCGGGCGCTTATAGCAGCGGGGCGGCTGGAGGTCGTGGGCGGCACTTACAACGAGCCCAATACCAACTTGACGGGCGTTGAAACGGCTATCAGATCTGCGGTTTACGGGCTCGGCTTCCAGCGTGACGTCATGGGCGCTGACCCGCAAAGCGCCTGGCAGCTCGACGTCTTTGGCCACGACCCGGCCTTCCCTGGGATAATGGCAGCAGCCGGCCTGACCTCGTCGGCATGGGCGAGGGGGCCGTTCCACCAGTGGGGGCCTCGGAGGGAGCTTGGCACCAACACTTGGATGCAGTTCCCGAGCGAGTTCGAGTGGGTTGCCCCCAACGGCCTCGGCCTGCTCACGTCGTACATGCCCAACCATTATTCGGCCGGTTGGGAGCTGGAGCGGGCGACGACGCTCGAAGGTGCCATGTGGCAAGCTTATGAAATATTTTGCGACCTGGCCGAAGTTTCCGCGGTGAAGGCCACGCTGTTGCCAGTAGGGACGGACTACACACCTCCGTCGCGCTTGGTCGCCGACGTCGCTGAAGGCTGGGGGCGCCGCTACGAGTGGCCGCGTTTTTCGGTCGCGCTGGTAAGGGAGTTCTTTGAGCAGGTGCGCGAAGAGCTCGAGGGGAGCGGCCGTCGGCCGTCGCCGCAAAGCCGAGACATGAACCCCATCTACACGGGCAAAGACGTGAGCTTTATCGACACCAAGCAGGCACAGCGCAGAGCCGAGGCCCAGCTGGCGGAGGCCGAGGCCATGGCGGCTATATCTTCGCTGCTGGGTGGCCCGTTGCCATGGCGGGCGTTGGACAAGGCTTGGAGGCAGCTCGAGTTCAATGCTCACCACGACGGCATCACGGGTTCGGAGTCGGACCAGGTTTACTTGGACTTGCTTGCGGGTTGGCGGGAAGCCTACGAGCTGGCGAGGGCAGCGGACGAGGTGGGCCGGTCCATGTTGGTGGGAGCCATTGACACCCGGGGTGAAGGCGAGCCCTTGGTGGTGACGAACACTCTGGGCTTCGACCGCTCGGGGGTGGTGACTGCTGAACTGCCTGCCGGTGAGGCCGTAGACGTCGTGAGCTCTTCGGGCGAAGTGCTGGCTGCGTTGGGACAACCTGGCCCGCGTCCTGGCACGCGCACCCTCAGTTTTGTTGCACCCTCAGTGCCGGGGGTGGGTTATAAGACTTTTTGGCTGCGCCCGAGGCGTGAAGCCGTTGCTGGGTGGTCAGAAGCACCCGGGACAGCGATCGAGAACGAGTGGCTGGAGGCCGAGGCAGGAGACGACCATGGCGGCGGCCTAGTGCGCATCGTGGAAAAGCAAAGCGGTTTCAACCTGGTGCCGGAGGGCGAGGTCGCCGGGGAGCTGTTCGTCTACCCTGAGTACCCTGCGCACCCCCGCTTTGGCGAGGGGCCTTGGAACCTTTTGCCCTCCGGCCCTCCTTCCCGCTCGGGTACTGCACCCGCGCGGGTGCGCAAACAAATTTGCCCGCTCGCTGAACGCCTCGTCGTAGAAGGCGAGATGCCCGGGGAGGGCTTTTCCTACCGGCACATATGGACTTTGTGGCAAGGGACTAGGAGGCTTGAGCTTGTCAGCGAGGTGCACGGGTGGGCTGCGGACGACAGGCTGCTCAGGTTGCGGTTCCCTACGGTGCTCGCCGGCGCCACGGCGGTGTCAGCAGTAGGGGCGTCGGTGGTGGGACGCGGCTTCGGGCTTATCGATGTGGACGTTGCAGAAGCCCCCTGGACCCTCGACAACCCTGCAGCAGAGTGGTTCGGCCTTTCCGTGGGCCTTGCGGTAGAGGTGTGCGAGGCGCTCGGGAGCCCCGCGTACCATGAGCGCGCGGTTGGGGTAGCTGAGGTGGTCGTGCCAGCGGGCGATGGTGGGGCTCCCTGGGCGAGAGAGCTTGTGCTAGCCCTGTTGCAAAAGGGGGTTACGGCCACCTGTTCCGAAGCGGGCGCAAACCGTTATGGGGCGCTCAAAGGAGACTCGAACCTGCCTGACTTCCGCATAGGCGTAGGACGGCCGTCGGAAAATGCCTTTGTGGCAGAGGTCCTGGCGGCCGCCGGCGCCAGTTACAGCGAAGAGCTTGAAGCTCAGCTGGCGCGAGATGGCTCTGCGCTCGTCTTCGTCCCAGCGGCCCGCCCTCTCAGTGAGGTATGGGCCCCCAACGCGGACCTCCGGGGAGTGCGCGACCTGCCGGTGTTGTTGGTTGCGTCGGCTGAACCAAAAGGCCCTGGGGCAGCCGTGCCTAGGCTCGTGGGCGAGGTCTGCCGCGGTCGTGTGAGGGTCGTGCAACGCAGGTCTTCGGTCCCTTGCCCCGAGCGGGTGCCCGCCTGGACGGCTGCGGTCCTCAACCGCGGTACGCCCAGCTTCGCCGTGGACATCTCGGGTGCCATGTACGTGTCGGTCCTTCGTGCATGTACAGGTTGGCCCTCAGGCGTTTGGATCGACCCACCCCGGCGAAGCGCTCCTGATGGCTCAGCGTTTGAGCTGGAACACTGGAGCCACGTTTTCGAGCACGCGCTCGTCTTCGGGCGGGGCGACTGGCGGGAGGCGGGCATCGTCGAGGAGGCACAGGCTTACAACCGCCCGCTCGTAGCCTCTGCCACCCAGGCCCACGGAGGCCGGCTGCCGCGAGAGGGGCGGCTGTTCGGGATTTCGCGGGCGCGAGGCGAGGGCGCTGAAGGCCGGCCCGGCCAGCTCGTGCTCTCCGCGCTCAAACCCGCCGGCAACCCCTACGCAGCCGGGGGGCCGCCAGCCACAGGCTCAGCCGATGGTGTGGGCGCCGGCGGGCCGGAAGTCACGTTGCGGGTGTACGAAGCTACGGGGCACCCGGTTGAGGCTGAAGTGACGAGCGCCTTTGAACTTGAGCGTGCGCGCACAGCCAACCTGGTGGAAGTGCCCACAGGAGAAGTTGCCCTCCAGGGCACGAGCAACGCCAAAGCGTTCAAGGTGCGCCTTGGGCCGTGCGATATTTCGACATTGCGCCTGCAGTTCGCCCCCAGCACCCCAAGCCCTGCAGCCTCGCCCGCAGAAGTGCCCGAGTGCGAGGTGGAGAGGGCGCAGCCGGTGTTCTCTCGCTATTGGCTCCACAACCGTGGCGCTGCGCCCTTGGGCAACCAGTCGCTTGCGGTGCACTTGCTCACCACCTCGGTGGCCCTGCGGGCAGGCGAGGAGTTCCAGGTCGTGGCGCAAGTAGCCTCTGGGGCAGCCCGCTCTCACCAAGAAGGCCGCCTCGAGTTGGCGGTACCCGAGGGGTGGCAGGCCGACCCGCCCGGCCGGCTGTTTTCTCTTGCGCCAGGGGCATTTCTGCAGGTGCCGGTTAGAGTCGTGGTCCCCGGCGCTGTCCGCCCAGGCAGGCGGTTCTTGTCGGCTCGCGTGAGCGATGGCGCCGGGCAGGTACAACAAGACGTGCTCACTGTGGACGTCCTGCCAGCGCTCGCCGAAGGGCACAAGGAGGCGGGCGCCGGCCCCCTGTCGCTGCCGGCACCCTTTGGGCACCCGGGAGGCCAGTGGGCCCAGGAGGTAGAGCTGAGCGCCGGGCCAGCCGAGCTCACGGTAGTGCCTGGAGGTACTGCGAGGGCCTGGCTCCGTCTGACGAACCGTACTATGGGCGAGATCCAGGGGGAAGCTCAGTTCCTTTCTCCGGTCGAGACGTGGCCCTTGGCCCAACCTTGGGAGCAGGGCTTCTCACTGGCAGCAGGCGAAACCCTCACGCTCGAGGCCACCGTTGGTGCACCCGAAGCTGGCTGGTTGGAGTCCTGGGCCATCTGGAAGGTCACCTACTTCGGGCGCATCTGGTACTCGCCAGCGGTGGCGCTCAAACTTGGTCCTCGTGCACTGCCCCGTGAGAGGGCGGCCCAGGGCGAGCTTGAGGCCATGGCTTCGGCGTCAAGCTACGGCGCCTGAGAGGCTGTTGGCCAGTGGCGGGCTCTCGAAGCTCGAAGCGCACGTCGACGAGTGGCTGCACGCTCAGTGTGGCCACCGAGGTTGTCGGTTGGGTGGCGGGCGAGCCGGTGCTTGCGGCCGACTTGGACGCTTACATGGCAAGCCTCGGCCCTCGACCTGTCGGCCTGCGCCTTGGTGTGCTGGACGAGTTGGCCTCGTCGGTGCCGGGCGCAAGGGTAGGCACTCGCAGCACTGCCGGTCTACAGGACGGGCAAAGTGCCCCGGGCAAGCAGCAGGGTGGCCCGAGCCCGCCCGTACGAGCTGCCGAAAGTGCCGTACGAGCTGCCGAAAGTGCGGGGCCGTTCTCCAAGCAGGCGGCGGTGCGCACCTGGGCTGCCAAGACCTTGCTGGCCGACCGTCTCGTCACGGCCGAAGCGGCACGCTTGGGTGTAGGCGACGTCACATCTCTGAGCGAGTGGGTGAGAGCCCTAGAAGCTGCAGGGGAGGTTTCCCCACGCGCACCTAGCGAGGCCGAAGCCCTGAACTGCTATCAGGCCAACCTGTACCGCTACCGCGTCCGGGAGGCCCGTAGGGCTCGGCACCTTCTTGTAGCTGAGCGTTCTTTGGCAGAAGAGCTGGCTATCGAAGCAAGATCTTCTGTAGGCACGACGTTTTCTGCAGGCACGACGTTCGCACGGCTGGCAACGCAATTCTCGCAGGACGCGGGGAGCCGTCCCCGGGGTGGGGACTTGGGGTGGGTCGAGCGAGGCCAGCTGCCCGGGCCCTTAGAGGAGGCCGTCTTTGCTTCCCCCCTTGGCGAGCCTTGCGGCCCCGTCCAGAGCTGCTTTGGGTGGCACCTCGTCCTGGTGGAAGCGTCGAGGCCAGAGCGCCAGCGGCCTTTTCATGAGTGCCGCCAGGAGATCCTGAGCGAGCTGGCCACCGACCGCCGGCGTTCGGCCTTCCTCGAGTGGTGGTCCAGGAGGCTTGCAGAAGCGGTCGTGGTGCCGGGAGGCAGCGAGCACCCTCGTTACCCGGGCCTGCCTGGGCTTGCCCACCGCCACTGAGGCCCTTGTATGGTCGCGTTCATATATGGTCAGCATCCTCGCCGTCTTGGCGTCCCGCCTGAAACGCTCGCAGGCATCGCGCCTGGTGCTCGTCGCGGTCGTTTGCAGCTTGGTGGGCGCCGGGCTGTTCTCGCTTACCCAGAAGGTCGGCTTTGGCACCGGGCTCTACTGGGCGGTCACTACCGCCACTACGGTGGGCTATGGGGACGTGGTCCCTAAGGGCACGGCTGGGCGGGTCGTAGCGGTCTTCGTAATGTTGACGACGGTCCCGCTGTTCGCGTCTGCTTTTGCACTTTTCGCGGGTGGTATCGTGACGGCGAACCTGCGTAGGCTGTTCGGTGCAGTGCACGCAGAGCCCACCGAGCGCCACGTCGTGATATTTGGCTACGCGCCAGCCGTGCCGCTAGTTTGCGCCAAGCTGTGCGAGCAGGGCCGAGAAGTCGTCGTGGTCACGCAGGCTGACCGTTCGGCTTTCCCCGACAAGGTGGACGTCGTGGGGGCCGACCCCACGAGCGAGGAGGCCGTGCGCCGGGCACACCCAGAAAGAGCAGGCCAGGTCCTCGTCACCGGGAAAGATGATGCAGAGGTGCTAGTCACGTCGGTTTTTGTGCGCCGCGTAGCGCCCAGCACGCCGGTGTTGGCTGTCGCCAGTTCGCCGAGCGTGGAGCGTGCCCTTCGCGACCTAGGGGTAGAAGCGACGCTGTCTGCCGACGACTTGCTCGTGCACACCTTGACCAAGGTGATGGAGGTGCCTCATGCCGGTGAGCTGCTCTTGCGGATCGTAGGCTCTGACGACTACGCGCTGAAGGAGGTGCCCGTGGCAGCTTCTGAAGTCGGGCAGTCTCTAAGGGCGTTGCGAGCGGCAAGAGAGGGGTTGGTACTGGGGGCGGTCCACGCGGGCCAGGTCACAATGGGTGTCTCCCAAGACGTAGTTCTGGCAGAAGGAGACCGGCTGCTTGTGGTAGAGAGGTTGTAACCGAGCCCGTACGGGGTCATGCCCCGGCGGTGCGCCTGCCGCTGTGCCGGGAGCCGTTGGGCTGTGTTATGGCTGCTCCAGGCTGGGAAATTGAAAACCTGGTGCCGATGCCCGCGAGTTCGCCCTGCGCTGTGGAGCCGGCCTGTGAGCTGGTGCTGGGAGTGACGACTGTGCCAGCTTCCTCGCGGTAGTGGTACTTGCCGCCGCGCATCCAAGAAGCGACTGCCGCTACGGCGCACGCAGCTGCGGCGAAGTCGAACGCCACTCCGAGGCCCGCCATGAACGGCGGCGAGATGAGCTTCGGGAAGAAGCTGCGCCCGGTCAGGTAGGCAGCTTTGGCTGGTTGAAGGTGGCTGAGCGCTCCCCCTAGCAGGGTGTGCATCGGGTTATAGCCCAAAAAGGCCGCAAAAAGTGCTCCTGTAGGAGGCAGGTGCGAGACCTTGGCGGCTGTCTTCGGGCTGATCCCTTGGGCTACGAGGCCGTGGTACAAGGTAGAAGGCAGATGGCTGGACAAGCCGGCGATGATCAACGTGAAAAAGATCCCGATCGACAGGACCATGGCGGAATTTTGGAAAGTGTTGGTCATGCCGGCCCCAGCGCCGCGTTGGGTCGGTGGGAGGCTGTTCATGATGCCCGCCCGGTTGGGAGAAGAGAACAGGCCCATGGCGAGGCCGTTCGCGAGGAGCAAGAGGGCGAACCACACATAGTTGAAGTTGGCTGGGAGGAGCTCGAGCAGGCCAAATGTGAGAGCGGCAGCTAGCATGCCGCCCGTGGCAAAGGGCCTCGCGCCGAAGTGGTCGGACAGGTAGCCCGAGAACGGCCCGGCCAGCAGGAACCCCGCCGTCAGGGGGAGCATGTAAATGCCAGCCCAAAGCGGCGTTGACGAAAAGCTGTAGCCATGCCGCGGGAGCCAGATCCCCTGCAGCCAGATTATGAGGATGAACATCATGCCGCCGCGCCCGATGGCAGCTAGGAGCGTCGCCACGTTGCCCGCGGCGAAGGCACGGATCCTAAAAAGCGGCAGGCGGAACATAGGGTCCTTCACCTTGGTCTCTACGAAGAGGAACACGAGCAGGACCGCAATCCCACCGAATATTTCAGCAAGCACCTTGGGGCTCGTCCAGCCCATCGTGTGGTGCCCGTAGGGCAAGATGCCATAAGTGATCCCGACCAGGAGCAAGATGAGCCCAGCTGCGAAGGTGAGGTTTCCCCACCAGTCGACCTTGGAAGGCGTGCGGACGCCTTTTTCGTGCAGGTTGAAGTAGGACCAGACACTGCCTAGCACCCCTATCGGGACGGAGACCAAAAAGACCAAGCGCCATTCGACCGGCCCGAGGAGGCCACCCAGGATAAGGCCTATGAAACTGCCGGCGATCGCTGCCACCTGGTTGACGCCGAGAGCGAGGCCGCGCTGGTCCTCGGGGAAAGCGTCCGTGATGATGGCCGACGAGTTGGCGAACAGGAGTGCACCGCCGACACCTTGGAACACGCGCATGATGATCAGCCAGAGCGTCCCGGCCTGCCCAGTCATCCAGTCGACCGACAGGAGGATGGAGAACAGGGCGAACACGGCAAAGCCGAGGTTGTACATGCGTACCCTGCCGAACATGTCGCCGAGGCGCCCGAAGCTGACCACGAGCACTGCTGTCACGACCATGTAACCCATCAGCAGCCAGAGGAAAAGGTCGGTGTTGGACGGCGTGAGGGGGTTGAGCTTTACGCCTCTGAAGATATCGGGCAAGGCGATCAGGATGATCGACGAGTTGACGGTCGCCATCAGCACGCCGAGAGTTGTGTTGGACAGGGTGAGCCATTTGCCCTTATAGGGGTCTCGGCCCTCCGGCCCGGTCCGCCGGCTGGTGCCCTGCAGTGCCGCCTGGTCCATTGCGCTTCTCCTGTTGGTGTCGGTGCCCATACTACGGTCTCAGGTTGGTACATACGACAGTCTATATAAGCTTCGTTATGTAAGCGGCCCTGCAAGGAAAGTACGTCTTGTGCCGGCCTGGGCCGCTCCAAAGAGCAGGCCAGGGGGCCACTGTTGCCCCTGCCAGTATGGTCGGGCAGACTTGGGCGGTGGAAAGCGAGCTTGGCGAACTGCGCCGGCGGCTCGAGGTCATCGCCGAGGAGCTCGCCGGCCTGGGCTATGGCAAGCTGAAGGAGGCGGCTGAGTCTGCGAGCACAAAGGCTGAAGCGCAAGAGCGCCTCCTCAGCCGGGCGCGCCGGTCCGTGCTCAAGGCCGCTGCGTTGCTGGGGCAAGTAGAGCGGGACGAGCAGTAGCTACTACGGGGGTCGCGGTTGCGTGCTCAGGCGCACCGTGGGGGCACTAGGCTTGTTTCGTACGCAAATACCACGAGCTGAGCGCGGTCGCGCGCTCCCACCCGTCGGCCGCCTCGCCGACCACGTCAATGTCGGGCGCCGGCTCCGTCAGCGCCCGGGAGCCGGCTCTGAGGAGCGCCTGGTCGTCGGCTACCACGACCCTTGTCGTCACAGGCCCGCACACCCCCGGCGAACGCCACAGACGCCTGTGGCACGGCCGCTGCCGGCTTGGCGGGCCCTTCGTCCCGTCACTGCGCCGAGCGTGCACCGGCAGGAACAGGCCTGCGAGCCCGGCGGGCGTTGCTCGGGCCTTGTTGCACGCCCGAGGGCAACGGCAGCTCGCCCCGGCCCCGGGGCCCACCCGAGGCTAGCGACATCGTAGGAGAGCACCACCGTAGCCCGTGCGGGGCCAGCGTGACGGAGCGTGTTTGTAAGGGCCTCTTGCACTATGCGGTAACCGGCAAGCTCCACCGCCGGCGGGAGGTCCCGACGCTCGCCGAGCACACGCAGCTCCACCGGCAACCCAGCTTTGGCAGTAATGTCGAGCAGGTCTCCGACCTGTGGCAGCCGGGGCGCCGGCGAGGTCGGCTCGGGCTCCTCCGACACCGAACGCAACAGGTTGAGCAGCCCTCGAAGTCCTCGCAGATCCTCTTTGCTCGTGAGCCGTACCGCCTCCATCGCTTCGATGGCCTTTGCGTGGCGGCCCCACCCCCCACGGCGTCCCCGCCAGGAGGCTGCTCCTCTAGCAGGTGAAGTCCCAAGCCCCGACGAGGTCGACTGACGCTACCGCAACAGCGACAGCGGCGTCGCCTGCCGAGCCACGGGAGGCCGCTTCGGCGCGCCGGCCGCCGAGCCGGCCGGCCCAGGTCGCCAAGAACACAAGCACCGGGACCAGGGTAGGCCGTGGCCCGACCAGCCGGGTACTACGGGCGCGGTAGGGGGAAACTCCTCCTTTTACCTGACGACTGAGTACGCCCCGGTGCCCGAAAATCTGAGCGTACAAAAGAAGGCGCCGGCGCCGTCGGCCCGAGACCCGGAGGCAAACCAGATGCAAAGGCTCAGTAAGTTCGTGGTCCGCCACAAGCTTTTGGTTGTGGTGGCTTGGCTCGTGCTGGCGGTCGCCGGCTTCGCCACCCTGTCGCAGACGACGTCGAGGCTCTCGACCAGTTTCAGCGTCCCCAAGGGGCCAGCTTTCAAAGCCGACGCCAAGATCCAGGCCCTCTACCACAGTGGTGGCGACAATCCCCCGAGCATCGTAGTAGTCGAGGCACCGGCCGGCACTTCCTGGGCGGGCGAGCCCGCCCGAGAGGCTGCCTCTCGTGCCTTTGATGCGGCCGCGGCCGCTGTCCCAGGTAGCCGCCTGGCCGACCAGGCCAACACGAACGACGACTCCTTCGTCGCCGGCCGCTACAGCTTCGGCCTCGTGTTCACTCCGGACGCTAAGGGTGGCTTCGGTGGCAGCCTCCCGACCAAGCAACTGGAGGGTGCTGCACGTGCCGCACTGCCGGCGGGTTGGCATGCAAGCGTTACTGGCCTCGCCCAGTTGGAACAGGGCACACAGTCGAGCAAAGGGACCGGTGTTTTGACCGAAGTGATGATCGGTGCCGGGGGCGCGCTCGCAATCTTGGCCTTTGTCTTCGCGAGCTTCCTTGCCTTCATGCCCCTCGTGATGGCGTTGGCCGCCATCCCGACTACCTTCTTGCTGGTCGGTGGCCTAACTTACCTGACGCCTGTCAACTTCATAGTCGAGTTCCTGGTGGCGCTGATCGGCCTCGGTGTTTCGATCGACTACAGCCTCCTCGTCGTCACCCGCTGGCGGGAACAGCGCGCAAAAGGTGACGCCAACGATGTGGCGGTGCACAAGGCGATGGCCTCTGCCGGCCGCTCTGTTGTCTTTTCAGGCCTGACGGTAGCTATTAGCTTGCTTGCGCTGGCGGTCATGCCGCTCTCGTTCCTGCGCGACATTGCCGCCGCTGGCTTTTTGGTCCCGCTGGTCTCCGTGGCGGTCGCGACGACCCTCCTGCCGGTGCTGCTCTCGACGGTAGGGCCGCGTCTCGACTGGCCGCGGGTGCGCAAAGAGGCACGGCCGCCAAGGCTGTGGAGCGCGTGGTCGCGGGCTATCGTGCGCCACAGGGCCCTTGCCGCCGTGGTGGGTACCGGGTTGGCATTGGCCCTTGTTTTCCCTCTGACCAACATCAACATCGGCGAGCCGTCGACGTCGGCGCTGGCGACCGCGGGCAGCGCGCACAGCGCTCTGGCCGACCTTTCAGGCAACGGGGCCCCGACAGGGATAGTCGACCCGATCGAAGTCCTCACGACCCTGAAGGGCGCGCCAGGAGTTGCTCGAGCGCTGGCCGCTGTGCACGGGGCCTATTCGGTCGTCGTCCCCGTAGGGCACGGGTGGTCGCAGCGGGGCACTGCGCTGGTCGAGGTGCTGCCCCGCTACGAACCGAGCTCACCTGCCGGGTCGGCAACTGTCACGGCCATCCGCGACAAGGCTGCTGAGCTACCTGGAGTGCTAGGCGTCGGTGGGACCGGGCCGTCCCAGCAGGACTTCTCGCACGCTCTTTATGGGAACTTCCCGCTGATGCTGGCGTTGGTCGCCCTTGCGACTTTGCTCCTGCTGACAAGGGCCTTCCGCAGCGTCGTCCTGGCATTGAAGGCCGTGGCCTTCAATGCCCTGTCCGTTGGTGCTGCCTACGGCACGATGGTGCTCATCTGGCAGTCGGGGTACCTAAGCCGGCCGCTTTGGGGGATCCCCGCTACCGGTTCAGTCACGGTGTGGGTGCCGGTCATGGTCTTCGCCTTCCTGTTCGGGCTCTCGATGGACTACGAGGTCTTCATCCTGTCCCGTACCCGTGAGGCTTACGACACCGAGGCCGCAGGTGACACAGACCATGCTGTCGTCAGCGGGCTCGCGCGCACCGGGAGGCTTGTGACGAGCGCGGCGGCGATCCTGTTCCTATCGTTCCTGTCGATGTCGAGTGCCCCCGACACCGATGTGAAGGTGCTCGCGACAGGCCTCGGCGCCGGCATCCTCCTCGACGCCGTCTTGGTCCGTTCGGTCCTGGTACCCGCGTACGTCAGCCTGCTCGGGCGCTGGAACTGGTGGCTTCCCCGCCCGCTGGCCCGGTTGCTGCTCGTTCGCCAGCCAGCACTGCCGGCCGCAGCCACAGAGGGGGCGTGAACCGTCCTCCGGCCCGGTTTGCGAAGCCGGCTGGGCCAGGTTTGGAAGTCAGTCGTTCTTTATGGCTTCAACCTCGACCTCGAGCGTCACGTTGTCGCTCACTACCACCCCGCCGGCCTCCAACGCTGCGTTCCAGTTGACGCCCCAGTCACGACGGTTGATAGTGGTGCTGCCCTCGAAGCCGAGCCGAGTCTTGCCCCAGGGGTCGGTGGTCGCCCCCAGGTACTCGAAGTCGATCGTGACCGGCCTTGACGTGCCCCTGATGGTGAGGTCGCCGGTGACCGAGAAATGGCTTTCGTCAACCTTTTTGACCTCTGTGGTCTTGAAGGTGATCTCGGGGTAATGCTCCATGTCGAGGAAGTCGTTGCTGCGCAGGTGGTTATCTCGGTCGGGGTTGCGAGTGTCGATGCTGGCAGCCTTGATGACGAGCTCGGCGTGGGACTTCGCCGGGTCGTCCGCGTCGAAGTAGCCCGTCCCGGTGTACTCGCTGAACTGGCCCCGGACTTTGCTCACCATCATGTGCCTGACTGAGAAGCCGATCCTGCTGTGGACAGGGTCAATTGTGTAGTTGCCCGTGGTCGTGACGGGCGTGGCTGAAACTTGGGACATTGGGGCAGCCTCCTTTGTGGGATGATCGTTTTCCTACCGAAGCTACCAACATGGATGACATGTCCACTATTCCCAGGCCCAGTGGACCAGGGCCCGAGGGGCAGGGTTGCGGCCTGCCCGAAGGCGGAGACCGGGCGCTGCGGGTGTCCTTGGAGCACAAGTTCGATGGCTTTGAGCAGCAAGCCTGGAGGAGCTTCCAGCGCGCGAGCGCTCGGCTGTGGGGGCTTGTGGCCCACGCCGTTTCAGCGCACTCGGACCTGTCTCCGGCAGACTACGTCGTGCTTTCAGCGCTCGCTGCCGAACCGCTAGGGACGGTGCGCTTGTTCGAGCTTGCCAGTTGCCTCGGCTGGGAAAAGAGCCGGCTGTCGCACCAAGTAGGCCGTATGGCGAGCCGCGGCCTGGTGCAAAAGCGCAGGTGCCCTTCGGACAAGCGGGGCACGTTCGTAGCTGTGACCAGCGTTGGCCAGGAGAAGTTGCTGGCAGCTGCGCCGGCAGAAGCAGCGGCAGTGCGCCGGCTTTTTGCAGCGAAGCTCTCGCACGGGCAGCTGGCCGCACTCGCTTCTGCGTGCGAGTCCCTACTGGTGGCGACAGAGGCCACGACCGACGAAGGGCACACGCGCTCGCACAGCCCACCTGCCGGTGGCGCCTCATGAGCGAGCGGGCCGGACGCCGGCACCTAGCGTGCCCGCACAACTGTGAAGTCGTAGCCGTCAGCCGTCAGCGCCACCCGCGAGGCGCGCCGCTTGGCGGGCGGGCAGTTGAAGCCCAGGTGGGGGCGGCGGTGCGCTCGGGAGGGCGTTGAGCGCGTCTATCAGTTCACGCAGCCGGGCGTACGAGTGGCGGTCAAAGACGAGGCAGATGCGAGCGAGGCCTGGCTCGTCGCCTTCGCGGGCCTCAGCTGGCAGCGGGCCGTCGAGCAGCTCGATCGCTCCCCGGAGCAAGATGTCGCTGAACTCAGAAGACAATGAAGCGACTTCTGCCTCGGTCGGCCGGCTCTGCAGGCGCAGCACAAGTCTATGGCCTACCCAGCGCAGGGAATGGTAGTTGCGGTAAAAACCGAGGATCTCCGAAGCCGCGGCGCTGACGTCGTCCGTCACGACAAAAAGGGCCGTGTCTTCAGGGTTGATAAAGCCCTTCGACGTCACTTGCGCCGAGACGAAGTGCGACCAGCCATGCCAGTAGCGGCCACCTGGTTCGTCGAGCAGGACCACAGGAGCGGGAGTAGCTTTGCCGGTCTGGAGCAGCGTGAGCAGCTCGAAGGCTTCGTCGAGGGTCCCGAACCCACCTGGCAGCACGGCGTAGCCGTGGGACTCCTTCACCAGGAGGAGCTTCCGAGTGAAGAAGTACTTCATGGACACGAGCTTGGGATCCGAAGCGATGAACTGGTTGGGCTCTTGTTCGAAGGGAAGCCTGATGTTGATGCCGAAGCTGTGGTCGGGCCCTGCTCCTTCCAGCCCAGCGGCCATGATCCCAGGCCCGGCACCAGTCACGGTCGACCACCCAAAAGCGGCTAAACGGCTCGCCAGGTCGCGCGCCTGGCTGTAGAGAGGGTCATCTGGGCGCGCCCGGGCCGAACCAAACATGGTGACTTTCCTCATGTTGCGGTAAGGAGCGAAGACGTCGAAGCCCTCTTGCATTTCTTTTAGCGCGGCGTTGGCGATCTTCAAGTCCAACCGCTCGGCGCGGCTTGTGGCGAGGCGCACGACGGTGCGGAACAGCTCTTGGACCTGGTCACGGTTCGTGTGGCCCCCCAAGCGGTCCAGGATCTCGTTGAGGAGGTCGTCTACTGGGGCGCGCGGCCCGTCAGCGGTGCCCGCTGCCTCAGCTGTCGACGGCCCAAGGTTTTGCTGGCCCGCGGCGCGGCTCAGGGCTCTTGGGGCCTGTTCGTCGTCAGCCAACAGGGCGCTCTTTCGACTTGGTGCTTTGGACTGGGCGGCTTAGGTGCTTTAGGGCCAGGTGGCTCGCTGCTCCTAGGGGCCTCGGGCTTGTCGTCAACCGGAGCTCAGCCCAGCAGTGCGCGCGGAGCAGCGTCGTGGTCCACCAGCCATACCACCCTGCCCGCCCTCACCCTCGCTGCCGGGAGATCCTCGCCGGCATAGACCGCTTCCATCGCCGGGCGCTTTGCTTCGCCTGCGACGGTGAAAAGCACCAGGCGCGCTCTCGCGATGCCAGCGTAGGTGAGCGTCATGCGCCGGTGGTGGTTGCGCCCGGACGGGTCTTCGTTGAACGTCACGAGCTGGCCCGGGTCTGCCGCGAGCGCCGGCGAGCCGGGGAACAAGCTTGCGGTATGACCGTCTGGGCCGAGCCCGAGGTGGACGAGGTCGAGGTGGCCGGCCTCCCCGAGGCGTAACTGGTAAGCGTCGAGGCTGTCGTCGCAGCGCATGGGGTAGACCGCGTTGGCAGCGCCGACCTTCTCCAAAAGTGCCTGACGTGCGAGCAGTTCGTTGGAGTCGGGGTGGTCAGGTGGCACACAGCGTTCGTCGCCCCAGAAAAAGTTGACCGCCAACCAGTCCACCGCGTGGGCGCCCTCTCCAGCCAGTCTTTCGTAGCATGCCCGGGCGGTCTCGCCGCCTGAAAGAGCTACGTCGAACTCTTCGCCTGGGCGTTGCCTGAAGGCCGAGACGAACGCTTGCACGAACGCCTTGGGGACGTCGTCGACAAGCCGCAGTTCTCCGTTCACGTCGCTAGAGGTTAGGCCAGCGTGGCGGCCGCAGATAGGGCGCGTTCCCAAGTCCGGTCCGGGCGTAGGTAGCTGACCGCCCCGGCGAGCGCGTTGGTGAGGGAGCTGTCAGGCAGGGGCAACGCCTGCGTGTGCGAAAGGCCACCAGAAAAAGTCGCGCGTGCCCATACAGCGCGGGTGCCCTCGTCGCGCTTTACCTCGAAGATGCCCTCCTCGCCGTCAAAGCTCGCCGAGAGCGAGATCTCCACGTGCCTAGCATCGGCGAGCTGGAGCTCACGCGCGCGCAAGTCGAGCTGCGCCATGAGCCAGCCTCCTAGGATGAACCTCGGGCCTGGTTTGCCCTTGACGGCCGCCAGGCGGGCTCCCTCCAGGAACCTTCGGTTGTGCTCGGGTTCGAACAAGCCGGCAAGCAGTTCCCTCCAAGGTTGTAGACGTACCCAAGAAAGGTCCACCACCGGCCGGCTACTTGCCAGGTCGAGCAAGGCCCTGTAGGCGTGGCCTAAGTCTCCTTGGCCCGACGCAGCCCGCGTGTCTACGACCAGGGCTGACGCTACCCTGAGGAGCGGGTCGGCGGGGTCAGGCAACGAGGTCGGGAACCAGATCACGACGGGCAGGTCAGCCAGCACGAAGGGCCCGACGATGGACGCGAGGTGTGAGGCTGCCTGGCCGCCCACCCTTATGGCGAGCTCTTCGAAGAACACCGGGTGGCCGGCGCCCGAACGCGGCTCAGCGCGCCACAGGCACGCAGACGCGTCGATAGCAGGCGTCGCGTCAGGGTCAGGTTGGAGCAGTACTGCCCTGCAAGGATGGTGGGCCCCGATCGACCTGACGGACTCCAAGGCGGCCTTGGCCTCTTCGCCCCCGTTGGAGACGATCACGATCGTCATGACTGCGGTGCGCGTCCCAGCTTCGCGACCGGCGGCCTGGCGACGGAGGCTGGGTAGGGCAGCTAGCACTTCTCCCAGGCTCGTGCGTTGTCCCGACCAGGACTTCACGACCTGTGGCTGGTGCTGGCCTCCGGCTCGCTCGGCCTTCTCGCCCGCCGGCGCCTCGGGCCGGTCCGCTGAGCTTGGGTCTTCCCCGCCGGGCCACCTGGCGCCGGGTTGGGCGCCGGCCTCGCCGACGGGGCGGCCGCCGCGCCTGTCGGCTCGGTCGGCAGGGCCCGCAGATGGGCTCACGGCAGCCTCCATTTGCGGCCGTCACGTTCCAAGAGGGCGTCGGCCGCACGCGGGCCCCAGGTGCCTGCCGCGTAACCGGCGAGGGGAGCCGAGCCTTCTCCCCACACGTCCAGTAGCGGCTGGACTATCCCCCACGCTGTGTCGACTTCGTCGCTGCGGATGAAAAGCGTAGGGTCTCCGGCCATGGCGTCGAGGAGGAGGCGCTCGTAGGCGTCAGGAGGCTCTTCGAGGAACGCAGCCCCGTAGGAGAAGTCCATCAGCACGTCGCGCACGACAAAGGCTTGGCCTGGCACCTTGGCGCCGAAGCGGAGGGTCACTCCTTCGTCGGGCTGGATGCGCATGACCAGCGCGTTGGGGTTGAGGCCGAGGGCAGCCTCTTTGGGGAAGGCAAGGTGTGGCACAGCCTTGAACTGCAGCGCCACCTCTGTTACCCGCTTGGGCAGGCGTTTACCTGTCCTCACGTATATCGGGACGCCCGCCCAGCGCCAGTTGTCGACCGAGAGCCGCAGCGCTACGTAGGTCTCGGTTTGGCTGTCGGGCGAGACGCCTTCCTCCTGGCGGTAGCCCGGCACCGCGTTGCCCTCCACCCACCCGCTGTCGTACTGGCCGCGCACGGCGATGTTGGGCACTTCGGAGGCGGCTGGGACGACCACAGAACGCAGAGCCTTCACCTTTTCACCCCGGATGCCCTCAGCGTCCACGCTCCCGGGGGGCTCCATCAAAGTGAGCGAGAGCACCTGCATGACGTGGTTCTGCACTATGTCTCGCAGTGCGCCCGCCTTTTCGTAGAAATTGCCTCGCTTTTCAACGCCCACCGTCTCCGCGACGGTGACCTGGACGTGGTCGATGTAATTGCGGTTCCACAGAGGCTCGAAAATCGCGTTGGCAAAACGTAGGGCAAGGACGTTTTGCACGGTCTCCTTGCCGAGGTAGTGGTCTATCCTATAGATCTGGTCTTCGTCGAAGACCTGGTGCAAGGTAGCGTCGAGCTCGCGGGCAGTAGCGCGGTCCCGGCCGAAGGGCTTTTCTATGACCAGGCGCGCGGTGCCGCCCCCGGAGGCATTGTTGAGGCCGACTTTACCTAGCGCGAGCGCCACTTCACCGAAAACGTCGGGCACGGTGGCCAGGTAGTAAGTCCGGTTGCCTTCGGTCCCGAGCGACTCGTCGAGCTCGGAGAGCTTTTTTTGGAGCGCCGTGAACGTGTCGGGGTGGGAATAGTCCCCTGCTATGTAGTAGCTGTTCTTTATGATCTCGGCCCAGCCCGGCCCTGCATCTGGCACCGAGCTGGCCATCAAGTCCCTGAAGCCGTCATCTGACATCTCGGTGCGGGCCACGCCTACGATGGCGAAGGCAGCTGGTAGGAGCCGCCGGCGCGAGAGCTGCTCTAGGGCAGGGAGCAACTTACGGTGCGTGAGGTCGCCCGAGGCCCCGAACACGACCAAAACACCAGCTGGCGCCCTCCGCACCGCCTCGAGGCCTTCGGCCAGCACGTTGGGCGGGAGCTCGCCGTGGCCCTGCTCCAGGGGGCTCCCGGCCTGGCCGCTGGCTGGTGTGGTACCACCCGCGTCGGCGCCGCCTTTGGCCTGCGCTGCTTGGCTGCGCCGGCTCACCGTGCCGACCGCTGCTCGTTGGCCTTGTCTTGCAGGGCTTGGAGCAGCTCCTCATAGCTTTTGGAAAATGCGGCGACTCCTTCTTCTTCGAGCTGGCGCGTCACGTCAGCCATGTCGACGCCGACGCTCGCTAAGGCCTCGAGCTGGCGCTTCGCCTCGTCGACACCTTGCTCGATGGTCCGCTCGAGTTGCCCGTGGTCCAAAAAGGCGGCGATGGTCTGGTCTGGCATGGTGTTGACCGTGCCTGGCCCGATCAGGTTGTCCACGTACAAAAGGTCGGGGTAGGCCGGGTTCTTGGTGGACGTGGAAGCCCACAGGGGGCGCTGCACGCGGGCGCCCTTTGCGGCGAGCGCTTCCCAACGCGGCCCGGAGAAACGTCCCAGGAAAAGCTCGTATGCTAGCTTCGCCTGGGCGACAGCCGCTTTGCCGCGCAGGGCGAGCGCCTCGGGCGTCCCGGCCCGTTCGAGCCGGCGGTCCACCTCGGTGTCGACGCGGCTGACGAAAAACGACGCCACACTGTGGACCTTTGAAACGTCGCCTCCGGCGCTGGCGAGCGATTCCAGGCCTGAAATATATGCTTCGATCACTTCCGCATAACGCTCGAGGGAGAATATGAGGGTCACATTTATGTTCCGGCCCTCGCTTATCATTTGGCGGATAGCGGGCAGCCCTGGCTCGGTGGCTGGGATCTTGACCATCAAATTAGGCATGGCAATGCGCTCGTGGAAGCGCCTCGCGTCGCGTATGGTGCCCTCGGTGTCATAGGCGAGCTGCGGTGACACCTCGAGGGAGACGAAGCCATCTCCGGCACCACTTTGCTCATAGAGGGGGTGGAACACTTCAAGGGCAGCAGTGACGTCAGCTGACGCCATTTCCCAGAAGGCCTGCTCCACGCTGCCTCCGTCGACCAGGCGAGCAAAATCAGCGTCGTAAACGTCGGTGCTGGTCATGGCTTTTTGGAATATGGTGGGGTTGGAGGTGACCCCGCGGATCCCCTGTTCGACCATGCTGGCCAGGCGGCCATCGCGTATCGCGTCGCGAGACAAATTGTCGAGCCAAGGGCTCTGGCCGCATTGTGAGTAAAGTTGGTGAAGCCGTGTCATCGTAACCTCCTATAGGGGGTGGGCTTGTGCGGTTGTCCGGCTACGTCGGGAAAGCAAGGCCCTTGCTTTGTCCGCGACGTTTTGAGGTGTGAACCCGAAGTGGGCGAGGACTTGGTCTCCTGGCCCGGATGCACCGAAGCTGTCCAGGGTAACAGTGGCGTCTGCCCAGCGTTCCCAACCGAACGAGCTTGCAGCTTCTACCGCCAGCACGGGGGAGCCCTCACCGAGGACCTCTCGCTGGTAATGCTCGTCTTGTGCGCTGAAAAGCTCCCAGGAGGGCATCGACACCACCCTGACGCGCAGCCCCTCCGCCTCGAGCAGGGCCGCGGCCTCTATGCACACCGACACTTCCGAACCAGTGCCCAAAAGCACGACGTCGGGGTGTGCGCCGTGCTCGTCGCCTGACGCGCCTGCCTCGGGCTTTATGACGTAGGCCCCACGGCGGAAAAGCTCAGCCGCCCCCGCCGTGCCCTCCAGGACAGGCACGGCTTGGCGGGTGAGGACGAGGGCTGTGGGGCCTTCGGAGTCGATCGCGAGGTGGAGGGCCTGCGCGGTCTCGTTCGCATCTGCGGGGCGTACCACGGTGAGGCCGGGCATCGCCCGCATGGCCGCAAGGTGCTCTACCGGCTGGTGGGTGGGGCCATCTTGGCCGAGGCCGACCGAGTCGTGAGTCCACGAATAGATGACCTTTGACCTGGACAGAGCCGCAAGGCGCACCGAGGGGCGCATGTAGTCGCTGAACACGAAGAACGTGCCGCCCACCGGTAGCACGCCGCCGTGGCGGGCCATCCCCACCATGGCCCCGCCCATGGCGTGCTCACGGACGCCGAAGGCTACTTGGCGGCCCTCAGGATGGTCCTTTGACTGGCGGGCTTCCCCGTCGAGGGCCGTGCCGGTGTTGCCTGTAAGGTCCGCGCCGCCGGCGACCAGGCCCGGCACCTCCGAGAAGACCGCGTTGAGGCAGGATTTGAGGGCGGCACGTGTCGCCACTTTCTCGCCGGGCTTCCAGGTCGGCAGGAGCTTCTCATAGCCCGGCAGCGCTCTGCTCGCCCACTGGGCGTCCCAGCGCTCGCGGCCGGGGCTGCCCGCAGGCAGCTTGGCTTCCAAGCGCTCGTACCAGGCCTTACGGGCGGCAGCAGCTCTTGCGCCCGCCTCCCGGTACATCTGCACCACCTCGGGCGGCAGGTAAAAGGCCTCGTCAGGGGGCAGGCCGAGGATCTTTTTGGTGGCGCTGACCTCTTCGGGGTCGAAGGGGTCGCCGTGCGCTTTGGGGTTGTCGGTCATGTGTGGCGCCGGCCAGCCGATATGGCTGCGAAGCTGGAGGAAGCTGGGCCTGTCCTGCTCAGCCATGGCCCTCCGCAGGGCTGCCTCCAGTGCTTGGGTGTCGTTCGCGACTTCTCCGAGGTCCTCGGTGTGCCACCGGTAACCCTGGAAGCGCTTGAGCGCATCGTCCCCGAGGGCGATCTCGGTCGGGCCGTCGATGGTGATGTGGTTGTCGTCGTAGACCCAGATGAGCTTGCCGAGGCCGAGGTGGCCTGCCAAAGAGGCTGCCTCGTGGCTGACCCCCTCCATGAGGTCCCCGTCGCTGCAGACCACGAACGTATAGTGGTCGACCAGCTCGGGCCCGTACTCGGCTTGCAACAGCCGTTCCGCGAGCGCCATCCCGACCGAATTGGCGACGCCCTGCCCGAGTGGGCCAGTCGTCACCTCTACGCCCGGCAGCTCAGCCGACTCAGGGTGGCCGGGCGTGCGTGAGCCAAGCTGGCGGAACGCTTTTAGGTCGTCGACCGTGAGCCCATAGCCAGTCAGGTACAGCATCGAGTAGATGAGCGGTGAAGCGTGGCCAGCGGAGAGGACGAAACGGTCACGGTCCGGCCAAGCGGGTTCGCTGGCGTCGTATTTCATGACCTTGGCCCAAAGTACGTGCGCCAATGGGGCAAGCGCCATGGCGGTGCCGGGGTGGCCGGAGTTGGCCTGCCGCGGCATGTCCATCGCGAGCCCACGGATGACGTTGATGCCGAGCTGCTCTAGGGAGGAGTTAGCGCTCATAGCGCCAACCTACCCCCACATCAGCTGCTGAGGGGCGGGAGCAGGGTGAGGGGGACGACGACTGGGTGGTCACCTGGCACGAGCCGGCAGTGAGCCTCGATGGTGCCGAGCTGCTTGTACTCGAGCTCGCCCCGCACGAGCCGGTAAGTGAACTTGCCAGGCTCGACAGAAAAAGCAGACACGTTACGAGCGACCTGTTCTCCTGCCTCATCGCGGAAGGTGACTTCGAGCACACCGTTGGGTGGGTCTTCCCGCTTGGAACGGATGAGCACGACCAAGTGCGGCGTGATGGTGACCGGTGGTGGCGCCGGCGCCGGCAGAGAGAACATGGCACCGATAAGGTCCACCCGTGTGGACGGCCCTGGTACTGGGCGGAGCTCGAAGTTCTCGATGAAAAGTGCCGAGACTATTTCCATCGCCTATGCCGTGCCGGTTCGCCTATGCCGGCGGGCTTATGACTAAAGAGCCGTTGTGGCCACCGAAACCGAACGAGTTGGACACGACCGGGCCAGGAGCCCACTCGCGTGGGTTGTCGAGGACGACGTCAAGGCCGCAAGCCGGGTCTACGTTTTTAGTGCCGGCTGTGGGTGGGATCAACCGGTGCTCTATGGAAAGCGCAACGGCTACGGCTTCAATGGCACCTGCGGCTGCCAAGGTATGGCCGATCATGCCTTTGATTGAAGTTACTGGAGGCCCAGGCCAGCCGAAAACCTTGTGGATTGCCTCGGCTTCGGCGAGGTCCCCCGGGGGGGTGGACGTGCCATGGGAGTTGATGTGCGCCACCTCGTCGGCCGAAAGCTGTGCGTCTAGCAGGGCCAGCTCCATGCAGCGGGCTGCGCCGCTGCCGTCGGGCGCCGGCGCGGTTATGTGGTGGGCGTCGGCCGTGCTAGCGGCCCCTGTGACTTCGGCGTAAACGTGAGCCCCTCTGGCCAAGGCGCGAGAGCGCTCTTCGAGCACCAACGCACCGGCCCCTTCGCCTATCACGAAGCCGTCGCGGGCCACGTCGAAAGGCATAGACACACCCGAGCGAGAGAGAGCGGTCATGTTGGCGAACCCCGCGACGCCCAGCTCACAAAGGGGCGCCTCGCTGCCTCCCGCCACCATCACGTCGGCTCGCCCGGTAGCTATCAGCCGTGCGGCGTTAGCGATGCTCTGCGTGCCCGATGCACATGCGGTGACCGTGCACTCGCAGGGGCCGCGCAGCCCGAACCTCATGGACACTTCGGCCGCCGCACGGTTGCACATCATCGCAGGGACGAGGAAGGGGCTCACAGAGCGTGCCCCTTTCTGCATGAACACCCGGTCTTGTTCGCACAGCGTTTCAAGGCCGCCCACACCAGTGCCGAAGTAAGAGCCGGCCCGCTCGGGGTCTCCCCGGAAAGCGTCTGTCCCGCCCGCGTCGCGCACCGCCTCGTCTGCCGCTGCTATTGCCATACGTAGGAACGGGTCTGCCCGGCGCGCTTCTTTCGGCCCGAACAGGGCGCCTACGTCGAGGCCCGTGACAGGCCTCTCGCGTGCCACAGGTGGCTCCCCCATGAGGCCTTGCCAAAACTGCGGTGCCCCGATGCCGCACGACGCCACGACGCCGACGCCGGTTATCACCACTCGGCGGCCAGGGACCGCCCCGGTGCCGTCTGGCGCTGGGCTCAGGGCGAGCATCAGAGCTTGGAGGCGACCAGCTCGTACGCCTGCCCGACGGTCTGGACCCCCTCGAGCTCGGACTCGGCGACGCTCACGCCGAAGCGCTCTTCTAGGGCCATCACGAGCTCCACAAGGTCCAAGCTGTCTGCGTCGAGGTCTTCGGCGAAGCGGGCCTCGGGGACGATCTTGGAAGGGTCCACCTGCAACACTTCGACTGCACACTGCTTGAAGGCGTCAAATGTCTCTTCTGGCGCCACTTCTCCTCCATCTTGTTGGTTGGGACTCAGCCAATCTAGCTGCTTGCGGGCTACTGGAGGTGCTCCGGGACGCTCAGCCGCCCCCGGAGCCCCACCGCCAAACGGCTGACGACCAGGTCATCCCCGCCCCAAAGCCGGCGAAGAGCACTAGGTCTCCCTCGGAGAGGCGCCCGCTGTCGGCGGCTTCTGAGAGCGCCAGGGGGACTGAGGCTGAGGAAGTGTTGCCCGTGCGCCCTATGACCGACGCGGTGCGGTCCTTCGGAATCTCGAGGCGCTCGGCGATGGCGTCCATGATCCTTACGTTCGCCTGGTGGGGTACGAACAAGGCAATGTCGGAAGCGGCGACCTTGGCCCGTTCGAGGCTCTTGGTCGCGGACTCGACCGTCACCCTGACGGCTTGGCGGAAGACCTCTTTTCCCCTCATGACCATGCCTGGCCCGCCGTGGTCTGCGTAGCACAGTTCGACCAGGGAGCCGTCGACCCCAAGGTCCCAGCCGAGGAGCGAGCTCTCACCGGGGGCAGCCTCCACTACTACTGCACCGGCGCCGTCCCCAAACAGGAAGGCGTTGGTGCGGTCTGCCCAGTTGGTGATCCTCGTGAGCGTCTCTGCGCCCACGACGAGGACACGCTCGGCTCCAGCTACGACAAAGGAGGCAGCCGTTACCAGCCCGTAGGTGAACCCGGCGCAGGCGGCGTTCAGGTCCATGGCGCCACCTTTGATCTTGAGGGCGTGAGCCACCGGTGAAGACGTCGCCGGCACGAGCTGGTCCGGGCTCGTCGTACAGAGTACGAGCAGGTCAATGTCCGCGCCCGTCAGCCCAACGCGCTCGAGCGCCGCGCTGGCTGCACGGGTCGCGAGCTGAGCAGTGGTGCCCATCCCACCGGGCGGCGAGCTTGGTGGCTTAGGGCTCACGAAGGGGCCGTCAGCAGCTCTTCTTTGCCTTATGCCGGTCCGGGTGACGATCCACTCGTCGCTCGTGTCGAACAGGGTCATGATGTCCTCGTTGGTCACCACCTGCTCTGGGAGCGCGGCGGCCCAGGACGTGATGGCGCAGCCGGTGGGCATCGCGCTTAGCGCGCCCTCAACCAAGCGAGCGGCTGGCCGGGCTGGACCCTTTCCCCCGGGTGGGCGAGCAGGCCCATGAGCTCGCCGGCGAAGGGGCTGCGGACCTCAGTCCCTGAGACAAAACCTACAAGGTCGCCGACCGCCATGGTCATGGCTGCTCCAGCAGCTGCGGCCGCAGGCGGTGCCTCGTGGAGCGCTGCCATCTCGGGTGAGCCCAGTTCGAACACCCCAGCACAAGGGCTCACGATCAGGCGTTCGAACACGTACAAACGCTCCCCCTCGTGGCCGGCATGGGCAGAAGGTGAAGCTCCTGCGTCTCCAGTCAGGTTTGCAACCAGGACGTCGAGGTCGTCAGGGACGGCGACAGTGAGCGTGGCGGCGCCCGGCAAAGTTGCCCTTACCAGCGAGGAGAGCCCCCTGCCCGGCCCGAGCTCGCAAAACAGGCCACCAGGTTCCCCGCTCGTCGCCAGCCCAGGGCCCTCCCCGACGGGCGGCGGGGAGCTGTCGCTGTGCAAGAGGCTCGAGAGCGCGAGCGTGGCTTGACGCCAGCGGACCGGGCTTCTAAGCTGTGCCGACAGGAGCGAGGGCCACTCGGCTGGGTCGGTGTGGGGGAGGGCGTCGACATTGGCCACCACCGGCACTGCCAGCGGGAAGAAAGTGACGTCTTCGAGTGCTTTGCGCAGGCGCGGTTGTGCCGGCGTCATAAGGGCAGTGTGGAACGCGCCGTTCACGGCCAGCTGTCTTATGGCTGTAGCGCCGAGCTCGCGCGCCACCTCGGCCGCTCGTTGAGCGGCGTCTGTCCGTCCAGCTATGACGCACTCCCCGGGCGCGTTGGAGTTGGCGAGCCACACGTCCCCGTCGGCCCGCCGGCAGGCGATCCTTGCAGTCTCGTCGTCGATGCCGCTCAGGGCGAGCATGATGCCAGGGTTCTCTTCGGCGGCTTCCTGCATGGCCTCCCCGCGCTCGCTGACCACGCTGACGGCGTCTTCGAAGCCCAGGGCGCCAGCTGCTACAAGGGCTGTGTACTCGCCGAGGCTGTGGCCTGCGCACGCAGTGGGCTCGACGCCGAGCCGCTCCACAGCGTCGAGCACCACTAGCCCCATCACGAAGGTTGCGAGCTGGGCGTTACGGGTCTCGGCCAGCTCGGCAGCTCCTGCCTCGAGCAGCAGGTACTCGATGTCCCTGCCGGCCAGGCGCGACGCGTCTTCTACTACTTCCCAGCTCGGGTGACCGCGCCAGGGCCTCCCCATCCCTGGTCTTTGAGAACCCTGCCCTGGGAACACGAACGCCGGCACCTGCTGCCCTCCTTGGTCCTGGAACATTCTGACCCGATCGCGCCGGCGAAGGTAACACCCCGCTCAGCCAGCTCGCCCGGCACCCTCCGGGGCCGCTAGCGTATGCGTGTGCCTCTCGAGCAGCTTGCCCCACCTACAAGGCGTTAGGGGAGCGCCGGGGAGGGACTGTGGGCGCGTGGTGGAATGGCAGACACGATGGACTCAAAATCCATTGGCCGCAAGGCCGTGAGGGTTCGACCCCCTCCGCGCCCACTTGCCTGTCGTAGTAGCGCCCCAACTTGAGGTGAGCCTCTAGCACCACGGGCGCCTTGGCCGTTGCCAGCTATCGAGCCGGCTGACGCTCCGGAAGACTGACGCTCCGGAAGAGAGGTTGACGCTCCGGGGGAGAGGTTGCAGTACTGACGGTGCTAAAAGGAACAGCTAAAAGCACACACAGTGGTGGGTTGGCTACTGCGCAAGGGCTAGTTACCACGCAAAAACTAGTTACCACGCAGAAATAAGGTCGGACCTTCCATTTTGGCGGTTTTGGCTGTGGAGTGAGCTCCGGGGAGGTGCTTGCTAAGGGCTGCTCTAAAGAGGTTTGCCCATGATGGGCTAGTCGTCCCGGCCAAGAATGGGCCAAAGGGCCCATAGCTGGCGCCCGTGCACAAAGGTATCTTTTGGTCCTGAACCGACCAAAAGCTCGGTGAGGCCCCTTCCGCCGGCGAAAAGGGCTCGCCAGGAGGTGGCACCTTTGTTGCGTAGGCAAGCCTTAGGTGGCGCGTCCTGGTAGCAAATTGGCTGTTGGCGCCGGGGCCAAAAGACGAGTTGGGAGTCCCTGAAAGGCAAGGAGCCCGCAGATGGGTGAAACTTGGGAGAGCCGTTTCGAGCGCCTGACCCCTAAAGAGCGTGAGGTCCTGATGGGCCTGATGCGGGGGGAGACGGCACAGCAGATCTCTCGCCAGTCGTTCGTGTCGCTGCCAACGGTCCGTAGCCAGATCCGCTCGATCCTGGTCAAGCTCGGCGTCAGTTCCCAACTGGGCGCGGTCGTGTTAGCGTACCGGAGCGGTTGGCCGGGCGCGGCGACGTCCGCTTTGGACGGCAAACCCGAGCGGCTCGCCGTGGGCATGTGACGAAGCTCATCTAGAGGGGGCCTGGGGCAGATGGCAACTATGCAGGCCAGCTACCGAACAGACGGTGGCGCTCCGCCGGAGGCACGGGCTGCCACCTCTGGGAGTGACCTAGCCGTAGGTGACGACGAAGCTGAGCTTGGTGATGGCGGCGCGCGTTTTGGTGGCCCTCGCGAGGTCCTAGGTAACGTCCCCACGCAGCGCCGAGCGTCCCAGGCGCCCCAAGCTAGGTTGGCGGCTAAGCACCTCGGGCTCGGGCGCTGGGGCATGGGGGAGCTGGTCATCGTGCTCAGGTGGCTGGCATTGGGCGTCTCAGTGGTGTCAGCTGCGCTAGCGAAGCCTGTGCGCGGGGAGCTGTTGGCAGACGTCGGTGGTGCCGCAACGCTCGCCGTTGTGGCTGTGGCCCGGACGTTGTGGCCGGTCAGGGTGGCGGGGGAGGGCACTGGAGCGCCCATTGCGCCCAAGCGTTGCTTGGCAGGAAGAGCTGGCTTGTCTCTTGCCACCAAGCGAGCTGGCGGCGTGCTGGTAGAGCTGGCCCTCGTCGCTGGAGTGGTCGGCGTAACGGGCGTCGTGAACTCGCCGTTCCTCGTCTCTTTTGCCACGGCGTGCTTTGTGGCTGGGCTCATCTTGCCTCCGAGCCTGCTGGGAGCATCGGCTGTCTTCGTAATAGGGGGCCTCGCTGCGGCAGGCGTAGCAGGTGCCGAGCCGAAACCAGCTGCAGCGAGGGCCGTGGAGGGAGTCGCCGTGGTAGCTGCGTTGGCGCTGCTCGGCTCGTACAGCGAATGGCTGGCTCGCAAGGCGCGCCAGGCTAGGGACAGCGAGGTCGCGCGCCTCAAGGACCTAGCCGAGGTGAACCAACTCCTGCTGGACCTGCACGCCAAGGCTTCGAGCCTGCCGGCCGCGCTCAGCTTGAAGGTAGCCGTGTCCAATTTGGCAAATAGGCTGCGCCAGCTGCTCCAGCCCGACGTGGTTGTGCTGTTGCTGGCGAGCCCCGTGAGCGAAAGTGCCGGGCAGCACTGGGAGGTGACACTTGCCGAGGGGGTGGGGCTGCCGCGAGCCATCGACGGGGGCTCGCTTGCGCCAGCGCTTCGCGAGTCGGCAAACTCTCTCGTACCTCTGTGCCGTGAGGGCCTCAGCTGTGGCGAAGGCGTTGCCCCTGGGTCTTGGACCGGCCTCTACGTGCCCATGTGGGCGCGCGACAGGCTGATCGGGCTCCTGGCGGTCGAGCGGGTCGGCCCAGGGGCCCCGTTTGGCGAGGAAGAGCTCGAGATGGTGGAAGGCTTGTCGCGCCACGCTGGGTTGGCGATAGACAACGCGAGGTGGTTCCGCCGCCTCCGGGCGCTGGGGGCCGAGGAAGAGAGAAGCCGGCTGGCGCGCGAGCTCCACGACCGTGTCGGCCAGTCTCTTGCCTACCTTGCGATCTGCCTAGAACGACTGCAGTCCGAGGTCGCCTCGGGGGCGGTTAGGGCTGCAAGCGACCTTTCCGCTGAGCTCGGCGAGCTGGCTTTGGAAGCCAGGAGGGCCGTCTGCGAAGTGAGGACGAAGCTTTGCGACTTGCGCACCGACGTCGTCGGCGAACATGGGATGGCGGCAGCCATTGAAGGCCTGCTCCAGCGCACAGAGGTCCGCTCGGGGATGACCGCGGCCCTTTGCCTGGGTGACGTTGCACCCCTCGAGCCGGCTACCGCGCGGGAAGTCGTGCGCATCGCCGAGGAGGCGGTGAACAACGCCGAGCGCCACTCGGGAGGGACGCGCGTGGAAGTGCGCCTGTCCTGGGACGGCCGTACCGGCATGCTGCTCGTAGCCGACAATGGCAAGGGGCTACCCGCCAAGGCGCCGCTCAGGCCGGACGCGTTTGGGATATTGGGCATGCGTGAACGTGCCGAGGCCATTGGAGGGCTGCTGAGCATCCGTTCAAGGGCGGCAAGGGGGACGTCGGTGCTGCTTCGCTGGGGAGAAGGTGCCCCAGCGAGCGTCAGGAGGCACAAGTGAGCTCCGTAATGCTGGTAGATGACCACAGGGTGCTGAGGGAAGGGCTCCGCCGGTGCCTTGAGTCGGCCGGCGTAGAGGTAGTGGCTGACGTGGGGGACGGCGAGAGCGCTGTCGAGTTTGTCGGAAGGTCTTGCCCGGACGTCGTTGTAATCGACGTCTCGCTACCGGGACGTAATGGCATCGATGTGACCCGTCAGTTGCTCAGCCTTTACCCGCAGGTACGCGTCGTGGTGCTTACAATGTTCGCGGACGAGGCCACTGTCAAAGACGCCTTCGCCGCCGGCGCTTCGGCGTACCTCACAAAGGACTGCTCGGCCTCGGAGATCGTTAGCACGCTGAAGGAAGTGGCTGAAGGCAGGTCACGAGGCACAGAGGTCACGCGTTCGTACTTGAAAGCGTCGCGTGCAGCAGAAAGGTCTTTACCCGTCTTTGCCCTCACTCGCCGAGAGATGGAGGTGCTCCAGATGCTAGCCAACGGCGCATCGAACAGCCGCATTGCTAGGGAACTTTACATCGCCGACAAGACAGTAAAAAACCACTTGGAGCACATATACAGCAAGCTCGATGTGGAAAGCAGGACCCAAGCGGTCGCCAAGGCTATCCGCTGCGGCTTGGTCCGTGTTATTTGAAGCTTGCTTTGCCCGTCGTGCTCCGGCGCTCGAACACGACGGCTCCTTGAGCCTGGAACACCTTCGCCCATAGCGGGTCGTGTGCCAGGTAAGTCCCGAGCGCCGTCTGTGTTGGCCACATCACCCACCTAACGTGCCAGCGAGTGAAGACTTTGTCTGGGCTGAGCTTTAGTTCGGACACGGCGGTGTAAGCGGACAAGACGTTGGTCCCGAAGTAGAGGTCGGTGCGGCCATCTACGAAGACGCGCACTCCTCGGTAATCGAGGTAGTCACCCCACCAGTAGGTGCTGAAAGACCTGCCGTCTTGGTGGGCCAAAAAGTTTGTGGCTGCCACTGGGGAGCCGAGGGCACCGCTAGCTTGCGTGGCGCCTGGGGGCACGTGAGGCCCGACGACCAGCGCTGCCGACAGCGCGGCTGCCGCAGGAGCAGTGAGGAGGCGCGGTTGCAGTGACTCGTGGCCGAAGGGGCGCCAGGGGGCAAGCGCCGCGCAGGCGGCGAGGTCGAAATAGGGAGCGAAGCGCACTGCATGGAGGGTCGCGACAAATAGGGCTAAAGCGAGTAAGGCGTGGAACGCCTGTAACGACGTTTTGGCAAAAGCCAGCGCGGCGGCGAGCAACAGGATTGGCCCGGCGATGACAACAAGGAACAGCGGTACGTGGAAGTTGGGGCTCTGCCACTCGGCGATGGAGCCGAGCGCCGGCGACGTGCTTACGCTGAACGCGTAGGCGAGGAGACGAGGGCCCGCAGGGTTTACGAAGCTAAACAGCACGGACGCAACCAGGCATGCGGCGAACTGCACCTTATGGCGGGTCGGGCTGCGTGCACCAAGCAGGAGCCAGCCGAGCTCAAGGGTTACCACTGCCAAGCCCAAAAGGAAGCTGCCGTGGAGGTTGGCCCATGCCAACATCAATACGGGCACTGCCACCAGCCACCTGGGGCATTGACGAGCAAGGTGCAACAGCAACAACAGGAGAGCGAAAAACAAATAGGAGAGGTCCTGAGGACGGGGAGCGAGCCCGACTGAAAGGCCAGCCGCAGCGAGGGCACTGAGGGCTCCGGCCCAAAGCCACCCCGCCCCACTGCGCCGCCATAGGGCTACCGAAGCCACGACAGCGAGCACGCAAGCGCCTGCAGAGGCCAGCCAGTACGAAATGGGCCCGACGTGGGCCACCAGCCAGCTGAGCAAGACCTGGAAACCCCATTCCTCGTCTAGCCAGGGCCGGTCGGCGACGGTGTAGGTGAAGATGTCGTGGCGCAGGATGGCATGATGGGACAGCATCCAGCGGCCTGCGGCAAGCTCGTAGAACACGTCGCCAGAGAGCCCACTGTGCATGGCCTCACGTACGAGCGCGCTGGCGGCGCAGGCTATGACCACTACGGCTGGGTGCAGGCGCGGCAGGAAGCGACGTGCCGCACGGCGGCCTACTGGTGCGGCGGTGGGCAGCTTTTGGCGCGTTGTGACGCTCAGCACGATTAGCCCAAATCATAATGGTTCGCCTAGGGCAAGAGCGGCGGGCCAACCACAAATGGGCCTATCGGCCTATGGAGAGGGCCCTTGGCAGCTGCGATGATTGGGTTTAAGGGGTGAGCAGCCCGCCTCTGACGGGCGGCACCGAAGCAACGAACCCAAGAAAGGCTTGGCAATGAACAAGATGTTGCTCTGGCAAGTGGTCACATGGCTCAAGCATGTTTTCGTCCGTGACGACGAGAAGGGCGCCTCCCTGGTCGAGTACGCCCTGCTGCTCGCGCTCATTGCCGTCGTGGCCGTAGCAGCTCTGCAGTTCCTTGGCCACACGGTGAGCAACACATTGAACAACGTGGCCAATTCGATCAATAGCACGACGGGTAGTTCATAACTAGGCAAGGCGGGCATGCAATGGGAGCCCGCGCAGGGACGCTCCGGGGCGGGGGACGGGCGCACTACGAGCGTGGCGCAAGCCTGTTGGAGTATGCGCTGTTGTTGGCTTTGGTGGCCGTGGTCGCTACCGGCGCTTTGGTAATGGTTGGCAAGTCTGCGCGCTCTCCTCAGCGCGTCGCGGGCAACGTGGCCAAAGCGGTAGGGTTGAGCGGGCATTCCACGAAGTGGTGGTGCACAAGTACCACGACGGCCCCTTGTACGCTCAGCGTGGCTGAAGGGGAGACGCGGGTCATCCACCTCTTCCCCTCTGGAGGGAGGCCACCGTACGGCTATTACTTGGTGGGTGCGCCACAAGATGGATTTCTGAAGCTGGTCAGCGGGAGCAACGAAGTGGTGGTCGCACCGACGTGTGGGGACGCTGGCACCTACCCAGGGGTCACCCTTATCGTGACCGACACTGCTGGGGACGGTGGGCAGCTGGTTTTTTCGGTGGTGGTGCTGAGCGGTGCGACCTGCTGACCAACGGTGGTTGACCGGCGGGAGCGACAGTTGGCATCAGGTGCCTGGGCACGTGCTTTTTGGTGATGAGGTACCTCCAAGCCAGCAAAGCCAGCTGTGCCCACCTGAGGTTGCAGGCCCGAAGGGTGGGGCAGGGCTTGGGAATGGGCCGGTATTGCCTGGGACCGTCGCCCAGGCTGATGTGGCAACGCCGGAAGGGCCATCGTTAAGGCCCGGTATGTCCACCCAGAGGACTATGTAGTCACTGTCAGCAGACCATGCGCCCGATGGCCAGTAGGCCGAAGGGCCTGCTTCATAGGCTACACAGCTGTCGGTCGAGGATGCTATTGCGAAGCCCGAGGGTGGTTGCTGGCAGGAAGCCCAATCGAGGCCATTTTGCGTGCTTGCGAAGTAAGCCGAGCTGGCAAGGCTTTGCGCTGCATTGGCAGCGGCAGCGAGGTTCGCGACCGTCGTCTCGTCGCTGAGCGCGCCGGGGGCCGACCCGGTGACGTTGGTGCTCACCTCGACGCAGCGCTTGGGGTGCTGCGAAGCTTGGGAGCAACTCCAGCCGGCAGCCAAGCCCTGCGCGAAGGCCGAGGCGGCGGAGATTTGCGGGCTACCTACGAGGAGCCACCCTCGCTCTGAAATATAGATGTAGTAGTTCTCGAGCCACTTGTAGTTGGAGCACCCCATTGCCAAGTCCGCTGGGCAGGGACAGTGTGCTACGCCGTGGCTATCCGTCTCGCAGGCCGCTACGGTAGGGTAGGTGGCGAGCGGGAGCTGCGGGCCCAGCTGGCCCGCTGCGGCGAGTGCGGCTGAGTCGGCGGCGTCCTGGGTGTTTGTCGCCTGCTGTTGCAGGTCCCCAAGGTTTACAGCCAGCGCCAAGCAGCCCAATAGCGCGCCGAGGGAGAGGGCCCAGAGGACGAGCACGGCGCCCTCCTCGCGTTGGCGCCCCCTACGCACAGGTGAGGTTCTCCGGGTCGAAGGTGGTGGCCGTCCCAGTCTCCATATAAATCGCGCTCTGCGTCGAGACGTGTATTGCAGGCAGCAGGCCAGTAAAGGCAGTTGCTGGGAGCGAAGCACAAACGACGACGATGTCGCCAGCGCTGCAAGTGTGAGAGCCCCCTGGCGTGCCCCGGCAGGCCACGGCCACCAACGAGGTGCCGAGCGCCCCTTGCGTCGCGGCCCTGAGGCCGGTGGCTAGCTCGGTGCAGTTGCCGGCGTGGTCTGTGGCAGTACAGGCCCAGCCGTCCTTGGCCCCAAGAGACAGAGCTTGCTTGTCCAGGACCTCTGAAGAGCTTGGGCGCCCGTTGACGTTCTCGAGGTCGTTCACGGCCTGTTGCCAAGCGCCGGCGTTGTAGATGTAGTACCCGTCTAGCCAGCTGTAGTCGGAACAGCTGGCCAGCGTCGCCGTACAAGCGGCGGCAGGGGGGACTGCGGCAACAGGCGTGAGGTTCGGCTCGAGCCCTGGTGGCAGGCCAATTTGGACGGCAAGGCTGCACCCGGGCTGCGCGAGCTGGCCGCATTGAGGCAGGTCGGCGGCGGCACCTAAGGAAGTCAGCCGGGCGGCCGTCTGGACCGAGTTGCGCAACTGGGCCCAGCCGGCATAGACGATGCCCAGCTGGACCATTGCGAACAGCATCAACGAGAAGACCGGTAGGACGAGCGCGAACTCGACCAGAGCTGCACCCTGTTGTGCCTGTCGGGTGCCCCTGCGAGACGGCACTCTCATTTGAACAGCGTCCTGTAGATCTCGATAACGGCGGGGCCGAGCACCACGACGAGCAAGGCTGGCAGTACGCAGAAGACCAGTGGCACCAGCATCTTGACGGGAGCCTTCTGGGCCCGCTCTTGGACATGCTGATGTTGAGCGACGCGAACCTCGCGAGCTTCGGAGCGCAGTACCTGCCCAACAGGCACACCGAAGTCCTCAGCTTGGGCCAGAGCCATGAGGAACGAGCGCAGTTCGTCGACCCCTGTGCGCCGGTCCATGGCTTCGAGGGCTTCGCGTTGGGTCGCGCCAATCCGGACTTCGCCAAGGTAGCGGGAAAATTCTTCTGAGAGGGGCCCAGGCAGGGAAGTCGTAGCTCGCTGGAGGGCTTGGTCGAAACTGAGCCCAGCTTCGACACTGATCATTAGTAGTTCGATCAGCGCCGGCAGGTCCCTGCGCAGCCTTTCTTTGCGCACATCGACGAGATGGTTCAACAGCGCCTCTGGGCCCAAGCACAGGACAGAGATGGCAAAGACGAACGCGAGCAGTGCGTAGATGCCGTGCAGCGAGGACACCGCTATGGCGGCGAAGGCTGGGACAACCAAGGCCAAGCTGACGAGCCGGAGGGCATAAAACCGAGCGCTACCTATGGGCCGGCTCTGCCCAGCAAGCTGTAGGCGCTTGTCAGTGCTTGCGGCGTAAGCGGGCGGGCTCAAGCTGCGCGCAAGTGCCGCCAGCGCGGCGACTAGAGCCCCGGGGGCGGGAGGGGGGGCCACAGGTGCGGCTGGCGGCGCCTCTGTGGGTGTGGGCGAGGGAGCGCGTGGAGCCCACGTTGACCAGCGTAGGGCGCTACGCAGGTTGGCCCGTGCTAAGCGCGGAGGCGACGACTGCCGGTACAAGATCGCTATAGCGAGCACCGCCAGGGCTAATGCGGCTCCAGCCCCCACGACCAGGACCAAAGAACGCATTTTAGGTTTCGATCTTTATGGTCCGGTACATCCAGAAAAAGCCGAGCAGTTGGAGCACGACGGCTACTAGCACGGCAACTTGGCCGGGCTTGGTACGGAACAGCTCAGCGATGTACGGCCTGTCCACAACGAACAAGAAGATGGCGAGCAGCAGTGGCATCGCGCCGAGCAGGTAGGCAGAGAGACGGACTTCCGCAGTGAGGGTACGGATTTCCCTGCGTAGGCGGAGCCTTCGCAACATGGTTCCCGCCAGGGTGTCGAAGAGCGCTGCAAGGTTACCACCGGCCTCCTGCTGTATGCGCACTGCAGCGACGCTCTCGGAGAAGTCGGCGTTGGCGATCCTCGCGGCGGCCGCCTCGAGGGCCTCCTCTACGGGCCGCCCGAGGCGCGCTTCGGTTAGGACGCGCTGGAACTCGCCAGCGCAGGGTTCCTGAAGCTGCTTGGTGACAGCCTCAAGCCCTTGCAGCAGTGAGAAGCCCGCTCGGAGCGAACTGGCCGTTAGCCTCAGTACATCAGGGAGTTGTTCGGCGAACAGCTTGGCCCGGTGCTCCGTAGCGGCCTGCAGGGCTGCAAGGGGCACGGCTAGGGCAAGCAGCACAACGATGCCCCCTCCGGCAGGCCCAGCGAGAGCCCAGCCAAAACCGGCCAATATGACGGTGCCGAGGAGCCAGGTCGTGATGACTTCACCCACCTTCACAGGGGCCCCGGCCCGCTCGAGAGCGTTGGAGAGCCGACTTCTGACGTGCAGGCGCTCGGCCAGTGCGTCGAGGTGCTCAGCGAGGGCCTGCAATTGGCGGATGGTGAGCAGCGTCGGCCTCTTGGCCTCCTGGCCTGTGCCGGCGCCAGTTTCAGCGCTCAGTTGATAGGGGTGAAGCAGTGCCGCGAGACGTTGGGACCGGCGGAAGCCTCCCAGGTGAAAGTGCAGACGCGACGACTGGGTCAGGGTGGGCCTCAACGCTGCCAGCCGTTAGCCCCGGCCCGGTGGGGCATGGTCGCTTGCACAAGAGAAGTTTGCCGCAGGTCGTAAGTGGGCTCGAAGATGGAGGGGTCTACTTGCACGCCCCGGTCCGCGAGGCGTTCGGTGAGGTGAGGCCGCAACCCTGTTGCTCGTAGCTGCCCGGGTGCCCTGCCCGGGGCTGTCGGGTTGGCGCGGTGGTCGAACACGAAGATGTCCTGCAGGAGCACGACGTCGCCTTCCATGGCGCCCACCTCGCTCACCTTCATGACCCGCCTGGTGCCGTCGCGCAAGCGAGCGAGATGGATTATGAGGTCGAGAGCCGAAGACATCTGTTCGCGTATGGCCCTCGCTGGCAAGTCGAACCCTGCCATGAGCGTCATGGTTTCCACCCGGGAGAGCGCATCGCGAGGGCTGTTCGCATGCACGGTAGTGAGGGACCCGTCGTGGCCGGTGTTCATGGCCTGGAGCATGTCTAGGGCTTCGCCGGACCGGCATTCGCCCATGATTATGCGGTCCGGGCGCATCCGCAGGGCATTTCGCAGGAGGTCCCTTACCGTAACTTCGCCCTTGCCCTCTGTGTTCTGTGGCCGCGACTCCAGTGAGAGCACGTGACGTTGGCGGAGTTGGAGCTCTTTGGCGTCTTCGATCGTTATTATCCTCTCGTCGGGGCCGATGAACGACGACAGGACATTGAGCAACGTAGTCTTGCCCGTGCTGGCGCCCCCGGAGACCAATATGTTGGCTCGGCCGAGGACCGAGGCTCGGAGCAGCTCACCGACCTGGGGAGTGAACGTGCCGAAGGCGATAAGATCCTCGAAACTAAACGGTTCAGCAGCAAACTTGCGCACCGTGAGGAACGGGCCACCTACCGCGAGCGGTGGGTAGACCGCGTTGACCCGCGAGCCGTCTGGGAGGCGGGCGTCGACCATAGGGGACGATTCGTCAATGTGCCGGCCCACCTCTGCAACGATGCGGCCGACCACATGGCAAAGGTGGGCCTCGTCGAGGAACGAGACTTTGGTAGGGAGGATCTTGCCGTCGCGCTCTATGTAGACCTGGTTGGGCCCGTTGACCATTATCTCCGATACGGTGGGGTCGGCCAGCAGGCGCTGGATCGGCCCGTAGCCGAGGATGTCATCGGTGACGGCCTGTTCGACCTGGGCGACCTCGGGAAGGGACATGGGCGTCTTTTCGGCCCGTAAAGCGGCCTGCACCACCTGTTGGACCCGCGCTCGAAGCTCCGCTGAGCCGACGACGTTGTCGTAGAAGACCGGCCCGAGCTCTGCGATGACACGCCGGTGCGCCCGCTCTCTGACTGCTTCTAGCGTGGCCGCCCTCGGAGAGGGTTTGTTGAGGCTCTCCTGAAGCCTGTCGTAGAGGCCCTGAGGGGGCTTGCTAGCGTCGGGGGACGCGCGTTGCGCTGAGCGTTGTACGGGCTCGGGGCCGGTTCCCTGGCTGGGCGTCATCGCCGGCCCCTAGGTTTTGCGTACTGAGGCTCGGCCTTGGCGAGCAGAAGGTCGGTCAACGCCAGTGCCTGCGAACTGAACCTCGACCGCGGGTAGGCAATTATGGCAGGTTGGCCCTCGTTGACCGATTGGGGCACCACGAGCTCTGAGGGCAGGCCTATGTCCAAGCTCACCCCCAAGGCCTTCTCGATGTCACGAGCGGTCAAGTGGACGTGGGAACCGGCTCGGTTCAGCACTAGCACGAGCTTGTCGCGTGGCACTTGGAGCAAGTCGAAGGCTTGGAGCCCGATGCGGGCGCTCTTGGCGGCGGGTACGTCGAGGCCCACCACGAACACCACTGCGTCGCTGTGGGTGACGGCTTGCAGCACAAGTTCCGACAGCTGGGGGGGAGTGTCGATGACGACGTGGGAGAACATGGCCTGCAATAGGTCGAGCACTCTCAACATCGCCGCCGGCTCGACGAAGTCAGCTTCGGAAGGCGAGGTGGGGGCGGCGAGGACGAAGACGCCACTTTTCTCATGCCGGCCGAGGAAGCTGCGGAGCAGCTCTTCGTCCAAAAGGTCAGCCGAGACGGCGTCGGAGAAACTGTGGCGCGGTTGCAGGCGCAACATCACGGCTACGTCACCAAACTGAAGGTCGAAGTCCACGATTGCCACGGGCTCACCTGTCCGCTGGGCCAGGCCGGCAGCGAGGTTGACCGCTACCACCGACTTGCCTACTCCACCTTTGGGGGAGAACACGGTTGTGACGAAGCCCTTTGCCGTGCCTGTGTGCCCTATCGTGCGCGCTGGCGCCCCGCCGAAGCGTCCTAGCTGGTCCTCGAGACGGGGCACGATGTCAGCGATAATTGTCGGTAGCTGGTCGGCCGCAGACGAGAGGCTCAATGCGTCGTGGACACCGGCCCGCAGAGCGAGGCGCATGAGGTCTACCGAGGCGTCGCCTACGACGAGCACAGCTCCCGTACCGGGGGTGGCTTCGAGCGCCGCTCCAACTCGCTCGAGGCAGTCCTCGCTGGCTTGTGAAGGACCGAGCACCAGCACGGCTGGCCGTCCGGGCACGATGCTGGCACCGTCGGCCTGCTCCAAGGACCCGAAGGAGCGCGGCGCCAGCTCTACAGGCAGGGAGTTGCAGAGCCTTTCGCGAAGCTCCGCGTCAGCTTCGACTACGAGGACCGCTGCGCTGGCGCGCTGGAGATGAGCGGGCGCCGGTCTTTGTATGGGCTGTTGTTCGGTTCCCAAATGTTCCTCCTGGTCGCCATGGCTTTGCCCCTCTAGGTACGGGTGAGCGGGGCCGTAGCCCGAGCCTTCGTCGAGCATGTGGCTTGTCTGCACGGTTTGCTAGCCCTCCAACGGGACAAAAGCTGGTCGTAGCGAGTCGATCAGCTCCACTTGAGAATGTGCGCCGAGCTTGCGGAAGATCGCCTTCAGGTGGTTGCGCACCGTCTGGGGCGACAAGTGGAGCCGGCGCGCTATCGAAGAGACACGGTGGCCTTCCAGCAACAGCTGGAGCACGTCTTTTTCACGTCGTGTCAACACGCCCAGCCCGTCGAGGGTGCTGCCGGCCAGGGAGGCCGGGGTGAAGCTCACTGGGGGGGCAGAGCCGTGCAACTCTGGTTTCAAAAGCCAGACCGCAAAGCGGCCCCGCCCGCCCGAAAACGCGGCAATCGTAACTCTTGCGCGCAGCTTCGGCTTCCCGGGAGAAGTGAGCTCGATCCAGGTCGAAGTGGTGCCGCTGCCGTCCATGCTAATGAGAGATGCGCTGCCCTGCACTGCTTGTAGGTAGCGCTGACGTTGCTCGGTAGGTACGTACGGGGGCGGTTCTATTGTCCCGAAAGGAAAGCACGCGTTGGTACCTACGAGCGTGTTCAGCGCGCCGTTGGAATAGACGCGGTGGCCGGCACCGTCCAGGACGAGCACGCCTTCCACGAGGTCGTCGAAAAGGCTTTTCCATGAAGCGTCTAGCAGGCCAGTCGGCGAGGACATGGCCCCGTTGGTGTGGCTCAAGTTCGCGTTGACGGTCATCGTTCTGGTGCCTTCCTCTATGGGCTATTGCGTCAGCCGCGCCGTGCTCTGGCCGAACGAGCGGGCGAGCTGCCCACGGGTGCCCTGTCTGGGACGTGCAGCGCTCTCGTGTGGGTTGGGGCGTACCTGGGCGGGACGTGTGCTCGCCCGCCGTAGGCTCCTGGCGGCCCCTGCCGCCGGCGGCTCCGCAGGATGAGGAGCGTGACCATGACAAGCAGCACGACGAGGGCTCCGCCCCCTGCAAGGTAGAGCACGGGCACATTGCGCGAGCCGACCGTAAAGGAAAGCGTGATTGCGTTGCTCTCGGCGCCGGCGAAGTTGGCCACCCCGGTCAGGCGGTAAGTGCCGGTCTTGGCTATAGGGACGGGCACCTGGATGACCCCTGAAGCACCGGGCTGGCCGCCGGGGGCAAGGAGTACAGGGACCGGTGACTTGATGCCTTCCAGGAAGGCACCGTTACGGTAAAGTTGGCCAACGAAGTAGGTTTCCTGCTGCACCTGGCCGTCGCTTGCAACCGAGGCCTCGACCTGAGCCGAGTAGCCTACCCGTGGCTTGTTGGCGAGCTTAAGGTCGAGCAACTTGCCACCTCGGTGGAGGGAGCCAAATGGGTAGAGCTGGAAGGGTAGCACCGACGAGCCGACGTCTTTACCCTGCGGGAACGTGACCGACGCGATCTTGGCCGTGTACTGGCCGAGCGTGGCACCTTCTGTCAGGCGGCCGGGCCAGTCGAGCTCGTAGGTGGAGCGCTGGCCTGGCAACATCGCTTCGCCCGTCGTGCCCACCCAGTTATAGACCGGGTGGGGGTCACCTTTCTTCAGGACTAAGAAGTGGAAGCTGGGCAGGGTGGACACGTTGCCGGAGTTGTCGACAAGTGCGAAAACCCTGAGCGGCTCGCCCTGCTCCAACTTCGGGTAGGCGTAGGCATTGACCAGCCTGCCGGAGACCACTTCGGTCCCGCTTACGGTGACAGCGACTTCGACCTGGCTGCCGAGGCCAACGGTAGTCGGGCCGTTAGCCTTCGTCTTGGGCGGCTTCATCCACACGGTTATCGTGCCGTGGTAGGTGCCGTCGGCGAGCGTGGCCGGCACTAGGAGATGGAGCACAGCCTGGGTCGCTATCGCTCCCTTGGGTGCCCAGATTTGCTTGACGGGAGCGCTGGCATGGGCGGCAGTGACCGTCAGCCACGGTGCCACTTGGCCACTGACCAGGATATGGAACCATTGGCCCTTCGCCGTCCCGTTCAGCACTCCTATCGTCTCCACATACCGGCCCCCGCGCAGCACGTTGCTAAAGGAGACCACGCTCGGGTAGATCCCTACCGCTTCGGGGGGCGGGATGTAGTGGTGAGGTTTGGGCCCGAATGTAGTAGCTGAAGCAGCGCTGACGAAGGGAAGGGTGCCGGCGAGGGGAGCAGCCAGAAAGGCGCAAACTGCTGCCAGGCGGCAGATCTTGGTCGACATGTGCTGGCGCATAGCTAGACCCATGGTGAGCCGGCCCGGATTGGGCCCGCAACGTCAAAATTGATGAAAATTTGACCGTAGGGCTCGTAGCAGTGCGGGGTCAGGACGAAAGAGGAGGAGGGCCGTTGGCCCTCCTCCTCGGGTCACACCGGCTGTGGCGCTAGGGCCGCCGGCGTTTGGTTGTCCTGCTCAGGACCGGACGATCGGGTTGGGGTCGAGGTCGGTCAGGCTCTTGTACTTGCCGCTGGTGAGGATGTAGGGCGCGCCGTTGTCGGTCACGCACCCACCCGAGCCTGAGCCCGTAACGACGTCAGCTCGGCCCATCACTGTGAGCGTGCCTGTGTAAGTGCCAGGAGGGTCGGCCGAGGTCGGCTCGGCAGACAGGTCGAGCTTGGGCGTGTCGTTGGGGCACACCAGCTGTGGCCCGGTGGCCGGGCTACTGCCGTTGTTGCTGATCCACAGCGTCGTGCCGGCTGTTGCCGGAAGGTCGCTCGCCAGGACGTCACTTGCGTTGTAGCCCAGGTTGGCGTCAAAGCTCGAGATGTAGTACGGGCTCCCCGACGGTGGCGTGTAGACCAGCGGCGAGAAGTTCACACCCACCTGCATCCCCTCGTTGCCTCCGTTGGTCACGGTCGGGAGAGAGGAGCTGGGCGGCTGGAAGCTCGTGTCACCGCTTGCGAAGCACACGACCGGCGTCGTCTGGCTGCACTGGATCTTGACCGAGGAGAAGTCAACGGCCAAGTCGAAGAACGGGATGACGTAGAAGCTGACCCACGACTCCGACGTCCCTGCGCTGTTGATCGCCTGTACCTCGACGGTGTAGGTGCCGTTGGGGTCGTCCTTGGAGACGAGGAACGTCTGGTACCACAGGCTCTTCTCGTTGTCGTTGCAGAGGTCGACGATCCCGGTCCCCGTGGAGTTGGTGATGGCTGAAGCGCTCACCTGGTTGGAGTGGTTTGGCCCAGCCCAGTTGAACATGGTGTTGAGCAGGCTCCCGCTCGTAGAGTAGCTGGAGCAGGCCTGCGGGCTACCACCTATCTGGACGCCACCTAGGTCTGTGTCCTCTGCGCCGTTGGGGTAGAAGACGTTGAAGTTGACCGCAGTCGCGTTGTCGACGGCTGCCCAGACGACGAGGCGCCGGTAGCTAGGCATGTCGAAGGCATTGGGTAGGACCTGGATGCCAGTCGACACGGGCGAGGCCTGTGAGCCCGACAATTGGCTGGGCTCGCTGCCAGCAGTGTTGGTCGAGTTGCAGTTGGGCGTCGTCAGGTAGGCAGACGGGTTGTCGTCGTCGCCGTAGACGAATGATTCCGCGGCGTTGGGCGAACCTGCAAACGACGCTGCGTCTGGGCTCCCTGAGGAGGGTGCGCCTGGGCTCTGCGCTGGTTGGGTGTAGTTGGTGTAGCTCAGGCTCATGCCGGTGGGGCCGATGTCCTGGCCCTCGGCGAACGAGTACTGCTGGGTCTCGGCACCCCCCATCGGGTTGTCGTCAGTCAGGATCCACGAACACTCGATGGTGGGCGTCCCGGTGGTGCTGCTGTCGCCTGAGCTACCACCACCGATCGTGGCGCTGACGCCGATACCGCTCACCGAATTGTTCGTCGGCCCTTGGGCGAAGGCGCTGCCCATGGAGAGCCCCGCGATCGTCGTGGCTGCCATGAGCATGGTGGCGCCCTTGGCCCACAGGCTCCTGGGTGCTCTTAGCTGCATAGGTTTCCTCCTGTCATTGGTGCTATTGGCCAGGCCGGCATGCGGCGCCGGCCCGCTCAAGGAAGCTAAGGTGCGCTAAGGGGCCCCTGACAGGTTCGGTAGGCCAAATGGCCAAGCCTTGGCCGGGTAAATAAGTTGAAAGACCTAGCCAGACGTGGGCTAAAGCTCGCCGTCGGGGTCCGGCGTCATGACGTCGCGGACCAAGGACGCGAGGTCGGTACAGGCGCTCATGAACTGGCGAAGGGTGCGCCGGGTTGGGCCGAAGCTGTCGAGGTCGCCTTGAGACAGGCCGTCGGCCTCGTAAGCCCGCTCGAAGTCGACGAACCGGCGTCTCAAGTCGGCTACGACCCCTGGTGCCACTGGGCGGTCGATGAGACGGCGGACGGGGATGTCGCTCGAGTTGATGCGTACCTGCCAGGCGTGGGGGGGCGATATGACGACGTCACCACCAACGAGCTCGCTCCAATGGAAATGGTTCCGGAAGGCGGCCGAAAGCAGACGCGTGCGGTAGTGGCGCTCCGAGTAGATCTCGTACGCCTTTTTGAAGACGGCAACCCCAGCCCATTCGAGGTGACCGGGGTCGGTCAGTACGCCCTTTTTGTCAGCGGTGACCTTGAGCCAGTCGTCTAGGCGGCCGACCATGATCGTGCACACTGGGCCCATGTCGAGGGTTGGTTTGCCTTCTGCCTCTCGCCGGCGCAGGCCTCGCTCCACTGCCTCGGCGACCAGCACTGCCTGCGGTACCGAGAAGCTCACCGTCGCGTTGATGCTGATGCCCTCGTAGGTGGCTTGCTCGATGGCGGCGACGCCGGCAGCTGTGGCCGGGATCTTGACGATGATGTTGGGGGCGATCGTGCTGAAGTGACGAGCCTGTCGCACAAGGGCGTCAGCGTCGCGGTAAAGGCGCGGGTCAGTCTGGACCGAGAGGCGGCCGTTGCGGCCCTTGGACTGCTCGAAGGCGGGTTCCAGCAGGCAAGCGGCTGCTTTGGAGACCTCTTCCACGAGCCGCCAGCCCACTTCGTCTTCGGTCGCAGTGGGGCTGTCAGCCACCAACTGCACGAGCCGTTGCCGCCAGCGGTCAAGCTCCTGGCGGACGACGGTGAGCACGATGACTGGGTTGCACGTGGCGCCGACTGCCCCGTGCTCGAGGGCGTAGGTAAGCTCGGCCGTCGAAGCCGAGTCGTTCCAAAGAGCCGTCGGCGTCGTCTGGGTCATCTCGTGCAGTGGGCTTTTAAACTTGCCTGGCATGTAGTGCCTCCGTTTTTGTCAGCTATCCCTATGGCCCATGGCCCTCGACACCTCGGCGGCGCCCTCGACCACCAGCTTTATGACCCGCTCCCCGCCGTCGCCCAGGACGGCCGAGCGGAGGCCGCCAACTGAAAGCGCTGCATGCAGGCCTCCAGTGTGGTCGAACACCGGGGCGCCGATGGAGCTGATGCCCAGCGTCACGTCCTCGTCTGAGATGGCGTAGCCGCAGTGGAGGATTTCCTCGAGGAGTGCTGTGATCCCGCCTTTGCTCATAGGCGATCGCGGCGTCATCGCCGTGAGCTCGACCTCGTCGAGGTACTGCGCCCAAAACTCTCTCGGCTCGTACGCGAGCAGCACGCGCGGCCCGGCACCGAGGTGCAGGGGGAGCGACCCGCCCAGATGGAGCGCCATGGAGCGTATGTGGAGCCCTTCTACGCGGTCGATGCACACGGCCTGGTAGTGCCGGCGGATGACCAAGTACACCGTTTCGCCGGTGGCCTCGTGGAGCTGGTTCATCACCGGCGCTGCTCGCTCGCGCACGTCGAGGCGGAGCCCTACGAGCGACCCAAGGCGGAACAGCTCCATGCCCAGGCGGTACGTCCCGCGCCTCGCTCCTTGCTCGACGTAGCCAAGGCCCATCAGGTCCTGCACCAGGCGGTACACGGTTGGGCGGGGCTCCTCCAGGCGGCTAGCCAACCATGGCGCGGTGGAGTCGGGGTGGTCAGCGAGCACGTCCAACAAGCGTGCGGCTTTCCCGAGGACCTTGACGCGGGGCGGTGCCATCGTTGGCCATCTTACGCCGGCATGAGCCAGTTGTCTACATTATGCAGGCAATGTTTCCAATGTGAGCAGTTACCGCCAAGGTACGCCTTGACACGCTGAGGGGAGCATACTATCTTGAACTACAGACATTTGTTCACATTATGGACTATATGGGGGTAGAGTGACATGCGTGTAACTTTGTCCGCTCGGCAAGCCGGCGACGGCGATGCGCCTAAGGTGGGCACCCGCGGGCGCAAAGCGGTTTCTCGTGCCCGAGCGGCATTAGCTCAGGCCCGGTTTGCAGGTTCAAACCAGCGTAGGGCCCGTCGCGTCGCCGGCCCATTGGCGGCGCTCGCAGCGCGGCCCTTTCAATAGCGGAGACGGAGAAGGTCTTCGAGTTCATGCGCCGTGCGCGCGACCGGGGGTTGGTAGTTGTGTGCGTGATGCACAACTTGGCTCAGGTACGAGACGTGGCAGACCGTTTTGTTGTGTTTTGGCATGGGAAGAAAGTTGTGGACGTTGCAAACGAAGGCCAAGGCGAAGAGGAGCTGGCCGGTTACATCATAAAAGGCAAGCTCTCCGAGCTCGGCATCTCGGCTCACGCATTGGGCAAGGACGCCTTGCGCGCCCTGGCACAAGAGTGAAGCGTGCTCGGCTGGCGGTGGCCGGCCTTGGCCGCATGGGCAGGGTCCACGCCGGCAACGTCGCCCGTTCGTGCCCATCAGCCGAGCTGGCCTGCGTGTTCGACCCCGACTCGGCCCTTGTGGGACGGTTTGCCGCCAACTTCAGGGTGAAGGCTGCTCGCAGCTATGAGGAACTGCTGTCGGCCCCGTCGGTGGACGGGGTTGTGATCGCTTCACCCACGGCTACGCACGCCGACATGGCTGTGCTTGCAGCCAAAGCTGGCAAGCACGTGTTTTGCGAGAAGCCAGTGTCACTGAGCCGCAGTGAGACGCTGTCGGTTATCGCGGCTGCTGAAGCTGCCGGCACGGGCCTGCAGGTGGGTTTTCATCGCCGCTTTGACCCCCATATGCTCGCGGCTGCGCAGCGGGCCCGTGCTGGTGAGCTCGGGCGAGTGGCCCTGTTCCGCGCCACCCAGCGGGACAAGGCGCCCCCGAGGCCAGAGTTCCTCGCCCACTCAGGGGGGATCTTCGTGGACATGGGCATCCACGACTTTGACTCGGCTCGTTGGCTTGTCGGCGAGGTGGAGGCGGTCAGCGCTGAAGGCATCTGTATGGACGACCTCGACGACTACCAAACAGTTGCAGCCGTGTTGCAGTTCAGTTCAGGCTCCCTTGGGGTCGTGGACATCTCCCGCGTAGCGGGTTACGGTTACGACAGCTTTGTCGAGCTCATGGGCGATAAAGCGACGGTGCGGGTGGAGTCCCAGTACTGCGCTCAGTACGAGTGGCGGGAAGCCGGCTCGGCCTCCAGGCCCTTGGTGGAGAGTTTCGACCAACGCTTTGCGGCGGCCTTCGCTGCTGAGATGGAGCACTTCGCCTCCTGCGTCCTCTCCGGGGGCGGTTTCGAGCCGACGGGCTACGACGCCTTGGCTGCGTTCGACATCGCCTCCGCTGCCGCCGAGTCTGCCCGGCGCAAGGAGCGAGTAGCAGTAACGGTGCAAGGTGGGGAACACAAAGGTGGGCAAGACAGCAAGGGGTCGAGCTGAAGATGAGAGCACCACAGGGTGACTTTTCCCAGCGGCTGGCTGGCGCTCCGGTGTCGTGGGGCGTCAACGATGTGCCCGACTGGGGGGTGGTGCTCCCGCCAGAGCGGGTGTTGTCGGAGATGCGAGGCCTTGGCCTTAGGGCGAGCGAGCTCGGTGTTATCGGTTACCTGGGCGAAGGCCCGGCACAAGTGAAGGCCCGGCTTGAGCGTTTCGGGCTAGGGTGCGTGGGCGGTTTCGTCGCAATCCCTCTCGGGCGCCCAGGTTGGCGTGAGGAGGCCAAGGAGGTGGCTGGGCGCGCGGCTCGGCTTATCGCTGGCGCCGGTGGCACTTACTTCGTCACGGCCGCGGTGACGGACCTCAGTTGGTCGCAGCCGTTCGAACCGACCGACGACCAATGGCGCGCCATAGCCGATGGCCTGGAGCTTGTGGGAGAAGTGTGCGAGCAACACGGCCTGCGCCAGGTGCTCCACCCCCACGTCGGCACGCTCGTAGAACGCGCCCGCCACATCGAAGCCGTACTGGAACGCTCTCAGGTGAGCTTTTGCCTTGACACTGGGCATTTTTCCATCGGAGGCGCCGACCCGCTGGCTTTTGCCCGTGACCATGCCGAGCGCGTGGAACTGGTGCACCTCAAAGACGTCGACCTTTCGCTCGCCCCCGCAGTCCTCGAGCGCCAGACGACCATGTTGGGCGCTACGAGGGCAGGGCTCTTCCGCCCGCTTGGGCAGGGCGACGTCAGCATCGCCGCCACCGTCGCCGAGCTGGAGGCAGCAGGCTATCGGGGTTGGTACGTGCTCGAACAAGACACTGCCATCGACGAGGCCAATGTCGACAACGCCGACCCTGCAGCTGACGTAGCAGCGTCGATCGACTACCTCAAGCGGGCCGTAGTGCTATGAGCGCGAGCGCTGCGTTGCGGGTGGGCGTCGCCGGGGTTGGCCGCATAGGGCGTATGCATGCAGAGCTCCTTGCTGCGAGGGTGCCAGGTGCGCGCCTAGCGGCGGTTTGCGACGCGGTTGAGGGCCTTGCGGCCGAAGTCGGGCTGAGTTTGGGGGTGCCGGCTGTCGCTTGGGAGGACATGCTGTCAGACCGCTCTGTAGACGCAGTGGCGATCTGTTCCCCGACAAAGGCCCACCCTGAGATGATCGAGCAGGCAGCGTCGGTGGGCAAGGCCATTTTTTGTGAAAAGCCTGTGTCGCTGGACATTGGTGAAGTTGACCGGTCGCTAGCGGCAACAAAGGCTGCAGGAGTGCCGTTGATGGTTGGTTTCAACCGTCGGTTCGACCCTTCGCATGCTGCCGTGCGGGAAGCTGTGGCCACAGGGGCCATCGGTAGGCCCCACTTGGTGAAGATAACGAGCAGGGACCCTGAGCCGCCACCGATGAGCTACGCAAGCTCATCTGGAGGGATCTTCTTGGACATGACCGTGCACGATTTCGACATGGCTCGTTTCGTGTCCGGGAGCGAAGTGGCCGACGTCTATGCGGCTGGCGCCGTACGGGTAGTGCCTGAACTGGCCGAAGTCGGCGACGTGGACACTGCGGTGGTGGTTCTTCACCATGTGGACAGTTGTATCACATTGATAGACAATAGCCGGAGGGCCGTCTATGGTTATGACCAGCGAGTCGAGGTGCTCGGCCCAGGAGGTTTGGCTGCCTCCGACAACCCGCTCACCAACACGTCGTCGTTGCGTGACGCCAGCGGCTTGCGGCTGGCCAAGCAGCCCTTTTTCTTCATCGAGAGGTATGCCGAAAGCTACCTGCGCCAGTGGGTGGCCTTCGTGGAGGCCGTGGTGGCGGGCTCGGCGCCCCCTACGACGGGCGAAGATGGTAGGGCAGCCCTCTTGCTCGGGTTGGCCGCCAAGAAGTCGGTAGCGCAAGGCCGCCCAGTAAAGGTTGCTGAGTTAGAAATGGGGACGGAAGAGATAGGCCAATGAACCTTCACCGTCGGGCGGGCTCGCTGGCGAGCGGGCCCTGGGAGCTTTTGCTGAGCCAAGGGCAGGCGGGCTGGGCGTGGGCGTCGCTCAGGGTGCTGGCGCTCGAAGCAGGTGGCTCGCACACTTTTGGCACTGGGGACGAGGAGATGTTGCTCCTTCCGCTCGAGGGGTCCTGCAGCGTCTCTTGTGACGGCCAGGAAGTGCCGCTAGCAGGGCGGAAGCGTGTTTTTGACGGTCCCAGTGACTTCGCCTACCTGCCTGCCGGCAAGTCTGTCGAGGTGTCGAGCGCTGGTGGAGGCCGCTTCGGGCTCGCCGGGGCGAGAGCGAGCAGGCAGCTTGGCTTCAGGCGCCAACCAGCCGAGCAGGTCCCGGTCGAGCTGCGCGGTGCGGGAGCCTCGTCGCGCCGGGTGGTGAACTATTGCATGCCTGGCACCTTCGACGCAGACAAGCTGATGGTGTGCGAGGTGTTCACGCCGGCGGGCAACTGGTCCTCATGGCCACCGCACAAGCACGACGAGCGCCGCCAAGGCGAGGCCGAGCTCGAGGAGATCTACTATTTCCATGTCGGCAAGGGCCCAGCAGGGGAGGAGGGCGTTGCCTACCAGCGTGTGTACGGGACTCCGGCAAGGCCGCTCGAGCTGCTCGCGGAGGTACGAAGCGGCGACGTCGTGCTTGTCCCGCACGGCTACCACGGGCCCTCGATGGCAGCCCCTGGGTATGACCTCTACTACCTGAACGTCATGGCAGGCCCGGGTGAGCGGGCCTGGCTCGTCAGCTTCGACCCCTCGCACGACTGGGTCAGGGCGAGCTGGGAAAGCCAAGAGGTCGGCCCGAGGGTGAAGGCATGAGCCCGCTCAGGCTGACGGTCGGCCAGGCCGTGGTGAAGTTCCTCGCCCAGCAGTACAGCGAGCGCGACGGCAGCCAGCAGCGCCTTGTGGAAGGGTGCCTCGGCATTTTCGGGCACGGCAACGTCGCTGGCCTCGGCCAGGCGCTTCTCGAGTCTGAGCTGGAGGCGCCCGGCCAGTTCGTCTACCGTCAGGCTCGTAACGAGCAGGCCATGGTCCATACAGCGGCCGCTTTTGCTCGCATGCGCAACCGGCTCACGACGCTCGCGTGTACGTCGTCTATTGGCCCAGGTGCCACCAACATGGTGACGGGCGCGGCGCTAGCTACAGTCAACCGGCTCCCGGTGCTGCTTTTGCCGGGTGACGTGTTCGCTACCCGCCCGGCAGATCCCGTGCTCCAACAACTTGAGCACCCTACTCAGCGCGACTGGTCGGTCAACGAAGCCCTCCGCCCGGTGTCGAGCTTTTTTGACCGTGTGCAGCGGCCCGAGCAGCTCCCCGAGGCGCTCCTTGGCGCCATGCGCGCCCTCACCGACCAGGCCACGACAGGCGCGGTGACCCTTGCGCTCTGCCAAGACACCCAGGCGGAAGCCTATGACTGGCCCAAGGAGCTCTTCGAGCGGCGAGTGTGGCACATAGACCGCCTACCACCCGACCCCCGTGCGCTGGCTCGGGCAGTCGAGCTCGTGCGGGGCTCTAGCCGGCCTCTTGTCGTCGCCGGCGGCGGGGTTATCTACTCGGAGGCAACGGCCGCCCTCGCTGCGTTCGTGGAAGCGACGGGCATCCCTGTGGCGGAGACGCAGGCCGGTAAGGGCTCTCTGCCCTACGACCACCCGCTTTGCGTAGGGGCCATTGGCGCAACGGGTTCGACGGCAGCCAATACGCTAGCTCGTGAGGCAGACCTGGTGATCGGGGCCGGTACCCGCTGGGCGGACTTCCCTACTGCCTCGAGGACAGTTTTCACCAACCCCGAAGTTCGTTTTGTCAATATAAACGTTGCGCGCCCCGACGCGCTGAAGAACGCTGGCGTCGCGCTCGTCGCCGACGCGAGGGTGGCCCTGGGCGCCTTGGCGCAGGCCCTGGCGGGCTGGTCGACCTCGGACGGTTACCGCGCGAAAGCGACTCGTTTGGCCAAGCAATGGGACGAGGTTGTGGAGCGCGCCTACCACCTCGAGCACAGCCCGCTGCCCGCTCAGTCGGAAGTGCTCGGCGTCGTAAACGAGGTTTGTGGGCCTACCGATGTGGTTGTTTGCGCGGCCGGCTCGATGCCGGGCGAGCTGCACAAGCTCTGGCGAGCCCGTGACCCTAAGGGCTACCACGTGGAGTACGGCTACAGCTGCATGGGCTACGAAGTGGCCGGAGGCCTGGGGGTGAAGCTGGCGGCACCGGAACGAGACGTGTACGTGCTGGTGGGCGACGGCTCGTACCTCATGATGGCGAGCGAGCTTGTGACAGCTGTGCAAGAAGGGGTGAAACTGACCGTTGTGCTGGTGGACAACCACGGGTTTGCCTCGATCGGCTCGCTGTCGGAGACTGTGGGGGCCGAGCGCTTCGGTACTTGGTACCGTTACCGTGGAGAAAGAGACGGCCGCCTGTCGGGGAGTTTCCTACCCACGGACTTCGTCTCCAATGCTAGGAGCCTCGGAGTTAAGGCCCTCCACGCCAAGGGGGTGGCGGAGCTGCGCGAGGCGTTGGCCGAGGCCAAGGCTTACACAGGCGGGCCGGTCCTCGTCGCGGTTGAAACGGACCCGCTCGTGCCGGCACCCTCCAGCGAAGCTTGGTGGGACGTCCCGGTCGCGCAGGTGGCGGCCCTGGAGACCACGTTGAACGCTCGCAAGGGGTACGAGGAGGCCAAAGCACGCCAGCGCTCACTTGCTGGTATCTACTTGAAAGGGGGGCCACAATGAGGAGCATCGGCCACTGGTGGGGCGGAAAGCCGGTGGAGGGGGCTTCGGCGCGCTCTGGGCCCGTCTACAACCCCGCTACGGGTGAGCAGCAAGCAGAGGTCGCCTTTGCGAGCGTAGAAGAGGTCGACGCGGCGGTGAGGGCTGCCGCAACTGCCGCGAAAGGCTGGTCCGAGTCTTCGCTCTCGGCAAGGGCCAAGGTGCTGTTCAGCTTCCGAGAGCTGGTGAACGCCAAAGCACGTGAGCTCGCCGGCCTGATCGTGGACGAGCACGGGAAGGTCTTCTCGGACGCTCTCGGCGAGGTGCAAAGAGGGCTCGAGGTGGTCGAGTTTGCCTGTGGCATCCCGCACCTGCTGAAGGGCGAGTACTCAGACCAAGTCTCAAGGGGCGTGGACGTGTTCTCCTACCGCCAGCCCTTGGGCGTGGTGGCCGGCATAACGCCCTTCAACTTCCCTGCGATGGTACCGATGTGGATGCACCCTATAGCCATCGCCTGCGGCAACACCTTCGTCCTGAAGCCCAGCGAGCGTGACCCTTCCGCCTCGATGATGGTGGCTGAACTGTGGGCAGAGGCAGGCCTGCCGGAGGGGGTTTTCAACGTGGTCAACGGTGACAAGCAGGCCGTGGACGCCCTCTTGGAGCACCCGGGCATCTCGGCAGTGTCTTTCGTCGGGTCTACGCCTATTGCCCGTTATGTTCATGCGAAGGCCACTGCGTCGGCCAAGAGGGTACAGGCGCTCGGGGGCGCCAAGAACCACGCGGTGGTGCTGCCTGACGCCGACCTCCGCTTCGCCGCAAGCCACGTGAGCGCCGCGGCCTTTGGCTCGGCAGGGGAACGTTGCATGGCAGTGTCAGCAGCAGTCACCGTGGGTGACGTTGGTGACGACTTTGTCCAACGGCTTGTCGAGAGCGCGGCAGCCGTGCGTGTCGGGCCAGGACGTGACGAGGCAAGCGAGATGGGGCCCGTGGTCACCAAAGACGCCAAAGAGCGAGTCGTAGGCTATGTCGACCGGGCCGAACAGGCGGGCGCTTTAGTGGCACGCGACGGCCGGGGATTGGTCGTCCCAGGTTACGAAAAGGGGTTCTTCATTGGGCCGACGGTGGTAGACCGAGTGAGGCCGGACATGGAGGTCTACAAAGACGAGATATTTGGCCCCGTGTTGTCGGTGTTGCGAGCAGGTAGCGTCGACGAGGCTATTGCGCTCATCAACGGCAACCCCTATGGCAATGGGACCGCCATCTTCACCTCGTCAGGGGAGGCAGCGCGCCGGTTCCATCGTGAGGTCAACGTCGGTATGGTGGGCATCAACGTGCCTATCCCGGTGCCGATGGCCTATTACTCCTTCGGTGGCTGGAAGGACTCGCTTTTTGGTGAACGGCGAGTGCACGGCCCTGACGGAGTGGGTTTCTACACCCGTTCGAAGGTGGTCACCTCGCGCTGGCCAGCCTTTAGCTCAATGGCCGGTGCCTCGATGCACTTCCCGACGTCCAGCTGAGCCCGGTGCCCTCCTCTCGGGCTATTTTCCCTGAGGCCATAGGGTGGCCGTCATGACCGCCGTCATCGCCCATCGCGGGGACTGGGCCGAAGGGCGCCCTCCGAGGCTGCAAAACAGTACCGAGGCTGCTCTCCAGGCGCTCGAGGCTGGAGCAGACGGGGTCGAGGTCGACGCCAGGCTGACCCTCGACGGCCAAGTGGTGCTCCACCACGACAGCTTGCTCGGCGTGGACGACCGTGCCGCCGGGTGCGACCTCGACGTCGGCACGGCAATTTGTGCAGCCACGAGGGCAGAACTTCATCACCTTGCGACCCTTGCGGAGCTCCTCGAGGCCCTCTCTAGGTGGCCGGGCGCCGTGCTCAACGTCGAAATGAAAGACCTCCCCGGTGAGCCGGGTTGGGACGCCAGTTACCCACTTGTGCACGAAGTGGCCCGGGCCCTCACCCACAGCGGTGCCGGCGAGTGGCCAGGGCCGCAGGCAGAGGCGGCTCTACGGGTAATAGTTTCCTCCTTCGACCCGGGCGCCTTACGGGAGCTGAAGCAGGTCGCCCCGGCGCTGTCCACCGGCCTGCTCGTCGGGAAAGGTGCCACATGGTCGCTTGAGCCAGGCCTGCGTGCGGTCCACCCTGCCGAGGCCGACGCATCGCCGGCGCTTTTCGAAAGGGCCAGCCAGGCGGGGCTTGCGGTCGTGCCCTGGACAGTGGACGACCCAGCGCGCGCGGCGCAGCTAGCACGTCTGGGGGCTGCCGCCATAATCACCAACCGCCCGCGAGCGCTGCGAAGTGCGCTAGCGGCTGCGCTTTAGTGCCCCGTCGGCGAGCGCGTCTGCAGCTTCACCCAGCCGCAGCGCTACGACGTCCAGGCGCCGGAGCAGTTCGCGGGCTTTTAGCGTCTCGGTGCCCACTGGGTCATTGAAAACCAGCGCCAGTTGTTGCTCGTAAAGCCGTCGGCCCTTGTGCGCAGCTTTGCGTGTTGCCAGGGCGCCCTCGCGTACAGAGCGAACTGAGCTCCCAAGCGCGCTCACTGCTGGACGGAGGCAACGCAAGGCAGCGAGGAGAGCCTCGACCATCTCGAGCGCAAAGCTCAATTGTGCTGGGCGGTAGAGGTCAACCTCGCGCACGAAGTCCCGCAAGTTGTCAAGGACGTCGTCGACTGACCGGGAGAAGCGGAAGATGTCCTCAGCGTCTACCGGGGTGGCGAGCACATGCGCCAGTTCCCTGACCAGCTGTAGACGGGCTTGGTCGCCCTCGTGCTCGAGGCGGCGCAGGTCGCCACGTGCCTTGGAGCTAGTGGTTTCGCCCCGAGCCAGTGCTAAGGCCACTTCGGCTGCGCGTTCGGTACAGGAGAGCTGCTCGAGCAGCAAGGCGACGATGTCCCGTGCAGAGCGCCGGACAGGTCACGGGCCAGGCGGACGAGGTAGCGGGCGCTCACGCCCATCGCGCTAGCACCCCTCCTAAAGCTCCCAGGCTCAAGGCAGCAGGCAGGGTGAACACCCAAGCCCCGCCGAGGCGGGCTGCCTCTGCCCAGCGCACTCGCCGGCGTGACTCGCTCGAGCCAGCGCCCACGAGCGCCCCGGTGAGCGACTGGCTGAGCGTGAGCGGTGTCCCGGTGAGGCCGGCAGCCAGCACCACTGCAGAAGAGCACGCCTCGGCCACGACCGCGTGGCGCAGCCGTACCGCGAGCACGGAACGGCCGAGGTTTCGTGACACTCGGCGGAAGCTCGTGAGCACGCCTGCACAGAAAAGGGCCGCAAGCGCTACAGCTTGCCACAGAGGGTCGCCTACAACCCTACCTTCACCCCCTGTCGCACCTAGGGCCAGAGCAAGCACGGCGAGCATCTTTTGCCCGCCGTTGGCCGCGTACGCCAGGCACTGCAATGAGAACGTTGCACGGTGCCAGCGCCGGAGCCTTGCGCCGACATCTGATCGGTAGGCGAAGGCCGGTACCGAAAGGGCAGGCCAACCCAGCCGAGAGGCGGCGAAGGCTGCTGTCGCGCACAGCACTGGCCCAACGACGCCAACCGCAAGGATCTTGAACAGCGTCAGCCAGCTCACGCTTTGACCCGCGCCCAGGCCGGCGCCTGCCAATGCGCCTACGAGCGCAACGGTCAGGCTGGTAGGTAGGCCCGCCCTCGCCAAGGCGAAGACCACGACGAGCGCTCCCGAGGTCGCTACCAGAGATCCCGTTGTTGCCTTGCTGGCCGAGAAAGCCACGAGCTGGTGAGCGAGCGTGGACGCAACGGCGGTCGGCAGCAGCACGACTGGGCCTACTACAAGCGAAGCCATCAGCACGGCGATCGCGCCAGCCGGCTTGAAGCCAGGCACCCTCAAAGCCGTGGTAAGCACGGCCGACCCGTCATTGGCGCCTGCGACAACCGCGAACAAGCTGGCCACGACTATCGCCGCGGCCTTCAATAGCGCCCACCTACGTAGCGCCAGCTCAGTGTGGTTGGGCTGCCGCCCGTGCCTGAGCACCCGCGTTGCCTGTACGCCATCTGCTTGTAACCTCTACTTTACCTGTATGTAACCTTATGTTAAACTTCTCAGTGATGGAGCGTGGCTCAGGGCACGGCCTTAGCACCGGCCTGCGCTGTCGCGGCTTGCACCTAGCGAGCCTTGGGGGAGGCAGACGTGTTCACCCGCGCGATACCTGTTGGCAAGCACATGTTCAACCCGGCCAACTAAGGTTGCCAGCCGTGGCACTTGCCGGCAACAAAATGTCCGCATCGTGGTCAACAGCCGATAGTCCGTACCGCCGCACGAGGGGCAAGGGCGCGTCGGTTTGTACTTTTGCACCAGAGCCAGCGGCCACGCTACCGTCCATGCGGGCAAGTTGGGCCCCCGCGAGCACCGTCCGGGAACAATAAATGGGAGGTTGTATGAATTTTAATAAGCTAAGCCAAGCTCGAGCTGACGGGCACAATGACCTAGTGATTATCTCTGGAAGGTCAAGATGAGGAGGCTGCGTGTGCGCATGGCGGCCGCCACTGCGGCTCTGGCGATAGCTTCGATGGCTCTTGCGAGTGCGGCCAGTGGCTCTGTTATTTCACGAGGCTCCGCTAAAAGCGCGTTGAAGGGCACTTTCACGCTCTATTCCGATACAGACGTCAACATCGAGCATCTATGGGTCAACACGCTAATTCCAGCGTTTGAAAAGCGGTACCCCGGGGTCAAAGTCAACTTTGTGTATTCCGCTCATGGTACTGAAGACGCAACTGTCCTCGCTAAGCTCACTGCCGCTGCCCACGCCGGCAAGTATTCGGGTTTTGACCTTATCGAAGGTGGTGACGTGCCTGAGGCAGCAGTTTCAGGTCTTTTGACACCGATCACTACAGCTGAAGTACCACTTTCGAAGGAGATCCCACCGTCGGACTTCATCACTGTAGACCATGATGCGTTGCCCTACCGTGGTTCGAAGGTACTGATTGCTTACAATTCAGCTAAAGTGAAGAACCCTCCGAAGACGCTGGCTGGCCTTATATCATGGATAAGGTCCAACCCAGGTCAGTTTGATTACAACAACCCTACTGGAGGGGGCTCGGGCCAGGCTTTCATCGAAGCAGTCCTCAATCAGTATGTCCCCGTGCCCGACGCAATCAAGATGGCTCTGCAGTACAAGCCAGGCCTCGAGGGATTGTGGGACAAAGGTTTCAACGAACTGAAGGCGCTTGGCAAGGACATCTATCAGAGCGGAGAGTACCCGGCGTCGCAAGACCAAGTTTATCAATTGCTTGGCTCAGGCTCTATTGAGATGTGCCCCACCTGGTCGGACCAGGGCCTCAGCAATTTGAAGGACCATGAGTGGTCCTCGGCAGTGAAGCTCGAGGAGCTCAACCCACCCTTGTACGGCGGGCCAGCGTACCTAGGGGTGCCGAAGATCACACCCAATAAGGCCCTTGTCTTCGCGTTCTTGAACTTCCTGCTCACTACGCCTGAGCAAGAGCAGATCGTCGAACAGGTCCAAGGGACTCCGGCAGTGAAGTTATCTTACCTACCGTCTTCTATTGGGAAGAAGTTTGCGTTCCTCTCTGGCCCGGAGTCACTCCCCTACTCGGCAAAAATGTCTGATGACATGAACAGGCTGTGGCAGGAAAAGGTCGCGTAGCGCTGTTCTTTGGGAGCGAGGTGTAGACGAGGGTGGGCCGACGGCGTTTGACCGGCTTGGCGCTAGTCGCGCCGCCGGTCGCCCTTGTGGCTTTCTTGGTCGGTTTTCCGATCATAGTGGCAATCGCTTACTCACTGGGCCAAACGGGCGGGCTAAATGCTGCCCAGTCGTCTATAGCCCTGCATGAGTTCTCCGCTAGGAACGGGCTTGTAACGACTGCAGCATATCGGAGCGTACTAGCTGATCACGGCTTTATCGTAGATCTGTTGTCCACCTTATGGGTGACGCTCCTCTCAACTATATTGGTGCTCGTCATTTCGTGGTCTGTCGGGCTCTATGTAAGGTTCTCTAAAAGTATTTTGGCTAAGGCGCTTTCGGCGCTGTCCGTAGTGCCGCTTTTTATCCCCGTGGTGATTGCCTCCTACGCCTTGCTAGCGTTTTGGTCCGGGGGCGGCTTCGTGAAAAGCGTAGCCTCCCAGCTTGGTTTCCCACGTTTCCCGACGATCGGCTACAGCCTGCCAGGCGTCGTGATCGGAGAGGTGTGGGTCAACGTTCCCTTCGGCGTCCTCATGATCGTCTCGGGCTTGCAGGGTGTCCCAGACGCGTTGATTGAGGCAGCACGAGATGTTGGAGCTTCATTAGCGCGGGCGACGCGTAGCGTGCTTGTCCCAATGAACTTCCTCCCTACCGTTATTGTGGCTACGTTCACAGCGATCTACGTATTAGGAAGTTTTACGGTGCCTTACCTAACAGGGCCAACGGCACCTGCACTGCTTGGCGTGGACGCCACAAACACGTTTGAGGCTTACAGTGAGCCACAGCAAGCAGAAGTGATCGCAATTGTTCTTTTCGTGCTCGCTGTTGGTGTGGGCTCGTTGTACGTGTGGGCCAATGTGAAGGCCAATAGGGCGACGGAGCTGGCTCGATGAGGCCGCCCAAAAGTACGGAGAGACGGCTGGCGCGCGCAACAGGTGCTGCCTGCAGGTGGAAGCAACCAGGAAGCGACGATGCCTAGCGTTGCGCTTCTTGGACGGCGGGGCTTGATCGTCGCGCTAGTGTTGGTGCTGGCCTTCTTTATTTTGGGACCACTTGTATGGCTTGCGCTATGGGCATTTGCACGTTCTTGGCAGTACCCCTCGCTTGCACCTAGCGGTTGGACACTGTCGTGGTGGCGAACTGTGCTAACTACGCCGGGGCTCGACCACTCGATAGCCTTGTCGTTTATCTTCGCGCCAGTAGTAACTGCAGCCTCAGTGTTGATATGCGTACCAGCTGCCTACGGGTTTGCTCGTTACTCTTTCCCAGGTCGTAGGGCTCTGCTTGTGTCGCTGTTCGCTACTAATGCCTTCCCAAAAATAGGACTGTACATAACTATGGCTGGCATGTTTTACACGTTGCACCTGATGAGCACGTTTTTGGGTGTCGTCTTAGTGCAGTTAATCGGTACAGTTGTCTTTATGACGTGGATACCAGCGGCAGCGTTTGCAGCGGTCCCACGCTCGTTGGAAGAAGCTGCGAGGGATGTCGGTGCGGGCCGTTTGCGGACATTTTGGCACGTGACGATGCCCTTGGCTCTACCGGGCATCCTGGTAGCAGTGATTTTGAGCTTCCTCGCTAGCTTTGACGAGTCTCAAGGTACGTTCTTGGTTGGCACGCCGAGGTACATAACTATGCCGATCCAGATGTACTCTTTAGTATTGAACTATCCGCAGCAGGCTGCTGCCGTTTTCTCGATTCTTTTGTCAGTGCCGTCGGTTGTGCTCATGTTCCTGGTGAGGCGGCATGTGATGGGTGGACGTCTCGCTGAGGGTTTTCAGCTCAAGTAGGATCGCAGTGGCGGGACTTGTGCTTGCTGGGGTCACCAAGGCGCTTGGGGGTCGGGTGGTGATCGATGGGGTCGATCTCACTGTTGGCGAGGGCGAGATGGTGTGCCTTTTGGGGCCTTCGGGGTGCGGCAAGACGACGACATTGCGGTTGGTTGCTGGCTTCCTGTACCCAGACTCTGGGCGAGTGTTGATAGATTCTGTTGATGTAACTGAGACGCCGCCGGAAAAGCGACCAACTGCCATGGTCTTCCAGAACTATGCGTTGTGGCCACACATGAACGTGTTTAGTAACGTCGCGTTCGGCCTGCGGCTGCGGAAACTGTCCAAGGAGGAAGTTCGTAGCAGGTGTGAGGAAGTATTGCGTATGGTGAACATGTGGGATTTGCGTGACCGGAGGCCGGCGCAGATCTCGGGCGGCGAGCAACAGAGGGTGGCGCTCGCGAGGGCGCTCGTCTTGCGGCCGAAGCTGCTCCTGCTGGATGAGCCATTGTCGAACCTGGACGCGAAGCTTCGCGTGCAGGTGCGCGATGAGATTCGTGAAATCCAGCAGCGCGTGGGCATAACGAGTGTGTTTGTAACTCATGACCAGGACGAGGCGCTGTCGATCTCGGATCGGGTGGCGATCATGGCAGAGGGTCGTGTGGAGCAAGTGGGCAGTCCAGACGACGTGTACCGTTTGCCGAGGACTACTTTTGTCGCGGGCTTTGTTGGTATCGTCAACCGTTTCCGTGGGCGGATAAGCGGCGAAGGTGTGCATTTGGCGAGCGGGCCAGGGCCGGTCCCGTTTGCTGAGGAAAATAGCAAGCGGCTTGCATCTGAAGTGGCAGGGGAGTGGGACATAATAGTGCGCCCAGAGGACGTGATTGTGGAGCCAGGGGTACGGTCGCCTAACGGTGGCAGCCCTGTGGTTCTGGTGCGTGAGGTTCGCAGGGGCCATTTTAAGGAGTGCATTTTTGGTTTTTGTGGCGCGTCCCTAGGCAGAGAGCAGGGAATGGATGCTTTGAGGATCCGTGCTTTTTTGCCGGCGGGAGGGGATGTAGGGGCTCGAGCGAGCATCAAGTTCCGGCGGGTGTTACTTTACCGGGAGGGGTTACTGGCCCATGAGGTGGGTTCATCTGAGGCGGGGCGCTCTGAGGGAGCACCCGTTGGCAGGACAGGGTGGTAGCGATGGGGAAGTTTCGGGATGGTCCATGGCAGTGACGGGGTTGCTTTCGAGGCTATGAGGGCCCTGGGCAGCGAGGAGCTGGACGCCCGGGTTCCTGCGGCGTTGGAACTGGCGCGCTACGCGGTGAGCGTGATGCGCGACCAGAGTGCTCGCTCCGAGGCGCGATGGAAAGGCTGGGCGGACTGGGTGACGACCGCAGACGTGGAAATCGAAGCCCACGTGCGCGACGTTCTGGGAGAACGCTTCCCAGGCGACGCGGTGGTGGGGGAGGAACTGCCGGGGGAAGCTGGGGCAAACGGCCAGCCGACGTGGTACGTAGACCCAATAGATGGCACGACCAACTTTGTCTATGGCCTCCAGTCGTGCGCGTTTAGCCTCGCGTTGGTGGACTCGGCCGGTGTCGGGTTGGGAGTGGTGGCAGACCCATGGCGCGACGAGGTCTTTCAAGCAACCCGGGGGCGGGGCGCCTATGCCAATGGCATCAGGTTGCATTGCCGGCAGGACAAGTCCCTGGAGGGCGGGCTGGTCCTCACGGAGCTCAAAGGCCCGAAGCCGTGGCCCGGGATGACGCAGCTCATGGAGAGGCTCGGGCAATTGGGCTGCGTGACGCGAGTGCTCGGGAGCTGCGCGCTTTCGCTCGCCAACGTCGCTGCCGGGAGAGCCTCCGCCTTGGTGCTCGGCTCCGCCCACGCCATCGACCTCGCTGCCGGGGTGCTAATGGCACAAGAGGCGGGGGCTGCAATGCTTGTTGGCGCCGGCGTCGAACCCGTGCTGGCCCTCGAGCCCGGGGTGGGCCTCGAAGCACAGGCCACAAACCCGGGCTCGGGCCCAGCTGCCCTCCGGCCGCTCGGTGCTGGGCCGGCGATGGTGGCCTCCGCCCCAGGAGTGCTCGCGGCGCTGCTCGATGCGCTTAGGGGTTAGTTGCAGGCGGCGGGACGCTGGCAGTGGGGTTTTCGTCGGTTGGCGAGGCGCCAGCGTTGCGGCTTTCCTCGGTTGGCGAGGTGGCGTAATCGTAGGGCGGCTGGACGCGCAGGACCGGTACGGCCAGGCCGGCATCCGTGAGCGCTTGCTCCAGGCCCGGTAAGTCGTCCACCATGAGGACAACATTTTCCCCTCGCTGGAGCAAAGCGCGCAGGTGGTGGACCTTGAACTGGTGCTGGTCGGCGGGCGCACCGTGCACTCCACCGAGGACAAGTTCGTCATGGGGCACACCATGGCGGGCGAGCCATTCCCGGGTCAGCTGGCGCGCTGCTTCGTCGCGCCTCGATAGGACGACTATCTTGTGGTTTGCCGAAAGCAGGCGGACGAGCTGGCAAGCGCCCTCGATAGGGGTCTCGTCGGCGCATGCGAGCGAACAGGCGCGCCAGTCGGTATTTTCGCGCTGGCCTCCCGGCAGTACTAAGTGTTGGCGGTGGCTGGTGCCTGCAAGGGTTGAATCCAGGTCTACGCACACTGTTGGCCGGCGGCCGCTGGGCACCTGCGGGAAGGGGCTTGCTATGCGGTCCCGGGCCACTGCCCCGCGGTCCCGGGCCACTGCTCCGTTTGCGACCCGGTAAGTGCGGCCGTACTCGGGGAGCACGCGCCGGGTGCCTGGAGGCGCAGCTAGCCTGTAGGGGTTGTCGGTGTGGACCGGGTAGACGGTCGTGGGGCGGACCAGCCCAACAAAGTCGTGTAGGTCTGCAGGCGTGAGGTGCCCACCACTACCGATGGAGACGAAGGGCACGTGCAGGTGCCGGAGCCAGTTGTGCAGTATGTCCCACTTTGGCTGTTGGAAAGGCCCGAGCGGTTCGCCGTTGGCGTGCAGGCAAACCGAGCCAGGGCCAAGTGGCAGTCGAAGTAGGCGACCGATGTCTTCCACCAGCAGCCCTATGGCGTAGTGCGCTGGTGCGGACGCGGCCTCGGCAAGTGCCGCGTCATCGAGGTGGCGCACGCCGGCCAGCCCGTAGGCCTTGAGGAACTTAGCGTGGTCCTCTGGCCAGAGGACCTCTCGCCCATGGCTGGAGGCTATCTGTGCGAACGCCAGCACCCTCTCGGTGTCGCGTGGGTAGATGCACTGCAGTACTAGGCCAGGCGTCCTCGCAAGCGCGCGGTCATAAGCCGCGTCCACGTCGGCCTCCAGCATGGGGGCCACGGAGGGGTCGGAACTTAGCGTGGTGCCCTCGACCACAAGGGCGGTTGCTCCCTGCGCCCGCTCAGCGAAGCGCAGCGACCTGTCAGGGTGGCGGCCGTGCAAGCGGACGTCGCCACTGTAGGCAAGCATGCCGTCGTCTGTGGACACTAAAAACCCCGACGCACCTGGCACGTCATGGTCTACTGCCACGCGTTCCACGCTCATGGGGCCGACCTCGACGACTTGGCCTTCAGCCAACGGCGTCAACCTTGGTGGCCCGCCTTCTAGGTGTTGGCCAGCAGCCTCGAGCGCCGCGACCATAGCCACTGTCTCTGGCGCGGCGTACACGGGCACGTGGGGGTCCACCCAGCCGAGCAGGCCCATGTGGTCTATGTGGCAGTGGCTCACGAACACTGCTGTGCGGCCGTCGCTACCGCCTTGAAGACCGTTACCCTCCAAGGCTTCTTCCCGGTAGAGGTAGGGGAGCCGCGGTGCTTCCCCGAACTCAAGGCGAGCGGCCAGTTCGCGCCCTGGCTCGAGGCCGGCGGCCGGCTGCAGAGGGTGCCGCGGATCTGGGATGTGGAGGCCAAGGTCGAACACGGCCCGAAAACCGTCCTGGCTGACAACTAGTTTAGTGGAGCCGACCCGGCCCACCCCACCGTAGAAACTAAGTTCGGCCACGGGGTGATTCTTGTCCGTGGCCCATGGTCGTTGGCAGCGCTAAGGCCCACGACTGGATGGCAGGGAGAAGCCCTTCGAGAGACGGGGCCTCGAGAGTTGCCAGCCCGGCGGGGCCGTTGCCGAACTGGTCAATATAAGCTGTCGCCGCGCCGGTACCCAGGGCGGGCGCGATGTCGTTGCGGAAATGGTCCCCCACGGATAACACGGCGTGAACATCGAGCCCGAAAATATTGCACGTTGCCGCGACCCTCGCCGGCAGGGAACCGGGCTTGCCAGCCTCACAGACGACCTCGTCGAACAAGTCCGCTAAGCCTAGGCGCTGGAGCAAGCCAAACACGCCGAACGCCGGAGTGTTGCTCAATAGGAGCTGGCGGCAGACTGGCCGGGTCGCCTCTAAGGCCTCGCGAAGCCCAGTCGGCACCTCGACCGGGCACCGCTCGCTCTCTAAGTACTCGCGGGCTTTGCGGAACGCGTCGCGCCGGTGGACGGGGTCGTCCTCCCCGCCGGCTGCGCTGACAGCGGCCTCCCACCCGTCGGCGGCCTCCACGCCTGCATTGCCGCGCAGGTAGTCCTCAACGCGCTGCAGGTAGCAGGCCCTCTTTGCCGGAGGCAGGCAACGTGATATCTCCTCGGCGTAGTAGCGGCATGCGTCGGGTGCGCGGTAGACGGTGCCGTCGAAGTCCCACAAGATCGCGCCGCGCACGCGACGCTCGGTGCCGGCCTGCGCGGCGAGCTCAGGTGCGGTGGTGGCAACTGCCGGCAAGCACTGGTGGGAAGCTGTCAAGAGAGCGGGCTTCAACCCTTCAGCGCGCCGGTGCCAGCCAAGGCGCTTTCCACGAGCCTGCGCTGGGGAGCCAGGGGTAGGGGCCGACGGGTGATGTCAATGGGGCTCAGTCCGCAAAGCTCGAGCGGGGCCCCGATGTCCCATGAGAGCTTCACGGTCCCGCCTTGGCCGTTGTAGTCCAGGTAGCCGCGCCCTCGGGCAGGTATGGCGAGCTGTACGGGCGCAGGCGCAGGCTCCCCGGGGACGAGGAGAGCAGCGCCCAAGTAGTTGGTCACGCCGGTGGCGGCTGGAGCGGCTGCAACCTCGACCGAAGCGCCTCCATGGAGAGGTGGGCGTAGCAACACTTGCATCGGTGGGCGTAAGGACCTGGGCCCCAGCTCAGTGCAGCCCCTGCCAGCCGGCACGCTGAGCGCGTGCTCGGCGCGAAGCAGCCTGAAGTGGCCTGAGTAAATTGGCTTTGGCGTGAGCGCTGTGCGAGAGCCGTCCCAACTGGCGAGGGAAATTACCGAACGTGCTTCGGCTATTGCAGCAGCCCCCAGCACCGGGTGAGGGAGGACGCCCGCCTTTTCTAACTTGGCGATGCTGTTCGTCGTTAGGTCTGGGTCAAGGCGCAGCGGCACGGCGGCTGGCCCTTGTACGTCCGGCACACCAGCGCCGAGGAGCTCTCCGACGGCTTCGAGCTGCACACGCAGCGCCCCTGTGAGAGCGGAGCGAGCAGCTGCCCAGCGCTGCGCCTGGCCCACATTGCCGACAGCGCTGGCGGCGAGGATGCCTGCGGCAGCGACCCTGAAGGGCCTGCGTAGCGTGGAGCGGTCCCGGGTGCCGCTCAGCGCCACCGCGACTACTGGGAGCAGGAGGGCCATGGCGACCCACACATAGCGGGAGACGACAATGAAAGCACCGGCGGTCTGGTCTCGGCCGAGCGCGGCGAGCACGTAGAAGCTGACGGCCGAGGCGGCGAGGCCGAGCACCTCTGGAGCTCGTTGCCAGGCCCAGCGAGCTCGCGTGCCAACCCATGCAGCTAAGGCGACGAGGAGGGCTCCACCGGCAGCGAGCCAGTTGGCGCTCTGGCCCAGCGCTGCAGACAGGCCGGACAAGACGTAGCCTGGCACCGTCGTGAAGGTGGCCAAGCTGAAATGGTCGTTCGGGGCGCTGACGGCGGGGCGTCCCAGGAAGGCGAACCAGGTGGCATAACAGATCGTCGGAAAAGCGAGGGCTGCGAGAGCGGTCCTGGCAGGCCGGCGCGCGAATAGGACAATTGCTGCCCCCGATAGCATCGCGTCGCCGACCGTTGAGCACATGAGCGCACCGAGCAGGCAGAGCGAGGCCAGTGCGTCACGGCGGCGCCGCGCAGGTGCGTGAGGCCCGAGGAGCACGAACGCTAGCAAACCGAAAAGGACAGATCCGACGAAAGTGACCTGGAAGGCAGAGGTCATCTCTTCTGCCCCAGAGCCTAAAAAGGCTAGTAGGCCGGCGCTAAAAGTGGCGACCCAGGGGTCGGCGCCGGCGTTCAGGGCGACCCTCCAGCCGAGGTGCACGACAGCGGTACCTGCAAGCAGGAGGGGAAGGAGGTAGGGCCAGTAGCTTTGCAAGTGGAAGAGGGCGTAAAGCGCGCGCCAGCCCAAGATGGGGAGAGTGGACCAGTGCTCGTTGTGAGGGAACCAGATACCGTCCCGGCTCCCTGGCGAGTAAAAGATGCCTCGTCTCACGAGGAAGTCCCACTCGTCCCCGAAGAACCACAGCTTACGGTCGGCCCAAGCCCAGAACCCAAGCGACCCCGCCAGGCTTGCGGCATGGCACGTGGTCGCCCCTACGCTGGCTGACTTGTGACCGGCAGCCACCTGCTCACCTCATGCCCACTAGCGTGAGGTAGAGCTCGTAAGCAGCGGAGAAGAGCTTCAGCCACCAGCGTTCCCCAAAACGGTACTCGCCTGCGCTCACGAGCTTCCTGGCTGCGGCGGGGCACTGTTGCCATAGGTAGCGACGCGCCCGCGCTGCATGGAGAGGGTCGGACACGATGGCCAGCCTGTCGTAGCCCTGGGCCAGGGGCAGCGAGAAGGCTATGTTTTCCCTAGTGTTACTGGCTGCCCGCTCGGTTACGACGATGCTTTTAGGCACTCCTAGGCTCTGTGCGTAGCCAGCCATCACCTCGGCCTCAGGGGGCCCGCCCTTGGAGTCACCCCCGGAGAAAATGATGCGCTCTGCCCCAAGGCGCCTCCAAGCGCGTGCTGCTAGCTCTGTTCGCCACTTCTGGACGGGATGGGGGCTCCCGTCTTTTCGCGCGTGGTAACCGAGCACGACGAGGGCTGCAGGCCCTGAGCGAGGGCGGGGCGGCAGGTAGCGCTTAGAGGCGCGCCAGTGGACAGCCTCTGAAGCTGCTATTGCGCTTGCGAGCACAATAGCCCCGTAGCGGGCGGCCTTCAGGGCGCCCACGTTCCTTGCCATTCCCGCCGGCGGAGCTCGAAGAGCCCAATCGCCGCCGCTGCGGCCACGTTTAGGCTGCCTACCCGCCCGAGCTGGGGTATGAAGACGACAGCGTCACAGGCCGCGAGCATCGCTGGCGACAGCCCGCGGTCTTCGTGGCCGAGCACGAGGCACACGTCCGTGCCCGCTGAGAGGTGGAAGATCGGGACGGCCTGGTCGGCGAGCTCAAGCCCCACCACCAAAAAACCGTCTTCTCGTGCCGCGTCCGCGGCCTCGGGCCCTTTATCGAAGTGGGACCAGGACAGGTAACGCTCGGTGCCCATAGCCGTCTTGGCAGCGCGGGGCGAAGCGGGCGAGGCTGTGCCGGCGGCGAGGTAAAGGTGCTCGGCCCTAAACGCCGCAGCAGTGCGCACGATCGAGCCCACGTTGTACGGCGAGGAGAGCGCTTCCAGGATGAAAGCGACCCTGCCTACCGCGCGCTTGGACCACTCGCGATGGAGCCTCTTCAAGTCGGTGTACCCGAGCTGCCTCACGGCCGGTGCACTTCGATCACACGGTAACCGGACTTGGAGGCAGCCCTTCGTACCGACCAGCCTTGGCCCGTGAGCCAAGAAGCGAGCGAGTCCCCGCCAAGGTGCCGGCTAATGACCAGCCACGCGCTGGCGTGGTCGCTGAGGCGTGAGAGCCAGTATGAGAGCATCTGCTGAAGGGCTTGTTTGCCAACCCGGACGGGCGGGTTGGACCAGACGGCGGCAAACCTGATGGTAGCTGGCACGGCCTCTGGGTGGGCTACGCGGACGTTGGGTAGGCAGAGCCGCTTGGCGTTCTCTTTTGCCAGCTGGAGCGCCCTTGAGTTGACGTCCACGGCCCACACCGTCGCCGCAGGAGACTTCTTGGCAAGCGTGCAGGCAACCGGGCCGTAGCCGCAACCGAGGTCAAGGAGGTCGCCCTCAGCCGGCGGGGCTGGCGCCTGCTCGAGGAGGGCCATTGTGCCCGGGTCTACCCTCCGGCCAGAGAAAACGCCCCGGTCGCTCAACAGGCTGAAGGCTAGCCCTGGGAGGTTTACGCTGACCAGAGTTGGCTCGGAGGGCGCAGAAGGCGAGGCGGAAAAGTAATGCTCCGGGTGCGCCTGGCCTGGGCCGTTCGCTCCCGCTAGGAAGCCTTCGTCGGCCGATGGTGGGCAGCGGGTCGGCTTGCGCAGCAATTTGTCGGCCGGGCCTCTTGCTAAAGCTCGATTTCGGGGTACAAGCGGTGGGCAGCTAGTAGGTCGGCGCAGCGTTGGCGGCAGGCTTCAGCAACCTTAGAGTCGATGGTGTACTTGGCCTTGGCGGTGGCCGAAGCGGGTGTGGTGGCCTTCATGACGTCGACGATGATGGCTGCCACCTCGTCTAGTTCCGCCTCGCCAAAGCCGAGAGTCGACAGCGCAGGGGTGCCCAATCGTACGCCCGAGGTGTACCAAGGGCCGTTCGGGTCGGCCGGCACCGAGTTGCGGTTGGTCACCACACCAGCGTCCAGAAGGGCCGACTCGGCCTGACGGCCTGTCAGGCCGAAGCTGGCCGCCACGTCCATGAGGACGATGTGGTTGTCGGTGCCGCCCGTGACCAGCACAACGCCTCGCTTTCGCAAGCCTTCGGCGAGGGCCTTGGCATTTTGTACGACCGAGCGGGCGTACGTGGCAAACTCGGGGCGGCGTGCCTCGGCGAGAGCAACAGCCTTGGCAGCCATCACATGGGGGAGAGGCCCGCCCAGTACCATGGGGCAGCCTTTGTCCACGTATGGTGCGTACTGTTGTTTGCAAAGCACTATCCCGCCTCGTGGCCCCCGTAAGGACTTGTGCGTGGTCGACGTGACGACGTGGGCCCAGCGCACTGGGTCGAAGTCACCGGTGAGCACCTTGCCGGCGACCAGTCCGGCGAAATGAGCCATGTCCACGACCAAGGTGGCGCCGGATTCTTCAGCTATTTGGGCGAACTTGGCGAAGTCCAAGTTGCGGGGGTAGGCGGAATAGCCGGCCACGATGATGAGCGGGCGCCACTCGCGCGCTTCGCGGGCAATAGCTGAATAGTCGACTAGGCCGGTCTGGGGATCTACCCCGTAACTGCGCTGGTCGAACATCTTGCCCGAGATGTTTGGCCTGAAGCCGTGCGTAAGGTGGCCACCCGCGTCGAGCGACATGCCCAGCATGCGCTGGCTGGCGTAGGACAGCCGCAGACGGTCCCAGGCATCTTGGGGCAAGTCGTTGACGTGGGAGAGGCCAGCTTGGTCAAGCACCGGTTGTTCGACGCGCTTGGCCAGCACGGCCCAGTAGGCGACGAGGTTGGCGTCGATCCCTGAGTGGGGTTGGACGTAGGCGTGCTCAGCACCAAATAGGGCCTTTGCGTGCTCAACCGCTATCGTCTCGACCTTGTCGACCATCTCGCACCCGGCGTACATCCGGCGCCCGGGCACCCCCTCTGCGTACTTATCGGACAGCCAGTTGCCCATTGCGAGGAGCACGGCAGGAGAGGCGTAGTTCTCTGATGCGATGAGCTTGAGCTGCCGGCGCTGGTTTGCGAGCTCGCTGGATATCGCGCCCGCGACGTCGGGCTCGACGGCGGCAACGACGTCCAAGGCTGAACGGAACGCCAGCGAAGCGGCGTCTGCCGTCCCAGCTGGAGGCTCGGGCCCTTGGCCTGAGGCACTGGAGCCAGTAGGGCCACTAAGGTGGGGTGCGGTCCTCGCGCTAACCGGCGGCATGCTAGCGACGCTAGTGGAGGGCAGGCTGTTGGAGCGCGAGCTTCGTTGCTGAGGCTGCGCCACAAGGCCCTTAGAATGCCGCTGGTGGCTCCTTATCGCGTACGCACATTCGGTGACCCCGTCCTGCGCCGGCGGGCAGAGGAAGTGACTGACATCGACGGTCGCCTAGCCAGGCTGGTCGAGGACATGTTCGTGACCATGCGCGAGGCGCGCGGAGTTGGCTTGGCCGCGCCTCAAGTTGGCGTACCCAAGCGCCTCTTCGTTTACGACATCAACGACACTGGCCCGCGAGCCCTGGTCAACCCCGTGATAGTCGAGGCCGACGGGCGTTGGGAGCACGAAGAAGGGTGCCTTTCCGTACCGGGCATGTGGTTCCAGGTAACGCGTGCCAAACGTGTCGTGGTGGCGGGCTACGACCTCGACGGGCGAGAGGTCTCCTATGAGGGCGAGGACATGGAGGCCAAGCTCTACCAGCACGAAGTTGACCATCTCGATGGGCACCTGCTGCTCGAACGCCTGGACGAGGAGCAGCGCAAGGAGGCGATGAAGGAGTTGCGCCGGCGGGTAGAGGGGGGTGAGCTGGCCTCGCAGGGCAGCCGGACCGGCGAGGAGCGAGGCCGGTAGCTTGAAGCTCGCGTTCCTGGGCACGCCTTTGGTGGCAGCCCAGGTGCTGAGGGCGCTCGTGGACGCAGGCCATGATGTGAGGCTGGTCGTCACGAGGCGGGATGCCCGTCGCGGCCGCGGTGGACAGCTCTCAGCGAGCCCAGTGAAGCTGGCCGCGACCGAGCTTGGCCTGGAGGTTGCCTACGACCCGGCCGCAGTAGCGGGCTCGGGAGCAGACCTCGGCGTAGTGGTCTCCTACGGCCGCATCATCAAGCCCGAATTGCTAGCGCTGGTGCCGATGGTCAACCTCCACTTCTCGTTGCTGCCGCGCTGGCGGGGCGCTGCGCCTGTCGAGAGGGCGGTGCTCGCTGGTGACCGGGAAACTGGAGTCTGCGTGATGAAGCTGGACGAGGGCCTAGACACAGGGCCGCTGTACGAGTGCCAAAGGGTGTCCATCGGGGACGACGAACGGGCTGAAGAGCTGCGCTGGCGCTTGGGCGAAGTCGGCACGGCAATGCTGCTTCGGCTCCTTTCGGAGGGCTTTCCAGAGCCCGTCCCTCAGTCGGGCGAGCCGACCTATGCTGCCAAGGTCGGGCCTGGAGAGCTTCACCTCGACTTCGCGCTTCCCTCAGCACACCTTCTGCGCGTCATCCGGGTCGGGAAAGCCTGGACGACCTTCAGGGGGAGGCGGCTCATCGTCCACCGTGCTCGCTCGGCGCCGGCAGAGCTGCTCCGAGACGCCATACAGGGCGCCGCTCTGCGTTCGGGGCTGGGTGGGGCGGCTACCAAGTCCGGGCAAAGCCGTGGTAATGCCTCTGCGCGCGGGCCGGCCAACGGGTTGGGCAACGGTGCGGGTGGTCACTCAGCGAGAGCCTTGGCCCCTGGGGAGCTGGCAGGTGAAGTAGTGGGGACCGGCGATGGTGGGATCTTGTTGCTCGAGGTCCAGCCAGAGGGCAAAGGGCGGATGTCAGCGAGCGAATGGTTGCGGGGTGCGCGAGTGCGTGAGGGGGAGCGCCTTGGTGAATGAGCTCGAGGGCGACGGCGCAGTTGGGCGTGTGGGCAAGGCACACCAGAGGGCCGCTTGGAAGCGGGTCGCGCAGCCGATGGGCCGCGTCGCAAGGGCAGTGGCGGTGGACGTCTTGGTAGCGGTGGGCTCTGGGGCCCGAGCTAACGAGCTCCTACCCTGTGCCCTCGCTCGGTCAGGCCTCGGCAACAAGGACCGCGCGTTCGCTACTGAGCTCGTCTATGGGACCGTGAGGATGCGTCGCGCCTGCGACTTCTTGGTGGACAGCTTCCTAGACGGCCGCGAGCTCGAGCCGGCGGTGCGTGCCGCGGCCAGGGCGGGCGCCTACCAACTTGCGTTCATGCGCGTCCCTCCGTACGCAGCGGTGTCCGAGACAGTGTCGGTTTGCCCTTCCCGAGCGCGTCCGCTGTTGAACGCCGTCCTGCGCAGGGTGGCAAACCTTGTGGGTTCGTCCCAAGTTGAGTGGCCCGACGTGGCTACCCAGCTCAGCTACCCGGACTGGTTGGTGGAGAAGCTCTCTTGTGACCTCGGTCGAGCCCGAGCCCTTGCGGCCCTGGCAAAGATGAACGAGCCCGCATCGGCCTGTTACAGGGCTGACGGTTACGTACAAGACCGGGGGAGCCAGTCGCTGTGCGAGCACCTGGCCGGCTTGATGGCCGAAACTGGACGAGGTCGACGCGGCGGGCCAGGGCAGCTGGTGTTGGACGTGTGCGCAGCACCTGGTGGCAAGGCCACTGCATTGTCGGGGGCATCTCGCCTCGTCGTTGCCAGCGACCTCGCTCGGCGGCGGTTAGGGCGAGTTGTGGCCAATGCTGGCCGGCTGGGGCTCCAAAACGTCGCTGCCGTGCTGGCAGACGGCACTGCGCCTCCCTACCGGGCTGCGAGCTTCGACTTGGTGTTGGTGGACGCCCCGTGCAGTGGCCTCGGAGTGCTTCGGCGCCGGCCTGACGCGCGCTGGCGCCTCCGGCCTGAGGACATCGAGCGCCTCGCTCTCCTGCAACGCCGGCTGGTGCTTTCAGCAGCGGCGCTGGTCGCCCCTGGGGGGCTGCTCGCCTATAGCGTCTGCACGCTTACCAAGGAGGAGACGACCGGCTTGGACGACTGGTTCGCCGCACAGGTGGCGTGCTCCGCTCACTGGGAGCCGGCAGGGCCACCCCCAGCTCCCTGGGAGCCGCTGGGAAGGGGGGCAGTCCTCCTCCCCCAAGCTGCCGGTACCGATGGTATGTACCTGCTGGTTTTGCGCAGGGTTTAGGCGCGCTACGCGTTGCGGCTGGCGCGCTGTAGAGGCCTGCGAGTACGCAGCCTGTTGGGCGGCCAGCCTGTTGGGCGGCTAGCCTGTTAGTAGGTCAAAATAGCGTGTAGCCTCCGTCGAGCACCATCACGGTACCGGTCATAAAACTGGAGGCGTCGCTGGCAAGGAACACAACGGCAGGAGCGACTTCCTCTGGCGTGGCCATCCTTTGCACAGGCACGTCCCCGACCCAGCGTTGCAGCTGTTCAGGGTCGGTGGGCTGCGGGGACATGTCGGTCAGCACGTAGCCAAGAGCTAAGGCGTTGACCCTTATGTTGTGTGGTGCCCACTCGGCCGCCAGCGAGCGCGTCAACTGGTGCAGGGCAGCTTTGGACGCGTTGTAGGCAGGTTGCCACTGGGGCCGGTTCACGATCATTGCAGATATAGAACCGATATTTATTATGGCTCCTTTGTTGCGGCGCACCATGGAACGTCCCACCACTTGGCAGCAGTACCAGGCACCGTCCAAGTTCACCGACATGACCGACCGCCAAGACTCAGGGCTCACCTCCAGAGCGGGCAGGTGCTCCACGACGCCGGCGTTGTTCACCAAGACGTCCACCGGCCCGAACCGGTCCTCGACCTGCTGCACCATGGCCTCGACGTCGCTATAGCAGGTCACGTCCCCGCTGACCGCTTCCACGTCTAGGCCCTCGGAGCGCAAGGCTTGTGCAGCTGCCGAGCCCTCGGCGACGCTCCTAGAGGTGATGACGACCCGCGCTCCTGCTGCCGCCAGAGCCCTTGCAAAGGCGTTGCCGAGCCCCCGTCGGCCACCTGTTACCAGCGCTAGCCGGCCATCGAGCCGGAACTTGTCTATCACTTCCGCTCCCAGGTCAGTTCGGTTCGCGCCTAGGCTTTAACGGCACTCACCACCAGCCTAGCTGGCGGCGCAGCCGTCGGTCCCGGCCGCCTGGTTTTCTTGCTCCCTCGTAGCAGTGACCGCGTCGTGCGCCTGCTCGGAGTTGGTTGCAGTGAGCGCGTTGTGCCCCTGTCACCAGTACCTGAGTTGGCGCCATGGGTGCGAGATTGTGGCAAGCTTGTCGTATGGGTTCGGTCGCGTTGCAAATGTGGACTGTCCGCGATAGGGCTAAGGCTGACCTTGGGGCGACGCTCCGGGAGCTGAAGGCAATAGGTATCAGCACCGTCGAGGCCGTGCACGGCATGGGTGGCCTCGGTGCCAAGGAGGTGCGGGTTCAGCTTGAGAAGGCCGGCATCTCGCTTTGCGCAGCGCACGCCAGGCTGCCAGAAAGCGGCCGTCACGAGGACGTCGAGAGGCTTTGCTCGGAGATTGCCGAGCTGGGGGCTCCCGCTGTGGTCGTGTCGTCGTTGCGTGAAGAGCACTTTGCGAGTGACCAGGCGGTGGGACGAGCTGCCGACAAAATGAACGCAGCTGTTACGGCTGCCGAGAGGCTTGGCCTCGAGTTCGGCTACCACAACCACTGGTGGGAGTTCGGTACCACAGTGGGGGGCCGGCCAGCGTACGAGGTCTTTGTGGAGCGGTTGGACCCTCGGATCGTTTTGGAGGTGGACACTTACTGGGCGCAGGTCGGTGGCGTTGACGCCGCTGACCTTGTCGGCTCCTTGGGCGAGCGCGTGCGTTACCTCCATGTGAAAGACGGGCCGGTAGACCGTGGTTCGCCGCAGTGCGCTGTCGGCCAGGGGCGCATGGACGTGCCTGCGGTCCTTGAAGCGAACCCAGCGGTGCGCTGGTTCATAATCGAGCTAGACGACTTCGACGGCGATATCTACGATGCCGTGCGCGACAGCCTGGCTTACTTGGCCCCTCTAGCGCAATGACCAAAATGCGGGTTGGTGTCGTAGGTTGCGGGGTCATCAGCCGCGTCTACCAAAAGGTGGCGCGAGAGTTCCCTGGGCTTGAGGTTGTGGCGTGCTGCGACATCGACCCGGCAGCAGCCAAGGCGTTCGCTGAGGCCGACCCGAGCGGCCGCACCAGGGCCCTCGACTTGGACGAGCTGCTTGAGAGCCCCGATGTCGACGTCGTGCTCAACCTCACTGTCCCGGCCGCTCATGCCGGCGTCAGCCGGGCAGCTCTTGTCGCCGGTAAGGCCGTTTACAGCGAAAAGCCGCTATCCACTACGCGCGAGGACGGCTACGAGCTCCTACAACTTGCGCGCTCTGGCAAGCTTCTTTTGGGTTGCGCGCCAGACACTTTCCTGGGGGCAGGCCTACAAACCTGTCGGCGTGCGCTCGATGAGGGCCTGATCGGGGAACCCATTGGGGCCGTCGCGTTCATCGGCCGGCACGGCCCGGAGGAATGGCACCCCAGCCCGGCATTTTTCTACGAGCCGGGAGCTGGGCCTTTGTTCGACCTAGGGCCCTATTACCTCACTGCTACCGTCACTTTGCTCGGGCCTGTCGCATCAGTCTCAGGTGTTGCACGGATCTCGACCACCGAGCGGGTCATACGGGCAGGTGCCCGTAAGGGCGAGGTGCTCAAGGTCACAACGCCGACTCACGTGACTGGTACCCTCGAACTGGCGTCAGGGATCCCTGTTACGTTCCTCACAAGCTTTGACGTGTGGGCGGACCACTTACCTAGGTTCGAGATCTATGGCACCGAGGGGACGCTGTCGGTGCCAGACCCAAACACCTTTGGGGGGCCAGTTGAAGCCTGGGACGCAGTAAGCCGGCAATGGCGTGGACTTGAGCTAGTGAACGCCTATACGGAGAACGCGAGAGGCCTAGGGTTGGCAGACCTTGCGAGCGCAAGTGCCCATGGGCGCCCCCCGCGTGCCAGCGGCGAGCTCGCCTTCCATGTCCTCGACACGATGGCGGCTCTACTGGAAGCCGGCGAGCAACGCAGCGTGGTGAAGGTTGCGAGCAAGGTTGAAAGGCCGGCCCCGCTGCCGGCGGGGCTTTCACGAGGCGAGGTCGACTGAGGTAAGTGTATTTTCAGGGCCCCTGTCCTTTCAGGGGCCTGTTCCCTTACGTTGCTTCTTTCAGGGGCTTTTTGCCTATGTTGTGCCGGTCGGTGCCGGCGCTCGGCGCGGCCCACGCGCCGCGAGGAACGAGCCGGCGATTATGAGGACGAAGCCGGCCACGGTAACGCCGCTCAAGGGCTCGCCGAGAACGAACACTCCGAGTGCCACAGCGACAGCAGGGTTTACGTAGGTTATTACTGTGGCACGTACAGGGCCAGCTTCGGTTATGAGCTTTAAGAAGAGGACGAAAGCCAGAGCTGTACAGATGACACCGAGGCCAACGACCGCCGCGACTGCTTTGGTGCCGGGCCACCTAGACGGCGCCTGTAGGGCCGCCGCAGGCGCGTAAGCGAGCGCAGTCAAGGCCAATGACGTCGTTACAACGGCGATGTTAGGCAGGTGGGCCAGCTTGCGAGCAGCGACCTGAGGCCCGATGGCGTAGCCAAAGGCTACCGCCGCCACTTCGGCAACCGAGCCCAGGTCCGCTGACTTCACGTCGAAGCCGACGAGGGCGGCCACGCCTCCTAGCCCAACCAAGAGCCCTGTTGCTTCGGGCCAGCCGAGGCGGTAGTTGGCATGGCTGACGAGGCCAGCGAGGGCTCCAATGACCGGCACGGAGGCTATGAGGAGCCCTGAGAGGGAGCTCGGGAGCCGGCGCTCGGCCTCCGAGAGGAGCAACCACGGCAAAGCGAGCTCGATTACTGTATAGGCGAGGAGGGGCTTCCAAGCGGAGAGGAGCGGGCGGAGCTGGCGCCGGCGGGCCGCGAAGGGCAGGAGCAGGGCGGCTCCTATCGCGGTCCGGCCGAAGACGAGGACGGTGGGCTCGACATGGCTCACTGCGACCTTGATGAGGAGGTAGGGGACGCCCCATATAACACACATCGAGCTGAAGAGCACCCACCCTCTTTGGCTCATGGACTAGCGGAGGCTAGCCCCTCTTTGGCTCATGGACTAGCGGAGGCTAGCGCGAAACACGTGTACGGGTAGCTACGTCTTACGGGTAGCCACGTCTTACGGGTAGCGGGTAGCCACGTCTTACGGGTAGCTACGTTGCCCGCCCCGGTGGCGCGGGCGCCGTAGCCAGGTGTGCCGAGGGTGCCTTGAGTGCTTGTACGCTGGCCGCCTGGCGTGGGGTGCCTTGAGAAGTGAAATGCCCAACGCCGGCCCTCCGGGGCCGTCGTGCGCAGTGCCCCCTGAGCCGCCCCCCTCAGGTGCCCCTCGGCCGTCGTGCGCAGGTACTCCTGGGCCGTCGTGCGCAGGTACTCCTGGGCCGTCGTGCGCAGATGTAAGGAGTTCGCTGGCCCAAGTGCTCTAGTTGTCACATGTTATCGTTTATATCGCGCACAAGCGTGAGAAGTTCGCAGGGCGCGCGGGCAATTGGTTACATTTATGCGCAGCTGGGGAGCAATTTCGAAGGTCGCAACGTGGGGCGATTTCAAGGGAGACGCTGCCTGGGGCCCATTGAAGGTCAGGTCTCGAGCGTGAGCGAACGGCCGAGTTGGTGCCCGCCGGCGTCGAGCGCAGCGACTGCTACGTACTTGGGGCGGGAGGGAAGAGCTATCTCTGTCTCAAAGCCAGCCTTAGCGGCTGTGCCTATGGGCGAGAGGTCGGAGCGGGACGGCCCGCCGTACACCAGCCAATGGGTAACAGCGGTGGCACCGTTCCAACTGCAGTAGACGGTCGCCCCGGCGCCAGCGCGCTCAACAGCCAGGGCTGGCGGTGCCGACGGCGAAGCCTCCCAGGAAGACCGGAAGGCTCGGTAGGCGAGAGTGGTCGAGCCGGCGAGGCGGCCCACGAGGAGTGGCTCGCCAGTCTCAGAGAACTCGCTGAAGGCGGCCCAGTTGCCCCACCCTATGAAAGTGTGGCCGCCCGTGAGGAGCTGGACGTTGCCAAGGGCTCGGGCGAGTATGGGCCCACCGGGGTGGAGGAACTGCAAGGCGAGGTCCACGTGGTGCGTGGACAGGTCAGGCCGCAGCACGAGCCCGCGGGATTGCTTCTCAGTCACGAAAACACCGGCGCCGTTGTCGAAGACCGAGATCAAGCCTCCGGGCTGTGCGAGCACGTCGTGCTGCCAGGCGAACTGAGCATTGGGCCCAAAGGAAAAGTTGCTACGCTTGCCACCCAACCTCCATAGGACCGCGCCGGTCGAACGGCTTACTTTGTAGGCGGCCCAGGTGTTCCTCGCGGAAAGTAGAAGGTCGCCGTCACCGTCGACCGATATGCAGTTGAGGTGGAAATAGTCCCACGGTTCTGTGCCGAACTGCTTGGGCGTGGTGTAGGACTCGTCGAAACCCACGTGTTGGTCGCTTCTCCATTGGAACAACACCTTGCCTGTTGCTAGGTCTATTTCTTGCGCAACCCCATAATAATAAGCACCCTTCCGGCTGCCACCATAGGAGGTGAGGTCTGCCTCAGCCCGGCCAACGGCGGTGAGGTATGCCGTGCCCTGCGGAGTTATAAAGAACTCATGGAGGTCAGCTTGGTAACCATTACCGGCTTGTACCGTTTTTATGACCGAGTAGTCTTGCCCGGCGATCAGGTAATGGCCCTCGCCGTGCTCATTGACGACGGCGCCTTCCCACCAGCTGAGCACAGGCTTGCCGAGGTAGTTGCCAGCGCGCAGGTTCATAGCCCGCTTCGAATAGGTGGCGTCCGACGAGACCGGCAGGAACCAGACTGGTTGACCAGAACTGTCGAGGATGAGCGGCCCTTGGTCGCCGGGGCCGTTGTGGCTGTCGGTCAGGACCAGGCCTTTTGTTTGGCCCGGTTTGTCAACGGTGACCTGCGGGGCGGCTAGGCGCAGGCCTGGCAAGGAGCGGAACGCGAGCAACTGGCCCGTCTGCACAGGCTGCTTTGCCTTAAGCTCGGGAGTGCCCCTAGAGCGCGCAAAGCCTTTTGTGCGCTGCCGCCTAGCAGCATTAGCACTCCTCGCACTCGCACTCCCGGCACTGGCACTCGCACTCGCGCTACTGGCACTCGCACTCCCGCTACTGGCACTCTCGGCACTGGTAGCGACTAGCGCGCCGGCAGCTAGGCCGAGGAACTGACGACGCGAGAAGGCTGGTAGGCCGTGCCGCCCAGTCACGCCCACGGGACCGTACAAGTACTCGTGGCGCGGGGAAAACTACAGCACGATAAAGGTTTCATCACCAGTAAGCTTAGCAGGGATGAACGGTGGGAAGCCCGTTGCCACGGCACTAGGGACAGCAGCAGGGCAGGGCGAGGCGGGCCAACAAAAAGTTAGAGGGCACTGGCAGCCCAGGCTCTCCCGTCGGCAGTTGCTTGCAAGTGCTGGGGGCCTCGCAGCCCTGGGGGCGGCTGGTGCCATTGGCTACGAGTGGCCCCATGGCGGCACGGCCCGCAACAGTCCTACACCTCCCGTCTCGAACGGCCGAGCCTCGGGCCCTTCACAAGTTGCGCTCAGTCGGCCGCAGGTGTTCGTCACGCGCCCTGACCTGTCGCCGCCGAGCGTCCGGGTGACGAGTTATGGTGCCTTGAGCGCTCCGAAGTTCATTTTCCTGTCCGTCAGGACTTACCTTGGGGACGCGCCTGCTCAGCAGGGGCTGATGGTGCTAGACCGTCTGGGCAGGCTTGTGTGGTTCCACCCAGTGCGCAACCAGCCTTTTGACTTCAAGGTGCAGGCGTACCGTGGCGGGCGGGCGCTCACTTGGTGGCAAGGTGACGTTGTTTACACCTATGGGGAGGGTAGGTGCTACATCGCCGGCACGGACTACCAAGTCATGCAAGAGGTCCAAGCGGGGGGCGGCTTGCAAGCAGATCTGCACGAGTTCGTCCTCAGCTCGACGGGTACGGCGTTCATTACAGCTTACGAGACTGTCGTGGCTGACTTGTCGCATGTAGGTGGGCAGAAAAGGGCCAAGGTGGTTGTCGGCCATGCACAAGAGGTCGACCTGGCCAGCGGCAAAGTGACTTGGGACTGGGACAGCCTCTCGCACGTCCCCGTCGAGGACAGTTACGAGGCAGTACCCAAGCAGGGGCCTTACGATTACTTCCACATCAACTCGATAGCGGAGCTCCCTGGTGGAGACCTACTAATATCGGCTCGGAACACATGGTCTGTTTACAGGGTGGAGCGTGAGAGCGGTAAGGTCATCTGGTCGCTAGGGGGGAAGCGGTCGAGCTTCACCCTTGGGCCGGGTGCTCGTTTTTACTGGCAGCACGATGCCCGTCCGCACGGGAGCTCGGAGCTGAGCATCTTTGACGACGGGGCGAGCCCTGCTGAGGAGCGCCAGTCGAGGGCCTTGGTGGTCCGGGTGGACGAGACCGCGAGGCGCGCATCTCTACAGAGAGCGTACCTGTACCCAGCTGGCTTTCTTGCCGCCAACCAGGGCAGCGTGCAATTGCTTGAGGACGGTAGAGTGTTCGTGGGGTGGGGCAACCAACCGTACTTCTCGGAGTTCTCTGGGCCGGGAGAGCTGTTGCTGGACGGTGAGCTACCGTTCGGGTGGCACTCCTACCGGGCGTACACGTACGACTGGGACGGCGCGCCCGAAAGCGGGCCGAGGGCTGTAGCGCTCGCCAACCCCGCAGGTGGTTCGCAGGTGTTCGTGAGCTGGAACGGGGCTACGAGCGTTGACCGGTGGCTCGTGCTGGCCGGAAAAGAGCCTACATCTCTCGAGCCTTCAGGGTCTCAGCCTTGGTCGGGCTTCGAAACGTCCATTGCTGTCAACGCTGCCGGGCCTTGGTTCGCGGTGGCAGGCATCTCTGCTTCGGGTAGGGAGGTAGGGCGGTCTCGTCCTGTAAGAGTGGGAAATGCTGGTTAGCTCCGTGTGTTGGGGACGAGGTTGGCCTTGGCCCTCGAGGCACGGGCGAGGCAACGGCACCGCGGAGGCGGAGCGAGAGGCGCCTGTGCTATGGCGTGTTTTGGTCAGAGTCGAGCCTTGCCCACCCGGGCTGCCGCCCGGGTGGAGGGCCAGGTGACATGAAATGAGGCTAGTCGTGAGAGAGCTTTGCAAGCGTTGTGCGCGTCTGCTGTTGGCCGGCCTTGCCGTTGTGGCACTCGGTGTAGGGTCGGCGGCTTGCGGGGGGTCGGGCAGCGGCGGCGGCCACACCACGACTACGAGGGCACCTGGCTACTAGGCACCGGCGGTACTGGGCGCCGGCAAGACTGTTCGCCGGCATACTGGGTGCCGGCATACTGGGTGCCGGCAAGTAGCACCTGGCTAGTAGGTCGCGCCTAGTAGCTCAGTAGGTCAGCTAATTGGCCGTAGGTCAGCTAATTGGCGAGAAGGGCCGCGAGGCCCCGATGACCTGGCCCTGCTTGCCCAGTGCTTGGACCACGAACCTGCGGTACGTGCCCGTTAGGTGCACCTCAGTCTGGAACCCTGTCTTGGGGGCCTGGGCAATAGGGCGTAAGCTGCTCGTGCTATTTCCAGCCAGCACACGCCAAGTGCTGACTTCGGTTGCGCCGTTCCAGCTCACGTACACGTTGGTGCCACCCGTGGCGGACTTAGCGAGCGCACTTGGGGGGTAGGTGGGCAAGCCGGTCCAAGGGGCTACGACAGCGCGGTAAGAGTCGTCGGGGCCTGGGAACGAGGCGTCAAGCAGCAGTTGGCCAGACTTGGTGTACTCGGAGAAGTTTGGCTGCTCGCCCCAGCCGATGAAGACGTTGCCGTTGGAGAGCAGTTGCATGTCGCCCATGTAGGCGGCTGAGTAGTGGTTGGGGTGCACGTAGCGTGCCACGAGCGTGACGGTGCGGGTTGCTGGGTGGAGCTGTAGCTCCAAGCCAGCCGAAGGCCCCGCCGGCGCAAGGTAGGTCCCTGCACCAGTGATCTGGCAGCAGTTGTCGTTGAACATAGTCACGACGTCTCCGGGCTCCAGCCTGACGTCGTGTTGCCACTCAAACGACGCCAGCTGGGGTATGGAAAAGCTGGAGTGCTTCCCTCCGAGCTGCCACTCGGTGCGGCCAGTGCGGGCGTCGACCAAATAGGCGGCCCATGTGTTGCGCATGGACACCAAGAACTTGCCAGTGCCGACCAGCTGGAGCGAGTTGATGTGGTAGGCGTCCCAGGGGAAGCCGTTGGTGGGGGGCTGGGTGTAAGAACTTGTGAGCGGCACGTGCTTGAGCGCGTCCCAGGTGTACAGGAGCTTCCCCGTTGCGATGTCGTACTCCTGGACAGCGGAGTCGTCAAGGACGCCCTCAGACGTGCCTCCGTACCGGGAGAGGTCCATGGGGATGTCCTTGTTGGCCGTGACCCAGGCGTCGTCGCCTCTTATCACGCATTCGTGCATTGTTATGACCCAGCCATCTTGGCCTTTCAGGGTGGCAACGGTCTGGTAGTGGTTGTTCACTATCACGTCTTCGCCGCTCTCGGTCGCACCAGTGTCGGTCACGACGCCTTGCCACCAAGTGAGGACGGGCTTACCTTTGTAGGACTGCGCCTCCAGGTTCGTGGCCACAACGTCCTTTGGCACGGGCCGGAACCACACGGGCTGGAGCTTGTTGTCCAAGATGAGCGGCCCGCTCTGGCCCATCATCGGCCTGGTCGTCAAGTCGTAGAAGTTGGCCAACAAGATGTCGCCGGGGGCGAGCTCGGCAGTTTTAGTGGTGACGTCAGCATAAATCTTGGGCGGGTGCAGGCCAGGCGCGGACACGAAGTCGTAAGCGCCTTTGGTCGTATAGGCGCCGATGGGGGGGCCTGGGGAGCCCGCCACGGAGAAGTCGAGGCCCGCAAACATAGCCAAGACTAGGGCAACGGCCCCACTCAGTCGCAGCTGCGGGCTGGCCAGCAACGGGGAGCCTCGTCGGCCCGGGCGAGCTTGCTTGCGTGCTGAGGTGCCCTGGCTGCCGCGGTGGCCCTCGACGAGCTGACCGTGCGCGGGGCCTGGCCGCACGAACGCAAATGTGAGCGCGGCGGAGGCCAAGACTAAGGCTGCCCCCACCAAGTAGGCGAGGCGGAACCCTTGGGTGAGGGCGACCGGGACCGAGACGTTGTGGCCTATGGAGCGGCTCGTGTACTCAGTAGCGAGGGTGATGAGCACAGCGAGGCCGAGGCCACCACCGGCTTGCCTGGAAGTGTTTACTAGCCCTGAAGCCACACCCGCTTGGGCGGGGCCGGCTCCTTGGGTGGCGAATATGGTGGACGGCACGATGGAAAGGCCAATTCCGGCGGTGGCCAGTACGCCGGGGAGCACGATGAAGCCCCAGGGGCTGCCGCTGGGCCCGATGCGGGCCAAAAGCAGCATGCCGGCGGCCATGAGGACGAGGCCGGACCCCATTACTGCTCTTACCCCATAGCGGCTAACGAGCTTTCCGGCCCGAGATGCTGAGAGCATTATCGCTAGTGCCATTGGCAAGAACGCTAGGCCGGTGGAAAGTGGCGACAGCCCCAGTACCTGCTGGAGGTAAAAGGAGCTCACGTACCACATCGGGAAGAGCGAAGCGCTGAAAAGCAGGACGATGACGTTGGCGAGCTTTACCGGCCCAGAGAGCTCTCTAAGGGGCACGAGCGGCGCGACGGCGAAACGCTCTTCCACTACGACAAAAACAGCAAGCAATGCGGCGCCGATTGCCATTGGCGTGAGCGCCTTGGGCGAAGTCCACCCGTCGACCCCGGTGCCCACGAGGCCATAGACGAGCACGAGCTGGCCCAGGGTCAAGCTGAGGGCGCCAGCTAGGTCGAACGGGGCCTTGGGTTCGTCGCGGCGCCGTTCCGCCACGACCATGAACGCGACAGCGGCGGCCACGGCACCGATCGGGGGGTTGATGAGAAGGACCCAGCGCCAGCTGAGCTCCTGAGTCAGCACTCCGCCGAACAGGGTGCCGGCGGCACCGCCGAGGCCGTTCATCGCGCCCCACAGGCCGATGGCGCGGTGCCTGGCTGGGCCTGACGGGAACGAGGCAGTGATGACCGCCAAGGAAGTGGCTGCCATCAGGGCGCCGGAGAGGCCCTGGAAGGCTCGGGCAGCAACAAGCATCTGGCTGTTGACCGACAAGCCGCCGGCCAGGGAAGTAACAGCGAAAAGGGCCAGGGAAGCCACGAAGGTCTTTCGCTGGCCGAAGTGGTCGGCCACCCTTGCGCCAAGCATCAAGAACCCGGCGAACACGATTGCGTACGCGTCCACGACCCACTGCAGCGTCGTTGTAGAAAAGGCGAGCGCTGACTGTATGGACGGCAACGCCACATTTACAATCGATAGGTCCAAGATGACCATGAACTGCGCCACGCAACAAACACCAAGGAGCCACCCTTGGCCGGCGGTGGCCCGAGCGCGGGAGCGTTGGGCGAGGCTCGTGCCAGCTGAGCCCGGCTCGGCGGAGGTGCCTGCTGGCTCTCCGACGCGGTGGCGCTCGCCGAGCAGGCTCACTGTGGGCCGGGCGTGCCTTGGCGCTGGCCTTGGTACCAGGCGTTGAGCACGCCAAGCGACGCGCCCACGATCATGCCGCTAAAGGAGTTGCTGTCGTTCACGTGCGGGAACGGTGCCTCGGGCACCGGCACTTCAAGGAACTCGCACAGCGGCTCCCAGCCGTCGGCCGGGGACCAAACAAGCAACCGCTCGGGGGGCACCGTAGCCTTTACTTCTTCGTTGTAGCGCTCCATGGCCCTAGCCATGTAGCCCGAGCCAGGGACGTCGGCCTCTCCTGCAATGAGGCCGCTCTTGGCCCACATCTCCTTCATAAGCTCGATGTACTCGGACCAGGCCGGCTCGACACGCGCCCTCGCGGTGGACAGGTCGCGGACGAGCAGGTCTCCGTAGAGCACACCCCAGATCGTGCGCTCCATGCTTTGCTCCCAGGCTGCCCCGTCCCGGACCGACAGCAGCACGCGGGCATCGGGGTAAGCCTCCATGAGCTCTTGGTAAAAGAACGCCCCTGGCCAGTCAACGGTGGCTTGGTAGCCGCCGAAGAGCTCTTCCCAGTCGGCGTTACCTAGGAGGGCTTCGCGCCAGCGGGGCACGCGGCCCAGGTCGGACAAGACGTCCACCATGTGGTAACAGGGGCCGAAGCCGAGCTGCTCGAGCGCGAGTTTCTGGGTCAAAGTTGCTGTGCGGGGGAGCCCCGCTCCGATTACCAGCATCTTGCCTCCTGTGTTCGTATTGGGCTGCTTTCCCGCCTTTTGGGGTGGCCACTATGTCGCCCTGGAGAAGGACCCTAAACAGCTGAGGGCGCGAACATGTGAAGGGCAGGCAACGGTTCTGTAACAAATTTGTTATGGACGCTCAGCCTTGTTATGTGCGCTCAGCCCTTTTCTTGGGCGGCAAGGGCGTGGGGCCCCCTGAGGGCTCAGCGCGTGAGGGCCTGGTAGTCGGCTCGGGTTAGAGGCCCCGCTATGAGCTTGCCGGCGGCGTCTGGGACGCGGGCGCGCTGGCCTGCCAGCCAGAACACGACACCTCTCACCCCCGGCAGTTGAGTGAGGGTGAAGACTACCTGGGCTACGGCTATCAACTGGTCGTTCCCACCGAGGTTTTCGAAAGACTGGGGTAGGTAGACTGGGACTACGCCCTGAGAGGGCCGGCCACTGGTTAGGGGGCCGACTGCTGACGCAGGGCTAACGAGGCCCTGGTCCGATTGGCGCTCGTCAGGCCCTTGCGAAAGAGCGTTGAGCAGGGCACCGACCGTGAGGGGCCAAGGTACGTAACTTGGGACTGGGTCGAGCTGGCCCCCGCTGCCCTCCAGCCACAGCGTGACGCGAACGACCCCATAGCGAGGCAGCGAAGCCGGCGGGTGAGGGCCACGGCCGAGCAAGCCGTAGGGCACGTCAGCTCGTTCGATGGCTTGGGGCGCTTGTTGCGCGGCAATGCCGCAGCCGCCGAGCGCCAGCGCGCAGGCCACCGCGAAGGCAAAGCTCGTGCGCAGGGCCCATGTGGGGCGCGTCACGTGGCCGCCAGAGGCCTCAGGGGACCTCACGTGGCCGCCTCAGCCGCCTTAGCTGGTCGCTCATGGCACCCGTGGGCGCCCGGCTTGTCGCCGCTCACATCGCTAAGCGGCAGGCGCACGACGAAACGGGCACCACCTCCGGGCCGGTCGGCCACTTCCACCGAACCGCCGTGGGCCCTCACGTGCTCAGCGACCAATGACAGCCCGAGGCCGGTCCCGGCTGAGCCCCCGCGGCGCCCGGCGGCGGCACCTCGGTAGAAGCGCTCGAAGATCGCTGACCTCTCTGCGGGCGCGACGCCCGGGCCGGCGTCTTCCACGCAAACCTCCACTTGAGCTGGCCCGGCCTTGGCAACTTTGACCGCCACGGCCCCACCGCCGTGGGCACTTGCGTTGTCCAACAAGTTCACGAGCACCCTCTGCAGCCGCCGGCGGTCGCCGTTGACCAGTAGGCCCTCAGCGCCTGGGGCGACGACGACGGGGACCGAGCCACCGGTGTAGGCCGAGACAGTGCCTGCCACGAGGTCGTCTATAGCCAGTTCGTCGAGGTCCAATTGGGCGACGCCGGCGTCGAAGCGGGACATTTCGAGCAGGTCCTGGACCATGGCCGAGAAGCGCCCAACCTCGGCGGAGAGGAGCTCCAGCGCATGGCGGGCGTTGGGAGTGAGCTGGCTGGCGGCCGATTGGAGGAACTCCACGCCTGCTTGGATCGTCGTGAGCGGCGAGCGCAACTCGTGGCTCACGTTGGAAGCGAACTGGGCGTCACGCTCGATCCTTTCCTGCAAAGCCCCCACCATTTCGTTGAAGGACCTCGAGAGAAGGTCCAGTTCAGGGCCTCCGCCGGGAGGGAGGCGCTCGCCGAGCTCGCCTTGCGCGATCGCTTCGGCCGTCCCTGCGACCTCCTGGAGAGGGCGCACGAGGCGCCCGCTAGCCCAACGGCCGAGCACGAGGCCCGCCAACGACGTGGCCGCGGCGCAGGCCGTGAGCACCCAAGCCAGCACGTCGAAGGTGTGCGAGAGCTGGGCAAGGGAGTACACCTCGAAGAAGTCCGCACCTACAGCGGGCAAGGGGACGCCCACCGTGACAGCCGGCTCGCCGGAGATGACGACCACCTGGCGGGCGGGCTGGCCAGCGCTTACTGTGCTGACCAACGCTTTTGGCACCCCGAGAGGGCGGGAATTGCCCGGGCCGTAGCCGAGCGAGACAGCCCCCGAGTACCACACCCCGTCTTGGTACAGGTACGCGCCCGAGCCGGCCGGCTCAGTGAACGAAGAAAGAACCTCGGCAATGTTGGGGCCGCCTTGGAGCAGGTCGCGCCTTGCCAGCCTGGCGTCGGCATAGGTCTCGTGGGTGGCGTTTTGCATTTGCTGGTCGACCAGGTAGTGGTCCACGAGCACGAATGTGACGGTGGCGAGGGCAGCCGAGAGGGCCGCGGCGCCCACGCCAAAGGCGATGCTCACCCGTGCCCGTAACCCGAGCCGGTCGAAGCCTCGGAGTGCGCTGCGGGCTCCCCGGCGTGGCCCCCGGGCTGAAAGGGCCGCAGGAGCTGGCGCAAGCGCCTTGTCAGCGGAGGTTACCGAGCGCGTGGGGGCGCCCCTCGTTGCCCGGCGAGCCAGGGCGCTCAGGCTTTGGCCTCCTGGACAGGGGGCTCAAGCTTGTAGCCCAGCCCGCGGACGGTAACCAGCAGCTGGGGGTTGGCAGGGTCGTCCTCGACTTTGGCACGCAAGCGCCCGATGTGGACATCGACCAGGCGAGTGTCCCCAAAGTAGTCGTAGCCCCAAACCCGTTCGAGCAGTTCGGGCCTGCTCATGACCCAGCCCGGCCGGGACGCCAGTTCGCACAGCAGGCGCAGCTCGGTGCGCGTGAGGGCTAGTTCCCGCCCACCTTTGCTAGCGGTGCCAGCCAAGGGGCGGATCTCGAGGTCGCCGAAGGTGATGGACGTCTCGCCCTCTGGCTCTGAGGCGAGCCTGGCACGGCGCATGAGGGCGCGGATCCGGGCTGGGAGCTCTCTTGGCATGACGGGCTTGGTGAGGTAGTCGTCGGCGCCGGCTTCGAGGCTTTTCACGATGTCGTCCGTGCCAGTGCGCGCCGAAACGACGATGACCCCGACGTTGCCCGCACGCCGCAGCTCGCGGGTGACCTCGAAGCCGTCGATGCCTGGCAGTAGCAGGTCGACGAGCACCACGTCGGGTTGAGCGGAAACGAACGCTGCGAGCCCTTCCTCGCCGCTACCGGCCTCGGCGACTTCGTAACCGTCGGAGCGGAGCAGAAGCCCGAGCGACGCCCGGATATGGGCGTCGTCTTCGATTAGGAGTACGCTCGTCACGCCAACCCGGCCTGGTGGAGCACGAGGGAGGTCACCAGCGCCAGTTAACCTCAACAGCCCGGGGTACTAGCTTCGGCCTCAACAGCCCGGGGTACTAGCTTCGGCCCCGTGCCCAAGCTACCCTGGCTCACGAGCCCGCCCCGGGCGCGCGTCGCGCCGTCTGTCCTCTCGGCAGACTACGCGCGCCTCGCCGAGGAGATCGCTTCGGTGCACGACGAAGCAGACGCCCTCCACGTGGACGTGATGGACGCACATTTTGTGCCCAACCTCACCATTGGCCCGCCCGTGGTTGCGTGGATCCGCAAGCACACAGACCTTTACCTCGATTGCCATTTGATGATGGACAACCCAGGTGCCTACCTCGAAGCGTTCAAGGAAGCGGGAGCCGACGGCTGCAGCGTGCACGTCGAAGTGGGCCGCACGGGCGAACTGCTGGAGCATATGCGTTCGTTGGGGCTCGGCGCCGGCCTTGTGCTGAACCCTGCGACTCCCTTCGAGGCAGCGGAGCCTTGGCTGGCGCAGCTTGACCTCTTGTTGGTCATGACGGTCAACCCAGGGTTCGGAGGCCAGAGGTTCATGCGGGAGGTGCTGCCGAAGGTTGAGCTCGCGCGACGGGCTATAGACGAGCGCGGGCTCGATGTGGAACTGGAGGTCGACGGGGGCGTGAGCGCCGCCACTGCGCCTGCCTGTGTGCAGGCTGGAGCACGGCTGCTCGTCGCCGGCAGTGCGGTGTTCGGTGCGCAAGACCGTCTGGCTGCCGCTCGCCGGATCAAAGCTGCCGGCGAGTCTGTCCTGGTTGGTGCTGCCAGCCAGGGCCGGGCTACTGCCAGCCAAGGCGGGGCTACTGGCAGCCAAGGCCCGGCCGACAGGCAGTGGGCCAACAGGCAGCAGGCCGGCGGGGAGCGGGCCGACAGGCAACAGCCCGGCGGGGAGGAGGCCGGGGGACGGGAGGGTGGCGCGTCAATAGGCCGGCCCGGCGGGGGGGCCCAATGACGTACCAGGCCAAGGTCCTGACCGTGTCAGACTCTGTCATGCGCGGCGAGCGCGAAGACCAAAGTGGCCCGGCCGTCGCAGCCGCTCTAGCTCAGGTAGGCTTCGAGGTGGTCGAACAGGCTGTGGTCGCCGACGGCGTGGCCTCGGTGGCGGGTGAGCTGACGCGGCTGGCGGCCTCCTTCACGGGCCTTGTCGTGACGACGGGCGGGACCGGTTTCGGGCCGAGGGACTTCACGCCTGAAGGCACTGCAGAGGTAATAGAGCGCCTCGCGCCCGGCTTCGGGGAGCTCATGCGCCGTTCTGGGCCTTTGGCGCCCTTGTCGCGTGGCATCGCCGGCGTGAGAGGGCGGGCGCTCGTGGTCAACCTGCCTGGGTCTCCGAGCGGGGCAGTGGAGTGTGTCGGCGCCATAGCGGGGCTCCTGCCTCACGCACTAGACCTCATTGCCGGCGGGCACCCGCACTGAGGCCCTGCGGCACTCAAAGGGCTCGGGCACTCAAAGGGCTCGGGCACTCAAGAGGCTGGGGCACTCAAGAGGCTGGGGCACGGGCCTTGGCCGGTGAGCACCCGCTCGAGGGAGCCCAGGCTAGCCTCGTTGCCATGTTGCGCCTGGTCCTGCCCAAGGGCTCGCTCGAGAGGGCGACGCTGGAGCTGTTCGAGTCAGCTGACTTGCGCGTCGTGAGAAGCTCCGACGTGGACTACAGGGCCAGTGTGCGCGACCACCGCATCTCTGACGTCCGCATCCTGCGCCCTCAGGAGATCCCCAACTATGTGGCCGCGGGGCTTTTTGACCTCGGGATCACGGGGCGGGACTGGGTCGAGGAGACTGGGGCCGAAGTGGTCTCCTTGGGGGAGCTCGCGTACTCCAAGGCCACGAGCCAACCCATCCGGATCGTGCTCGCGGTGGCGGAGGGCTCACCGTGGCGCTCCGTGAAGGACCTCCCCGAGGGAGTGCGCGTGTCCACCGAGTACCCACGCCTCACCGAGCGTTTCTTGCTTGCGAACGGTGTGAAGGCCGAGGTCCTCCTGTCGTACGGGGCTACCGAGGCCAAGGTGCCCGAGATCGCAGACGCCGTGGTGGAGCTGACCGAGACCGGCAGAGCCCTACGAGCTGCAGGCCTGCGCGTGCTCGACACCGTCCTGGTATCTCACACGGAGCTCGTAGCCAACACTCAGTCCTACGAGGACCCGGAAAAGCGCAGAGCCATGGAGGACCTCAACACCTTGTTGCAAGGCGTGCTGGAGGCTCGGGGGCGGGTGCTGGTCAAGCTCAACGTTGCGGCGGGTGACCTAGCCCGCGTGATCTCCTTGCTGCCGGCCATGCGCAGCCCTACGGTGTCGGAGTTAGCGGGCGGGGACAGCTACGCCGTCGAGACGGTGGTCGGCAAGGAGTCCGTCAACCGTCTTATCCCTGAGCTGAAAGCTGCCGGGGCGTCGGACATCATCGAGCTCCCGATAAGCAAGATCGTGCCTTGAAGCAGCTCAAGAGGGGAAAGGTGGAGCGTTTCGACGAACAGTCGGGCCTCGGTGAGCTGAGGTCCGAAAGTGGGAGGATATACCCGTTCCACTGCACCCAAATAGACGGCTCCCGCAGCATATTGCCTGGTACAGAGGTTTTCTTCGAGGTTGGGCCTGGGCATTTAGGCGACTGGGAGGCCCGGTGGGTCACCCCGGCCTGAAGGACCGAGGAGTGGCGTTCCCTGAAGGACTGGGGAGCCGGCGTTCACGGGGCAGCTGGCTTGCCTTGACCTCTGCGCCCGTTGCGGGTGCCCGCTAACGCGCTCATCAGCCCAGCTGCGGCGACGACGGCTCCTAGCAGGGCTGTTGAGCGAGCGCCGAAGCTGTGCAGCACGAGGCCCCCAGCGAGTGACCCTCCTGCAATCCCTGCATTGAACGAAGCCGAAGCCCAGGCAGAAGCGATGTCCGTGCTCCCAGGGGCGACCTGCATGACTCGGTTCTGGTTGCTCACGTCGTAGGCCCCTAGGCCCAAGCAGGCAGCAGCCATGAGCCCTACTGCGGCAGGAGCTGAGCGCCCGGCCAGGTAAAGAGCGAACAGGGCGGGGCATAGCAGCCCGACTGCTAGCAATGTGCTGGAGGAGGGGAGGTGGCGGGAGGTGGCGGCGCCCCCGAGGACGCCGAGAGCGGTGGAGGCGCCTGTCAGCAGGAGGACCGCCGGCACCCGGTGCAGAGCGAGCCCAGCGACGTGGGTTAGGAACGGGCTCACGTAGGTGTAAGCACAGAAGAACCCGCCTACCGCAAGAGCCGTGGTAGCCATTGCGAGCCAATAACGGCGTTTGTCGGGCGCGGAACCCACGCCCGCATGAGTCTCGGCTGGGTGGTAGCGGGGCAGGAGGGCCATGACAGGCACAAGCACGGCCAACGCGAGCCCGCCAACGCAGGCAAAAGCAGTTCGCCAGCCGGCAACCTGGCCAACCCAAGTGAACGCGGGCACCCCGGCCACTACGGCGAGCGAAGCCCCACCCAGTACGGAGGCGACCGCACGGCCGGTCATCGCCGGCGGGAACAAGCTGGCCGCCGTCGGCACCACCACCGACCAGAAGACTGCCTGGCCGAGAGCCGTCACGACGCGCACGGCCATGAGCCAGCCGTAGCCGGGCGCCACAGCGGCCAACAGCGAAGTCAGCACGAGCGCTGCCACGAGCGAACAGATGAGGGCCTTGCGGGGGAGCCCCTTGGCGAGCGCGGCGAGCGGAGCCGAGAGCGCTACGTTGACCGCTGCATAGACGGTGACGAGCAAGCCCGTTGCGGTGAGGCTCGCGTGAAGGCTCGAAGAGATGGGTTGGAGGAGGCCCACCGGCAGGCTCTCGGTGGTCACGTAGGCGAACGCAGCGGCTGAGAGCGCAACCAGCGCGGCCGACGCGGCCCACGGGTCGCGAGCGTGCAGGACGTCGGCGTCGGCGGCTGGTGTGTGGTCGATAGTCGGCATGGGGTTGCAAAGTCGTTTGCCCCCATCCCTCCCGAGCGGCCCCGCTCGCCGGTAGCGTAGCACCGATGAGCGAAGCGGCTGAAAACGAGCGGAAGTTGATAGTCGTGCAAAGTGTCCCCGGCAAAACGGCAACCGGCGAAGACAGGGCCCAAGGCGAGGGTGAGTCGGTGGAGCGGCCGGCGAAAGTGATGAGGATCGGCTCGATGACCCGCCAGCTCTTGGAGGAAGCCCGCCAGGCACCCCTCGACGAGGCGGGCCGCGCCCGGCTGGCCGAGATCTACGACATATCCCTGCGAGAGCTCCAGGAGGGCCTCTCAGACGAACTGGTAGAGGAGCTGCGCCGGATGGCGCCCCCCTTCAGTCCCGGCTCGGTGCCGAGCGAGTCCGAACTGCGGGTAGCGCAGGCACAGCTCGTGGGGTGGCTGGAAGGGCTGTTCGCCGGGATCCAAGCCACGTTGTTCGCACAGCAGATGGCTCAGCGAGCCCAGCTCGAGGAAGGGCGCCGGCGGGGCCTACCGGCAGCCCAGGCGCCCGGGGAGGACCAGAGGCCGATGCCCGGCACGTACCTGTAAGGCTCTGCGAGCTGTGCTAGCTTCGTGAAAACTACAACGCTGTAACTTGTCCCGCTGCAGGAGGAGGTCGGCTTAGCAAATATGGCCCCGTCGTTTGCCCACCTGCACCTGCACACCGAATTTTCCATGCTCGACGGGGCCGCAAGGGTCAACGAGGTGGTAGGCAAGGCGGCCCAGGACGGCCAGCCTGCGATCGCCATAACCGACCACGGCAACATGTACGGGGTCTTGGACTTCTACAAGGCCGCCAACAGCGCCGGGGTGAAGCCGATAATCGGGATAGAGGCCTACCAGGCCGGCGAGAGCCGTTTCGAGAGGCCGTTGCGGAGAGGGCGGCTAGACGACACTGGCGGCGACGCGGAGGGGGGCGAGAAGCTCTACTACCATCTCACGCTCCTCGCAGAGGACTACCGAGGCTACAAAAACCTCATGAAGCTCTCGTCGGAATCGTTCTTGTCCGGGTACTTCTACAAGCCTCGGTGCGATTGGGAACTGCTCGAGCGCTACCACGAGGGCGTGATAGCAACGACCGGTTGCCTGGGCGGCCTCGTCGCCCAGGCTTTGCTGCGGGGCGATTTCGAGCAGGCCTGCGCCCACGCCGGCCACCTGCAGGACATCTTCGGGCGGGACAACCTCTTTGTCGAACTGCAGGACCATGGGATCGAGAAGCAGAAAAAGACCAACCCTCAGCTCGTCGAGATCGCTCGCCGCCTAAAGGCGCCGCTCCTGGCCACAAATGACAGCCACTACACCTCGGCCGAGGACCACTTGGCCCACGACGCGTTGCTGTGCGTCCAGACAGCGTCCAACATGGACGACCCCAAGCGTTTCCGCTTCGAGGGGGCCGAGCACTACCTGAAGACCGCCGCCCAGATGCGGGCTATTTTTGCCGAGCTGCCCGAAGCGTGCGACAACACGTTATGGGTGGCAGAGCGGTGCAATGTTGTCATAGAGTTCGGCAAACCCAAGCTGCCGGCGTTCCCGTTGCCGGAGGGGTTCTCCAGCTCTGATGAGTACCTCCGGCACCTGTCCTACGCAGGCGCCAGGGAGCGGTACGGGCCCGAGCTCCCAGGAAAAGTAACCGAAAGGCTGGAGTACGAGCTCGGCGTTATCGCCTCGATGGGGTTCTCGGACTATTTCCTGGTGGTGTGGGACCTCATCCGTCATGCCCGGGAAAACAACATCAGGGTTGGCCCGGGACGGGGGAGCGCTGCGGGCAGCTGCGTGGCCTACTGCCTTTACATAGTGGGGGTAGACCCGCTGCGCTACGACTTGATCTTCGAGCGGTTCTTGAACCCTGGGCGAAAGCAGATGCCCGACATCGACATGGACTTCGACGAGCGTTACCGGGGCGAGATGATCCGCTACGCGTCCGAGCGCTGGGGATGGGACCATGTGGCACAAATAGTGACGTTTTCGACGATAAAAGCTCGTGCTGCCGTTCGCGACGCGGCCCGGGTCCTTGGCTACCCCTATAGCGTTGGCGACCGCATAGCCAAGCTCATGCCGCCGCTCGTGATGGGCAGGGACACGCCGCTGTGGGCGTGCTTCAAGGAAGACCCGAAGTACTCGGACGGCTACAAAGTGGCCTCGGAGCTGCGAGAGCTGTACGCGAGCGACCCCGACGTGAAGAGAGTGGTCGACGTGGCCATGGGGCTTGAGGGCCTGAGGCGCCAGGATGGGATCCACGCGGCCGCGGTTGTTATTTCCTCCGACCCCCTCACAGAGCACCTTCCCATACAGCGAAAGCCAGAGCCCGGCGGTAACCCCGAAGACGCGCCTGTCGTAACGCAGTACGAGATGCACGGGGTAGAGGAGCTAGGCCTACTCAAGATGGACTTCCTGGGCCTGCGGAACCTCTCGGTCATAGAGCGGGCCTTGGACATGGTGGAAGCCAACACAGGCTCACGCCCAGACCTCGACAAGGTCGCCCTCGATGACCCGGCGACTTACCAGCTCCTCCAGCGGGGCGACACCATCGGCGTCTTCCAGCTGGAAGGTTCCAACATGCGCTCGCTGGTGCGGGCGCTGGCCCCGACGTGCCTCGAGGACGTGGCTGCCCTGGTTGCCCTGTACCGCCCGGGGCCGATGGCGGCCAACATGCATTACGACTACGCCGATAGGAAAAACGGGCGCAAGCCTGTCACTTCCCTCCACCCCGAGATGGCCGAAGTCCTCTCCGACACCTATGGGCTCATGGTCTACCAGGAGTCCATGCTGCGCGTGGCGCAGCGCTTCGCCGGCTACTCGCTTGCCGAAGCGGACACCCTGCGTAAGGCCGCCGGCAAGAAAGTTCGTGAGATAATGGCAAAGGAGCGCGAAAAGTTTGTCGCGGGCTGTGAGCGCACAGGCTATGGGGCAGACCTTGGTAACGCAATTTTCGACCTCATAGAGCCGTTTGCGGACTACGCGTTCAACAAGAGCCACGCGCTTGGTTACGGCCTTGTTTCCTACTGGACGGCCTGGCTCAAGGCCAACTACCCGCTCGAGTACATGGCTTGCCTGCTGACAAGCGTGAAGGACGACAAAGACAAGCTTGCCGTCTACTTAGCGGAGTGCCGCCAGATGGGGATCGAGGTGCTGGTGCCCGACATCAACCGCTCAGCGTCAGACTTCACGGCGGTGCGGCCGGAAGAGGGCGGCGGCACCGGCCCCGCAGGTGCCCGTCTAGCAGCTACTGGCCCCAAAGGCGCCGGCTTCGGAGGTGCCGGCGAGGGTACTGGCCCCGCAGGTACTGGCCCCGCAGGTCCCGGCTTCGCAGGTGCCGGCGAGGGTGCTGGGCCCGCAGGTACTGGCCCCGCAGGTCCCGGCTTCGCAGGTACTGGCTTCGCAGGTACTGGCGAGGGCGCTGGCCTCCTGCAGGGGGCCCGCAACGGGAGCTTCGCCAGGGGCGCCCCTGGCGCGGGGGCACCCTCCTCTGGTCCAGCGGGCATCATCTTGTTCGGGTTATCGGCTGTGCGCAACGTCGGAGAGGGCCTGGTCGAGCGCATCGTGAGCGAGCGCCGAGCGAGAGGTCCTTTCGTAGACTTCTATGACTTCTGCCGTCGAGTGGACCCGGTCGTGCTCAACAAGCGCACGGTCGAGTCGCTCATAAAGGCTGGTGCCTTCGACTCCCTTGGCCACCCTCGGCAAGGACTATGCCTGGTCTTCGAGCAGGTGGTAGAGCGCACATTGGAGCGGCGGCGCGAGGCCGACCAGGGCGTACTGAGCTTGTTTTCCAATGGGGTTACGGGTGACGGTTTTGATGACACCAAGGTCCCGGTGCCAGACATGGAGTTCGACAAGCATGTGAAGCTTGCGTTCGAAAAGGAGATGCTTGGCCTGTACGTGAGCGACCACCCCCTCGCAGGGTCGGAAGCAGCCCTCAGACGCCTGACGGACTGCAAGATCATCGACCTGCGTGACTCCATGGAGGGCGCAGGCGAGGGTGCTGTCCCCGGGCCACTGAACAGCGGCCCGGCGGGCCAGCCTGGCAGCGTACGGGCCAACGCGGCCGGCGGTACCTGGGTAGGGGGGGTCATCACGTCCCTCACGCGCAAGTACACCAAGAAAGGTGAGCTGATGGCGACCTTCGTGCTGGAGGACCTCGAAAGCTCTATAGAGGTCTGGTTGTTCCCTCGCACGATGGCCGAGGTCGGCCACCTGCTAGCGGACGACGCCGTGGTGCTCGTGAAGGGCCGCCTGGACAACCGTGATGAAGTCCCCAAGCTCATCTGTTCGGAGCTTCGCCGGCCAGAGCTTGTCCCGGCTGGCTCTGAGCCTCTGCGGGTCGCCCTTCCCCTAGGCGCTATCGACGGCGACCGCCTCGGGCGGCTCCGCGAGCTGCTCTCCGAACATCCGGGGGGCTCCCCGGTCTTGCTGCATGTCGGGGAAAAGGTCGTGCGTCTCCCGGACGACCTGCGGGTTGAACCTACCCCCGGCCTTCTGGCGGAGCTGCGGGTCCTGTTCGGCCCGGCTTGCCTTCAGCGGGCGAGCTCGGGGAGCGGGTAGGCCGCTGTACCAACAGGCCGACGTGAGCTGGCCTGCCCAGCAGGTAGGCATGCCGCGCAAGTGGGCGTTCCCGGCAGGCAGGCGTGCCCAGCAGGCAGGCGATCCCAGGTAGGAGTGCCCAGTAGGTAGGAGTGCCCAGTAGGTAGGCGGGTTCGGCGATAGGTGCCCCCGAGACAGCGTGGAGTGGTCAGCCCACGTAGCAGGCGCTCCGGTGGAGGGACAGGCGACCAGGGCTGCAGGAGCGTTGAAGGCTTTGGCGCCCGAGCGGCTAAGATTTGGTTGAGATGGCTTTTCTGGTCGAGACGAAGGATTGTACGGCGCTCTCGGACGGGGAGCTTGCCGAAATGGCTGACATCGTCGCCGACGGTCCTGCGGGGTTGGACATCGGGCTCCTCTCCAAGCAGCGTGAAGAGTGGGTGCTAGTCACACAGGTCCGTGACGCCGGCAGCCTTCAGGGCTTCTCGTTTGCCACTTTGGAGCGCATAGGGGGTACTCCGTGCGTACTGTGGGGCCTCGTGTCCGTCAGGCGGGGCCCCCTGCGGGCTTCGGTAATGGACGCGCTGCGAGCCGACCAATTCCGAAAGGCGGTGCTGGCTTTCCCCGACGAGGACGTCTTGGTCGCCACGAGGCTGCGAGACCCAGGCGGGTTCGCTGCCTTTGCCGGCCTGGAAGACATCTGCCCTCGCCCCGGCTACAAAGTCACTGGAGAGGAGCGTGCCTGGTCGCGACGGTTGGCCAAGCGCTTTGGAGTCGAGGGGAGAGTAGACGACCGCACCTTTGTGGTGAAGGGTGACGGGTCGCCGAGCCCTGTGTTCGACTACGAGCCAGATGAGGCGGCATCGGTTGACCCCGAACTGGTGGAGCTCATGTCAGGGCTCGATGACCGCCGCAGGGACGTGCTCATTGCCTTTGGCTGGGCTATGGCCGAAAAGCTAGCGTCTGGCTTTTGGGGCTAAGGTCTGTCGGCCACTTTTCCAAGTACTTCTTGCTATTTCAACGTCTATACGTACCTTTGGCGAGCCGCCAAGATCGTCAAGAGTTAGCGGCCGTCTGGCCTGTGCAAGCCGTCTGTCCTGTGCAAACCGCAAACCGTCTGGCCTGTGCAAACCGCAAACCGTCTGTCCTGTGCAAACCGCAAACCGTCTGGCCTGTGCAAACCGCAAACCGTCTGGCCTGTGCAAACCGCAAACCGTCTGGCCTGTGCAAAAATGTAACCGGTCTTCAGAGCGAAAGCCGAACTCACTACATTTATGTACGCTAGGCGCGCACAAATGCAACGAGTTTGGGCCAGTGGCGAGGAACTTGTTACATTTGTGCTCTTGGGCGTGGCGGTCATCGCTGGCCCGAAGGAGCAGCCGGCCGGGCTAAGAGGCGGCCGGCCGGGCTAAGAGGCGGTCGGGGCCGGGCTAACGGGGTGGGACGAGCGACTCGACGACCTTGTGGCAAGTGCCCTCGATGGGTGGCTCCAGGGCAACTACTAGGTACGTGCCTTTGCGCACCGTCGCGCTCTGCCTGCCTGAGCGGCGGGCCCAGGCAGCGAACCGGGGGTCGGCGCACGCCAGCACTTGCGGTCGCGAGTCCCACACGAAATGGCACCACATGCCACCGGGCTCGACCGTGACAGCGACGAGGCTCGAGGGCTGGGCGAGGGCGACGGAGGGATGGTCCGGCTTGCGTTCCCAAAGTGGCACGGTCGGCCCATGGAACCCGAGCAGCGGGATCCTTTCGGGGTGGAGCAGGGGGCGCATGAGCCGGGTTGCGCGACGGCCGACTAGTTGCCCGATGCGCACAGGAGCGTCGGCGATCACGAGCGCGTCTGGCTCAGTCGGGTCTGGGACTAGGTCGGGCCCCCCTCCCACGGTGACGGCCACGACGTCGTAAGGGGCGAGCCGCTGGTCCACTTCCGCGAAGGACCAAGCCCGAACTAGCGTTCCGGAGTCCAGGTCGATACCTACACAGTGGTGAGTGCCGGTCGACACGACCATCAGTTGCAGGCGCGTTCCCGGGGTGTCGTCCAGGCGGCGGAGCTTCCTCGCCGCCGGCCGCTGGTTAAGGCTGGTCAGCATCTACTTCAATGGTGCCCGTTCGTCCGGGGCAATCGGTGGGTACCTGAGCAAATTTGCTGGCCGACGTTGCCCCCGGTGCTGCCCCGGACGGCGTCCACTCGGCCGGCCGCGCCGCTGGGGCCCCCAGCGCTCCGGCAAGTTGCTCGGGTGAGCTGAGTGGTAGCTGGCAAACGTACCTCTCGCAGACAAAGGCCTGCTCAGCCGCCTCTGGGCCCGTCCTGGCCTCCCACAAGGCCGAAGCGAACGGCTCGCACCAGGTGAGCACTGTGTCAGGTAAGTAGCGCTCGTGTAGGGGGCGGACGAACTCTGGCGAGCACGAAGTAACCACAACCTCGCGGCGAGGTGAGGCGAGGTAGTCGGCGCCCAGGGCAAGCCAGCACAAGGCCGCGGGCGCCTTGGCGCTCAACGGGCTCAAGAGGTCGAGGATGGCAGTGGCCAGCTGCAGCCATCTCGGTTCGCCGGAGAGCTCCCCGAGGCGGCCTAGGGCGACGCATGCGGTGGAGTTTGCAGACGGGACGGCGCCGTCCTCAACGTCTTTCAGGCGTGCCAGAAGTTGCTCGGCATCTGACCCGGTCGTAAAGAACCCAGCCGCTGCATGGTCCCAGAAAAGTGCCTCCAACTGGCGAGCAGTCACCTGCGCCTCCTCTGTCCAGCGAGCCTTGCCAGTTGCCTCCCCAAGACGAGTGAAGGCGTCCACTAGCCACGCGTAGTCGCCGGCATAGGCTGCCAGCTTGGGAGCTTCGCCGGAGGTGGGCAGCCAGGTACGTAGCCAACGGCCGTTAGGGCGGCGAAGGTGCGCGCACAGGGCCTCTGCGGTGTCTTGGGCCGCCACAACCCACTCCGAGCGCCCTAGCGCCGTGCCCGCGGTGACTAGAGCCGAGACTGCCATTGCGTTCCACTCGGTGAGGACTTTGGCGTCGAGGCCAGGCCTAGGCCGGCGCTGGCGGTGCTCGAAGAGGCGCCGACGGGCTTCCTCGACCTCTGGAGGCCGCTGGAGCTCGCCAATGCCCGGTCGCCACAAGATGTTGTCGCCTTCCCAGTTGCCCTCGGGCAGTGCCCCGAACCACAATGCTGCCTCTTCACCGGCGACGTCGACTAGCTCCCTGTAAGGCCACACGTAATAGCGGCCCTCGTGCCCTTCGCTGTCAGCGTCCTCGGAAGAGGCCCACAGGCCCTCAGAGAGCCGGAGCGGCCCGGCCAGGAGGTACTGAGCCGTTTCTTCGACCACCTGCCGGTAGCGAGCCGACCCGGTGAGCTGCCAAGCGTGCGTGTACGCGCCAATGAGCAGAGCATTGTCGTACAGCATCTTTTCAAAATGAGGCACCAGCCAGTACCTGTCCGTGCTGTAGCGGTGGAACCCACCGCCGAGGTGGTCGTAGATGCCGCCCGAGCTCATAGCGTCGAGGGCCTTACGCAGCGCCGACAGGCTGAGGTCATCTCCGGAACGCCACCATTGGCGCGCCAGCGCCTCGAGCGCCGGGGGCTGAGGGAACTTTGGAGCGCCCAAGGCCCCGCCCCAGTCTGGGTCGGCGCGCTGCAACACGGCAGCGGCAGCTCTCGCCAGGGCATCGGCCCAGCTCTCGCAGTCTTCGGGGAGCTTGCACAGGGTAGCTGCTTGAGCCTTGAGGGCCTCGCTGAGGGCGTGGGCGTCACCCTCGAGCTGGTCTCGCCTGGACTGCCACAGGTTGCTCACCTGTTTGACAAGCCTGAGGAACTGGGACCTAGGGAAGTAGGTACCAGCGAAGAACGGGTGCCCCAATGGGGTCGCGAACACGGTCATGGGCCAGCCACCTGAGCCGGAGACCAGCTGGACCGCCTCCATGTACAAGGCGTCCACGTCGGGCCGCTCCTCGCGGTCCACCTTCACTGACACGAAACCCTCGTTCAGCGCGCGAGCAACCTCGGGGTCCTCGAAGCTCTCGTGGGCCATTACATGGCACCAGTGACAGGCGGAGTAGCCAATTGAGATCAGCACAGGTACGTCGCGCCGGCGCGCTTCGGCGAAAGCCTCTTCTCCCCAAGGCCACCAGTCCACGGGGTTTGTGGAGTGCTGGAGCAGGTAGGGGCTCGTCTCGGTCGCGAGACGGTTGGTGTGGGGCACGCTCCCCATTCTCCCAGGCTTCGTTCTCCCAGTGTTCGTTCTCCCAGTGTTCGTTCTCCTAGGCTCATGGCCGATGGCGAACTACGCCGGGGCAGAGAGCGTGGTTGGCAAGCCAGCCCACGTCGTTGTCGCAATACCTGGCCCCAACCGTGCGGGGGAGGTCACGGTGCGTATCAGGGGAGGTACCGAAGCGTACATAGCGTATGCTGACCAGCGGATAGAAGCCGGCGCGGAGGTCGTCGTGGTTGCAGACCACGGTGCCCGTACCGTGTCAGTTGCACCTTTATAGACCAGCAGGGAGGCCGAGAAGATGATCGGTTGGCGCGTACCAAAGCCCAACGAGGCGATGCTGATCTCGGGGAGCAAAAACAAAGGTGACGCCCCGTTCCGCATAGTGGTCGGGCACGGCGCCTTCGCCATGCCGATAAGGAACAAGATTTCTTTCCTCACCCTGGCGATGCAAGAGGCCGAGGTGGCTGAGCCCTGCGTGACCCAACAGGGCATCACGCTCCAGGTGAGGGCGGTTATAGCGTTCAAGGTAGGCGACGACCCTGAGTCGATAGCCAACGCGGGTCGTAGGTTCTTAGACGACCAAGGCTCCATGCCGCAGTTGGTCGGGCGGATCTTTGCTGGCCACCTGCGCTCGATAGTGGGCTCGATGACCGTCGAAGAGATAATCCGGGAGCGCCAGAAGTTAGCGTCTGAAGTCCTTGATGCGTCGAAGCCTGAGATGGCCAAGCTTGGCCTAGTCGTCGACTCGTTCCAAATAGAGTCCATCGACGATGGCCAGGCCGGTTACATAAGGGCCCTTTCGCAGCCCCATATTGCGGCGGTCAACCAGGCGGCCCAAATAGCGCAGGCACAGGCGGACCAGGCGGCTTCAAAGGTCCGCCAGGAGTCTGAGCGCAACCAGGCCCAGTACCAGCAAGAGACGGCCGTCGCCAAAGCCCAGTACCAGGCGCAGATCGACCAGGCCCAGATGACGGCCTCCCAGGCCGGCCCGCTGGCCCAAGCCCGCGCCCAGCAAGAGGTGCTCGCGGAGCAGGCCAAAGTCGCGGAAAGGCAGGCAGAGCTGCGCCGCCAGCAACTTGTTTCGGAGGTCGTCCGACCCGCCGAAGCGGAGGCGGAAAAGGTCCGGACGTTAGCTCGCGCTCAAGCAGACGCCACCCGCCTCCAAGCCGAGGCAACCTCGACCTCGGGAGGCCTGATGCTCGAGAGGATGCTCGTCGAAAGGATGCCAGAGATATTGTCGGCAGCAGCGAGCGAGCTCCGCCAGGCCAACGTGACCATACTAAACGGCAGCGAGGGCCTCTCCGAACTGATCGCTGGCCTTGCTTCGCAGGCAGGGTCCATCCTGTCAGTCGTGCGAGCTGGCACCGCTGCCGCTCGGGAAAGCGCCAAGCAGGCAGCACCCGTCGTACCCTTCACACCGCCTGCTCCACCCCCCGCTGCGCAGGGCCCAGCACCCAACTGAGCACAACAACTGCACCAGCACCCAACTGAGCACAACAACTCCCGCTGGGCAACTGCAGCTGTGGACAACCCTGCAGCCCGGCGTCGCTTTAGGGCAGCTCGGGCCTGCCGTGCCAGGGTGCTTGCTGGGTGCCAAGGCCAGCGAGCCTCAGCTTGGTGGGCCCAGCGGTGGCTCGGTGCCTGCCAGGTACCGGCGCAGTTCCTCGCGGCGTAGCTTGCCGATCGAGGTCTTGGGGAGCGAGCTGACGAGGACGAGCTCTCGGGGGGCTGCAAACGGGGCAACCTGGTCGCGGGCGAGAGCACGTAGTTCGGCCAGCTCCGGTGGGCTGGAGGGGTCAGATGGCACTACACAGGCAACCACTCGCTCGCCCCACTCCGGGTCGGGCCTGCTGGTGACGGCAACTTCGGCTACGCCCGGGTGGGCCGAAAGAGCGGCTTCGACGGTCGTAGGCCAGATGTTCTCCCCTCCCGAAATGATCATGTCAGTGAGGCGGCCGTCGACGACCAGGCGCCCGTCGGGCGCGAAGTGGCCTGCGTCGCCGGTAGCGAACCATCCGTGTTCGTCGAACGGCACGGTGCCGTCCCGGTAGCAGCGCAGGAGCATTGGGCCTTTCAGGAGCACCTCGCCTCGGTGGGACACAGACACCTCTACTCCTTCCAGGGGCAGGCCGTCGTATATGAGCCCGCTCCCGGTCTCGGTAAGGCCGTATGTGGTGACGACGTTCGGAGGGAGGGCGCGCGGCGGCGCAGAGCCGCCCAGCACCACCTTGGCGAAACGCGCGCCCGCCAGCCGGCGCAGCGCTGTTGGGACCAGCGATACCAGCACGTCCTCGCCGCTGGAGGCTAGTACCCGCTCTGCGTCGAAACCGTCGTGGACCTCGAGAGGCGTTCGGGTGACCAGCGCCCTCGTCACGACGGAGAGACCCCCGATGTGGCAAAGGGGCAGGCAAGCAAGCCAACGGTGGCGCGAGGGGTCTACGCCAAGGCGCTCAGACGTGGCGCGCGCCGACGCAGCGACGGCGTCGTGGGTTAGTACCACGCCCTTTGGTTCGCCACTGCTTCCGCTCGTTGTCATCACCAGGGCATCCCCGGTCTGTAATGGTTGCGGCTCTGCCGCCGTGCAGCGGTGGCGGCCTGTTTCGTCAAGGGCCCAAGCTGGGCGGAGCACCTCTAACTGCCGCTGGCGAGCCGGGGGAGGAAGGCGACGGTCGAGGGGAGCGGCCGCATCGCCGGCATCCCACACAGACTGCAGCGCGCGGACGAAACCTGGGCCGCCAGGGAGGTCGATAGCGACCAGTTGCGCCATGGGCCCAGTTTGGCGCCTGCGCTGGGCAGCACTGCGAGGCGCGCAGCCATCACAAAGTAGCGTCGGCATGTGCAGCGCTCGAGGAGCCCTGTCCGGCACCCGTGGGTGGCTGGTGCGCGCCCGCGGACGTTGCCCGCCTCGGTCGTCCCCGTGGCGGTGGGGACGGGGGCCGCGTACGGCTACGGGGAGGCGGTGTGGTGGCGTGCGGCGCTAGCCGCTGTGGTGGCCTTGGCCCTGCAAGTGGGGGTCAACTATGCCAACGACTACAGCGATGGCGTCAGGGGTACCGACGCGGCACGAGTCGGCCCTGTAAGGCTCGTAGCGTCCGGCCTGGCGCCAGCGGCTGCGGTGAAGCGCGCTGCGGTCGCTTGCTTCGCCGTCGCGGGCTGTGCCGGCTTCGCCCTTGCTGCGAGCGCGCAGTGGTGGCTGCTGGCTGTTGGGGCCGCATGCGTGGCGGCAGCTTGGCTCTACACAGGGGGCCCGAAGCCCTACGGGTACGCAGGCTTGGGGGAGGTGGCGGTGTTTGTGTTCTTCGGGCTGGTCGCCACTGTCGGCACCGCCTACGTCCAGGCTGGGAGGGTTACGTTGCTCATGGTCCTCGCCGCTGTGCCGGTGGGCCTCATGGCTGTTGCACTGCTGGCCGTCAACAACTTGCGTGACCTTACTGGTGATGCCGCTGCGGGTAAGCGCACGCTCGCTGTCAGGATGGGGGACCTCCGGGCGAGGTTGTTCTACGCGTCCTGCGTGCTCGGAGCTGGGGTGCTGGCGGCGCCACTCGCTGCCTGGCGCCCATGGGCGTTGCTAGGCTGCGCTTGTGTTGCCCTGTCGGCGGGGCCGGCCCGAGAGGTGCTCGCTGGTGCCGCGGGCAAGCAGTTGGTGAGCGTCCTGGCTGCGACGGCGCGCGCCCAGCTCGTCCTCGGCTTGTTGCTCGCCGTCGGCCTAGCCGTGTGAGGACCTGCGTCGCGGGTTGTCAGCTGGCAGCGCCCGAACAGAACCGGGAAAGCTCGGCCACGACGAGCTCTGGGTGTTCCAGGTGGCAGGCATGGCCCGAGCCTGGGACCACGACGACCGAGGCGCTGGGCCCTATGGCCTGAGCCATGCGTCCTGCGTGGTTGCGGTAGGCCGTGTCGAGCTCACCGACGATGAGCAGCACAGGGAGGCGGCGCTTGCCGAGCTCGGGGAGCCGGTGCCAGAGGGGCTCCTGGGCGCCTGCGCCGGAGGTGCGCAGGCTCGTTGCAAGCCCAGAAGCAGTGTTCCTCAGGCGCTCGTCCAGGCCAGCGCGCTCAGGTGAGAGGGTTGCAAAGAGGGGTTGGCTCAGCCACTCAGCAAAAAACTCGTGGAGCCTCTCGTCGCCGCCGCTCTCGATGCGTTGTGCTAGCTCCTCGTCGCGCAGGCGCCGGGCGGCTCTTTCCCCTGCTCCGTCGATACCAGCCGAGGTGCTCACCAAGACCAGCTTGCTTACTAGATGGGGGTGGGCAAAGGCCAAGTGGAGCGCTGCGCGCCCACCCATCGAGTAGCCGACCCAGTTCGCACGCTCTGCACCGTTTGAACCGAGCGTCGCCGCCAACAGGTCGGCGGTCTCCCACAGGTCGGCGGCCAAGTGGGAGGCTCCCCCGTGGCCTGGCAGGTCGGGGACGAGCACGGGGAACATTCCGGAGAGGGGCTCCGCAATTGCCCCCCATGAGGCGCTTGTCTGGGTGAAGCCGTGGAGGAGGAGGACGGGCGTAGCAGAAGAGGAGCTCCCATAGATGCGGACCGGTAGGGACCTGGGCGCCTGTTGGGCGTTGGCCGGGCCGCTACCAACGGGCAGTTTCCTCATCGGCCTAGCGGCCAATGGGCGCATGGCAGGCTCATTAGGCGAGTAGCCTTCGCTGGGGCCGTTAGACCTGGCTCCTCCACAGGGTTGGCTCGCCTGCCCGTTTTGCCATTGTTTCGTGATGGACCAAGTTTTCCAGCCTTTCCACCCCGAGGACGTGCAAGCTGCTTTCGCAGCTGTGCTAGTTGACGAGTGGGTGCGCGCTGGGGTGAGCGGTGCCGTCGTATGCCCAGGGTCGCGCTCCACGCCTCTACTGGTGGCCCTCGCGGAGGCCGCCGAGGACGGCTTGCTAGACCTCCACGTACTGCTTGACGAACGAGCTGCCGCCTTTTTCGCGTTAGGCCTCGCCAAGGCCTCTGGGTTGCCGTCTTTGGTGGTGACCACGAGCGGCACGGCGGCTGCAGAGCTGCACGCTGCGGTGATAGAGGCTGACCACGCGTGTATCCCGATGCTGGCGGTGACGGCGGACCGGCCGGCCGAACTGCACGACTGGGGAGCTCCCCAGACCGTACGCCAAGAACAGATGTTTGGAGCGGCTGTGCGGTGGGAGGCGTCCCCAGGGGTGCCTGAGGAAGCTACAGCTTGGGCGTGGCGCTCGCTGGCGTCTCGGGCCGTGTTGGAGGCGGTGGGTGGCAAGCGGGAGCCGGGCCCGGTTCACCTCAACTTGGCGTTCCGGGAGCCGCTAATAGGAAGGGCGAGCGCCTTCCTGGGCTCGCTCGCCTCGCCAAGGGGCGTGGGACCGGGGATGTCGGAGAGGAGACAAGCGGTGGACTTGCAAGAAGTGGCCGAACGTGATGGCACTTGGGGCGCAGGCCCCGACGAGAGGGCCGGTGGCGGACGAACGGCCCAACTTTTGCCTGCGTTGGAGTTGTTGCCAAGCGGTCGGCCAGCTCGCCACCCATGGCACAGGGTGCTTGTGGCTGCCCCGTCCCGGCCGCCAGCTCGAGCAGTCGAGGCTGTGGCAGGTTCGGGTGAACGAGGCTTGGTGGTGGCGGGCGGGGGCGCAGGCGCCGCCAGTGCGGTCCGTGCCCTCTCGGCGGCCACTGGGTGGCCCGTACTAGCCGACCCGATGAGCGGGTGCAGGTGGGAAGGTTCGGTTTGCGCTGCAGACGCCCTGCTGCGCACAGAAGTTCTTCGGCGCTGCCGCCCCGACGTTGTCGTGCGCCTTGGCTCCCCGTGGGCTTCACGGGTACTGAACGAGTGGCTAGCCGGCCTTGATTGCCCGCAGTGGCTGGTGAACCGTTGGGGTAAGTGGTCTGCCCCAGACCGGTTGCCAGGCGAGATGGTGCTGAGCGACCCAGAGGCGTTCTGCCGAGCCGTTGCCGCCGAGGCCGCCTCAAGGCGTGAGCTGCATGGGGCTGAGCGAGCGGGGACAGCCGCATCACGGGCCCCAAGCACTGCCGAGGAGGTGACCGGAGGTGGCGGAGGTGCCCAAGTGCCCTGGTGGCGTGTGTGGGCGGAGGCTGAGGCGGCGGCTCAACAGGCTATCGACGAGGTGCTTTCAGGGGCCGGTAGCGAGCTCACAGGCCCGTTGGTGGCGCGCACCATCACCCGGTGCCTGCCACAAGGAGCCACCGTCATGGTGGCTTCGTCGATGCCGGTGCGGGACCTCGAGTGGTGGGGCCTCCCGAGAGAGGACCTGCGCGTGCTCTGCAACAGGGGGGCAAACGGCATAGACGGCGTACTGTCGAGCGCGCTCGGGGTAGCGGCTGCCGGCAGTGGCCTGCCGGTAGCGCACGAGCCTTGGGTGCCGCCGGCAGGCGAGCGCCGCCGCGACCAGGACATGCCGGCGGCCGGCAACAGGGTTGTCGCTGTGCTCGGGGACCTGGCGTTCGTCTATGACGCTTCTGCACTGTTGTGGTCACAACTGAGAGGCTTTCACCTTGACGTCGTCGTGGTGGACAACTCGGGAGGAGGGATATTCAGTTTCCTGCCGCAGGCCCGCACGCAGCCCCGGGAACGCTTCGAGCGGCTCTGGGGCACGCCTCACGGGCTTGACCTCGTTTCCCTGGCAGAGAGCTATGGCGCGCAGGCCCGGGTGCTGGAGGGCCCAGAAGACCTCGCCGCCGTCCTCTCCACGCCAGCCGGGCGCCCTGGGGTAAGGGTCTGGGTGGCACAAACAACGAGGGAGTCGGAACTTTCGCTCCGAGAGGCTCTTTGGTCAGCTGTACAGACGGAGCTCGCGCGGCTCTCGGGTGCTACTGGCAGTGCCAGCTCTGCCTGACGGCGCCAGCTCTGCCTGACGGCGCCAGCTCTGCCTGACGGCGCCAGCTCTGCCTGACGGCGCCAGCTCTGCCCGGAGCGCCGTGCACGGCCCTTGTCGTAACGGGCAAGCTGAGCCCTGGCGGCAAGCACGGAACTGGTGGACGTGGGAAAGGCGAGGCCACGTCTGTCAGCTTCAGGTACGAAAGTGGCACACTTCCCTGACGAACGTGGTCCATCGGCAGCCAGGTCGACAAGTTTTGTGCACGGGCTTCGTTTGACCGGCTCGTGCAGGGGGCGAGGGGCCTCACGGCCAAGTGAGCCCCCGGCCAAGTGAGCCCCCAGCCAAGTGAGCCCCCAGCCCTCAGCCTCTGGCCGCCTTAGGTCTTAGGGCCGCACGAGGGCGGCCAGCAACGCCTGGAGCTTGAGCTGGGTTTCTGCGAGCTCGGCATCGGGGTCGGAACCGGCGACGATGCCATTGCCGGCGTACAGCAAGGCCCGATCGCCAGCGACGTGGGCACTGCGCAAACCGAGCACCCACTCTCCGTCTCCCGCTGAGTCCACCCACCCGAGCGGGCCGGCGTACCAACCACGGTCGAACCCCTCTGTGGCCCTCTGCCACTCAATGGCTGCTTTTGTAGGGTTGCCCCCGACCGCTGGAGTGGGCTGGAGCAAGGCGGCAAGCTCCAAAGCACTGGGGGGGCACGCCCTTGGCCCGCCGTTCGTACCCGGGCCGGCTGGCGTAGGCATCGTCGACGGCTCTGGGGCTCCCGTCCATGCTGCGCCTGCCGCACCCAGCGCGCTTGGTGAGGCCGGAGCCGGCTCGCCTAAGGCCGCCTCGGCGGGGGCTCCTTCGGGGGCGTCCCGAAGGAGAGTGCCCCTGAGAAGGGTGCCGAGGTGGGAGACGTTGCGTAGCGCCAGGACGGACGGTTGTGAGGGCACGTCGAGCTCGCTGCAGTAGGGGCGAAGCCTCGTGGCGATGGCGTCAACCACCACCCGGTGCTCGTGACGGGCCTTACTCGAACTGAGCAGGGCAGCCACCACAGAGCCATCGGAGAGCTCGTCTCCGCTGCGCGCGACTGTACCGGCGAGGGGGTAGGACATGACCTGGTCTCCTGCCTTACGGACGAGAGTCTCCGGGCTGGCGCCTATAAACCCTTCGAGGTGGAACACCGCGCAGGACGGGTAGAGGTCGACCAGACGGGCCAACGCCTCGTGTAGGACGAACGGGCGGTTGGCCGAGACCTCGACGCAGCGAGCGAGGACGACCTTTGTGAACTTGCCGGCAGAGATCGCCGAGACTGTCCGTTCCACGAGTTGTTTCCAGGCATGGTGGGGCATGCTGGCGGTTAGGGTGAAACTGTCCGGCGAGGCGCCCGTGAGCGTGGCAGGCCCGTGCATGGCGGGTTCGTGCAGGCGCTCCAGCACTGAGCCGATGCTTGGCGCACGCCCCTGCTTTGGCGCCACGACGGTCACCCGCGCGGTGTGGCCGCTGAGGGCAACGAGCACCTCCGGCACTACCAAGTGGCCTGCAGCTTGTGGGTCATAGGGCAGGGCTCCCATGGCGACGGCGCCGACGGGTAGGCCAGTTCCTTGGCGGACGTCGTGTGCGGGCTTGCTCACAGGCGTGGTGGGCTTGGCCTGCCTGATGGCGGAGAGAACTTGGCGCGCCAGCGCCGCACCCGCTGGCCAAGGCGTTGCCAACCGCACCCGGAGGGCCTCACCAACGCCGAGGAGCGTCATTTCTTTGCGCCACAGCAGGCGCCGGCCCGGGGCTCCTCCTGCACGGGCTATGTCCAGGCCTAGTTGCGTGGCTTCGACGTCGAAACTGTGCGCGCACAAGCCTTTTGCGCTACGGAGGGCCTCTGCAGGGACCGAGGTGTGGCCGTTGGCCGGCATGGGCGCCGCGAAAGTGGTCATGGGCGTCGGTCAAGCGACCGCGTCGCCACGTAAAGATGGCTCACGCCAGCTGTCAGGAGGTGGTGCTCTATGGCCACAAAGCCCTTGGACCCCAACAGTTCGGCCATCTGTTGGGGTTGGGGCAGGTAGCTCAGGCTGCGGGGCAGGTACTTGTAGGCAGCTGCGTCGGACAGGAGGGACCCGAGCCACACGACCGCGTGATTGGTCCATAGTCGGTGAACGCTGCGTAGCAGTGGTGCCTCTGGTTCGCCGAGGTCCAAGAGGGCGACGCGCCCTCCTGGTCGGACGACGCGGGCGAGCTCGGAGAACATCGCTTCGAGGTCCGTGACGTTGCGGAGCGCAAAGCCGCTCACTGCCCCGTCGAAGGAACCGTCCCGCACGGGGTTGGCGAGCGCGTCGGCGAGCATGAGCGCACGAGGCTCTCGGGTGCTGGCCCGGGCACGCGCCAGCATGCCCCGAGACAGGTCAAGGCCGGCAGCGCGGAAGCCTTGACGCTCGAGTTCAGCACATAGGCCGCCGGTCCCGCAGGCGACGTCCAGCACGAGGGAACCTGGGGCGAGCTCGAGGGCCTCCACGCAACGTCGCCGCCACCCGCGGTCCAAGCCGACCGACAAGATGGTGTTGAGCACGTCGTAGCGGCCCGCGATGTTGTCGAACATTTGGCGTACGTACAGGCGCTTTTCGGCACCTTGCGGGAGCACTGCCAAGCCTCAACCCTGCCCGTGGAGCTGGGCACTCAGCTCGGCTTGAGCCTTGCCAGGACGCGGCGGGAGAGCTGGCTGGCGCTGGGGGTGCTGGGAAGCGCCCGTTGGCCCGGCTAGCCGAGGAGCATAGGAGGCCGAGGGCTCGTCCAGGGCCCCTACTGGCCGGGCGGGCCCGGGCGGGGCGAAAGCGGCCCGGGCGGGACGGGGCGAGGCGGGCCCGGGCGGGGCGAATGCGGGTGGCGTCACTGCGAGAACCTTATGGGCCTTGGGGAGGTTGCCGGCGGAGCCACGCCAAGTGCTCGCGGTCAACCCAAACCGCTCTAGTTTTGCTGTCCCACTAGCATGCACCTCTAGTGTTCGATGCCCTGTCCGAGCGCCTCGAAGGCGTCCTGACGCGGCTTCGAGGCAAGGGCCGCCTATCGGCGCAAGACGTTGACGAGGCGCTGCGCGAGATCCGCCTCGCCCTGCTTCAAGCTGACGTCAACCTCCTCGTCGTGCGGGGGATCGTTGCAAGGCTGCGCGAGCAACTGGTCGGCACCGACCTCGCCCGTAGCTTGACGCCAGGCCAACAGGTAGTCAAGGCGGTCCATGACGAGCTCGTGCGGGTGCTCGGGGGGGACGCGTTGAAGGTCACCTACGCCTCGCGCCCTCCAACTGTGGTGCTGCTCGCCGGCTTGCAGGGCGCAGGCAAGACGACAGTTGCCGCCAAGCTGGCTCGCTGGTTCAAGCAGCAAGGCCGTAACCCGTTGCTCGTGGGAGCCGACCTTCAGCGCCCTGCGGCCGTGGAGCAGCTGAGGGTGCTCGGGGCGCAGATCCGCGTCCCGGTGTTCTCGGAGCCCACGGGCCCTGTGAGCGTGGCGGAGCAGGGAGTCGCCGAAGCTCGGCGGGTAGGACGAGACGTGGTGATCGTGGACACCGCTGGGCGCCTGTCTGTCGATGCCGAGATGATGGCACAGGTCCGTCAAATCTCGCTTGCTGTCCAGCCTCACTACACGTTCCTTGTGATCGACTCCATGACGGGCCAAGACGCTGTGGCGACGGCTGAGGCGTTCCACAAGGCACTCGAGCTTGACGGCGTGGTCCTCACCAAGGTGGACGGCGATGCCCGCGGCGGTGCCGCCTTGTCGGTGAAAGAGGTAGTGGGCAGGCCTATCGCGTTCGCCTCGACCGGGGAGAAGCTCGAGGACTTCGAGCTGTTCCACCCCGACCGTATGGCGGGCCGGATCCTGGGCATGGGTGACGTCCTCACCCTCATAGACAGGGCCGAACAGGCGATCGAGAAACAGGAGGCCGAACGGGCGGCCGCCAAGCTCTTGGAGGGCCGGTTCGGTTTGGACGACTTCTTGGAGCAGCTACAGGCCGTGAAGAAGATGGGGCCTCTCTCAGGCCTGATCGGGATGCTCCCCGGCGTGCCGAAAGAGCTGAAAGCCGCTCAGATCGACGACGGGGCCATGAAGCCAGTGGAGGCGATCATCCGTTCGATGACGCCGGAGGAGCGTTCCAACCCCTCGATAATCAACGGCTCCCGCCGGTCGCGCATAGCCGCTGGATCTGGCACCTCTGTCCAGGAGGTCAACGACCTTCTCGAGCGTTTCAAGCAGGCGCAAGCCATGATGCGCCAGATGCCCATGCTCGCCGGCTTGAGCGTGCGCGGTGCCAAGGGCCCCCAGAAAAAGGCAGCCGCCAAACGCAAAAAGCGCAGATGAGCGTCCGGGCTGCCGCCCGCGCCGCCGGAGCTGGCCCCTTGGGCCCTATATTTGTTGCGCCCAAGACGAGGAGAACGCATACATGGCAGTGAAGCTACGGCTAATGCGGATGGGGAAGACCAAGCAGCCGACCTACCGGCTTGTCGCGGCTGACAGCCGTGCGCCGCGTGACGGCAGGTTCATCGAAGTCGTCGGCACCTACGCCCCCAGGGAGGCCGACCATCACAAGGTGACGCTCAAAGCCGAACGAGTTGCGCGCTGGCTCTCCGAGGGCGCCCAGCCCACCGACCGTGTACGGCGCATCTTGGAGGCCGAGGGCCTCCTCGGTAGGCCGGAGGTGGCTCGGGAAGCCAGTGGGAGCCTCGCCTCGGGGACAGCCGCCGAGGTCGGGGCGAGCGGCTAGCGCAGTGAGCGACCCCTACAACCGCGTGCCGGCGGCCACTGCGAGGGCAGTGCTCGAGTACCTGGCCCGCCAGCTGGTCGACGACCCAGACGCCGTGTCAGTGTCAGGGTCAGGCCAAGATGGCAGGGCTGTGCGGCTGCAGCTCGTCGTGGCTCCGCAGGACGTAGGCAGGGTGATCGGGCGGCGCGGGCGGACAGCTCAGGCTATCCGGGCGCTTACAAGAGCCGCAGCGACCAGGGACGGCGAAGAGGTCTTTGTAGACATCGCGGACTGACCGGCGCGGCGGTGCTGCTGGAGGTAGGCCAGGTAGTCCGAGCCCACGGGTTGCGCGGTGAGGTGGTGGTGCGCCTCACCACCAACCGCAACGAACGCATGTCCCCTGGCAGCGTCCTTCGTTCTGGCGAGCGCAAGCTGGTCGTGAGCGCAGCCCGCCAACTTCCCAAGGGGGAAGACCGCTCCAGTTATTGGCTGGCCAGCTTTGTGGGCGTAGCAGACCGGGCGAGCGCGGAGGCACTCGCGGGAGCCTTGTTGGAAGCTGAAGCAGTGCGCTCACAGGAAGGGCTGTGGGTGCATGAGCTGATTGGTTCTGAGGTGGTCGGGGCCACGGGCGTGCCACATGGGAGGGTCGAGGCTGTGGAGGCAAACCCCGCGAGCGATTTGTTGGTACTTGACACCGGTGCCCTCGTCCCGTTGCGCTTCGTCGTGAGGGCAGAGCCAGGACTGGTCGTGGTTGACGCGCCCGAAGGCCTTTTCGAGCTGTGAAGGTCGAGATCTTCACAATCTTCCCCGACATGGTGGCCCACTGGCTCGGGGCAAGCCTCATCGGCAAGGCCTGGCGCACCGGGGCCCTGTCTATAGAGGTCCACGACCTTCGTGCCGGCGCCAAGGATGCCCGCCGCAGCGTCGACGACGCACCCTTCGGTGGCGGGCCTGGCATGGTGCTCGCCCCCGAGCCGTTGTTCAACGTTGTCGAGGCCGTGCAGCCGGTGCGGCCGCTGTACCTTCTAGGCCCCGGAGGGCGGCGCTTCGACCAGGCCATGGCACGTTCGCTGGCGTCTTCTGAGGGCTTTTCGCTGTTGTGCGGGCGCTACGAGGGTGTGGACGAGCGGGTGAGCGAGCACCTGGTGGACGGGGAGCTGTCCATAGGGGACTACGTGCTGGCTGGGGGGGAGGCGGCAGCTGTAGTGGTGGTGGAGGCTGTGGCTCGCCTCGTACCAGGTGTGATGGGCAACCCTGGTTCGGCGGAGGACGAGAGTTTCACGTCTGGGCTGCTCGAGTACCCTCAGTACACGAGGCCGGCCGTGTTCCGGGGATGGGCCGTGCCGGACGTGCTTTTGTCGGGCGACCACGGGCGAGTCGCGCGGTGGAGGAGGGCTGCTGCCCTCGCCCGGACGTTGCAGCGCCGCCCGGACCTCGTTGCTGCCGAGGGCGGCCTTTCTGCTGAAGACGAGTCCGTGCTCGCAGACTTTGGCTTCGATCAGCTATCCTCTAAAGCCCATGGGCCCGACTGACCTGGTAGATGCCGACAGCCTGCGTAACGATATACCTGATTTCGGCCCCGGCGACACTGTGAAGGTGAACGTGAGGGTGGTCGAGGGCAACCGTGAGCGAGTGCAGGCGTTCCAAGGGGCAGTCATCGCACGGCGTGGGTCGGGCGTGCGTGAGAGCTTCACTGTCCGCAAGGTGAGCTCTGGTGTAGGGGTCGAGCGGACCTGGCCGCTGCACTCCCCGGCCATTGCCGGGATAGAGGTGCTCACCCGCGGGGACGTCCGAAGGGCGAAGCTCTACTACCTGCGTCAGCGGACGGGCAAGGCGGCCAAGATCAAAGAGAAGCGCTAGCGCCCGCTGGGCCTCGCCGAGGGCCCTGGGCCAGTGAGCTTGCTGGGCCCCGTCTTGCGGGTAGCGAAAACGGAGGCGTGGCTTTGAGCGGGTACCGGTTCGGGCACGTTGAGCCGCGGGGGCGGCCGTCGCGCCCGTTGCGACCGGGCCTGCGCCACCACGTTGGAGCGCCCCACGCCGTAGCATGGTCCAAGTAGCGCAGACCCAGGGAGGGACAGATGAGCGCGGAGGACCTCGAACGTTACGAGACGGAGATCGAGCTGGGGCTCTTGCAGGAGTACCGTGCCGTCCTCCCTCTGTTCCGCTACGTAGTCGAGACTGAACGGCGTTTCTACTTGGCGAACAAGGTAGAGATGGAGGCCCATGGCGAGGGCCCACGTGCGTATTTCGAGGTGAAGCTCTCGGACTCGTGGGTGTGGGACATGTACCGCCCGGCGCGCTTTGTCTCCAACGTGCGGGTGGTCACATTCAAGGACGTCAACATAGAGGAGCTGCCTGAGAAGGAGCTCTAAGCTCTACCCGCAGGGGCGCCTTGGCTTCGGACGAGGCCGAGGCGGGCCGAGGCAGCGCCCTTGGCGATGAGCGTCGTAGCGTCGTGTGAGCCTGTCCCGTGTGGGAGCTGACAAGTTGGCTGCGAACCGCCGGCGGGCCCTCGGCCGTTATGGCGAAGAACTGGCCGCTCGCTGGTACGAGCGTCACGGCTATGAGGTTGTCGCCCGCAACTGGTCGTGCCGGGTGGGCGAGCTGGACATCGTGGCACGTAGGGGCGACGAGTACGTCTTCTGCGAGGTGAAGACGCGCTCGACGGCCACTTTCGGCCTGCCGGCCGAGTCGGTCAGTTGTGCCAAACGAGCTCGGCTACGCCGGCTCGCTGCGATTTGGCTCTCCAAGGAGCTAACCGGTCCCTCGCCTGGGCAGCGTCGCCGGGCTCGCTTTGACGTTGCGTGCGTGCTCGCGGGGCGGCTCGAGGTCATCGAAGAGGCCTTCTAAAAGCGCTGGGCACGCCGGCCGGCACCAGTGCACGCAGCCTCGGGCACTCAAACCAGCTTGGCAGGCCGAAGTGGCTGTGCGGGCTGATGGTTGGTTTCGCCAAGTGGCATTTCGGCTTGTGGCCCCGGGCGGGTCACCGTACTTGGGTGGGCTCTCATCTAGGTCTAGGACTTGGGTTGGGCTCTCATCTACCTGGGTGCCTACGGTCCCTCATGACCCAGCACGGCGTGTGCCAGTGCCTTCGCAGGTCCGGGGCTTCGAGCGGGACGACGACGACGTGGCCCACACCTGGGAGGATCTGCTGCTGACAGCCAGGGCAGGTGTAGGTCTTGCGAGCTTGGGGCGGGTGTACGCGGCCCACGATGACGCCATCTGGGGTGCCCGCGGAGAGGTCAACCAGGTCTTGTAGGGCAGCGAGCGCCGTGCGCGGGCTCCGTTCGTCGGAGCTGCTGTGGCGCTCGGCACCCGGCCGACGCGTACGGTAGTTAGCTGACCGTTGACGGCGCCGGCGACCATGGCGAGGCACCGCGCCAAAGTACCCACGGGCGACTACTGCAAGAAGTGCCTAGGACGACGTAGGCCACTGCCCCTCGTTGGTGCTGGCAGCCGGGGTGTCGCAGGCGCCTGGTACCGTTCGCTCGCTGGCCGTCGGCGGCCGGTCCTTGGGGCCTCAGGTGGCCTCCTTCGTGCGAAAAGTGCAGCTTGCCAGGTCGAGAGGGGGTCAAATGTTGGCCATGGTGTCCTCGGCTAGTTTGACCGGTGCCGAGGGGCGGCCAGTGGTTGTCGAGGTCCACAGCGCTGGCGGGTTCCCAAGCTTCAGCATCGTTGGCCTACCCGACGCCTCCTGTCGAGAGGCCAGGGACAGGGCCCGGGCAGCGATCGTGTCCAGCGGGTTCAGGTGGCCACAACAGCGGGTCACCGTAAACCTAGCGCCTTCTGGGCTCCGCAAGGCGGGTTCGGGGCTCGACCTCGCCATTGCGCTCGGGGTCCTGGCTTCGTCCGGGCAAGTCCGGGCTGAGGACCTGAGCGGTACAGCGTTCATCGCCGAGCTGGGCCTCGACGGGTCGTTGCGCAAGGTACCGGGTGTCCTACCGCTGATAGGGGCACTGAGCTGTGCCGGGCGTCGGCGGGGCGCCTCGGTAGGCGGCAGCTTTGCCGCAGGGGCCGCGGGGCCTTGTGGGCAGGTCTTGCGTGTCGTAGTGCCACCGGCATGCGCCCATGAGGCGGGTTTGCTTGGCTCTGTGGAAGTGCAGGCGGTGGCGAGCTTGCGGGAGCTCGTTGAGGTCCTCGCCGGCCGGCAGCCGTGGCCAGCGCTGCCGCCAGCACCCGCTCCGCCAGCGGGGCCGCAAGAGCCCGACCTGGCCGATGTGCGGGGCCAGGCGTTCGGCCGCCACGCCCTCGAGGTTGCCGCAGCTGGGGGCCATCACCTGCTTATGGTGGGCCCGGCAGGTGCCGGCAAGACCATGCTTGCCACCCGGCTTGTTGGGCTCCTGCCTGACCTGTCAGCGGAGGAGGCCCTCGAGGTGGCGATGGTCCACTCGGCCGCGGGCATCGACCTGACGGCGCAGGGCTTGTCGCGGAGGCCACCGTTCCGGGCCCCTCACCACAGTGCTTCAGCTACCTCTCTCGTAGGCGGAGGAGGAGCGCGTCTTAGGCCAGGCGAAGTCAGCTGTGCTCACCTCGGCGTGCTCTTCTTGGACGAGCTAGCAGAGTTCTCGGGCGCGGTGCTCGACAACCTGCGCCAGCCGCTCGAAGAAGGCAGGGCAGTCGTCTGCCGAGCCAGCGCGACCGTCGAGTTCCCAGCTCGGTTCCTGCTGGTCGCCGCCATGAACGCCTGTCGTTGCGGGGCTGACGGCTCGCCCGGCTCGTGCCGGTGCCCGCCGGCAGAGCGGGCTCGGTACCTAGGGCGCGTCTCGGGGCCTCTGCTGGACCGCTTCGACCTCAGGGTGCGCGTGCGGCGCCCTGAGGCGGCGGGCCTACTCGGGCTGGGTGCCGACGGCTCGAACGCTGGCCGGACGGGCGAGGAAGCCGAACCAAGCTTCGTTGTGGCGGCTCGCGTGAGGCAAGCTCGCGAGCGAGCCCGCGACCGTGGGGTGAGGGCTAACGCGGAGCTGGCGCCTAGTGCCCTCTCGGAGTTCGCGCCCCTCTCTGCTGGTGCGAAGAGGCTGTTGGAGCGGCGGCTCAGCGAAGGCCGTCTGTCTGCTCGAGGGGTGGACAAGCTGAGGCGCGTTGGCCTAACCCTGGCCGACCTTGCCGGCGAGGAAGGCCCCTTGACGGACGAGCACCTCCAAATGGCTCTTTTGCTACGAGAACCTTGCCTCTTTCGCGAGTGGCGCGCTCAAGACGGCAACTGGGGCGCACATCCCTACGGGGCCCCGGAGGCCAACTCTGGGGTGCGTGCCTGATGGGCGGCACGGGCACGGCTCGCTTGCCGCAGGAGGCGTACGCTATGGCGCTCGCGAGCCTGCCTGGTACGGGGCCTGGATGGCTTGCTGACCTGTTGGGCCGTCACGCCCCAGAGGAAGCTTGGGACCAGGTGCTTGCTGGCGCGGCCGCTCCTGCGCGCACAGGCTGGGCTGGGAGCCGGGTGGTGCAAGGGAGCATGAGCCCTGCGGGCCGGCGCGGTGCCCACGAGCGCTTCGTACAGCTAGCGAGGACGTTCGACGTGCGGGCGGCCTGGGACTATTGCCTCAAGATGGGGCTGAAAGTGGCTTGGCCCGGCTCTGCAGGCTACCCGACGTCGCTGGAGCGAGGCCCCGGGCGGCCAGGCGTACTGTTTTGGGTGGGGGACATCTCCTGGGTAGAGCGCTGTCCTGTGGTGGCTGTGGTAGGGACGCGACGCTGCACACCGGAGGGGGCGCAGACCGCTTATGAGATGGCAAGGGAGCTGGCCTCAGCCGGCGTCTGCGTGGTGTCCGGCCTGGCGCTCGGCATAGATGGTGCTGCTCACGCCGGCGCGCTTGCCGGGATGGAGGAGGCACGTGAGCGGGGTGGCGCAGCCACCGTTGGTGTGGCTGCGAGCGGGGCAGACGTGGTCTACCCGCGCCAGCATGCAGCCTTGTGGCGGAGGCTGGCCGGGACGGGAGCGGTCATGTCCGAAACGCCGCCCCGTAGGCCAGCGCAACCTTGGAGGTTCCCGGCTCGTAACCGCGTGGTGGCCGGGTTGTCCCAGATGGTCGTGGTGGTGGAGTGCCACCTGTCGGGCGGCTCCTGGCACACCGTGGACGCAGCGCTGCGGTGGGGAGTAGAAGTGGGGGCGGTGCCCGGGCCAGTGCGTTCGCCGGCGAGCGACGGCACCAACATGATGATCCGCGATGGCGCGACGCCTGTACGTTCAGCTCGTGATGTGCTGGACAGCCTTGGCTCGTTCGCTGGCACTCCGGTGCCAGGGCAGCGAAGGGCAGCCGTGACGGCCCCGGCCCGTGCTCCAACAGCGCCCGTCCCGCGCGTTTGTAGTAGTCGAGGTGGGACTGCCTCGGGGGATGGTGCTGTCGCTAGCGCCCAGTCGAAGGTACGCCAGGTACCTGACGGCGCCTTCAGCGCCGTGGACCTGAGCCCGGTCGAGCACAAGGTGCTGGCTGCCATCGGTTGGCGGGCCGTTTGCTTGGAGGACGCTGTGGAGTCGAGCGGCCTGCCCGTCCGTGCGGTTGCGCTCGCGCTTGCGAGGTTGGAGGAGGCGGGGGCGCTTTGCAGCGAAGGTGGCTGGTGGTGGCGGGTGGGCCGAGCACACTGAGGGCGGCCTTAGGTGCTCCCCAGCCAATCTTGGTTGCTGAGAGGCTTGCCTGTGGCTTGGTGTGCTACCGGCCCGGGCTGGTTGTGGCTGGGGCACGAGGTGCGCTTTAGGTGATCGGCAAGGGGGACGAGGGCGGGCCAACGAGCAACCAAGTTTTGAGCAAGGACGCGAGCCTCTCTGGGTAAACGGTCTCGCTGGTGTTGGCGAGCGAGTCGAGCGGCCACCAGCGAGCCCCCGTCACCATGCGACTTTCAGCTTGGGTGAGGGCTTTGGCAACAGGCTCGAAGCGGGGAGTGAACGCGACGTAGATCAGTTCTTGCTGCTCCCAGCGTTTGCCGTCGAAGACGAAGCTTGCACGGCGGGACCACACAGGTGGCCCCAACGTGACGGCACGGGCGCCAACCTCTTCGTAAATTTCACGTTCGAGCGCTTGTTCAGGCGTTTCGCCTGGTGCGAGGCCACCCCCCGGGAGCATCCAGAACGGGGGGTACACGTCCAGGGAAGTGGTGTATGGGTCCCCCCCGCCGCAGCGGAGGGGCGAGCCCCGAAGCTGCGGCGGTCGCCGGCTGCGGGGGGGGCCGGCATCGGGGATCCACCACGAAAGACGGCCACTGCGTGATCCTTTCGAAAAGGCCAGAACCGATCGAAAGGAGAACACGACAGTGGCCGTCGTCAAGAGTATGGACCTCGTCGAGGCCGT
>Ga0209061_1000171_pt1 | contig 212870 bp, 202 predicted proteins | sample Coa_R1_10_FD_187157 | JGI IMG/M metagenome (GOLD analysis project Ga0209061, IMG submission 187157) | Surface soil microbial communities from Centralia Pennsylvania, which are recovering from an underground coalmine fire - Coalmine... | ecosystem: Environmental > Terrestrial > Soil >... | reverse complement strand
CGGGTGACCAAGGGCGCGGGCTCCAAGGCCGCGGCACTGGCGATGGCCTACAAGCTGCTCGTCACCGCCCAGGAGCGCTGGCGGCGGTTCAACGGCCACGAGCTGATCAGCGAAGTACTCGACGGCGTGAAGTTCAAGGACGGAGTGAAGGTCACCGACGACGACGCCACGACGCAGGACGAGAAGGTCGCCGCCTGACAATTCTCATGCGATCGATCCACAACTCTTGACAATTGCTCTGGTGCAGACATGGGGCGGCGCAGAGAGCGCTGTCCCACCAAATCCACAGGCTTGAAGAAGTGCGAGGAGAGCGCCACAATTGTGGCCTGACTTCTGCGCCCCTACGCGCTGTTCGTGACCACCTCTCCGAGATCGTCGACCGGGTCGAGTGCGAGCACGATCGGGTCGTGATCACCCGGAACGGTCGCGAGGCCGCAGTCCTTGTCAGCGCTGCTGACCTGGCCGAACTCGAGGAGACGCTGTCGGTGCTGAGCGACCCCGAAGCATTGGCCGACATCCGTGAAGCGGACGCCGCTTACGCCCGCGGTGAGGTGATCCGCGGCGTCGACGCGGTCCGCGCGCTTCGCGGGTGAGCAGCGAAGGCGACTACGAGCTTGTCGTCACGCCATCAGCCGCGCGGGCGATCTCGGAGCAGCTACCCGAGCCTCACTGCACTCGCTTCGCGCGGGATCCGCGACCAGGCCTCACGCTTGGGGTTCAGGCTGGGACACCGGCTGAACCTGGGCGATCTTCCGCCGCTGCCTGTCCAAGGTGAGTAGCGTCGAATCGGTCGTGATCGCGGTCGCGAGCGACATCGCGTCCGGGAGTCGCAGCGAGCGATGCTCGGCACAGAGCGCTGCGGCCCGGCGAGCGATCGTGCGATCGATTGGGATGACCCTGATGCCGGCCGAGTCGAGGAACTCATCGACGGTCGCGTCGGTCCCGTTCTGCAGCGGGCGCACGATCGTTTCGGCGTCGACGCTTGCGCCCACGAGCAGCTCGTCGCCGGCAGCTAATCGCGCCCGCAGCTCCGTGACTGCTTGGGCATGCTGATCGTCCGCGGGATCCAGGAACGCGATCACGATGTCCGCGTCCAGCGCTACGCGCGCCACTCGTCACGCAGTCGGTCGAGGTAACCGGGCGAATACGTGCCGGCCGGAAGACTGCCCGCAAACCGATCGATCACGTCCTCAGCACGCTCGACCTCGATCCGGCCGCGGCCGACCGCCCGGATCACGACCTCGTCGCCAGCGGCCAGGCCGGCATCCTTGAGCACGCCCACGGGAAGCGTGACCTGGTGCTTTCTGGAAACTCTGCTCATCGCTTTACAATTCTAGCAATACGTAAAGCAGCCTCTTCTCCGAGCCGGGCGATCGCCACCGCTTCGAGCTGCACAGCAACGCGAGGGTGAACTTCATGCAGAAGCTCAGCCGGCCTGCTTGAGCTCAAAGCGCCAGGAGCGACGGCGGCAGCGTCCTGAACGTCAAACTCGATGCTGACCTGCGGGACGAGCCGCTGCGCCGGTCATCGGTCGGTTCCAAAACACGCCCGCGCGGCCTGGGAGAGCGGCCAGATCCCGAACGACTTGCAGCCCGCGATCTGCTCGCTGTGCTGGTAGCCGTCATCCTCACCTTGCAGCGGCAGGCTGAGCGCCTCGACATACAGCTTGCGGCTGCTGGACGGATCGGGCGCGATCATCGCCACCGTGGCGAGGAATTTCAAGTTTCACGTCCCCTCCATCAGGCTGGTCTGGATCTCACGGACGATTCTGCCGACGGCGCTTGATGAGAGAAGGCCCGGCCCGAGGGACCGGAGCGATTCTCACCGACGGGCGGAAGCTGTCGCAGGGCGGCTCTTGCCGTGCCGGTCATATGGGCAAGCCGCCAGCGGATCTCCTGGTTGGCAGCCTCCGGTCGGTCCGGGGGCGGCTGAACCGGCGGCGAGGGCGGCGTACGCTGCCGCGCCCAAAGCGTGGGCGCCCATATGGGGAATCGCCGCGGCCTGCCCGGCGGCCCGGGCGGCGGCCTCTGCCGCAGGCGTCCTGACGTCACGAGCGGCGCCGCCCGCGGCGAAGCGGCGGCGGATCTCACCCACCACGCCCAGCTCTCCACGAGCGAACGCGCGGGTCCGGGCGATCGCATTACGGGGGCGAGGATCCTCTGGAGCGTCCATCTCAAAAGAATTCCAGCACCCGCTCAGCGCAATCCGCTGGCCAGGCCGATGACACAACCCACGGTTCCTACAGGAGACCCGTCATTGGGGTCGGCCAGGTCCGCAATTCAAATCCGGACGCCCCGATCCAAGAACTGGCAGATGGCGCGGGGCCGAAGCGGCCCTGGTCACCTCTCTCAGCGCAGTGCGGACCCCCTCCGGCTCGTTGGGACCCTCGCTCATCAGGGGATTGGACGGCGCGCGTCCGATGTGTCGTCAAGCGAGCTCGCCAGCGCCTCTGGCGCGCATCCGAAATCCTGGCTAGACTAACGAACTCGCATGGATCGACGTCTGGGCTGGTGGGTTGGCGGGGGTGTCGCCCTAGCTCTGCTGCTGCTGCAGCTCGGTGAGGTGACCGTCTCAGACGGCGCCGACATGCTCGCGGTTAGCCACGCGCTCCTTCACCACTTCTCACTCGCCGTTCCTGCGGGGTACGGGGTGCTGGGACGCAACGGCCATTATTTCGCCAAATACGGGATCGGCCTCAGCATCGCTGCCCTTCCGTTTGTCGCTCTCGGTGACTTGGCCGCGGTTGTGCTGGGTCATCAGGCACAAGCGGAGAGCTTCGGCGCATCCAGCCTGATGCCACTCGTGATGGGTTTGCTCGCAGTGACGCTGTGGCATATCGCCTGCAAGCTGGGCGCAAGTGCGCGATGGGCAGCCGTCGTCGCCGTTGGGGCGGTGGCTGGTACGTACGCGCTGCCGTACGGCAAAGACTTCTTCAGTGAGCCCCTCACAGCTCTCGGCATTGCCATCGCTATTGATCGACTTCTTGCCAGGCGATACGCCGTAGCAGGGCTTGGTCTTGGTTTGGCTGTCGTGACTCGCCCGGAGGCGGTTGTACTTGTGGTGCTGATGCCGGCCGTTGTGTGGCGCTTCCGAGACTTTCAAGGGGCGGTGAGGTTCGGGCTTGTCGCCGCCGCTGGCGGTCTCGTCGATGCCGGATACAACTTGCTGCGCTTCGGGAGTGTGCTGAAGTCCGGCTACGGCCGAGAGGGATTCTCGACACCGTTCTTTCATGGGGCGGCAGGTCTTCTGTTCGGTACTAACAAGAGCCTATTTCTGTTCGCACCTGTCGTCATTGTTTTGCTGTTCAGCCTTCGGCGGATGGCGCGGAGCGAAGGGTTTTACACGGCACTCGCGCTGACCAATTTCCTCGCCTTCTTCGTCCTGAGCGCTCTGTGGGACTCCTGGCAAGGAGGCTGGTCATGGGGCCCGAGGCTGATACTGCCAGGCGTGCTCTGCGCAATGCCTCTGCTTGCGCGAGCGGGTCGCATCGAGCGACGAGCGGCCTTCGCTCTCTTGCTCATCGGCTTTGTGGTATCCGCCTCGACCTTGCTGGTACCTACGGAGGCGCAGGAGCTGGATCATCCGAATCCCACCAACGGTCCATCGATCATCCGTCAGTACAGTCTGATTCCCTCGGTCGTGAGGTACTCGGTGCTTCATCTGAGGGCGGCGCATATCCCAGGCGCCAGCCGCAGATACCTAGCTCTATGGCAGGTGAACCTCGGCCGTGAGCTAGGCACAAAGGGTTTGCTGATGGGGCTTGTCGGATCCGTCATCCTGCTCGCTGCGCTGATGATCGTGGTCGGACGAGCGTGGCACCTGTTGCAGACCGCAGCGCCGATGTGGCGCGAGCCCGAACCCGAGCGGCCGGATCAAGTACCGGCCACCGCTTAGCATTCGGAGGCGGCTGAAGATAGCGAACCGGGGGCAGCAGCGGCATCATCGTCCGCAGGGGTACCGGCCCGGTTCCTGCGGCTAGTATCTCCGCCCGTGGTGCTGGCGGAGATGGCCTACGCCGGTGCGCATGACCCACTGAGCGCACGGAACGCTCCCAGTCGAGGAACAAAGGCGTTCTTTGGCGCGCGGTCGACCGGCTCGATCCGAGGGCGACCAGGTGCCTCATTCTCTTTCTCGGCAAGGGCGCCGCTGCCGCACAGGCCTTGTGGCTGGTGTGGCTCTTGATTGGCCCATGAAGAGCGCTTTTTTGGTATCGCCGACCGGGGCCCCCGGAGGGGCGGAGCGGGCTCTGCTGGCCCTGGCGCGCCACTTGCCCGATCACGGCTGGACACCCCGGATCATCTTGCTGCAGCGTGGTCCATTCGAGGAGTGGCTGAGTGCCGCCGGCTGCGGCTTCGAGGTTCTCCTGATGACGCGAACCAGGCACATGCATCGCACCGCTGTGGTCGTGGAAAAACTCCGGCGCGCCATGAGGGGCGGCTCGGTGGTCGTGGCCAACCAGTCCAAGGGTCAGGCCATAGCCGGTGCGGCCGCTGCGTTGAGCCGGACGCCTTGTGTCTGGTGGCAGCATGGCATCCCGTCTCGGAACGCGATCGAGTTGACCGCGACCCTATGGCCTTCTGCCGCGGTGGTCTGCTCGACCCGGGAGGCGGCGGCGGCCCAGAAGACGCTGACCCCGAAACGGCGGGTTGAGGTGATCACCCCGGGAGTTGACGTGGACAGGTTGAGGTCCCGGAGGGGGAGCGGGGCAGAAGTCAAGAAGCGACTGGGCTGGTCGGGCCCGGTGGTCGGGATGGTGGCTCGGCTCCAGCCCTGGAAGGGCCAACAGCTCTTCCTCCAGGCGGCGTCGATCGTCGCCAAGAGCCGTCCCGACGTTCAGTTCGCGATTGTCGGCGGGGCTGTACTGGGCTGGGAGGCCGATTACCCGGAGCAACTTCGCCGTCAGGCCGCCGAGCTGGGACTATCGGCGAGAGTCTGCTTCGCCGGGCATCAGGAGGATCCGTACCCGTGGGCGGACGCCTTCGACGTGGCCGTGACCGCGTCCGTCGGCGAGCCCTTCGGACTGGTCACCGTCGAAGCGATGGCCTTGGCCAAACCCGTCGTGGGCGTCGACTCCGCGGGCACCGCGGAGATCATCGAGGATGGTGTCTCCGGCCTCCTCGTTCCCCCCGCGGATCCCGACGCCATGGCGGCGGCCATCCTTGCCCTTCTAGGCGATCCCGCCCTCCGAACAAGGATCGCCGCTGGAGCGGCGGCGAGAGCCGAGCGCTTCTCACATGTGGAGATGACCCGCCGCTTCGCGGCTCTTCTCGACGAGGTGCGCAGGTGCAGGTGATGTCCTCTCCTCCCTCGTCGTCCACCCGACGACTGCTCGCGGTAAGCCATCCAGCCGTGCTCACCGTGAACCAGGAGCAGTACGCAGGACTGCAGGATCTCGGCTGGCGGGTGCACCTGGTGGTTCCCTCCCGCTGGCGCCACGAATACCAGTCGCGCCCTTTCGCCGCCGCCCGGGATCCCCGGCTCGGTTCAGCTGTCCATCCTCACCCGGTGCTCTTGGCCGGCCGCCCACAGCGGCACTTCTACCTCGCCCGCCCGGCTGCCGTCATGCGTCGCACGGATCCCGATGTCGTCTTCGTGGAACAGGAGCCTTTTTCGGTGGCCGGCTTCCAGTGGGCGCGCGCGGCCTGGCGGTCGGGCATCCCCTTCGGTCTGCAGGCGGCTGAGAACCTCGATAGGGCGATGCCTGCCGTCGCGGTCAGGATGCGGGCCTGGACCCTGCGCCGAGCGGCCTTCGTCGCGGCCCGCTCACCGGCTGCCGCAAGCCTGGTGCGTCGATGGGGAGCTGTCGGGCGGGTCGAGGTGGTGCCGCATCCGGTTCCCGCCTGGACCCCCCGGGCTCGCCGCCAGCCCGGCGATGGGGTCTTCACCGTCGGCTACGCCGGTCGGCTGGTGGACGAGAAGGGGATCGACGACCTGCTCGAGGCACTTCGGATGATGAGCCAGCCGGCCCGGCTTCTCGCCGTCGGCAACGGCCCGTTGCTGGGTCAGGTCCAGGCGTTTCCGAGGGCGGAGGTGTGGACCTCCTGCCCGCACGAGCGGATGGCCGACGCCTACGGCCGCATGGACGTCCTGGTGCTGCCGTCGAGGCGGACGCCGAGGTGGGAGGAGCAGTTCGGCCGCGTGCTCGTCGAGGCCCTGCTGTGCGGCGTGCCGGTGATCGGCGCCCGCACGGGCGAGATCCCATGGGTGGTCAAGACCACCGGCGGGGGATGGATCTTCGAGGAGGGCGACGTCAGAGGGCTCGCCTCGCTTCTGGACCGCATCGCCGTCGACCCCATTGAGCGGGAACGGCGGGCGCTGGCCGGCCAGGAGGTCGTCCAACGGCGATTCTCCATGCGGGCAGTGGTCGCCCAGCTCGACGGATTGCTTGGGGAAGTTGCCGCGGTCGGCTTGGACCGTCTCCAGCCGGAGGAGCCGGCGTGAGAGATCGAGCCGGATGGACGCGCACAAGGGCGATCGGCTCTGCTCCGTTTCGTGATGCCTTGTCGGCTGCTCCTTGGGGCTGGGGCGGGCGAGGTTACGATCCGTGACCGCATGGACCAGCTGGCGATCCCGTGGGCGACCAGGAGCGCTCGCGCCGGTTCTAGGAGACGTATCTGGGCTTCGGGGCCCGGCCGCCGAAGCGCCACGACGACGGCCTGCTGATGCTCTAAAACGCTGCCGGGCTCGCGCTCGCGCTGGGCCGGAGCACGCAGCCGGTGGTCCGGCCCGACCGGATGCACTTCGCAGCCAGCCTCCCTACTCCCCCTGTCCGGTGTGGCCCTGGTAGCCGCGCAGCAGCCGGTCCTCGTGGACCTCCAGCTGGCGGCTCTGGACGGACTCGCGGTCGCGGCTGCGGGCGATGTCATCGATGCTGATCAGCCCCACCGGCCGCTCGGGCGTTCCCACGAACAGCCGGCGGACGCGGCGCTCGGCCATCAGCCGCTCCGCCTCGTCCAGCTCGGCGTCGGGCGAGATCGTCACCACCTCCCCGGCCGTCACCTCGGCCACCGCCACCTGGCCCGGGTCGCGCCCCTCGGCGACCGCGCGGATGACGATGTCCCGGTCGCTCAGCGCGCCAGCCAGCCGCCCGTCCCTCAGCACCCCGAGCACGCCGACGTCGCGCTCGCGCATCAGCCGGGCCGCCTGGCTGAGCTTTTCCTGGGCGTCCACCATCACCGGCGGGCTGCTCATCAGCTGTGAGACTGCGGTCATGGTCCAGGAATACCCGGCCCGGGCCCGCTCGGCACCACAGATTGGCCGTGGGGTGACGGTTTTGGCCCATGACGGGGGGGTAGGCGGGCAGCGGATGGCGAGTGCGACCGAGACGATCAGGGTCGGGCGGCGAACCGTCCGCATCTCGCGGGCCGACAAGCCGCTGTTTCCCTGCGGGATAACCAAGGCGGAGCTCGCCCACCACTATGAGCGGGTGGCGGCGGTGATGCTCCCCCACGTCCGCGACCGGCCGCTGAACCTGGAGCGCTATCCGGACGGGATCGGGGGCGAGCGCATCATCCAGCAGCGCGCCGGCCGGCACTTTCCGAGCTGGATCAGGCGCGTGCGCGTGGGCATGGCGGGCGGCGGCACCGTCGAGCACGTGATCGCGCGCGACGGCGCCACGCTCGTGTACCTGGCCGACCAGGCCTGCATCACCCCGCACTGCTGGAGCAGCCGGGCCGATCGCCTGGACCGCCCCGACCGGCTGATCTTCGACCTCGATCCCTCCGCCGAGGATGCGTCGGCGGCGCGGCGGGCGGCGCTGGTGGTGGGCGAGGTGCTGCGCGAGGTGGGCCTCACCCCGTGGGCGATGAGCACCGGCTCCCGCGGCTTTCACCTCGTCTGCCCGCTGCAGCGTCGATCCGACTTCGACGCCGTGCGCGAGCTGGCGCGCGGCGTGGCGGCGCTGGCGCTCGCCCGGGAGCCGAGGCTGCTCACCACTGAGCAGCGCCGGGCCCGCCGCCGGGGGCGAATCCTGATCGACGTGATGCGCAACGCCTACGCCCACTCGGCCGTCGCCCCCTACGCGGTGCGCGCGCGCCCGCACGCGCCGGTGGCCACGCCGCTGCATTGGGAGGAGCTCTCCGACGCCGCCACGCGGCCGGATGCCCACACGCTCAGGAGCCTGCCCGAGCGCCTGGAGCGCGACGGCGACCCCTGGCGGGAGATCAACCGCCACGCCCAGCCGCTGAGCGCCGCCGCCCGCCGGGTGAGCCAGGCCCTGGAGGAGCTTGGCCAGCGGGGAAGCTCGCGCGGCGGGTGAGTGTGGCTGCGCCTCTCAACCGCCGCGGCTCAGGCGTTGTAGGCGATCATCGCGAGGCCGAACAGCGTGCAGTAGACGGCAAACGGGATCAGGCTGCCGCGGCGGAAATACCGGGTCAGGAAGTGGACGGTGAACACCGCGACCAGCGCCGCCACGACGCAGGCCAGCGCGGCATAGCCACGGATCCCGTCGCCCAGGTGGCCGGTCAGGTCGGGGATCTTGTAGACGCCGGCGGCGAGGATGATCGGCGTGGCCATCAGGAAGCTGATCCGTGCCGCGTCGGCGTTGTCCAGGCCACGCGCCAGCCCTCCCGCCATCACCATCCCGTCGCGGCTGATGCCGGCGATCAGCCCGCCCGACTGGGCCAGGCCAAGAAGCGCCGCCTCGCGGTACTCGAGCGTCGCCAGCATGCGGCCGCCGTCTCGCTTGGCGCCCTGGCGCAGCGCGAGCGTCCTCACCTCCGCGCGGCGCACGAGCCGCTGGGCGCCAAACAGCACCAGGCCGTTGATGAGGAAGATCGCGGCGATCTCCGGCCGGCCGGTGGCCACGCGGGCGGCATGCTCAAACGCCAGCCCGAGGATCCCGGTTGGGATGCTGGCGACGATGATCAACCAGGCCAGGCGCTCCTGGGCGGTCTGCACCCGCCGCCTGCGCAGGGTGGCGACGAATGCCCGGATGAGCGCGATCCAGTCCCGCCAGAAGTAGATCAGCAGCCCGAGGGCGCTGCCGACATGCAGCATCACGATGAACGCCAGCCAGGCGTTGTCCGCCGAACTCGACTGGTATGCGACCAGCTGCTGCCAGCCAAACAGCTTGGGGAGCAGAACCGTGTGGCCCAGGCTCGAGATCGGAAACAGCTCCGAGAGACCCTGCAGGGCGCCGAGCACGATGGCCCGGAAGGCATTGAACCCGTGGGTGAGCGCGAGGGTGAGCACGAGCGACAGACAGACCAGCGCAGCTACCTCATCAGCCGGCCGACGCCCACGCCGGCGGCGGCCAGCAGGACAAACGCGGCCACCAGCGCGCCGTTCGTGCGCCAGCTGGCCCACACCGAGCGCCCCTCGAGGGCGTCTCCCCAGGCGCGCAGGATGATGAGCGAGATCAGAATGCCGGCGAAACCGACCACGGCCGGGAAACTAGGGGCGGTGCCGAGCGCCGGTGTTACCCGGCTGTGACCGTGCTGCAGACGCCAGCGCTCGAAACCGGGCCGCGCCTGATTGGGTGAATGCGGTGGGGGCGGCCTGGGCCGCCCCCACCGGTTTGTTGGCCCCCATCTGGGCGCACGGCGGCTGATCGCAGCCGGCGGTGGATCATCCCCCGCCGCCGCCCGGCTCGCCCGAGGCGGGATCCAGGAAGAGCCGGGGCGCGTCCGGGTGCGCGAAGTCGAACATGTGGTCAAGCGGGCCCGACCAGGCATCCGCCGACCCGCCGCCGATCCGCTCCCCGTCCAGCCAGTTGTCCTCGATGAAGCTGACCACCGAGGTCTGGTCGGTGAACGTGTTGTCGATGTAGTTTCGCCGAGCGTAGGGTGAGATCACCAGCAGCGGGATGCGCGGGCCGACGCCGCAGCGCGCCTGCTGACCGTCCGGCACCCGGGAGGGGTTGGCCCCGCATTGCCCGGCCCCGGTGAGCGTGTCCAGGGCGGTCTGCGACTGGGTGACGATCGGTCCCAGCTGATGGTCATACCAGCCGTCGCTGTCATCCCAGTTGATGATCACGGCCGTGCTCCTCCAGCTCGGCAGCCTCTCCAGTCGGTCGATCGTCTCGACCAGGAAGCGCCGTTCGTCAAGCGGGTCGGAGTAGCCCGCGTGGCCGTCCTCGTAGGCGGGGGCCTTGAGGTAGGAGACGGCGGGCAGATTCCCGGCGTCGGCCGCCGCCCAGAAGTCCCTGAGGTCGTACTGGTGGTTGGCCTGATCCTGATGGCCGATCATCGCGATCGAGGTGGGCGGGAGGTGCAGCGGGTTGGCGGTCGACTGGTAGTACTGGAACGGCTCGTGGTGAGGGATGTAGTCCTTCACCATGGCGCCGCCGATGTTCCGGTGCGCGGCGGTGCACACCTGCGCCAGGTCGTCGCTGGCCGGGTCACCGGACACGTAGCCGGGGCTGGCGAAGCCGCCCTCAAACCAGCCCCAGGTGACGCCCGCCCGGTCCAGCAGGTCGCCGATGTTCTCGCCCCCCATCTGGATCGTCCTGGACGCCGGGGTGCCATCCTCGGTGGCCGAGCAGACGTCGTAGTTGGGGTCCGCGTCGCTGTAGACGGTTCCGCTCCCCTGAGCGGGCTGGGAGGACCATGACGTCGCGGGCACCGATCCGGGCGCCGCCGCGCACGGCGCACCCCGGTAGACGGCGGAGGAGGGTCCGCAGATCGCCCCGTAGGTGTTGCCCGCGGTGACGTTGATCGCGCCCGGGGTGGAGGGTCCGAAGTTGGTCCCGTAGGAGTTGTCGCTGAGCGCGAAGTGCTGGGCGTAGTTCCACAGCCCGGTCACGGTGTTGCCGTCGTAGTAGTCCATCACCAGGCCGGGCGCGGCGTAGGCGGGAGGCGAGCAGGCCGAGTTGCCGGTGTCCTGCACGAACATGTCCATCAGGCCATGGTCGAACGCGCTCTGCTCGGCGCCGTAGCCGTGATCCTGATCGCAGGTCAGAGCCTGCGAGCGGTCAAGCCGCTGTGGATTGAACAGGTTGGGGTTGGCGCTCAAAAGCGCGCCGCTCAGGCCGTTGACGGCGGGCGTGCCGGCGGCCGGGTGAAACGGCGGCTCGCCGTCCGGGTTTGCGGCATACGGATACGTCCCGAAGTAATGGTCGAAGGAGACGTTCTCCTGGAAGATCACCACCAGGTGCTTGATCGGGGTGGTGGTCGAGAGCTGCTCGGCGCTTGACTGGGCGTCGGCTCGATGCCCGCGGGGCGATCCCGCGGTGGCGATCTGGGTGAAGAGGCCGCTGGCGCAGGCTGCGCCTGCGAGCAGCGCGACGATGCGTGTGCGCGTCATTGGTTCTCCCTGGCCTGGTCGTGTGAGGTTCTGTGGCCAGGGCAGCTTGGCCTGATCGGCGAGCGGTGAGGTTGCGCCGCGGTTACCGAGATGTTTCGTGGCTGTGAGGGCGGCCGGGTCGCGCGGCGGTCTTTGGGCAGCGTTGTGCGTGGGCCACCCCCAGCCCGGCCGCCGCCGGGGGAGGCGTGGCGGTTTCATACTTCCTGCGTGGCTACCGTGCGGGTGCCCCTTCGTCCCCGAGCAGCCGATGATGAAGCGATCCGGCTATAACCGACACCCGCTGGGCCCCGTGCTGGCGCTTGTGCTGGCTGTGGTCAGCGCGTTGTGGCTGCTTCTGTTCGCGGTCAACGCGATCGCCTACGCCTACCGGCGAATCGGGATCGGTGAGCGGGAGCTGTTCTTGCTGCTGTGGCTCTCGCTCCTGGGCGGGGTGATCAACATTCCGGTGGCGAGGCTGCGCAGCCCGGAAGTTTCGGCTGCGCGCGAGATCTCGGTGTTCGGGGTGCGCTACCGGGTGCCGATCGCTCCCCGACCGCGTGAGACGGTCGTGGCGGTCAATCTCGGCGGGGCGCTGATTCCGGCTGGGCTGTCGGTCTACCTGATGGCCGCCGATGACATCTGGTGGCAGGCCGCCGTGACGATAGGCGTCGTCGCCGCAGTCGCCCACCGACTGGCACGGCCGGTGCACGGTCTGGGAATCGCCGTCCCGGCACTCGTTCCCCCGCTGCTGGCCGCCGCCGTGGCGCTGGCGCTATCGAGCCGGGACACGGCGGCGACGGCCTACGTGGGAGGCAGTATCGGAACGCTGCTGGGCGCCGACCTGCTGAACCTTCCGCGTCTGCGTTCCCTGGGCGTCGGCGTGGCGTCGATCGGCGGCGCCGGGACGTTTGATGGGGTGTTCCTCAGCGGGATCATCGCCGTGATCCTGGTGGGGATCTCCTGGCGCTGACTGCTCGGTGCCGGTTCGGGGGGACGCTCTTCTGCGAGAGAGCGGCAACGGCGGTGCTGAAAGCATGGCCCACCTGAGCCCTTGCGGGGCGCTGTGGCGGGCCTATTGTCCTGCGGGACGGACCAAGGTTTCAGACGGACCAAGGTTTCAGGGAGATCGTCTCGTGAAGGCGCTGGTCGAGATTCTCATCTGCGTCGGGCTTGTGGCCGCCGAGCTTCTGGCCGCCGCGCTCCTGGTGGCGCCGCGGGCGGTCCTGCGGAGCTTTGGCCGCACGCTGAGGCGGGCTCACGCGGAGGTGCGGCACGCCGGACTTCAGGCCCGCCGGTGGCTGCGGGAGCTGACGCGGCGCACCGGCGCGGATCTGGGGGGCGGACAGGTGGCATGAGCCATGGCCGACGAGCGTGACCAGCCACCGCTTCGCACACCGCCACCATCGCCGCCGCAGCGCCGGCGCCAGGTGGCGGTCACGGTTGCCCTGATCGTCCTGATCGCCGCGCTGTCGTTCGCCAATGTTCTGCTGCCGGTCGGCAGCGCGGTGCAGAGCATCCCCTATTCGAGCTTTCTCTCGCTGGTTGAGCACAACCGGGTTGAGCACGTGGTGATCTCCTCCGGCCAGGTGAGCGGGGACTACAGAACCGCGACCGGCCTGCAGCCATTCGTCGCCACCCGCCCTCCCGGGTTGCAGGACCCCCAGCTGCTGCCTCTGCTCGAACGCCACCACGTCGACTTCACCGGCAACCAGCCCAGCCCGGTGGCGACCTTCTTTGAGAACTTCATCCTGAGTTGGGCGCTGCCGCTAGTGCTGCTCTTCGGCCTCTGGGGGCTTGCCTTCCGGCGTTTCGGCGCGGGTGCCGGCGCGATGAGTCTGGGCCGCTCGCGGCATAAGGTCTACGACCGCCACGACCTGAAGACCACCTTTGAGGACGTGGCCGGGGTGGATGAGGCCGTGGAGGAGCTGCGTGAGGTGGTTGACTTCCTCCGCCAGCCCGAGCGCTACGCGCGGCTGGGGGCACGGATCCCCAAGGGCGTGCTTTTGGCCGGCCCACCGGGGACCGGCAAGACGCTCCTGGCGCGCGCCGTGGCCGGCGAGGCGGGAGTCCCCTTCTTCTACCTACCCGGGTCGAGCTTCGTGGAGATGTTCGTCGGCCTTGGCGCGGCGCGCGTGCGCGATCTGTTTGAGGAGGCGAAGTCCAAGGCACCCTGCCTGGTGTTCATCGACGAGATCGACACGATCGGCAAGTCGCGGGCGGGAGCGGCGGCCGCGTCGGTCGGGGGTCACGACGAACGCGAGCAGACGCTGACCCAGCTGCTCACCGAAATGGACGGCTTCGACCCCTCAGCCGGCGTGATCATCATGGCGGCCACCAACCGCCCGGAGGTCCTGGACCCGGCGCTGCTGCGCCCGGGCCGGTTTGACCGTCAGATAGTGGTCGACCGCCCCGACCGCCGTGGCCGGGAGGCAATCCTGCGCGTTCACGCGCGCCACGTCCGTCTCGGCCCGGACGCCGACCTCGGGACGATCGCGGCTCGCACGCCCGGATTTGCCGGCGCGGAGCTTGCCAACGTGATCAACGAGGCGGCGCTGCTGGCCGCCCGCCGCGGTCGAGCGCTGGTGGGCATGCAGGAGCTGGAGGAGGCGGTGGACCGGGTCTCGATGGGGCTTGAGCGCCGCTCGCGCGCGATCACGCCTGCCGAGCGGCGGCGGGTCGCCTACCACGAGCTCGGCCACGCGCTCGTGGCCCTGGCCTGCCCGTACGCCGACCCGGTGCACCGGGTCTCGATCGTCCCACGCGGGGTGGCGGCGCTGGGTGTCACGCAGCAGCTGCCGGCCGAGGATCGTTACCTCCTCACCCAGCCTGAGCTGGAGGATCGGCTGGCGGTGATGATGGGCGGCCGCGCCGCCGAGCGGCTGGTGTTCGACAGCGTCTCCTCCGGGGCGCAGAACGACATCGAGCAGGCCACGGTGCTGGCGCGGAGGATGGTCGAGCAGTTCGGGATGTCCGAGCAGCTCGGGCCGATCGCCATCTCAAGTGCGGAAACCTTCCTCGATGGCTCCGGACAGCCGCTCCTGCGATCTCCGAAGCTGATCGCCAATGCCGAGGAGCAGGCGCACGCGCTGCTGCGGGCGGCGGATGAGCGCGCAAGCGCGCTTCTCGCGCAGCGCCAAGAGGACCTCGATCGGCTGGCCGAGGTGCTGCTGGAGCGTGAGACGATCGAGGGCCCAGAGCTTCAACGGCTGCTGTCTGAGCGGCGCTCGCCGGTCGGCCAGTCGGCTCCGGAGGTCATCTCGTGAGACGCCTCCCCGAGGTGCCGGTTTGATGGGGGAGCTGGGGAAGCTGCTGCTGGCCGTGGCCGCCGTCTGCGCGGTGGGGGGCGTCATTCTGACCCTCGCCGCACGTCACGGGCTGGGTCGGCTGCCAGGCGACATTGTCATCCGGCGGGGAAACCTCCGTCTGTACGCTCCCGTGGGGTTGATGGTGCTGCTCAGCTTGCTGTTGACCCTCGTGCTCAACCTGTTCACGCGCCGTTGACGGCGGGCCGGCTGCGCGCTAGCTTGACAGACGGGTGTCGGCTACCGGCTCCGGGCCGCCACTGCGAGAGGAAAGGCTTAGGCGACGCGCTTTTGGGGCGCGTAGGCGTCTTTCTGACCCGTTGTTGGGAGAGGCCGGTCCTCTCCATGCTCGGGCCTCCTACCGCGATTACGCCGGTGATCGTGGGGCCCGGTATCGATGAGCAACCCAACGATAAGGAGGGCACATGCCACTTCCCGTTCGCCGTCGTGGATCGGCTCCACAGGCACGCCAGCCGTGGGACCCGTTCCGTGAACTGGCCGATCTGCAGGAGCGCATGAACCAGTTGTGGGAGAGCGCCTGGGGAGGCGATCCCGCCGACGCCGTCTGGTCGCCGCTGGTGGATATCGAGGAGACCGAGGATGCCTGGCTGGTCGAGGCCGACCTGCCCGGGGTCAGGAAGGAGGACATCAAGATTGAGCTCTCCGACTCGGAGCTGGAGATCAGCGGCGAGGTCAGGGAGCGCGAGCGTAAGGGTGTGCTTCGGCGTCGCACGCGGCGCACCGGCCGGTTCGAGTACCGAGTGACGCTGCCGGGTGACTTTGACGCGGACAAGGTCGAGGCATCGCTGAACCAGGGGGTGCTGACGGTGAGGATCCCGAAGCCTGAGCGGTCCCGGCCTCGCCGGATTGAGATCAGGTCCTGAGTCCGGTCTGCCTGGCAGCTGACAGGCTGCCTGGGCGCTTTCGGCGGCTGGGCGAGGCGCAGCTCGCCGGGTGGGCGACGGTGGCGGTGGCGCTCGACTTGCTGCGAGCGGCCGGCGCCGAGGGCGCGGGCTTGGGCTGAGCAGTCGGGGTGGCGGGTCATGAGGTGAGATGGACGGATAGGAGGGCGGCGCTGATCGGCGGCACGCTCACCACGTATCCCCGGCCGGTGGGGAGCGCCGCCTCGATTCTGGGCCTCCCGTGCCAGCGGTCATCGGCGCCGATGTGCTGCCCGGCCAGGGTGATGCCCGACGTGGCCGCCGCGCCGGGGGCGAGCAGGCGCTCGATCATCGCCGGCCCGCTGCCGCGGGGCACAAGGAGGTTGACGCGGCGGCTGTGATCGCCCTTGTTGATCAGCAGCACGTGCAGGGTGTCCCCGGCGAGGAGCACCGCCCACGCCTTCAGGTGCGCAGGAAGCCGCCCGCGCACCCGAAGCTGCATGAGCTCGGCGTCGGGGCCGAGCGTCCGCACGAACGTGATCAGGCCGTAGAGCAGGGGTCGAGCCACGACGGTGCCTGCGCTCAGCGCAAACGCGGCGTTGACGGCGTAGGCTCGGACATGCACGTTGATGCCGTCCACGCCGGCGCGCAGCAGCGCAAACAGCGCATCCGCGGCCCACAGCGCGGTGGCGAACGTGTCGCTTACACCGGCCAGGCCGCCGCAGGTGACCGAGTTCAACTCGGTCAACCGGAACGGCAGGCCGGCACGGTGGGCGAGTTCGATGGCGGGCCGCAACGACTGGGCCATCCCCGTCGTGGCCGCCTCGCTGAGCAGCTTGGCAACGGACGGATAGCCGGGCGAGCCCGGCACCGTGCAGGCCGAATACGGGTACATGTGGGCGCTGAGCAGCCCCAGGTCCGGGTGGGGGAGGGCCATGAACATCCGCAGCCAGTCGAAGTGCACGGTGGGATAGGCCACCACCGGCGCGGCCAGCGGAACCTGGGGTGCGAACAGCGCCAGCGCTCGGGCGTACTGGAGGTAGAGGCGATCGTAGGTCTGGGGGGTCAGCGCGCTCGTGAACAGCCGCAGATCCAGGGCGGCCTTGAGCGGCGCGAAGACCCGCGACCAGTAGAGCGGGTTGTAGAGGTCGGGCTCGTTGCCGATCTCATAGGCGACGATGCTTCCTGCCGGCAGCTCATTTTGGGCGGCGTGCGCCCACAGCTCGGCCATGCGGGGCAGGTCGGCGACCAGGTTGAGGTCGAGGATCACCCGCGCCGAGACGTCTCTGACCAGTGCGCTTGCCCGCGCGAACCAGCCCGGGGTGAGCTCAAACAGCGCGTTCGGCAGCCGCCCCACGTTGGCATCAAACAGCGAGTGATCGGCTGAGTCTCCCCCGATCCGGAGCATGAGTGGCTCGTCGCCCGGCCAGTGGAGCATCTTTAGGATCCGCTCGAAGCTCCCCATGTGGCGCTCAAACAGCGGCAGCGCCCAGTACTCGGTTGAGAGGCCGAAGTAGCCGCGCGGCACCCTCAGCTCAGCCGCACCCAGGGCAAGGGTGGTCATCGGCTGGCCGCCGTGGGCGGGCGGAGCGCCAGGGAGCGGGACCTGGCGGGGCCCCGCCGCCACCGCGGGTATGAACTTTCGCCCAGCTCCTCCGGTGGCCAATCCCGCTGCCGCGGCCAGCAGCAGCGTCCCCACGACCCCCACCGCGGTCAGCCTGCGCGCCAGCGCAGGCGGTGCACGCCGGCTGAGAGCTGCAGTCAGACGACGCATGGCTGTGGCGAAGGTATCCGACCGGCTCGGGGCCCGAGCGCGCAGCTCAAAAACGAAGGAGGCTGGCGATGTCCTGGCAGCGCTCAAGACCCTCGTCCAGGGCGAGGATCTGCGCATCCTGCTCGACCGCCAGCGCGAGCGCCCAGTCGATCACGTTCGGCTCCGCTTCGGTCGGGCTGCCGTCGAGCGGACAGGGGCCGGAGTCGTCGCGGGCGCGCCCGCACAATGGGCAGCGCCAGCCTGGACGCTCCAGGCCCCTTCTGACCAAAAGCGTCCCCACGCGGCGCTCGTGGAGCGCCGCGAGCGTGGCCTGCAGGCCACAGACCCCCCGCGCGTCGAGCTGCGCCAGGGCGGCGCGTCGCGCCGCCTCGTCTGCCGCGCGCAGCAGCGGCTCCACCCGCCCGCGCACCTCGGCGATCGAGGCCTCGTCGGCGTCGACGTCGAAGCGTCCGATAACCCGCTCGCGCACCTCGCCATCGAGCCGGCGGAGGATCTCCCGATAGATCCGCTCCCCGGCGCCGACCGCGATGCGCTCATAACCTCGCTCCCGCGCCCGCTCGCTCAGCAACTCCACCGTGCGACGCACATGGGCGAGCTCGTCCTCTGGAAGCGGCGCGTCGGTCCGCTCCGGTGCCCACACGCCATGCGCGGCTCGACGGCGAAGCTCGTCTCGGAAACGCTCCACCTCCTCCAACCGCTCGCCCCGGCCCTCCAGCAGCCGGGCGTCATCGCCGTCTGAGAGCAGCACCGCCCAGCTGCGCGGCGGACCGATCTCCGCCAGAGGCTGGATCACCGCCCGGCGAGCAAGCGCGGCCATCGGACGCACGGGCCGTGGGAGGCGCAGCGTCTCAAGCAGCGACATCGGCTGGCAGGCAAACAGCGCCAGCGCGCGAGCGCCCTCGGCCAGATCACCGGCAACCGCGCGTCGCTCAAGCAGATCCGCCACCCGCCGCAGATCAGCGCGGACTGCCATCCGGGCGCTGTGCGAGAGCTCACGCAGCGCCTCCACCTGCCGGTGGGCCTCGTCCACAAGCGCGGTGATCGCGCTGCGGCGGGCGCTGGGCAGGGCGAGATTCTCGCTGGGATCCAGATCGAGATAGAGCGAGAGCACCCGCACATCCGCCGGCACCCTCAGGCGGGCCAGCAGCCGCAACCGCTCCCAGGTGATGTCGTTGTGCTGCAGGCCGCTCTGAAGCTGCCCAGCGCCGCTCCGCGTCAGGTCGGGCCTCGGCTCGGGCGTCATCCCCCCGAAGTTTCGCTCAAAGCACCCCCAAACCGCCCGCCCGTGGCCCCGGGTCGGCCACGCCCCGGCACGCCGCGGTCGAGCTGTCAATCATCGGGGCGGCCCGAGGTCAGTCGGTCACGTTGCCAGCCCGGTCGATGTGCAGCGGGTTGGCGTTCAGCAGATGGCGAATCCTGTATGCCGATGGCAGGGAGCCGGCGAAACGCGCGATCCCCTCCTCGACGTCCTCGCCCGACAACCCAGGATTGGGACCCAGGCCCGGCCCCAGCACCCGCACGTAGTGCCACTCGCGCCCATCGCTGACCACGCACTCCCACACGTGGCAGGCGCCGTCGAGGTCATAGCCAGAGCGAATCACCGCCGCGCCGATACCCGACGGACTCTCACGAGCATGAAACTCCGCATGCGCCAGAAAGGCATCCAAGCGGTCCGGCGGCAGCTGCGAAGCGCTCATCGCGCGGCAGGCTAGCTCACGGGCGCAGCGGGGACCCGGAACGCCTCGCGTTGTTCGGGCGGCGGGTCGCTGACATCGCGGATCGTTCCTCGACCGCTCCTTCAGTTCCGTCGCCCGGTAGGCGCGGTTCAGGGCTCCTGCAGCAGCTGGGCCAGCACCACGGCGTTGTTGTGGTCGCGGTCGCGGGCGGCGTAGAGGATCGTCAGCCGAGCTTTTGCCGCCCGCTCGCGCAGGCGCCTGAGCGCCTCGGGATGGGCGGCGAGCTCGCGGCGGTAGCGCTCGCGGAACTCGTCGAAGCGTTCGGGATCGTGGTCAAACCAGCGGCGCAGCTCGTGGCTGGGCGCCAGCTCCTTTGCCCACTCGTCCAGCCGGGCGCGCTGGCGTGAGACGCCCCGCGGCCACACGCGGTCGATCAGCACCCGGTAGCCGTCGTCGGGCCCGGCGGGGTCATAGACGCGCTTGGTGCGAACGTCGGCTGCCATCCCCGGGGTCCGGGTGGCGATCCTCCTGGCCGCCTTTGCAGAGACCGGCGTCTCAGGCCGCCTGGTCGCGGAAGTAGGCGGCGTTCAGCTCGGTGTAGTGCTGCCACTCCTCGGGAACCTGATCCTCGGGGAAGATGGCGTCCACCGGACAGGCCTCGACGCAGGCGTCGCAGTCGATGCACTCCTCGGGGTCGATGTAGAGCATCTCGACTTTCGCGTACTCCGGCTCGTCGGGGGTGGGGTGGATGCAGTCGACGGGGCAGACCTCGACGCACGAGTTGTCCTTCACGCCGATGCACGGCTCTGCGATCACGTACGCCACGACGCTGTTCCTCCGTCCGAAAAGAGATTTTTACGAGACAAAGTAGAAAAATACCACCGCGATGGCTTCGGCACAGGCAGGCTGTGAGAAACTTGCGCGCGTGGCATCGGATCCGCCCGCGGCCCCGCGCGAGCTGGCATCGGGCGCGCCCGCGGCCCCGCGCGAGCTGGCATCGCATGCGCCTGCAGCTCCGCCCGCGGTGACATCGCCTGCGCCCGCGGCGCCGCATGATGTGCTTGCCCAGCGGACGCGGGCGCGGCTGTTTCGGTGCCTGGCAAGGCATGGCCACCCGGTCGACACCGGCGCGCTGGCCGCCGAGCTCGGGCTGCATCCCAGCGGCGTGCGCGTCCATCTCGAGCGCCTGCGGCGCGCGGGCCTGGTCTCCCGTGAGTTGGTGGCCCAGAGCCGCGGGCGCCCCCGCTACGCGTGGCAGATCTCCTCCGAGGCGCGCCCCGGGTCTGACCCGCCGGACGCCTACCGGCGCCTGGCCGGCTGGCTGGCGCGCAGTATCCCGGCCCGGCCGGGTCGGCTGCGGGAGGTGCAGCGGGCCGGGCGCCAGCTTGGCCGAGAGCTTGCCCCCCGGCCCCGTCCGGCCGGCGCGGCGGAGGCGCTCGGGCGTGCCCTGACCGCGCTTGGCTTCGCGCCTCAGCGCTGCGCCGGGCAGGACGGCGAGCTCACCTTCAGGCTCGGCAACTGCCCCTACTGCGAGGCCGTGTGCGAGAACCAGGAGGTCGTGTGCGCGCTGCACCACGGGCTGACGCTGGGGCTGCTGGACGCGCTCGCGCCCGCGGCGCGGCTGAGCAGGTTCGTCCCCCATGATCCGCGCCAGGCCGGCTGCGTGCTCGCGGTGGCCGGGCTGGCGGCCGAAGGGGGCGGGGACGAGCAGGAGTGAGCTTCCGTGGCCGCTCGGAAGGCCATCCGCGTGGCGTGATCGGGGCGCCGCGCCACAGCGGGTAGGCCGATGGCGATGAGCGGCGAGCGCGCGTTCACGGGCCGGGTGGCGCTGGTCACCGGCGCCAGCGGCGGCATCGGGCGGGCAATCGCCCTGCGCCTGGCCGCCGAGGGCGCGGCGCTGGCCCTGGGCTACGGCACCCATGGCGAGGCGGCCCAGGAGGTGGCGCGACGGATCGCAGCCGAGGGGGGGCGGGGGGTGGCGGTGGGCGCCGACCTGTCGCGCGTGGAGGAGGTGGAGCGGCTGCTTGAGGTGGTCGCCGAGCGTCTGGGCCCCGTCGATGTCCTGGTGGCGGGCGCCGGGCGGGGGGCGCGCAGGACGCTTGAGGAGGTCTCCGTCGAAGAGCTCGACCGCACGCTGGCGATCAACCTGCGGGCCCCGTTCCTGCTGGCGCAGGGCACGCTGGCGGGGATGCGCGCCCGCGGCTTCGGGCGCATCCTGTTCATCTCCTCGGTGGCGGCGTTCACCGGCGGGATCGTCGGCCCCCACTACGCCGCCAGCAAGGCCGCCCTGCACGGGCTGACGCATTACCTGGCCGCGCGCTCCGCGCCCGACGGGGTGACGGTCAATGCGCTCGCGCCGGCGCTGATCACCGAGACCGGCATGCTGCCCGGCCAGCCCGACGAGCTGCGCGGCCAGATCCCGGTGGGCCGGCTGGGGCGGCCCGAGGAGGTGGCCGACCTGGCCGTGGCGATCCTGCGCAACCCCTACCTGACCAGCCAGATCGTCTCGCTCGACGGCGGGCTGCATCCGCGCTAACTGCTTCGCCCGCTCGGCGCTTGTCCGCTCCCGCTCCCCCGCATGCGCCGGTCCGGTCCCCGCTCGCAGACGCCCTCCGGCGGGTCCCCGCTCGCCGGGTGCGATCGCCTATTGTGCGGGCGATGAGCGACGATTGGCGGGTGCGCGTGGTGCTGGCCGACGACGGCCAGGCGCGAAAGCTGGCGGGCGAGCTGGCGCGGTGGGGCGAGCGGCACGAGCTCGGGCGCGGGTTCGCCGACCGGGTGATCGTCTCGCGCGACGGCGCGGAGCTGTTCGCCTACGCCGACCGGCGCGAGCGCGCCGAGGCCGCGGCGGCGCTGATCCGCTCTGCCGCCGCCAAGCGGCGCTGGGAGGTCAGCACCGAGCTTCGGCGCTGGCACCCGGTGGCCGAGCAATGGGAGGACCCCGATCGGCCGCTGCCCCGCACCGAGGCCGAGCGGGCCGCCGAGCGACAGGAGGCGATGGAGGGTGAGCGCGAGGAGTCGCGCGCCCAGGGCTTTCCCGCCTTCGAGGTGCGGGTGCGGGCACCCTCGCGCCAGGCCGCCCATCAGCTGGCCCAGCGGCTGGCGGCCGAGGGCCTGGACGCCGTGCAGCGCTGGCAGTTTTTGGTCCTGGGCGCGCCCGACGAGGACACCGCGCGGGCGCTGGCCGAGCGCATCCGGCGCGAGGCGCCCGCCGGCAGCGCGGTCGCGGTGGAGGCGAGCGTCGGCGAGGCGGCCGCCGAGGCGCCGCTGGCCACCCCGTTCAACAGCCCGTTTGCCGTCTTTGGCGGGCTGGGCGGCTGAGACCAGGCGGTGGCCGCGCTCCCCCTGCCCGGGCGCGACATCGCGGCGGTGCGGGCGCCAAATCCCGGCCCCTACACCCTGAGCGGCACCAACTCCTGGCTGGTCGGCCGCCACCCGGCGTGGCTGATCGATCCCGGCCCCGCCCTGCCCGAGCACCTCGAGGCGCTGGCGGCGGAGGCGCGGGCGCGGGGGGGACTGGGGGGGATCGCCCTCACCCACGACCACGCCGACCACGCCGAGGGGCTGTCGGCGCTGCGCGCGCGGTTTCCCGCCGCGCCGGTGGCGGCGGGCCGGGGGGAGGTGGAGCTGCCGTTGTCGGACCGGCTGCGGGTGGGGCCGCTGCTGGCGGTCGCGATCCCCGGCCATGCCCCCGACCACTTCGGCTTCGCCGCCGGCGATGTCCTGTTCACCGGCGATGCCATCCTCGGCCACGGCAGCTCGCTGATCACCCCCCACCCGGGGGCGCTGCGCGGGTATCTGGCCGCGCTCGAGCGGCTGCGCGCGGGGGGCTTTGCCGTGCTTGCCCCGGGCCACGGCGACCCGGTGTTCGAAGTGGCGGGCAAGCTCGAGGAGTACATCGCCCACCGCCTGGAGCGCGAGCGGCGGCTGGTGGCGGCGCTGGCCGCCGGCCGGCGCACCGTGGCCGAGCTCCTCGACTGCGCCTGGGCGGACGCGCCGGCGGCGCTGCGCCCGGCGGCGGCGGCGACGCTGGCCGCCCACCTGGACAAGCTGGCCGAGGAGGGGCGCCTCCCGCCGGGCGTGGAGCGGCCCTCCGTTGGGCCGTAGGCGCGCCGGAGGGGTTGCCGCCGGCGAGGGCAGGCTTCGAGGCGCCGGACGTCGGGCCGCAGGCGGCCCTGCCCGCGGGGCGCGGCTCAGTCCGTGGGAGGGACCAGGCGGCGCCGGGCCAGCTCCATGGCGGCGGTCAGCGGGGTGGCCCCGCTGGCCTCGGCGTCGGCGAAGATCCGCCGCAGGGTCTCGGCGATCCCCCGCACCCGGCGGCGGGCGGCGGCGGGGTCGTAGCTTCCAAGCTCCTCGGCGATGTTGATCACACCGCCGGCGTTGGCCACGAAGTCCGGCGCCCACAGGATCCCGCGGGCCGCCAGCAGGTCGGCCACCCGATCGTCGGCCAGCTGGTTGTTGGCCGCCCCGGCGATGATCCGGCAGCGCAGGCGGGGCACCGTCTCCTGGTTGAGCACGCCGCCCAGCGCGCAGGGGGCGAGGATCTCGACCTCGGCCTCAAGCGCGCGCTCGGGGGTCATCCAGCGTCCGCCCAGCTGCTCGGCCAGCTCGCGCTTGCCCGCGTCCACGTCGGCCAGCACCAGGCGCGCTCCGGCGCGAGCGCAGCGCCGGGCCAGCCGCGAGCCGACATGGCCGAGCCCGACCACGGCCAGCGTGCGCCCCTGCAGCGAGTCGCTGCCGAACACCCGCTCGCAGCAGGCCCGGATCGCGTACTCCACGCCCAGGGCGGTGAACGGGCTGGGATCGCCGGAGCCCCCCTGGCGGCGGGACAGGCCGGCCACGTAGCGGGTCTGGCCGGCGATCACGCTCATGTCCCGGCTGGAGGTGCCGACGTCCTCGGCGGTGATGTAGCGGCCGCGCAGCATGGCCACCGTGTCGGCGAAGTCGAGCAGCGCCGCGTGACGTCGCTGGCGTGAGATCGAGGTGTGGGGCGCGAGCATGATCACCCCCTTGCCGCCGCCCAGGGGCAGATCGGCCACCGCCATCTTGTAGGTCATCGCCCGGGCCAGCCGCAGCACGTCCTGGAGGGCCTCGCGCGGATCCTCGTAGGTCCACATCCGGCAGCCGCCGAGCGCCGGCCCGCGCACGGTGGAGTGGACGGCGACAAACGTGTAGAGGCCCGAGCGCTCGCCGCGGCGAACCAGCACGTCCTCGTGGTCGAGTTTCTCCGGGAGGGTGTCGATCTTGCTAGCGGGCCGCGACGCAGTTCAATGGATCAAACCCCCTGCGGCTCAACCGGCCGCCGCGCCCGCTTCTTCGGTGCCCGTCGCCCCGCTCCCGGTGCTGGCGCCGGCGGGCGAGGACCCCGAGCCGGCGTCCGGGGCGGGGCCGGCCGCCGCCGGTGTGTGCAGGGAGCAGGGGGCGCCGGCCGATGTGCTCGGCGACGCCGAGCCGGCGCCTGTGCCCGTGTCGGAGGTGGCGAGCTCTCCACTGCCCGAGCCGGCCGAGGGGGTGGTGCTGGAGCCGCTGGGGTCGGTGCCGGAGGCGCTCGAGGGGCTGCTCGAGCCGCTCGCGGCTGTGCCCGAGCCAGTTGGACCCGCGCCTGCGGCAGCCGGAGCGGTGCCCGCCGCGGCCGGACCGCCGGAGCCGGTGGCGGCGGAGTCGGAGCCGCTCGGAGCGGCCCCGGCCGAGGCGGCGGGCTGGCCGGCACCACCGGTCCGGGTGGCGCAGCGGGCGCCGATCACGCTGCCGGCCGATGGCGCGGCGTCCGCCGTCAGGTAGGGCACCGCGCCGCTCGAGCGGCTGTGGCGGTGGAAGCGCGCGTGGCGCCGGTGCGCCCGCCCGACCGCCGTCGGACGCGCCGGCGGCGCCGAGGCGATGGCTCCGGCGGGTGCCCAGACCGCCAGCGCCAGGGCGCGATCGGCGGCCGAGGATGCGCCTGCGCCTGCGCCGGCGCCCGGGAGGACCAGTCGACGGGCGCCCGGTGGGTGCGGGCGGGCGGCGGCTCCGGCGCGGTGGGCGGAGTGGGGGGCAAGCAGGGTGTGCTGGAGCGCGGCCGCGCCGCCGACGGTGGCCGCCGCGGCCACGATCAGCGTGGCCACGTGGTTGACGGCCAGCGCCAGCCCCCCGCTGGACGCCGCGCTGCCGCTCCCGCCCAGAATGGCCGCTCCCCCGCCGGCGCCTCCCCCTCCCGAGAATCCCACCACCCGGGCCAGGGCGGCGGCGGGGGCCAGCGCGGGGACCGTCGCCGCGAGCCGCCGCGAGACGCCACGCAGCTCGCGGCGGAAGCTCTTGCACCCCGGACAGTCGCGCATGTGCCGGCGGGCGTGGGCGCTGGGGCGCGTGCCGCGGTCGTGGGCCTCCATCAGCTGCTCGCGGATCACCTCGCAGGCGGTGTCGCGTGCCTCGGCCGCCTGGGCCAGCGCCAGCCGGGCCCGCACCAGCAGCGACTTCACGGCGCCGACGGAGACCTCCAGCGAGTCGGCCAGCTCGGCGTATGACATGCCGCCCAGCTCGCGCATGAGCAGCGCCGAGCGCTGCTGGCCGGGCAGGCGGCGGATGTCCTCGAGCAGGCGGCGCAGCGACTCCCGCCGGTCGAGCTCGGTGGCCGGATCGTGGGTGGTGGCGGGCACCAGCTCGAGCAGCTCGCCGGTCGGCCGCGGCGGCTTTCGCAGCTGGTCGATGCAGCGGTTGTGGGCCACGCGGAACAGCCAGGCGCGCAGGGCGAGATCCCGTCCGGAGGCGCGCAGCCCGGAGTAGGCGCGCACGAACACATCCTGCAGGGCGTCCTCGGCGTCCTGGCGGTCGGCCAGCATCTGCCGGGTGTAGGCGAGCAGCCGCCGGTGGTAGCGGTCGTGGATCACCCGAAAGGCCTCCTCCGAGCCGGCGCGAAACAGCGCCACCAGCTGCTCGTCGGAGCGCAGGCGCAGCAGCGGCGCGCCCCAAGCGGCCCGCGGCTGGGCCAGGGGCGCCCCCGCCCTAAGCGTCGAGGCTTCCACCCGGCTCCCTCATCCGCACTGCGCCAGCCATCGCTTTCTCTCTCCCCGCGCTCAGGATAGTGACACCATCACGTGCTTGATCTCGGTGTAGTCCTCCAGCGAGTACAGGCTGAGGTCCTTGCCGTAGCCGGACTGCTTGAAGCCGCCGTGGGGCATCTCCGAGGCCAGCGGGATGTGGTCGTTAATCCACACGCAGCCGAACTTGAGCGCGCGGGCCACGCGCATCGCCCGGCCCACGTCCCGTGTCCACACCGAGCTGGCCAGCCCGTAGGGGGTGCCGTTGGCCCACGCGATCGCCTCGGCCTCATCGGAGAACGGCTGCACGGTGATCACGGGGCCGAAGATCTCGCGCTGGATCATCTCGTCCTCCTGGCGCAGCCCGGCCACCACCGTGGGCTCGAGGAAGAAGCCCGGCCGCTCGGGCTCGCGGCCGCCGGTGACGATCTCGGCGTTCTCCGGCCGCCGCTCGAGGAACCCCTTCACCCGCTCGCGCTGGCGCCGGGAGTTCAGCGGCCCCAGGGTGGTATCGGGCGAGCGCGTGTCGCCGATCACCAGCGAGCGGGCCTGCTCGGCCAACCCCGCCACCACCTCGTCGTAGGCGCCGGCGCTGGCCAGCACCCGGGTGGCGGCCGTGCAGTCCTGGCCGGCGTTGTAGTAGCCGGTGCCGGCGATCGTCTCCAGCGCGCTCGCCATGTCCACGTCGTCGAACACCACCACCGGCGCCTTGCCGCCCAACTCCAGGTGGACCCGCTTGAGCGTGTCGGCGGCGTGTCTGGCGATCCACCGGCCGGTTTCCACCGAGCCGGTGAGCGACACCATGTCCACCTGCTCGTGGCGGACCAGCGCCTGTCCGGCCGGATCACCGTGGCCGGTGATCACGTTGAGCACTCCCGGGGGGAGGATCTCGGCGGCGTACTCGGCCAGCCTGAGCGTGGTCAGGGGCGTGGTCTCGGCGGGCTTGAGCACGATCGTGTTGCCGGCGGCCAGCGCCGGCCCGATCTTCCACGCCGCCATCATCAGGGGATAGTTCCAGGGGGTGATCTGGCCCACCACGCCGATCGGCTCGCGGCGGATCATCGAGGTGTAGCCGGTCAGGTACTCGCCCGCCGAGCGGCCCTCGAGGTTGCGGGCGGCGGCGGCGAAGAAGCGCAGGTTGTCGACGATGAACGGGAGCTCGTCCTGGCGAAAGGCGTTGATCGGCTTGCCGGCGTTGTCGGCCTCCAGCTCGGCCAGCTCCTCGCCGTGCTCCTCGACGGCGTCGGCCAGCCGCAGCAGGGCCAGCGAGCGCTCGCCGGGGGTGGTGGTCGACCAGCCCTCAAACGCCCGCCGGGCGGCCTGGACGGCGCGCTCGACATCCTCGGCCGAGGACACGGGCGCCTGGGCGATTGTCTCTCCGGTGGCGGGGTTGAGCACCGGCTCGGTCCGCCCGTCGACGGGGTCCACGAACTCGCCGCCGATGAAGTTCCTGAGCGTGCTCGCCTCGATCGCCATCGCCCCGGCAAACCTATCACCGCCAACGGCGCGGCGGCGATCCTTGGGAGTCCTCGAGCGACGGGGGAGGACGGATCAGGGTTGGGCCGGCCGATCGTTGCGGGCGCCGGCCAGCTGCGTTGGACAACCGCCGATTGTCCCGGGCGCCGGCCGATCGTTCTGGGCGCCGGCCGGCGGGCGGCGGTACCCTGATGCGCAGCGAGAATGGACCCCGCATCTGGTATCGGCATTCCGGTCGCATTCGGGGCCGGGCTGATCTCGTTCCTGTCGCCGTGCGTGCTGCCGCTGGTGCCGGGCTACATCTCCTCGGTGGCCGGGGTGGCGCCGACGGAGATTCGCGCCAGCCGGGTGCTCGGCCCGAGCCTGGCCTTCGTGGCCAGCTTCTCGGCCATCTTCATCGCCCTGGGTCTGCTCGGCCAGCAGGCGCTGCGGGGTGCGCTCACCGGCCCGACGGCGCTGAAGGTGTGCGGTGCGGTGATCGTGGCCATGGGGATCCTGTTCGTGCTCGCCCCGTTCGTCCCCCGCCTGTCCCGGGAGTGGCACTTCGAGCGCCTGGCGGCCCGGGCCGGCCGGGGCGGGCCGCTGATCACCGGCGCGGCGTTCGCGCTCGCCTGGACCCCCTGCACCGGGCCGACGCTGGGCGCGATCATCACCGCCGCCGGCGCCTCGCATTCGGCCGCGCACGGCGCCTTCCTGCTGGCCGTGTACTGCATGGGCCTGGGGGTCCCGTTTCTGATCACGGGGCTCGCGTTCGGCACGGCGACCTCGGCCCTGGCGGTGGTCAAGCGCCATTACGCGGCGGTGATCGGCGCCGGAGGGGCGGTGCTGATAGGCATGGGGATCCTGATCTGGACGGGCGAGTTCACGCAGCTGAACATCACCGTCAGCCACTGGCTGCAGGCGCTGCACCTGCCCAACCTCAACTCCGACACCTGAGCCAGCCCCAGCTGCGGGCGGCCCGTCAGTCCGCCGGCGCCGCACCGGTCCCACGTGGCCCCAAACCCCACCCGGGCCCAAAGCCCACGTGGCCCCAAACCCCACCCGGGCCCAAACCCCACGTGGGCCCAAACCCCACGTGGGCCAAACCACCTCCGGCCGGCTGTCAGCCCGCCGCCCGCACCGGCCCACCGGCCACAGCCCCAGCCGCCACCGTCAGGCCGCGGACATCTCCGACCGGCCAGCTTGGAGTTAGGCCACCCTAAGTTGGTACGCTGTGGCCAGCGGGTGCTGTTAGGGCACCCTAATGATTCGTAAGCGCTTCGCGCTGTCCCCGAACCCCACCGGATGTCATTCGCTGAAACCATCGGGCTTGGCGCCGTGGCCGGGCTGACCATCTACCTGGGCCTTCCCCTCGGCCGCCTGCAGCTACTGGGCAGCCGCACGCGGGTGGCGCTGGCCATGTTCTCGGTGGGGATCCTGGCCTTCATCTTCGTCGACGTCCTCTCCAGCGGGCTCGACATCATCCACACGGCGCTGCGCAACGCCGAGCACCACACCGGCTCGGTGGCCTACCTGGTGCTCCTGGTCGTGCTGCTGGCGGGCGGGTTCCTGATCGGGAGCTCGGGGCTGGCGGGGGTCGAGCGGCGCATGCGTTCGGCGGGCCCGCGCAACCCGCCGATCGCCGGCGGCGCCGGGGCGGCCGCCATCTCCGGCAGCGAGGCCGAGGGCCTGGCCGACGAGCTCGCGCTGGCGCGCCGCCGGGCGCTGCGCACCGGGCTGACGATCGCCGGCGCGATCGGCGTGCACAACTTTGCCGAGGGGCTGGCGATCGGCGTCTCCGCCCGGGCGGGCGCGATCAGTCTGGCCACGGTGCTGATCATCGGCTTCGCGCTGCACAACGCCACCGAGGGGTTCGGGATCGTCGGGCCGCTGGGTGGGGTGAGGCCGTCGTGGGCCTGGTTGGGCGCGGCCGGCCTGATCGGCGGTGGCCCCACCTTCCTGGGCACGATCGTCGGCTACGCGGTCACCAGCCACCCCCTCGAGCTGGTGTTCTACGCGGCGGCCGGCGGCGCGATCATCTACGCGATCGGCGAGATCTGGAACGGGATGCGCCGCTACGGCTACCGCGAACTCGGCCTGCTGATGCTGAGCGCGGGCTTTCTGCTCGGGGTGATCACCGACCTGATCGTCACCTACGGGGGCGGCTGAGGCGTCCCGGGCGCGGCTGAGGCGTCCCGGGCGCGGCACCTCCCCGCCGCCCGCGCCGCCGCCGCCCACCTTCAGTCCTGGAGCCAGGCCGAGCCGGGCCGCGGAACGGCCGACGCGCCCGCGGGTGTCCTCGCCCGGCTCATCGCAGCTCGACTCCCCCGGCTCATCGCAGCTCGAGCAGCCCCTGGGCGCGGGCGGCCTCGACCATCTCCCGCAGCGTCTGGTGCGCGTCGTGGTGCGGCTGCCAACCCAGCTCGCGCCGCGCCCGACTCGTGTCCATCAGCACCGGCTGACGGATGCTCTCGATCCACTGCGCCTGAGCGGGCATCAGCGGCAGGCGGGCGACGAGCTCGGCCAGGCCGTCCAGGGCCGCCTCGGGAACGCGGAAGCTGTACCAGCCGAGCTCGGAGGCGAGCTCGCTCATCGTGACCTCGCCCGGGCCGGCCAGGTTGTAGGCGCCGGGCGTCCCCCGGCCGAGGACGGCCTCCGCGAACGCCGCCGCGACATCATCGTGGTGCACCAGCTGGAAGGGCACCCCGGGGTCTGGGAGCACCGGACGGGCGGCCGGGAAGCGCCGCGCGGCCTCCGCCAACAGCGCGCTCAGCGGGGTCTGGAAGCGTCGCACCAGCTCGCCCAGCTGGACGTAGGGGATGTTCCTGACCAGCGCCAGCGCGTCCGCGCCGGCGACGATGCAGGGCCGCATCACGTAGGCCTCGGTCGAGGATCCCTCGAGCACCTCGGCCAGCGTGGCCTCCAGCCTGGCCTTCTGCGCCGAGTAGTAGTGACGCTCGCTCCCGCGGGCGGGCAGATCCTCGGTCAGCAGCGGCGGATGATCGGCGTGAAACCCGTACGCGGCCACCGAGGAGGCGTAGACGATGCGTGATGCCCCCGCCTCGACCGCCGCCTCAAACACGGTGCGCGAGCCCTCCAGGTTGATGCGCTCGGTCTCCTCGTGGCCGCCCACGATGAGGAAGGCCAGGTGCACGACAACATCCGCCCCGGCCACCAGCTCCTCGACCGCCACCCGGTCGAGAACGTCCCCCCGGCGATACTCGGTGCGCGTCAGCCCGGCGGCCGCCGGGTCAAACGGGCGCCGCGCCATGGCCACGATGTGGCCGATCTGGGGGTCGCGATCCAGCCGGCGGACCAGCGAGCGCCCGATGTCGCCGGTGGGTCCGGTGAGGGCGACCGTGAGCTCGTGCTCAGGCACGGGCGGGGGATCGGGCGACCACGGGGCGAGTATATGGGCAGGGGTCAGACCGCTCTGGGTCCGGGCCTCAGCCCTCGTAGCCCGGCTCGCCCGGCAGCACGATTCGGGCCTGCTCGCCCGAGCCCACCACCTGCGGCTGCACGGGCTCGATCCGGCGGCCGCGGGCGTGCCCGAGCAGCTCCTCGGCCGAGGCGAAGCCGGCCAGCTGCTCCAGGTGCTTGATGGTCGGAAACACGAGCAGCAGCTCGCCGCGGGAGTAGGCGCTGAGCGCCGAGGAGGGGGCATACCAGCGCGCCTCCACGACCTCCGAGCCATCCGCTCTGGCCACCGCTCCGTCGGGCACCGGGGCCAGGAAGAACCAGGTGTCGAACCTGACCCTCACCTGCGGCGGCGTGATCCAGCGGGAGAAGGGCACCAGCGCGTCGGGGGAGTCCAGGCGAACGCCCGCCTCCTCCTCCAGTTCGCGCAGCGCCGCGGCCCGCAGCGCCGTCTCCCCCTGTCCCTCGCGCCGGTCCACCGCGCCGCCGGGAAACACCCAGGCGCCCCCCATGAACCGCGCCGCCGGATTGCGCTTGACCAGCAGCACCTCGAGGCGCTCGCCCCCGCCGCGCAGCAGGATGACCGTGGCGGCGCGTCGGGGGACGGCCGCCGGCCCGAGCGTGAGCTCCTCTCCGGGTCCGGGTCGCTCGATCGCCACCGGCTGACCCTAGCGCGAGCGGCAAGTTCCGGCGGGTGCGTGGGACTACGGCGGACGGGGGACCCTCGCTAGCCTTCCGCCGGTGAAGTGGATGTGCGAGTCATGCGGGTTCATCTATGACCCGGCGGAGGGGGATCCGGATGGCGGCATCCCGCCCGGCACCCCCTTCGAGGACATTCCTGAAACCTGGTTCTGCCCCGTGTGCGGGGCGCGCAAGCAGGACTTCACGCCCTACGAGGAATAGGCGGCGCACGGCCGCCCGCGCTCAGGCGACCAGCGGCTCCACGGCCTCGAGGTCGAAGATACGGGGGCCGGCAGCCGGCCGAGAGGGCGAAGCGGAGCTCGGTCGCTCGCTCGCAGGCTCGCCGGTCGAGTTCGCGCGCCGCGGCGGACATGCGTCGCGCCCGCGCGGCGGCCGCCGTCCGTCTGGGAGGCTCTGTGGCCGCCGCCCGTTCCTCTCGCGGCGCTGCGGACGCCCGTCCCGCCCGCGGCGCTGCGGACGCCCGTCCTGCCCGCGGCGCTGCGGACGCCCGTCCTGCCCGCGGCGCTGCGGACGCCCGTCCCGCCCGTTCCGTGGCCGCCGCCGGTTCCCCCGGCGACGCGGGGAGCGCGGGCTCCGCCGGCTGAAGGCCGGCGGCGTGGATCGACCTCGCCACCACGTCCGCGGCCTCCATCAGCTCCTGCGGATGGTGCGAGGCCATCACCGTCAGCCGGATGCGCGAGGCCACATCCGCCACCGCCGGCGGCCGCACCGGCTCGACCAGAACCCGCCCCCGCAGTGCGCTCTCGAAGATGCTGGTGGCGGCGGCGGGGTCGGCGACCAGAATCGACAGGATCTGGCTCGGCGGCTGATCGAACCGCAGCCCGCGCCGCTCCAGCTGGGCGCGCAGGACGCGGGCGTTGCCGGACAGCCGGGCCACCAGCTGGGGCCGGTGCGCGAGCTGCTCGAGTGCGGCCAGCGCGCCGGCGGCCGCCGCCGGCGCGCACGCGGTGGAGCCGCTGAGCGTCCGGCTGGCGTTCAGCAGGTAGTCGGCCAGCCGGCGCCGGCAGGCGACGAACCCGCCGTAGGAGGCGAGGGAGTGCCCGAGGGTGCCCAGGATCACGTCCACCTCGTCGGTCAGGCCGGCGTCCGCCACCGCGCCACGGCCCCCCGGGCCGAGGGCGCCGATCGCGTGCCCCTCGTCGACCACCAGGCGCAGGTGGCGCCGCCTGGCCACCCGCGCCAGCTCGCCCAGCGGCGCCAGATCACCGTCCAGGCCGAACACGCTCTCGGTGACGATCACGCTCCCGCGGCCCTCGGCCCGGGCGATCCCCCAGCGCAGATGGTCGAGGTCGAGATGCTCGTAGGTGAACACCTCCGCCCCCGACAGCCGGCAGCCGTCGGCCAGCGAGGCCTGATTGTGGGCGTCGGCAAACACCACCTCCCCCGGGCGCGCCAGCGCGCTCAGCACGCCCAGTCCGGCCAGGTAGCCCGAGCCGAACACCAGCCCGACCTCCTGGCCGAGGAACTCCGCCAGGTGCTCCTCCAGCCGGCGGTGGATGGTCATCGTGCCCGAGGTCAGGCGGCTGGCTCCCGCTCCCGCCCCCCAGCGCAGCGCGGCCTCAGCCGCCGCCTCTCGCACCCGTGGGTGGTCGGCCAGCCCCAGGTAGTTGCCCGAGCACAGCACCAGCGTCGGCTTGCCGTCCAGCACCACCCGCGGACCCTGCGGGCCGCTGACCAGGCGCATCCGCCGCCGCAGCCGCAGGTCCTCAAGCTCGCTCAGACGCGCCTCGATCTCGATCACGTGGCCGTCACGATGGGCACGGGCTCGGACGTGTTCGTGGGGCGCCCTGCGCTCCGCCCCCCGTCCGCGCCGGCCCGCTCTGTCTGCGCCGCGTCGCCGCCCCCTGCGCGCGGCGTCGCCCGCCCTGCGCGCGCCGCGCCGGCCGCCCTGCGCGCGCCGCGCCGGCCGCCGTCGCCCAACCCCACGCCGGGCGCCTGCGCTCAGCTGCCCTGCCAGCGCGGCTCGCGCTTCTCCGCGAACGCCCGCATCGCCTCGCGGAAGTCGGCGCTTGAGAAGCACGACTGGCGCAGCGCCATGAGCTCCTGCTCGACCTGGGGCTCGAGCTGCGTGCGGGCGCCCAGCAGCTCGCGAATCACCCGCTTGTTGCCGCGCTGGGCCAGCGGCGCGCCGGCCGCCAGCTGGCCGGCCAGCTCCAGCGCCTGGGGGCCGAACTGACCCTCCTCGGCCACGCGGTTGACCAACCCCCAGGCGAGCGCGGTGGCGGCGTCGACCCGCCGGCCGGTGAGGAACAGCTCGCGGGTGCGCGGCGCGCCGATTGCGTCGATGAACTTCTGGATGCCGGTGTGCGAGTAGACCAGCCCCAGGCGGGCGGGGGGCATCCGGAAGCTGGCCGCGGGAGTGCAGATCCGCAGGTCACAGCTCAGGGCCAGCTCGAGCCCGCCGCCGATCGCGTGTCCGTTCAGCGCGGCCAGGGTGGGGTACGGGTAGGCCTCGAGCGCATCCAGCGCGGCCGCGAACGGATGCGCCACCAGCCGCTCGGCTTCGTCCGGGCGCGGCTGGGTGGGCAGCGCCCCCAGGTCGTAGCCCGCCGAGAACGTCTCGCCCTCGCCGGTGATCATCAGGCAGCGGGCGTCCAGCTCGGGCAGGGTGCGGGCGAAGGCGTCGAGGATCGCGTGGTCGAGGGCACCGCGGCGCTGGGGGTTGGAGATGGTCAGCCGCGTCACCCCGGCTGCCGGCTCATCGACCAGCAGCCGCCCCGCGTTCTGCGGCGGCTCGGTCTCGGCCATGCCGCTACTCGAGGACAACCAGCGTGTCGCCCTCGGAGACCGACTGCCCCTCCTGGACCGTGATCTCCTTGACCACGCCGGAGTCCTCGGCCTCGACGGGCATCTCCATCTTCATCGACTCGAGGATCACCACCGTGTCGCCCTCCTGCACCCGGTCGCCGACCTCGACCTCGATCTTCCACACCGTCCCGGTGATATGGGCGGGCACCTCAGGCATCGGTTGGGCACGATATCGAGCCGATCCCGGAGGCGCCGCCTGTTCAGCCGAAGCGCGGCGGATCCTTCCGCCGAAGCGCAGCGGATCCTTGAGCCGAAGCGCCCGGAGCCCTCAGCCGAAGCGCAGCGGATCCGGCCCGATCCGCCGGCCGGTGTCCAGCTTCGCCAGCCTGTCCATCTCCTCCTCGCCCAGCTCGAAGTCAAACAGCCGGAAGTTCTCCTCGATGCGGCTCGGGGTGACCGACTTCGGGATCACGATGTTGCCCAGCTGCAGGTGCCAGCGGAGCACCACCTGGGCCGGCGTGCGCCCGTGGGCGGCCGCCAGCTCGCCGATCACCGGGTGCTCCATCACGCGGCCCTTGCCCAGCGGGCTCCAGGCCTCGGTGGCGATCCCCCGCTCGCGGTGAAACTCCCGCAGCTCGCGCTGCTGGAACTCGGGGTGCAGCTCGATCTGGTTGACCGCCGGCACCACGCCGGTGGCGTCGATCACCCGCTCCAGGTGCTCGACGGTGAAGTTGGAGACGCCGATCGAGCGCGTCCGGCCGCTGTCCTTGAGCTCGCACAGCGCCTCCCAGGTCTCGATGTAGCGTCCGCGGCCGGGTGCTGGCCAGTGGATCAGATACAGGTCGACGTCGTCGAGCCCCAGCCGCTCCAGGCTGGCCTCGAATGCTCGTCGCGTCCGCTCTCGCCCGTGGTCGTCGTTCCACAGCTTGGTGGTCACGTACACCTCCTCGCGGGCAAGGCCGCTGTTCGCGACCGCCTCACCGACCCCGCTCTCGTTGCCATACGCGGCGGCGGTGTCGATCAGGCGGTAGCCGGTCCGCAGCGCGTGTGCGACCACCCCCGCGGTGTCCGCCGGCGGCACCTGAAAGACCCCGAAGCCAAGCTGGGGGATTTCGTTGCCATCGTTGAGCGTCAGTGCGGGAACCTGGGTTGTCTGGATGTTGGAGCTCATGAGGGGGTGCTTGCCGGTGAGCAGGGATCGAAAACCGCTGGCCGGGCCCCGGTTGCGCCGGTAGCCTGGCCGGCCGTGATCCTCGCCATCGACCAGGGCACCACCGGCACCACCTGCCTGGTGCTCGATGAGCGCGCGCGGCCGGTGGGACGGGCACAGCGCGAGTTTCGCCAGCACTATCCGCGGCCGGGCTGGGTCGAGCACGATCTGGAGGAGATCTGGCAGGTGACTCAGGCGGTGGCCGGCGAGGCGCTCGCCGACGCCGGCGTGCGCCGGGGCGAGCTTCAGGCCATCGGCCTCACCAACCAGCGCGAGACCGTGTGCGTGTGGGATCCGCAGACCGGGCGGCCGCTGCACCGGGCGATCGTCTGGCAGGACCGGCGGACGGCGGAACGCTGCGCGGAGCTGCGCCAGGCCGGGCACGAGCCGCTGGTGCGCGAGCGCACCGGGCTCGTGCTCGACCCCTACTTCTCGGCCACCAAGATCGCCTGGCTGCTGGAGCGGGTCGAGGGGCTCGAGGCGCGAGCGCGAAGCGGGCGGGCGGTGTTCGGCACGGTCGACGCCTGGCTGAGCTACCGACTGTGCGGGGAGCCGCTCACCGACGTCTCGAACGCCTCCCGCACGCTGCTGTTCGATCTGGCCGGCGGGAGCTGGAATCGCGAGCTGCTCGAGCTGTTCGGCGTTCCCGAGCAGGCGCTGCCGCGCCTGACCGCGAGCAGCGGCCGGCTGGCCCTCACGCGCCCCGAGGCATTGCACGGCCACCGGGTGCCGCTGGCGGGGATGGCCGGCGATCAGCAGGCGGCGCTGTTCGGCCACGCCTGCCTGGAGCCGGGACTGGGAAAGACCACCTACGGGACGGGGTCGTTCGTGCTGCAGAACGCGGGCCGGCGGGTGCCGGCACCCGCGCAGGGGCTGCTCAGCACGGTGGCCTGGCAGCTCGACGGCGAGCCGCTCACCTACGCCCTGGAGGCGGCGATCTTCGTCACCGGTGCCGCCATCCAGTGGCTGCGCGACGGGCTGGGGATCATCGCCTCGGCGGCCGAGAGCGAGCGCCTGGCCGCCTCGCTGGCCGACAACGACGGCGTGTACTTCGTGCCGGCGCTGACCGGGCTGGGCTCCCCCCACTGGGATCCGTACGCGCGCGGGACGATCGTCGGGCTGACGCGGGGGGCGGGACGCGCCCACCTGGTCCGGGCGGCGCTGGAGGCGATCGCCTATCAGACTGTTGACGCCGTGCGGGCGATGGAGGCCGGCTGCGGCGTGCGGCTGAGCGAGCTGCGGGCCGACGGCGGGGCGAGCGCCAACGCCTGGCTGATGCAGTTTCAGGCCGACGTGCTGGGCGTGCCCGTGGTGGTGCCGGAGATCGTGGAGACCACGGCGGTGGGCGCCGCCCACCTGGCCGGGGTGGGCTGCGGGCTGTGGACGCTCGGGCAGCTGCGCGCGGCGGACGGGGCGGCCCGGCGCTATGAGCCGGCGATGAGCGAGGACCGCCGCCAGGCCCTGCTGGCCGGCTGGCGGCGGGCGGTGGAGCGCGCCCGCTCGTGACGGTCGCGCCGCCGAGGGTTGGTGCGGCGCGGGCGCCGGTGACGATCGCGCCCGCGTGGGGTATGTGAGCCAGCGATGCCCGACGTTGAGATCAGGCCGTATGCCCGACGTTGAGATCAGGCCGCAGGTCTACACCGACCCGCGGCCGGCCGAATACTTTCACCCCTTCCACGTGCGGGCGCGGCAGGGACCGGCCGGATGGGTGCACGAGGCCACCCGCTTCACCACCGTCCCCTACTCGCTGGTCGCCTTCCGCCTGCGGGTGATCGGCTCGGAGAACGTGCCCAACGGGCCGGTGATCCTCGCCCCCAACCACGGCTCGTTCATGGACCACTTCTTCACCGGCGGGCTGCTGCGCCGGCGGGTGCGCTTCATGGCCAAGTCCCAGCTGTTTCAGCCCGGCATCGCCAGCTACATCTTCAGCCACGGGGGGGTGTTCCCGGTCCGCCGCGGCCACCACGACGAGGAGGCGTTCGTCACCGCGTTCGCGCTGCTGGACCGGGGCGAGGCGGTGGTCATGTACCCGGAGGGCGGCCGCTCGCGCACCGGGGACATCGCCGAGCGGGCGCGGCCGGGGGTGGGGCGCCTGGCGCTCGAGTCGGGTGCGCCGGTGGTGCCGGTGGCGATCCTCGGCTCCCACCAGGTGCGCAACTGGCGGCGGCTTCACTTTCCCCGGGTCACCGTCCAGTTCGGTGAGCCGTTTCGCTTCGAGCGCGTGACCACGAGCACCCGCGAGCAGCAGCAGGCGGTGGCCGATTACGTCCTGGAGCGGATCCGCGAGCTGCACGCCCAGCTGAAGCTGCTCGGGCACCGAGGCTCGCTGCGCGCGGCGCGCAGCCGCCAGCGGGCCGCCCGCCGCGCCGCCCGCGCGCAGTCCGGCGCCTAGGCGGTGGCGATCGCCGCCGCCGACTCCAGCCCGAGCTCCTCGATCGCCAACTCGCGCATCCTGAACTTCTGCACCTTGCCGGTGACGGTCATCGGGAAGGAGTCGACGAACTTCACGTAGCGGGGGATCTTGAAGTGGGCGATCCGCCCGCGGCAGAACGCTCTGACGTCCTCCTCGCTCAGCTTCGCCCCGGGACGCAGGATGATCCACGCCATCAGCTCCTCGCCGTAGCGCTCGTCCGGCACGCCGATCACCTGCACGTCGGCGATCTGCGGGTGGGCGTAGAGGAACTCCTCGATCTCCCGCGGATAGATGTTCTCGCCGCCCCGGATCACCATGTCCTTGATCCGCCCGACGATCCGCACGTAGCCCTGCTCATCCAGGGTGGCCAGGTCGCCGGAGTGCATCCACCCGCCCGCGTCGATCGACTCCGCCGTGCGCTCGGGATCCTCCCAGTAGCCGCGCATGACCAGATAGCCGCGGGCGCAGAACTCGCCCGCCTCGCCGCGGGGGACGATCCGCCCGGTGGCCGGGTCGATGATCTTGATCTCCGTGTGGGGCATCACCTGGCCCACCGTCTCGCAGCGGTGCTCGAGCGTGTCGTCGGCGCGCACGAGCGTCGATACGGGCGAGGTCTCGGTCTGACCGAAGGCGATCGAGATCTGCTCGATCCCCATCTCGGCGATCACCCGTCTCATCACCTCGATCGGGCACGGCGAGCCGGCCATGATCCCGGTGCGCAGCGAGCCGAGCTCGAACTCGGCGAAGTTGGGCAGCGCGAGCTCGGCGATGAACATGGTGGGCACCCCGTAGAGGCTGGTGGCGTGCTCGGCGGCGCAGGCGGCCAGCGTCGCCTCCGGGTCGAACACCTCGCCCGGATACACCAGGCAGGCTCCGCGTGTGGTGGCGGCCAGGTTGCCCAGCACCATCCCGAAGCAGTGATACAGCGGCACCGGGACGCACACCCGGTCGTGCTCGGTGTAGCCCAGCAGCTGGGCGATGAAGTGGGCGTTGTTGAGGATGTTGTGGTGGGTGAGCGTGGCTCCCTTGGGGAAGCCGGTGGTGCCGCTCGTGTACTGGATGTTGATCGGATCGTCGAAGTCGAGCTGCTCGCCGGCGGCCCGCACCGCATCCACCCCGCCGGGGCCGGCGGCCATCTCCTCCCACTCGGGGGTGTCGAAGAACACCGTCCGCTCCAGGCCCGCCAGGCGGGGACGCACCTGCTCGACCATGGCCACGAAATCCGACCCCCTCACCTCCCGGGCGGCGAACAGCAGCCGGCAACCTGACTGTCCGAGGGCGTACTCGAGCTCGCTCGTGCGGTAGGCCGGGTTGATGTTGACCAGGATCAGGCCGACCTTCGCGGTGGCGTACTGCACGAGCGCCCACTCGGCGCGGTTGGGCCCCCACACGCCGACGCGGTCGCCGCGACGCAGGCCGGCGGCGAGCATCCCGGCCGCCAGTCGGTCGACCGCATCGCCGAACTGGGCGTAGGTGTAGCGGACCCCCTGCCGCACGCAGACCAGCGCCTCGGCGTCCGGCACCCGGGCGATCGTGCGCGCGAGGTTGGCGCCGATCGTCTCCCCCAGCAGCGGCTCGTCAAAGGCTCCGTGCGCGTAGGACAGCATCGTCATGTCTCCTCCTTCCTCGCCGGCGGCTGCGCCGCGCTCCTCGTGGCGCTGCGATCCTACTCCCGCCAGCGTCTGGCGCCGCGGTCCCACTCCCGCTACCTTCCGGCGCCGGGATCCCACCCCGTCACGTGCGGCGCCGCGGTCCCACTCCCGCTACCGTGCGCCGGAAAGATGGCTCTGCTGCGCGACAGCCTGCTCGCCGGGCGGCGGATCGTCCTGGCCGGCAGCGCCGCCCCGGCACTTGGCCCGGCGCTGGCCGCGCTGCGGGCCAGCCTGGAGCCGCTGGCGGTGGCCGAGCTGCCGCCCGAGGAGGAGCGCGTGGGGGAGTGGGCACGGAGTCGCGGGCCGCTGGATGCGCTCGTGCACGACGCCGCGGGGGCGTTCGGGGCCGGTGACCAGGCCGGGCTGTGCGCCGCGCTGGAGGAGGCGTGGGCGGCGGTGCGCGAGGTGGCCACCGGCGCGCTGATCGACAGCCCGACGCCCGGCCGGATCGTGCTCATCGCCCCGCCCGCCGACGCCGGCCCGCTGGCGCGGGCGGCGGCCGCGGGGCTTGAGAACCTCGCCCGCACACTGGCCGTCGAGTGGGCGCGCCACGGTCTCACCGCCGTGCTGGTGGCGCCTGGCGCCCACGCCAGCCAGGCCGAGGTGGGGCAGGTGGTGGCCTTCCTGGTCTCGGAGGCGGGCGGCTATTTCAGCGGCTGCCGGCTCGAGCTGGGGGCGCTGGCGGGGCGATGAGACGCCGGGCGCTCGTGCTGGCCGTGGCGCTCGCCTGCGGCGCCTGCGGGGGCGCTGCCAGCAACCTGCACGGGCAAACCTCCACCTCGCCGCGGATGCCCGCCGCCCGCCGGACGGCTGCCGGTGCGGCGAGCGGGCGGGCGGGCAGCAGCACCACCGGCCGGTCGGCCACCGGCTCCGTGGTTCGGTCGGCCACCGGCCCCAGCGCGGCCGCGTCGGCCACCGGCCCCAGCGCGGCCGCGTCGGCCACCGGCGCCAACGCGGCCGCGTCGGCGCCCCCCAACCCCGGTGCGCTTCCCCAGACCGATCAGCTGCCGTCGGCCAACACAACGCAGTTCGGGGCCGAGATGGCGGCCCTGTGGGCGGGCGTGGTCGAGAACTCCGTCGCGGCGGCGATGCCCGCCTTCTTCCCCGAAGCGGCCTACGTCCAGGTCAAGGGGATCGCCGACCCCCGGGCCGACTACATCCAGCGGCTGGTGGGCGAGTTTCGGCTCGACCTGGCCGCCGCCCACGCCCTGCTCGGCCCGGTCCCGGCCTCGGCCAGGCTGCTCGCGGTCCGGGTCCCGGCCGGCTATGCGCACTGGGTGACGCCCGGCACCTGCTACAACACCGTCGGCTACTGGGAGGTGCCGAATGCGCGGGTGGTCTACCGCCAGGGCGGGCAGGTGCGCTCGTTCGGGATCGCGTCGATGATCTCCTGGCGGGGCGTGTGGTACGTGGTGCACCTGGGCGCGGTGGTCAGGTCGAGCGTCGCCGGGGTGGTCGATGACCCGAGCTCCGGCCCGGGCGTCTCGGCTCCCTCCTCCACCTGCTGAGCTTGGGGCTGGAGCGGGAGGCGCCCGTTGGCCCGGCTGCCGGCAGGGCGCTCACACAGCACACATCTCCAGACCGCCACCCTGAGGCCGGGCGGATCTCCGGCCGGAGCCGGTCGCAGAAGGTGACGTGGCTGCGCCTGGGCGGAATCGAGCAGCGCCGCGAGCTCGGAACCTCGCTCTGCGGTAAAGCCTCGGCGAGGTTATGTCGATGTGGAGTGCATGAGCGTGCGGACGGCGGGCGCCGAGGCGGAAGGCGAACGGCTCGCCTACCCCCGCGGCCTCACTCCACCCTCACAGCGAGGACGCTCCGAGCGTCTTATCGGAGATGTGATCGTCGATCTGGGCTTCGCCCGCCGGGAGACGGTGGAGCGGGCGGTCAAGCTGGCCCGCGAGCAGGGGGTGCCGACCGGACGGATGCTGATGGAGATGGGGGCCCTGCGCCACGACCAGCTGGCCCGCGCCCTGTCGGAGCGCTTCGGCGTCGACTTCGTCGATCTGTCGGTGTTCGAGATCGACATGGGCGCCTGCAACCTGATTCCGGTCGACATGGCCAAGCGCTACCAGGCCGTGCCGGTCGGCTTCCTGCCCGACCGCAGCGTGCTGCTGGCGATGGTCGACCCGAGCAACGTTCTGACGCTGGATGAGATCTCGATGATCACCGGCCGCCGGCTGCACCCGGCGGCGGCCGCCGCCGAGGATGTGGCGGCGCTGCTCGGCCGGCTCAACCGCCTGGAGGAGGACGTCTCGGAGTTCATCGACGAGGAGCCCGAGGTCGACCTCTCGCTGCTGGAGGGGCTGGACAACGAGGCGCCGGTGATCAAGCTCGTCTACGCGCTGATCGCCCAGGCCGTCGACCAGGGCGCCTCCGACATCCACTGCGACCCGGAGGCGGGCGACATGCGCGTCCTCTACCGGATCGACGGGATGCTGATGCACGCGGCCACGATCGCCCGGTCGATGGCGCCGGCGCTGGTCTCGAGGATCAAGATCATGGCCAACATGGACATCGCCGAGCGCCGGGTACCCCAGGACGGGCGCCTGGCGGTGACGGTGGAGGGACGGCGGGTCGATGTGGCCACGCTGCCACTGGTTCGCGGTGAGGGGGTGGTGCTCCGCATCCTGGACAGCGGCGTGGTGGTGCGCGAGCTGGAGTCGCTGGGAATGCGGGAGTTCGAGCGGGCCCGGTTCGAGAGCGCGATCGGTAAGCCGCACGGCGCGGTGCTGGTCACCGGGCCCACGGGCTCGGGCAAGTCGACCACGCTGTACGCCGCGCTGGGCAAGATCAACGACGGCCAGCGCAGCATCCTGACCATCGAGGACCCGGTGGAGTCTCCGGTGGACGGGATCAAGCAGATGCAGGTTTCGCTCAAGGCTGGCGTCACCTTCGCCGGCGGGCTGCGCTCGATGCTGCGCGCCGACCCGGACGTGATCATGGTGGGCGAGATCCGCGACCGGGAGACCGCGGTGATCGCGGTGCAGGCGGCGCTCACCGGCCACCTGGTGCTCTCCACCCTGCACACGCGGGACGCCGCCAGCGCGCTGACGCGGATGGTGGACATGGGGGCGGAGACGTTCATGGTCGCCGCCGCCGTCGACTGCGTGGTGGCCCAGCGGCTGGCCAGGACCCTGTGTCAGCACTGCAAGCGGGTGAGCCGGGTGCCGCAGAACCTGCGCGAGGAGCACGGGCTCGAGGACGTGGAGCTGTTCGAGCCGGTGGGCTGCATCCGCTGCGGCAACACCGGCTATCGGGGGCGCACCGGGCTGTTTGAGGTGATTCCGATGAGCCAGTCCCTGCGCGAGCTGGTGCTGGCCCGGGCCAGCCTGAGCGAGCTTCAGGCCCTGGCGCTGGCCGAGGGGATGCGCACGATGCGCGACGACGGGCTGCAGAAGGTCCGCGAGGGCCTCACCACGCTGGCCGAGGTCGCCCGGGTGACGACGCTCTAGGACGCAGGCGCTCCGGGGTCGCTCCGGGGTGCCCCCGACGCGCGCGATTCGCCGCCCGACCATCCCGCCGCCCGCCACCGGGTCCTGTGTGTTTCCGGCGCGCGTGGCTTCGGATCAGGCGGCGTCTGCGGCTGCGGCGGGGTGCGCGTGCGTTCCCGGCGCGCGCGGCTTCGGAGTCCTGTCCGCCCGACCGCGGGCCGTCCCGTGGTCTCGAGCGCTCCGCGCCTCACGCGCTGCGCGCGCCCCTGACCAGCGTGAGCGAGGGGTGGTGGCCGATCTGCCCGGCGGGCGTGGCGGCCCGCCCTGCGGCCCGGTCTCGCTCGGGGTCGACGAGCGCGGCCGGCGCCGGCTTGGCGAGCAGAAAGCCCTGGCCCACCTCGCACCCGATTGCCCGCACGCTGCCCATCTGGCGTGCGGTCTCGATGCCCTCGGCAACGATCGTCAGATCCAGGTGATGGCCCAGGTCGACGATCCCCTGGGTGAGCGCGAAGTCCTGCTCGTCGTGGGTGATCCGCTCGATGAACGGACGGGGGATCTTCAGGCTGTCGAACGGAAGCTCGCTCAGGCGGCTGAGCGACGAGTAGCCGGTGCCGAAGTCGTCCAGCGACAGGCGGACGCCCAGCTTCTTGAGCTCGTGGAGGATCTCGCGGCCCATGTCGTGCTCGCGCATCACCGTGCTCTCGGTGATCTCGAGCACCAGCTTCTCCGGCGGGAGGCCGGACGCCTGCAGGGCGGCGGCGACATCGGCCAGGATCTCATTGTCGTTGAGGTTGACCAGCGATAGGTTGACGCCCACCTCGATCGGCAGTGCGGCGCTGTGCTTCCAGGCCGCCGCCTGCCGGCAGGCCGCCGTCAGCGCCCAGCGGGTCAGCGGCACGATCAGCCCCGTCTGCTCGGCCAGCTCGATGAACGTCCCCGGCCCCAGCAGCCCCCGCACCGGGTGCTGCCAGCGCATCAGCGCCTCATAGCCGAGCAGCTCGCCGTCGGAGAGCCGGAACAGCGGCTGGTAGTGGAGCTCGAACTGCTCGCGCTCGAGCGCCAGGCGCATGTCGGTCTCCAGCTCGAGCAGCTCCAGGGCGGCGGCGTGCATCACCGGGCGGTAGAGCTGCGCCCGCCCCTTGCCCGAGCGCTTGGCCTCATACAGCGCCAGGTCCGCGTCGCGCAGAATCTCCTGGGGATTGTGGACGTCCTCGGCGCAGGCGATCCCGATGCTGGCGCTGGGGGTGATCGCCCGGCGCTCGAGCTCGATCGGCGGGGCCAGCTCGCGCAGAATCCGCTCGGCGATTCGCGGGGCGCGAACCTTGGCGCCCGCGCCGGTGATCAGCACCGCGAACTCATCGCCCCCCATGCGCGCCACCATGTCTCCCACCCGCACGCAGGTGCTCAGCCGCCGCGCCACCTCGCTCAGGAACTGGTCGCCGGCGCTGTGGCCGAGGCTGTCGTTGACCGTCTTGAAGTTGTCCAGGTCGATGAACAGCACCGCCGTCTCCGCCTCGCCTCCGGCGTGCGCCAGCCGCTCCTCGAACCGGGCCCGGTTGGCCAGCCCCGTGAGGGGGTCGTGGAAGGCGCGCCGGCGCAGGCCCTCGCTGAGCTTCTGGCGCTCGGTGATGTCGCGGCTGGAGAGCACGATCCCGCCCACCTTGGCGTCCTCGAGCAGGTTGTTGAACACCGTCTCAAGCCAGCGCAGGCTGCCGTCGGCATGGCGCCAGCGACACTCGACCGGCCTGGCGGTGCCCTGGCTGCGGATCTGGCGCAGGCTGTCGGCCAGCACGGGGGCATCGTCCGGGTGCAGCAGGTGGATCACCGGGGTGCCGGGCTGGACGTCGCCCTCGAAGCCGAGCATCTGGGCGATCCCGGGGCTGTGGTAGCGCACGCCGCCGTCGGCATCCACGATCACCACCAGGTCCAGCGAGCTGTCGATCAGCGCGCGCATCCGGGCGTCCGCGCGCCACACGCTGCGCAGCAGCCCGACGCAGGCGAGCACGATCGCGACGCTGAAGCCGAGCGCGTAGGGGATGACCGCCTCGGCGTCGGCGCCGGCGAGGCGGATCAGCACCCAGGGGGCGACCAGCGCCAACAGCGCCACCACGCCCAGCCACCGGCGCAGAGGGGCGTGAAGCCGGCCCCGCAGGACCCCGCTACCGCTCGTCCGACCTCTGTTCGCTGGCGCCAGCCGTAGCAACGTGCGTGTAGACCTTCCCTGGGAGCCGGCGGCCGAGCTATCTCCCGGGGGAGACCTCTGGCTTTGCGTCCCCGGCTCACACCGGGTTTGCCCACTTGGCGGCAGGTTGACTGGTTTGCTCTCAGATCGACAGCGCCGGGCAATGACTGAAGCGCTGCTCGACCGATGTTCGACGCCGCCGCGCTGGGCGTATGGCTAGGCGGGCGCGTCGGCCCACGGGACGACCACCGCGTCCTCGTGCGGTGAGTTGCGGGCCACCACGTACTCGGCCGGCTCGCTGTCGGACAGGTTCTCCAGCACGTGCGTCTCCCGCGGCGGGACGTAGACCAGATCGCCCGGCTCGAGCGTCAGCTCCCGCTCCAGACGATCCCCCCAACGCACCCGCAGCGAGCCCGACAGCATGTACACGGCGCTCTCACACCCGGCGTGATAGTGGGGTCGCGAGCGCGCGCCGGCGGGCACGCGAAACACTCCCATGTAGATGTTGCGCGCGCCGGCGGTGGCCTGGGAGATCTCCGCGCCGGCGACCACGCCGCGGGGGACGTCGCGATCCTCGCCGGGCTTGATCACCTGCATGAGGCCAGTCTATTGGCGACGGTGCCCGCGGGCGGCCTGGGGGCGCGGCGCTGGTTGGAGCGCCGGTGCCTGCGCGTGGCCTGGGATCCGGCGCTAATGGGAGCGCCGGCGCCTGCGGCGGCCTGGGGTCCGGCGCTAATGGGAGCGCCAGCGCCTGCGCGCGGCCTGGGGTCCGGCGTCAGTTGAGCGACGGATCGAGCGGCATCCGCGCCACCAGGGCATAGCTGCCGCCCTTGCGGGTGAGCACCGTCGCCCACAGCTCGCCCGGGGCGGGGGAGAACACATCCTCGCCGCGAGCGGGATCGAGGATCCAGTCTCCCCGCTCAAGCTCGGCGTCGAGCTGCCCCGGTCCCCAGCCCGAGTGCCCGACATAGGCGCGCGCAGCGCGTATGCGGTCACGCAGCTCCTCAAGCGAAGGACCCCCGGTGCCGAGCACCCCGATGTCGGCGAAGGCGGGCATCGCCGCCTCTCCGATGTCGTCGAAGCGGGCCAGGGTGATCACCGTCGAGGGCTGCACCGGGCCGCCGATGAACAGCGGCTCATCGCCGTCCACGAGCGTCTCCAGCTCGGGCACCGCCTCGCCCACCGTGGTCTCCGAGGGACGGTTGAGCACGAGCCCGAACGCGCCCTCCTGGGTGTGCTCGACGATCAGCACCACCGTGCGGAAGAAATTCGGGTCGATCAGCCGGGGGCCGGCGATCAGCAGCTGTCCCTTGAGCGACTCCATGGGCTGCGGTCATCCTCCCGGGGCGGGGGCCCCAAGCCGATCATCGCCGCCATCAACGGTCCCGAGCGGCGTGGCGGGGTGCGGGGTGGGGCCGAGCGACGGGCGCGTGCCCGGGGTTGGGCGGCGGGGTGGGGCAAGGCCCGGGGCGGGGCCGAGCGACGGGCCTGTGCCTGGGGCGGGGCCGAGCGACGAGCCTGTGCCTGAGGTTGGGCCGCCGCGTGGGGTCGGGCATGGGTCGGGGCCGCCGGGTGGGAACGGGCACGGGGCGGGGCCGCCGGATGGGGTGCTCACCTGCACTCCCGCCACCTACCCGCATTCGCCGCCGCTACAGCCCGTAGGAGCGGCCGATCACATCGAGCATGATCTCGTCGGTTCCCGCTCCGATGCGGTTGAGGCGCAGATCCCGCCACACGCGCTCGATTCCGTACTCCTTCATGTACCCGTTGCCGCCGTGGATCTGGATGCACTCGTCGGCCACCTCGACGGCGATCCGGGCGGCGTGCAGCTTGGCCATCGTGATCTCCCGCACCGGATATTCGCCGTTCTGAAAGCGCCAGGCGGTGGTGTAGACCATCTGACGGGCGCTCTCGATCTTGGTCGCCATCTCGGCGAACTTGTGCCGGATGACCTGGAAGCGGCCGATCGGGCGTCCGAAGGCGGTGCGCTCCTTGGCGTAGCGCAGGGTCCGATCGAACACGTGCTGGGCGGCGGCCACCGAGCCGGCGGCGCCGATCAGGCGCTCGCCCTGCAGCTCCCACATGATGTGGTAGAAGCCCTTGCCGACCTCGCCCAGCACCGCGGAGGCGGGAACCCGCACGTCCTGGAAGGCGAGCAGTGCGGTGTCGGAGGCGTGCATGCCCAGCTTCTGAAGGCGCTTCTCGCGGATCACGCCGGGCGTGTCCATTGGCACCAGAAACAGGGTGAAGCCGTCGTAGCCGGCATCGGGATCGGTCTTGGTGACGAGCACGATCGCGTGGGCCCGGTGACCGTTGGTGATGAACGTCTTGGAGCCGTTGATCACGTACTCATCCCCATCGCGCACCGCGCGTGTCTTGATCCCCGCCACGTCTGAACCGGCATCGGGCTCGGTGATCCCCAGGGCGAGGATCGCCTTGCCCTGGATCGCGGGCACCAGCCACTGCTGCTTCTGCTCCTCGGTGCCAAAGGCGAGGATCGGCGGCATCGCCATGTCGGTCTGAACGGCGATGCCCATGCCCAGGCCGCCGCAGTGGGCGTGCACCAGCTCCTCAGCCAGCACCAGGCTGGTGTAGTAGTCGCCGCCCTGGCCTCCGTAGCGCTCCGGCTTGTCCAGCCCGAGGAAGCCCAGTTCGCCCATGCGCTCGAACACCCAGTCGGGGAAGGTGGTCTCCTCCCACTCCTCGGCGTGGGGCTGAAGCTCGTTGACCACGAACCGGTGAATCGACTCCCGGAGCTGGTCGTGCTCCTCGGTGAAGATGAAGTGCCGGCGGCGGGCGGTGAAGTCGGGCTTGAGAACGTCCGCGGTGCTAGTCATGGAGGGCAAGCTACCGCCCCCGGCAAGGGGGGGCCATGGGTCGGCCCGGTGGCATCGGCGCCGTGGCGGGGGCCCGGAGCGGCCCGTGGCATCGCCCCGGTGAGGGCGCGGGAGCGGGCCGTGGCATCCTCCGGTGAGGGCGCGGGAGCGGGGCCAGGCTCCTCCGGTGAGCGCGCGGGAGCGGGGCCAGGCTCCTCGGGGCGTGAGACGCCCCACCCCGGCGCGTCCCGCGCGCCCGCGCCCCCCTGGTCCCGGCAACCGGCCGGCCGATCCGGCCCACAGCCTCGCTCGAATGCGTCCGCGTGAGCGCTCCGCGGCCCCCTGGTCCCGGCAACCGGCCGGCCGATCCGGCCCACAGCCTCGCTCGAATGCGTCCGCGTGAGCGCTCCGCGGCCCCACGCCGCAAGATTCCCGCCAAACCCCCGGCTCGCCAGGGGGGTGTGTTGTGCCACCCGCGGATTCCGCGAGCGCCACAACAAACCCCCTCCCGGGGGAGGGGGGTGTGGTGGGAAACTCGCGCCTGTGGCGGCGGGATTGGCGGGTGACGTGGTCGGTGGGGGCGCAATGGGTGAGCGGGCGGCGTCGGAATCAGCGGGCGACGCCTCCCGCGCGTGCGCAATGGGTCCAGCGGGCGGGGCCGAGTAGCGGCTCCTCCCTGCCCCCGAGGACCGGCTCCTCTGCCCCCCGCGGCGCCGGCTCCGCCCCCCACCCCCGCGGGCCGGCTCTCGCCTCCGCGGGGCGCGCAACGCCCCCCCCGCGCGACTCCCGACGCCCAACCGTGTTGAGATACACCGTGTGGCAGCCGGCGAGATGGGGCGCGAGGTGGCGGTAGCGCAGATGCGTGAGCCGGCCGAGCGCGCCGTCGGCGAGCCGGAGCTGGTCCCGCCGCTGGGGCGCGAGCGCCATCAGCAGTTCCGACCGGATGTCGAGGGCCTGCGGGCGGTGGCAATCCTGCTCGTGGTCCTCTACCACGTGCACCCCGCTCTGGCGCCCGGCGGGTACGTCGGCGTGGATGTGTTCTTCGTCATCTCGGGCTTCCTGATCACCGGCCAGCTGGTCCGCGAGCTCCAGACGCGGCGGCGGATCTCGTTTCTGGGCTTCTACGCCCGGCGGGCGAGGCGGATCCTGCCGGCGGCGATGCTGACGGTGATCGCCACCGCGGTCGCCTCGGCGCTGCTGCTGAACCCGCTGGCCGCCAAGCGGGCGCTGAAGGACGGGCTGTCGGCGATCTACTTCGGCGCCAACTTCCACTTCGCCGCCCAGGGGGCCGACTACTTCAACGCCGGCATCTCCCCCTCGCCGGTGCAGCACTTCTGGTCGCTGTCGGTGGAGGAGCAGTTCTATGCCGCCTGGCCGCTGCTGCTGCTCGTCTCCTCGCTGGTGTGGTTGACGGCCCGCCGGCGCGCGCGCGAGGAGCGCCCGCGCCCCGCGATGCCGGCGGTGATGCTCGCACTGGGGGGTGTGGCTGCCGCCTCGCTGATCTTCTCGATCCACCAGACGGCCACCAACCCCTCCTGGGCCTACTTCTCGATCCTCACCCGCGGCTGGGAGCTGGCGGCCGGCGCGATGGTGGCGCTGGCGCTGCCCCACATCCGGCGGTTGGACCGGCGGGTGGCGGTCCCGCTGAGCTGGGCGGGGCTGGGGATGTGCGCGCTGGCGGCGGCCAGCTTCTCAGATTCGACGCCCTATCCGGGCTACCGGGCGCTTCTGCCCGTGCTGGGCGCGGCGGCGGTGATCATCGGCGGCAGCCCGGTGGGCGTGCGCCGCCGGGGCGCCGAGGCGCTGCTGGGGACCGTCCCGTTTCAGCGGGTGGGGGCGTGGTCTTACTCCTGGTACCTGTGGCATTGGCCGGCGCTCGTCCTGGCGCCGGGTTTGCTTGGACACCCACTATCCGAAGGGGAGGCATTTGCTGTGGCTGTGGTCTCACTGGTGATCGCTGTGCTGTCGTTCTATCTGGTGGAGCGGCCCATCCGCCGCATGAAGGTGGTCGTGCGCCGGCCCGTGCTCGGGCTTGCCTGCGGCGGCACCCTGGCCGCGGTGGCGGTTGCCGCCGTGCTGCTGTCGGGGTCGCTCGTCGGTCCGCTGGTGTCCAAGGCCAAGGCCGCCTCGCCGCGCCTGACCGCCAGCCACCAGCTCACCCCGCTGCAGCTGACCGCCGACCTGGAGCAGGGGGCCAGGACGCGGTATGTGCCCTCCAACCTGACGCCGCCGCTGTCCACCGCCACCCGGGCGCTCCCGGCGATCGTGGTCAACGGCTGCCATCTCCAGCATCCCGGCGTCCGCAGCCGCCCATGCGTGTACGGAGACCCCAGCTCCAAAACCTCGGTGGTGCTGTTCGGGGACTCGCACGCCGCCGCCTGGTTTCCGGCCCTCAACCTGATCAGCCGCCAGCAGCACTGGCGGCTGGTGGACATCACCAAGGCCGGCTGCCCGCCGGCTGAGGTCAACATCGACTTCAGCGGCTCGATCTACACCAACTGCACGCTGTGGCGTCGCAACGCGATGGCGCAGATCGCGGCGCTTCACCCGGCGCTGGTGATCGCCGTCTGGGCCCGCTACATCGAGTACCCGGAGGCCCGGCCGCTGGCCGGCGTGCCCGGCGGCTACGGCAGCACCTGGCAGAACGGGGTGGCGGCCATCTTTGGCTTTCTGCGCAGCCACGCCAGCCACGTGCTGTTCATCTCCGATGGCCCGACGCTCAATCAGTGGGCGCCCGACTGCGTCTCCGGCCACCTCTCCGACGTGCAGGCCTGCCTGACCTCCCGCCGGGCGGCGATCCGCTACCCGGCGATCAAGGCCCAGGAGCTGGCGCTCGCTCGCCGCGAGCACATCGACAGCCTCGACCCCACCTCGATGTTCTGCGCGCCGTCGGTGTGCCCGGTGATCGTCGGCAACATCATCATGTATCGCGACAACGCCCACATGACGCCGCAGTGGTCGGACTTCATCGCTCCGGTGCTGGCCGACACGGTGGTGCCGATCCTGAGGCCAGCGGCCGCGGCCCGCGCGCACCGGCGGTGAGCCGCAGACGGTCCTGGCTGGCCGTCGGCTGCGCCCTGGCGCTCGGGCTGACGGCCGGTCTGGCCGTCTCGCAGATCGACGGCGGCGGCCGCGCCCGCGCGCGCGGCCGCCTGCGGCCAGGCGAGGGCGTCAGCGCGCAGACCGCCGCCGCCCGCACCGCCGCCGGCGCGGGTGTCCGCAAGCGGTCCGACGCCCGTCGTTCCGGCTCGCGCTGGATCGCCGTGTGGGCGGCCGGGCAGCAGGCGGCCGCCCCCGGTACGGCGTTCGCTCGCGGGTTTCGCGATCAGACGGTGCGCGACGTCATCCATGTCAGCCTGGGCGGGCGGCTGGTGCGGATTCGGGTCTCGAACGCGTTCGGGAGCCGGCCGCTGCGGGTCGGCGCGGCGGCCATTGCCGCCCCGGGCGCCCCGCCGCAGGCCCTCACCTTCGCCGGCCGCGGCTGGGTCACGGTGGCGCCCGGAGCCCAGGCGGCCAGCGACCCGGTCCACCTGGCCGTGCGGCCGCTGGAGCGGCTGACGGTCAGCCTGTTTCTCCCCGCCGTCACCGGGCCCCCGACCGAGCACTTCAACGCCCATCAGACCAACTACCTGGCCTCCGGCGATCGCGTGATGGCCGGTGGCGCCGCCTTCCACCAGCGGCTTGAGTCCTGGTACTTCCTCTCCGGTGTGGACGTGTGGAGCCGCGCGCGGGGGGCGCTGGTCGCCCTCGGCGACTCGATCACGAACGGCAACGGCTCGCTCACCGGCGCCTACGCCAGCTGGCCGGATGATCTGGCCCGGCGGCTCGCCGCCCGCGCCCCGGGGACGCTCAGCGTGGTGGACGTCGGGATGGAGGGCAACCGGGTGCTGAACCCATCGCCCTGCTGCGGCCCGAGCGCGCTGGCGCGCTTTTCGCGGGATGTCCTGCGCCAGCCGGGCGTGAGGGAGGTGATCGTGCTCGAGGGGATCAACGACATCGGCTTCGCCCGCTCGAGCAGCCCCCTCACCGCGCCCCACACCAGCGTCTCGGCGGAGCAGATCATCGCCGGCTATGAGCAGCTGATCCATCGCGCCCACGCCGCCGGGCTGAAGATCTTCGGCGCCACCCTGACCCCGTTTGCCGGCTCGCAGCACTGGTCACCGGCGGGGGAGGCGGAGCGTGAGCAGCTCAACGCCTGGATCCGTGGCGGTCACGGCTTCGATGGCGTGATCGATTTCGCCGCCGCGGTCGCCGATCCCCGCGACCCGCGCCGCCTGGATCCCCGCTACGACGACGGCGACCATCTGCACCTCAACGACGCCGGCTACCGGGCGATGGCCGACGCGGTCAACCTGGCCATGCTGCTGCGAGGACTGGAGTGAGGCTGCGAGGACTGCAGGGACGCTGCGAGGACTGCAGGGACGCTGCGAGGACTGCAGGGACGCCGAGTCGGTAGCGTCCCGGCCATGGGATACGCCACCCTGCGCTACGAGGTCTCGGATGCTGGCGTGGCCACGATCGCGCTCGACCAGCCCGAGACCCGCAATGCCCTCTCAAACCAGCTGCTCGACGAGCTGATCGCCGCCTTGGAGGCGGCCCGGGAGGACCCGACTGTCCGCTGTGTGGTGCTTGCCTCCACGCACGAGCGGGTGTTCTCGGCCGGCGCCAACCTGGGCGCCTTCGCCGCCGAGGAGCCGCTGGTGGAGAAGCACTTCGGCACCAGCCGCTTTCCGCGCCTGTTCCGCCTGCTGGGCGAGCTCGGCAAGCCGTCGATCTGCGCCGCCGGTGGCCATGTGCTGGCCGGGGCGCTCGGGCTGGCGCTGGCCTGTGATCTGGTGATCGCGCGCGAGGGGGTGCGCTTCGGCACGCCGGAGATCAACGTCGGCGTGTTCCCGTTCATGATCATGGCTCTGATCTATCGCAACGTGCCCCGCAAGAAGACAAACCAGCTGCTGCTGCTCGGCGAGCAGATCTCCGCCGAGGAGGCGGAGCGGATCGGGATCGTCAACCGGGTGGTGGCCGCCGAGGAGTTCGACGCTGCCGTGCGCGAGTGGGCGGAGAAGCTGGCCGCCAAATCGCCCGTGATGATGCGCCTGGGCAAGGACGCGATGTTCCGCCAGCTGGATCTGCCATTCGTCGAGGCGCTGGAGTTCCTGCGCTCCCAGCTGACCATCGCCCTGTCCACCGAGGACGTCCAGGAGGGGGTGCGGGCGTTCTTCGAAAAGCGCGAGCCGCGGTGGACCGGGCGGTGAGCGGGGCGCTGGTTCGGGTACCGGGTCGGCGGTGGGCGCATGCCGGTCGGAACGGGGAGCTTAGCGGCGACGGGATCTGGGCCGCTGCGGCGGCTGGCGCACCGGGAGTGGGCGGGAGTCGGGCCGCTGCGGCGGCTGGCGCACCGGGAGTGGGCGGGAGTCGGGCGGCTGCGGCGGCCGGCGCAGCGGGAGTCGCGGCGCGCGGGGGCCGGGTCCGTGCGGCGGCGGCCACAGTGGGGTTGGGCGAGCGCAGGAGCCGGGGCCGCGAGCGTCGGCAAGGTCTCGCGGCCGCGGCTCCGACCCCCAGCCCTAAGGCTGCCGGCCACGGCCTTCGGGGCGGGACTGGGGGTGCCCGGGCTGGCCTGGCACCTACCCGGATGCGCGCGCGACAAACCTGGCCTGGCCCGGCCCACAGCCCAACCACCCGAGACGACCTCCAGCGACTCGTAGCCCAACCACCCGAGATGACATCAACCGGCCCACAGCCCAACCACCCGAGATGACATCCACCGACGCGCCGTCCACCAGCCCGCTGCGCTCGCTGGCCGAGGATCTGCGCGTCCGGCGCGAGCAGATCAGGCAGGGCGGCGGCGCGGAGAAGGTCGCCGTCCAGCACGCGCAGGGCAAGCTCACCGCGCGCGAGCGGCTGGGGCTTCTGATCGACCCGGGCACGTTCGTCGAACTGGGCATCCACGGACGGCCTCACTTCTCCCAGCGGGCAATGGAGGGCCGCGAGGCCCCGGCCGACGGCGTGATCACCGGTTACGGCGAGGTGGAGGGACGGCTGGTGGCGGTGGCGGCCTACGACTTCACGGTGATGGCCGGCTCGATGGGAATGACCGGCGAGCTGAAGGTCTCACGCCTGCGCGAGCTGGCGCTGACCAAGCGCATCCCGATGGTCTGGCTGCTCGATTCCGCCGGGGCCCGGATCCAGGAGGCGGTGGGGTCGCTGTTCGCGGGAAGCGGGGCGCTGTTCCGCGAGCAGGTGGTGATGAGCGGCGTGGTGCCCCAGGTCGCCGCCCTGATGGGCCCCTGTGCCGCCGGCACCGCCTACATCCCCGGCCTGGCCGACTTCGTGCCGATGGTCAAGGGCCGCGGCTCGATGGCGCTCGCCGGGCCGCACCTGGTGCGGGCGGCGATCGGCGAGGAGGTCACCCAGGAGGAGCTCGGAGGCTCGCGGGTCCACACCCGGCAATCGGGAGTGGCGGATCTCGAGGTGGCCGACGATGAGGAGTGCATCGCCGCGATCAAGCGCTATCTGAGCTACTTCCCCTCCAGCTGCGAGCAGTCGCCTCCGGTGACCGCATGCCAGGACCCGATCGAGCGCGCCGAGGAGGATCTCCTCGATGTCCTGCCCGACTCCCCTCGCCGGCCCTACGACATGTACGAGGTGATCCGGCGGATCGTCGACCACGGCGAGTACTTCGACCTCAAGCCGCAGTTCGCCCGCACGATCATCACCTGCCTGGCCCGCTTCGGCGGTCGTCCGGCCGGGATCGTGGCCAACCAGCCCAAGCACCTGGGCGGCATCCTCGACAACGACGCCTCCGACAAGGCGGCGCGGTTCATCAACCTGTGCAACGCGTTCGGGATCCCGCTCGTCTACCTGATGGACGTCCCCGGGTTCATGGTGGGCACCAAGGTGGAGGCGGCGGGGATCATCCGCCACGGCGCGAAGTTCCTCTACGCCACCGCCAACGCCACGGTCCCGAAGATCACCGTGGTGCTGCGCAAGGCCTACGGGGCCGGCTACTACGTGATGTGCGGCCGGGCGTATGAGCCGGACCTGATCGTCGCCTGGCCGTCGGCCGAGATCAGCGTGATGGGGCCCGAGGGGGCGGTCGAGATCATCTTCCGCAGGCAGGTGCAGGAGGCCGAGGACCCGGGGGCCAAGCGCGCCGAGCTGATCGAGCGCTTCCGCGAGATCATCGACGTCTACGTGGCCGCCGGCAACGCGATGATCGACGATGTGATCGACCCCCGGGAGACCCGGGCCACGATCTGCCGCGCGCTCGCGCTGTCGGCGGGCAAGCGGGTCGAGCGGCCGTGGAAACGAAACGGGGTGGTGCCGGTATGACCGGTGGACGGGCGGCGATCAGCGGAGCGGACGCAGTGACGGTGACCGGAGCGGACGCAGCGGCGATAGGCGGAGCGGCGGCGCGATGATCGGCGGAGCGGCGGCGCGATGATCGGCGGAGCGGCGGCGCGATGATCGGCGGAGCGGCGGCGCGATGAGCCTGGATGATCCGGTGGTCATCACCTGCGCCATCTCCGGCGCGATCGCCGATCGCCGGCAGTGCCCGGCGATCCCCTACACGCCCGCCGAATACGCCGCCGAAGCCCGCCGGATCGTCGACGAGGGCGGCGTCCACATCCACATCCACGCCCGCAGACCCGATGGCACCCCCAGCCACGAGGTGGAGGACTTTCTGGCCATCCGCGACGCCATCCGGGCCGAGGTCGGCGAGGCGGCGATCATCAACTTCTCCACCGGCACCGTCGGGGTGCCGGTGGCCAAGCGGGTCGCCTACCTGGAGGCCGGCCGCCCCGAGGTGGCGGCGCTCAACATGGGGTCGATGAACTACGCCAAGTACTCGCGCCGGCGGCGGGAGTTCGTGTTCAGGTTCGTGTTCGCCAACCCGTTCGAGGAGATCATCGAGCTGCTCGAGGCTATGCGCCGCCTGGGGATCAAGCCCGAGCACGAGTGCTTCGATGTCGGGCATGTCGGCTCGCTGGCCCCCCTGCTGGACATGGGGCTGCTCGAGCCGCCGCTGCATGCCGACTTCGTGATGGGCGTGGTGGGCGGGGTGCCGGCCACCGCGCGCAACCTGGCCCTGATGGCCGACAACCTGAGCCAGGTGGGTCCCGGGCACAGGCACCACTGGAGCGTGATCGGCATCGGGCGCGAGCAGTGGATGCTGGTGGCGGCCGCGCTCACCCTGGGCGGCTCGGTGCGCGTGGGGCTGGAGGACAACTTCTATCTGCCCGACGGGCGGATGGCCGCCTCCAACGGCGAGCTGGTCGCGCAGGCGCGGAGGATGAGCGAGGAGGTGGGGCGGCGTCCGGCCACGGTCCAGGAGGCGCGGGCGCTCTTGGGCATCGGCGCCCGGGCGCCGGAGGCCAGCGCGGCGTGACCCTGCCGCTGACCGGGCTGCGGGTGCTTGATCTGACCCGGCTTCTGCCGGGCGGGTTCGCCTCCATGCTGCTGTCGGACTTCGGCGCGGACGTGGTGAAGGTGGAGGATCCGGGCGCGGGCGACTACATCCGCTGGTCGGCGCCACGCTATGAGGGGGCCGAGCCAAGCGCCGCCAGCGCGCTGTTTCTGGCGCTCAACCGGGGCAAGCGCTCAATCCGCCTGGACCTCAAGCACGAGCGCGGCCGCGAGGTGCTGCTGCGCCTGGCCAGCCACGCCGACGTGCTGCTCGAGTCCTTTCGCCCCGGGGTGCTGGACCGCCTCGGGGTCGGCTATGCGCGCCTGCGCGATGTCAACCCGGGAATCATCTACTGCGCGATCACCGGCTACGGCCAGGACGGCCCGACGCGTGGCCGCTCCGGCCATGACCTCAACTACCTGGCCCTGAGCGGCGCATTGGACCTCACCGGCGAGCCGGACGGGCCGCCCGTGCAGCCGGCGGTCCAGGTCGCGGATCTCGGTGGAGGCGCGCTGATGGCCGTGATCGGGGTGCTCATGGCGCTGCGCGAGCGCGAGCGTTCGGGCGAGGGTCAGCTGGTCGACTGCTCGATGTTCGACGGCTCCCTGTCGTGGCTGGCGCTGACCGCCGCCGAGGTGCTGGCGGGCGCCCGGCCGCCGATGCGCGGGCGCACGCAGCTCGCCGGCGGGGCGATCTGCTACCGCCCCTATCGCTGCGCTGACGGTTATGTGACGCTGGCCGCACTGGAGCCGAAGTTCTGGGCCGAGTTCTGCCGCGGCGTGGGGCGCGAGGATCTGCTCGAGCACGCCTTCGACCCGCCCGGCTCCGACGCCCACCGTGCCCTGGTCGAGATCTTCGCCGCCCGCACCCGCGAGCAGTGGCGAGCGTTCTCCACCGAGCACGACTGCTGTCTTGAGCCGGTGCTCGGGCTCGAGGAGGCGCTTGACTCCGAGCTGGTGGCGGCCCGCGAGCTGGTGGTGGAGCTCGAGCAGCCGGGGGTGGCCGGGGCGGTGCGGCTGCTGGGAGCGCCGTTTCGCCTGAGCCGCACGCCCGCCGATCCGACCCGGGCGCCCGGGCCGGCGCTCGGCCAGCACACCGACGAGGTGCTGGCCGAGGTGGGCTACGGTCCCGAGGAGGTGGCCGCCCTGCACCGGACGGGGGCCGTCGCCGGGGCCGGCGTGGCCGGGGAGGCCTCGTTCCTCGGCGCATGAGGCGGACTCTGGCAGGGGATTGAGCTGGGCTCCGGCGGGGGTGAGGTGGACTCTGGCGGGGGATTGAGCTGGGCTCCGGTGCGGGTGAGGCGGACTCTGGCGGGGGATTGAGCTGGGCTCCGGCGGGGGATTCACTTCGGGGGTGAATCCGGGGCGGTTATCCTCTCCTGACTGACCCGTCAATCAACGAGCGGAGAGAGACCAGCAATGAGGGCTGCCGCGGTGCAGATGAACTCGACCGCCGACACCGGGGCCAACCTCGCCACCGCCGAGCGCCTCGTGCGCGCGGCGGCCGATCGGGGGGCCGAGCTCGTGGTGCTGCCGGAGAAGTGGAGCGTGCTCGGCGAGGGGGCCGACATGGCCCGGGGGGCGGAGCCGCTCGATGGCCGCTTCATCAGCCGAGCGCGTGAGCTGGCGGCGGAGCTGCGGATCGACCTGGTGGCCGGGTCGGTGCTCGAGGAGGTGCCCGGCCAGGAGAAGCACGCCAACACCAGCGTCCACATCGGGCCGGACGGAGAGGTCCGGGCCGTGTACCGCAAGCTGCACATGTTCGACGTCGAGGTGGATGGGGTCACCTATGCCGAGTCGGCCCACGAGCGGGCGGGCGATGAGGTGGTGCTCAGCGAGCTGGCGAACGGCAGGCGGCTGGGCATGAGCATCTGCTACGACGTGCGCTTCCCCGAGCTCTACCGCGAGCTGGTGGGGCGGGGGGCGGAGATCATCGTGATCCCGGCCGCCTTCACGCTGGCCACCACGCGCGATCACTGGGAGGTGCTGGTGCGGGCGCGGGCGATCGAGAATCAGTGCTTCGTGGTCGCACCCAACCAGATCGGCAACCACGCGCCCGGGCTGCGGTCCGGAGGGCGCTCGCTGATCGTCGATCCGTGGGGGCTGGTGCTGGCCAGCGCCCCGGACACGGAGACGGCGATCGTGGCCGAGCTGGACTTCGAGAACCTGGAGCGGATTCGCCGCCGGCTGCCGGCGCTCGCGCATCAGCGTCCCGAGCTCTACGCGTCCGCGGCGCCGGGGGTGGGGACCGCGACGCCCGCATCCGCGACGGCGCCGGTGTCCGCCTCCGCCGCGCCGGTGTCCGCCTCCGCCGCGCCGGGGTCCGCGTCCGCGGGGTCCGCGTCCGCGGGGTCCGCGTCCGCGGGGTCCGCGTCCGCGGGGTCCGCGTCCGCCGCGCGCGCATCCGCCTCCGCCGCGCCGGTGTCCGCCTCCGCCGGGGCCGCCCCGCAGGGCGCCTGATGGCAGCGCCGGCCGCCGCCGACAAGCGCCGGGTGATCCTCGACGCCGCCGTTCGGGTGTTTGCCCGCCAGGGATTCCACACCTGTCGGGTGGCCGACATCGCCGATGAGGCGCGCGTCGCCTACGGCCTCGTCTACCACTACTTCTCCTCCAAGGAGGAGATTCTGGACACCCTGTTCGTCGAGCGCTGGGGCCTGATGCTGGAGGCGATCGCGGAGGCCGACGCCGAGCTCGAGGCACCCCAGGACAAGCTGGCGGCGATCGCCGCCTTCATCGTCGACTCCTATCGGTACGACCCGGAGCTAATGAAGGTGATCATCGTCGAGGTCACACGTGCGGCCAACACCTTCGGGCGCACGCATCTGGACGACATCAGCCGCGCCTACGACCGGATCGCCGACATCGTCGCGCGGGCGCAGGCCGACGGCGTGTTCCGGACCGAGGTCGACCCGGCGTTCGCCGCCCTGGCCTTCTATGGACTGGTGGAGCAGGTGCTGACGAGCTGGATCTTCGAGCGCGAGCCGGTCGGGGAGGAGCAGTTCGCGCGCGCCAAGGCGATGATCGTGGACACCATCTGCCATGGGCTGGAGCGCTGAGGCTCGGGTCCGGGTTTGAGCGTTGCGGCTCAGGGCCGAGCGCGGCCGCTCCTGCGGGCCGGGCCGGGCGCGCCTGCTCGGCGTCGCTGGCCTAGCGGGGGCTGCTCCCTGCGCGCCGAGGCGATCGGGCGCAGGCGCTACTGGCCTGCTGGGGGCTGCACGGCTGCTCCCTGCGCGCCGGGGCGAGCGGCGCCCGCTCCATGCGGCCCGGAAGTTTCGCGCGGACAGCCTCGGGGCAGATCAAGGCCATTCCCACCTTGGCTTCTCTGATTGAATCTCCGGCCGTGGCTGAGAGTCCGCTGGTCAAACGCATGCTGTGGTCTGGCCTCATGGCCGCCACCGGTGCCCTGGCCACGCTCGTGGCCACGCGCGTCTCAGCGATGATCTGGAGGCGCGTGTTTGATGAGGAGCCACCCGAATGAGCACCACTCCCGCCACCACCAGTCCCTCACCGCAGGCGGCGGCTGCCTCCGCGATGGCGGAGCGCCCCGAGCTCGCGGTGGGCGCCGCCTTCGCCGGCGGGCTGCTGCTGGCGATGATCCTCAAGCGCCTTGCCGACTGAGAACGGAAAGCCCGACTCGTTTGGCACGGCGGTGACCGAGGTCTCCGAGCGGATGAGCCTGCTCGTCCGCGAGGAGATCGAGCTGGCCAAGGCCGAGGTGATGGTCAAGGTGATGAGCATCGCCCGTGGCGCGGCGGCAGTGGCGGCCGGCGCGGTGTTCGGCGTGTTCGCCGTGATCTTCGCGCTACTGGCCGCCGGCTGGGGCATCGACGACGCGCTCGTCAGTGGCGTGAGCAACATCTGGATTGGGTTCGCGATCGTGTTCGGCGTGCTCGGGGTGCTGGCGCTCGGCGCGTTTGTGTTCGCCTGGCGCAAACTGACCGTGGGCGCGCCAATGCCGAAGATGGCGATCGACGAGGCGAAGAAGATCCGCGAGACGGTGGCCAGTCGCAGCGAGGGCAGCGGCTGATGCCGGCCCGCAGCCCGGAGGAGATCCGGGCCTCCATCGAGCAGAATCGGGCCGAGCTGGGGCAGTCGCTGGAGCGGCTGCGCGGCGAGGTGGTCAGGCTGACCGACTGGCGCGGCCAGCTGCGTCTCCACCAGCAGCAGGCGATGATCGCCGCCGGCGTGGCCGGATTCATCCTCGGAGGTGGCCTCGCCGCCCTGGGCGGCCTCGCCTCCCGCCGACGCCGACGCCGCCGCCAGGTCGAGCCGAGCGACTGGAAGCAGCTTCTGAAGGCTCAGCTGAACGAGATCGCGGCCGCAGCCCGCAGCTAGGCGCGCAGCCACCGCCTGTCCGGCCACCGACGGCCCCCGCCGAGGGCGGTCGCCCGCGGGGGGGCCGCCCCCCAAAGGCCGCCTGTGCGGGGACAGGGCCGAAGAAAAGCGAGCGGGAGTTGGACATCAGCGCCTCGGCAGGCAGGTGGGCGTGCACACGCGGATCAGGCCGAAGAAAAGCGAGCTGAACTCGCCCATCACCGCGTCCGCCGACCTTGCGTGGCGGGAAAAGTGCGCAAATCGCACTTTTCCCGCCACACACTCGCCGGTGAGCACGTGTTTGGCGAGTTGAGCTCGGTGTGAGCGCGTGTTTGGCGAGTTGAGCTCGGTGTGAGCGCGTGTTTGGCGAGTAGAGGTCGGTGTTTGAGGTCGGTGGCGACGGACTTCGTCAGGCGCGGGGGACTCCGGCGGCGGCGAACGGCAGCTGGCGTTGAACTCGCTGTGGAACTGGGCCCGGGCGACCGTCCGGCGGCGGTTCCCGAGCGATACCGCGCGGCAGCGACCCGTGCGCCCACGGCACCCACGGCGCCCGCGGCGCGGCGGTGCCCGGCGGTCCGAGCGTCGGGCGGCTACTCGAGCAGCGCGGGCTGGACTACCCGCAGCGACGCGCTGGACTACCCGCGCGCTGCGCTGCGCGACCCCGCGCGCGGTGCGTTGGGCGACCCCGCGTGCGGTGCGTTGGGCGACCCCGCGCGCGGTGCGTTGGGCGACCCCGCGCGCGGTGCGTTGGGCGACCCCGCCTGCGCTGCGCTGGGCTGGCTCACCCGAGCAGGGCGCGCTGGATGCCGCCCACCCCGAGCAGTCCGGGGCCAACATGGGCGCCGATCACCGGCCCGATCTCAGAGATCCCCACCGGCTCGCAGCCGAACATCTCGCGCCCCCGGACGAGCAGTTCCTGCGCCTGCTCCGGAGCCTGGATGTGCTGGATCATCCACCCGTCGGCTCCCGCGCGCGCCCGCTCGGCGAGCAGCTCGAGCAGCCGGTCGAATGCCCGGCGCCACGTCCGGACCCGCTCCACCGGGGTGATCTCCGCCTCCACGGTGAGGATCGGCTTGATCTGCAGCGTGGCGCCCAGCCAGGCCCGGGCGCCGCCGATCCGTCCGCCGCGGCGCAGGAACTCAAGCGAGTCGATGGCGAACCACATGCGCAGCTGCTCCCGTGCGCGCTGCGCCTGCTCGATCACCCCGGCGGCGTCCGCCCCTCGGTCCGCGGCGGCGGCCGCGGCCAGGAGCATCAGGCCCTGACCGCCGCACGCGGTGGCCGAATCCAGTACGTGCACGCGCCGGGCGCGCTCCCCGAGCTGGTCGCGCGCCTGCTCGGCCACCCGCACGGTGCCCGACATCCCGCCCGCCAGGTGAATCGAAACCACCTCGTGCCCCTCGTCCAGGAGCGGCTCGTAGACGGCCAGGAAGTCGCCGATCGAGGGCTGGGAGGTGGTGGGCAGCGCCGCGGCGGCCCGCAGCCGCGCATAGAAGGCGTCGTAGTCGCGGATGTCGCTCTCGCGCTCGGCTCCCTGCGGCCAGTGGACGTAGAGGCTGACCTGGTGGATCCGGTGGCGGGCGACCAGCTCCGGCGGCAGGTAGTGACAGGTGTCGGAGACAAGCGCGACCGCCATCTCGGACCGCACCCTATCGGCCGCGGTCGCATCGCAGCGCCGGCGGCAAGCGGGGCGGTAGACGCGCCCGGTGCGCGCGCGGCACTACGAGTCCGGCAGCCAGCGTGTCCGCTGCTACTGCTGCGCCCCGGTGCGCGTGGCACTACGATCGCCCGCGTGCCCACCCTGTACCGCTGCCCGACGCCGACCGACTGGCTGTGTCCGTGCGGGAGGGTGGCGCGGGCGCTGCGCGAGGAGGGGCTCGACTACCGCTCCGTGGTGGTCCCGCTGCGGCGCTCGCGCCGCGATGAGGTCGAGGCGCTGACCGGGCAGTCGCGCGTCCCGGTGCTGGTCATCGACGGCCAGGCGATCTGCGATTCGCGCCGGATCCTCGAGTACCTGCAGTTCAGGCGAGCAGCGCCCGCAGCGACTGAGCCGACGGCGCAGCCACCACCCCGCGCTCGGTGACCAGCGCGCTCACCAGGGCCGCCGGGGTGACGTCGAAGGCCGGGTTGCGGCAGGGGGCGTCGGCCAGGGTGAGCAGCGCGCCGCCCGCCACGCGGACCTCCTCGGGGTCACGCTCCTCGATCACGATTGCCTCGCCGGTTGGCGTGGCCGGATCGATCGTGGAGGTGGGGCCGGCGACGATGAATGGAATGCCGGCCGCCCGGGCGGCGAGCGCCAGGCCGTAGGTTCCCACCTTGTTGGCGACGTCGCCGTTGGCGGCCACCCGATCGCAGCCGACGATCACCGCATCCACCTGACCGGAGGCGATCAGCCCGGCGGCGGCACCATCCACGATCAGCTGAAACGGGATGCCGTAGCGCGCGAGCTCCCAGACCGTCAGGCGGGCGCCCTGCAGGAGGGGCCGCGACTCGGTGGGGATCACGCGCTCGAGCGTTCCCCGGTCGTGCAGCTCGGCCAGCACCGCGAACGCCGTTCCCCGCCCCGGGGCGGCCAGCGCCCCGGTGTTGCAGTGGGTGAGGATCGTGCGCGCCGAGGGCCCGAGATGGTCGGCACCGTGGGCGGCGATCGCGTCGCTGGCCGCCTCCTCCTCGGCGTGGATCGCGCGGGCCTCGGCCAGGGGGTCGGCGGCGACGCTCACCCGGTCGACCGCATGGGCGAGGTTGACCGCGGTGGGGCGGGCACCCCTGAGCAGCTCGGCGGCCTCGGGGGTGGGATCGAGCGCCAGCCCGTAGGCCGCCGCCACCCCGATGAGCGGCGCCCCCCGCACCTGCAGGCGGCGGATCGCCTCCGCCACCTCGGCGGGCGTGCGCAGCCTCAGCTCCCGCTCCTCGTGGGGGAGCCGCGTCTGGTCGAGCGCGTACAGCGTCTCGGCCTCGAAGCGCAGCGCCCGCAGACGGGGTGCCGGTGGACGGTGGCCGGGCGCAGCCGGCGACGGCTGACCGCGGCCGGTTTCGGCCACCGGTGCCGATGGACTGCGGCCGGACTCGGCTACGGGCGGCCTCCCGATGCTCGGCGCCGACGCCGGCTAGAGCCGGTTCTCGATGGTCAGCGGTGGCGCGCTGGGGACGGGCCCACCGGCCGCCGGCTGGCCGCCGCCGGGCAGCTCAGCGCCCGACCGCTCGCCGGCGACGTCCGCGCCCGCCTGCTCCTCGCCTTCGGCCGACTCCAGGCCCAGCGCCTGCTGCAGCTCGCCCGACTGGTACATCTCCATGACGATGTCGCAGCCGCCGATCAGCTCGCCGTCGATGAACAGCTGGGGGATCGTCGGCCAGTTGGACAGGGCGGAGAGCTCCTGGCGGATTCGCGGGTCGACCAGCACGTTCACCGCCGCAAACGAGCAGCCGAGCGACTGCAGGACCGCCACGGTGCGGGCGGAGAAGCCGCAGGCGGGCTGCTCGGGCGTGCCCTTCATGAACAGCAAAACCGGGTTCTCGTCGATCGCCTTCTTGATCTCCTCGCGGAGGGGGTTGCTGGTCTGGTCGGTGGCTTCGGTCATGCGACTACTCCGGTCTGGTCTGGATCGATAGGGCGTGGATGCGCCCCCCAAGCTCGGCTCCGAACACCTGATGGACGAGACGGTGCTGGGCGATCCGGCTCAGGCCCCGGAAGGCGGGAGCGGAGATCACCGCGTTGAAGTGGTGTCCGTCACCGCTGACCTCGGCGCGGGCCCCCGGGATGGCCGCCTCGATCCGCCGCTTGAGCTCCTCGGGGGTGGCGGGTCCGGTGGCCTCAGGCGCGGGTCCCGTGGCCTCAGGCGCGGGTCCCGTGGCCTCCGGCCCAGGATGGCCATGGCCGGATCTGTCCATCACCTGCTCGTCACCTGTGTTCGGCACCTCTCCTAGCGTAGCGGCACCGCTATACTTCGTGAAGCAATGATCACACTCACTGACAAGGGTGCTGAGAAGGTGAGGGAGTTCCTGGCCGCCCAGGCGGCGGTGGCCGAGACGGCCGGCCTGCGGGTCGGGGTTCGCGGCGGCGGCTGCTCCGGGTTTCAGTATGCCCTCGCCTTCGACGAGCAGCGCGATGGCGACAGCGTGTTCGAGGACAAGGGGATCAGACTCCTGGTCGACAGCCAGAGCCTCCCGTACGTGAAGGGGTCGACGATCGACTTCGTCGACGGGCTCCAGGGGGCGGGCTTCAAGGTCGACAACCCCAACGTGATCGCGGCCTGCGGCTGCGGCTCCTCGTTCCGGGTCGCCGAAGAGGAAGAGGTTTCGGCGGTCTGAGCGCCGGCCCGCCGGGGTTCGGCGGCCCGCTCGGGTCCAGGCGGTCTGAGCGCCGGCGCGCCGGGGTTCGGCGGCCCGCTCGGGTCCAGGCGGTCTGGACGCCGGCCCGCCTGAACCCGCCCGCTCACACCGGCGTGGCGGCCAGCGAGCGCCAGAGGTAGAGGCAGGCCAGCGTGCGGTGCGGTCGCCAGGGCGCGGCCAGGCGCTCCATCTCTGCGGGCGCCGGCAGCTCCGGCAGCCCATAGCGCAGCATCATCGCTCGCCTGATTCCCAGATCCCCGACGGGGAGCACGTCGGGCCGTTGCAGGTGGAACATCAGGAACATCTGCGCGGTCCACACGCCGAGCCCCTTGACCGCCACCAGCTCGGCGATCACCCGCTCGTCGGGCAGCTGCTCGAGCCGCTCGAGCTCGAGCGAGCCGTCGAGGATGTGCTCGGCCAGCGAGCGCAGAAACGTCACCTTGGCCCGGGAGAGCCCGGCCGCCGCCCGCAGCTCCTCGGGATCGTCCGCGAGGACCTCGCCGGGTGTGGGTGCCCGCCCCCCGTAGCGGTCGGTCAGTCGGGCGTAGATGGCCCGGGCGGCGCGGGTGGAGAGCTGCTGGCCGACGATCGAGCGCACCAGCGCGCCGTAGTGGTCGGCGGGCCGTCCGCGGCGGGGGTCGCCGAGGCCGTCCACCCCGATCTCGTCGACCAGCGCGCGGAGCACCGGGTCGGCGCGGCGCAGATGGGCGATCGCCCGGGGGCTGACCACGCCGCGCCCCGCGCCCGCCCCCGCTCCCCCAGCGGCCGTCCGACGGACCCGGCCGCCCGCCGCCCCGGCTCTACGGCTGGCCGGCAACGACCCCGGGGACGCCGGTGTTGGTCGAGTACTTGGGCTGGATCTTGGTGTCGGGGCGGATCTCGTGGACCGCCTGGGCGACGGCGATCGCCGCCTCCGCGAACCCGGTGGCGATCAGCTTGAGCTTGCCGTCGAAGGTGGTGATGTCGCCGCACGCCCACACCCGCTCCAGCGAGGTCTTCATCACCTGGTCGACCGCGATCGCGCCCTTGACCAGCTCAAAGCCCCAGTCCTTGAGCGGCCCGAGCGCCGTCTTGAAGCCGAGCTGGAGCAGGATCGCGTCAACCTCCACCTCGAGCTCCTGCTCCTCGTGCTCGGAGTGGAACAGCCGCACCCGCTCCACGCCGCCGTCGCCGTAGACCTCCCTGATCTGGAAAGGGACGTGAAGGGTCACATCGCCCCGGGCGGCCGCCTCCAGCACCTGGCCGACCGTCACCTCGTGGGCCCGGAAGCCCTCGCGCCGGTGGACCAGCCTGACCTCCCGGGCGGTGTCGAGCAGGTTGATCACCCAGTCCATCGCCGAGTCCCCGCCGCCGACGATCATCACCCGCTTGCCGTCGAACACCGACTTCTCGCCCACGATGTAGTGCGCCCCGCGGCCCTCCCAGGGCGTCATGTCATAGCCGGGCAGCTTCTTGGGCTCGAACGCGCCGTGGCCGCCGGCCACGATCACCGTGCGCGAGCGCAGCTCGCCGCGGTCGGTGTGCAGCACCACCACCCGATCCTCGCCCTCGCCCTCCCAGGAGATCGACTCGGCGGTGGTGTTCAGGTGCACGGGAACGCCGAACTGCTCGATCGACTGCACGCGCAGCATGTCCACCAGATCGCGCGCCAGCACCTTCGGGTGACCGGGCACGTCGAAGATCCACTTCTCCGGGTAGAGCGTGGTCAGCTGCCCCCCGAGCTCGGGCAGCGAGTCGATGATCCGGGAGGTGGCCTCGCGCATCCCGGCCCAGAACGCCGTGCACATGCCCACCGGCCCGGCCCCGATCACGGTGATGTCGCGGATCTCGTCGAAGTCGGCGGTCAGGACTGCCGGGTCCTGGGTCATCAGGCGGTGATCGTCAGCGCCGCCCCGTCGAGGGCTCCCAGCGCCCGCTCGACCGAGCAGGAGATGCAGGTGAAGGTGGGCGTGTCGCGCAGCGTGTAGGAGCTGGCCTCGGTGGTGCGCAGCCGCTGCACGAGATCCAGAAAGTCGGCCGGATTGTCGGTCTCGAAGGCGACCACGAACTCCTGGTCGTCCAACCCGAACGAGTAGCTGGTGTTCAGGTCCACGGAGGGATACTCGCGCCCCACCCGGATGTGCTCCTGCATGATCCGCCAGCGCTCGTCCGCCGGCAGCGCATACCACGCGCGCGTCTTCACGAACGGGTAGACGAACAGGTAGCGCCCGTGGGCGGGACGGATCTGCAGCCGCGACTCCTCCGAGTACTCCGAGGGCTTGGTCATGGCCAGGAACGAGTGGGGGATGGTGCACCACTTCATCAGCCCGCTCTGCCCGAGCACGACGTGAAACTCGTGGATGCGCTCCAGGTTCTCGGCCTGGCTGAGGAGCATCAGGTCGGCGTCCCCGCGCGTGCCGACGAGCGAGAAGGCGCGCAGCAGGTGCCCGTCGGCGAAGTCCTCGCAGGCGGCGATGAACTCCCGCTTGTCCGCCGCCCGCCGCTCCTCGTCCAGCCGCCGCCAGGCCGGATCGACCTTCAGGAAGGTGTACTTGACGAAGTGACGCTGGGGCATCCAGCGCTGATGATACGGCGCGCGCTGCGGGCCGCCGACCCGGCGGCGCAGTGGGCGGGTCAGTCGCGCCCGGTCAACGCCACCAAGCGCGCCCGGTCAGACGGATGGCGCCTTTAGCTGGGCGGGGGAAACGGCGACTACCATCCCTGCTCATGCGCATTGCGCTGCTCTCGCCGTACTCGTGGACGTATCCAGGCGGGGTCACCAGGCACATCGAGGCGCTGGCGGAGTGCTTCCTGGCCCAGGGTCACCACGTGCGCGTGCTCGCCCCCTACGACCCTCCGGGCCGCTTCTCCGGCGCGCTGCACCGCGGCGCCCGGCCCCAGGCGCTCGCCCCGCCGGACTACCTCGTCCCGCTCGGCCGCACGGTGGGGATCCCCGCCAACGGCGCGGTCTCCAACGTGTCGGTCACGCCGTTCGGGCTGGCGGTGGCGCTGCGCGAGCTGCGGCTGGGCCGCTACGACGTGGTGCACATCCACGAGCCGATGTCGCCGGTGGCGCCCTGGGTGGTGACCGACCGGCTGCCGCTGCCCAAGGTCGGCACCTTCCACACCTACAACGAGAGCAGGGTGGTCAACCGGCTGTGCACGCTGATCGGGGCGCGGCGGATGCTCAACCACCTGCACGTCCGGATCGCCGTCTCGGAGGCGTCGGCCTGGACGGCGAGGCGCTACTTCGGCGGCCACTACCGGATCATCCCCAACGGGGTGCACGTCGACGCCGAGCGGGCGAGGCGGGTGGCGCGACGGCCGATGGGCGAGACGCTGCAGATCGTGTTCGTCGGCCAGGCGGTCGAGCGCAAGGGCCTGCCGCTGCTGCTGCGCGCCTTCGAGGCGCTGCGGGACCACATCCCCTGCGAGCTGACGGTGATCGGCCCCAGCCAGGAGGAGCTGGCGCCGCTGCTGCTCGATCCCCGGGGGGTGCGGGTGCTGGGCAAGGTCGACGATGAGACCAAGTGGCGCGAGCTCGAGCGGGCGGACGTCGCCTGCGCCCCCTCGCTGGGCGGGGAGAGCTTCGGCATGGTGCTGACCGAGGCGTTCGCGGCCGGCACGCCGGTGGTGGCCTCGAACATCGCCGGCTATCGAGACGTGGTGCGCGACGGGGTGGACGGCCTGCTGGTCCCCCCCGGCGACGCGCAGGCCCTGGCCGAGGCGCTGCGCGAGCTCTACTGCGAGCCCGAGTACCGAGCCGAGCTGGCGGTGGCCGCCGCCGAGGGCGTGCAGCGGTTCGCCTGGCCACGTGTGGCCGAGCAGGTGCTGGGCGCCTACGAGGACGCGATCGCCACCCCCGCCCCCGAGGCGGTGGCCCACCGGCTGGCGGTCAGGGTGGGGATCCGCGCCGCCGACCTCAAGCCCCACGCCCCGGCCCGCCGCATGCCGAGCCTGCAGCCCCGGACGCCGGAGGCAAAGCGCAGCCGGACCAAATCGCTGCTGCGCCGGGGGGCGGCCGCCGTGGTGTCGCTGGGTGGGCTGGCGATGGCCGGACTGGCGCTGCAGAAGATCGGCGTCGGCAGCGTGGCCGCCGCGCTGGTCACCTCCAGCCCGGCGTTCGTGGTGCTCGGCCTGGCGATCATGTGCAGCGCGATGGCGGTGCGGGCGGTGTCCTGGCACGCGATCCTGACGGCGGCGCTGGAGAGTTCGCGCGTGCGCCTGGCCGACGCGATGCAGGGCACGTTCATCGGCGTGCTGATGTCCTCCACGCTGCCGGCCCGGCTCGGGGAGCCGGCGCGGGCGATGGTGGTCGCGCGGCGCAGCGGCAGGCCCCGCGAGCACTTCCCGGTGGTGCTGGGCACCGTCGTCTCCCAGACCCTGCTGAACATCCTGGCGCTGATCCTGCTGGCCGCGATCATGTTCTCCTCGGTCAACATCTTCCACGGCCATCAGGACGCGCTGCTCGCGGTGGTGATCGCGCCGTTCGTGCTGCTGCTGGTGATCGCTGTGCTGCCCTCGCTGCTCCGCCACCGGGCCACGCAGCGCTTCCGGCGCCTGCAGGGCCTGGCGCGCCAGGCCAGCGTGGCCATCACCCGGGTGCGCGACGGACTGAAGGTCTTCCGCCATCCCCGCCTGGGCATCACCGCCACGGCGGCGCAGCTCGCCGCCTGGGGGCTGCAGGCCGCCTCCTGCTACATGCTGCTGATGGCGCTCGGGCTGAGCCACCGCGTCGGCTTCGCGGGCGCGGCGGCGGTGCTGTTCGCGGTCAACGTCACCGCCGTGCTGCCGGCCACGCCCGCCAACGTGGGCGTGTTCCAGGCCGCCTGCGCGACCGTCCTGCACACCGGCTGGCACGTCCCCTGGGTGACCGGCGTGGCCTACGGGGTGATCCTGCAGGCGGTGGAGGTGGGCACCGCCGTGCTGATGGGCGTGCCGGCGATGCTCAGAGAGGGCATGTCCTGGCGCGAGATCAAGATGCGCGCCGCCCACGCCACGCCGGTGCAGCTGCCCGAGCGGCGGCCGCGAGCCGAGCGGGCGCGGGGGGCGCTCCCGCTCCCCCACCACCCGCCGGGCCGGGCGGGCGGCGCGGTCGGCGCCAGCGGCTGAACGCCGGGCGCGCAGGGCCCGCGGCTCAACCGGGCGCAGCGCCTGCGGTTCAACGCCGGGCGCGCAGGACCCGTGGCTCATCCGGGCGCGCGGGCGGGGCTTTCAAAAAAAAGGCTGCGGCCGCCCCCATGATCAGGGGGCGGCCGCAGCCCGGTTAAAAGACCTCCTGGGTCAGCGACCGACCGGCACCTGCTCCTGCTGGCCGCTCGCGTCGGCACCCTGCTTGGCCGCCTCGGCCTGGATCAGCTGGCGATTGACGTGCTCCCAGTCGATGTTGCGGAAGAACGCCTCCACGTACTGCTTGCGGCCGTCCGGCGTGGCGCCGTAGTCGCGCGCGTAGGCGTGCTCGTAGACGTCGAGGGCCAGGATCGGGGTCATGTTGTAGACGGCCCACAGGTTCTGGGTGTCCATGATGTAGTTGAAGATCGAGCCGTCGTTGAGGTCGTAGCCGACCATCACCCAGCCCCGCGCCGCCGAGGCGGCCTTGCGCACCGCCTTCTGCCACATCTCCACGCCGCCCGGGTACTCGGCCTCCACGACCTCGGCGAAGCGCCCGGTCGGGTCGCCGCCCTGGCCGCCCAGGTGGCCGAAGTACAGGTCGTGGTTCTTGAAGCCCAGCAGCGCGAACGTGTAGTCGATCGAGACGGCGCGCAGCTCCGAGTAGACCTGGTTGCCCTCGATCTCGCCGTAGTCGAACTCCCTGAGGATCTTCCGGCACTCGTTGGCCTTCTTCGCGTAGCCCTCATAGAGCTTGAAGTGATCCTCCATCGTCTGCTTGGAGATCCCGTCCAGGTCCTTGTCAAACGCGGGCCAGCGACGGGCCTTCAGCTCGGTCCATGGCATTGTGAGCCTCCCTTCGGGTGGTTGCCTGTAGGCGATTTCTGCCCGCTGGCTGGGCGGCTAATCCCGGTCGGTAGGGGATGTCCGGCGGGGGTCTTCGGGGGGTCTCCGGAGGGGCGGTTGGCGGGGGGTCTTTGGCGGGGGGTCTTGGCCGGGGGTCTTTGGCGGGGGGTCCCCGGCGGGGGGAGACGGGGTCGATGGGGGGCGTCGCGGTCGAGGCGGGTGGGATCGGCGGTCGGGGGACGGGCGGAGGCCGGCGGTCGAGGGCGGGTGGGGTCGGCGGTTGAGGGCGGGCGCGAGCTGCACGCCACACGCCTGCCTGGTTTCGGCTTCGGCGGGCCCCCAACCCGCGAGCTGCACGCCACGTGCCTGGCTGGCTCGGCTTCGGCGGGCCCCCAACCCGCGAGCTGCACACCACACGCCTGGCTGTCGAGCCGGGTGTGTGCGCAAACTCGCGGATTCCGCGAGCGGGAGAACACACCCCCTCCCAGCCGGAGGGGGTGTGTTGTGAAACTCGCGGGTGGGCGGGTGAGCGCCCGGTCGCTCGACGCATGATGGAGCCGTCCGGGCATTGCGGCGCCGCGGAGCGCCGGCGGCGGGGCCGTGGGGGCGGGGGGAGGCGCTGACGGTGAGGACTCACCGGGCGCGTCAACGGGGCCGGCTTCCCAGCAGGTCCGGCCGCGGCGGCGCGGCCCGGGGTCGTAGGATGTCCGCCATGCGGCGCACCACTCCCAACGCGGCCATCCGGCCCCTGCCCACTTCCCGTCGGCGGGGATCGGCCTGGCGTGCGGCGTTCGGGGGCTGGAGGTGAACATCCTCACCCAGTACCGGGCCGACGAGCGGCGCTACGAGCGGATGCCCTACCGGCGCTGCGGCCGCAGCGGCCTCAAGCTGCCGGTGCTGTCGCTGGGGCTGTGGCAGAACTTCGGCGATGACCGTCCGCTCGAGCACACGCGGGCGATCATCCGCCGGGCCTTCGACCTGGGCATCACCCACTTCGACCTGGCCAACAACTACGGGCCGCCGTACGGCAGCGCCGAGCGCAACTTCGGGCGCGTGCTGGCGGACGATTTGCGGCCCTACCGGGACGAGCTGGTGATCTCGACCAAGGCCGGCTACGACATGTGGCCGGGACCCTACGGGGAGTGGGGCTCGCGCAAGTACCTGCTGGCGAGCCTCGATCAGAGCCTGCGCCGGCTCGGCCTGGATTACGTGGACATCTTCTACTCGCACCGCTTCGACCCCGACACCCCGTTGGAGGAGACGCTCGGGGCGCTGGACACGGCCGTGCGCCAGGGCAAGGCGCTGTACGTGGGCATCAGCTCCTACTCGGCCCAGCGCACCAGCCAGGCGATCGAGATCCTGCGCGGGCTGGGGACCCCGCTGCTGATCCACCAGCCCTCCTACTCGATGCTCAACCGCTGGATCGAGGACGAGCTGCTCGACGTGCTCGAGGAGGAGGGGGTGGGCTGCATCGCCTTCTCGCCCCTGGCCCAGGGGCTGCTCACCGACAAGTACCTGCACGGCATCCCCGAGAGCTCGCGGGTCAAGAGCGGCAGCTACTTCTCCGCCGATCTGCTGAGCGAGGAGAACCTGGCTCGCGTCCGGGAGCTGAACGCGATCGCCGCCCGCCGCGGGCAGTCGCTGGCGCAGATGGCGCTGGCCTGGGTGCTGCGGGACGAGCGGGTGACCTCGGCGCTGATCGGGGTCTCGAGCCTCAGGCAGCTGGAGGACAACGTGGCGGCGCTCGAGCGGCTGGACTTCGACGCCGAGGAGCTGGCGGAGATCGACCGCCACGCGCGCGAGGGCGAGGTCAACATCTGGGCGCAGTCCAGTCAGGCGTGAGCTTGCGGCCGCGGCGCCCGCCCGCGCGCTGAGCGGGCTCGGGGATGGTCGGGCGACCCTGCTCCTCCGGCGGCCGGGAGTCCACGGGCGGATTGGGGGCGGCGGCCGAACGACCCTCCTCCTCCGGCGGCGGCTCGGAGCCGGCCAGCCGCCTGTACGGCGGTGTGGAGACCGGGGGGAGCTGGTGCGTGTGCGCGCTCGGGTCCGGGCCGGACGCGATCGAGGCCGAGGAGCAGTTCCCCACCACCGATCCGCCGGCCACACTGGCGCGGATAGTTGAGTTCTTCGCCCGCCGGGAGCGGCCGGCGGCCATCGGCGTGGGCTCGTTCGGGCCCGTCGATCTCGATCCCGCCTCGCCCACCTGGGGGTATGTGACCACCACCCCCAAGCCCGGCTGGCGGCAGGTGTCGGTGGCCAGGGCGATCGAGCAGCGGCTTGGGGTTCCGGTGGTGTTCGAGACCGACGTCGCCGCCGCCGCCGTGGGCGAGCACCGCTGGGGCGCCGGGCGTGGCGTGGACGCCCTCTGCTATCTGACCGTGGGCACGGGGATCGGCGCCGCGCTGCTCGGGTGCGGGCGGCCCTGGCACGGTCTGGTGCACCCGGAGGTGGGTCACCTGCGCGTCCCCCACGACCGCGGCCGCGACCCGTTCGCCGGCAGCTGCCCGGTGCACGGAGACTGCTGGGAGGGGCTGGCCTCGGGTCGGGCGCTGGCCGAGCGCTGGGGCGCGCCCGAGGAGCTGCCCGACGAGCATCCCGCCTGGGTGCTCGAGGCCGAGTACGTGGCGCTCGGCCTGCTCAGCATCGTGCTCGTCGCCTCGCCCCAGCGGGTGATCGTGGGGGGCGGGGTGATGGATCGACCGGGGCTGCTGGACCGGGTGCGGGCGCGGCTGGTCGAGCTGGTGGGCGGATACCTGCAGACGCCGCTGCTCGGCGAGGCGGTCGACTCCTACCTGGTGCCCCCTGAGCTGGGCGACCGGGCGGGGGTGCTCGGCGCGATCGCGCTGGCGCGGGACGCGCGACCGGGCTGAGCGGGCGAGCGAGCCGGCGCTTGCCTGGGGTGGATTTGCCAGCCGGCGTTCGCGCGGGCCGGCTTCAGGGGTCGGGCCGCTTTGGGGGTCAGGCCGGGTCGAGGGGCGGGCCGGGTCGAGGGGCGGGCCGCGTCGGGGGTCGGACCGCTCCGGGGTCGATCGCTCGGGGGGTCGGACCGCTCCGGGCGAGCCGGCCTCCGAGGGCGTCGGCCGGGGCGCCGTGGGGCACCGCCCGCGTCCGGGGCCGCGTCCTCAGCTCACCCCGCCACCGCGGGGGCGCCCTCCTCGGGGGCGCCCTCGGGAGGGCCCTCCCCGGGGGCGCCCTCCTCGGCCAGGCTGGGCTCCTCGTCGGTGAGCTCGGTCAGGCGCGTGGGGTCGCGCCCGGTCCCGGCGATCAGCTCGTCGGCCGCCTGCCGCTCGTTCTTGGGCAGAAAGCCCGAGCGCATCCCGAAGTAGACCGCCTGCGGATGGTGGGCGATGATCGCCAGGGTCGACTGCTCGGGCTCGACCGCGTAGCCGCCGGACAGGCGCAGGCCGATCGCCGGCGCGTCCAGCAGCCGGAACACCTTCTCGTGCTCGGACTGCTCGGGGCAGGCGGGATAGCCCCAGGAGTAGCGGCGACCCTGGGCGGGACCGATGCCCAGCTCGCGGCGCACGCGCGCGTGCAGCCACTCGGCCAGCGCCTCGGCCGTCTGCACGCCGAGGCCGTGGACGAACAGCTGCTCGGAGAACTCCCCCTCGGCCTCCAGCTGCTCGAGCAGCCGGGTCACCTCCTCGCCCGCCGTCACCGCCTGCAGCGCCACCACGTCGAGCTCGCCGCTGTCCAGCGGACGGAAGAAGTCAGCCAGGCAGATCCGGTCGTGGCGGGGCTGGCGCGGAAACACGAGCCGCTCCAGCTCGCGCTCGCCCGGCGCCTCCGGATCCCAGACGATCAGCTGGTTGCCGTCCGCGTTGGCCGGGAAGTAGCCGAGCAGCGCGCGGGGGTGCAGGTAGGGGCCGCGGCCGCCGGTCGCCGCGCCGGTGGCCGGGCCGCCGCCGGCCGGGCGAGCGCTGTGCGGGCCGTCGGTGGCCGGGCCGCCGGTCGCCTCGCGCCACATCCGCTCCAGGCGGGGCTGGAACTCCTCCCGCACCAGCCGCCTCCACTCCTCGCCCTTGACGCCCCGCCCGCCCCAGTGCAGCTTGAACAGCACGTGCGTGTCCAGGTGGCGGTAGACCTCGTCGAGGTCGACCTCGACCTCGCGCACGCCCCAGAACGGGGGCTGGGGGAGGGGGTTGTCGGTGCGGGCCGCGCTCCTGACCGAGGAGTCGGACAGGGGCGGCAGGTCGTCGGGCTCCTCCTCGGGCTGCTCGCGCAGGCGCCGCGCCGCCTCGCGCGTCTTGGCGATCAGCGTCCGTCGCGCCTCGGGGTCGACCAGCTGGTCCATCTTGGCCAGCCCCTCGAAGGCGTCCTTGCAGTAGAAGACGCCCGGCTCATACACCTCGTCTGACTCGGTGCCGTGCGGGTAGAGGATCCGCAGCGCAAAGTTCCGGTTGATCGCCGCGCCCCCGACCAGCACCGGGAACTCCAGCCCCTGCGAGTGCAGCTCCTGCACGCAGGCCGGCATCTGCTTGGAGGTGGAGACCAGCAGCGCGCTCAGCCCGATCGCGGTGGCCCGGTGCTCGACGGCCGCCTCGAGGATCGTCCCGATCGGCACCTGCTTGCCCAGGTCGATCACCGTGTAGCCGTTGTTGGTCAGGATCGTGTTGACCAGCGACTTGCCGATGTCGTGCACGTCGCCGAACACGGTGGCGATCACCACCGTCCCCTTGGTGTAGCCCTCGATCTTGTCCAGGTAGCGCTCGAGCTGCTTGACCGCGCGCTTCATCACCTCGGCGGACTGGAGCACGAACGGCAGGATCAGCTCGCCGGCGCCGAACTTGTCGCCCACCTCCTTCATTGCCGGCAGGAGCACGTCGTTGAGCGTGGGGACGGCGCCGATCTTCTCGACCGAGCGGTCGATCCACTCCTCCACGCCGTCCCGCTTGCGGCGCAGGATGTGGAAGTGCAGCGCCTCCTCGGGCTCCATCCCCTCGGTGGGGTCGGCCCGGTCGTCAGCCTGCTCGCCTCCCTTGGCCTCGAAGTGGGCGATGAACCGCTCGAGCGCGTCGGGGCGCCGGTTGAACACCAGGTCGTCGGCCAGCTCGCGCTCGGCGGCGGGAATCTCGGCGTACGGGGTGATGTGGTTGGGGTTGACCATCGCCAGGTCCAGCCCCGCCTCGACGCAGTGGTGCAGAAACACGCTGTTGAGCACGCTGCGGGCGGGGAGGCTGACGCCAAAGGACACGTTGGAGACGCCCAGCGACGTCTTCACCCCGGGGATCTCGGCCTTGATCGCCCGGATGCCCTCGATCGTCTCGATCGCGCTCGGCCGCCACTCCTCATCGCCGGTGGTCAGCGTGAAGGTCAGGCAGTCGAAGATCAGCGCCTCGGGGTCGAGCCCGTGTTCCTGGCAGCACATCTCGGTGATGCGCTTGGCCACCTCGAGCTTGCGCTCGGCCGTCTTGGCCATCCCGGACTCGTCGATCGTCAGCGCGATCACCGCCGCTCCGTGGGCGCGGGCCAGCGGCACCACCCGGTCGAGCTTGGCCCGGCCGGCCTCCAGGTTGATCGAGTTGACCACCGCCCGGCCGGGGATCTGCTCGAGCGCCGCCTCGAGCACCTCCGGCTCGGTGGAGTCGATCTGGATCGGCGCCGGCTGGGTGAGGCTGATCCGCTTGACCACCTGGCGCATCTGCTCGGCCTCGTCCTGGCGCTCGGTCAGCGCCACGCACACGTCCAGCACGTGCGCGCCGCCCTGGACCTGGTCCTCGGCGATCGTCAGCAGCCCGTCGTAGTCCTCGACCAGCAGCAGCTCCTTGGCCCGGCGGGAGCCCTGCGCGTTGACGCGCTCGCCGACCAGCGTCGGGCGCGGGTCCTGCACCAGCGGCGTGGCGGTCATCATCGAGCTCAGGTGGGGCGGGCGAGGCGCCGGCCGCGGCCGCGGGGCGCGTCCGGCGCACCGCTCGACGATCGCGGCGATGTGCTCGGGCGTGGTGCCGCAGCAGCCGCCGACGATCGACACCCCGTAGCGCTCGACGAACTCGCCCAGCACGGCGGCCAGCGGCTCGGGCTGCTCGGGGAAGATCGTCTCCCCGTTCGGGCCCTGGAGCGGCAGGCCGGCGTTGGGGATGCAGTGGACGGGCTTGCTCGAGTTCTCGCCCAGGAAGCGGACGGCGTCACGCATGTCCTCCGGGCCGGTGGAGCAGTTGAGCCCGATCACGTCCACCCCGAGCGCCTCGAGCGTCGCCAGCACGGCCGAGATGTCCGTCCCGAGCAGCATCTTTCCGCCCTGGGGCAGCAGCGACACGCTGCACTGAATGGGCAGCGTGCGGTCGGCGGCCGCGAACGCCTGGCGGGCGCCGAAGATCGCCGCCTTGACCTCGAGGATGTCCTGGGCGGTCTCGATGATGATCAGGTCGCAGCCGCCGTCCACCAGACCCCGGGCCTGCTCGGCGAACACCTCGACCAGCTCCCGGAAGCCGATCTGGCCGAGCGTCGGGTCATCGCTGGCGGGCAAAAACCCGGTGGGGCCGATCGAGCCGGCCACGAACCGCCGCTCGCCGGCCGCCCGGCGGGCGATCTGCGCCGCCCTGAGGTTGATCTCATACGTCTGCTCGCCCAGCCCCCACTCCGACAGCTTCAGGCGCGAGGCCTGGAAGGTGTCGGTCTCCACCACCTCGGCGCCGGCCTCGAGCATCGAGGCGTGCACCCCCTCGATCACGTCGGGGCGGTTGAGCACCAGCGCCTCGTGGCAGCGACCGGGCAGCCGGTAGTCGCGCTCCAGGCTCAGGTCGAACTGCTCGAGCGTGGCGCCCATCCCGCCGTCATAGACGAGGACGCGCTCACGGGTGGCGGCCAGGAAATCCCGCACGCGGCAGATCCTAGCGAACCTTGACATAAGCGTGGCAAGGTTGTGCGGGGGGGGCGGGGGGGTCGGCGTGCGGGGGTCAAGCGCCGGGGCGTGCGCCTCCTCCTCACCCGCTGCGACGCCGGGGCGCGCGCCTCCTCCTCACCCGCTGCGACGCCGGGGCGCGCGCCTCCTCCTCACCCGCTAGCTTCACGGTCGATGGGCGACCGGACAGACAGGCGCACGCTCCCCTACGGATCCTGGCCCACGCCGATCACCTCGGCGGTGGTCGTCGCCCGGGCGGTGGGGCTGGGCGAGGCGCGGGTGGACGGAGAGCAAGTGGTGTGGTCGGAGGCGCGGCCGGCCGAGGGAGGGCGCACGGCGCTCGCGCGCCGGGTGCCCGGCGGCCCGGTGGAGGAGCTTCTGGCCGCCGACGAGAACGCGCGCACCGCCGTGCACGAGTACGGCGGCGGGGCCTGGTGGGTGCGGGAGGGCATCGTCTGGTTTGCCAACTGGAGCGATCAGCGGCTGTATCGCCGCGACCCCCGCCGCGGCGTCTCCGAGCCGCTCACCCCACCCCCGGCGGCGCCGCGCGGTGACCGCTACGCCGACGGGGTGGTGAGCCCCGACGGCCAGTCGATCATCTGCGTGCGCGAGCATCATCCCCCCGACGGCCGCGGCGCCATCGACGTGCGCAACGAACTGGTGCGCCTGGCCGCCCACGAGCCCTCGCAGCCGGAGGTGCTGGTCAGCGGCCCCGACTTCGTCTCCAGCCCGCGGCTGAGCCCGGACGGCGAGCGGCTGTGCTGGGTGGAGTGGGATCACCCGAACATGCCCTGGGACTCCAGTCGGCTGATCGTGCGCGAGCTGCGCGGGGGCATCCAGCGGCAGGTGGCGGGGGGCGAGGGCGAGTCGGTGTCCGAGCCGCAGTGGCAGGCCGACGGATCGCTGACGTTCATCAGCGACCGCAGCGGGTGGTGGAACCTCTACCGCTGGCGGGCGGACGCTGCGGGCCGCCCCGACGGGGCGGGCGGGGAGGTCGAGCCGCTGGTGCGGATCGAGGCGGAGATCGGCCTGCCCCAGTGGGTGTTCGGCATCTCGCGCTACGCGCTGCTGGGCGACGGCCGGGTGGTGTTCGCGCGCGTGCGGGACGGGTTTGACGGCGTGGGGGTGCGCCTGACGGACGGGACGCTGGCCGAGCTGGACCTGCCCTTCACGGTCGTGCGCCGGGTGGTCGGGGCAGGGGAGCGCTCGGTGATCCTGATCGGAAGCTCGCCCACGGCCGAGCCGGCGCTGGTGCGCGTGACGCTGGGCGAGGGGGCGGAGATCGAGCGCGTGGAGACGGTGAAGGCGCCGCGAGACCTGCGCGAGCTGGGAGTGGATCCCGCGCACATCTCCCACCCGGAGGCGATCACCTACCGCTCGGCGGACGGGCGCCAGGCCCACGCCCTCCTCTACCGGCCCGCCAACCGCGACTTTCGCGGTCCGGAGGACGAGCGCCCGCCGCTGCTCGTGCATGTCCACGGGGGGCCGACCGCCGCCGCCGTGCCCGAGCTCAGGCTGGACGTGCAGTACCTGACCAGCCGCGGCTTCGCGGTGGCCGACGTCAACTACGGCGGCTCCACCGGCTACGGGCGCGCCTACCGCGAGCTGCTCAACGGCGCCTGGGGAATCGTCGACGTGCAGGACTGCATCGCCGCCGCCCGCGAGCTGGCCGCGCGCGGCGAGGTCGACGCGGACCGGCTGTGCATCAGCGGCGGCTCGGCCGGCGGCTACACCACGTTGGCCTGCCTGGCCCGGGCCGACACGCCGTTTGCCGCCGGCGGCGACTACTTCGGGGTGGCCGACCTGGAGGCGCTGGCCACCGAGACGCACAAGTTCGAGAGTCGCTACCTGGACCGGATCGTCGCCCCCTACCCCGAGCGGCGCGAGGTGTACCTCGAGCGCTCGCCGATCCACCACGTGCAGGAGTTCTCGCGGCCGCTGATCGTGCTGCAGGGGCTGGAGGACGAGGTGGTGCCGCCCAACCAGGCGACGATGATCGTGGAGGCGCTCAGGGCCAAGGGGGTGCCCGTGGCCTACATCGCCTTCGAGGGGGAGCAGCACGGCTTTCGCCAGGAGGCCAACATCCGCCGCGCGCTCGACGCCGAGCTCAGCTTCTACGCGCAGATCTTCGGCTTCGCGCTGCCGGCCGAGGAGGGGATCGAGCCGGTGGCGATCGAGTGGCCGGGGTCGGAGGCCGGCGGCCGGGGTTAGTCCGCCGGGCCGTGCGCAGGGGGTGGCCGACGCGGCCGAGCGCCGGGTCCGGGCGATGCCGTGCACAGGCCGGACGAGCTGAATCTGCCTCCCACTGTCTGCATATGCAATGCTATGGCAGATGGCGGATGCACTCACCCTGGGCGAGGCGGCGAGGGCGCTTGGCGTAAGCGCTGACACGCTGCGTCGCTGGGAGCGCTCGGGCAAGCTGCATACGCAGCGCGATGAGCGCAACCGGCGGCTGGTGCCCGCCGCGGAGGTCCGGCGGCTGAAGCGCAACCCCGAGCGCCACCGCACGGGCGGGTCGCTGTCGGCCCGCAACCGGCTCGGCGGGCGCGTGCGCTCGGTCGAGGTGGACGGCGTGATGGCGCTGGTTGAGGTTCAGGCCGGCCCGTACCTGCTCACCGCGGCGGTGACCCGGGATGCGGTGGAGGAGCTCGGGCTGCGCGAGGGGGACCCGGTCACCGCCACCGTCAAGGCCACCTCGGTGATGCTCGAGCGGGGGGCGGCTTGAGCCCCGCGCGCGGGGCGGCGGGGGCGGCCGTCCGCGGGCGGGTGCGGCCGGTGGCGGCCAGGGCGGCGGGGGTCGCCGCGCTGGCGCTCACGATCGCCGCCTGCGGAACCAGCACGGGCACCAGCTCGGGCTCCGGCTCGGGGGCGAGCCGGGCGGCGGCCAGGCCGCACGGCACCGTGTCGGTGCTGTACGCCGGGTCGCTGGTGAACCTGATGGAGCACGCGCTCGGGCCCGCGTTCACGCGCGCCGACGGCTACAGCTTCCAGGGGGTGGGGGCAGGCTCCACCGAGCTGGTGGCGCAGATCAAGGGCCTGGTGCGCCAGGGCGACGTGTTCATCAGCGCCAGCCCCAAGGCCAACGCCGGCCTGGAGGGGGCGCGCGACGGCGACTGGGTGCGCTGGTACATCACGTTCGCCAAGGCTCCGCTGGTGATCGCCTACAACCCCAGCAGCCGGTTCGCCGCCCAGTTCCGCTCCCGGCCCTGGTACGAGGTGATCAGCCAGCCCGGGATCCGGGTGGGGCGGACCGACCCCAAGCTCGACCCCAAGGGGAAGCTCACCGTCCAGGCGCTCGACAGCGCGGCGGCGCAGCTGCACCGGCCCGCGCTGGCCCGCCTGCTGGCCGGCTTTCCCGTGTTTCCCGAGGAGTCGCTGGTCGGCCGGCTTGAGGCGGGGCAGCTGGACGCCGGCTTCTTCTATTCCAACGAGGCCCGCGAGCAGCACCTGCCCAGCGTGTCGATGAGCCCGGTGAAGCTGAGCGCGACGTTCACGGTCACGATCCTGCGCCGGGCGCCCGACCCGGCGGGAGCGCAGGCGTTCGTCGCCTACCTGCTCTCACCCGCCGGCCGTGCCCTGTTGGCCCAGCACGGGCTGATCGTGCTCGCGCCCAGGCTGAGCGGGTCGCTCTCCGCGCTGCCGCCGAGGCTGCGGGCGCTGATCGGCGGTTGACGCTCCCCGGCTCGGCCGCGGCCAGACGGCGCGACGGCGGGGTCGCAGGCGGCCCCGGCGCGGGCGGCCGTCGAGCCGGCCGTCCGTCGCGGCTGTCCGGCGCGCTCACCCCGCTGCCCTGGCTGGCCGCGCTGCTGGCCGTCTACCTGCTCGCCCCGGTGCTCGCGTTCGTGGTGCGCCTGGGCCACGGCGTGGCCGCCGCGCCCGGCGTGGGTGGGGCGCTGGCCACCTCGCTGATCACGGCCACCATCTCGACCGCGATCATCGCCGTCCTCGGCATCCCGCTCGCCTACCTTTTGGCGCGGGCCCGCGGGCCGCTGGCCGGCGTGCTGAGCGTGCTGGTGGCGCTGCCGCTGGCGCTCCCACCGCTGGTCAGCGGCATCCTGCTGCTGTACCTGGTCGGGCCCTACACCGCCATCGGGCGCCTGTTCGGCGGCGGTCTGACCGACAGCCGGGCGGGGATCGTGCTCGCCCAGACGTTCGTGGCGGCGCCGTTTCTGGTCATCGCGGCGCGGGGCGCGTTCGCCGCCGCGCCGCCCGCGCTGGAGGACGTGGCGCGCACGCTCGGCCATCGTCGGCTGGCGCGCTTTCTGAAGGTGGCCCTGCCGGTGGCCTGGCCGGGCGTGCAGGCCGGGCTGCTGCTCGCCTGGCTGCGCGCCTTCGGCGAGTTCGGCGCCACCGTGATCCTCGCCTACCACCCCTACTCGCTGCCGGTGTTCACGTTCGTGCAGTTCGACAGCACCGGGCTGCCCAGCACGGTGCTGCCGATCGCGCTGGCGCTGGCCGCGGCCGCGCTCGTGCTGGCGGCGGTGCAGCTGCACGGCCGCCGGCGCCGCCCGAGCGCCTGGCTGCCCGTCCCCCTGGCGCCGGCACCCCAGCACCCGACGCCGCTGCGCTTCACGGTGCACAAGCGGCTGGGCGGCTTCGAGTTGCGCCTCGAGCACCTGCCGCGCGGCCATCGGCTGGCGCTGCTCGGACCCTCCGGGGCGGGCAAGACGCTCACCCTGCGCCTGCTGGCGGGGATCACGCCGCCCGATGAGGCCGAGATCCAGGCCGGCGAGCGGCGGCTGACGCACCTGCCGGCGGAGGCGCGGGGGCTGGGCTATCTGCCCCAGGATCCCTCGCTGTTGCCGCGGCGCACCGTCTGGCAGCAGGTGAACTTCGCGGTGGACGCCGACCCCTCGCTGGCCGCCTGGTGGCTGGAGCGGCTGGGGCTGGGCGGGCTGCAGGATCGCTTTCCCGAGGAGCTCTCCGGCGGCCAGCAGCGCCGGGTGGCGCTGGCCCGGGCGCTGGCCCGCGCCCCGTCGCTGATGCTGCTCGACGAGCCCTTCAGCGGTCTCGACGCTCCGGTGCGCACCGGGCTCTATCGCGACCTGCGTCGGCTGGCGGCCGAGACCGGGCTGGCCACCGTGCTGGTCACCCACGACCCCGAGGAGGCGGCGCTGCTGGCCGACGAGATCATCGTCATCGACCACGGCCGGGCGCTGCAGCAGGGGCCGGTGAGCGAGGTGCTGAGGCGGCCGAGCTCGCCGGTCGTGGCCGGCCTGCTGGGGATCCCCAACACGCACCGGGCGACGGTCCTGCGGCCGGGCCTCCTGGGGGTGGCCGGCATCGAGCTGGCCGCCGACACCGGCGGGCTTGAGCCGGGGGAGGCGGTCGACTGGGCGGTCCGCCCCGAGGACATCGGCCTCGGTCAGGCCGACGGGCTGTCCGCCACGGTGCTGGACGTGGTGAGCTTCGGATCGGCCGCCGAGCTCAGCCTGCGGCTGGGCGACGGCCTTGACCTGGTGGCGCGCACGAGCGCCCACCCGCCTCCGGTCGGGTCCAGCTGCCGCCTCAAGATCCCGGCCGCGGCGGTCATGGTCTGGCCCCGCCAGCGGCCCGGGGGCGGGGCGGCGGGCGGGGTCGACAGGGTCGTGCGACCGATGTAGCCTGAGAGCGTGACCCCGATCGTGACATCGCGGCTGCTGTTCGATGAGGCGCACAGCGAGGCGTGGACGATTCGCCCCGAGCTGGCCCACCGCATGCAGCCGGCGCATCCTGGCGACGCCTCCTACGCGCTGGCCGCCGAGGCGCTCAGGGGCCAGGAGTTCGAGGTCCTCAGCCACGTCGAGGGGCCGCTCGGCGCCGAGGCGCTGGACGGCTGCGATGTGGTGGTGATCGCCCACCCCTCAGAGCCCGAGTGGGAGCGCACCACCGGTGTCGGCTCACCGCGGCTGACCGAGGCGGAGCTCGACGCCCTGGAGGCGTTCGTCACCGCCGGCGGGGGGCTGATCGTGCTGGGCGAGACCGAGCAGGCGAAGTACGGCAACAACCTCAACCAGCTGCTGGCCAGGTTCGGCTGCCGGCTGGAGAACGACACCGTCCAGGACTACGAGCATCACCTGGGCGCCCCGAGCTGGATCCTGGCCGAGCTCACCGCCGGTCGCCGGGGGCGCGCCGGCGACCTCCTGGCCCGCGTGTCGGCCGCCTGCTTCTATCGCGCCACCACGATCAGCTCGGAGAACGGGGGGCTGGTGCTGGCCCGCACCCACCCGACCGCCTCGCGGCCCGGGGCGCCGCTGCTGGTGGCCGGGGAGCACGGTGCCGGCCGCTACGCGGTGCTGGCCGACTCCGACCTGTTCGGCGACGACTGCCTGGACCAGCTCGACCACCGCGCCCTGTGGCTGAACCTCTGCCACTGGGCGGCCGGCGCCGGCCGGGGCACGGCGCTTGCCAGCCCGCAGGTCCGAACGAGCACGGCGTCGCCGACGGCGCAGGCGAGCACGGAGGTGCCACCCGCGGAGGGGAGCGCGGCGCCGGCGGCGGCGGAGACGGGCCGACGGACGCCGCCCGCGGCCTCCGGCGTGCGCGATGACCCGTCCTGGCTTCGCCTGCGTGAGGCCACCGACGCGCTGGCCCGCCTCCAGCGTCCCGACGGCGCGCTGGCCGGCGACCCCGAGCGGGCAGGCGGGCACGTGGAGGAGATGCTGGCCGAGCTGGAGGCGCTGGCCCCCCGGTTCCCCCACCAGGCCGATTACCTGCAGGCGGTGGGGGCGGATCTGCGCCGCTGGCGCGAGGAGGGCTTCGCCCGGCCCGACTTCACCCGCGCGCTCGACGCCTTTCACCCCGAGCGCGAGCGCCGGGACGGGATCGAGCACCTGGTGCTGTTCCCCATGTACAAGCAGAACGCCTCCCGCGACACCTGCTTTGAGGCGCTGCTGATCCGGGTGCCCTGGCCGGAGTGGATCGCCGAGCTCGAGCGCCGGCGCTACGACAACCCCAAGTTCGTCCCCGTCGAGCTGATCGACTGCACCCGCGGCTACCACAGCGAGTGCGCGACGCTGTTCCCGGAGACGGTCTCGGTGGCCGGGCGGCCGGTCAACAACTTCGGGGCGATCTTCTGCGACCGGGAGGCGGCCCGGCTGCGGCGGGTGGCCGGCGCGGCGGCCGACCTGCTGGCGCTCAATTTGCCGCCCGACGCCGCCCGCATGCTGGCCAGCCCGGAGATCTCCCAGCAGGCCTACATCCTGTGGGATCTGATCCACGACCGCACCCACAGCCACGGCGAGCTGCCGTTCGACCCGTTCATGATCCGCCAGCGCTCGCCCTACTGGATGTACTCGCTGGAGGAGCTGCGCTGCGATCTGACCACCTTCGGCGAGGCGGTGGCGCTCGAGCGTGAGGTGCCGTTCGCCCGCCACGTCCAGTACGCGATCCTGCTCGACCGGCTGCTGCGCTTCCCGATCACCGGCTCGCGCGTGCGCAACTACGACGGCCTGGGCGGGCAGCTGCTGTTCGCCTTCCTGCACCACCGGGGCGATCTGCGCTGGGCCGACAACCAGCTGACGATCGAGTGGGAGCGGGTCGGGGAGGGGGCGGCCGAGCTGCGGGCGCAGATCGAGGCGCTCTACCGGGCGGGGATCGACCGCACCAAGCTCCAGCACTGGAGCGCCGCCCACGATCTGATCGCCGCCCATGTCCCGCCGGCCACCGGCTCGCGCTGGGCGGCCGGGGCGCGTCGCTTCGAGGAGCTTGCCGACCCGCGCCCCTACGTCGATCAGGTGCTCGACGACGAGTTCCCGCTGTCGATCTTCTATATGACCCTGCGGGATAAGCTCGCCGGGTGATCGACGCCCTGCACCGCGCCTCCGCCCGCCGCGGGTTTGCCTCCGACAATGCCGCCACCGTGCATCCCGAGGTGCTGGCGGCGATCGGCGCCGCCAACAGCGGCCACGCCTTCGGCTACGGCCACGACCCGCTGACCCAGGCGCTCGAGCGTCGCTTCCGCCAGGAGCTGGGGGAGGCGGCGCGGGCCTATCCGGTGTGGGGGGGCACGGCGGCCAACGTGCTCTCGCTGCGCGCCTGCTGCCGGCCTTGGGAGGCCGTCATCTGCGCGCCCAGCGCCCACCTGAACGTCGACGAGTGCGGCGCCCCCGAGGCGCTGGCCGGCGTCAAGCTGCTGCTCGCCCGGGCCGAGCGGGGCAAGCTCACCCCCGAGGCGGTGGCGGCGATGATCGAGCGGGTGGGGGACGAGCACGCCGTCCAGCCCCGGGTGGTGTCGGTCTCGCAGTGCACCGAGCTGGGCACCGTCTACACGGCGCAGGAGCTGGCCGCGCTGGCCGAGCTCGCCCACGCGCACGGCCTGCTGCTGCACGTCGACGGGGCGCGGCTGGGCAACGCGGCGGCCGCGCTCGGGCTGCCCCTGCGCGCGCTCACCGCCGACGTCGGGGTGGACGTGCTCTCGTTCGGCGGGACCAAGAACGGGCTGCTGGGCGCCGAGGCGGTGGTGTTTCTGCGCCCCGGCCTGGATGAGGGGTTCGCCTACCTGCGCAAGCAGTCGCTGCAGCTGGCCTCCAAGATGCGGTTTCTCTCCGCCCAGCTGCACGCGCTGCTCAGCGACGGGCTGTGGCTGCGCTGCGCCAGCCACGCCAACCGGATGGCGGCGCTGCTGGCCGAGCGGGTGGCCGAGGTGCCGGAGGTGCGGATCACCCAGCCGGTGCAGACCAACGTCGTGTTCGCGCGGCTGCCGCGGCCGGCGATCGCCGAGCTCAGACGCCGCTACGACTTCTACGTGTGGGACGAGCGCGCGGACGAGGTGCGCTGGATGTGCGCCTGGGACACCACCGAGGAGGACGTGGAGGAGTTCGCCGCGGCGGTGCGGGAGGCGACGGCCGGCGATGGCTGAGGCGGCGAGCCCGCCGCCGTTCGCCCGGCCGTTGCGCGAAGCCGACGTCGACCCCGACCCGCTGCGCCAGTTCGCGGCCTGGTTTGAGCAGGCGCGGGCGGCGGGCGTGCGGGCGCCCGAGGCGGCGGCGCTGGCCACCGCCACGACCGACGGCCGGCCGTCGGTGCGGATGGTGCTGGTCAAGGAGACCGGCGCCGGCGGGTTTGTCTTCTACACCAACTACGAGAGCCGCAAGGGCCGCGAGCTGGCGGCCAACCCGCGGGCGGCGCTCCTGTTTCACTGGGATCAGCTCGGGCGCCAGGTGAGGGTCGAGGGGCCGGTCGAGCGCCTGAGCGCGGCCGACTCCGCCCGCTACATCCGCACCCGGCCGCGGGGCAGCCAGCTGAGCGCGCTGGCCTCGCCGCAGAGCCGTCCGGTGCCTGGGCGCGAGTGGCTGGAGCGCCGGGTGGCCGAGCTGGCCGCCCGCCACGGCGAGGGCGAACTGCCGCTGCCCACCAGCTGGGGCGGCTACCGGCTGAGCGCCGAGCGGCTCGAGTTCTGGCAGCACCGGGAGGACCGCCTGCACGACCGCCTGCTCTACACCCGCGCCGACGGGGGCTGGCGGCGTGAGCGGCTGGCGCCGTAGGGCGGGCGCGGCGGCGGGGGCTGGCGGCGGGAGGGGCTGGCGCCGTAGGCGCCGTCGGGTGCCGAGCATCCGGGAGCTGCTGTACGCGCGCCGTAGGCGCCGGTCCGGCCGGCGGCGTGGGGGCGGGCTACTTAGCGGCGGCGTGGGGGCGGGCTACTTACCGGCGGCGTGGGGGCGGGCTACTTACCGGCGGCGTGGGGGCGGGCTACTGACCGGCTCCGCTCGGCCCCGGCGGGTCAGCGGCCTGCCCGCCGCTGGGCCCGGGAAGTGGTGCCCCAGCGGGGGTGCGTGGGGCGCCGGCGGCCCGGTAGAGCGCCTCGATCGCGCGCGCCTGCCCGAGCGCATCGGCGCGCCCGAGCAGCGCCTGCGCCCGCCCCCGGATGGCGGCCGAGAAGTTCTCGATCTCAAGCTGGTAGGAGTCGGCAGACGGCGGCCGAATGGGGTCCACCCGGCCACCGCGGCGAAGCTCGATCAGCGGCGTGCGGATATGCCAGGGGTCGTCGATGAACAGCGTGCCCTCCTCACCCACCAACTCCAGCTCGTCACGCTCGGCCACCGCCAGGCCGGCGTCGAAGTGGGCGAGGACGTCGTCCGGGAAGCTCATCGCTGCCGCGAACGCGACATCGACCCCCCCGCCGCCCAGCACCTGCACGCCGGTGACCCGCTCGGGCTCACCCGCGAACAGCCGGGCGGCGCTCACGCAGTAGCAGCCGACGTCCATCAGCGCTCCGCCGTCGAGCTCCCGCGACAGGCGAATGTCGGCGGGGTCATCGGCGCGGAAGCTGAACGTCGCGCGGACCAGCCGTAGGCGACCGACGGCGCCCTCGGCCACAAGCTCGACCAGCCGCTTGGTCTGCGGGTGGTGGCGGTACATGAACGCCTCCATCAGCAGCCGCCCCTCCCGCTCGGCCACGGCGTAGGCGCGCGCAACCTCCGCCGGGTGGCGGCTGAGCGGCTTCTCGCACAGCACGTGCTTGCCGTGCTCAAGCGCCCGGATCGTCCATTCGATGTGCATCGCGTTAGGGAGCGGGATGTACACCGCCTCCACCTCGGGGTCGGCCAGCAGCGCCTCATAGTCCTGGTGCACGCGCTCGATCCCGTGTTCGGCGGCAAACCTCCGCCCCCGCTCGAGGTCGCGGCTGGCCACCGCCACCACCGCCACGTCCTCGGCCCGACGGGCGCCGGCCAGAAACAGGCGATTGATCCTGGCGGTCGAGATGATTCCCCACGTGACGGCCACGGTCAGGGACACTAGCTGCATGACGATGCTCGGTGACTCAGGGGCGCTCGCCTCCGACGCGGCGGGGTCACATCGGTGAACGCGGGCGCGGTGGTCGCGTTCGCCCCCGGTCGGGTGAACCTGATCGGCGAGCACACCGACTACAACCGGGGGCTCGCGCTGCCGTTTGCGATCACCGACGGGGTGACGGTGCAGGCCGAGGGGCTGGACCAGGCGGTGATCCGGGCCGAGGCGGTCGATCTCGGCGAGCAGGACAGCTTTCCCCTCGACGCGATCCCGCCGGCGGACGGCTGGCGGGCGTACGTGCGCGGGGCGGCCGCCGAGCTGGGCAAGGCCGGGGTGAGGGTGCGGGGGGCACGGCTGCGCATCCAGGGCAGCATCCCCCAGGGCGCCGGACTGTCCTCCTCGGCGGCGCTCGAGGTGGCGGTCGTGCTGGCGCTGCTCGCGCTCTCCGGGGCGAAGGAGCCCGACCGCGTCGAGATCGCCCAGCTCTGCGCGCGGGTGGAGAACGATTGGGCGGGCGCGCAGACCGGCCTGCTCGACCAGCTCGCCTCGCTCTGCGGCCAGGAGGGCCGGGCGCTGCGGATCGACTTCCGCTCGCTGGAGGTGAGTCCGGTGCCGCTGGCGCTCGACGGCCATCGGCTGGTCACGCTCGACTCCGGCGAGCAGCACGCCCACGCCGGCTCGGGCTACAACCAGCGTCGGGCCGAGTGTGCGCGGGCGTGCGAGCTGCTCGGGGTGCAGAGCCTGCGCGAGGTGGGCCTCGATCAGGTGGCGCGGCTGCCCGATCCGCTGGCCCGCCGGGCCCACCACGTGATCGCCGAGAACGGGCGGGTCGAGCAGGCGGTGAGGGCGCTGTCGGCCCATGACCTGGATGAGCTCGGACGCCTGCTGGATGCCTCCCACGCCAGTCTGCGCGACGACTACGAGGTCTCCACGCCGGCGGTCGAGCAGGCGGTGGCGCGGCTGAAGGAGGCCGGCGCGCTGGGGGCGCGGATCATGGGCGGCGGCTTCGGCGGCCACGTGTTGGGGCTGATGGCCCCCGGCGCCCGTCCGCCGGAGGGGGCGGTCGAGGTGCGGCCGGGAGCCGGCGCGCGGATGGTGGGTTAGGCGGGCCGGCGGAGCACCGCTGGAGTGCCGCTCCGCGCGGCCGGGCGGGGACGGGGCGGCCGAGCGGCGAGTGTTCTCGGCCGAAGCGCTCAGGCAACCCGCCCCAGATCAGGGGCCGTCGGCCGGGGACGGCGGTCGGGGGACGTCCGGGGACACTCCGGATGCGCGCAACGCCGGATAGAGCGCCCGGTAGCGCGCAAGTTGCTCACGGTAGGGCTCGATCCACTCGGGCACCGGCTCAATCGTCTCCCGCGGCTGCAGCGTGTCCGTTACGGCGGCGTGAACGTCCTCCCATCCCTCGGCCGCCACCCCGGCCAGCAGCGCGGCACCGAATGCCGCCCCCTCGCCGACGGCCACGCGCTGCAGCGGCAGCTCCAGCACCGAGGCGATGATCCGCAGCCACAGATCTCCCTGCGCGCCGCCGCCCGAGACTCGGGCCAGCGGCGGCCGCATCCCCAGTTCGGTGACGACATCCAGGCAGTCGCGGAGCGCGAAGGCGACCCCCTCCAACAGCGCCCGCACCAGCGCCCCCCGGTTGTGGCGCAGGCTCAGGCCGGCATAGGCGCCGCGGGCGCCCGGGTCGACGTGGGGAGTGCGCTCTCCGGCCAGGTAGGGGAGGAAGGTGAGGCCCTCGACCCCCGGCGGCCACTCCGCCGCCTCGGCCAGCAGTCGCTCGTAGGGGACCGCGGGCGCCAGCAGCGAGCGCAACCAGCGCAGCGATTCGGCCGCCGAGAGCATCACCGCCATCACATGCCAGGACCCGGGGACGGCATGGCAGAAGGCATGCACGCGTCCCTGGGGATCGGCCTGGTAGCCGTCGAGGGCAGCGAACACCACCCCCGAGGTGCCGAGCACGAGCGACAGCGGCCCGGGGCGGTCGACGCCCACGCCCAGCGCGCCGGCCGCCTGATCGCCACCGCCGGCCGCCACCACCACGCCGTCGGGCGTGAGTCCGGTGGGGGCGGGGCTCTCGAACACGGGGGGAAGCCAGGCGGGATCGAGCTCCAGGGCGCAGGCCATCGTCTCGCTCCAGCGCCGGTCGGCCACGTCCAGCAGCAGGGTGCCGGAGGCATCCGAGACGTCGCTGGCGTGCTCGCCGCACAGCCGCAGCCGGACATAGTCCTTGGGCAGCGCGATCCGCGTGATCCGGCTGTAGGTCGCGGGCTCGTGGCGGCGCAGCCAGAGCAGCTTGGGCGCGGTGAACCCGGGCAGCGCCCGATTGCCGGTCAGCTCGATCAGCCGCCGCCGACCGACCAGTCGCTCGATCTCCTCCGCCTCGGCGGCCGTGCGCTGGTCATTCCACAGGATCGCCGGTCGCAGCGGCCGCGCCCGCCCATCGAGCGCGACCAGCCCGTGCATCTGGCCCGTCAGCCCGATCCCCGCGGCGGGACCGACGCGCGAGCGCAGCTCCGACAGCGCGGCCTCGGCGGCGCGCCACCACTCCTCGGGGTCCTGCTCGACCCACCCGGGCCGCGGCGTGCACAGCGGATACTCGCGCTGGACGCGCGCGAGGACCGTTCCCTCGGGGTCGATCGCGATCGCCTTGAGCGCGGTGGTGCCGACGTCGATGCCGACGTAGTGCACGGGCGTTGGTCTCAGCGTCGTGGTCGGAACTCAGGGCACATGCCGGTGACGCCGGCGGGCTCAGGCTCCGAGCGCCGCGTAGACCAGCTCATAGGCGCGAACCGCGTCCTTGTGCGCCTGCGCCTCGCGCAGGGCGGCATCGTCGATCCGCGCCGCGATCGAGTCAATGAATCGCCACTGCAGCACCGAGCGCCGCACCGCCGCCACCTGATCCTCGGTGTAGGGGTAGAGGTCAAAGCCCAGCCGCTCACCGGCTGACCCGTAGCCACAGCGGCGCAGTTCGAGCGCCAGCTCGAGCGTCTCCATGAACGCCGTGGCCCCCACCATGTTGTCGTCGTCGAACGTGCCCCAGCCCGAGTTTGCGTGCTGGTGGCCGAGCAGGCCCTCGGAGGCAAGCAGGGCGACATACTCGGGCAGGTGCTCGCCGTTCATGATCAGGTGCTGCCAGTCCATGTTGATCTGGACGTTGTCGAGGCCCTGGGAGCGCAGCCTGCCGGCGACGAACATGCACATGCCGATGTTGCGCATGAGGATCTTCATCGCCGGCTCTGAGTTCTTGTGCTCGAGCAGCAGCTTGACGCCGTGGCGGGCGCAGATCTCGGCCGCCTCCCCCATGCCCTCGATCAGCCAGCCCCACGAGTCGACGTACGGGGTCTGAAAGGGATAGTTGTAGCCCTCGCCTCCTGGCCAGATGATCAGGTGGGCTCCGAGCGAGCCGGCGAACTCGGCGGCGTCGCGCATGATCGCCCGCGCCTCGGCGCGCAGGCCCGGGTCGGGATTGATCAGCCCGCCGCGCCCGAATTTCGGATTCAGGTGCAGCCCCCCGGCGATGCAGTACACGTCGTGGCCCGCCAGCGCCGCCTGGACGTCGGCGAGGTTGTCGGGCGAGAGCTCGTCCGGATAGTGGAACTCATAGCCGTCGATCAGGTCGCCGAGACCTTCGACCGCCCGGTGGACCTTCTCCGCCACCGGCTCGCTCACGTATGCGTGCGCGGGCTGGTAGCCGGCGGGGACAAACCGGGTGACCATCGGGCCAAACGCCCAGATGCCGAGACTGGTCTTCATCGCCACTCCCTGGGATCGCTGTTGATGAGCCTGCGTCAGCCTAGTCGCTGGCCACCGCCGGCCGCCGGCGCGGCGCGCGTGGCCCGATCAGCGGATCGACCAGACGGCACCGCTTGAGGTGAGCGTTAACATCGCCCGGAGGGTTGCGGAGAGGCAGACACGCCGGGTCGGGAGGGATTGCCCGTGGACAGTCAGCAGCAGACAGGAACGACGCGGCGCCGTCGCCGCGCGGCCATGTCCGACGTTGGCCGCCTGGCCGGGGTCTCCCATCAGACCGTCTCGCGGGTGATCAACGGCAGTCAGCGGGTGCGGCCCGAGACGCGCCGGCGGGTGCTGGAGGCCATGCGCCAGCTCGGCTATCGCCCCAACCTGACGGCCCGGGCGCTCGTCACCGGCCGCACCCGCACGCTGGGCGTGGTCAGCTTCGACACCACCCTCTACGGGCCGGCCTCCACGCTGTTCGGGATCGAACGCGCGGCCCATGAGGCCGGCTATTTCATCGTGGTGGCCAGCATGCGGGGGCTGAACCGGGGCACGGTCGCCGACGCGGTCGAGCATCTTCGCCTGCAGGGCGTGGAGGGGATCCTGGTGATCACGCCGATCGACGACGCCGCCGAGGCGGTGCTGCACGCGCGCGCGGACGTGCCGCTGGTGGCGGTCGAGGCGGGACCCGACAGCGCCCTGCCGGTGGTCGAGGTCGACCAGTACGCGGGGGCGGAGCTGGCCACCCGCCACCTGCTCGAGCTGGGTCACCGCACCGTGTGGCACCTCGCCGGCCCTCCGGACTTCATCGAGGCCCGGAGTCGGCTGGAGGCGTGGCGACGAACACTGGCCGCCGCCGGAGCCTTAGCTCCGGCGCCCCTGACCGGCGACTGGAGCGCCAGATCAGGCTATGAGCTGGGACAGCGTCTGGCCGCGGAGTCGGCACTCAGCGCGGTGTTCGTCGCCAACGATCAGATGGCGCTGGGCCTGCTGCGCGCGCTGCACGAGGCCGGAAGGGCGATCCCCGCCGAGGTCAGCGTGGTGGGCTTCGACGACATCCCGGAGGCCGCCTACTTCGTCCCGCCCCTGACCACCGTGCGCCAGGATTTCAACGAGCTTGGCAGCCGCAGTCTTGGGGTCCTGCTGAGGATGATCGAGACGGGGGAGCCCGGTCCGGCCGCGCCGCGGGTGAAGCCTCGGCTGATCGTCCGCGCGAGCACCGCGCCGCCGCCGGGGCGTTGACACGGACTCAGTGTTATCGCTAACATCGCCGCCTCGCCCAGTTCAAACTGAAACCGTGCGCAGTCCGCGCCTCGCGTTGCTGAGACTTGGATGGTGCGTTGCGGTCCGGTTAAGGCGAGTGGACATCTCGGAGCCGGTTTGCAAGTTTGAGAGCGCAGTCGAGGGCCAGTCGCACGATCCGCTAAGGAGGAGATGAGGATGTCGGACAGTGATTTCTTTGGCGACGCGATCGAGCGTCTGGAGTGGGACGAGCGCAAGGAGGAGGAGAGCCCGTTCAAGCGCTGGCGTCAGATGACGCGGCGCACGGCGCTGACCGGCGGGGCGGCGGGAGTCGCCGCGATGATCCTGGAAGCGTGCGGTTCCAGCAGCTCGAGCTCGTCGGCCTCCGCCTCCAGCGGGAGCGCCGCCAGCGGCATCTTCGGCACCAGCAAGAGCTACCACTTCACGATGGTCAACCACGTGACCACCAACGTGTTCTTCACCCCAACGCAGAACGGCGCCGCGGACGCCTGCAAGCTGCTCGGCTGCTCCTACACGTGGACCGGGTCGGCCACGAGCAACGTCTCCGAGATGGTCAACGCGATCAACAGCGCCGTCTCCTCGCACGTCGACGGGATCGCCACGTCGCTGATCGATCCCAAGGCGTTCAACGGGCCGGTGCAGTCGGCGCTGAGCGCGGGCATCCCGGTGGTCGCCTACAACGCGGATGAGCCGCAGACCGGCCGGCTGGCCTACATCGGCCAGGACCTGTACCTGTCCGGCCAGCAGATGGGCCAGCACATCGCCTCGCTGCTGCCCGGTGGGGGGGAGATCGCGCTGTTCATCGCCACCCCCGGCGCGGCCAACATCCAGCCGCGGATCAACGGCGCGCTCGACACGCTCAAGAGCTACCCGTCGATCAAGCCCGACGTGGTGGCCACCGGAGCCGACGTGCCCGGCGAGCTGACCAAGATCAACGCCTGGGCCAGCGGGCATCCGACGGCCAAGGGGATGTTCGCCGTGGACGCCGGGAGCACCCAGGGGGTGGCGCAGACGATCCAGAAGCTCGGGCTGCGCTCCAAGGGCTGGAAGGGAGGCGGGTACGACCTGACGCCGATCACCGAGCAGCTGCTGGCCGCCGGCTACATCGACTTCACGATCGACCAGCAGCCCTACCTGCAGGGGTTCTTTCCGATCCTCGAGCTGTACATGTACAACGCCTCGGACCATCTGAGCGGGATCGCCGACGTCGACACCGGACTGAAGTTCCTCAACAAGCAGACGATCCTGCCCTACAGCAGCACCAAGAGCCGATACGAGGGGACGGGCACAGCGCCGGGAGTGCAGAAGGCCTAGGTCTGGAGACGCCGGGCCAAAACGAGTAGCGTTTAGCGCGCGATGGCGGTCGAATCAAAGCCGACGCCGCAGGCAGCTCCCCGTCCCGCGGGTCCCGCCCCGCGTCGTCGGGGCCCCGGCGTCGCCGCTCAGATGGCCAAGCGGGTCCTGGCGCTGCGCGAGGCCAGCATCATCGTGGTCACGCTGGTCACGTTCGCGTACTTCGCGATCACGCTCAGCAACTTCCTCACCTACTCCAACTGGAAGGCCATGATGCCGTACTTCTGCTTTTTGGCCATCATGGCCGCGGGGGAGGTGTGGGTGATGACGCTGGGCGAGATCGACCTGTCGATCGGCGCCATGTACCTGATCACCCCGATCCTGTTCTGGAAGCTCGACGGAGCCGGTCTGCCGCTGGTCCCGAGCGTGATCGTGGCGCTGCTGATCGCGATGCTGTTCGGCGCGGTCAACGGGTTCTTCACCGCCTATGTGGGAATCCCCTCGTTCGTGGCCACGCTGGCCATGCTGTTCTTCCTCGATGGCCTGGCGCTGATCCTCACCCACTCCGAGCAGGTGACCACGCCCGGCACGGCGGTCGCCCACACGACCGGGTTTGCCAACATCCTGGGGGCGGGAACCTACTCGGAGTTCATCTGGGCGCTGGGTATCGTCGCCATCCTTCAGGTCGCGCTGTCGCTGACGCGCTGGGGCATCTACACGGTGGCGACCGGCGGCAACCGCCTGGGTGCGGCCGAGGCGGGCATCCACGTGAAGTTCGTGATCATCCGCAACTTCGTGCTCTGCGCGCTGACCGCTGGATTCGCCGGACTGCTGGAGGCGGTGCGGACCTCGAGCATCACGCCCGACCCGTCGGGCTCAAACGCCGATCTGCTGCTGGCCGTGGCAGCGGTGATCATCGGCGGAACGCTGATGACGGGCGGCGAGGGGACGATCGTGGGTGCGCTGATCGGGGCGCTGTTCCTCGGCGTTCTGCAGGACGGCCTCAATGTCAAGGGTGTCAACGCCACCTACGAGTACCTGTACATCGGGATCGCGATCATCATCGCGATGACGATCTATGTGCTCGTCCGGCGTATCCGCCTGGGGTCCGGCCGTGCCTGAGTCGACGTTCGCCGGCGAGCGGATCGAGCAACTGCACGCCGCGCCCGACGACGTGCTGCGGATCGAGCACGTGGCCAAGCGCTTTGGGCCGATCACCGCCCTGCGCGACATCAACCTTCACCTGCGCAAGGGTGAGGTGCTGGGGCTGCTCGGCGACAACGGCGCCGGCAAATCGACGTTGATCAAGATCATCTGCGGCTTCCACCGCCCCGACGCCGGGACGATGTGGCTGAAGGGTGAGCCCTACGCGCCCCGGAGCGTCGACGACGCCCGGGCGCACGGGGTCGATACCGTCTATCAGGACCTCGCGCTGGTCGATCAGCTGACGGTGTTTCAGAACCTGTTCCTGCACCGGGAGAGGCTCACCAGCCCGCTGCCGTTCCTCGCCAACCGCCGCATGCGCCGCGAGGCACGCCGGGCGCTCGACGAGATCGGGATCAACATCCCCAGCCTGGATGTTCCGGTCGCGCGCCTGTCCGGCGGGCAGCGACAGGCGATCGCCGTCGCCAGAACGATCTCCGGCGACGCCGACGTGATCCTGCTTGACGAGCCGCTGGCCGCGATGGGGGCCAAGGAGGGGACCTTGATCCTCGACCTGATCGCGCGCCTCAAGCAGGAGGGGCGGGTGTCGATCATCATGATCCTCCACAACTACGTGCACGTGTTTCAGGCCTGCGACCGGGTCAGCCTGATCCAGGACGGGGTGATCTCCTTCGATCGGCCCACCTCTGAAACCTCGGTCGAGGAGCTGACGGAGATCGTCGTGGAGGAGTACCGCCGGGCGCGCCTGGCGGAGCGAAGCTCCGCGGCGCGGACACCGACCGCGGCCCTCGACAGCACCGGATGATCGCCGTCGAGCGCGGCTGACGTGGCCGCCCGCGGCTACTCGATCGGGGTCGACTTCGGAACCGAGTCCGGTCGGGCGATGCTGCTCGACCTCGACACGGGTGAGGAGCTGGCCAGCCGCGAGGTCCGCTACCCCCACGGGGTGATCGACCGCGAGCTGCCTCACTCCGGCGAGCGGCTGCCGCCGGACTGGGCGCTGCAGGATCCCGACGACTGGGTGCTGGTGGTGGAGGAGGCGATTCCCCACGTGGTGGCCGAGGCGGGGGTCGATCCCCGGCTGGTGGTCGGGCTGGGAGTCGACTTCACCTCGTGCACGGTGCTGCCGGTGGACGCCGGTGGCACGCCGCTGTGCAAGTTCGAACGCTGGCGCGGCCACCCGCACGCCTGGCCGAAGCTCTGGAAGCATCATGCCGCCCAGCCGATCGCCGACCGCCTCAATCAGGTGGCGCTCGAGCGGGGCGAGGCCTTCCTGACGCGCTACGGGGGTCGGATCTCGGCCGAGTGGTACTTCCCCAAGCTGATCGAGCTGTGGCTTGAGGACCGCGAGGTGTACGACGAGGCCGCCGGATTCATCGAGGCGACCGACTGGATCGTCTGGTATCTGACCGGTCGCGAGTGTCGGCAGAGCTGCACCGCCGGCTACAAAGCCCTGTGGTCGCCGGATGAGGGCTTCCCCACCGCCGCCTACTTTGAGGCCGCCTATCCGGGCTTCGACACGCCGCTGGCCAAGCTCGGCCGGACGTTCGTGCCGCTGGGCACGCGGGCCGGGACGCTGCGCCCAGCGGTGGCCGACGCGCTCAGCCTGCCCGAGGAGGTCGCGGTCGCGGTGGGCAACGTCGACTCCTTCGTGTCGGTGCCCGGCTGCGGGGTGGACCGGACCGGGGTCTATGTCACCGTGGTCGGGACCTCCATCTGCGACATGCTCCTCGACGCGCGTGAGGTTCGCCTGCCCGGGATCACCGGCGTGGTGAGGGACGGGATTCTGCCCGGGCTGTTCGGCTACGAGGCGGGCCAGGCCGCGGTCGGCGACATGCTCGGCTGGTTCGTGGACACGCTTGACGCCGACGGCGAGGGCTTTGGCGGGCTGGAGCGGCGGGCCGCCGGGTTGAGGGCGGGGGAGAGCGGGCTGGTGGCGCTCGACTGGTGGAACGGCAATCGCTCCGTGCTGGGCGACAGCCACCTGAGCGGCGTGATGCTCGGCCTCACGCTGCAGACCGGGCGCGAGCAGCTCTACCGCGGGCTGCTCGAGGCGATCGCGCTCGGCAACCGGCGGATCGTCGACAACTTCATCGAGCACGGGCTCGAGATTGAGGAGATCGTCGCCTGCGGCGGGGTGGCCGAGCGCAGCCCGCTGCTGATGCAGCTGTTTGCCGACATCGGTGGGATGAGCGTCAGCGTGCCGGCGTCAGCCGGCATCCCGGCTCGCGGAGCGGCACTGTTCGGGGCGGTGGCGGGCGGGGCGTTTGCGGACATCTTCGCCGCCACCCGCGCGTTGCGCCCGCCGATCGGCCGCCGCTACCTTCCCGATGACGACGCGCACGCCACCTACCAGGAGGTGTACCGGATCTATCGGCAGGCGTATGAGCTTCTGGGACGCTCCCAATCCGAGCTCCTGCACGGCCTTCGGCGGATCCGTGACAGGTGCGGGTACTCGCTGCGCGAGGCGGCGGCATGAGCACGGCGAGCAGCGGCATGAGCACGGTGAGCAGCGCTCTGGCGGCGGTGGCACGCCGGCCCCGGGTGGGGCTGCTGGGGATCATGCAGGAGCTCTACGACGAGATGCTCCCCGGCATCACCGACCACCAGGCGGCCTACGCGGGGCGACTGGCGGAACGCCTGTCGCCGGTCGCCGAGATCACCCTCACCCGACCGGCGCGCAATCGCGAGCAGCTGGAGGCGCGCGTGCGGGAGCTTCTGGCCGAGGGCGTGGACGGAATCGCGATCGTGATGCTGACCTACGCTCCCGCCCTTCGTTCGGTGCCCGCGCTGGTGCGGGCCCGCATCCCTCTCCTGCTGGCCAACACCCAGCCCGAGCCGGCGGTGACCGCCGCCTGGGACATGGCCGACCTGACCTACAACCAGGGCATCCATGGGGCTCAGGACCAGGCCAACGCGCTGGTGCGGGCGCGCGTCCCGTTCTCGGTGCTCACCGGCCATTGGCAGTCCGAGCGCTTCGCCTCCGCGTTCGCCGACTGGGCGGCGGCGGCCAAGGCGGCGACCGCGTTGCGCAGCTGCCGGATCGCGCTGCTCGGCTACCCGATGAACGGGATGGGCGACATCCTCTATGAATCACCATCGCTGCTGCGGCGGATCGGGCCGATGGTTCTCAACGAGGATCTGGGGCGGTTGGTGGCACGGGTCGAGGCGGTGCCGGAGGCGGCGGTGGAGCGCCTGCTCGCCCTCCACGGCGAGCGCTTCCAGGTGGCGGCCGATCTTCCCCGCGAGCGCCATGCCTACGCCGCCCGGCTCGAGCTGGCGCTCCGGGCGATGCTTGAGGAGGGCGACTACGCGGGATTCTCGTTCCACTTCGATGCGCTCGGAGGCGACGGCCGCTTCCAGCAGCTACCGCTGCTGGCCGCCTCCGACCTGATGGCGGACGGCTACGGCTACGCGGCCGAGGGCGACACGAACACCGCGGCGCTGATGTGCGCCGCCCAGATGATGTGCGGGAACGCGCACTTCAGCGAGATGTACGCGATGGACTGGGAGCTTGACTCGGTGCTCATCAGCCACATGGGCGAGGGCAACTGGAGGATCGCGCGTCGAGACCGGCCGGTGCGCCTGATCGACCGCGAGCTGGGGATCGGCGGCCTCGGCAACCCGCCGACGCCCGTGTTCATGGCCGAGCCGGGGCCGGCGACGACCGCCGCGCTGGTGCCGATCGAGGGTGAGCGCTACCGCCTGGTGGTGGCCTGCGGCCAGGTGCTGGACACGCCCGAGCTGCCCAACGTGGAGATGCACCACTTCCACTTCCGCCCCCGGGCTGGGATGGAGCGCTTCCTGGACGGCTGGCTGTCGCTCGGTGCCCCCCACCACTTCGTCACCACCCTGGGCGAGCACCGAGAGCGGTGGCGGCGGCTGGCCGAGATCCTGAAGCTCGAGTACGCGGAGCTCTAGCGGTGCTGGAGGAACTGGTCGAGGAGGTGCTGGAGGCCAATCGGGCGCTGCCCAGGCATGGCCTCGTGACCCTCACCTGGGGCAACGCCAGCGGCATCGACCGCGACCGGGAGCTGGTGGTGATCAAGGCCAGCGGCGTCGGCTACGAGGAGATGTCCGCCGAGGACATGGTCGTGGTCACCCTCCAAGGGGAGGTCGTGGCCGGCGATCGGAGACCGTCCACCGATACGCCCACGCACCTGGCCCTGTACCGGGCCTTTGAGTCGATCGGGGGGGTGGTCCACAGCCACTCCACGTGGGCCACCGCCTGGGCGCAGGCGCAGCGCGAGATTCCGCTTCTGGGCACCACCCACGCCGACCTGTCCGGCCATCCCATCCCCCTCACCCGGGAGCTGACCGAGCAGGAGGTGGCCGAGGGCTATGAGGAGGCGACCGGCGCGGCGCTGGTCGAGGCGGTGGCGGCGGCGGGAGCGGAGCAGCTTCCCGCCGCGCTGGTCCGCGGTCACGGCCCGTTCTGCTGGGGTCCCACCGCCACCGCGGCGGTGGAGCACGCGGTGACGCTGGAGGCGGTGGCAAAGCTGGCGCTGCTCACCACCGTGCTGGACCCGCAAGCGGCGTCGCTGGCCGAGCCGGTGCGGGACAAGCACTTTCAGCGCAAGCACGGACCGCGCGCCTACTACGGCCAGCCTTGAGCGCACCCCGGGTCGAGGTGGTGCTCTCAGACGACGCGCTCGAGCGTCTGCCCGCGCACGTCGAGGGTCCGGTGGTGGTGGTCATGGACGCGAACACCAGGCTGGCCGCGGGCGTGCGCGTGCTCGCCGCGCTCGAGGCGGCGCGGGTCGATGCCGAGCCGGTGGTGTTCGAGCGGCGCTCCGGGCTGGCCGCCACCCCTGAGGCGGTCCAGCGGGTCCACGAACGCCTGACCGGAGGGCGGCTGGCGGTAGCCGTCGGCTCCGGCGTGATCACCGACGTGGTCCGGCGGGCGGCCGACCTGGCTGGGGTGGCGTTCATCAGCGTGCCCACCGCCGCCTCGATGGACGGATACGCCTCGAGCGTGGCCGCCCTGCAGATCGACGGCGTCAAGGTGACGGTCCCCGCCCGCCCGCCGCGGGCGGTGTTCGCCGATCCGCGGGTGGCCGCGCGGGCGCCGCTCGAGCTAACCCGCGCCGGGATCGGTGACATGCTGGCCAAGGCCACCGCGCGGGTCGACTGGCTGGCCGCCCACCTGCTGTACGGCGAGTCGTTCGAGCCCGATGTCGACCGCCGAGTGCTCGCCCTGCTCGGTTCGGTGGTCGAACGGGCGCAGGGGGCGCTCGGCGGCGAACCGGCTGCGGTCGCCGCGCTGCTGCGGGGGCTGATCGAGTCCGGTCTGGCCATCGCTGCCGTCGGCAGCTCGCGGCCGGCCAGCGGCTGCGAGCACCACGCCTCGCACTTCTGGGATCTGCTGGCCGCTCGGGGAGTCAGGCCCCACCACCCGCACGGGCTGCAGGTCGGCTATGCCACGTGGTTCGCGATGCGGCTGCAGCGGTTCGCGTTCGACGGTGGACTGGCTGAGCTGCGGCCCCCGCAGCCCCCGACCAACCCGCTCGATGCCGACGCCCGGCGGTGGCTGGGGAGGCCGAGCAAGGCGATCCGCGAGGCCGTGGCGGACAAACGGCGATTCGTCTCCCGGCTCGACCACTGGCCGAGAGATCAGGCCGCCTGGCAGGCGGTGCGGGACGCCATCCGTCCCTCACTGGCCCGGTTTGCGAGCGTCGAGCGGGCGCTGGCCGCCGCCGGGATCCCGAGGGAACCCGGGTTCCTCGGCCTCGACCGGGCGATGCTGCGCGCCACCTTTCGCCACGCCACCCGTCTGCGGTCCCGCTACACGGTGATCGACCTGCTCGAGGGGCAGGGGGTACTCGAGCAGGCGATCGACGCCGCGCTTGCGCCGGGTTGAGGCTGCCGGGGCCACGCTCGCCCGCGACCACGCGCCCGAGGGGAGCCGGTCAGCGCTTCGTCCGCCGACTCACATCACCCGGCCGAGCCCGCCGCGGCCGGGCTCAGGTCATACGGGAAGTCGGTCAGCGTCTCCCCGCCATCCTCGGTGACCAGCACCAGATCCTCGTAGCGCACGCCGCCGATCCGCCGGTCCCACAGCCCGGGCTCGATCGCCAGCACATCGCCGGGGACCAAAGCCTGGACGCCGCCCAGCCCGAGCGACGGCTCCTCGTGCACCTCCAGGCCGACGCCGTGGCCGAGCGCGAACTGAAAGCCCTCGCTGGGATCCTCGCCCGGTCCGGTGCGCTGGGTGCGAAAGCCGGCGGCCTCAAAGCGCTCGCAGGCGGCGTCGTAGAGCTCGCGCCCGGTGACCCCGGGCCGGATGGCGGCGCGGGCATCCTCGAGCGCGGCGCGCACCAGCTCGCGCTGGCGCTCGATCAGCCCGGCGGCCTCACCGGCCGGCGGGCCGACCACGAACGTGCGCGTCATGTCCGCCCAGCAGCCGCTCTCCTCATGACAGGGGAAGAGGTCCACCTGGATCGGCAGCCCGGCCGGGAGCGGGCCGCTGCCCGGCTCATGGCCGAAACCGTCGCGCACCGAGGCCACCATCACCACCGCCGGGGCGGGCGCGCCGGCCCGGGCGCAGGCGGCGCGGATCGCCGCCCGCACGCGCTCGGCGGTGAGCCGCTCGCCGTCCAGGTGCAGGTCGCCGTCGGGGCCGGGCTCGGCCGCCGCCAGAAGCTCCGCCGCAGCGGCCATCCCCCGCTCGGCGGCGCGCTGGGCCAGGCGGATCCCCTCGAGCTCACGCGGTGATTTGGCCCGACGGCGCATCTGGAAAACCTCGTCGTCGGGGGTCACGGCGATCCCCTCGGCGCGCAGGCGATCGGCCAGGGCGAGCGGAAACTCGCCCGGGACCACCACCTCCGCCACCCCCAGGTGGCGCAGCGCGCGCACCGCCACCTCGCGCTCGGCGGCGGCGTAGGTGAGGCCCCGCTCGCGCAGCTCCCGCATCCCGAAGTCGAAGTAGTCGAGGATCTGCGCCTGCGGCAGCGCCGCCGCGATCCGCTCGCGCTCAAGCCGGCTGGTGAGGATCACCGGGCCGCCGTCTGGCTCGGCCCACATCAACGGGTCGATGATCGCCACCGGCACCTCGTGGCGCAGCGCCGCCGAGCGCTGCGTGTCACCGAACAGCAGCGGGACGGCCATGCTCAGCGTCCGAAGTGGTAGACCTGGGTCTGCGTCACCCTGGCCGCCAGCTGCCCGTCGTCGCGGCTGACGTCGGTTTCGAGCACGACCAGCGTGCGGCCACGGTGCAGGGGCCGGGTGCGGGCGTTCGCCGCCCCGCCGCGGATCGCGCGCAGAAAGTTGGTCTTCGATTCGATCGTGGCCGTGCCCCGGGCGCCCTCGGGCAGATTGAGGAAGGCGCAGATCCCGCCGCAGGTGTCGGCCAGCGCCATGATCGCGCCGCCGTGCATCACGTCGGCGGCGGTCGTGCGCTCCGGGGCCCAGGCCAGGCGGGCGCGCACCGTCTCCGGGCTGGCCTCCAGGAGCTCGATCCCCAGCGCGACGGCGAACGGAACCATGGCCAGGATGGCAGCCGGATCGCGCTCGCTCACGGTCGGGATGCTGCCAGGCGCAGCGGTCGGAGCGTCGCCATCCCGCCGCGGCGGGCAGAATGCCGCCCATGAGCATCACGGTGAGGCACAGATGAGCGCGGAGGGTCTGCGGGCGGCTGAGGAGAAGATGCGCCGGGCCGGCCAGCCGGAGGAGGCGATCAGCGCCTTTCGCCACAACTACCGGCGCGTCGAGGCCGGGGAGTCGGCCTACCTGTACAGCCGCGACCTTGAGCCGGTCGGCGAGGTGGCGACGTTCGAGGAGGCCGCGGGGCTGGAGGTGGGGGACGCGTTCGAGCGGGTGGTGGCGATCAAGCTCAACGGTGGCCTGGCCACCACCATGGGGCTGCGCCACCCGAAGTCGCTCGTCGAGGCCCGGGAGGGCCACAGCTTCCTGGACATCATCATCGGTCAGATCCTGGCCCTGCGCGAGCGCCACGGGGTGCGTCTGCCGCTGGTGCTGATGAACAGCGAGGCCACGCGGGCCGACACGCTGCGCGCGCTCGAGCGCCATCCCGAGCTGGACGTGGGGCTGCCGCTCGAGTTCATGCAGAGCATGGTCCCCAAGCTCGAGCGCGACAGCCTGGCTCCGGTCGAATGGCCGCCCGACCCGGCGCTCGAGTGGGCGCCCCCCGGCCACGGGGACGTGTACGGGGCGCTGCGGCGCTCGGGCGTGCTGGCGCGATTGCTGGAGGCCGGCTTTTGTTACGCGATGATCTCCAACTCCGACAACCTCGGGGCGCTGGTCGAGCCGCGCATCGCCGCCTACATGGCCGCCGAGGGGGTGCCGTTTCTGATGGAGGTGGTGGAGGGCACCGAGGCCGACCGCAAGGGCGGCCACCTGGCCCGCCGCCGCTCCGACGGCCAGATCGTGCTGCGCGAGTCCGCGCAGACGGCCCCGGAGGACGAGGACTCCTTCCGCGACTATCGCCGCTGGCGCTACTACAACACCAACAACCTGTGGGTCGATCTGCGGGCGCTCGAGCACCGGCTGCACGAGACCGGCGGCGTGCTCGAGCTGTCGCTGATCGTCAACCAGAAGACGGTGGATCCCCGCGACCCCGACTCCACCCCCGTGCTGCAGCTGGAGAGCGCGATGGGCTCGGCGATCCAGAGCTTCCCGGACGCCCGGCTGCTGTGCGTGCCGCGCACCCGGTTCGTCCCCGTCAAGACGACCAACGACCTGCTGACGCTGCGCTCCGACGTCTACCGGATCGGCGAGGGGATGATCGTCGCGCCGGTCGACGAGCGCCGTGACGGCCTGCCGTTCGTGGATCTCGACGATCGCTTCTACAAGGTGCTGGAGGAGTTCGAGCGCCGCTTCCCCCACGGCGCGCCCTCCCTGCGGGAGGCCCGGCGACTGGTCGTCCACGGCGATGTCACCTTCGGCGCCGGGGTGGTCGTGCGCGGGGAGGTGGAGCTGGCCACCGAGCGGCCGATGCGGATCGACGACGGAGCGGTGCTGGCCTGAGACGGCGCCGCCGCCGGCGGGGACGGCGGCGTGCGGCAACCACCGCTCCGCCTCCCGATACGTCCGGCGGGGGGGCGGCGGGGGGGCGGGACCGGCGGCGGGGGGGCGGCGGGACGGGGGGGTGGCGGGACCGGGCGCCAGGCAGGCGGCAGACCGGCGCGCCAGGCAGACGGGTAGGCCCGGCGCGCCAGGGCAGGCGACAGACCCGGCGCGCCAGGGCAGTGGCAAGCCCGCCGCCAAGCCAGCGGGAGGCGCTGGTAACGTCCGGCACGAGTTATGCAGTTCGGCGTGCTCGGCCCGCTGCTGGTGCAGGACGCAAATGGTCCTGTGGCCCTGCCATCCGCGCGGCAGCGTGCGCTGCTGGCCGTCCTGCTGCTGGAGGGGCCGGGGGCCGTGGTGGATCCCGAGCGGCTGATCCGCGAGCTGTGGGGCAAGGATCCGCCCGCCACCGCCACCAAGGCGCTCCAGGTGCACGTCTCTCAGCTGCGACGGGCGCTCGGGCCCGAGCAGCCGATCGTCACTTTGCCCGGCGGCTACGGGCTGCGGCTCGAGCCCGAGGCGATCGATCTGCATCGATTCGACGTGCTGCTGGCGCGCGGGCGCGAGCTGCGCGCGGCCAACCGCCTGGAGGAGGCCCGCCGCGCTCTCAGGGAGGCGCTGGCGCTGTGGCGGGGACCGGCGTTGGCCGACGTTCCCCTGCTCGGACCCAGCGCCAGCGAGCCGGCCCGCCTCAACGGGCTGTGGACGGTGGCGCGTGAGGAGCGGATCGAGCTGGAATTGGCCTGCGGCGCCGATGCCGCGCTGGTGCCCGAGCTGGAGGCGCTGATCGCGCGTGACCCCTACCGCGAGCACCTCCACGCGCTGCTCATGCTGGCGCTGTATCGCGCCGGGCGCCAGGCCACGGCGCTGAAGGCGTATCGGCGGGCGCGCAAGGTGCTCGTCGACGATCTCGGCCTTGAGCCGGGCCCCGAGCTGGTGCGCCTGCAGGCGGCCATCCTGGCCCAGGACCCCGCCCTCGATGCGGGGGAGCCCGTCTTCACCCGTTCCCGCGGGCTGTCCGCCGGCCAGTCGGCGGCGCCGAGCGTCCCTCCGGGTGAAGACGCGGGTTCGGTCGCTGGCCGGCCCGACGCCGCACCCGCCGGGCACCGCGCCGGCGCGGCCGCCGCCATCCCCCGGGCGGTCAGCTCGATCCTCGGCCGGGAGGAGGAGCTGCGGGCGGCGTTGGCGCTGATCGAGCGTGCGGACGTCAGGCTGCTCACGCTGACCGGCCCGGGCGGGGTGGGGAAGACCCGGCTGGCTCTGGAGCTGGCCTTGCGGGTGGGTGCCGCCGCCCGGCTCGTCGAGCTGGTGGCGGTGCAGGAGCCGGAGCGCGTCCTGTCGGCGATCGCCGCCGCCGTGGGGGCGACCGAGGCCGAGGCCGGTGCGGTCGCCAGCGCGCTTGGGACCGGCCCCGCCGTTCTGTTTCTGGACAACTTCGAGCAGGTGATCGACGCCGCCCCGACCGTCACCTCGCTGCTGGCGCTGGCGCCGCAGCTCACCATGGTGGTGACCAGCCGGCAGCGGCTGCGGGTGGCCGGTGAGCACGAGCTTCCCGTGCCGCCGCTGTCGCCCACCGCGGCCGCCGAGCTGTTCATCGAGCGGGCCCGTGAACAGGAGGCGAGCTTCTCGCCCAACGAGGAGGAGCTCCAGCGGGTGACGGCGATCTGCGCCCGGCTGGATCGCCTTCCGTTGGCCATCGAGCTGGCCGCGGCGCGCGTCAAGGTCCTCGATCTGGAGGAGCTCCAGGCGCGGCTTGACCGCCGGCTGGATCTGCTCACCGCCGGCCGGCGTGACGCGCCGGACCGTCACCGGACGCTGCGGGCGACGATCGAGTGGAGCCACGAGCTGCTGGGTCCGCAGGAGCGCAGGCTGTTCGCCCAGCTGGCGGTGTTCCATTCCGGGTGGACGCTCGAGGCGTGTGCCGCGGTGGCCGGGGAGGGGGTGGCCGGCGGTGAGGGTGTGGCCGGCGGTGAGGGCGTTGGTGGGCGTGAGGGCGTGGGTGGCGGTGAGGGCGTTGGTGGGCGTGACGGCGTTGCTGGGCGTGAGGGCGTTGGTGCGCGTGAGGGCGTTGCTGGGCGTGAGGGCGCGGGTGCGCGTGAGGGCGTTGGTGGGCGTGAAGGCGTTGCTGGGCGTGACGGCGTTGGTGCGCGTGAGGGCGTTGGTGCGCGTGAGGCCGTGGCCGCCGAGGGTGTGAGTGAGGCGGAGGTGCTGGACACCCTCGGCGCCCTGGTTGACCACTCGCTGATCGTCCGCGACGGGTCGCGCTTCAGGATGCTGGAGACGGTGCGCGAATACGCCGCCGAGCGGTTGGCCGCCTCGCCCGAGGCGGTGACGATCGGCCGACGTCATGCCCGCTGGTACGCCGAGCTCGCCCGCCGCGCCGAGCGGGAGCTCGAGGGGCCAACCCAGGCGGAGTGGTTTGCCCGCCTTGACCTCGAGCGGGAGAACCTGCGCGCGGCGGCGGCCTGGGGGCTGGCCCACGGGGAGCCCGAGCTGGCGCTGCAGATCCACGGGGGACTGTGGCGATTCTGGCTGGCTCGGGCGGCGGTGCGAGAGGTGCATGGCGAGTTGAGCGCCGCGCTGGCCGCCGGGCGCGGGGCGAAGTCGTTGCGGGTCACCGCCCTGAACGCCGCCGGAGTGCTGTCGGCGGAGGTGGGGGACCTGGTGGCGGCGCGAGAGTGGTTCGAGCAGGCGCTGGAGCTGGCGGCGGAGCTCGAAGAGCGCCGGCAAACGGCCCGCATCCTTATGAACCTGGGGGTGATCGCGGTCTACGCCGAGGATTACGGTACGGCGGTGGCCCGCTACTCCGCCGCCGGGGAGATCTGGCGCGGGCTCGAGGACCTGCGCGGCCAGAGCGTGATGGCGCAGAACCTGGCCGTGGTGTACGGGCTGATGGGGGAGGCGCACCGCGTGCGCCCGCTGCTAGAGCAGAGCGTGGAGCTGGCGCGCGCCGCCGGGGACGCGATGCACCTGGCCCAGACGTTGATCGAGCTGGCCAAGCATCTGGTTGAGCAGAGCGTCGAGGCTCCTGAGGTTGCGGCGCTGCTGCGCGAGGGCCTGGAGCTGTCGAACGCGCTCGGCGAGCATCGCCAGATCGTGGAGTGCCTGGAGGTCCTGGCCGCCTTCTGCGCGCGCAGCGCCAGTCCGGTGACCGGGGCCGAGCTGGTCGGGGCCGCCGACGCCGAGCGGGCGCGGGTGGGGCGGGAGCGCAAGCCCGACGAGCTGCCGTTCTTCAGGCTGACGGTCGGGGAGCTGGAGGAGGCGCTTGGCCGCGAGGGGTTCGCGCGGGCGCGTGCACGGGGGCGCGAGCGGCCGCTGGCCACCGCGGTGGCGGTCGCGCTCGAGTCGATCGACCTTCTGCCCGGCCCGGCCAGGCGCCGGCGGCGGGCGCCCGCCCGGGATCGGGACCTCGCGCGGGCACCGCGCGGCTGAGGTATTCGGCCGGGCTGGGGAAGGGGGCCGTCCGCCACCCACGTCGTTTGGCTCGGCGTCCACCGGGTGGGGGTCGACCGGGTCGGCGTCCACCGGGTCGCGTCCACGGGTCGGCCGGGCGGGTCGGCGTTCACCGAGTCGCGTTGACGGGCTCGGCGTCCACCGGGTCGTGTCCACCGGGTAGCGTTCACCAGGCCTGCGTCGCCGGGTCGCGTCCACCGGGTCGTGTCCACCGGGTAGCGTTCACCAGGCCGGCGTCGCCGGGTCGCGTCCACGGGTCGGCCGGGCGTCGGATGGGTCCGGCCGGCGCGGGCGCGAGTTTCCCGCCATACCCCCTTCTGCGGGGAGGGGGTTTGGTGTGCTGCTTGCGGAATCCGCGTGTTTCCCGCCATACCCCCTTCTGCCGGGAGGGGGTTTGGTGTGCTGCTTGCGGAATCCGCGTGTTTCCCGCCACACCCCCTTCTGCCGGGAGGGGGTTTGGTGTCAAACTCGCGGGTGAGGGGTTGCGGGCGAGGGGTTGCGGGCGAGGACCGGGTGGGAGTCGCGCGGGTGGGGGCGCGGCATGCTGCGCACGCGCGCCCGCCCGCTCGGCCGCGCCCGCGCGCCCCGAGACACGCGCCCTCGCCCGCAGCCGCGCTTCCCCGCCCGCAGCCGCGCGCGCCCGCCCGCCCGAGCCGCTACGCCGCGATCGCTGCCGGAGACCGCTCGGCGGCATCCGACTCCAACGGCACCGTCGCGTCCTGGTGCAGCTCGATCAGGCAGTCGACCACATCGGGGTCGAACTGGGTGCCGCGGTGGGCGCGCAGCTCGCCCAGGGCCTCGGCCAGCGGGAGCGCCGTGCGGTAGGGGCGATCGGTGGTCATCGCGTTGAAGGCATCACAGCAGCAGACGATTCGGGCCTCGATCGGGATTTGCTCGCCGGACAGTCGATCGGGGTAGCCGAGCCCGTCGTAGCGCTCGTGGCAGGAGCGCACAAGCCGACCCACCTCGCCCAGCATGCCCCCCACCCGGCGGAGCATGCGCTCGCCCTCGATGGTGTGGGTCTCGATGATCGTCCGCTCCTGGTCGGTGAGCCTGCCCGGCTTGTTGATGATCTCCTTGGGGATGGCGATCTTGCCCACGTCGTGCAGCAGCGCGGTGAACTCGAGCCGGCGCAGCTGGTCCTCGTCCAGCCCGAGCCGCGGCCCGACCGCCAGGCACAGCCCCACCACGTCACGGCTGTGGGCGCCGGTGTAGGAGTCGTCGGCCTCGACCACGTCCCCCAGCAGCAGGGCCGTGCCGCGATAGGCGCTCGACAGCTCGAGCAGCGCCTGCATGTGCTGCTGGCGGTCGCGGGCAAAGAACCACAGCAGGCAGCAGAGGGGCACGATGAGCAGCGTCGCCGCGGGGTGCGGCGCGGCCACGAACGCGACCGCCAGCCCGATCGGCGCCAGGCAGATGTCCACCAGGTACACCGGGGCGAGGAGGCGCAGCTGGAGTCGCGGCGGCTGTCCCTCCGCCAGCCACTCGTGCGCCAGGGTGGCGGCCAGGTCGCAGGCGAGCTCGGCGGCCAGGGCGGCGAGCAGCAGCGGCCACTGCGACCAGCGCGGGGTGTGCAGGCCGGCCAGCACGAACACCGCGGCCGGGCCCACCGCGTGCCAGGAGTTCTCCGCCACACCCAGCATCCGCGCCGGATGACGGCTTCCGCTCAGGTACGAGGGCAGGCGGCCCAGGATGATCGCCGCCGCGATCAGCAGCGGCAGGGTGCCGGGCGCCAGCACGTACAGCGCCGGCACAAGCACCAGCTGGGTGGGCACCCCGGAGACGAAGGCGATATCGAACTCGATCCGCGAGCACACCGCGTACAGCGCCACGAACAGCACCACGACCGCGATCCCGGCATGCCCGGTGCCCGGCGCGAGCACCGCCAGCGGCACCGCCACGGCCAGAAACGTCGCCGCCACGCAGGCGGCGCCGCGCAGCTCAGCAGCGGACATCGGCTGGCCAAATCGAGGGCGGAACTGGGACAGCAGCCGCTCGACGGCGGCCGAGCGCCGGGGGGCGGCGCTCAGCCAACGGTGGCGCTGGGAGTTGCTCAGCCAACGGTGGCGCTGGGAGTGCTTCGCGGTGGCCATCCTCGCTCATATCGGCTGGCGCGTCTGCGGGAGTGAGCGGATGGCTCCGCGCGGGCATCCGCGCTAGATCACCCGTCCAGCCGGCCTCGATCCGGCTAACGCGTTTCGACGCGACGGTCGATCGCAGCGGTGCAGGCTGCTCATGGCAAACCCGTTGCGAAGCGGGGACGCAAAGCTAGAGGTCTCGCCCGCGAGATAGCTCGGCCGCCAGCCTCTCGTCAACAGCTTTCAGGGACGAAGGTCCGTGATGGGAGGTAAATCGATGGTTAGACGTATTCGCCTGGTGATGCTGGCGGCGACCGCGGCGGGATCGCTGCTCGCCGGCGTGGCCTCCACCGCGCACGCCGGCATCCTGTCGCTGGCTCCCGGCAGCTGCGGCTATCCGGAGTCGCAGGTGTTCCTCCCCTGGGGCGACAGCAGCTACTACGTGCCCGTTCCCGGGGGAACCTTCGAGCCCGGCACCGCCCCCTGGGGGCTGTCGGGCGGCGCCAAGGTGGTGCCCGGGAACGAGAGCTATCACGTCTCGGGCCCCGGCTCCTACTCCCTGAGCCTCCCCGCCGGGAGTCGCGCCACCTCTCCGCCCGCGTGCACCGGCATCGATCATCCGAGCATGCGCTTCTTCGTGCGCAACACCGGGGCCTCGACGTCCCGGCTCAAGGTGTATGCGACCTATCCCCTGCTGCTCGGCCTGCCCTACACCGCCTATCTCGGGGAGGTCAGCGGCTCGGGCAGCTGGCAGCCCTCGGCGAAGGTCACGCTGGGGCTGCTGAACAACACGCTCGGGTCGCTGACGCTCGGCGAGTCGACCGTCTCCTTCACCTTCATGCCGGCCGACAGCACCGGGAACTGGACGATCGACGACGTCTACCTCGACCCGGCGATGCGCTGGTGAAGTTGAGCCGCAGGGACGCGGCCAGAGCATCCCGCCCCCACGACGGGGGCGGGATGCTCACCGGGCCCCGTGCGCCGGTCCCCCCGTTCGCCTTGAAAGCCTGAAGCCGCAGGGACGCGGCTTCAGGGCCGCCCCGCTCTCCAGGGATGGGGAGCGGGGCGGCCCGTCGATATCGGCCTAACCCGGCCGCACGTGTGGCGTGAGCGCGAGCACGGCCGACTGGGGGCCGTTGCCATCATCACCTCCGGCGACCACCACCCGGCCGCCGCTCAGGCCGACCGCGGCGTCCGACAGAGGCTGGGGCAGCTGGCCGATCGGGCTCACCGCGCCGGTGCTCGGATCGATGGCGAGGATCTCATTCGTCTGCTCGCCGTCGGCCTGTCGGCGGCCGCCGACCACCACCACGCGGCCGTCGAGGAACACCGCCGAGGCGTGCGTCAGGGGCGAGGGCAAGCGGCCGATCGCGGTCACCGCCCCGGTAGCCGGGTCAAAGCTGTAGATCCGGTCGCTGACCGCGCTCGTCTGCGTGCCCCCGGCGATGATGAGGCGCCGGCCGGCCGCCGCGACGGCGGCATAGCGCAGCCCCACGGGGAGGTGGGCGACCACCCGCGGTCCGCCCCCCGGACTCCAGGCGATGATCGTGTCCAGCCAGCTGGCGCCGGTGTAGCCACCGACGATGTAGGCGGTGTCGCCGATCGAGGCCACCGCGACGTCCGAGGCGGGGGTGGGCAGGCTGCCGACCTGCGTGGTGCTGGCGGAGGCGGGGTCGTAGGCGAGGATGTGGTCGTAGCTGGCCACCTGGCCGCCGCCGAACACGTAGACGTCGCCGCCCAGCGTGGCCGCCTGGGCATCGTGCTGGGGGAGGGGGAGCGTGCCGGCCGGGGTGGCGTCTGCGCCGTCCAGGACGAGGATCGAGTCGGTCGAGAGCTGCGCGGAGTCGATGCCCCCCAGAAGCGCCATCCGCCCCCCCGGCAGCGGTGCGGCCGCCGCGTCCTCGACGGCGGCCGGCAGGCTGCCGAGCGAGCTCACGGTGAGCGCGCTGAGCGTCGGGCCAGACCGGTCGGCCCGGTCGGCCCCGGCCGCGGTCCTGGCCCTCGGCTTGGCGCTCGTGCCGCAGGCGCCGATCAACAGCGCGATCAGCACGGCGGCGAGCACGGGGAGCAGGGAGCGCGGCGCAGGCACGGCGGCTTTTGACGGCACGACGAGCGATCGGGGCACGGCCCTAAAGGTACGGATGGCTACGGCGTTTCGCCCGCGCCCAGCTCGCGTGGGATCTCATACCCGCGCGCCGGCAGGTGCGCCGACCAGGGCACGGGCAGGATGAGCGGTCGCCCGCGCACCGCCGCGCGGGCCAGCGTGGCGGTGGTCTTGCCTGCGTGTGCCGTCCAGATCACCGCCGGGCGGGGATAGCTCAGCAGCGCCTGCCAGGTCGTGGGGTCGACGATGCCCGTCACCGGCAGCCCGTGGGCGGCCTGGAACTGCTGCACCGCGGTCTGCGTCTGGGGGCCGTAGTCGCCGTCCACCTGCACCTGCTCGCCGGCCTCGAGCAGGTGCTCCTGGGCCCAGACGACCAGGTCGCCAGCCCAGATCCCGCCCGCGGAGGCGACGCTCAGCGTGGGCAGCGTGTAGGTGGCGGTGAAGTTCTGCAGGTTGCTCACGTAGCGCCCGACGGCGCGCCAGCTGCGGGGGGTGGATGACTGCCAATCCCACCAGCTGACGCCGCTCGCCCCGTAGGAGCGCGACAGCTGGCGAAACAGGAGGATCTGGTTCGGGGGCGGGTCGGCAGCCACCTCGCCCAGCGGCTCGATCGGGCGCTGGTAGAGGAGGTTGAAGCTGTAGGTGTGCGAGTACACGTCGAACACGGTGGTGCCGATGTCCCGCCAGTACATCTGAGGGACGTTGTACTGCGCCCCGTAGCGTCCCAGGAACACCGAGTAGGGGAACGACGGGTGATAGTCGATGTAGGGAAAGCCGGCCAGCGCCAGGGGAAAGCGGGTGCCGATCAGCTGCCTGAGCTTGGTCAGGTATTGCTGCGCCTGCACGTACCGGCCCTGGTACTCGCTCTCGGCATCGATCAGCAGGCAGTCGGCGCCCGCGCGCACCGCCTGGGCACCGACCTCAGCCTCGTAGATCGGGTGCGCCCCGTAGACGTACTGCCATGCGCACACCCTGAGTCCGGCCGCGTGCAGGGCGGCGACCACGGCGGCGTTGAACTGGGACCAGGCGACCGAGCCGTCGCCAGCCTTGATCATCACCGTGCTCAGTCCGTAGGCGCGCGCGGTGGCGGCGATCGCCGCCAGATCGCCGCCGTCTGACTGGTCGAGCTCCCAGATCCACATCCCGCGCGCGCCCAGGACCGACATCGGCCGCCGAGAAGCGGATCGGCGCTGAGCGGCGGCGTGCGAGGGAGCGTGGGCGCTCGGACGGCGGGCCGCCGGAATGCTCGCGCCGCCGGATGAGGCGCTGAGAGTCGCGCTCGCCCCACGGGCCGTGAGCGCCCGGGCGGCCGCCGCCCGCGCAACCCCCAAGGACGCCAGCACGAGCGCGCACGACGCCAGCACGAGCGCGCACGGCGCCAGCACGAACGCCAGCGTCCTCCGCAGGACGCGATCAAGCCGGTCCGGTCCCCGCCCTCGACAGCCGCGCCCGGCACGCGAGGCAGTTGTCACGCCGATCACCGTAGCGGTGAACCCGGGGCCGGCTTACAAGTTGCGCTGCAGCTGGCAGAGCCAGCGGTGGCCGGCCGCCGGCTCGCCGGGGCGGGGAGGGCGCCGTGCTCTCGGCGTCGAGGACTCTCGCACGCCCGCTCGCGCCCCAACCCCCGCGCGTCCGCCTATTGCTGCGGAACCACCTGCCCGTTGTCGTTGACGTAGGACTGGGCGGGGGCGTTGCTGATCGTCACCGCGAACGTGCCGCAGGGCGTGGAGCCGCACTGGTCGGGGCCGGCCGCGTTGATCGCCCGCGCCTTTCCGTACTGGTCGGCGGCGACCTCCCAGGCGACCACGAACCGTCCCGGCGCCACCGCCGTCACCGCCCAGTCGAAGGTCGCGGTGGCGCCGGGGGCCAGCGGTGCCCCGCGCTGCCAGGAGTTGGCATCGGCGGTGGCATCGCCGCCCGCCCCGCCCTCCGCGGCGCTGTAGCCATCGCCGCCGGGAGGCTGGTCGACCACCCACACCGGCCGCGAGTGCCAGGCCACGCCGGGGATGTTGAAGTACTGGGCGAACGGGGCCACGCTGGTTCCCTCGCCCACCGGGGCCGGGAAGCGGCAGGTGACGTTGCAGATCGTCACCGTCAGATCCGGGATCGGCCGCCGGCCGGCGTTGCGGATCGAGAGGATCAGGTGGGTGTGCTCGGAGAGCCGCTGCGAGCTGGGGAAGCTGGCGCTCGTGATCTGGACCGGGAAGTTCCCGCTCGGCGCGCTGGCGTCCTGTCGCTGTGCGGCACCGCAGCCCACCAGGACCAGGGCCGCGAGCGCCGCGATCATCGTGCTGCCTGCGCCTCTCCTCATCGGCCGGCCGAACATACCACCTGGTCGTGCTGCTCACGCCGCTTGGGTCGTGCTGCTCCTGCCGCCTGCGCTGCGCTGCTCACGCCGCGTGCGTTGCGCGTCAACGGCCTTGGCCCTCGCGTCCCTGCCCACCTGAGCACGGCATCCGTGCCCGCCCGTGCCCCTCGTCCACACCCGCCGACCACGCGCGTCGTTCCCGCCTCCACGGGCGTCGGGTTCCCGCCTCCCCGGGCGTCGGTTCGAAGTTGTGTTTTCGCAAACCCTTCCAATAGGCTTTGCTCTCGCCGCGCGGGCGGCGCCGCCCCTCGGGAGGATCCCAGCCGCGCGGATGGTGCTGTAGCTCTACGGGAGGACGAACACCAGTTGATCCGCGCAGTCACCGAGCGAGCGTTCTTGCCCACCAAGTCGCTCCTGGAGGAGGTGGGCAACATGGTGATCCTCACCGGCAAGACGATCGTCTCCGCGGTCCGACCTCCCTACCCCTACGGCTCGGAGTTCGTCGGGCAGTTCATGTTCGCGCTGAAGCTGTGCTGGTTTCCGCTGCTGATCTCCACGGTGGCGTTCGGCTATGAGGCGCCCGGCCTGCAGGCGGCCGACTTCCTGGTCCTGTTCGGGGCGCTCGACCGTCTGGGCGGCTTCTTCGTCCTGGCCTCAATCCGCGAGTTCGCCCCGTTCGTGACCGCGGTGGTGCTGGCCGGGGTGGCCGGTACGGCGATCACCGCCGACCTGGGGGCGCGCAAGATCCGCGAGGAGCTCGACGCCCTCCAGGTGCTCGGGGTCGACCCGATCAAGAACCTGGTCGTCCCGCGCTTCCTCGCGCTGATGATCGTCACCGGCCTGTTCGACATCTACGCGCTGCTGTTTGGGATCTTCGGCGGCGTGCTGGCCACGCTGGTCAACCACGCGCCGCTGGGGCCGTTCTGGGCCACCTTCTTCAACAACACCTCGACCACCGATCTGTGGGGCTCGGTGCTGAAGACGACGATGTTCGGCGCGATCATCGCGATCGTCTGCTGCTACAAGGGGATGACCGCCTCGGGCGGGGCCGAGGGTGTCGGACGGGCGGTCAACGAGGCGGTGGTGATCGCCTTCAACGGGATCTTCGCGTTCAACTACGCGTTCACCTCCACGCTGCTGGCCACCCATCCCGAGATCACCACGATCCCCAAGTAGATGGTGCTCGCGGCGGCAGGCGAACGGTTCGAGCTCCCGCTGGCAGGTGCGGCCGGCGCGCGGCCAGCCGCCAGCCGGCCGGGGCCGGCAGGAGCGGCCGGCGCCCGGGCAGCCGCCGGGCGGCCAGGGCTGGCAGGTGCGGCCGGCGCGCGGCCAGCCGCCAGCCGGCCGGGGCCGCCAGCACGCCCGGTGGCAGGGGCGGGCTGATGGGCGAGCTGGCGGCCATCCCCAAGGGCTGGGTGGAGACCTTCGGCGAGCTGGTCAAGTTCGTCGGCCAGGTGGTGGCCGAGGTCTGGGGGCTGCGGGTCTTCAAGTTCTTCGGGGAGGCGCTGCGCCAGGCCGGCATCCTGATCGTCGGCTCCACGCTGGTCATCTGGGGGCTCGTGTTCATCAGCGGCCTGGAGTGCGGTACAGAGGGTGCCTACTTCAACCGCTCGGTGGGGGCGCCCGCGTATTCCGGCGTGTTCGCGGCCTGGTGCGACCTGCGGGAGATCGTGCCGCTGGCCTTCGGCTACATGATGTCGGCCAAGGTCGGCACCGGGATCGTGGCCGAGCTCGGCTCGATGCGGATCTCCGACGAGATCGACGCGCTCGAGGTGATGGGCATCAGCGGCATGACGTTCCTGTGCGCCACCCGGCTGCTGGGCGCCTGGATGGTGCTGCCGTTCATGTACCTGGCCGCCATCGGTGCGGGCTTCTTCGCCAGCTGGCTGGCGGTGGTGCAGCAGGTGGGCGACGTCTCCTCGGGAGGCTTCTTTCTGATCTTCTGGATGTTCCAGAACCCGCCCGACCTGTTATTCAGCCTGATCAAGGCGATGTTCGAGGCCACCCTGATCGTGCTCGTCGGGTGCTATTACGGATACAACGCCAGCGGCGGCCCGGTCGGCGTGGGGACCGCCACGGCAAAATCGATGGTGTTGAACATCGTGGGCGTGCATCTCATATCAATGCTCGGAACGCAGCTGTTCTGGGGCGCGAATCCGAGGGCGCCGATCGGAGGATGAGGCAATGAGCGAAGAATCTGAGCGGGTGGACGGAGGCCGGGAGGTGAGCCAGCCGTCCGGCTCCACCGGCAGCGAGGCCGCGGCAGCCCCACCGGAGGGCAGCGCCCCCGCTGCCACCCGGCCGGACGGTGGCGACGCCACGGCACCCAGACCGCAGGACAGCGCAGCCGCGGCGGTCCGACCGGACGGCAGCGAGGCCGCAGCACCCCGAGCGGACGGTGGCGAGGGCGCGGCGTCCCGGTCGGAGGGGGGGCAGGATCGGGAGGATGGCCTGGCCTCCTCCTCGCGCGTGTCGGTGGTGGATGAGCAGCCGCCCCGGCCGGCGCCCCCGCCCGGCGCCGACGAGGAGGACTACAAGTGGCATACCTACCGCGTCTACCCCTCGGGGCGTCCGGATGCGGTGGAGTTCATCGACGTCTACAAGTCGTTCGGACGCTCCCGGGTGCTGGCCGGGCTGAACATGGGGCTGCCGGAGGGCATGGTCTCGATGATCCTGGGGCCCTCCGGGACCGGCAAGTCGGTGTGCATCAAGCACATGGTCGGGCTGCTTTACCCCGACGAGGGGGACGTGCTGGTTCACGGGGAGTCGGTGCCCGCCATGGAGGACGACGACCTGTTCGAGATGCGCAAGAAGTTCGGCCTGCTGTTCCAGGACGGAGCGCTGTTCGGCTCGATGAACCTCTACGACAACGTCGCCTTCCCGCTGCGCCAGCACACCGAGAAGGGCGAGGATGAGATCGAGGAGATCGTGATGCGGCGTCTGAGCGAGGTGGGGCTGGCCAGCGCGCGCGAGAAGATGCCCAACGAGCTGTCCGGGGGCATGCGCAAGCGCGCCGGGTTCGCCCGGGCGCTGGTGCTCGAGCCCGACATCGTGCTGTTCGACGAGCCCGACTCGGGGCTTGACCCGGTGCGCACGGCGCTGCTCGGCGAGCTGATCCTCGAGGTCCATCGCGACGCGATGGAGGACGCCAAGAAGAAGCAGAAGCCCCACCTGCCCACCTACTGCGTGATCACCCACGACATCCTCACCGCGCGGCGGGTGGCCGACTACATCAACGTGCTGTGGAAGGGCCGGATCGTCGAGGCCGGCCCCTCGGAGGACATGCTCAACTCCGACAACCCGTTCATCCGCCAGTTCCTCTCCGGGGAGTCGGAGGGGCCGCTGACGATGGACTAGTGGCTGGGCGCGAGAGCGCCGACCGACGTCCGGTCCAGGTGGCCGGCCGTCGCCTGTGGCTGACCATCGGCACCCGCTCCACCGCGGCCGAACGGAAAGGGCCGCGCGGAAGGGCCGCGCGGCCGCGGACAAGCGGCGCCCGGCGACCAGCGCCTTCGTTAGCCTGAGCGGATCATGAAGGCGCGCTTCGAGGGGCTTGCCGGCGCCGCCGCCCGGCGGCCGTGGCGCACGCTCGCCCTGGTGCTGGCGCTGGCGCTGGCCGGGTTCGGGCTGGCCCTGAGAATGCAGACCAGCGCCGGGGCCGACACGTTCGTCAGCGGCTCGGCGCCCAGCGCCCGGGCCACCGCCGATGACCACAGCCACTTCGGCGGCGACCCGGTGGTCATCCTGGTGCGCGAGCGGCTGACCAACCTCGTGGAGACCGGGGATCTGGGGATCGTCTCCCAGCTGGAGGCCTGCCTGGCCGGGCAGACCCTGATCGCCGACCAGAGCCTGGGCGCGTTCACCACCGCGCCCGCCACCGCGACTCCCTACGGCGGCTGGCGCAGCCCGTGCGGACGGCTGAAGCGCTCCCGCTATGTGGAGGTCGTCTACGGCCCGGGCACGTTCCTCAACCGGGCGGTGGTGGCGGTCAACCAGCAGGAGTCGGCGCTGTTCGCCCAGCTCGGGCAGGCGGTCCGCCGGGCCGAGCAGAGCGCCTACCAGGCCGCCCTGGGGCGCCACCTGAGCCGCGGCCAGGCGGAGGCGGCGGCCGGCGCCGCCGGCCAGGCGGTCTACTCGCAGCAGGTCGCCCAGCTGGAGCAGCTGGCCCTGCAGTCCGGGCTGAGCGGGCCGGTGCGGATCGACGATCTGGACTTCATCCGCCAGGTGGTGTTCGATCCGCTGCGCGGCGTCAACCAGCCGAAGGCGCGCTTCAGCTACCTGTTCCCCACCGCCGGCTCGGCCCTCATCCAGGTGCGGCTGCGGCCCTGGCTGGACACCGCCCAGCAGGCGGCGGCGATCGCCTGGATCCGCCAGGCGGTGAGGATGCCGCGCTTCCGCCTCGCCTACGGCGGCAGCTACACGGTCACGGGCGTGCCGGTGGTGCTGAATGGGCTGGCCTCCGCCATCTCCGGCTCGATCGGGCTGCTGCTGGCGGTGGCGCTGGCGGTGATGGCGCTCACCCTGCTGGCGGTGTTTCGCAGCCGCCTGCGGCTGCTGCCGCTGGCCATCGCGCTCGCCGCCTGCGCGATCACCTTCGGCCTGGTCTCGCTGCTGGGCGGGACGTTGACGATGGCCTCGATCGCCGTGCTGCCGATCCTGATCGGGCTGGCGGTCGACTACGAGATCCAGTTTCAGTCCCGGGTGCAGGAGGCGGCGGAGGCGAGGCTGCCGCTGAGCCGGGCGGTGGTGCGCGCCGCCGGCGCCGGCGTGCCCACGCTGGCCACCGCCGCGCTGGCCACCGCCACCGGGTTCCTCGCCCTGCAGCTCTCGCCGGTGCCGATGGTGCGCGGGTTCGGCCTGCTGCTCGTGGTCGGCGTGCTGGTGGCCTTCCTGTGCAGCCTGAGCGCCGGGGCGGCGGCGATGTCGCTTGCCCCCGGCAGCCGGCCGCGCCCGCCGGCCCGGCTGGCGGGGTTGCTGGCGGCGCTGCGCGACAGCCTGCTGGTGGCATCGCTGGCCGGCGCGGGCGAGCTGGTGGGCGAGCTGCTGCGCGCGCCGCGCCGGCTGCTCGTGCGCCCAGGAGCTCCCGGCGGCGGGCGGCGGGCGGCCATCGCCCACCCGGCGGCGGTCGGGCAGCAAGCCGGGCGGCGCCTGCTGGGCGCCGGACGGGCGGCGGCGGCAGCCGCCCGTGCGCACCCGGGCCGCACGCTGGCGGTCGCCGTGGCGCTGGCCGCGGCGGGGTGGGCGGCGGGCACCCAGACCCCGGTTCAGTCCGACGTGACCAAGCTCGTGCCCGCCAGCATGCCGGAGCTGCGGGATCTGCACACGCTCGAGCGGGTGACGGGTGTCTCGGGCGAGATCGACGTCGTCGTGCACGCCCGCGACGTCGCCACCCCGCGCACGATCGGCTGGATGCTCGGCTACGAGGACCGGCTCCTGGGTCACTACGGCTACGTCGAGGTCCGGGGCTGCGCGCACGCCACGCTGTGCCCGGCGCTGTCGCTGCCGGATCTGTTCTGCTCGGGCGAGCAGACCGCCGGGGCATGCGCCGCCTCGCTCACCGGCGGCGAGATCGACAGCCTGCTCGGCGCCGTCCCCCGCTACTTCTCCCAGGCGGTGATCACCCCCAACCGCCGGGAGGCGACGCTGGCCTTCGGCATCCGCCTGATGCCGCTCGCCCGCCAGCAGCGGGTGATCGAGTACATGCGCCGCCAGCTGCACACGCCGCCGGGGATCAGCGCCCAGCTGGCCGGGCTGCCGGTGCTGGCCGCCCAGGCCAACGCCGAGCTGTCCTCCCCCTCCCGTCGGCTGGTGATGCTGCTGGTCGGTCTGCTGGCCGTGGGCCTGGTGCTGCTGGCCGTGTTCCGGCGCCCGGCGCGGGCGCTGGCCCCGATGGTGCCGATCGTCTGCGCCACCGGCTGGTCGGCGCTGATCCTGTTTCTGATCGGGATCCCGCTCAATCCGATGTCGGCCGCGATGGGCACGCTGGTGATCGCCGTCTCCACCGAGTTCAGCGTGCTCTTGGCCGAGCGCTTCCGCCAGGAGCGCCGAGCCGGCCATGAGCCGGGCCAGGCGCTGGCCCGCACCTACCGGTCCACCGGCGCCGCCGTGCTCGCCTCAGGCGTCACCGCGATCATGGGCTTCGCCGTGCTGATCGTCTCCGACATCACCATGCTGCGCGAGTTCGGGCTGGTCACGCTGGTCGATCTGACCGTGTCGCTCGGCGGGGTGCTGGTGATGCTTCCGGCGGTGCTTGAGCTCTCGGAGCGGGGCGCGCTGGCCCCGCGCCCGCATCCCCGCCTCACCCGGCGGCCGCGCGGCCTGGCGCGGCTTCGCCGCCGAGCCCGAGTCGCGTGAGCGAGCCGCCCGGCAGCACCGGCTCACGCCAGGACACCACAGCGTCGCGCCCCCGTCGGCTCGACCCCGATCAGGCCGCGGCCGCCGCCCGGGCGCGAGTCCGTCACCCGCCCCCCAGGGTGATCGACACCGGGCGCTATCAGCGCGTGATCGGCCTGTTCGGGCTGCTGCTGGTGGCGATGGTCTCGGTGTCGTTTCTGCTCAGCCGCGGCACCGGGACCGCCGGCGTCCCGCCCGGCCGGCGCCTGCCGCTGTTCGCCGCGCCGCTGGCCGGCTCCACGCTGAACCTGGCGGCCAACCTGCACCCCCACTGCACCGTGGCCCAGCACGACCCGCGCGCGCTCAACCTCTGCCTGCTGGTCAAGCGCACGCCGGTGGTGCTGGCCTTCTTCGTCACCTCATCGCGCGGCTGCGAGCAGGAGGTGACGGCCCTGCAGGCCGTCTCCCGCCGGTTTCCCGCCGGCGCGGTCAGCTTCGCCGCCGTGGCGGTGAACGCCTCACCCCAGGACGCCCGGCGCGCGGTGCGCGAGCACCACTGGCGGATCCCCGTCGCCTACGACCTCGACGGCCGCGTGGGCGCCGCCTACGCGATCGAGGTGTGCCCGATCGTGGAGCTGGCCCGGCGCGGGGGGTGGGTGGCCCAGCGCCTGATCGGCGAGCACTGGGCCTCGGCGAGCGCGCTGGCGCCCCGGGTGCGGGCGCTGCTCGGGGGCTGAGCGGTGCCCGAGCGGGCCGAGCTGGTGGCCGCGCCCGGGTTCATCGAGCCCCGCCTGCAGGCGGAGCTGCCCGGGCTGCGGCTGGCCTGGCTGACGGTGGAGGTGCGCGCCGGGAACAGCCCCAGCTGGGTCGCCCAGCGGCTGCGCGCGCTGTCTGATCGCGTCCACGGGGCCGACGTGGTGGCGATGCGCACCCAGCCGATCCCCCACGCCTACCGGGCCTTCTTTCGCCAGATCGGGCTCGATCCCGACCGCCAGCGGATCCCCAGCGAGGGGGCGGCCGTCACCCGGCTTCTGCGGGGCGGCTACCCGTCCACCGACCGGCTGTCGGACGCGCGGCTGGTGGCGCTGGTGGAGACGGGCGTGCCGGTGTGGGCGCTCAAGGCCGAGCTGGTGGCGCCCGGGGGGCTGGGGATCCGCGCCACCGGCGCGGGCGAGGCGTTCGGCGCCGTCGCCCAGCCGCTGCCGCCCGGACGGTTGGTGGTGAGCGACCGCGAGCGGATCCACGCGCTGCTGTTCGGGGCGATCGCCCCCGGTCACGCGGCGGGCGCGCGCACCGCGCGGGTGGCGCTGTTCGCGGTGGGTGTCGAGGGGGTGCCGGAGATCCACCTCGAGGAGTCGCTGTGGACGTGCGCCGAGGCCCTCGGGGGCGTGTAGGCGCCGCCGGCCAGGGGTAAGCCGACTGGTAATCTTGCGTTCGGCTTAAGGAGGCTGTCCAGTGGAGCTGCTGGAGGAGACGAGGGACACAGCGGCACCCGTCCGGCTGGGTGGTGAGTGCCTCGAACAGGACGAGCTGGCGGCGCGGCGAGACGAGCTGGCGGCGCGACGGGCGTTGCGGCGACAGATCGCCCGCCTGGAGGGCGAGCTGGCGGAGGCGTTCGTCACCGCCTACCCGCTGGACGCGGTCGAGCCCCCGGCGAGCGAGGGCCACCACGACCCCCGCCTGCTCGACCTGGGCGAGCTCGAGTGCCTGCGCGACGAGCTGGCCGAGCGCCTCCACCGCCTGCGCGCGCGGATCGCCGCGCGCGCCGAGGCCCAGGCCGCCAACCGGCTGCTGCTCGAGCAGATGCTGCTCGAGCCGGCCCGCCACCGGTTCGTCCGCATCCCCTGCCGGGAGCTGGGCGAGCCGGGCTGCGGGGTGTGGCAGGTCAGGCCCCGGCTGGGCCTGATCGGGATGCTGATGGGCTGGTGGCAGGTCAAGCTCTCCTCGGGCTGTCCGTTACCCGGGGGCCGGGGGCACGGCCCCCGGCCCGTCTGACCAGCGCCCGGCGAGCGCCGCGACGCCGATGCGCGACCTGTTGAGGACCGGCCTGGGGGCGCTGCTGGTGGTCGCCATCATGCTCACCGGAAGCCTGGTGATGTGGATCGGGGCGCCGCTCCTGTGGCTGTGGATCGGCGGGCAGATTCAGGGGGCGAGCGGCTCGGTGGGGGCGGCGGTGGGCGCGGCCTTCGTGGGCGCGGTGGTGACGATCGTGCTGGTGGCCGGGGTGCTGTCGAAGCTGTCGGACGTCTACCGCGCCAACCAGCTCGCCCGCGGCCGCCGCGACCCCGGCCACTTCGTGCTCGAGACGGTGCTGGTGACGAGCGCCGGCATCGCCCTGGTCGCGTTCCTGGTGTGGTTCTTTCTGTTCGCCGGGGCCGAGCCGCTGCCGCTGGGGATCAAGGGGTAGGGGCGCCTCCGGGGATTCGCGCTGGGAGCTCCAGGGGATCCGAGCTGGGAGCTCCAGGGGATCCGAGCTGGGAGCTCCAGGGGATCCGAGCTGGGAGCTCCAGGGGATCCGAGCTGGGAGCTCCAGGGGATCCGAGCTGGGAGCTCCGAGGGATCCGGCCAGGGGAGCTGCGGCGCGGCGGTGGCAGCCGCGGAGGAACCCGCCGGGGGGCCGAGAGGCGCGGTCCGCCCGGCCGCGCCTCCCGGCCGTCGGCGGGGGCTCACACCAGCAGCGCGACCCGCTCGGAGCCGGTGGCGCTGGAGCGCAGCTGGTCGGCCAGCAGCCGCCGCTGGCGCTCGGTCAGCGCGCCCAGCGTCTTGGTCTCGGTGATCTGGTTGCGCAGCAGGAACTTCCGACACCGCGTGCTCCCCCAGCGACGCTGGCTCATGAGCAGCTCGCCCACCGCCCAGCTCATCGCCGCCCGCGGCGGTGACAGGATGACCTCGGCGGCGGAGAGTTCGCCGTCGGCGATCCGGCGTTTCAACTCCGCCCGGGCGAGCCGGATCTCGTTCGCTCGCTCCAGCGCCTGGAGTCGCTGGGGCCGGCGGGTCATGAGGGCAGTCTCCGTCATCTACTTCTCTCCCTGCTTCCTGTCGTGGAAGCCGACGCTCGATTTGACATTGCTTCGGACAGGGCAGCGTCAGGCCACCCCGTCGTCCGCCATCAACGGTTCTCTCCTGCGGGCCCGCCCGTGCGTTAGGTCCCTGCCAACGTCAATCCCACACCCCGGATATCACGCCGCTTGATCGACCACGGCCGGGCTGGCGGAGAAGGTACGACAAGCGCTCCGTAACAGCAAGTTCACAAACCCCCCGCCAGGCGCTCCGAGCGGGTTTTTTCTGCGCCCGCGTGCTTGTGCGGGATTGGACAAGGGAATGGTGGGGGGTTTGGCCGTCCGGCGGCGGCCGGGAACGCCCTCAGGCCGAGCTGGGCAGCGGCCCGTGCTCGGCCTCGAACGCGCGCTTGACCGAGCGGAAGGCCTCCAGCGCCCGGTCGAGCACCTCCCGGTTGTGGCTGGCCATGACGCTGGTGCGCAGCAGCGCGCCGGAGGGGGGGACAGCGGGGTGCAGCGCGACGTTGACGTACACCCCGGCGTCGTACAGCGCCCGCCACAGCAGCGCCGCCTTCCAGTCATCGCCGACCACCACCGGGACGATCGGCGTCACCACCTGGCCGCCGTCGGCCAGCCGCGTCGGCGCCACCATCCGGAAGCCCAGCTCGGCCAGTCCGTCGTGCAGGTAGCGGGCGTTGTCGAGCACGCGCGCGAACAGCTCCGGCCCCTCGTCCGAGCGGCAGATGCGCACCGCCGCCAGCGCCGCCCCCAGCGCCGCGGGCACGCCCGAGGCGGTGAACATGAACGGCCGCGACTGGATGCGCAAAAACTCGATCACGTCCGCGGGGCCGGCGATCACCCCGCCGCAGGAGGCGAGCGACTTGGAGAAGGTGGCCATGCGCAGATCGACCTGATCCTCGACGCCGAACAGCTCGCTGCTGCCCGCCCCCCGGCGGCCCAGCACGCCCAGCGCGTGCGCCTCGTCGACCATCAGCCGTGCGCCGAAGTGCTGGCAGAGCTGGGCTATCTGGGGCAGCGGCGCCACATCGCCCTCCATCGAGAACACGCCGTCGACCACCACCAGCACCCCGCCGCCGTCGGCGGCGGCCTTCTCGAGCGTGCGCTCCAGCCGGTCGAGCCGGTTGTGGCGGAACGGGCGCAGCTTGGCCCGGGAGAGCAGGCAGCCGTCGAGGATCGAGGCGTGGTCGCCCGAGTCGGCCACCACCGTGTCGCCGGGGCCGAGGATCGTCCCCAGGGCGCCCAGATTCGCCTGATGACCGGTGGTGAACACGAGCGCCGCCTCGGTCCCCAGCCACGCGCTGAGCTCCGCCTCGAGCTCGAGGTGCAGGTCGGTGGTGCCGTTCAAAAACCGCGAGCCGGTCAGCCCCGTGCCGTAGCGCTCCAGCGCCTCCAGCGCGCCCCGACGCACGCGCGGGTCGCCGGTCAGCCCGAGGTAGTTGTTGGAGCCGAGCATGATCCGCCGCCGGCCCTCCATCTCCACCTCGGGCAGGGTCGACCCCTCCAGCACCCGAAAGTAGGGGACGAGGTCCAGCTCGCGGGCGGCCCGCAGCTGCTCCAGGCGCTCGTGCTCCCGGGCCTTGGCGAAGACGTCGACGGAGGTCCGCATGCGCTGACAGTATCCCGCCCGTGACCGCCGGCGGCGAGTACGCGTGTGTGGTGCGGGTGGAGGTTCGCCCCCGCTGGGTGTTCGCGCTGCCGCGGCGGGTGGGGCTCGACGGCCTGCTGCGCCGGCGGGCCGGCGGGCTGGAGCGGCTCCTGCACGCCGGCCAGCGGCCGGTGCTGGTGCGGGTGGAGCAGCCGGCGTCCGACCGGGTGCTGTTCTGCGCCCGGGCGGCGTCGGCCGAGCTGGCGGGCTGGGGCATCGAGCGCATGCGGCGGGCGCTCGGGGTCGACCAGGACCTGCGTCCGTTCTACGAGCGGTTTCGCTTCGATCGCCTGATCGGCCCGTCGGTGCGGACCGATCCGGGGCTGCGGGCGCCGGCGCGCCCGGACCCGTTCGAGGCGCTGGCCTGGGCGATCTGCGAGCAGCTGATCGAGTTCGAGCGGGCGGCGGCGATCCAGCGGCGGCTGGTGTGGCGGCTGGGCCGACGCTGCCCGCTCACCGGGCTGCGGGACGCGCCGTCGGCGGCGGTGCTGGCCGCTCAGGCGCCGGCCCGGCTGGCCTCGTTTGACCTCAGCCCGGGGCGGGCGCTGACGCTGGTGGGCGCGGCGCGCGAGGTCGCCCGCGGCCGGGTCGACCTGGAGGCGGCCGACCCCGAGCCGGCCTGGCGGCGGCTGAGCCGGATCCGGGGGATCGGCCGCTGGACGCTGCAGATGGTGGCGCTCACCGGCCAGGGACGGCTTGACCAGCTGCCGGCCGGCGACCTGGCCTACCGGAAGCTGGTGGGCCGGCTGCGCAGCGGCGGCGACCCCGGCGCCCGGGCCAGCGAGGCCGAGGTGGAGGAGCTGTTCGCCCGCTATGCGCCCTGGGCCGGGCTGGCCGGTCTGCACGCGCTGCGGGCCGAGCGCCTGCGCGCCGGCGCCTGCGGCGGCTGGGCGGGCGCTGCCTCAGCCTGGCGCCAGGCGCAGCTCGAGCGTCTCCCAGCCCGCCCGGGCGAACGCGCGTCGCAGCTCGCCCTGGTCGGAGAAGCGGCCGGTGAGACGCCGGCCCTCGCAGCGCAGGCTGAGCGCGGGCACGGCGAACGGCCACGGATCGAGGTGGTGCAGGCCGGGCTCGGCGCCGCGGGTTAGCGTGAGGTCGACGCGCCCGTCGGCGCTCGGCGCCCCCCTGGCGGTGGCGGGCGACCAGCCCAGGCACAGCGCCAGCGACAGATAGTCCCAGGTCCAGATCAGCAGGCTGTTGCGCTCCAGACGCCCCCGCTCGACGTGTGGGGCGGCGAGCGGATCGCCCCTGAGCGCATCGATCAGCTCGGCCTGAAACGCCCGCTGGTCATCCAGGAAGCGGCGGATCATCTGCGCCTCGCCGGCGGGCAGCCGGCTGAGGTCGCGCCGCTCATAAAGCCGCCAGCCGTGCATCGAGACCAGCAGCGCCACATACCGGCTCTGGGAGAGGAGGCTGCGCGGGCCCCGCCGCCAGAGCTCCAGGTGGACGTCGAGCTCCATCTCCATGAAGCCGCGGGGCAGGCCGGTGTCCGGGTGCAGGCTGGGCTCCAGGTCGAGGCTGGCCCAGCCGGTGTCGTGCTGCTCGGCGGCCAGGCACACCTCCTCCCAGGGCTCGACGGCGCCAAAGCGCTCGTTGCCCCAGGCCCGCGCCAGCTGGCCGGCCAGCCAGGCGTGGGCGGGCTGGCCGACCGCCAGCACGCCGCCGTCGTCCTCGCGCACCAGCATCGTCGGTAAAGCTAGCTTCTGCCGCATGCGTCCCGAGCCCGCCGCCGAGCGTCCACCGTCCGGTTCCGAGCCGCCCGCCGCCGCGCTGGCCGGCGCGGCGGGGCCGCCGGCGGGCCAAGCGCCGGCGGGCGAAGCGCCGGCGGGCCAAGCGCCGGCGGGCCAAGCGCCGGCGGGCCAAGCGCCGGCGGGCCAAGCGCGGGCGGGCCGAGCGCCGGCGGGCGAGGCGCCGGAGGTAAAGCGGCCCCGAGGCGAGGATGTGCGGGCCCACCGGCCGGCGGGCGAGCGGCGGCTGGTGCGGGTGATCGGCGCCGTGGTGTTCGTCGACACCATGTTCTACGCCGCGATCGCTCCGCTGCTCCCCACGCTGGTGCATTCCCTGCACCTGTCCAAGCTCTCGGCCGGGGTGATGACGGCCGCCTATCCGGCGGGCACGCTGGCCGCCTCGCTGCCCGGCGGGGTGCTGGCCGTGCGCTTCGGCCCGCGGCGCACGGTGTACGTCGGGCTCGGGCTTCTGGCCGTCTCGACCCTCGGCTTCGGCTTCCTCTCCCAGACGGCGGCGCTCGACGCCGCCCGGCTGGCGCAGGGGGTGGGCAGCGCCTGCTCGTGGGCGGGCGGGCTGGCCTGGATCGTGGCCGAGGCGCCGCCCGAGCGGCGGGGCGCGCTGATCGGCGGGGCGCTGGGGGCGGCGATCGGCGGGGCGCTGCTGGGCCCGGTGCTGGGCGCGCTGGCCAACGCGGTCGGCCGGGGACCGGCGTTCAGCGCCGTCGTTGTGCTGTCGGTGGGGCTGATCCTGGCCGCCCGCAGCCTGCCCTCAACCCACGTGCCCTCCCGCCGCGGGGTGGGGCAGATCCGCGGCGGGCTGGGCGACCGCCGGCTGATCGCGGCCATGTGGCTGGTCACGCTGCCGGCGATCGCCTCGGGCGCGCTCAACGTGCTGGGTCCCCTGCGCCTGCACCGACTGGGCGCCGGGGCGGCGGCGATCGGTGCCACCTACCTGATCGCCGCCGGCCTGGAGGCGGTGGTCAGCCCGATGATCGGCCGCTACTCGGACCGCCACGGGCGGATGGTGCCGATGCGCGGCGGCCTGGCGGCGTCGGTCGTGCTGCTCGCCGGCTTCACGCTGCCCGACTCGCCGCTCACGCTGGCCGCGCTCCTGGTGGCCACGGCCGCCACCCTGGGGGCGTTCTGGGCCCCGGCGATGGCGATGCTCTCCGAGGCGGCGGAGGCCCGGCGGATCGACCAGGGGATGGCGGCGGGTCTCATGAACCTGGCCTGGGCGCTGGGGGTGATCATCGGGGCCGGGGGTGGCGGCGCGCTGGCCAAGCGGGGCGGCGACGGGCCGCCGATGCTGCTTGCCGCCGGCCTGTGCGCGGCCACGCTGGCCGCCGTCGCCCACTCGCGGAGCGCGCGGCGGTGACGAGCGCGCGCCGGGGAGGGGGGCGTGCCGCGGTGAGGGCGCGTGGCCAGGAGGGCGTGCGGCGGGTGACGAGCGCGCGCCGACAAGGGGGCGCGCGGCTCCTCCGGCCGCGCGAGACCGAACGCCGCCGTGCGGCTACAGCCCCTGCCCGGCCAGCTCCTCGTTGGTCGAGGGGTCGGCCAGCGCGGCCGGGTTTGAGATCAGGTGGTTTGCCAGCATCCAGCGGCCGAAGGCATTCCACTGGGCCGGGTTCTGCCAGCCCCACGGCTCGGCCGGATTGGCGGGAAAGAACGCCGGCAGCGTGGCGCGCACGGCGGCGTTCTCAAGCTTGGGGTCAAGCCCGGGGCTGGCGTGGATCAGGTTGGCCACCGCCGCGGCCGGGTGAGCGCGGGCGGAGGCGTAGCCGCGGCCCATCGCCTGGACCAGGCGCCGGTAGAGGCCGGGGTGGGCGGCCAGCGCGCTCTGGCGGACGACCAGCACCAGCTCGTCGTACGTCGGCACCCCCGCCTGGTCGACGCGGATCACGTTCGGGCGCTTGCCCATCTGCTGCAGCTGGATCGCCTCGTAGTTCCAGTAGGCGCCGAGCGCGGCGTCGATCCGGCCGGAGAGCAGCGCCGGGACCAGGTTCTCGGCCACCGTCACCTCCCGGACCGACCGGCTGGGCACGCCGGCGTGGGCCAGGATCGTCTCCAGGAAGGCGTGGTCGTAGGGGATCCCGGGGTCGCCCACCGTCTTGCCGCGCAGCTGGGCCGGGCGGGTGATGTGCTCGCGGCCGAGCGACACGATCGAGGTCAGCGGCTCCTGGACGAGCGCGGCGATCGACACCAGGGGCTGGTTCTGGTTGCGGGCCAGAAGCAGCTCCGGCTCGTAGGAGATGGCCGCGTCCACCTTGCCCGCGGCCAGCAGCTGCAGCGGGTCGGCGGGGTTGGACGGGACCTCCAGGTGCAGGTTGATCCCCGCCCGGGCGAAGTCCCCCTCGGCCAGGCCCTGGTAGATGCCCACGTGGTCGGCGTTCGGGAACCAGTCGAGCATCAGCGTCACCGTCTGGGCGCTGCCGCGCGCCGGGGTGATCGACTCGTGCTTCTCACCGCAGGCGCTCAGCGCCAGCGCCAGCACCGGGAGCAGCGCCACGAGCAGCCGCCGCCTCATGCCGGCACCTCCACCGCCGGAGCGTGGGCCCAGGGCAGGGCGATCCGCTCGGCCGCCGCCAGCAGCCCGAACAGCGCCACCGCGAACAGCGCCAGCACCACCACCGCCGCCATCGCCCGGGCGCTGAGCAGCTGGGGGATCGAGACCAGGATCAGGTAGCCCAGACCGGAGTTGGATCCATTCCACTCTGCGAACACCGCGCCGATCACCGACACCGCCACCGCGATCTTGGCGCCGGTGAACACCCCGGGCAGCGCCCAGGGCAACTCCACGTGCCAGAAGGTGCGCAGCCGCGAGGCGTCGAACGTGCGCATCAGCTTGAGCAGGTCGGCATCCACCGAGGAGAGCCCGGCCAGCGTCGTCACCACCACCGAGAAGAACGACACCAGGGCCACGACGACCAGCTTGGGCAGGATCCCGAACCCCAGCCAGAAGGCCAGCACCGGGGCGAGGATCACCACCGGCACCGCCTGGGAGGCGATCACCAGCGGGTAGGTGGCCCGGCGCACGACGGCCGAGAAGTGGATCGCCACCGCCAGCAGCAGGGCGGCCGCGCAGGCGACGAGGATGCCCAGCAGCACCTCCTGGGCGGTGATCAGGAAGCTGCTCCACAGCAGCGCGCGGTCGGTGTACAGCGAGCTGGCCACCTGGTGGGGGGCGGGCAGGATGGAGGAGAAGCTCGACCCCTTCAGGTCCACGTAGAGCTCCCAGGCGCCGATCAGCGCGGCCAGGAGCAGCGTCGGCGGCAGGTAGCGGCGCACCAGCCTCATGCCCCCACCCCCAGCGCCTGAAGCGCGCGCTCGCGCAGCGCCACCACGTCCGGGTCGGTGCGCGAGCGGGGCCGGGGGACCTCCGGCTCCAGCACCGCCACCGCCCGGCCCGGGCGCGGCGACATCACCACCACCCGGTCGGCCAGCACCACCGCCTCCTCGACGTCGTGGGTGACCAGGATCACGGTCCGGGGCTGGTCGGCCAGCACCCGGGCCAGCCACCCCTGCATCTCGTGGCGGGTGATCGCATCCAGCGCGGCGAACGGCTCATCCAGCGCCAGCACCGGCTTGCCGGCCAGCAGGCTGCGCAGAAACGACACCCGCTGGCGCATCCCGCCCGAGAGCTCGGCCGGCCGGGTGGACTCAAAGCCGCCCAGCCCGAAGCGCTCAAGCCAGGGGGCGGCGGCGCGGCGCGCCTCGGCGCGGGAGGCGCCCCGGGCGCGCAGCGCCAGGCCGGCGTTGTCAAGCGCGCTCAGCCATGGGAGCAGCAGGTCGCGCTGGGGCATCAGCGCCGCGGGGGCGGCGCGCACGCTGCCGGAGTCGGGCCGCTGCAGTCCGCAGATCAGCTCGAGCAGCGTGGTCTTGCCGCAGCCGCTGGGGCCCACCACCGCCACCAGCTGGTTGCGCCCGGCGCGCAGCGACATCCCGTCCAGGGCGCGCACCGGCCCCCGCCGGGTGGTGAAGGCGCGGGTCACGTTCTCCACGACCACGCTGTCGGCCTGGCCAACGTCAAGAGGCTCCTTTGCGGGAGCCTCGATCAGGTGTGTTGTTGCTCCCTCCGCGGGCATTACCCCACAGGTTCGAAGGGTCAGCGCCGGGGCGGTCGTGCTCCGCAGGGCGCTATCTCAGCCGGCCTACCCGCCAGCACCCCTGGTTTTCAGTGGCGGCCACATCCTAGCGCAGCGTCGTCCGTCGGTGGACGGCTTCGCTCCTCGCCGCGGGTCGCCTGGGCCTCGCGCCGGACACCGTGGCGAGCCGCGCCCACGTCCGCACGAGCGCCGCGATGGCCTGCCGCCCACCCGGCCCCGTGGCGAGCCGCGTCCACGTCCGGACGAGCGCTGCGGTAGCGTGCCGCCGCGCATGAGCGGGCTCGCCTTCCTGTTCCCCGGCCAGGGCTCCCAGCAGGTGGGGATGGGCGCGGAGCTGCGGCGCGAGCGCCCGGAGCTGTTCGCGCGCTACTTCGGGCTGGCCGAGGAGGCCGCCGGGTTGCCGGTCGGCCGCCTGGCGCTCGAGGGGCCGCTGGAGGAGCTGACCCGCACCGACGTGGCCCAGCCGGCGCTGTTCGCCCACTCGCTGGCGCTGAACGAGCTGGCCGGCGAGCTGGGGATCATCCCGGCGCTGGTGGCCGGCCACAGCCTGGGCGAGTACACCGCGGCGGTGGCCGCCGGAGCGCTCGCGGTCGAGGACGGAATGCGACTGGTGGCTCGACGGGGCCGGCTGATGGCCGACATCCAGGCCAGCCGCCCGGGAACCATGGCGGCGATCCTGGGACTCGAGCGGGAGGCGGTCGAGCGGCTGTGCGCGGCGGCCGGCGAGCGGGGGCAGGTCGGCCTGGCCAACCTCAACAGCCCCCGGCAGATCGTCATCTCCGGGGAGGAGCGGGCGGTGGAGCGGGCGGTCGAGCTGGCCGAGCGGGCCGGTGCCCGCCGGGCCCTGCGCCTGCAGGTGGGGGCGGCGTTTCACAGCCCGATGATGGAGCCGGTGGCCGAGGAGCTGGCGGCGACGATGGACGGCATGGCGTTCGCCGACCCGCGGGTGGCGATGCTCAGCAACGCCAGCGGCGGGCTGGTGGGCAGCGCGGCGGAGGTGCGCCGGGCGCTGGTCGAGCAGATCGCGCGGCCGGTCCTGTGGGAGCGCTGCGTGCGGACGGCGGTCGATCATGGCTGTCGGTCGTTTCTGGAGCTGGGGCCCGGCCGGGTGCTGAGCGGGCTGGTGCGCCAGATCGACCGCGGCCTTGAGGTGGCGGCGGCCGACTCGGCCGCCGGGCTGGCGCAGCGCCTCACCCGGGACGCGGGGGCGCCCCCGGCGCCGCCCGCCGCATGAGGCGGCCGTCGAGCGCGTCAGCTCACCGTCGAGCGCGTCAGCGCCTTCACAAACCCCTCCAGCTGATCGGTGCGCCAGCACTCGAACGCCGTGCAGTGGCGCTCGTAGGCGGCGATCACCGAGTCGCCGTAGTTCCAGTACAGCCGCGGCTCGGGGTTCAGCCAGTAGGTGCGCCCCGCCCGGGCGGTGATCGCCGCGAACACCTCCTCCCGGGGCGGGCGGCCGTTGGTCCGCGCGTCCCCCAGCACGATCACCGTCGCCCGCGGGTGGAGCTCGTCCTCGATCAACGCCAGGAACTCCTCCCACACGCGGCCGTAGTCGGTGTAGCCCGAGACGTCGGCCACCCCGGCGTCACGCGAGATGGCCTCGCTGGCGGCGCGGAAGTCCCGCTCGCGCTCGAACACCTCCGTCACCTCGGAGATGCGCTCGATGAACACGAACGAGCGGAGCTTGCGGAAGGCGTCGTGCAGCGCGTGCAGCACGCTGAGGAAGAACGCCGAGGCGCTGGTCACGCTGGTCGACACATCGCAGAGCACGAAGATCTCCGGCCGGCGCGGCCGCCGCGGACGGTACCTGAGCTCCACCGGCACCCCGCCGGTCTGAAGCGAGGCGCGCATCGTGCGGCGCACGTCGACCTGGGCGTGGCGCCGGCGCCCGCGCTGCTCGTGCCCCTCGGTGGCCAGCCGCCGCTTGAGCTGCGCCACCACCCGGTGCACGGCCGCCAGATCCTGGATCGGCCCGCTGGGCAGCGCCCGGTCGAGCTCGCCCAGCGGACGCTTGGGCGGCAGCGTCGCCGTGCGCTCGATCAGCGCCCGCTCGAGCTCGCGGCGCAGGTGCTGCTCGAACCGCCGCAGCTGCTCGCGCGGGATCCCGGCGCGCCGGGGATCGCCCTCGCCCAGCTCGGGCTGCGGCTCGGCCCGCAGGCCGAGCGCGCGGCGGATGCGCTGGACGTCGACGCCGAGCACGCCCGAGCCCTGGCCCTCGCCGAACGCCGCCACCGCCAGCCGGGCCAGGTCCCGCAGCGCCGCCTCCGAGCCGTCCCGCAGCGCGGCGGCGATCTGCTGGCGCAGCGTGTCCAGGTTGATCTCCTGCTCGCCGGGCAGATCCCCGCCCCCCTCCCCGATCCGCCGCCGGGCCGCCTCCGCCTCGGTGGCGCGGAAGAAGAAGCGCTCGAACACCAGCTCGAACACGTGGCGGTCCTCGGGCGACTTGGCCAGGGTGGCGGCCAGCGCGGCGCGAAACTCGGCCTGCTCGCTCCAGCGCAGGAGCTCCAGGGCGCCGAAGGCGTCGAGGATCTCCGAGGTGCCCACCGCCAGCCCCTCCTGGCGCAGCTCCTCGGCGAACGCCAGCAGCTGGCCGGCGAAGCCGCCGGGCGCGCGGGGACCCAGGCCGGAGTCGGGCGGGGGGCCGGGGGCCGTCAAGCCGCCGGGGCGGAGGCGTCGGCGGGCTCGAGCACCACTCCGACTCGGGCGGCCACCGTGTCCAGGTCGGTGCGGTGCTTGAGGATCACGCTCATCGTCTGCGCGAACGTCGCCTGGTCGAGCTCGCCGGCCCCGAGCAGGATCAGGGTGCGCGCCCAGTCGATCGACTCGGCGATGCTGGGCGGCTTCTTCAGGTCGAGCTCGCGCACGCGGTGGACCACCTCCACCAGCTTGCGGGCCAGGCGTTGGTCGAGCTCGGGGGAGTGCAGGCGGACGATGTGCAGCTCGTGCTCGAGCTCGGGGTAGTCCAGCCACAGGTACAGGCAGCGGCGCTTGAGCGCCTCGGTGAGCTCGCGGGTGTTGTTGGAGGTGAGCAGCACCACCGGCTGCGTGCGGGCCTCGATCCGCCCCAGCTCGGGGATCGAGATCTGAAAGTCCGACAGCAGCTCGAGCAGCATCGCCTCGAACTCCTGGTCGGTCTTGTCGACCTCGTCCACCAGCAGCACCACCGGCTGCTCGGAGGCGATCGCGCTCAGCAGCGGGCGCTGGAGCAGAAACTCCTCGCCGAAGATGTCCTCCTGGACGTCACGCCATCCGGCCTCGTCGGACTCGGTCTGGATGCGCAGCAGCTGCTTGCGGTAGTTCCACTCGTACAGCGCCTTGGCCTCATCCAGCCCCTCGTAGCACTGCAGGCGGATGAGGCGGCGTCCGAGCAGGCGGGCCAGCGCCTTGGCCAGCTCGGTCTTGCCCACGCCGGCCGGCCCCTCGACCAGCACCGGCTTGCCGAGCTTGGTGGCCAAAAACGCCACCAGCGCGGTGGAGGGGCCGGGCAGGTAGCCGACGCGCCGCAGCCCGGCGGCGATCTCCTCGACCGATTCCGGTGCGGGCGGGGGGTTGGGCAGGGCGTTGACGGGGTCTGCGGCCATCGGGCTCCGACTCAAATATAGGGTTGGTGCGTGGTGGTTCTGATCCCCGCCGCCCTGCCGAGCAACATCGGCCCCTACGCCGCCGTGCTGGCCACCGGGTTTGTGATCGGCATCGTCGGCCACGTGGTGCGCTCCCGCACGCTGATCATCACCGGCATCCTGATCGTCGGCACGGTGAGCGTGATCGTCGCCTTCGTGCTCGGCCGGCTGGGCTGAGGAGCGTTCTCGTCAGCCGCGCCGCCACCCGAGCGGCGGCTACTCGATCGGGATGTCCTGCACCGCGCCGGGCTCCGGGTGGCGCGGCTCGAGCCGCTCGAGGTAGAAGTCGATCAGCGCCCGCACGGCCAGCAGAAGCTCCCGCAGCGCCGCCGCCAGGCGCTCGAGCGCCTCGGGCGGGACCAGCTCGGCCAGCAGGCGGGCGCCGGCGAGCAGCTGCTCAAGCTCGCCAGCGCGCTGGCGCTCCTCGGCGGGCGCCTGCCAGCCGGCAGGCGGGGGACGCTCGCGCCGGCGCGCGCCGGCCGCCTCGCCCAGCAGCCGCTCGGCGGCGTCGGCGGCCGCCGACAGCCGCTGCTCCATCCGTCGCAGCGTCTCCTCGCGCTCAGGCGCCATCCACCGCCCCCGCCTCGCTTTCGGCCCTGCCGGTCGGCGCGTCCCGCCGCGTGCGGGCGCGGTTCGCCCGTCCGGGGCCGTTCCCTCGCCCGGAGCCGTTGGCCCGCCCGGCGTCGTTGCTCCGCCCGGAGCCGTTGCCCGGCCCGGCGTCGTTGCCCCGCCCGGAGCCGCTGCCCGGCCCGGCGTCGTTGCCCCGCCCAGAGCCGTTGCCCCGCCCAGAGCCGTTGCCCCGTGCGGCGTCGTTCCCGCTGCCGTCCGGAGCCGCGAAGCGCACCTCGAGCACGCCGTCGCTGAGCCGCGCCCCCACCGGCTGGTGGCCGGCCAGTGCCGGGGGCAGCGCGATCACCCGCCGCTGCTCGCCGGCTCCGACGATCAGCTCAAGCCCCACCTTCTTGAGCTGGACGTGCTGCTTGTCGATCAGCGGCAGCGCGAGCTGCAGGCGGGCGCCGCTGCCGCTGACCTCCAGGCGCTGGGTGAGCGCGTGGTGCAGGACCGCGGCCGGGTCGCGGTCGCCGTCGAACAGGGCCGCGCCCAGGCGATCGAGCATCCCGGGGCCGACCACCTCCTGCTCGAAGTACGGCGCGCACAGCACCGGCACAGGCGTGAACGCCGCCCGCACCTGCTCGAGCTGTCGCTCCTGCAGATCCCGCCAGCCACTGAAGTAGGCACCGGCGTCGGCCGGGAGCACGCGGTTGACGATCACCGCGTCGGTCAGGAACCCATACAGGTTCAGGTAGGTGAACGTGCGCATCGCCTCGGCGACCACCAGCTTCTCGGGGTTCATCACCAGTCGGACGCTGGACCGGGTTCGGTCACGGAGGATGCCGTTCATCGCGATCAGGTTCTCCGACAGTCGCCGGATGTCGGCGAACACGGCCTGGGTGGGGAGCGGGATGTCGAGCAGCGTGCGCGCGAGCGGGCCGGCGGCGGCCAGGATGGGGCGCTCGAGTGGGAACACCTTCTCGATCCACCAGCGGGCGACGTCGGGGAACGACAGCAGCCGCAGCGTCTCGCCGGTGGCGGCGCAGTCGACGATGATCGCCTCCCAGCTGCCCGAGGCGTGCGCCCGCTGGAGCTGCAGCAGCGAGAACAGCTCGTCCATCCCCGGCGGCACCGTCAGCTCCTCGGCCGAGATCCGGTCAAGCCCCCGCTGCAGGAACAGCTCGCCCAGCCAGTCCTGGACCCCTGACCAGTGACGCTCCATCTCCGCCTGGGCGCTCACCTGCTGCCCCCACAGGCGCCTGCCGATCTGCCGAGGGTCGGGACCCAGCTCGACGAGCATCGCCTCGGCCAGGCTGTGCGCCGGGTCGGTGGAGACGACCAGCGTGCGCAGCCCGGCGCGGGCACACGCGCGCGCCGTGCAGGCCGCCACCGAGGTCTTGCCGACTCCGCCCTTGCCCGTGTAGAGGATCGTCCGCGGCACGCGAGCCCCGAGTCTAGGTCGCCTGAGGCCCGGCGCGCCGGACAGCGGGCGGCGGGCGCACGGACAGCGGGCTTGCGATCTGGGCCGTGTTGCCGGCCAGGTCGGTGGCGCGCAGCGTCACCGTGTAGGCGCCGGCGGACAGGGCGGGGATCTGGAAGGCGTCGGTTCCGTAGGGGAAGCTGGCGCCGGCGGTGAACCGGCGGTGAGCTCCGCGCACGAGCAGCGTCACGCCGGAGTACTTGGAGAGCATGAAGCGCAGCCGAAACGCCCGGCGGGCGGTTGCCCGCACCGTGAGCGCCGACAGCACCGGCGGCGTGTGCAGGTAGCGCTCGAAGTGCTGCGCGGTGGTGCAGTAGACGGGGGCGCCCACGCTCGCGCACAGCTGCTGGAGGAAGCCGGTGACCAGGAGGTGATAGCTGAGGCTGTCCTCGACGCCCGGCTGATAGAGCGACCAGGCCCCGGTGTCAAAGCGGGGCAGCTCGGCCTGCGCCTGGGCGTTGCCGGCGGCAAACAGCCGCTGGGCCTCGGGGTTCCCGGTGGCCTGCGCGTACTGCTGCAGCCCGATCAGCGACTGCAGGAACGCGTTGATGATGTCGGTGCCGGGGGCGAAGGAGTACTGCAGGTAGCGGGCGCCGAGCGGCGTGGCGACCCGCACGCCGGCCGGCGGCGCGACGGTGAAGAGCGCCAGCGCCTGCTGGGCCACCGTCAGGTAGGGGGCGGGGCCCAGGGCGCTGGCCGCCCGGGCCAGCGCCTGCAGCGCGGTGCCCTGAGCCATCGCGCTCACCCACGGGGGCTGGCCGCCGTCGAACTGGAAGTAGTACTCCCACGCCAGCCCGTCCGCCCTGCGTGCCGCCAGCGGGATGAGCTCGCCCAGCAGCGCGCGCAGCTGGGGATACGCCGAGCGCCCCGCGCTGTAGAGGCCATTGGCCTTGGCGAAGCTGCCCAGCACCTGCAGCTCGAGCCCCTGGGCCGGGTAGTACTCCCAGACCAGCTGGGAGCCGCTGAACTCGACCCGCTGCCAGGTGGCGAGCAGCGGGCCCCGGCTCCACCACTGGCGGTTGCGCTCCAGGGTCAGAAACAGCGCCGGCAGCCGGGAGGGGGTGAGCTGGCCGGCGGCCGCGATCTGCTGCAGGTTGTCGATCACCGCCCCCAGCTCGGCCCGCCGCACGCCGCCAAGCCGGCTCAGCTCGCGGCAGGCGGCCAGAAAGCTCGCCCGATCGGCGGCGTAGGCGGCCGCGGTGAGCTCACCCGCGCGACGCAGCCGCGCCAGTGCCCGCAGCAGCACCGGCACCGACCGGCGCCCGAATCGCCGCCCGGCGGGCGTCGCGGACGCGGCCGCCGCCACGCGCGCTGATTCGCGCGGCGCGGAAGCCACCGGCGGCGGGCCCGACCCCAGCCGGCCCGGCGGCAGACCCGGCCCCGCCGGGGCCGGAGGCAGAAACCGGTCCGTCCGCCAGCGCACCTGACCATGCGGGCCCATCACCAGCACCGGTGCCGCCCGCGCGCAGGCCGGGAAGCTCATGGCAGCAGCCACCACCAGCAGACCGAGACGGCGCCCTCTCACCGCCGCGATGCTACCGCCGCCCCGCCTGCGGGGCGGCGACTCAGAGCCGGTTGGCGCGACGCCGGCCGCGCGCCAGCGGCACAATCAGGGCATGAACGGAACCGTCGGCGCACCGGTGCGGCGAGTCCTCGCGCTGCTGCTGATCGGCGCGGCCACGCTGGGGCTGTCGGCCTGCGGGGGCTCCAACCAGGCTGCCAGGCTCCTGCGCGAGACCTTCTCCGGCCGCCATCGGGTGACCAGCGGCCAGCTGGCGATGACGCTCAGCGTGACCCCCCAGGGGGCGAGCGCGCTCCATGGCCCGCTGGTGCTAAGCGTCTCGGGGCCGTTCCAGAGCCTCGGACCCGGGCGGCTGCCGGCCTCGGCGTTCACCGTGAGCGTCTCCGCCGCCGGCCCCAGCGCCGGCGCGACGATCACCTCCACCGGCTCGAGCGGTTACGTGACCTTCCAGGGCGAGAGCTACCGGCTTCCGCAGGCAACCTTCGAGCAGCTCGAGTCGAGCTTCGCCGATCTGGGCGCCGCGCCGGGCGCGGGCGGCTCCGGCGTGGCCGGGCGGCTGGGCATCCATCCCCAGCAGTGGGTGTCCAACCCGCAGATCGTGGGCGATGAGGCGATCAACGGCACCAACACCACCCGCATCCGGGCGGCGATCAACATGCGGGCGCTTCTGCGGGACCTGAACACGTTTCTGCAGCGGGCCGCCGCGGCGGGGGTGCCGGGGGCCGGCAGCCTGCTCTCCCCGTCGGACCGCCAGCGGATCGCCGCTGAGGTCCAGCATCCGACCCTGAACGTGTGGACGGGTGTCTCGGATAAGACGCTGCGCCGGATGGAGGTGGACCTGGGGGTGCCGGTGGGCGGGCAGCTCTCGGCGCTGCTCGGGCGCTCGGCGGCGATCTCGCTGACCATGCAGTACGCCGACCTCAACCAGCCGCAGACGATCACCGCCCCGCGCCACCTGCGCCCCTACAGCGAATTCCAGGCCAAGCTGCGCGTCCTGGTGCAGGATCTGGAGGGCGGCCTGATCACCGGCGCGGGCGCGACCGGCGCCAGTTAGAGGGCTACGGCGAGCCGCGGTACGGCTGCTCACCGGCGCGGGCGCGGCCGGCGGCGGGTCGAGCGGGTAGCCGCAGCGCAGCTGATCACCGGCGCGGGTGCGGCCGGCGGCGGGTCGAGCGGGCAGCCGCAGCGCAGCTGATCACCGGCACGCGCGCGGCCGGCGCCGGTTAGGCGGCTATCCACGGCCAGCGCCGCGACAGCCCCGAACCGCCGCTGGCCGTCCGGCGCGCAGCGCTCGCGCGCCAACCCCGCGAGGGGTCACTCCTCGGGCTCGGACTCGTAGTCCTCCTCGTCGAGATCCTCGAGCAGCTCGTGGTCATCCTCACCGAGCGTGTCCGGATCATGGCGGGCCTGAAAGGCCTCCAGCAGCTCGTCCCGCCGGTTCTCATCCACCGGGACCTCATCGGAGATGAGCACCCAGTCCGCCCCCTCGTACTCCTCCATGTTGAAGATCTCCGCCTCCAGCTCGGGGGAGTCGTCGACCACGATCAGCACCTCGGTCTGGGGATTGAAGTAGGTCCCTGGTCGGTTGACCAGCTCGTCGAGCTCAAAGCGGCGCGGGTCGGCCATGGCGGCGTCAGCCTATCCGACATCGCCGAGCCGGGAGATCTCCCGCTCGACCTCAGCCTCCACGTCCAGCGGCGGCTCGCCCGCGCGCTGACGGCGGTAGTTGCGGGCCACGACCAGGTCACGGATCTCCTGGCGCAGCTCGGGGTCGATCGTGGGCGCGCTGAGCCGGCGCAGCTCGGCTTCGACATCGAGCGGCGGCTCGCCGCGGCGCGCGCGCCGGGCGTTCTTGGCCTCGAGCATCTGGCGGATCTCCTCCTCGCGCTCGCCCGCGGCAGACGATGCCCCGCGGCCCTCACCGCCGGTGCGGTCGCGGTCCATGACCAGGCGGCCCCGGCCGTAGTCCTCCCAGGTCTTGCTGCTCGAGGCAACCGACGCCAGCGCGATCACCACCGCCACGATCAGGACCACCCAGATGAGCGTCGCCACTTCTGCAGATTCTTCCGCATCCGCCGGCTCGCCAACCACCTTCCGGTTGGTGCTGGAGCCGGAGTCGCCGCGGGTCACGCCTCCGGCCAGCCTCCGGGAAACGTGCGCCGGAACTGGACCGGTGGCCGCCCGGCCCAGCGGAACTCACTTGGCCTGTTGCATCTAGATGCAATGTAGAGAGCATCATGATGCTACACTTCGGGCATGCGGACCACCGTCACGCTGGCGGACGATGTCGCCGCCGCCGTGGAGCGGCTCCGGCGCGAGCGCTCGATCGGGATGAGCGACGCGGTCAACGAGCTGATCCGAGCAGGATTGGCGGCGGGCGGCAAACCTCGCCAGCCGTTTCGCCAGAGGTCCCACGACATGGGCGTTCACCTCAGCGTCGACAACGTCGCGGAGGCGCTGGAAACCCTCGAGGGCCGGCCCCTCCCGTGAGGCCTGGGTCCCGCGTCGCCAGGTGGAGGCCAGCGTCCTGACGTCGTGCTCCTCGACGCCAACATCCTGATCTATGCGGTGGACCGCCGAGCCCAGGCGCACGAGCGAGCCGCCACCTGGCTTTCCGAGCAGCTCAACGGCCCCCGCCGGGTCGGCCTGCCGTGGCAGACGCTGAACGCGTTCCTGCGCATCGCCACCCATCCCCGCGCCGCCAGGCGACCGCTCGACGCTCGCACGGCCTGGGGCCTGGTCACCGCCTGGCTCAGCGCGCCGGTGGCCTGGATTCCAGAGCCCGGCGCCAACTACGCCAGCATCCTCGGTGAGCTGCTCACCCAGCACGACGTCCGCGGCAACCTGATTCCCGACGCGGCGCTCGCCGCCCTCGCCATCGAACACGGCGTCGCACTGGTCTCCACCGACACCGACTTCGCCCGCTTCAGGGAGCTGCGCTGGGAAAACCCGCTGAGCTGAGCGCAGGCGAGCACTCCAGCTGTCCAGCCCCGCCCGCGCCCCAACCGTGATCGCCACCCGGCGAGGACCGGGCAGAAGGGGAGCGAGGGCAGGGCAGAAGGCGAGCGAGGGCAGGGCAGAAGGCGAGCGACATCCCTTTCCTGGCGACCCAGACCGGGTCGGGCTGAACGAGTGTGCGCGGCGGTACGCTCTCGGTCATGAGGCTGAATCGGTCGAGATCTCCCGCGCGGCGGCGACGGGCGATCGTGGCCATCGCCCTGGCGTTGCCCGTGGTTGTCGCTGCGGAGGCCGACCTACGTCGACGTTCCCCCGAGCAGGTTCGCGGCAATAAGCGTCTGTGGCAGTTGGCGTGCACCAACGCGCTGCCCGCGCTCCTCTACCTACTCATTGGCCGCCGCGAGACACCCGCGGGGGCATAGGTCCGCGCCATAGGATGGCCGTAAGGCCCGCGCCATACGCCCGCGCCATGGGTGGCGCCATGCGTCCGCGCCTGACGCTGCGCAGCGGTGGTGGCGACTGCCAGCCCGACCGCCCGCCGTGCCCGCGCCCCGCCCACCGCCGGCTCCGTCGGCGAAGCGGCTGGCATGTCGCCGGCGGCCCGCCGTGCCCGCGCCCCGCCCACCGCCGGCTCGGTCGGGGGAGCGGCTGGCGCGGCGCCGGCTGCTCCCCGCGCCTTCCGACCCGCCCACCACCTCCGGCTCGGCCGGCAAATCGGCTACGCTTACAAGGTCGTTGACTGACTAGTCAATCAAGGAGATAAAGGTGGTCGACTTCACCCTCACCGACGAGCAGAAGAGCCTGCGGGAGATGGCCCACGACTTCGCCGAGAAGGAGATTCGGCCGGTCGCCTGGGAGTACGACAGGAACAGCACGTGGCCCCAGGAGATCATCGAGAAGGCCTGGGAGCTCGGGCTTCTGAACACCCACCTCCCCACCGAGTACGGCGGCCCGGGGTTGAGCGCCCTCGACGGCTGCCTGATCGAGGAGGAGATCGCCTGGGGCTGCTCGGGCATCGGCACCTCGCTTTCGGCCAACGGGCTGGCCTGCGCCCCGATCATCCTGGCCGCCTCCGAGGAGCTCAAGCGCGAGTACCTTGGCCGGCTGAGTGAGGCGCCGCTTCTGTGCTCGTTCTGCCTCACCGAGCCCGAGGCCGGCTCGGATGTGAGCGGGATGAAGACCACCGCCACCCGCCGCGGGGACAAGTGGGTGATCAACGGCTCCAAGACGTTCATCACCAACGGCGAGTACGCCAACTGGTACACGGTGTACGCCAAGACCGACCGGGAGGCCGGCCACCGGGGGATCTCCTGCTTCATCGTCCCGCGCGACGCCGGGGTGGTGGTCGACAAGCACGAGGACAAGATGGGTCAGCGGGCGTCCAACACCGCCACCATCACCTTCCCCGAGGTCGAGATCCCGCTCAACCACCTGGTGGGGGAGGAGAACAAGGGCTTCAAGATCGCGATGATGACGCTCGACCGCACCCGCCCCGGCGTGGCGGCGATGGCGGTGGGCGTGGCTCGCGCCGCCATGGAGTTCGCGATCGACTACTCCAAGCAGCGGGTGCAGTTCGGGGTGCCGATCGCCATGCACCAGGCGATCCAGTTCATGATCGCCGACATGGCCACCAAGGTTCACCTGGCCCGCCTGGCCACCTGGAACTCGGCCGTGCTGCTGGACCAGGGCAAGCGCAACACGCTGGAGTCCTCCCACGCCAAGCGGTTTGCCGCCGACACCGCCATGGAGGTGACCACCGATGCGGTGCAGGTGTACGGCGGCTACGGCTTCATCAAGGACTATCCGGTCGAGAAGCTGATGCGCGACGCCAAGATCCTCCAGCTCTACGAGGGCACGGCGCAGATCCAGCGGCTGGTGATCGCCCGCGAGACGCTGCTGCCTCGCCGGGTGGAGGAGCCGGCGGCCGCGGCCGCGTAGCCCGGCGCGGGAGGACGCCGGCTCGCTAGCCTCCCCGGCCCATGACGGCCACCCAGGTCCGCACCTCCGACGGCGCCACGATGGGCGCCCACCTGTCCCTGCCCGCGGCCGGGCAGGGACCCGGCCTGGTGGTGCTGATGGAGATCTTCGGCGTCGGGCCCTACATCCGCCGCGCCGCCGAGCGGCTGGCCGAGCTCGGCTACGTGGCGCTGGCCCCCGACCTCTACCGCCGGATCGCGCCCGGCCTGGAGCTCGGCCACGACGCCGACGGCTTGGCCCGCGGGCTTGAGACCGCGCAGCGCCTGGACCCCCAGGGCGCGGTCGAGGACGCGCTGAGCGCGATGGCGGCGCTGCGCGAGCGGCCCGAGGTGGACGGGCGGCCGGTGGGCCTGGTCGGCTTCTGCCTGGGCGGCACGCTCGCCTACGAGGCGGCGATCGCCGGCGATCCCGCGCTGGCGGTGTGCTACTACGGGTCGGGGATCGCCGACGGGCTCGACCGGGCCGAGCGGATCGCCTGCCCGATGCTGTTTCACTTCGGCGCCCAGGACGAGTACATCCCGCTCGAGGCGGCCGAGCGGGTGTGTGCGCTGGCGGCGCAGCGGGAGGGCTGGGAATGCCACATCCAGCCCGACGCCGGCCACGCCTTCGACAACCACGAGTCCGAGATGTTCCACCGTCCGCAGCCGGCGGCGCGGGCGTGGGAGATCACGCGCGAGTTTCTGGCCCGCAACCTGCCGGCGCTCTGAGGCCCGGTCGCCCGCCGGCGCAGCCGCCCCCGTCTATTCGGTGGCGCTGAACTCCCAGATCGCCACCGCCAGCATCAGCAGGCCCAGGCCGAGCACCACCGCGGCCTCCAGCAGCGGCGGCACGCGGTAGCCCCACCAGGTCACGCCGGCGTCGAGCACGTGGCGGGCCATGGGCGAGATGTGCAGATGGCCGAACACCAGCCGGCGCATCGGGTCGACCGCGTAGGTGAGCGGGTCGATCCGGTTGAGCACCTCGAGCCAGCCCGGCAGCCCCCGGGTCGGAAACAGCGCGCCGGAGATGAAGAACATCGGCATGACGATCATCTGCATGACCCCGAAGAACGACTGCATCTGCCTGATGCGCACCGCGATCATCACCCCGAAGGCGGTGATCGTGAACGCCAGCAGAAGCTGCAGTCCGAAGATGCCGAGGATCAGGGTGATGCTGTAGCTCACCCCCACCGCGGGCCCGAGCAGGATCATGATGATCCCCTGAATGCAGGCCACGGTGGCGCCGCCGAAGCACTTGCCGATCACGATCGAGCTGCGGCTGACCGGCGCGACCATCATCTCGCGCAGGAACCCGAACTCGCGGTCCCAGACGATCGAGGCGGCGGCGAACATCGCCGTGAACATCACCGAGATGCACAGGATCCCGGGATAGATGAAGGTCTTCAGGTTCACGCCGTAGGTCCCGGACTTCGACAGCGTGTTCAGCCCCGCCCCCATGACGAACAGAAACAGCAGCGGCTGCACCAGCGAGGAGACGATCCGGATGCGGTCGTTGACGAAGCGGATCAGGTCCCGCCGCCACATGATCCGGGCGGCGCGGAACTCGGAGGCCAGGCTGCGCGGCGGGACGTGGACGCGGACGACCTCGTGCGGGGGGATCGCGGGCGCCTGCGCCCGCTCGGAGGTGACGCTCACCGCGGCGCCCTCCCGGACATGCGCATCATCATCCGGCTGCGGTTGCGCGCCGGGTCCTCCTCGGCGTCGCGGATCGTGGTGCCGGTGTAGGACATGAACACGTCATCCAGGGTGGGGCGGGAAACGCTGATCGAGCGGATCGGGACGCGAAGCTCGGAGAACAGTCGGGGTACGAACTGCTCGCCGCCCGGCACCCGAAACGTGACCGCCCCCTCGGCCACGTGCGCCTCGATCTGGAAGCGATCGGCCAGCTCGGCGATCGCGGCCTCGTTGTCGTCGGTGTGGATCATGATCCGGTCGGCTCCCACCCCGTCCTTGAGCACCTGCGGTGCGTCCAGGGCGACGATCTCGCCGTGGTCCATGATCGCGATCCGGTCGCACCACTCGGCCTCATCCATGTAGTGGGTGGTCATGAAGATCGTGATCTCCTCCGACTGCTTGAGCTCGGCGATGTAGTTCCAGATCGAGCGCCGGGTCTGGGGATCGAGCCCGATCGTGGGCTCATCCAAGAACAGGACCCGCGGCGAGTGCATCAGCCCGCGGGCGATCTCCAGCCGCCGGCGCATGCCGCCCGAGTAGGTGCCCACCGGCGTGTCCCGGCGCTCCCACAGCCCGACCATGCTCAGCACCTGGCGCATGCGTGGCTCCACCAGGTCCCGCTGCACGCCGTAGAGCTCGGCGTGCAGCCTCAGGTTCTGCGCGCCGGTCAGGTAGCTGTCCAGGGTCGGGTCCTGGAACACCAGCCCGATGTGGCGGCGCACGTCATCGCGCTGGCGGACGACGTCATAGCCGGCCACCGTGGCCGAGCCGGAGGTGGGTCGAAGCAGCGTGCACAGCATGTTGATCGTGGTCGTCTTGCCGGCCCCGTTGGGGCCGAGGAAGCCAAACACCTCGCCGGGAGCCACCTCGAAGTCCACCCCCTTCACCGCCTCGACCTCGCCGAAGGTCTTCACCAGGTGCTCGACGACGATCGCCGCCGCCGGCGTCCTGCCGTCGCTGTTGGCCAGAGGAGACATGCTGATCGACACCATAGACGGCCCCGGGGCGACCCCGGGTGACGTGCGCGTGGCAGCCTGGGTGACCTGCGCGTGGCGGCCTGGGTGACGTGCGCGTGGCGCCTGGGTGACGTGCGCGTGGCGCCCGGCCGTGTCGAGCACCTCACCTCGTCGGTGCACGAGCGCGCCGCCGGCCGGCGCGAGCGTCGGGCAGCTCGGGCGGCGCGAGCGTCGGGTAGGTCAGATTGCGTGACCGTCCGGTGACCCGTGGGCGTGAGCGTCGGGTAGCGTAGGGGCCGATGTTCGTCTTCAAAGCCGCCGTGGTGGGGGCCGGAACGATGGGCGGGGAGATCGCCCACACGATCGCCGACGCCGGGATCCCGGTCCTGCTCAAGGACGTGCGGGAGGAGTTCGTCGAGCAGGGGGTCGAGAAGGCCCGCTCGCTGTGGCGCGCCCGGGTGGAGCAGGGCAAGCTCGAGGAGGGGCAGCTGCAGGAGCGGCTTGGGCTGATCACCGGCACCACCGACTACGGCGGGTTCGGCGAGGTGGACTTCGTGATCGAGGCCGTGCCGGAGCGCATGGAGGTCAAGCAGGCGGTGTTCGCCGAGCTCGACGAGGTCACGCCCGGCCGCGCGATCCTGGCCTCCAACACCTCGGCGCTGTCGATCACCCAGATGGGTGAGGCGACCCGGCGCCCGGACCAGGTGGTGGGCTTTCACTTCTTCTATCCGGCGTCGGTGATGCGGCTGGTGGAGGTCATCGAGGGGGAGGACACCTCGGCCGAGACCGCGCAGGTGGCAGCCAACTTCGCCCAGCGCCTGCGCAAGGTGCCGATCCGCTGCGGCGAGGCGCCCGGCTTCGTGGTCAACCGGATCCTCAACGCGGGTGTCTCGGAGCTGTGGCGCCTGCAGGAGGAGCGGGGCCTCGACGTCAGGGAGGTCGACCGGCTCCTGGCCGAGTCCGGGGCGGCGCCGATGGGTCCGTTCCTGCTCACCGACCTGCTCGGCCTCGACACCGTGCTGCATGTGGCCGAGCACCTGCACGAGGCCTACGGCGAGCGCTTCTACGTGCACCGGGGGATGCGCGAACTGGTGGCCGCCGGCGAACTGGGCGCCAAGACCGGCAAGGGGTTCTACGGCCACGGTCCGGCCGCCAGGGGGGAAGACGGCCCGGGCGGCGAGGGTGCCGCGACCGGCGGTGAGCACTCCACGACGGGCCCCGGCTCCCCCGGCAGCGTGGGCGCAGGGCCGGGGGCCGATGCTGGGGAGCGGGCGAGCAGCGTCGACGTGGAGGAGCTGGTTGAGCGGTTCACGCTCAGGACGCTGGTCGAGAGCTGCCTGGTGCTCGAGGAGGGCATCTCCACGCTGCGCGAGATCGACCTCGGCCTGACCGCCGGGGCGGGGATCAGTCCTCCGCCGTTCGCCCGCGCCGACCAGCAGGGCCTCGACGAGGTGCTGGCGCGGCTGGAGCGCGCGGCGCGAGAGTGGGGAGAGACGTTTGCCCCGCCCGTCATCCTCCGGCGCCTGGTGGCCCAGGGGCGGCTGGGCGTCAAGGCCGGACAGGGCTTCTTCGCCTATCCGCGCCCGGATCCCGGGTTTGAGGACAGCCCGGTCAAGCTCGAGACGCGCGAGCGGGTGGCGATCGCCTGGCTCGACCGCCCGCCGGCCAACTCGATCTCGCCGGAGATGGTGCGCGCGCTGCGGCGGGCCTGGGAGGCGGTGAGCGCGAGCGGCGAGATCCGCGCCCTGGTAATCGCCTCCGCCAATCCGCAGCTGTTCTGCGCCGGGGCCGACATCAAGGCATTCACGACGATGGACGAGGCCGCCGGCCGCGAGCTGCTCGACCAGATGCACGCGCTGCTGCGGAGCCTGGAGACCTCCAGCCTGGCCACCGTGGCGGCGGTGAACGCCACCACGCTGGGGGGCGGCAATGAGCTGGCGATGGCCTGCGATGTCAGACTGGCCGCCGAGTCGGCCAGCTTCGGCCAGCCGGAGATCAACCTCGGAATCATCCCCGGGTTCGGCGGCACGCAGCGACTGCCGCGGCTGATCGGGCAGGCGCGGGCGCTGGAGCTGAACCTGATCGGCGACCCGATCGACGCCGCCGAGGCGCACGCGCTCCGCCTGGTCAACCGGGTGGTGGCTGATCAGGACCTCTTCGACGCGGCGGTGGCGTGGGCGCGCAGGCTGGCCGAGCAGGCCCCGCGGGCGATCGAGCAGATCAAGCGCGTGTCCGCGGCCGGTGAGCTCGAGGCCGGGCTCCAGGCCGAGCGCGAGGCGTTTCTCGAGGTGTTCACCTCCGCGGACGCGCGCGAGGGCATCTCCGCCTTCCTCGCCCGGCGACGGCCGCGGTTTCAGGGGATGTGAGAGCCGGCGGCGGCTGGGGCGGTGGCGGACATACGAGCGATCATCAGCAATCGAGCAGTTAGGGCCATGAGCGATCGAGCAGTTGAGGGCCATGAGCGATCGAGCGGTTGGTGACCATCAGCGTGCTGGCGATGGGCCGTCAGGGACCGTGAGCGGGCCGACAACGGAGGGAGCCGCGCAGCGGCTGGCCGAGCTCATCCGGCAGGCCAAGTCGGTGGTGGCGCTCACCGGCGCGGGCATCTCGGTGCCCTCCGGCATCCCCGACTTCCGCTCACCGCAGACCGGCCTGTGGAGTCAGGTCGATCCGATGGAGGTGGCCCACATCTCGGTGTTCCGGCGTGACCCCGAGCGCTTCTGGAGCTTCTACGGCCGGCGGTTCGACGCGCTGGAGGACAAGCGGCCAAACCGCGCCCACGCGATCCTGGCCGCGCTCGAGCGCGAGGGGAGGCTTGACGCGGTGATCACCCAGAACATCGATCGCCTGCATGGCCGGGCGGGCTCTCGCCAGGTGATCGAGGTCCACGGCTCGATCGCCAGCTCCTCCTGCCTGCGGTGCGGCGGACGGTTTCCACTGGACGAGGTGCGCCGGCGCCAGGCGCTCGCGGCCAACGGCGTGCCGCTGTGCGACTGCGAGGCTCCGCTCAAGCCGGACGTGGTCCTGTTCGGCGAGCTGCTGCCGGTGGCGGCGATCGAGCGGGCCGAGCAGCTGGCGGCGGCCGCCGACCTTCTGCTGTGCATCGGCTCCTCGCTCGAGGTGTATCCGGTGGCGGGCCTGCCGGAACTGACGCTGGCCGCCGGCGGCAGGATCGCGATCATCACCCAGGGGCCCACCCGGCTCGATCACCTGGCCGCCGTGCGCATGCGGGGCGATGTGGTCGAGGAGCTCGAGGCGCTGCGGCTCGCGCTGGGGGTGGAGGTGTGGGCGCCCTCACGGAACACCGGATCGCTGGCATGAGGCTATAGTCGGTCGCCGGATGGCCAGGGTGGGCGCGAAGTGGGGGCTCGGGGCGGCGGCGTTGGCGCTGACTGCGTTGGCCTGCCTGGCGGCCATCGGCACTCCGGCCGCCGCCCAGCCGGTCCAGTACTGCGCCCAGATCCCGTTCATCCAGGGGATCCCGCCCTGGGGCTTTCACGCCGGTCTGCCGATCGCCGGCAGCCGCGGCAGCTATGCCCGTGGGCACGGGGACATCAACCTGGCCGCCGGCACCATCTCCGGGATCCTCTGCCAGGTCGACCGGGCGCCCCGCCAGCCCGACCGGCTGATCCTGATGGCCGTCCAGCCCCATCTCGTACGCCACTCCCACGGCGCCGTGCTGTGGGGGGTGCCGGGCAACCTGATCGTGTTCAACGTCCGCGTGCAGCGCAGCAGCGATCCCCGCTGCCCGGTGGGAGCCCGCGGCCGCGTCACACTGTTCGCGAGCTACAACGGCGTGCGCAGCGACAGCGTGCGCTTCCGCTTCTCGCCCGCCTGCCGGGATCACGATCACCTCTACCACGGCGCGCAGGTCAACGCCCAGGTGCCGCCCGCCTGAGCGGGCTCGGGCCTCGGCGGCCTCACTGGGGGGTCGGCCGGCGGGCTGACCGGGCGGTGGCGCCCGAGGCCCAGCGGGTGGGCCGTCACTCCCGGGCCTGCGGAGGCCCTCACTCCCGGGCCAGCGTGCGCGCCCGCAGCGCCGCCTCGATCCGCTCCAGCGCGAACGCGACTCTGCCGAGCTGCTCGCCTTCCAGCGGCAGGCCGAGCGCCGTCTGAGCGGCGTCGGCAACCGGGTCGCGCTGCTGGCGCAGCTCATCGATCCGGCTCTCCAGCCCCTCAGCGGCGGGGTCGGCGGCCAATTCGGCGATCGCGGCGTCAAGCGCGATCATGACCTGGAGCGCGGCCTCCCGACCCCGGCCATGGTCGAGATCGAGCCGCGCCCGCAGCGCCAGCTCCTCGCACACCAGCGGCTGCTCGTGGCCGCCCAGGAGGCGGGCCAGGCGGGCCTGGGGGTGCAGCAGCCGGGCACGGCGCTGACGCCGCACGGGCGCGATCAGCTCCCGCGCCTCGGTCCAGCGCCCGTCGGCCACCTCCTCGCCGGCGCCATACCCGACTCGCGCCACCAGCAGCTGCTCGCGGCTGACCGGGTTCAGATAGGGGTCCGCGGTGGCCACCCGAAAGGCGTGCAGCGCCCAGTTGAGCACCGCCAGGTCACGCTCCAGCCGCTCTTCGCCGGCCATGCGCAGCCAGGCGGCGGCATCCTCCGGCCGGCTGAATGAGCCGGCCACGTCGATCACGGTGGCCCGACCGGTGGCGACCGGGGTGGGCTCAGGCTGAGGCTTAGCCTCAAGCTCGCGGGCGCGGCGGCCGATCAGGCGCTGGCGCCGCGGGGTGGCCCCCAGGGTGCTCAGCACGAGCACGTGGGTGGCGGCACCGGGCGCGCCGGCGGCGGGCGCGCCAAAGCCAGCCGTCCCGGCACCGGCGAACCCGGCGCCGGCCGCACCGGCGTCCGGCACCTCGGCACCGCCCCCGTCCCGGTGACGGAGCAGGTAGCGACCGTCCGGGGGCCCCAGCGCCCACGGCAGCTCCACCTGGCTGAAGGGGAAGAGGGCCGGTATGGCTGGTGCCCGGCGGCCCCTGGCTACTGATTGCCGCCGACCTTGATGGCGTAGCGGCTGGGAGCGATCGGGACGACCGGCTCCGGAATCTGGCTGATGTGGTTGATCAGCTGGACCCACTGGTTGGGCTGGAGCAGGTTGGCCAGCTCGGCCGAGAGCTGCTTGTTCTGGCCGAACACCGGGGTGTAGCTGATCTGGATGCGATTGGCGTGGTCAGGGAGGGCGATGGTGTTGGTCTGGCCCTTGTAGCTCATTGTGGAGACGATCGCGTCCGGCCGGAAGGTGCCCTGCAGGGTCAGCAGCCGGCGGATCGTGATGTCGGTGATCGAGCCGGGCCCCTGGTGGCCGAGGATCGGGATGTTGTTGATCTTGGAGATGTCCATCGAGGCGCCGGTGGCTCCGGCGGCGTCCACCCCGGTGGATCCGGTCAGGCTGTGGCCGCATTCCAGGCCGGAGACGGTCGGGTCCAGGCCGGAGGCGGACAGGAACTCGATCACGGCCAGGATCCGGCGGTCGATCAGCCCCGCCTCAATGTCCCGCCGTCCGCAGGCGTAGATCTGCACGTGCGGATCCTCGAGCACCCGGTAGGTCAGCTGCTCCTTGGACATCAGCAGCACCTGGCCGATCGTCGGGTTCTTGGAGCCGGGGCCGAAGAACGGGTTCATGCCGGCGGCCCGGTAGACGGCGGTGTCCTGCAGCAGCTCCCAGCCATCCAGGATCGGCTTGGGATCGATGTAGGGGGCGTTGGCGCCCGCCGGGCGGATCATGAAGCGCAGGTGCGAGGCGAGGGTCGGGGTGCCCGCCCCGATCCGGCCCAGGATCGTGCCGGCGACGACGATCGAGCCGACCCTCAGCGGCTGCAGCGTGTACTGGTTCTTGCCCAGATGCAGCACGTCGGCGAAGTAGTTCTGGAAGTTGGTGATCGACGGGGCGCTGTTGCGGATCTGCAGGTCGCCGCCGGCCGCGTAGGAGGCGGGACGGGTGGGGTAGGCGAACAGCCGCTCCTTGACCATCGGCCGGGGAATCGACACCGAACTCGAGGTGGAGGCGGGGGCGGGCGTGACCGGCAGGGAGATCGGCGAGTGCTTGGCCTCGCTGCTCGCCTTGGCGACGCTCACCGTCGGCGGCGCCTGCTGTGAGCCGGCGGTGGCGGGGCCGGTGGGCGGCGGCGCCGAGGGCAGCGACAGCTGCCTGGCGATCTGCGCGGCGGTGACGTGGACCGGCTTGGGCACCGGGATCAGCTTCGACACCGACCCCAGCTGCGCGTAGGTGTAGACGTTGCCGGTGGCGTCCTGGAGCTCGAGATAGTTACCGAGCTGACGGCTGTGGCCGAGCTTGACCACCTTCCCGTCGTTGACCGCGATCACCGGCGCGCCCTGCTTGGCGAAGATGTTCGTGTAGGTGGCGCCGGGGTTCGAGTTGATCGTGATCGCCGCGTTGGCGCCCTTGACCCGCTGCTTGGCCAGCTGGGTGACCGCGCTGTCGGCGTACTTGGCCGGGGCGGCCACCGGGAAGTGGCCCTCCACCAGGCCGGTGAGCGCGCCCACCAGGGCCGACGGCATGCCGCCGATCAGCTTGGCGCGCAGGAGCACCGACTGGACGTACCACCAGGCGTGGTTGTAGGCGTAGATGGCGTCCGGCAGGTTCTTTGACGCCCCGGCGGCGCTCAGGTAGCGGGCGGCGGTGAAGATCGCGTCCACCGGGTTGTAGGGGTCGGCGTAGCCCGAGCCGGTGGCGTCCACGCCATAGCGGGCCCAGGTGGAGGGGAGGAACTGCATCCAGCCGACCGCGCCGGCGCTGGACACCGACAGGTTGCGCCCGTAGTCGGTCTCGATCTCGTTGATCGCGGCCAGCACCTGCCAGGGGACGTCGTACTCGATGCCGGCCGCCTGGTAGATCGGCAGCAGGAAGGGCGGGATCTGGAAGCTGTCGATGAAGAAGTTCGGCACCCCGAGCGGTGAGGGGGTGGGCAGCGCGAAGGAGAAGCTCGGGTTGGCCGGGGTGGGCACGCCGGGGCCGGTGGGGCCGACGGTGGCCGGGTTGACCGGCGCGGGCGTCGGGTGCTTTGCCTTGCCCCGGTTGGGGTGCTTGGTCGAGCGCTTGTTCGAGCCGGTGCGCCGGCCGAGGCGGCTGCCGGGGCGTGAGGTCCGGCGTCCCGAGGGCGAGGAGCCGGTCCGCCGCCGCGTGGTCCTGCGCGAGCGCGGCGGCTGGCTGGTGGTCGTGGTCGTGGAGGAGGTGGTGGTGCTGGAGGAGGTCGTCGAGGTGGTCGAGGACGTGGTCGACGTGGTGGTGGTCGTGGTGGTGGTGCTGGTCGAGGACTGGCAGTTGGCGGTGACGGTGCTGACCGGCGGGGTGCCGGCCGGCAGCATCTGGCTCGGCGGCGTCCCCGGCGGCGCGTTGACCGTGAAGGTCACCGTCTGGCCATCCAGCAGGGTGGCCGTCACCGTGCAGACGTCGGCCGAGGCACTCGGGATCGCGGCCACGCCCATCGTCACCAGGACGGCGCCGACGCTGATGATCGCGATTTTCAGCTTGTGGCTTATCGACACGCGGGTGTTTTCTCCTCCCGCCACGGCCCTGGACCGTGCCGAAAAGGCAGGAGCGGCAAGGCAGGGACGCTAACGGGTGGGCCAGGGGTTTGCAACGCGGAACCGTCGCTTGAATCGGCCGTTTCGATGCTGTTCTGAAGCTGGCGGGGATCGAGACCGGTGCGACCGTCGCAGGCCAGGCGACCGCGGCGACGCGCGGGCGCCCGAAACCAGCGGGGGCCGATCGGAGCCGGTCCTGACATCCCTACCTGATCGGCCGGATGGGGCAAGGGCTGTAGCGCCCCGGCCCGCCGTGGACGCCTGGAGTCGAGGGTGGCGGGCATGGGCGCAGGAGGCGGGCGGCGCCCAGGCCCCGAGCGGGCTGCGGGGTCGGCGGGATGGGACGCCAGGGCGCGAGCGGCGCGCTGAGGAGAGCGAGCGGCGCGCTGAGGACGAGCGGAGCCAACACGGTGGGGCTCCTGGTGCCAACCGAAAGCTAACCCTCAACCTGAGCTTGTGCGTTGGGGGAAGCGCCGTGCTCGTGGTCACCGAGGTGAGGCGCTGGGGTCAATCCGCTCGTCGGGCACGCCGCTGCCGTGTCCGTGGTCACCGAGGTGAGCCGCTCGGGGATCAATCCGCTCGTCGGGCACGCCGCCGCCGTGCCCGTGTCACCGAGGTGAGGCGCTGGGCATTCCCGGGTAGCGTGAGCGCTGTAGTGTCCCGTGAGCTGTGGAGCGCCTCGACGATGAACCCGGGTTTTTGGCCAGGATGACGCGGCAGGGTGAGGAGACGCTGGGCAAGCTCGCCCAGGAGCTGCTCGAGAACCCGGTGGTGGCCGGGGCGGTGTCGGCGGCGATGGAGACGCGCGAGCGGGCGATGCGGGCGCAGGAGGTGGCGCTGGCCGCGCTCAACCTGCCCTCGGCCAGCGATCTGGAGCGCCTGACCCGGCGGCTGCGGTCGGTCTCCCAGCGGCTGGAGGGGGTGGAGGATGTCCTGGACCGGGTGGAGCGGCGCGTGGATGAGCTCGACGACTCGCCGCTCGAACGGCGCCTGTCCGCGATCGAGGCGGCGCTGGAGCGGATCGAGGCGGCGCTGGCCGAGGCCCGTCCCGCCGCCAAGCAGCGGCGTTAGTCACGCCTCGCCGGCGGAGCGGGCGTCAGGCGAGCCACCATCCTCAGCGCCTGTGCCGGGTGCGCCACCATCCTCCGTGTCCATGAGCGCGTGCAGGGCGGTCTCGCCGAGCCTCGCCTCGGCCGCGGCCAGCGCGTCGGCCTCGATCCGCACGCGCTCCGGGTGCAGGAGGTCGGAGACCACCAGCAGGCAGGCGGCCCGCAGGCCGCGCCGGGCGGCCAGCGCAAACAGGGTGGCGGCCTCCATCTCCACCGCCAGGGCGCCCGCCCGCAGCCAGCGCTGCTCGCGGTCGTCGGCGCCGTCGTAGAAGAGGTCGGTGGAGACCACCGGCCCGGCCGGCGCCCGCCCGCCGGCGGCCAGCCGCAGCGCGGCGGCCAGCTGCGGATCCGGCGCCAGCGGGCGGCTCGCACCCAGCGCGCGGCTGGTGCCGTCCTCGGGAATCGCCGAGCTGACGAGCACCAGCTCGCCGAGCGCCAGCCGCCGGTCGAGCGCCCCGCAGGTGCCCACCCGCACCAGCCGGCGGGCGCCCAGCTCGGCCAGCTCCGCGATCACGATCGCCGCGCTCGGGCCGCCCATCCCGGTGCTCTGGACGGTCAGCGGCCGGCCGTCGGGCGCGGTGCCGGTGTAGCCCCACAGGCCGCGGTGGTGGTTGAACATCACCGGCGACTCGAGCAGGTTCTGGGCCAGCCTCAGGGCCCGGCCCGGGTCGCCGGGCAACAGCACTCGCTCGGCCAGCGGGGCGGTGGGGTGCAGGTGGATGGGCACGGCGAATCTGCCAGGGCGTCCAGAGGGGAGCGGGGCGGGGCCAGGCCCCGGCCCGAGCCTACCTGCATCTACACTGCCCGGCCATGACCTCGTTCTCGGGCCGGGCGGAGAGGAGTCCCTTCCGGTCTCCGGAGGAGTTTCGCGAGGTGATGGACCGCACGTTCGCGCTGATGCGCGACGATCCGCAGATGGGGCCGGCGCTGCGCGAGGCCAACTGTCCGCAGCAGTTCCGCTTCCCGGACCTGGAGCTGGTGGTCAACATCCGCGCCGGCGGCGAGCAGGAGGCCAACCTGGCCTGGGAATGGGGCGATTCGGTGGCCTGGGAGCCGAGGGTGAAGATGGAGATGAGCTCCGAGACCGCCAACCGCTACTTCCAGGGCAAGGAGAACGTGGCGATCGCGATCGCGCGGCGGCGGATCAAGGCCGGGGGCGACGTGAAGGCGGCGCTGGCGATCATCCCGCTGACCAAGCCGCTGTTCGCCCGTTACCGGGAGATGATCGCCGCCGACTATCCGCATCTGGAGGTCTGAGCCTGCGGGTGGGGGCGCGGTCGGTCCGGCCGCCGGGCGCCCCGGGGGCGCCACTTCCTGGCCGGGGTTTTCCGTCCGCTCGTTTCGCTGGCCGTTGAGCGCGCTGCCGGCAGGGGCCGCCGGGCACCCCGGGTAGCCGGCTGCGGGCGATTTGCCCCGCGGGCCATTGACAGCGGGCGGTCGGGCGAGTAGACCTACGCAACACAACTCAAGGCAACAGGCCGGAGCGTAGACGCATTGCCGGCGAGACCGGGAATGCGCTGCGAGGCGCCGCCGGAAACGAGACGAGCGCCAACGGCCGACGCAGCGGGCCGTGACGCCCGCGGGCGGCGGGATCGTGCCTCTCCGACACGATCCCGCCGCTGGTGTTGGGGCGAAGGGAGGACGCCGAGGCCGGGCAAACTATGGCGGGATGCCCAGAGCACGTGGCAAGACCGCCAGCCCCTCCACCCGGCGCCGCACCCGCGGCGCGGGCGCCGACTCCAGAGCGCCCGGGCACGCCCGCAGAGCCACAACGACCGGGCACGAGCACGGATTGTCGCTGCAGGAGACCGCCGCCCGGGCCGGGGTCTCGCCGGCCACGCTGCGCCGCTGGGTCAGGGAGGGGGTGATCCCCGAAACCGTCCGGGACGGCTCATGGTCACCCCAGGCGGTCTCCTGGGCCCGGCTGGTGGCCAGGCTGCGGGAGCGCGGGCATTCGCTGGCGGAGATTCGGGCCGCCGGACGGGAGGGGCGGCTGGCGTTCGGGTACATCGAGGAGCTGTTCCCACCTCCGGGCGAGCGCACCTACACCGCCCGGGAGGCGGCCGAGGAGACGGGGCTCGAGCCGGCGCTGATCGAGCGCATCGCGGCCGCGCTGGGGATGAGCCCCGAGCAGACCGAGGCGCTGTCCAGCGCGGACGTGCAGCTTTTGCGCTACGTCGCCGCCGTGCTGGCCGCCGGTCTGCCCCTGGTGGCCACGCTCCAGCTGGTTCGCGTCTACGGTCAGGCGATGGCACAGGTGGCGGACGCGGAGGTGCGGCTGTTCCACCTCTACGTCCACGAGCCGCTGATGCGCTCCGGCGCCACCGGGGTGGAGACCGCGGAGGAGATGCTGTCCATCACCCGCGAGCTTCTCCCGCTCGCCTCGCCGGTGATGGACCAGGTCCACCAGCGCTACCTCCAGCACTTCGTCGAGCAGGACGTCATCGGCCACATGGAGTCCGATCTCGACGGCGACTCGGTCGATCTCGGGCGCATGCGGGTGGCGATCGCGTTCGCCGATCTGGCCGGCTACACGCGGCTGACCGAGGAGGAGGGGGAGCTCGAGGCCGTCGACGCGGTGGAGCGGTTCGTGGAGGCGGTGGAGACCACGCTGCCCGACGACGCGCGGGTGATCAAGACGATCGGCGACGCGGTGATGATCGTCGGCTCGGACCCCGCCTCGCTGACCGACTGGGCGGTCGGCTTCCAGCAGCTGTACGTCAGCCCGACGCCGCCGCGGATCGGCATCCACTACGGCGAGGCGCTGTACCGCGACGGCGACTACTACGGCCGCGACGTCAACATCGCCTCCCGGGTGGCCGCCCGCTCGGCCGGCGGCGAGGTGCTGGTCACCCGCCCGGTGGTGGAGCGGGCCGGGCCCCACCTGCAGTTCGAGCGGATCGCCGAGGTCAGGCTGAAGGGGTTCACCGCCTCAACCGAGCTCTTCCTGGCCCGGCAGGCGGAGGAGCCGGCGGCGCGGAGGACGGGGTGAGCCCGGCTGACGGGCGCGTGGCCGGGGCGAGGGCCGGGTGAGCCCGGCGGAGGGTCGTCTGGGTGGAGAGGCGGACGGGGTGAGCCCGGCAGAGGGTCGCGTGGTCGGGGCGGAGGAGCGGGCGATCGTGGCCGGGGGGAAGGATGGAGTGATCGCGGCCGGGGAGGACCCGGAGGTGGGTCCGGGCGCCGAGGCGGCCGAGGCGATCCTCCGGCGGGTGCGCGAGGGTGGGCTGCTCGTCCCCGGCCGGCCGGTGGTGGTGCTGTTCAGCGGCGGGCGCGACTCCACCTGCCTGCTCGAGCTGGCGGTGCGGATCGCCGGTCGCGCGGCGGTGAGCGCCCTGCACGTCAACTACCGGCTGCGGGCCGAGGCCGACGCCGACGAGCGCCACTGCCAAACGCTCGCCCGCCGGCTCGGCGTGCCGCTTGAGGTGCGCCGGCCCCGGCGGCCGGCGGGCGGCAACCTGCAGGCCTGGGCGCGGGAGGAGCGCTACCGGGCCGCCGCCGAGCTGGCCGAGGCCCGCGGGGCCGATGTGGCCGCCGGGCACACCGCCAGCGACCAGGTGGAGACGATCCTCTACCGGCTGGCCTCCTCGCCCAGCCGCCGGGCGCTGCTGGGCATGAGCCCCCGCGACGGGCGGCTGGTGCGCCCGCTGCTCGAGCTCACCCGCGCCCAGACCGCCGCCTACTGCACCGCGCGCGGGCTGCCCTGGCGCGAGGACGAGAGCAACGCCAGCGACCGTTACGCGCGCGGGCGCGTGCGCGCGCAGCTCGTCCCCGCGCTCGAGTCGATCCACCCGGCGGCCGGCGCGAACGTGCTCGCGCTGGCCGAGATCCTGCGCCAGGAGGCGGCGGTGCTCGACGAGCTGGTCGAGCAGGCGCTGGAGGGACGGGCTGAGATCGAGCTCGAGCGGCTGCGGCGGCTGCCGGTCGCGCTGCGGCGGCTGGTGGTCCAGCGGCTGGCCGATCAGGCGGTCGGGCGGCCGGCGCCCGGCAGCGGGCGGCGGGCGGAGGAGATCGCCGCCATGGGCCGCCACGCGATGCTCGACCTCCCCCACGGGGTGCGGGCGATCACCCGAGGTGGGATCCTGCGCTTCATGCCACGCACCGAGAGCGCCGGGCGACGCCCACGCGCCACCCCAACTTAAATAGATGAACATGAACGAGGACGGCGCGATCGGCGAGATCCTGGTTGGGGCCGAGGATCTGCAGCGGCGGGTGGGCGAGCTGGCGGCCGAGATCTCGCGCGACTACGCCGGCCGCGACCTGGTGCTGGTCGGGGTGCTCAAGGGCGCGGTGTTCTTCCTCTCGGACCTGATGCGGCGGCTCGAGATCCCGGTCGAGATCGACTTCATGGCCGTCGCCTCCTACGGGTCGGCCACCCGGTCCTCGGGGGTGGTGCGGATCCTCAAGGACCTCGACACGGTGATCGAGGGGCGCGACGTGCTGATCGTCGAGGACATCGTCGACTCCGGGCTGACGCTCCAGTACCTGCTGCGCAACCTGGCCGGGCGCAACCCCCGCACGCTGGAGGTGTGCGCCCTGCTGGTCAAGCCCGAGCGGCGGAAGGTCGATCTACCCACCAGGTATGTCGGGTTTGAGATCCCCAACCGGTTCGCGATCGGCTACGGGCTCGACCACGGCGAGCGCTACCGCAACCTCCCGTATGTGGCAGCGTTAAGGGAGTGAACGGCGCCGTGAGGCCCGCTGGGGCGGCCAATTTCAGCTGCTACGCTAGGGAATTCGCCGGCCGCCGCCAGGGCGCGTGAGCACGCAATGAGCCGATTCTTCAAGAGCGCAGCGTTCCCGATCCTGATCGTGGTCGTGCTCGCGTTCTTCGCGCAGCGGCTGATCGTCGGCACCCCGCACGTGCGCGCCGTCTACGGCGATCTGGTGCAGGCGATCGACCAGGGCCAGGTGAAGAGCATGTCGCTGGTGCAGAGCAGCGACACCGCCAACGTCACGCTCAAGGACGGGACGAAGTTCTCCGTCGGCTACCCCGACAACGCCGCCTCGACGCTCGTCTCCAACTATCTCGCCCACGGCGGCAACCCGGCCGCGATCGACGTCAAGAGCAAGTCCACCAACGCCTGGCTGTCGCTGCTCACCTACATCCTGCCGATCGTCATCCTCATCGGCTTCTGGCTGTTTTTGATGAACCAGGTGCAGGGCGGGGGCTCGAAGGTGATGTCGTTCGGCAAGTCGCGCGCCAAGCGGATGTCGGTCGACTCGCCGAAGATCACCTTCCGCGACGTGGCCGGGGTCGACGAGGCGGTCGAGGAGCTGCACGAGATCAAGGAGTTCCTCGAGAATCCGAAGAAGTTCCAGGCGCTGGGGGCGCGGATCCCCAAGGGGGTGCTGCTGTACGGGCCGCCCGGGACCGGCAAGACGCTCTTGGCGCGGGCGGTGGCCGGCGAGGCCGGCGTGCCGTTCTTCTCCATCTCCGGGTCTGACTTCGTGGAGATGTTCGTCGGGGTGGGCGCCTCGCGGGTGCGCGACCTGTTCGAGCAGGCCAAGCAGAACTCCCCCTGCATCATCTTCATGGACGAGATCGACGCCGTCGGGCGCCATCGCGGGGCCGGGCTGGGCGGCGGCCACGACGAGCGCGAGCAGACGCTCAACCAGCTGCTGGTCGAGATGGACGGCTTCGAGATGAAGGACAACATCATCCTGATCGCGGCCACCAACCGGCCCGACATCCTCGACCCGGCGCTGCTGCGCCCCGGGCGCTTCGACCGCCAGATCGTCGTCGACCGGCCCGACCGCAACGGGCGCAAGAAGATCCTCGAGGTCCACACGCGCGGCAAGCCGCTCGGGCGCGAGATCGACATCGACGCGCTGGCCGGCCAGACGCCCGGCTTCACCGGCGCCGACCTGTCCAACCTGGTCAACGAGGCGGCGCTGCTGGCGGCGCGCAACGGCAAGCGCGAGATCACCCAGGTGGAGCTCGAGGAGGGGATCATGCGGGTGATCGCGGGGCCCGAGAAGAAGACCCGCGTGATGTCCGACAAGGAGCGGCGCGTCACCGCCTTCCACGAGATGGGCCACGCGATCGTCGGCCACTACCTGCCCCACGCCGACCCCATCCACAAGATCTCGATCATCTCCCGCGGGCAGGCGCTGGGGGTGACGATCTCGCTGCCCGGCCAGGACAAGTTCCTCACCACCCGGGCCGAGCTGTCGGACATGATGGCGATGACCCTGGGCGGCCGGGCGGCGGAGGAGATCATCTTCGGCGAGGTGACCACCGGCGCCTCCAACGACCTGGAGAAGGTGACCGCCACCGCCAAGCAGATGGTGATGCGCTTCGGGATGTCGGAGAAGCTGGGGCCGCGGGTGTTCGGGCACGATCACGGGCAGCCGTTCCTGGGGCGCGAGTTCTCGGCCGAGCCCGACTACTCCGATGAGATCGCGCGCGAGATCGATGATGAGATCCGGCGGATGGTCGAGGCCGCGCACGTGCAGGCCAAGGAGATCCTCACCGCCCACCGCGACTCGCTCGAGAAGCTGTCGGAGATCCTGATCAAGCGCGAGACGATCGAGAAGGAGCAGTTCGAGGCGCTGCTTCAGGGGCAGACCGAGGAGGAGGTGTTCGGCGCCGAGGTGCCGCCCCCGCCCGAGGTGCCCTTCCCGCCCTCCACGCCCGAGCGGGCGCCGGGGCGCGAGGGCCCGCGGCCGCTGCCGCGGCCCGGGTACGCGGGCGGGACGGCGGAGTAGGGGGCGGTTGGCGCGGGGGGCGCCGGGGTCCCGGGGTGGCCGGGGGCTCGGCGGCCGGGGCGGCCGGGGGCTGGGGTCCCGGGGGCTGGGGTCCCGGGGTGGGCGGGGGCCGTTGGCGCGGGGGGCGCCGGGGTCCCGGGGGGGCCGGGGGCTGGGCGGGCTTCAGGCCTCGAGGCCGCTTTCATCAGGGCTCAAGGCCGCTTCCCGCGGATGAGAGTGATGCTTTTGCGTTCATAGTGAACGCAAAAGCATCACTCTCATGAAGGGTGGGGGCTAAGGGGGGATGAAGGGTGGGGGCTCAGGGGGGCCGACGTCTGCGGGGGGAGCGTGGGCGCTGACGACTGGCAGGGGGCGCGTGGGCGGCTAACGTCTGGTGCGTGCATCCGGGACGTGTGCTGCTGAACCTCACCCGCGTGTGGCTGCCGATGGCGATCGCGGTGGCGGGGGTGGTGGCGATCGTGATCGGCCACGGCCAGACGGGCACGGCGGCGGCGGGCGTGGGGCTCCTGATCGTGGCGCTGATCGTGTGGATGGTCAACTGGATGTTCCGGATGAGCGTCGAGTCAAATCGCGACCGGGAGCGGGAGGAGGAGGCGCGTCGGTACTTCGAGGAGCACGGGAGGTGGCCCGGTGAGTGATCTGCAGGTGGCCGAGCGGGAGGCGGCGCGTCCAGTGAGCTGCCGGTGGCCGGTGGCCGAGCGGGGGGCGGCGCGATGAGCGCACGTGGCCCGGTGAGTGAGGCCGGCGGCATGCTCGCCGATGAGACCCCGCCCGGCCCGGCGCCCGACCGCCCGGCGCGGGCCGCCGACCCCTCCCCGTCCGGCCCGGCGCCCGACCGCCCGGCCCGGGCCTTCCGGCTGATGGGCGTCGTCAACGTCACCCCCGACTCCTTCTCCGACGGCGGCCGCTACCTCGATCCCGAGGCGGCGGTCGCCCACGGGCTCGAGCTGGCGGCCGAGGGGGCGGACATCCTCGACGTGGGGGGCGAGTCGACCCGCCCGGGCGCCGAGCCGGTGGACGCCGAGCAGGAGCTGGCGCGGGTGCTGCCGGTGATCGAGGGACTGACGGCCGCCGGCGTGGGCGCGCAGATCTCGATCGACACCTCCAAGGCGGCGGTCGCCGAGGCGGCGCTGGCCGCCGGCGCCACGCTGGTCAACGACGTCACCGCGCTGCGCGGCGACCCGCGGATGGCGGCGGTGGTGGCCGACGCGGGAGCCGACTGCTGCCTGATGCACATGCTGGGCGAGCCGCGGACGATGCAGCGCGACCCCCGCTACCGGGACGTGCTGGCCGAGGTCAGGGCGTTTTTGGAGGAGCGGCTGGCGTTCGCGGTGGCGGCCGGGATCGGCGAGGAGCGGATCCTGCTCGATCCCGGGATCGGGTTCGGCAAGACCACCCGCCACAACCTCGAGCTGCTGGCGGGGCTGGGCGAGCTGGCCGCGATCGGGCCGCCGGTGCTGATCGGGACATCGCGCAAGACGTTCCTCGGGCGGCTCACCGGGCGGCCGGTGGAGCAGCGGCTGGCGGGGACGATCGCCTCCTGCGTGATCGCGCTGGAGCGGGGGGCCAGCGTGTTTCGCGTCCACGACGTGGCCCCGGTGGCCGACGCGCTCACGGTGGCGGCTGCTACGGTCGCAGCGTGGACGACGAGGCCGACGAGTTCGACGAGGTAGAGGAGGACGAGGGCGAGGAGCACCCGGAGCCCGAGGTCACGATCGAGATCAGCGGGCTCTCGCTCTACACCCACGTGGGCGTCAGCGAGGCCGAGCGCCAGCTCGGCCAGCGGCTGCTGCTGGATCTGCGGATCGACGTGGGCGAGGTCGACGCGACCGTCACCGACCGGATCGAGGACACGGTCGACTACGGCCAGGTGTGCCAGCTGGCCAACCTGGTCGCCCAGCAGCGTGAGTACCGCACGCTCGAGCGGCTGTGCACGGCGATCGCCGACCGGGTGATCGACCAGTTCGGCGCACATGCGGTGTGGGTCAAGGCGGCCAAGCCCGAGCCCCCGATGGCGCTGCCCGTCTCCGAGGTCTCGGTGGAGGTGTGGCGGGAGGGCCAGTGACCGCCGGCGGGCGGCGGGCCGCCGATCGCGGGCCGGCGGGCAACGCGAGGGGTGATGGCGAGCGGCGCCTCGGCTACCTCGGGCTCGGCTCCAACGTGGGCGATCGGCGCCGCCAGCTGGAGGCGGCGGTGGCCGCGCTCCCGGGCCACGGGGTGGCGGTGCGGGCCTCCTCCTCGGTGTATGAGACCGAGCCGGTGGGTCTGGTGCCCGACCAACGCGACTTCTACAACGCCTGCCTGCGGATCGAGACCGAGCTCGACCCCGAGGGGCTGCTGGATGCCTGCAAGGCGGTCGAGCGCGAGCTCGGGCGGCCGGCGGGCGGGGTGCGGCATGGGCCGCGGCCGATCGACGTCGACGTGCTGCTGCTCGGGCGCCTCGTCCACCGCTCCGAGCGGATGACGCTGCCGCACGCCGAGGTGCGCTCGCGCCGGTTCGTGCTCGTGCCGCTGCTGGAGCTCGACCCCGAGCTCGAGCTGCCCGACGGCACCCGGCTGCGCGACGCGCTGGCCGGGCTCGGGGCGGGTCAGGAGGTCCGCCTGGTCGGGCCGCCGCTGGTTTAGGTTGTGGTTTTGAGGGGCCGGCGGCGGCCTGGCGCGGCCGCCGCCGGCCTGCTGGGGTCCCCCCTTGACTAGGGTTCCGGGCGATGCTGCTGGCCGTCGACGTGGGCAACACGCAGACTCACTTCGGGGTGTTCGAGCCCGGCTCAAGCCAGGTGGCCGAGCACTGGCGGTTTGCCACCGTGCGCCAGTCGACCGGCGATGAGCTGGGGGCGGCGCTGTCCAACCTGCTGGCCCTGCGCGGCCTGTCGTTCGCCGACCTGCACGCCTCGATCGTCTCCTCCACCGTACCGCAGCTCTCCGAGCAGTGGTTGGCGATGTCCACCCGCTACCTGAGCCAGCCCAGCCTGGTGGTGGGGCCGTCGCTGCGCACCGGCATGCCGATCCGCACCGACAACCCCCACGAGGTGGGCGCCGACCGGCTGGTCAACGCGGTGGCGGCCTACGACCGGGTGCGCGACGCGTGCGTGGTGGTCGACTTCGGGACCGCGATCACCTACGACGCGGTGTCGGCCGGGGGCGAGTATCTGGGCGGGATCATCACCCCGGGGGCGGAGATCTCGATGGACGCCCTCTACGAGCGGGCGGCGAAGCTGCCCAAGGTGGAGATGGCCGAGCCGCGGGCGCTGATCGGCAAGTCGACCGTGGAGGCGATCCGCAGCGGGATCGCCTTCGGGTTCGCCGGCCAGGTGGAGGGGATCGTGCGCCGGCTGCGCCGCGAGCTGGGGGCGGACACGACGGTGATCGCCACCGGCGGGATGGCCAGCGTGCTGGTGCCGTTCATCCGCGAGACGATCGACGAGGTCGACGAGCTGCTCACGCTGATCGGGCTGCGGCTGATCTGGGAGCGCAATCAGCCGTAGGCGGCGAGCCGCCGGGTCGCCCTCGCGGGCGTCTCCGCGCCGGCCACCGGCACGTCCGGCGTGCGGGCCACGGAGGCGGCCAGGATCAGGAAGGTCATCCGCCGACGGTCGTCGGGATGCTCGGCGGCGTAGCTGTCGTAGTGGGCGATCAGCCGGCGGATGGCGGCGAACACGGGGGCGTCGTCGATCTCCTCGGGGACGTCGCAGGCCAGGCGCGCGAGCGCCAGCGACTCGGTCGGATCGCCGCCCCGAAAGCCCGAGATCACCGCCAGCAGCAGCGTGTCGGCCACGCGGTCGAGCAGCACGTGGGGGGCGCGCTCGCGCTCTCCCACCGCGGGCCCGCAGGGCTCCAGCGGCGCCCCCGCCGCCACCCGCAGCGCCTGCTCGGAGGTGATCGAGCGAATCTGCGCCGCCGACAGCCCCACCTGCAGCGCCATGCGCAGCTGGAAGGCGGCGGACACCGCGGTCAGCCCGTAGGGGGCGTCGGAGGCGAACAGGATCTGCCCCGGCGGCACCAGCGAGAACAGCGCCTCCAGGTCGGAGGGCATCCACCAGGCGGTGTCGAACAGGAGGTTCGGGTGGTCGGGCGCCACCCGCCAGATCCACGACAGGTCGCACACGCCGGCGTGGGCCAGGATCAGCCTGGCGTTGGGGAACGTTTCGGCCAGCTCGACGGCGTGCAGCCCCAGCGCCGGAATCCCGCGCCCGGCGTGGATCAGGACCGGCAGCGTGCGCTCGTGGGCGAGGGCAACCAGATCGCGCACGCGCGGGTGATCGAGCGTGAACTGCTCGGCCCGAGGATGGAGCTTTATCCCCCGCGCGCCGCGGGCGAGCGCCCGCTCGGCCTCCGGCACGGGCGCCTCGTGCGGGTTGACGCGGCAGAACGGGATCAGCCGTCCCTCCGAGCGCGCGGCGGCCGCGATCACCATGTCGTTGGCCTCCGGATAGCCGCCCGGCTCGTGCATCGGGAAGACGAACGCGCCCCGCGCCCGGGCCAGCTCGAGCCCGGTCAGCAGCTCCTCGGGGGTCTGGCGCATGCCGTCGGGGTCGTTCTGTCCCAGGTGGGTGTGGACGTCGAACAGCGCGGCGTCGGGAACCTGCGCCAGCACCACCTCAAGCCACGGCCTGATCGCCTCGACCACCTCGCGCATGCCCTGATTCGTACCATGGACGGGTGTCTGAACGCGCCCGTTCACTGACCGAGCCCTGGCGGCTGGGCGCCATCCAGCTCCCCAACCGGGTGCTGCTGGCGCCGCTGGCCGGGATCGGCAACTGGTTCGTCCGCCTGCAGGCCAGGCGCTTCGGCGCCGCCCTGGCCGTCTCGGAGATGGTTTCGAGCTTCGCCGTTCACCACCGCAACGAGCGCACGCTGCGCGAGCTGCTGCGGATCCATCCCGACGAGCACCCCGTCTCCGTGCAGCTGTTCGGTCAGGATCCGGGCGTGATGGCCTCGGCCGCCGAGCGGGTGGCGGCCGCCGGCGCGGACCTGATCGACATCAACATGGGCTGCCCGGTGCCCAAGGTGTGCAAGACCGGCGCCGGCGCGGCGCTGCTCTCGGACCCGGCGCGGGCGGTGGCGATCGCGCGGGCGGCGGCCCGGGGCAGCGGGCTGCCGGTGACGGTCAAGCTCCGCTCCGGGCAGCGACCCGGCGAGACCTCGGGGGTGGAGGTGGCCCGCCGGCTGGCGTTCGACGGCGGGGTGGCGGCGATCACGATGCACCCGCGGGCCGCCGCGCAGCGCCACAAGGGCCGCCCCGACTACGAGCTGGTGGGCTCGCTGGTGGAGGAGCTGCCGGTGCCGGTGCTGCTCTCCGGCGGGCTGCACGACGCCGGACGCGTGCGCGAGGCGTTCGCCCGCACCGGCGCCGCCGGCGTGCTGCTGGCCCGCGGCGCGCTGGGCAACCCGTGGCTGTTCGCCGAGGTGCTGGGCCGACGGGCCGCCGCGCCGAGCGCCGAGGAGGTGCTGGATGAGCTCGACTGGGTGATCGAGCGCGCGGTCGAGCACCTGGGCGCCGAGCGGGCGGCGCGCTACCTGCGCAAGTTCTACCCCTGGTATGTGGAGCGGCTGGGCGGCGGCAAGGCGCTGCAGGCGGCGCTGCAGACGGCGCCCAGCCTGGAGGCGGTGCGGGCGCTGCTGGGTGCCCGGCGGCCGGTGGCGGCGGCGGCCTGAGGCGGCGGGGGCCGCGGCCGGAGGCGGTGGCGGGCGGTGGCCCGAGGCGGCGGGGGCGGTGGCCCGAGGCGGCGGCGGGTGGGTATGGCCGCGCCGTCCGGGCAGGGAGGCGGCGCTCGCCGCACCGGGCGAACAGCGTTCCGGCGGTGTCTATACTCATCCGCCCGCGCGAACCCCGGCGCCGGAAGATCTCCCGCCTGAGCGGCGGGTTTTTTCACATCCGGGAGGAAGAGAACCCGAATTCAGAGCAAGACACCATGCCCAAGGACGTCATCCTCACACAGGAAGGACTGGCCAATCTCAAGGCCGAGCTCGAAGAGCTGACCACGCGCCGCCGGCGTGAGGTCGCCCAGCGCATCCGCGAGGCCCGCGAGTTCGGTGACATCTCCGAGAACGCCGAGTACGACGACGCCAAGAACGAGCAGGCGATGCTCGAGGCGCGGATCGCCGCCCTGGAGGAGAAGCTTCGCTCCGCCACGGTGATCGACTCCTCCTCGATCTCCAACGAGGTGGTCGGAGTGGGATCGGTCGTGCACGTCAAGGACGAGTCGGGCAAGTCGGTCAAGTACACGATCGTCGGCTCGGCCGAGGCCAGCCCGGCGGAGATGAAGCTCTCCAACGAGTCCCCCGTGGGCAAGGCCCTGCTCGGCCACCGGCGGGGCGAGGAGGTGACGATCGCCACCCCCAAGGGAGAGCGGCGGCTGAAGATCACCAAGATCGACGTGGCCAGGTGAGGCTCCGGCGCCCGTCGGGGAGCTGAGCGGCCCGGTGGCCGACGAGGGGTCGCCGGCGGACGTCTTCGCCGTCCGGCGGCGCAAGCTGGAGGCGCTGCGGGCGCAGGGGATCGACCCCTTCCCGCACGCGTTCGAGGGCGTGGAGCCGATCGCGGCCGTGCGCGAGCAGCACGCCACGCTGGCGGCAGGCGAGGAGACCGAGGTCTGGCACCGGGTGGCCGGACGGCTGAGCGCCCGGCGCGGCCAGGGGCGGATGGCGTTCCTGGACCTGGTCGACCGCTCCGGGCGCATCCAGCTGCAGGCCCGGGTGGACGAGCTGGGCGAGGACGGCATGGCCCGGCTGCTGGACCTCGACCTGGGGGATCTGCTGGGCGTGGACGGGACCGCGTTCTGCACCCGCCGGGGCGAGCTGAGCCTGCGCGTGCACCGCTTCACGCTGCTGGCCAAGTCGCTGCGCCCGCCGCCCGAGAAGCGCCACGGGCTGCGCGACGTCGAGCAGCGCTTTCGCCACCGCGAGCTCGACCTGATCGCCAACCCGGACGTGCGGGAGCTGTTCATCACCCGCTCGCGGGTGATCTCGGCGGTGCGCCGGTTCCTCGACGCCGAGGGGTTCGTGGAGGTGGAGACGCCGGTGCTGCAGCCCCTCTACGGCGGGGCGCTGGCCCGCCCGTTCACCACCCACCACAACGCGCTCAACCGCACCCTGTATCTGCGCATCGCCACCGAGCTGTACCTCAAGCGGCTGATCGTGGGCGGGCTGGAGCGCGTGTACGAGCTGGGCAAGGACTTCCGCAACGAGGGCGTCGACTCCACCCACAACCCCGAGTTCACGATGCTCGAGTGGTATGAGGCCTACGCTGACTACCGGACCGTGGCCGAGCGCTGCGAGCGGCTGGTGGCGCACGTCGCCGCCGAGATCGGCTACGCCGGCCCGATCGACTTCACGCCTCCGTGGCGGCGGCTGACGCTGGCGGAGGCGATCGCCGAGCGGACGGGGATCGACATCGGCCGGCTGGACGAGCGCGAGGCGCTGGCCGAGGCCATGCGCGCCCGGGGGCTGCCGGTGCCGGAGGGCGACAGCTGGCCGCAGCTGGTCGACGAGCTGGTCTCCAAGCACGTCGAGCCGGCCCTGGTCGAGCCCACGTTCCTGCTCGACTACCCCGTCGCCCTGTCGCCGTTCGCCAAGCGCCACCGCTCCGCCGCGGGGCTGGTGGAGCGCTTTGAGGCGTTCGTGTCCGGGATGGAGCTCGCCAACGCGTTCACCGAGCTCAACGACCCCGACGAGCAGCGGCGGCGTTTCGAGGCCCAGCGGGAGCTGGCTCGGGCCGGCGACGAGGAGGCCCAGCCCTACGACGAGGCGTTCCTCCAGGCGCTCGAGTACGGGATGCCGCCGACCGGCGGGATCGGGATCGGGATCGACCGCCTGGTCATGGTGCTGACCGGCGCCCGGTCGATCCGCGAGGTGGTGCTGTTTCCGGCCATGCGGGACTGATCGCCCCGGCCGGGGCGGCCGCCTGCACGGCCGCAGATTGCGCCCATCGCTCCTCCGTCGGGCGCCAGGGCTGCTGTTAGACTCATCCCAGGCGAGGCGACGAGAACCGTTTTCCACTCATGACCAGCGGCGCTACGACCGAATACATGGGTAGAGACGGGTCATCGGCGTCCCCACAGTCGGTAGCCCGCAAGGGACAACAAGCGAGGAGTAGAACTCAGAACGGCTTCCTATAGTCGTACGTCGTCAGTTCCCGTCCTGAGAGAAGAGCCATGTTCGAGCGATTCACAGAGCGAGCCCGCCAAGTCGTGGTGTTGGCGCAGGAAGAGGCGCGCACGCTCAAGCACAACTACATCGGCACCGAGCACATCCTGCTCGGTCTCCTGCGCGAGGAGGAGGGCCTGGCGGCGCGCGTGCTGGAGTCGCTGGACATCACCGTCGAGCGGGTTCGCGCCCAGGTGGTGCGGATCGTCGGCTCCGGCGAGGAGGTGACCTCCGGGCAGATCCCGTTCACCCCGCGGGCCAAGAAGGTGCTGGAGCTGGCGCTGCGCGAGGCGCTCAGCCTCGGCCACAACTACATCGGAACCGAGCACATCCTGCTCGGGCTGGTGCGGGAGAACGAGGGCGTGGCGGCGCGCATCCTGCTCGACTTCGACGCCGACTCGGAGAAGATCCGCAACGAGGTGATCCGGATGCTCTCCGGCCCGGGCGGACGCCAGCGTCAGAGCGCGGGCGGCGGCGGCGCGGGTGCCCAGGAGAAGAAGTCCTCCAAGCTGCTCGACCAGTTCGGCCGCAACCTGACCAAGCTCGCCTCCGAGGGCAAGCTCGACCCGGTGGTGGGGCGGGAGACCGAGATCGAGCGGATCATGCAGATCCTCTCGCGGCGCACGAAGAACAACCCGGTGCTGGTCGGCGAGCCGGGCGTGGGCAAGACGGCGGTGGTCGAGGGGCTGGCCCAGCGGATCACCAACGGCGACGTGCCCGAGCTGCTCAAGGGCAAGCAGATCTACACGCTGGATCTGGCCGCCCTGGTGGCCGGCTCCAAGTACCGCGGTGAGTTCGAGGAGCGCCTGAAGAAGGTGATGAAGGAGATCACCCAGCGCGGCGACATCATCCTGTTCATCGACGAGCTGCACAACCTGGTCGGGGCCGGTGCCGCCGAGGGCGCGATCGACGCCGCCTCGATCCTCAAGCCGGCGCTGGCCCGGGGCGAGCTGCAGACGATCGGTGCCACCACGCTTGAGGAGTACCGCAAGTACCTGGAGCGCGACTCCGCCCTGGAGCGGCGCTTCCAGAAGATCACCGTGGATCAGCCCTCCACCGAGGAGACGGTCCAGATCCTCAAGGGCCTGCGCGACCGCTACGAGCAGCACCACAAGGTGCAGATCACCGACGAGGCGCTGGAGGCGGCGGCCGAGCTGGCCGACCGCTACATCTCCGACCGCTTCCTGCCCGACAAGGCGATCGACCTGATCGACGAGGCCGCCTCCAGGATGCGGATCAAGTCGATGACCTCCCCGCCGGTGTACCGCGAGCTCGAGAACGAGATCGAGGAAACCCGCCGGGCCAAGGAGGAGGCGATCGAGAACCAGGAGTTCGAGAAGGCGGCCAACCTGCGCGACAAGGAGCGGCGGCTCTCGCAGCGCAAGCGCGAGCTGACCGAGCAGTGGGAGGCCGGCGAATCGACCGAGCGCCCGGCGATCGGCGAGGAGGAGATCGCCGACATCGTCTCGATGTGGACCGGGATCCCGGTGTTCAAGCTGACCGAGGCCGAGACCGCCAAGCTGATGCGCATGGAGGACGAGCTGCACAAGCGGGTGATCGGCCAGCACCCGGCGATCGAGGTCGTCTCCAAGGCGATCCGCCGCTCCCGGGCCGGCCTGAAGGATCCCAAGCGGCCGACCGGATCGTTCATCTTCCTCGGGCCCTCGGGCGTGGGGAAGACCGAGCTGGCGCGCACGCTGGCCGAGTTTTTGTTCGGCGACGAGGACACGATGATCCGCATCGACATGTCCGAGTACATGGAGAAGCACGCGGTCTCGCGGCTGGTCGGCTCGCCGCCCGGCTACATCGGCTACGACGAGGGCGGCCAGCTGACCGAGGCCGTCCGGCGCAAGCCCTACAGCGTGCTGCTGCTCGACGAGATCGAGAAGGCCCACCCGGACGTGTTCAACATCCTGCTGCAGATCCTCGAGGATGGGCGGCTGACCGACGCGCAGGGCCGGACGGTCGACTTCCGCCACACGATCGTGATCATGACCTCGAACATCGGGGCCAGCGAGATCGCCCGCAACACCCCGCTCGGCTTCGCCGTCTCCGACGATGAGACCGGGATCACCTACGAGGACATGAAGAACCGGATCATGGGCGAGCTGAAGAAGGTCTTCCGGCCCGAGTTCCTCAACCGCATCGACGAGGTGATCGTCTTCCACAAGCTCACCAAGGACGAGATCAAGGAGATCGTCGAGCTGCTGCTCACCCGGATCCGCGAGTCGATGGCCGAGCGCGAGCTCCAGCTCGAGCTCTCCGAGGAGGCCAAGGAGATGCTGGTCGACAAGGGCTGGGATCCGGCGATGGGCGCGCGGCCGCTGCGGCGGGCGATCCAGCGCTACGTCGAGGATCCGCTGGCCGACTTCGTCCTGCGCTCGCAGGTGCCCGAGGGCTCGACCGTGAAGGTCGATGCGCCGCCGGCGGGCCAGAGCGATGGCGAGCCGGAGGTCACGCTGACCGTGATCGAGCCCGCGCCGAAGCCGACCCCGGTCGGGGTCGGGGCCGAGGGCGGCGGATCCAACGAGGCCGACGAGGACCCGGGCGACGGCGCCGGGTCGAGCGGCGGAGGCGGGCAGGCCGAGTAGACGGCGGCACGCCGGCCGGGGCCAAGTGCGCCCCGGCGTCTGCCGGTGCTGAGGACGGCGCCACCGCCCGGCCGGATGCGTCGGGCGGTGGCCGTATCGTGTTCGCCGTGACGCGTTCCGCCTCGGTGTTCGTCTGCTCGGCCTGCGGCCAGGAGACCGGTCGCTGGCAGGGCCGGTGCGCCGGCTGCGGTGAGTGGAACACGCTCGTCGAGGAGCTGCGCGGCGGGCGCCCGAGCGGCCGGCCGCACGCCGCGCGCGCGCAGCGGCCGGTGCCGCTGGCCGACGTCGAGGCCAGCGTCCGGCCGCGCCTGAGCACCGGGATCGGTGAGCTTGACGCGGTGCTGGGAGGCGGCCTGGTGCAGGGCTCGCTGGTGCTGATCGGCGGCGCGCCGGGGATCGGCAAGTCCACCCTGACCACCATGGCGCTGGCCAACCTGGCCGGGGCCGGGAGGCGCACGCTCTACATCTCGGCCGAGGAGTCCGCCGCCCAGGTGCGCCTGCGGGCCGAGCGGCTCGGCAGCGAGGCGGCGCTGTCCATTCCGGTGCTGGCGGAGACCGACCTGGAGAGCGTGATCGCCACGATCGAGCAGGAGCGCCCGGAGGTGTGCGTGATCGACTCGGTGCAGACGCTCCACCACGCCGAGCTGAGCAGCGCCGCCGGGTCGGTGGCCCAGGTGCGCGAGGTCGCCGGGCAGGTCATGCGGGTGGCCAAGGCGCGCGACGTGGCCGTGCTGCTGGTCGGCCACGTGACCAAGGAGGGCAGCCTGGCCGGGCCGCGCGTGCTCGAGCACCTGGTCGACTGCGTGCTGCACTTCGAGGGCGAGCGCGAGCGCACCTACCGCACGGTGCGCGCGGTGAAGAACCGCTTCGGCTCCACCAACGAGGCCGGCGTGTTCGAGATGCGCGACCACGGCCTGGTCGAGGTGCTGGACGCCTCGGCGCGGTTTCTCGCCGAGGCCACCCGCGCCCCCGGCAGCGTCCTGCTGTGCGCGATGGAGGGCTCCCGGCCGCTGCTGGTGGAGGTCCAGGCGCTGGTGTCCGCCTCCGAGCTGGTGCCGCCCCGCCGGGTGGTGTCGGGGCTGGATCGCAACCGGGTGGCGCTCGTGCTGGCGGTGCTCGGGCGCCATGCCGGGATCGGCCTGGGCGCCGCCGACGTGTTCGTAAACGTGGTGGGGGGCGTGCGCGTCGAGGAGCCGGGTGCCGACCTGGCGGTGGCCCTGGCGGTGGCCAGCGCCGCCCGACGCCGGGCGCTGATCAGCCGGGGGCGGCCGGTGGCCTGCTTCGGCGAGCTGGGGCTGACCGGCGAGCTTCGGGACGTGGCCCACGGCGAGCGCCGGCTGGCGGAGGCGGCGCGGTTCGGGCTGGGGACGGTGGTCGAGCCCGGGGGGTGCCCGAGCCTGCGCGCGGCGCTTGAGGCCGCCTGGCGGGCGCAGGCGGGGCCGGAGGCGGCCGGAGGGGTGGAGGCGGTGCGCCACGGGGCCGGTGCGACGGACGCGGAAGGTGGCGAGCAGCCGCCCGCGCGGCGGACGAATTTGATCAATACCGGGTAAAATCGGGCTTCATGCCGCCGCGTTCCGGTGATGAGCTCAAAGAGGAGCTCGAGTCTCGACAGGACACCCGGATCGTCAGAGCTCTGGAGATGGTGGCGCCGGGCACGGCGCTGCGCGAGGGGATCGACAACATCCTCCACGCGCACACCGGCGGGCTGATCGTGATCGGCGAGGTGGACGAGCTCGCCTTCCTGTTCAGCGGCGGGATCAAGCTCGACCTCGACTACTCGCCCGAGCTGCTCTACGAGCTGGCCAAGATGGACGGCGCCATCGTGCTGAGCGCCAACGCCACCAAGATCGCCCACGTCAACGTCCAGCTGACGCCCGATCCCACCATCCACACGCTGGAGACGGGCACCCGGCATCGGACCGCCGAGCGGGTCTCAAAGCAGGTGGACGCGATCGTGATCGCCGTCTCCGAACGGCGGGAGGTGGTCTCGCTCTACGTGGACGGGATGAAGTACATCCTCGAGGACATCCCGGTCGTGCTGGCCAAGGCCAACCAGGGGCTGGCCACGCTCGACAAGTACCGCAGCCGCCTGGATCAGGTCTCCACCCGGCTGACCGCGCTGGAGTTCGAGGGCGGCGCGACGCTGCACGACGTGCTCACCGTGCTCCAGCGGGCCGAGCTGGTGACGCGGATGGCGGTGGAGATCGAGCGCTACATCGTCGAGCTGGGAACCGAGGGCCGCCTGATCGAGATGCAGCTGGACGAGACGATGGTCGGCGTCTCGGCCGACAAGGCGGCGCTGATCCACGACTACCTGACCGAGGACACCGACGAGGCGTTCGCGAACGCCGTCGATCAGCTCGTGCGCCTCCCGCACCAGGACCTGCTGGACTTCGGGCGGCTGGCCGAGCTGCTCGGCCACGACCGCAAGCTGAACACCCTGGACTATCCCGTGTCTCCGCGCGGCTTTCGGATCCTGGGGCGGATACCGCGCCTGCCGAAGCTGGTGGTCCAGCGCATCGTCAACGAGTTCGGGGGGCTTGAGGAGCTGCTCGCCGCCACCGACAGCGAGCTGGAGACCGTCGATGGGGTCGGCGAGATCCGGGCGAAGGACATACGTGAGGGACTTCGTCGCCAGCAGGAGATCAACCTGGTTGATCGCTACCTGCAGACCTAGGAGCAAACCGCCTGCGGAAGTCGCTTCCCGGCCGGACAGAGGAGGACATCATCACAGAGCGAACGGAAGAGCATCTGAGTGACGTAGAGGCAGAACCCCTGCCCCACCTGGAGTTCGAGGTCGGCGACAACGTGGTGTACCCGCATCACGGCGCCGGCAAGGTCATCCGCAAAGAGCAGAAGGACGTGCTCGGGGAGCGGCGCGAATACCTGACGATCAAGATCCTGCACAACGACATGACCGTCATGGTTCCCACCGAAAACGCCGCCCTGGCCGGCCTGCGCCGGGTGATCGACGACGAGACGCTGAAGAAGGTGCAGGCCGTCCTGCAGGACGAGTGCTCGGAGATGCCCAAGAACTGGAACCGCCGGTTCAAGCACAACCGGGACAAGATCAAGACCGGCGACATCTACGAGCTGGCCGAGGTGGTGCGCAACCTGGCCGTGCGGGAGTCACAGAAGGGGCTCTCAACCGGGGAGAAGCAGATGTTCACACGCGCCAAGCGCATCCTCGCCTCCGAGCTGATGTACGCGCTGGAGATGGACGAGGAGGAGGTGGAGGCCCACATCTACAGCCTGATGGGCACCTCCCCCAACGGCAACGGGAGCCGCAAGCTGGCGGTCGCCGCCGAATAGGGGCTCCGGCCCGCAGCTGAGATGGCGGTCGCGTTGATCGTGGCCGCGGGACGGGGCGAGCGCCTTGGGTCGGGTCGGCCCAAGGCGCTCGTCACGCTGGCCGGTCGGCCGATGGTGGAGTGGAGCGTGGCGGCGATCCGCGCGCTCGAGGCGGTGGAGCGGATCGTCGTCGCCCTGCCCGCCGAGGCCCTCGAGGCGGTCCCGGAGGGGGCGCTCGCGGTGGCCGGGGGCGCGGCCCGCTCGCAGTCGGTGCGGGCGGCGCTCCAGGCGGCCGGGCCGGGCGACCCGGTGATCGTCCACGACGCGGCGCGGCCGCTGGCCGGCACCGAGCTGTTCGCCCGGGTGCTGCAGGAGCTCGCCCGCTCCGGGGCGGACGCGGTCACCGCCGCCACGCCGGTGTCGGACACGATCAAGGAGGTCGACGCCGCCGGTCGGGTGGTGCGGACGCTCGAGCGCTCGCGGCTGTGGGCGATCCAGACGCCGCAGGTGTTCCGCCGGGCGGTGCTCGAGCGGGCGCTGCTGGGGGCCTCGGAGGAGCGCCTGGCCGCCGCCACCGACGACGCCGGGCTGGTCGAGCAGCTGGGGGGGAGCGTGCGCGTGCTCGACGCCGGCGCCGGCAACATCAAGGTGACCACGCCCACCGACCTGCAGCTGGCCGAGCTGCTCCTGGCGCGGGCGGGCGAGCGGCCGGCGGGCGGCGGGCGCGGCTCTACACCGGTTGGTGGGGGCGGCTCTGGACCGTCTGGTGTGGGCGGTGCTGGGCCGACCGGTGGGGGCGGCTCTAGACCGTCTGGTGGGGGCGGCTCTGGACCGTCTGGTGGGCGCGGTGCTGGGCCGACCGGTGGGCGCGGCTCTGGACCGTCTGGTGGGCGCGGTGGGCGCGAGCGTGGACCGATTGGCTAGCCTGGGCCGCTCAGCCACGTGAGCGACACCTTCACCGGCATCGGGTATGACTGCCACCGGTTCGCCGCCGGCCGTCGCCTGATCCTCGGGGGGGTGGCGATCGAGCACGAGCGGGGGCTTGAGGGCCACTCGGATGCCGATGTGCTCACGCATGCGGTGATCGACGCGCTGCTGGGGGCGGCAGCGCTGGGCGACATCGGCCAGCACTTCCCCGACACCGACGAGCGCTATCGCGGCGCCGACTCGATCGAGCTGCTGCGCCGCACCGTGCGCCTGCTCGACGCCCACGGCTTCGCGCCGGTGAACGTGGATGCCACGGTGGTGCTCGAGCGCCCGCCGCTCGCCCCCCACCGGGAGCGGGTGCGCTCGCGGCTGGCGGAGGCGCTCGGCCTGCCCGTCGAGCGAATCAGCGTCAAGGCGACCCGCGGGGAGGGGATGGGGTTCATCGGGCGGGGGGAGGGTGCCGCCACGCTGGCGCTGGCCACCGTGAGCAGACGGGGCGCGGGTGGCCGGAGCGGTGCGGAGCGTTGATCAGGCCAGCCCGGCCGTTCGCCGCGCGGCGGCCAGCTCACGCAGCTCCTCCTGCTGGATCAGCCGGCGCAGCTGGCTGAGCGTGCGGCGCAGATGTCGGGAGACGACGGGGGCCGCGACCTGCTCGGCCACCCATCCCCACAGGCCGGCGCCGGCCACGCCATAGGCCATGCGCAGCTCGACCCGGGTGCGCTTGCGCGGCAGCTCGCGCAGCCGCCAGCGCCCCCGTTGGTCGATCCCGGTCACCGACGTCCATGCCAGCTCCCGCGGCTCATCCCACTCCACCACCTCGATCAGCCCCCCGATCTCGGCCGCGCCGATGCGAAACAGCACCCGGTAGCGCGCCCCCAGACCGGTGCCGCGCTCCCCCTCGACCTCCCAGCGCGTCACGCCGGACATGAACCCGAGCGCCCGCTCGGGGTCGGACACGAACGACCACACCCGCTCGATCGGTGCCTGGATGACGGTGCTCGCCGAGACCCGCATCGTCGACTCGGACGCTCAGCCCAGCAGCGGCAGCCGCCGCTCGGAGGCCAGGGCGTCCAGCGTCTCCTGCATCAGGCGGATGAGATGGTCGTAGATCTCATCCACGTCGGGGTCGGGCCCGAACTCCTCCCGCAGGTCGATCGCCGGAAGGGTCTCGATCGTCAGCTTGGCCGGAAGCGGGATGTGGCCGAGCATGTCGCCGACGTTCACCCCCCAGGGCAGCGCCAGCGAGATCGGCAGCACCTTCAGGCGGAACAGACGGTCGAGCCACAGCATCCGGGCCAGCCGCTCGCCGCGGGTGAGGAAGATCGCCGTCTCCTGGCCGCCGATCGAAACCACCGGCACGATCGGTACGTCCTTCTCCAGCGCCAGGCGGATGAACCCCTTGCGCCCGCCGAAGTCGACCCGGTTGCGCTGCCAGATCGGCCGATGGACCTCGTAGTCGCCGCCGGGGTAGACGAGCAGCGCCGCGCCGCTGTCAAGCGCCTCGCTGGCGTTGGCCGGAGACGCGGCCACGGTCCCGAACTTGCGCAGCGACCCCAGCCAGGGCATGGCCAGCACCAGGTTGTGGGCGAGCTGGTAGAAGCGGCGCTCGACTCCGAAGTAGGTGCTGAAGGCGAGCGTGAACAGGATCGTGTCCGGCGTCATGTTGCCGCCGGAGTGGTTTCCCACCAGCAGCACCGGTCCTGAGTCGGGAATGTTCCCCAGCCCGCGCACCTCGCCGCGAAACCAGATGCTGGCCAGAAGCCACATCAGCGGCAGCCGTTCGCGAATGTAATCCGGATCCCGCTCGTCCAGGTCGCCGCGCGGGATGCGCCGCTCCAGCTGATGCGCGACTCCCGAGATCAGGCGGGTGAGGAGGTCCCCCGATTGCGTGGCCTGGGAGGTGGCGGCACGCTCAAGCTGCCGGTGATCGCCGCCGACGCGCTGGGTGTGCGAACGGCGTGCGGCGGGCTCCACCTGCCGGTGGCCGGCGCCGTTGACGCGGCCATCGGCGCCGGCTGAGCGATGGACCCGGCTCCTCGCCATGGCCAGATGTTAGGCGCTCGGTGGTCCGGCGGGCTGCGGTGGGGCGGGCGGGCTGCCGCTCAACGGCCCGCGGGCGGGCGGCGTGTGGGGCGGGCGGCCGGCATGTGCGGCCGGGCCTGCAGCCGCCCATCGGCCCGGCGGGCGGCCGGCGTGCGTGGCGGGCCTGCTGTCGCCCATCGGCCCGCGGGCGGCCGGCGTGTGGGGCGGGCGGCCGGCGGTGGGGCGGATCTCACGCCGCCTGCCGGCGCGGTTCCCCGCCCTCCGCCGCCAGCCGCTGCGAGGCGAAGAAATCGAGCAGCAGCCGGTTGGTCTCCGTCGGGCATTCGACCTGGGGGACGTGCCCGCAGCAGGGCACCGTCACCTGCTCGGCGCCCGGCAGCCAGCGGTTGACGTGGCGGCCGAAGGCCGGCGGGATCAGGCGGTCGTGGCTTCCCCAGATGAACAGCGCGGGCGGCTTCAGCTGGGTCAGGCGCGGGTAGAAGCCGCCGCGTCCGAACGGGGCCTCCAGGTAGATGTTGCGCGCGCTGGCCAGGAACGCATAGCGCGCGCCCGCGGTGTGATAGATGCGACGGAACTCATCCACCATCAGGTCCGCCACGGCGGGATCGACCACGTCCCGGTTGTAGAACATGCTCCAGAACTGCGCGGCGACGGCGGCGCGGCTGAAGCCGTGTGGCAGGAGGCCGAGTTCCGGCCGCAGCAGCCGCACCACCGGGTGCAGGCCGCGCTTGATCCAGGCCACGGCGGGACACAGCAGACCGAGCGCACTCACCCGCTGAGGTGCCCGCAGGGCGATCTCGATCGCGATCCGGCCACCCATCGAGTTGCCGACCAGCGGCGCGCTCCCGACGCCGAGCTCGTCCATCAGCCCGAGCATGATCTGGGCGTACCAGTGCGCGTTGTAAGCGCCCAGCGCGGGCTTGCACGAGGAGCCGAAGCCGGGCAGGTCGGGAGCGTGCACGCGATAGTGGCGGCTCAGCTCGGCGGCGGTGTCAAAGAACGAGGCGCGGGTGCCGCCCAGGCCATGCAGGAGCAGCACGTCCGGCCCGCTGCCCATCGTCAGCGTGGAGATCCGGTGGCGGCCGACCGGGATCTCGCGGATCTGCAGCAGCGGCGGGCGACCGCCGGGCAGCCGGAACAGCCCCTCGAAGGCGATGGCGTAGTCGAGGTTGCCGCGCACCTCGAGCCGGCGCTGCTGGAAGGCCTCGATCCCCGACAGCTCGCCGTGGCGCAGGCGCAGCCACGTGCGCGAGTCGGTGCTCAGCGTGACGTCCGGGCGGCGGCGGGTGGCCCCCTTGCGCACGCGCGCCCCGTGGCTGGTGCAGCGCACCTCCCAGGTGTGCCCGAGGTCGCAGAGCCTGATCTGGTAGGTGGCGTCGAATCCGGGATGCGCGCCCAGGTAGCGCTCCGGCAGCGAGCGGAAGCGGCTCTCGACCAGCTGCAGCTGAGCCCGGCGCTGGACGCCGTCGATCATCGGCACACGTGGCCGCGGATCGGGCGGCGGGAGGCCGCTAGGGTTGGCGCACGGTGTCCAGACAGATCCTCCTGCACGACACGCGCAGCGGGCAGCTGCGCCCGCTCGAGCCCCGCCAGCCGGGCCGGGTCGGCATCTACGTGTGCGGCCCCACCGTCTACGGCCGCATCCACGTCGGCAACGCCCGCCCGTACGTGGTCTTCCTGCTGCTCAAGCGGTTCCTCGTGCACCAGGGTCACGATGTCACCCTTGTAACAAACGTGACGGACGTCAACGACAAGATCTATGCCGCCGCCCGGCAGGCGGGCCGGCCCAGCGCGCAGCTGGCGCGCGAGATGACCGCCGCCTACGTGGCCGACACCGATCGGCTGGGTCTGGGGCGCCCCGACCACGAGCCGCTGGCCAGCCAGACGATCCCGGAGATCATCGAGCTGATCGAGCGGCTGATGGAGCGCGGGCATGCATATGCGGTCTCAGGCGACGTCTACTTCCAGGTGCGCACCTACCCGGAATATGGAGAGATCAGCCATCAGCGGATCGAGCAGATGGACCAGGGCGAGGGGGTGGAGGGGGCCGAGCGCAAGCGCGACCCGCTGGACTTCGCGCTCTGGAAGGCGCACAAGCCGGGTGAGGACACCTGGTGGGACGCGCCGTGGGGGCGGGGCCGACCGGGATGGCACATCGAATGCTCGGCGATGGCCGAGTCGCTGCTCGGGCTGGACTTCGAGATCCACGGAGGGGGCGCGGACCTGATCTTCCCCCACCACGAGAACGAGGCCGCGCAGACGCTGGCCGCGCGCGGGCGCCCGCTGGCCCGCATGTGGGTGCACAACGGCATGGTCCGCCTGCAGGAGGCGAAGATGTCCAAGTCTCTGGGCAACATCTTCCTCCTGCACCGGGCGCTGGATCGCTACGGCCGCGATGCGCTGCTCATGTACTACTGCGCCGGGCACTACCGCCAGCCGGTGGAGTTCGACGAGCAGCGGCTGGAGGAGGCCACGGCGGCCACCCAGCGAATCCGGGAGGCGGCTCGGCGTCTGCGCCCGGGCGACTCGCCCCCGTGGTCGCCGCCGCTGCGCGAGCGCTTCCTCGACGCGCTGGCCGACGACTTCAACACGCCGGCCGCGCTGGCCAGCGTGTTCGACTGGGTCCGGGAGGCCAACCGCTCTCCGGAGGCGGTGGGCGATGCCGACCTGCGGGAGATGCTCACCCTGCTCGGCCTTGAGACCCTGCTCGAGGTCCGGGCGGTGCAGGCGCCCTCCGCGGTGCGCGAGCTCGCTGCCGCTCGCGAGCAGGCCCGCCGAGCCCGCGACTACGGGGAGGCCGACCGGCTGCGGGAGGCGATCCGCGCGCGCGGCTGGGAGGTGCGCGACGGACCCGACGGCCCCGAGCTGCTGCCCGCCGCATGACCGTGCGGCGCCGGCCTGAGTGCGCGCCGGGGTGAGGCGATGGTCATCTACGGCCGCAACCCGGTGCGCGAGGCGCTGCGCGGACCGCGAACCGTGAGGCGGGTGTGGGCCACGCGGAACGCGGCCCGGGAGCCGTGGCTGCTGGACTGTGGGGCACCGCTGGCGCTGGTCGGGGCGGATGAGGTCGAGCGACGCTGCGGCTCGCCGGCGCACCAGGGCGTGTGCGCTGAGGTCTCGGCCTTCCCGTACGCCGACCCGTCCCTGATCCTGTCCGCCCCGGCGGGGGTGATCCTGGCTCTCGACCAGGTGCAGGATCCCCAGAATCTGGGCGCGATCTGCCGCAGCGCAGAGTGCGCCGGAGCGGCGGCGGTGGTTATCCCGGAGCGGCGCTCGGCCGAGGTCACGCCAGCCGTGTGCAAGGCCTCGGCCGGCGCCGTCGAGCACCTGGCGGTCGCGCGGGTGAGGAATCTGGCCGACTTCCTCGCCCAGGCCAAGGCGGCCGGCCGCTGGTGCTATGGGGCCGACGCCGCCTCCACCCTGCCCTACGACGGGGTCGACTACTCGGGCGGCGTGGTGCTCGTACTCGGCTCCGAGGGGCGCGGGCTGCGACCGCGCGTGGCCGCCGCCTGCGATGCGCTGGTGGCGATTCCCGTCCGCGGCCGCGTCGCCTCGCTGAGCGTCAGCGCGGCGGCCGCGGTTCTCCTCTACCACGCGACCGGCCGAACGGCCGGGGCAGGCAGCCCTGCGTCGGCGCCCACGCGGCGCCACTGAGTTCCGAACCCTCGCCGGGTGGCGCCTGATCGCGGAGTCCCGAACCCTCGCCCGGTGGCGCGTGATCGCGGCGCCCATCGGTCAGCGCCGTGCCGTCTGGCCAACTGCCCTTGACAGCCGGACCCCGTTGTGTCAGGCTCCCGCGCGGGAGGATAAACATCAACCGCAGCCTGAGGGTTCTCCTCCGGAGGCGGTGTGGTCAAAACGGTACGGCGCTTAGGGGAGGTCTGCGCCACGAATCCAATGGCCGGCGGGCGGTCGGCCAGAAGGGACGTGACGTGGCAAGACTCGCGGCTGGGTCTAATGCTCAACCTCAGGTTGATGATGGGTTTCTGATCGCGCTGGCCAAGCAGGGGAGCGCCGACGCCTACCATCGGCTGGTTCGCCGCTACTACAGCTTCGTCAGGCTCAAGGCGTCCTCCTATTTCCTGGCCGGCGGTGACGCCGACGACCTCGTCCAGGAGGGGCTCGTGGGCCTGTACAAGGCGATCCGCGACTACCGCTCTGACCGGGAGTCGAGCTTCCGCAACTTCGCCGAGCTGTGCATCACCCGGCAGATCATCACCGCGGTCAAGACGGCCACGCGCAACAAGCACGCTCCGCTCAACCAGTACGTCTCCTTCGCCAGCACGCCGGCGGGCGAGGCGGGCGAGAACGACTCGACGCTGGACGAGATGCTGCCCGGCGCCACCATCCACGACCCCGTCAACCAGGTGATCAGCTCCGAGGAGCTGCGCGCGCTGGTGGCCTGTCTGTCCACCGCCCTGTCCGAGCTCGAGTCGCGGGTGCTGGCGCTGTATCTGGACGGGCACTCCTACGAGGAGGTCGGCCGGCGCCTGGGATGCGACTGCAAGACGGTGGACAACGCCCTGCAACGCGTCAAGCGCAAGGTCGGCCAGCACCTGGCCACGCGCGCGGCGACACGGTGAGGAGCCGGCGGCGGGCGCGCACAGGGTCTTCGGCGAGCCCTGGCCACGCGCGCCGCGACCCGGTGAGGAGTCGGCCGGCGCGGACAGGGCCTTCGGCGAGCGCGCGGGACCATGCGTGCGGCGAGGCGTGAGGCCCTGCGGGGGAGCGCGCTTGAGACGATGGGCCGGCGGCTGGCTGAGCGCTGGTCCAATGACCGTCGCCTGTCGGCGGCGCTCGCCCTGCTGCGGGGAGTGGGCGGGCTGGATGAGTCGATCGACGGGCGGCGCGCCAAGCTGCTGGCCCAGCTGGCGGCCGAGCTGGAGGCGCGCGACCCCTGGACCCACGGCCATTCGCACCGCGTGGCCCGCCATGCGGCGGCGATCGCCGAGCGGATGGGACTGTCCGAGCGCCGGGTCAGGATCGTGCGGGCGGCCGCCCTGCTGCACGACGTCGGGAAGATCAACACCCCCCGGGCGGTGCTGCACAAGCCCGGGCGGCTGACCGCGGTTGAGCTCGGCCTGATCGAGCTGCATCCGGTGGACGGCGCCGAGATCGTCTCCAGCCTGGGTGACCCCGAACTGACCGCGATCGTCCGCCACCATCACGAGCGCCTGGACGGCAGCGGCTACCCAGATCGCCTGAAGGGAACGGAGATTCCCCTGGGCGCCCGGATCATCGCCGTGGCCGACACGTTTGACGCGATCACCTCGCTGCGGCCATACCGGCCCGCTCGCAGCCACCGGCGGGCGCTGGAGATCCTCGAGCAGGAGGCCGGGATTCGCCTGGACCCGGTGGGCGTCGGCGCCTTCCGCGCCCATTACCACGAGCACCACCCGCGACCGCTGTGGAACCCCCGGCGCCGCGCCGCTCAGGCAGCTGCGCCGATCGGCCCCAGCCTCGGCGCCGCACCGTAGGTGCTGAAGGCGCGAAACGCGGACATCAGCGGGTGGTGGGGGCCGTGGAAGTCCGAGGAGCCGGTGCTCAGCAGCTCCAGGCGGGCGCAGCAGTCGACCAGCAGCGCCGTCTGCTCGGCCGTGTGCGTGAGGTAGAAGCACTCCACGCCATCCAGCCCGTGGGAGCGGAAGCGCTCGATCGTGGCCAGCACCTCGTTGGCGCCGGAGAGATCCCAGAACGGATGCGCCCACACGGCCAGCCCGCCGGCGTCGTGGATGGCGGTGATCGCCTCGGGCACGCTCGGAAGCTCGCGGGGACGAAACGCCGCCCCCCCCTCGATCAGGTAGGCCTTCAGGAACGACTCGAAGTCGGCGAGCCCCTCATGCGCCAGTCGCCGGGCGTTGGCCGGATGGGCGACCACCGCCTGAGCGATGTGGGGGCGGCCGATCGGCTTGCCCGCCTGGCGGCGACGGGCGAGCGGACGCTCGTCGAGCTCGAAGCCGAGCTCCTGCAGGGCGCCGACCATCGCCTGCGTGCGCCGGGCCCGATCGGCGCGGTAGCGCTCCAGGCGCCCGCGCAGAACGGCGTCCTGCGCGTCGATCCGGTAGCCGAGGATGTGCAGGTCAGCCCCCGCCTGATCGACGGCGGAGATCTCGACCGCCGGCACCAGGTCGATCCCCCGCCGCCGGGCGGCGGCCGCCGCTTCGCGCACGCCGTCCACGGTGTCGTGGTCGCTGAGCGCCAGCAGCCGCACTCCGGCCGCGGCGGCCGCCCCCACCACCTCCTCGGGGGTGAGCTCGCCGTCTGAGTGGCGCGAGTGGCTCTGCAGATCGAACGTCGGCGGATCGCTCATGGGGTGGGGCGGGTGGGCGCGGGGGCGTGCTCGCGGGATGAGGTGAGGGCCTGGTGAGGGGGCCGAGGACGTGCAGTGAAGCGAAAGCTCCGGCGTGGCGGCAGCGTCAACGGTCGAGGTTGGGAGTGGTGGGCGGGAGCGGTGAGCGGGCGCGGCTGGCTGCGCGGCGCCCAGCGCGGCTGGCTGCGCGGCGCCCAGCGCGGCCGCGCCCCGGTCAGGCGTCGTCTGGTCCTGGGTCTGCGGCGCCTCCCACGCCCGGGTGCGCTGGCGCCTCCCACGCCCGGGTGCGGCGGCGCCTCCCACGCCCGGGTGCGCTGGCGCCTCCCACGCCCGGGTGCGGCGGCGCCTCCCACGCCCGGGTGCGGCGGCCCCTCTACAGTGGACGGGATGGAGGCGGCCCCCAGCCAACGCCACGGCAGCTCCTCCGAGCCGCCGCAGATCGTCGTCTGGAGCGACTACATATGACCGTTCTGCTACGTCGCCCTGGAGCGGGCGGCGTGGCTTGAGCGCCAGTTCGGCGCGGTCATCGAGTGGCGGCCGTTTGACCTGCATCCGGAGTATCCGCTCGAGGGCATACCCCGAGCGGACCTCGAGCGCCGCTACGGCAACGGCTTCTCCGCCCGCCTGGCGGCGATGTTCGACGAGGCGGGGCTGCCGCACGCGGCGAGGCTCGACCGGGTGCCGAATTCGCGCCGGGCGCTGATCCTGGGTGAGCTGGCCCGCGACCGGGGGCTGCTGGGTGAGCTTCACCCCCGGCTGTTTGCCGCCTACTGGGCTGAGGGGCGTGACATCGGTGACCCTGACGTTCTCCTCCAGGTGGGCGAGGAGGCAGGTCTGGATCGCGACGAGATGCTCGCCGGGCTGGAGAATCGGATCTATCTCCAACGCGTGCTCGACCAGACCGGCGAGGCGCTCGGGCTGGGGGTGAGCGGGGTGCCCGCCTGGGTGGTGGACGGGCGGCTGCTGGTGCCGGGGGCGCAGCCGCACGACGTGTTCGAGCGGGTGCTCGAGGGCCTGGGGCACGCCAGACTAACGCCCCCGTCCGGCTGAGCCGGAACAGGGGCGTGGGTGCTGGGTGGGGGCGTCGGGCTGACCGCTTGAGCCGGGCGACCGCCGATCAGACCGCGGTCACCCGCGCCTGCGGCCGGCGTTAGGACACCGGCAGCGGGTGGCGCTTGAGCAGCGGCTCCGACTCCGTGACCCTATGGGCGTGCCAGAGGCCCAGCCCTACCAGGATTGACATCACGAGGGCGAGCACGAACGAGGCGATCGCACCCCACAACATGACCTGACCGATCTCGGAGAAGGCGTAGGCTTCAAGCAGCAGCCCCCGCAAGGTCGTGCCCTGGAAGGATGTCTGCTCGAGTGCCGCCAGCCTCCTGTTGCTCGGATTGGCGCGCGCGGCGGCGCTGATCTTCGCGTAGACGCCGCCGTACGGCATCTCCGAGAGATGGACGGCCATGAAGTTGTTGGCATATACCTCCGCCTGCTTTCCGCTCAGCACCTGCTGACCGGCGTACTGGGAGACGGTCGGGATCATCGACGGCGTGATCTCGGTTCCCGCCTTCGGGTGGGCGAACGCCGCCTTGGGCGGGAAGTAGATCTGCTGTTGAGCCAGCTGGGTGCGGACGTTGGAGCTGACGAAGCTGTGGCCCCACGTCAGCAGACCGCCGGCGATCAGCAGCACGACGACGATCACGGCGCCGCCGGCGCTTGTGAGAAGGTCAAAAGCCTTGCGAGACATGGTGATCCTCCGCTGAGTTGCTTGTCATGCACAGGATCACTCCACCAGCACGCGGGGATATCGGCTGCGGGCCGCGCAGGTGGTGCGGCGTTCTACGGATGCCCGTGCGAGAGGGAGCGCTGCGAGAGGGAGCACGAGAGGGAGCGCTGCGAGAGGGCCGCTTATGCTCTCGCCGGGTGAGGCGGAGCCGGCCTTCCTCCTATCTCGCCTGAGGCGGCTTCGCCGCTTTGAGGCCGCGCCCAGGGTGTTGTGGGCGCGCATGCGCGGTTGAGTCTCGTCAAGGACGGCCCGGTGACGCTGCTGGTGGAGAGCCCCAAAGGTGCCCGGCGACCTGCGGGTTCGGGGGGCGGTTTGGGGACGTGGCGGGAGTTAAGGGTCCTGACGACCCTTAACTCCCGCCACGTGGAGGCGGCTAACTCCGCCGCGTGGACCTGACTCCCGCCACGTGGGGGCGGCTAACTCCGCCACGTGGGAGCAAGGGCGCATCCGCACTCAGGTGGGAGCGCTTCCGCCGACGCGGCTATGTCTAGGGCCCGGTGTAGCCGGGGATTCCCACCCCCGCGCGGACCGGTCCCACCGAGAGCACACCACGGTGCGCGCAGACCTTGAACGAGAACGGGATCGCGTGCGCAACCCGCTGCCCGGGTGGATAGACCCTGAGTCCGTCCGCGGTGACCGGTCGCGAGCAGACGGCACCCCAATCGCCGATGCCCAGCAGGGCGTGCGCGGTGGCGCCCGGCGTCAGGGTCACCAGGGCATGCGCGTGCGGGTTCCGCCTGGCCGCGGGTCCGATCTGTCGCTGGGATCCCCGGTAGGCGGAGACCCCGGGATAGCCGAAGAGGGTGCAGGTGCGATGGGAAACGTTGCTGAACTCAAGCGGGTAGTAGGTGGTGCCCGCCGTGCCGCCTCCCAATCCCAGCCCCAGCCAGACCTGCGTCTGTGCCGCCGAGCAGCTGGGGACGACGGCCGGGCTCCGTGCCCAAGCGGAGGCCCCGGCGCCAACCGCCAGCAGCGCGCAGCCGGCGCCCAGCGCCCCGACGGTGCGCGGGCGGATGGGAGTCCGGATGTGGGAGACGCCGCTCCCGAGGTGGCGGATGGCCGCCCCGGTGTCGCGGACGTCCCCCTGGATGTGGCGGATGGCCGCCTGGATGTGGCGGATGGCCGCCCCGACGATGATGCGCATGCTCTCCTCCTGGTGAATGGCCGCCCCCTGGGCGTGGCCCGGAGTCACAAGTATCGAGCAAAGGCTCGCCCAGCGCCAGGGGAGGACCTAGCCCTCATGAACGCGTCACGGGAGGCTTGCCTCCATGCCATCTCGTCCGGGGCGAAAGGGGTACGGATCCTGGATCGAACCTGGGCGCGCCAGCCCCGACTCAAGATGGAGGCGCTGCCTCAGGCTGTCGGGGCGCGCTCCGCGGCCAGGGCGCGGTAGTGCTGGCGCCAGATGAGCCGGTAGATCGGGATCCAGCGGGGGATGCGATTGATCACCGGCAGGACGGGGATGAGGATGAACAGCAGGCTGAGCGCGGCCATCACCGTCATCACCAGGATGTCGGCGTTGGGGGAGGTTGAGAACGGCTTGATCTGATACCAGAAGGTGTAGAGCCACAGCCACACCTGTCCGGGGTAGGAGCCGGTCTCGTTCATCATCCCCCACTGGTTTCCCAGAAGGTGCTCGGCCTGGGCGCGGGCCGCCAGCTGCCCACCGTCGGCCATGAACATCAGCGGCTTTGTGTAGTCCGTCTGGTAGAACTGCCTGCTGGTCAGCAGCGCTCCGTCGAGCCCACCCGCTTGCGCAAAGCTCAGCAGCGCGGCCATCATCGGCGCTACCGGGCCGTAGCGGCCCTTGGGCACCGAGACGCGATCATCCCCCAGCACTCTCGCCTTGCTCAGGGCGCTGCTGTAGGCGCTCGTCCACGCCTGCTGCTGTTTGGGCGAGGCCGCCTGGTAGGCCGAGATCTCCCGCTGGAGCGCGGGCTGGCCGACGATCGAGCGCAGCGGAGCGATCACGAAGTCCTGCACGGTGTTGATCGGATGGCTCACCCCCAGCCACTTCTGCAGGTGGATCACCCACTCGTGCTGACCATCGGACGCGTGGTTGTAGGGCGGACCGTAGCCGGCGGTTGTGCTCGTGCCGTCGAGCTCGCTCACCGCGGTGGTGACGAAGTCGACCGGGTTGGTGCGTGACCACGATCGGATTGTCGTCGGCCGCTCGTCCGGGGAGGAGAACAGAACGCTCAGGAGCACCGCCAGCGCGAGGATCGCCACGAACGCGATCGTGGCCTCCTTGATCAGGTCGTAGGGACGGTAGCCACCCCGCCACTCGGCGTAACTCTCATCCTCGCGACGCCGTTGCGACCGGCGCTCGGCCCAGCTCACGCCTCAGTCCCCCGGTTGCCGGCGTCGGCCCCAACTTGCGCCGCCGTTCCGTCGTCGACCCCGACTTGCGCAGCCGTCCCGCTGGAGGCGATCTCCTCTGCGAGCCGGAACGGCGGCACCACTCCGTGCCTGCGCACCAACAGCACGTGGCCGACGACCAGGGCGACCACGGCGGCCGGCAACAGCAGCACGTGGTAGCTGTACATCTGACCGAAGTTGAGCAGGTTGAAGAAGGCGCCGATGCCGACCGAGTTCATCGCGTCCTTGGCCTGGGTGGAGATCCACTGGGAGTCGAAGTTCTGTTGGGAGACGTATCCGGTGAGGGCGCACGGGATGGCCACCAGGAAGGTGATCGCCCCGGTCACCCACACCCGCTTTCGTCCGCCCCGCCAGGCGGCCATCCAGTACTTGCCCCACAGATGAACGACCATCCAGAAGAAGAACAGCTCCACCGACCACAGGTGAATGCTGTTGAAGAAGTGGCCGACCCCCGTCACGTGCCACCAGGCTGGACCTTTGAGGGCCAGGATGGTGCCGGACAGGATGATCACCGCCAGCGAGCTGAGGGAGAGCACGCCGAACACGTAGACCCAGGAGGCGACGTAGCTCGGCTGCTGATCGGCCAGCAGCTTCTCCGGCGGCAGGGCGGCCACCGCGCGCCGGCGCAGGGCGAGCGTCCACGACGCCCGGGCGCCGGCCGGGTGCTGGACCGACTCGGATAGGGGCGAGATGTCGTTGCTCACGCTCGCTCCCCGGTGCGCCGGTGCGATGGGAACGGGATCAGGATGGCCGCCGCGAACACCGCCACCATCGCCGCGATCACCAGGATGTTGGAGAGAGACAGGTCGATGAAATGCCAGTGCAGATACGTGGCGCGGTGGTTGAGATTGAAGATTGCCGCCATGAAGGGCCAGGCTAAGGGCACGCGGGCGGCGGGTCATCGCGGCCGAGTTCGGAGTCAATTGCGGTGAACTACGGATCGGCTTTCCGAGCTCGATTTCGATCGGCAGCAGGCCCTGCCCGATGCGATCTCCGCGCGGGCTAACCTGCAGGCGTTGCCGACCGACGTCCCGGAGCAGACACATCAAGCTGCCGGCCCACCCGCCGACGGTGACAGGCTCCGCCGTCTCCTGGATGTCGGGCGGGAACTGGTGGGCGAGCTGGATACCGAGGCGCTCCTCTCGCGGCTGCTCGACGAGGCCCGGACCATAACCGGCGCTCGCTATGCCGCGTTGGGAGTGCTGGCCGAGGATCGAGGTGGGCTGGAGCGGTTCTTGACCCGAGGGGTTGACCCGGCCACCCACCGTGCGATCGGCGAGCTGCCCCGCGGGCGCGGGGTGCTGGGCGTTCTGATCGACGACCCGCGGCCGCTGCGCCTGGCGGATGTTGGCCAGCATCCGCAGAGCTACGGGTTTCCCGCCCACCACCCGCCGATGCACACCTTTCTCGGCGTCCCGATCATGATCCGGGGGCGGGCCTGGGGGAACCTGTATCTGACCGAGAAGGAGGGGGGCGCCCCCTTCACCCGAGACGATGAGGACGCCGCCGTGATGCTCGCGCAGTGGGCGGGAACGGCGATAGAGAACGCGCGCCTGTACGAGCGCAGCGAGCGACGCCGACGCGAGGCAGAAAATGCGGTGAGGGCGCTCGAGGCCGCGCGGGATGTGGTTGACGCGGTGAGCGGCATGGCCGATCTCGAGCGTGTGCTTGAACTCGTCGCCAAGCGCGGACGAGCGCTGGTCGATGCCCGCACGGTGCTGATCATGCTGCGGGAGGGCGATGAGCTGGTCGTCGCGGCCAGCGCTGGACATGCCCGCGAGGCCAAGGGCAGGCGGCTGCCGGTGGCCACCTCGACGTCCGGGCACGTGCTGGAGCGGGGGCGGCCGAGGCGGATCGCCAACGTTGAGAGGCAGATGAGAATCGCGGTTCAACGCCTGGGCGTGGCCAGCGCGGGAGCTGCCCTGTTGGTTCCGATGCTCCACCACGGGGTCGGCATGGGGGTGCTCGCCGCGTTCGATCGCGGGCGGGAGGGCCAGCGGTTTTCCGCTGCCGACGAGCAGCTGCTGCGTACCTTCGCCGCCTCGGCGGCGAACGCGGTGGCCCTCAACCGCAGCGTGGCCACCGAGCGGCTTCAGAGCGCGATCGCCGCAGCCGAAGCCGAGCGCGGCCGGTGGGCGCGGGAGCTTCACGACCAGACGCTCCAGTCTCTGGGGGGCCTGCGCGTGCTGCTCGCCTCAGCGCTGAGACGCGGCGAGCCCGGTCATTACGAGCCGGTGATCCGCCAGGCGGTGCAGGACATTGAGCTCGAGATCGACAACCTGCGCGCGATCATCAGCGACCTGCGGCCCTCGCTGCTCGACGACCTCGGGCTGGTGCCAGCGATCGAGGCGCTGGTGGAGCGTCGCCGTAAGGCGGGGCTTGAGATCAGCTGTGAGCTTGCGCTCCCCGATGGGGATCGCTGGGCGCCCCTGTCGCCGGAGCTGGAGACCACCGTCTACCGCCTTGTGCAGGAGGCGCTGACGAACGTGGTCAAGCATGCCCTGGCAAGCTCGGTGAGGGTTCTGGTTGGGGTGGATGGCGAAGAGGTGATCGTGGAGGTGCAGGATGACGGCCGCGGGTTTGACCCCCACTCGCGCAGCGGCGGCTATGGCCTCGCCGGGATTCGGGAGCGGGTGTATCTGGCCGGCGGCTCGGTCGACGTGAGCTCGGGCGCCGAGGGAACGCTGATCAGGGCTCGGCTCCCCGTCGGCCCCTCGCGTCGGCTGTGGCGGCCCGGCACCCAGCGGGTCGGTCAGCCGTCAACTGCTGCCCGGCCGGCCTCGTAGCCGGTCGGGACCGACTCTAAGTCGCCCAGGCAGGGCGGCGAGCGGCTCCGCGCTGGGCGGCTCCGCGCCGTGGGCCACTATTAGCCCGGCGGCTCCTCGCCGATCTCGCGCGCCCGGGAGGCGACGACCCTGGGCGAGGGAACCACCACGACCGTGCGGTCGGCGTGCTGGATGACCTCGTGGGAGACGCTGCCGAGTAGGAGCGACTTCACCCCGGTCAGCCCACGCGAGCCCATGACGATCGCCTCGGCCTCCAGCTCCCGCGCCTCGGCCAGGATGGCGCGAGCGGTTGTCGTCGTCTGCGAGCGGCTGCGGGAGCTGGCCTCCAGGCCCAACTCGGCGGCGCGACGGGCCCCCTCGGCTGCCGTTCGCTCCGCCGTCTGCCTGCTCGTCTGGTCGATCTGATCGGCGTCGGGGACGGCCGGCACCATGCCAAACCCGACTGCGGTGCGCGCCATGACCTCAAGGAACGGCTCCCACACCGTGAGGATCGTTGCCGACTCCCGTCCGAACAGCTTGGCGGCCTGCTCGATTGCCGCCTTGGCGTCTTCCGAGCCGTCGTAGCAGATAAGGATCATCGTTTCACTCAGCGTAGGCCGCCGCGACATCGAGGCTGGAGAGGATCCCGCTCGCGTGGCCGGTGCCGGGATCAATCACCAGCAGGTGGGTGAGCTGACGATCGGCCATCAGCCGGGCGGCGGTGCCGAGCGGCTGGTCGGCGCGGATTGTGGCCACCGGCTGGCGGGCGGCCTGGCCGGCCGTTTCGTCGGAGTCGTTGGCCAGCGCCCGGGCGACCTCAAGCGTGGTGACGACGCCCCATGGCCGCCGGACGTAGGCCGGGTCAGCGACCACCACGGCGTGCACGCGCTGATCAGCCATCAGCCGCGCCACCACCGAAAGCGGGGTGTCCGGATCGGTGGTGAGGACGCCGGTGTGCATCACGTCCGCCACGCGGACGCGGGAAAGTGCGGTAGCGGGAATGCTCATGTCTCTCTCCTGGGGGTGGACTCTGCGCTCAACCGTAGACTGCCGTCCACTGGGCGCCATCGGTGCCGGTCCGAGCGCGGCCTCCGTAGTTATCCGCACCGGTGCCTGCTCCGCATCTACGGCGGCGGGGTCTGGCGCGAGTGCGGAGCGGACCTGCCCGAGCGGCCGACCATCACCAGCTTCTCCGGGGGCGTGAGAGCGATCAGAGCTGCTCGCGGAGCAGCCCGCGCTCGAGCGCGTAGTGGACCAGTTCGGCTCGGGTGGACAGCCGCAGCTTCTGCTGGATGTGGGCGCGGTGGGTTTCCACGGTACGCACCGACAGGTACAGCTGGGCGGCGATCTCCGCGTTGGTATGGCCCAGCGCGATCATCCGCAGCACCTCAACCTCGCGTTCGGAGAGTCCGTCGGGCGGCCCGGGTGAGGGCTCGGCCGCCACACGCGCCCCGAGCCTGGGGTTCAGGTAGCTGTCGCCCTGCGCGGCACGGCGGACGGCCTCCACCAGCTCCGACTCAGCCGCTTCCTTCAACACATAGCCGAGCGCACCCGAGGTGAGGGCCTGCCGGGCGTACGCGGGCTCGTTCTGCATCGTCAGCACGACGATCTGGGTATCCGGAAACTCCCGGCGGAGCTCCGGGATGGCCCCCAGGCTGAGGCCCTCCGGCAGGTTCAGGTCGAGGACGAGGACGTCCGGATGGTGGCCGCGCACGTATCGCCGGGCCCCGGCGAGGTCAGACGCCTCCGCCACCACCTCCACGTCGCCCTCGCCGTCAAGCACCTGCCGCAGCCCCCGGCGGACGACCGCGTGGTCATCGGCGATCACCACCCGGATCGGCCTCTGCCCGGCGGGCTCCCGCTCGCTCACTTCGCCGGCACTCCGATGCTGGCCTCGAGGTACGGCGAGAGGTATCTCGCCTCGATCTTGGTCGGCGGCGTCCACAGCGGCCGATCGCTGACCTCCGAGCTCCCGCCGTGTCCGCCGGTGATGTGGGCGCGCATGTAGAGTGGCGTCCTGCCTCCCAGGAGGAGCCCGCTGATCCGGGGGTGAAACTCGCTGGGGGTGATGTCGGCACCCGCCAGTGCGGCGATCGCCTCGGCGGCAGCATCTGCCTGCTGCGCGGCCAGCCCGCCGTGCTTGACCGGGAACTCGACCGCGTCTCCGGCGGCGTACACCCGCTCAAGCCCCACCACACGACCGTGCTCGTCGATGGGGATGAACGCTTGCTCACCCGCCTTGGGCACGCCTGGGGCGGGCGGGCCCACGAGCCGGGGCAGCGCCAGAATCCGGTCCACCCGCAGGGTGCGTGACCCCGGGTGGATCAGGACCATGCCCGGAGCGGGTGTCTCCGGGTGTGCGGATGGGAGGGTGATGACGCCATGCTCCTCCAGGAGCCGCCCGACGGCGCGACTGGCGGCCTCACCGAATACCGCCAGCGGCGCGTCCTCCGCGGTGGCGATCGTGATCGACAGGTTGATGTTCATGTCCCACGCGCGCCGTGCGGTCATGAGCGCGAGCTCATAGGCCGGCAGGGGCCAGGCCATGTGCGTGGGGATCAGGAACGCGAGGCTGTGGATGTAGTCGGCCTCGATGTCCTGGATCAGCCCGTGCAGCTGCTCGTCCAACCGACGATCGTCCAGAGTCAGCGCGTGCGCGAATGCCGGTTGTGGCCTTGCGCCCAGCGCCAGCAGCGCCGCGTCACACCGCAGCCTGCGCCCCCCGGCGGTGTGGATGGTCAGCGGATCGCGTTCGAGCCGGGCGAATGAGTCGGGGATCAGCTCGGCACCGATGTCTCGGGCGATGTCGGCCAGCGGGACGTGCTGAGCGGCGCGGTGGGAGAAGGGCTCGCCGACGCGCAGGGGGCGGTAGACGAACTCGGGTTCGGGGGCCAGCAGCTCAAGCGCCACCCGCTCACCGGCCAGCTCCCGCAGCGCGAGCGCGGCCTCCAGGCCGGCCACGCCGGCGCCCACGATCAGGACCCTGAACGGGTGGCCGCCGGCCGTCAAGTGGGCGGTGAAACGCTGGGCGGATCGGCGGTCAGGCACTGGGTCCTGTGGGTGGTCGGAGTCCTGTGGGTGGTCGGAGTCCTGTGGGTGGTTGGACGGCGGACGGAGGTCAGGCACTGGATTGCAGTGGTGGCCGGACGCCGGACCGAGGTCCAAGCGTTGGGGCTTCTGGTGGCCGGACGCCACGTGGGCGGTCAGGCCCTTCGAGCCTACGCGCCTCGCGGCCTCGCCCTCACCCGCGGGACTCCGCAGCGACATTGCGGGAAACTACGGATTGCCGGACAGGATGATCCGTCGGCCCGACACCCTCCACGCTCGGATGGAGATCCAGTGTGGGTTGGCGCCGGGCACCCACGGCTGGAGACCAAGTCGCTTCAGTCGGGATAGGACAGTTGGATCGGTGACCTCCGCGGTCACGCCGTCGATGACCACGCTCCATCCGGTCATCGTCGTGTCGTCGATGCCATCCGTCTCAAAGGCCGCCCGCGAAGCGCTCAGCAGCGCTCGGAGCTTCGAGCCGGCGGCGGTGCGCAGCACCACCGACTGCGATGGATGGTCGAAGACGTAGTTGACCGGCCGGATGACCGGCAAGCCGTTCATCACCGTCGCCACGCGACCGAAGTGCTGGGAGGCGAGGAGTTCCAGGCACTCGGCGCGCGAGAGCACGACGACGTTTCGAGATCCGTCCGGCAGCGGTGGTTCGTCGGAGGGCTGAGCGAGGTTCACAGCGTGAGCCTGACCGGGAGCCGACCCACGCACATCCGGGAGCGCCGGCAAATCCATGCGGGAAAACACTGAGCGTGCGGCTCCCGAGTCCGGGGTGGGCCCTTTGGGCATCGATGGGCCTGGGTGGTCCGTCCCGGGTGGGCCTTGCGGGTGTGGGTTGGCCTTGGCGGGGCTGGGTGGGACTTGGCGGGTGTGGGTGGGGCTTGGCGGGTGTGGGTGGGACTTGGCGGGTGTGGGTGGGGGCTCGGGGCGAGGCGATCAGGTGGGCTCGACGGGGTCTGGATGGGCCTTGGCGGGGCGTGGATGGGTCTTCGCGGAGTCTGGGTGGGGGCCCGGGGGGCGATCAGGTGGGGCAGGACGTCGTGGGTGGCGTGCTTGGCTCGGACGGTCTGTGATTCACCGTGGACGTTGACGCGTCGATGGCAGGTGGGTTGACCCCCGGATCGCCCAACCCAAGCCCGCCGGGGGACTTGAACCCCCAACCCCTTGATTACAAATCAAGTGCTCTACCGGTTGAGCTAGGCGGGCGAGAGGCCCAGTGTGACACGGGATCGGGCGTCCCGCGACGCGGTGATCTTGGCCCGCGCCACCCATGCGGAGGGAGCGCTCGGCGCCCACGTCGGGCGGCGTAGACCAGCAGGACCGCGCCACCCATGCAGAGGGAGCGCTTCCCTGGGGGGGCTTCCATGTGGGGCGTAGTCCGAAAACCGCGTCCGCCGGCGCCGAGCGACACACCGGTCCGGCGCGCGGCTGGCTTCGCTGCTTCGAGGCATCCGGTGCGGGTGACGGCGCCGCCTTAGGGCATTCGGGTGCGGGCGGCCTCGCTGCCCCGGGGTATCCGCCCGGCGTCGCCGCTTCGAGGCGTTCGGGTGCGGGCGGCCTCGCTGCCCCGGGGCATCCGCCCGGCGTCGCCGCCTTAGGGCATTCGGGTGCGGGCGGCCTCGCTGCCCGGGGTATCCGCCCGGCGTCGCCGCTTCGGGGCGTTCGGGTGCAGGCGGCCTCGCTGCCGCGGGGCATCCGCCCGGCGTCGCCGCTTCGGGGCACCGCTGCGGCCGGCCTCGCCGCCTCGCAGCATCCACTGCGGGCCGCCTCGCCGCCTCGCAGCATCGGGCCGCGCCTTTCCTCCGGTCAAAGCGCGAGTTCTACGCCAAACCCCGCTGGCCGGACAGGTGGTGCGTTGTGGAGCTCGCGGATTCCGCGGGTGGGAGCACAGACGTCGGCGAGGAGAGGGGGGTTTGTGCTCCAACTCGCGGTTTGGGCGCGCCCCAACGCCAGCCCCCGACGTCCAGGCCCTGCTCTGCGGCCACCGCCAGGGCCTCTATGGCGTCTCCAGCTGGACGGCGCGGATCGAGCGCTGGCTGGCGGAGGAGCTAGACGGCTTCGCGCCCCCGACGCCGAAGCGCCAAGCCGCCCAACCCCCAACCCCCAGCCCCGACCCCGGGCCTCGCCTCAGCCTGACCCGGCCGGCATCGCATGCTCCAGCGAGCCGTGGCCGTTGCTGGAGATCTCGGCCTCGGTGAGCAGGGGGGCGGGTTCCGGAGTGGCGTTCAGACGACGCTCGAGCTCGCCCAGGATCGTGCCGAACAGCAGGTGGCGCAGGGTGGCCTGGGCGAAGGCGCGTCGGTCGCGGGCCAGCTCCGGGAGCCTGTCGCGGGCGGGATGCAGCCGGTCGGAGAGGAAGGTCAGCGGCCAGAGGGCCAGGTGCTCGCTCAACGCCGCCGCCGGGCCGCGCAGGACGGGCGGGAGCGGGAGCGCGGGGGCGACGTTGGCGTAGACCGCTCCGAACAGTGCGCCGTTGCCGAGATGCAGCGCCAGGCCGGCCGGATACCAGCCCTCTCCGCGCACCACCGCCCGCCCCAGCAGCTCGATGTCGTCGTAGCGGCTGGCGAGCAGCAGCTTGTCCAGCGGTTGCACAACCGCCCACACGGCGGCCGCCACCGCGCCACAGAAGGCTCCTCTCACGGTCCGGGTGCGGGTGGCGGAAGTCAACCTTCGGCAACTGTAACGCCAGTCGGCACCCCGGGTAGGCAGAGTGAGATGCGTCACGAAGCTCTGCACCGCCGGGCCCGGGAGCGGGGGGTCAACCTCCTCGTGTACCTGATCGTCCGCGGCCTGCTGCAGCCCTTCTTCCATATCTACTTCCGGATGGTCCGGATAGGCCGCGAGCACATCCCTGCGGAGGGGCCGGTGATCGTGGCCGCCAATCACCGGAGCTTCCTCGACCCGTTCGTGATCGGCACGATGGCCCGGCGGCCGATGTACTACGTGGCCAAGCAGGAGCTGTTCCGCAACCGGTGGCAGGCCTGGCTGCTGAACTCCCTCGGGGCCTTTCCGGTGCGTCGGGGGCAGAGCGACGAGGACATGATCCGCACCGCCAAGGCGATACTCGCGCGCGGGGACATCGTGCTGATCTTCCCCGAGGGCACGCGCACGCGCCCGGGGTCACTGGGCAGGCCGAAGCGCGGGGTCGGTCGGCTGGCGCTGGAGACCGGCGCCCCGGTCGTACCGGTGGCCGTGATCGGCACCGAGGATGTGCGCCGCGGCTGGCGGATCCGTCCGCGCAAGGTGCGCATCCGGGCGGGACGGCCGCTGCGCTTCCCGCGGGTCGAGAACGCCTCGCCCTCGCTGGCCGGGGCGGTGACCGATCGCATCTGGCCGTGTGTGATGCTCCAGTGGGAGTGGCTGGGCGGACTTCCCCCGCTGCGTCGCGCCGCCGTGATCGGCGCCGGCACGTGGGGCACCGGGCTGGCGGTGGCGCTCGCCCGGGCGGGGCTTGAGGTGGAGCTTGGATGCCGCACCCAGGAGCAGGTGGCGGCGCTCGCCCAGACGCGCGTGAACGAGACCTACCTGCCCGGCGTCGAGCTTCCCGAAGCGGTCAGGCCGGTGCGCGCGGCCGAGCTCGAGCTCGGGGGACACGATCTGGTCTGTCTGGCCGTGCCCGCGCGCGCGCTGCCGGCGGTGATGGCCGCCCACGGTGAGCGGATCCCCCGCCGAGCGGGCGTGCTGGTGATGTCCAAGGGGCTGGTGCCGCCGCTGGGCACGCTGCCCTCGGCGTTCGTCTCCGAGCGCTGCCGGGCGCGCGCCGTGGCCGTGCTGGGTGGCCCCGCGCACGCGGCCGAGGTGCTCCAGAACGGTGCCGCGGTGGTGGTTGCCACCCACGACCAGGCGTTCGCGCGGCAGCTGGCGGACGTTCTGCGCGCGGCGAGGCTCGACGTATCGCTGAGCGCGGATGTGACCGGTGTGGAGCTGGCCGGGTGCGCCAAGAACGCGGCGGCGCTGGCGGCAGCGGCCGCGGCCGCCGCCGGGCCGAACATCGCCGGCGCCGCGGCGGGCAAGGTGTTCGCCGAGATCGACGCGCTGGCTCGGCGGCGCGGCGGCCGCCCGGAGACGTTTGCCGGGCTGGCCGGCGTGGGCGATCTGGTGGCGACCGTGGGCTGCTCGAGCTCGCGCAACCGGCGAGCCGGTGAGCTGCTGGCCAAGGGGGTGCCCGGCCCCGAGATCTCACAGGCGCTCGGACAGACGGCGGAGGCCGTGGACGCGGTGCCGCTGCTCGCTCACGCGGCGCGGGATGCAAATGTCGATGCGCCCGCGCTCAGCAGCCTGGCGGCGCTGGTGGAGGGACGCATCGCCCCCGACCGCTGGGCGGCCACGATCGCCAACCCTGGCCGGCGGCGAAGGCGGGGGGCTGCCCGCGCGGCCTGAGCCGGAGTAGATTGATGCTGTGCTCGAGCTGCGACCCAAGGACAAGGCCGAGCTCGACGCGCGCTTCAGCGAGATCTACCGCGCCCATCTGCGCGACGTCTACTCCTACAGCTACTACCGCGTCGGCAACCACCACGACGCGGAGGATCTCACCGAGCAGACGTTCCTGCAGGCCTACCGCCACTTCGAACGCGCCCTGCGGGAGTCCAATGGCCGGCCGCTGCGGCCCTGGCTCATCCGGATCGCCCACAACCTGGCCGCCAACTTCTACCGCGATCGCTCACGCCGCCCCGAGTCCGCGATCGAGGACGCCGACCTCGTCTCCTCGCCCCACACCACCGAGTCGCTGGTCGAGGGCAGGGAGGAGCTGGAGGCGGTCCTGGCGGGCGTCCAGCAGCTGCCCGACGATCGCCGGGAGGCGCTGATCATGCGGTTCGCGCTGGGCATGGACAACCGGGAGATCGCGCGCGCGCTGGGCCGCTCCGACGGTGCGACCAAGGTGCTGCTGCACCGAGCCATCCGCCAGCTGGAGGGGATCGTCTCGGAGGCCACGGGCCGCGCGGGGGCCGGAGCGCAGGAGCGGGAGACGCCGGCGGGGCGCGCGGGGGCCGGCGAGCAGGAGCGGGAGATGCCGGCGGACGATGGGCCGGAGCCCGAGGCGCACCCGGGCGGCCCGGCGACGGTCAGCAAGGGGAGGGCGGGGTGAGCACGGGCGCGGCCGAGTTCGAGTCGCTGCTTCAACGCGCCCTGGCTCCGGTGGACCCGCCGGCCGGTCTGGAGACGCGACTCGAGCAGGCGCTGGTCAGCCTCACCGAGTTCGCGCAGGAGGAGCTCGATGCCTGGGAGCTCTCCGCGATGCGCGACCCGCGCAACTGGGTGCGTCCGGCGGCGGCCGCCGTGGTCGGGGTGGGAGCTGGCACGGCGCTGGTGCTGCTGCGGGTGCGCGCCCGGCACCGCACGCGGATCCAGCAGTCCGGCGGGGTGATCGACCTCACGCGGCGCACCTTCCGCGACGTCGCCGAGGAGGCACGGCGGATCATCCCCAGGCCCTGAGGGCGGGGCGTCCGGGGCCCCGGCGTGGGCCGGGAGGCGAGGGTTCACCCCCTGCGGCGGGCTCAAACGTGGGCGGCGAGCGAGCGTCCACCTTCGAGCGACGGCCCGCGCTTCGGCGCGGCCGCCAGGCGAGCGTCCACCTTCGAGCGACGGCCCGCGCTTCGGCGCGGCCGCCAGGCGAGCGTCCACCTCGGCGGCGGGCTCAGGGGCACGTGACGAGGTGAGTGTTGGCGCGCGCTCCGGCGCGGTGTGCCGGGCGAGCGTTCGCTGAGCGCACCGGGTCGCTGATAGCGTCAGCGCGGATGCCCGTCTGCTATCGCCATCGCTCGCGCGAGACCGGCGTCTCGTGCTCGTCCTGCGGACGGCCGATCTGCCCCGACTGCATGATCCCGACCTCGGTGGGCATGCGCTGTCGCGAATGCGCGCGGGAGCGCACGCGGGTTCAGCGGCTTCCGCGACGCTCGCCGGTCGGCATCCCAAGCGTCACCCGGGCGCTGATCGTGGTGAACGTGCTCGTGTTCCTGGCCGAGACCGCCACCGGGGCTCCGCTGGGCGGCGGTGGGGGCGGCAGCGTGTGGACGCACGGGGTGCTGATCGGTCCGGCGCTGACCGCGCACAACCCCTCGCCGCTGTATCCCGGCACCCACCAGTACTGGCGTCTGCTGACCGCCGGGTTTCTCCACGACGGGCTGTTTCACATCCTGATCAACATGGTGTCCCTGTACTGGGTGGGGATCGTGCTGGAGCCCGCGATCGGCAGCGGCTACTTCGCCGCGATCTACTTCGCCTCGCTGTTCGCGGGCTCCTTCGGGGCGCTGCTGTTCTCGCCGGACATCGCCACCGTGGGCGCCTCGGGGGCGATCTTCGGGATCTTCGGGGCGCTGATCGTGGTCGCCCACCGCCGGGGAATACCGATCTGGCAGACCGGCCTGGGGTTCGTGCTCGTGCTCAACCTGGTGATCTCGGTGAGCTTCAGGGGCATCTCCCTGGGCGACCACTTGGGCGGGCTGGCCGCCGGTCTGATCACCGGGCTGATGGTGGTGGAGTGGGGCGAACGGCGCCGGCGGCGCGGGTGGGCGCTGCTCGGCTGCGCCGCGCTGGCGGTCGCCAGCATCGTGGGGGCGATCGCCGTGGCGGGAGGGCATGGACTCGCGCCCAACGGCATCGGCTTCGCCTGACGCCACTGCGGTCGGGCTCGCGGCCAACGGCATCGGATTTGCCTGACGCACGCCCGCCGGGCGCGCGTCCGGCGGCATCGGCTTCGCCGGACTGCGCGAGGCATGGACTCGCGCCGAACGGCTTCGGCTTCGCCTGGCGGGCGCGGGGGGGGGGCGGGCACCCCGCCGGACGGAATGGGCCGCCGAGCGGCGCCCGCTCCCCAGCCCGACCGGCGAGCCCCTCAGCCCGGCTGCCCCGCTCCGCTCACCGGTTATCCCGGCTCCCTCACCCCGGCTGCCCCGCTCCGCTCACCCCGGCTACCCCGGCTCGCTCACCCCGGCTGACCCGCCCACAGATCCACGGTCAGCGCCTCGCCCGGCGCCTCCGGCACCAGCTCCGGATGCAGGATGTGGGCGAGCAGCTCGAGCCCGTCGACGATCCGGGGGCCCGGCCGCGAGAAGTAGGCGGCGGCATTGACCGCCACCACCTCGCCGGCGCCGATCGCCGCCAGCTGGTCGCGATGCATCTCCGCCTCCCGGTAGGCCAGCTGGGCGTCAAACCCGCAGGGCATCACCACCACCACGTCCGGGTGGGCCAGGCGCACCTCCTCCCAGGTGCGCTCCTCGGAGTGCTCGCCGGGGAAGCCCAGCACGTCCTCGCCGCCGGCGTACTCGATCAGCTGGGGCGTCCAGTGGCCGGCCGCGAACGGCGGGTCGAGCCACTCCAGCGCCGCCACGCGCGGGCGTCGCCTCGCCCGGCGGGTGGCGAGCCGCACCCGGTCGATCCGCGCCGAGGCGTCGCGCACGAGCTCAACGGCCGCGTCCTGGCGGTCGGTCGCCTCGGCGAGCGTGCGAGCGTCGCCGAGCACCTCGCCGAGCGTCCGAGGGTCGAGCGAGATCACCCGCGGGTGGCTCTCCAGCTCGGAGGCGATCCGGCGCACATCCTCGTGGGAGACGGCGCACACCGAGCACAGCGCCTGGGTGACGATCAGGTCCGGGCGCAGATCCCGCAGCAGCTCGGTGTCAAGCTCATAGATCGACTGCCCGGCCAGGGTGCGCTCCTTGACCGCGGCGTCGATCTCCGCCGAGCTGAGGCCGGCGGGCAGCACGTCGCGCGTGATCCGCGGCAGTTCGCGCGCCGCCTCCGGATAGTCGCACTCGTGGGTGACCGCCACCACCTCCTCGCCCAGCCCGAGCGCGAACAGCATCTCGGTGGCGGAGGGAACCAGGCTTACGATGCGCATCAGCGGTGTTTGCCCGCCCGGTGGAGGCGGGAAGCTGAACGATCAGCGCCCCAGATAGGCAACCAGGGAGAACACATGGCACGGCTCCTGAGTGAGGAAGAGATCGCTTCTAGGCTAGAGGGCAGCCGGTGGCAGCGCCAGGGCGACGAACTCGTGCGCGAGTGGCAGCTGGAGGATTTCGCCTCCGCGATGGAGTTCGTCAACCGGGTGGCCGAGGAGGCCGAGGCGGCCAACCACCATCCGGACATCTTCGTCCACGGCTGGAACAAGGTGCGCCTGTCGTTGACCAACCACTCAGCCGGCGGCCTGACCGCGGCCGACTTCGACATGGCCGAGCGAATCGACCGCCTCGGCTGAGTCCCGGGCATGAGCCACGAGCAGGCGATCCGCTTCTGCGTCAGCGCAGAGCGGGAGTGGAGGACGGCCAGCCCCCGGGGCTGGTTGCCGCCTCTGCGCCAGCACCGAGCGGTAGCCGGCGTGCTCCGCTCTGCGCCAGCAGGGAGCGGGAGCCGACGCCGAAGCGCCCGCGGCCAAGCCGCCGGTGGCGGCTGCTACCGTTCGCGCCAGTCGCTGAATGAACGACGACCCACCCCGAAGTAGCGGCGCGACGCGAGAGGGCGAGGGCGCGCCGCCCCCCAGCGAGGGCCGGAGCCCGCCCCGGCGGTGAACGTCCTGTTCGTGATCCTGACCGGCATCCTCGTGCTGGTCAACTCGTTCTTCGTGGTCGCCGAGTATGCGCTGGTGCGCTCGCGCCGCTCCCGGCTGGAGGCGATGGCGGAGGATGGGGTGCGGGGGGCGCGGCTGGCGCTCGCCCAGATCGAGAACATCGGCGACTACCTGTCCACCTGCCAGGTGGGGATCACGATGGCGTCGATCGGGATCGGGGCGCTCGGCGAGCCGGCGATCGCCCACCTGCTGGAGGGGGCGCTCGGGGGCGCCAAGGCGGACGCGGTGGCGGTGGCGGTGGCGGTCGTGATCGCCTACGTGCTGATCACCAGCGCCCAGAGCGTGGTGGGCGAGATCGTGCCGAAGCTCTACACGATCCAGCACGCCGAGGGGCTGGCCCGCTGGATCGCCCGACCGCTGGGGTTCTTCCGCACCCTGTTCTATCCGTTCATCCTGCTGCTGAACGCGGCCTCCTTCTCGATCGTGCGCATGCTCGGCAGCGATCCCCACGCCGAGCCGGAGGCGGGCACGCCGGAGGACATCAAGCGGCTGATCTCCCACTCCACCACCGGCGGCCAGCTGGACGTGGGGGAGGCGAGCATGCTGACCGGCGTCTTTCACCTGCACGAGCAGGAGGCGCGCAACGTGATGACGCCGATTCCGGCGGTGGTCACGGTGGACGTCACCGAGACGGTCCAGGCGGCGGTGCGCCGGTGCGTGGACACCGGCCATTCGCGGCTGGTGGTGACCGAGGAGAACAACCAGGACCGGGTGATGGGGATCGTCCACGTCAACCAGCTGATCAAGCTGATGATGGCTGAGGGGCCCGAGGCGCACTTCGAGCGGCAGGTGCGCCAGGCGCCGCTGGTGCCGGAGACCAAGCCGCTGGACGACCTGCTGGCCGACCTGCAGCGCGAGCGCACCGAGCTGGCGATCGTGATCGACGAGTACGGCCGCACGGCCGGGATCGTGACGATCGAGGACATCATCGAGGAGGTGGTGGGGGAGATCCTGGACGAGACCGATCCCGCCGCGGGCGCGGTGCGCCAGCTGGCCAACGGCGATTGGTTTGTGCGCGGGCACGTGGCGGTCTCCGACCTGGAGGACTACGGGCTGGCCCTGCCGGTGGATACCGACGCCTACAACTCGGTGGGCGGCTTCGTGTTCGCCGAGCTCGGGCGGCTGCCCAAGCGGGGCGACACGATCTCGGCCAACGGCTACTCGATCCGCGTCGAGTCGGTGCGCCAGAACCGGGTGGAGGCGGTGCGCATCCGCCGCCGCCAGCAGCCGCCCGCCGCCCGGTCGGCCTGACGTCGCCCGCCGGGCACCGGGCGCGCGCCGGCTTGGCCTGACGTCGGCTGCCCGCAGCGCCCCCCGGCCACCGACGCCTCCACCTGGCGCTCGCTCGCACCATTCGTTACATTTCCGTGAACGGCAAGGCCGGGGAGACGTTGTGGAGGACAACTGCCGACCCGGTGGTTGAGAGGAGAGATGAAGCCGGCCCGCACGGGCCGGCTTCGACACGCGCTGGCGGCCGGTGTGGGCGCAAAAACCCGGAGCCGGCCCACCCGTTGGGCCGGCTCCAATAAATAAAAAAAGAGCCGGCCCCGTGTGGGGGCCGGCTCTGTGCTTCTGGGGAGGAGGTGCTGCTATGAGGTACGTCGCGCCGTGAAGTCTGCGACCGGCAGATGAACGGGTCCTAAATAGTTCCTCGGCAAGCGTGAAATCCGGGCCGGTTGGATATCTGACGCCGGCCCGTTAGGCGGGCCGGGGAGCGGGAAGCGAGAGGGCGATGTCCTCGACAGCCCAGCCCACCCGCCAGCGTCCCGCCCCTCCGCGGCTTGAGCAGCGCGAGGTGCGCGCGGATGACCCCACGCTCTCGCCCGAGGTCAACCGGCGCCTCACGGCCGAGCTGCGGGAGGTGGTGGGCGCCGAGCGCGTGCGGGTGCCGGCCGGGCGTCCGCACCCCAGCCGGGGGGAGCGAGCCGGGCGCGGCACCCTCCTGGAGTACATGACCATGCACCGGATGGTGCTGGTGCTGAGCTTCGTGGGAGCGCTGACGTTCGGCGCCATCATCGCGCTGATCACCAACGACTGGTGGCTGCTGGTGCTGGCCACCGGCGTCCACGCGCTGGCCACGATGACCGTCGCCCTCACCGCCGTGCGCATGACCACGCTCAGCGAGCACCCCTCTCCGGAGCTGGCGGCGGCGCTGGTGGAGGAGGGGGTGAGCAGCCCGGATGAGCTGTTCTCGCGGATGGTGGCGGAGTTCCGCGCCGAGCCGCAGCACGGGGTGGCGGAGGTCATCTCCCCCGGCCACAACGAGCGCACGGTGCCGGCGCTCGAGGACACGGCGGCGGCGGCCGCCGAGCAGAGCTCGGCCATGACCCCCAGCTCGGGTCCGTCCGCCAGCGGCGGCCAGGGCGGCGCCCCCGACGTGCTCATGTGGACGGTGGCGGCGGTGCTGCTGGCGCTGAGCATCGCTGTGCCGCCGTTCATGGGCGGCGGCTGGATGTGGCTTCTGCCCGGAGTGGTCGCCCCGCTGGTGGCCGGCTGGGTCGTGCTCCAGCGGCTGATGATCGCCCGACCCGAGCGCCTGCAGGTGCGCGGGCGCCTGCCGCTGGTGGCGATCGTGGTGTGCACGGCGGCGGCGGTGGCCATCTTCTGCACCGTGGTGGCCGTGGCCTACTCGGGTTAGCGGGCGCCTGTCGTGGGGCCGCTTGGGGGCCCATGCTGCGGCCGGCCCGCGTCCCGCTGCGGCCAGCGTGCGGCCGCTCGTGCCAGCCCGTCACCTGCTGCGGCCGGCCCGCGCCGACAGCCGGCGGTCAGTCGTAGGGGTAGAAGCCCTCGCCCGTCTTGCGGCCGAGTCGGCCGGCGCGCACCAGCTCCAGCAGCCGGTAGGGCACGCGCGCCCCGATCGACTCGCCGATCGCCTGGGCGACGTCGAGCCCGACGTAGTCGAGCAGCGCGATCGGGCCCATCGGCATGCCGGCACCCAGCATCATGCAGCGGTCCACATCCTCGGGCTCGAGCCCGTGCCGGGTCATCAGCTCGACGGCCGCGAACAGATAGGGGAAGAGCAGCCGGTTGACCACGAAGCCGGGGGCGTCGGGCACGTCCACCGGAGTCTTGCCCAGCGCCTCGGCCAGCGCGCGCGAGCGCCGGCGGGTCTGCTCGCTCGCCTCGGGGGGGAAGGCCAGCTCCACCAGCTTCATGCGCGGCACCGGGTTGAACGGGTGGAAGCCGACGAAGCGCTCCGGATGCCCGCTGGCCCTGGCCAGCTCGGCGATCGACAGCGATGACGTGGTGGTGCCGAGGATCGTCTCGGCGCCGGCGTGGCGGGAGAGCTCCCCCAGCTCCCCCAGCACCTCGGCCTTCAGCCCATGGTGCTCGACCACCGCCTCCAGCAGGAAGGTGGCCTCGCGCAGATCGTCGAGGTCGGTGACGATCCGCACCCGGTCGGGATCCACCTCGCCGCCGAACAGCTTCGCGCAGCTGCGGGCGATCGAGGCGTGGGCGCGCTTGGCCGACTCCGCGGAGCGCGCCCACAGCAGCACCTCCCCCGCCCGGGCGGCGGTGGCGGCCAGCCCACAGGCGATCGTTCCCGAGCCGGCGATTCCCAGTCGTTCCTCCACGGCGTCTCCTCTGTCCAAGCCTTCAGCGCTCAGTCGCCGGGGTACAGTACGTGATGGTTGCTTTGCGCGGGCCGCCAGCCGGCGGCCCGGCGTGTTGATTGCCGACAAGGAGAGCGCATGCCCGCAGACCAAGGCCGAGAAGTGGTGATCGTCGAGGCTGTCCGCACCCCGATCGGGCGCGGGCACCGGGAGAAGGGCTACTACAAGGACACCCACCCGAACGAGCTGCTCGGCCGCTGCTTCTCCGAGGTGATCGACCGGGCGGGTATCCCGGCCGCCGAGGTGGAGGACGTGATCGCCGGCTGCGTGCAGCAGTACGGCGAGCAGATGTTCAACGTCGCCCGCAACGCCTGGCTGCAGGCCGGGCTGCCGGTCGAGACCCCGGCCACCACCGTCGACCGCCAGTGCGGTTCGGCCCAGCAGGCGGTCAACTTCGCCGCCGCACTGATCGCCGCCGGCGTCCACGACGTGGTGATCGGCGGCGGCGTCGAGCACATGGGCCACGTGCCGATGGGGGTGGGCTTCAACTGGGTGGACCAGGTGGGCACGCCCTGGCCGCAGGAGCTGCTGGCCCGCTACAACCTGATTCCCCAGGGGCTCTCGGCGGAGATGATCGCCGACCGCTGGGAGATTCCCCGCTCAGAGCTCGACGAGCTCGCGCTGCGCTCGCACCGGCTGGCGCACCGGGCCACCGAGGAGGGTCGCTTCGAGCGCGAGATCGTGCCGATGCGGGTAAACGGCTCGACCTACGTGACCGACCAGGGGATTCGCCCGGACACCAGCCTGGAGGCGCTGGCCGAGCTCAAGCCGGCGTTCAAGCCCGACGGGAAGGTGACCGCCGGCAACAGCTCGCAGATCTCCGACGGCGCGGCGGCCGTGCTGCTGATGGCGCGCGAGAAGGCCGAGGCGCTCGGGCTCAGGCCCAGGGCGCGGATCGTCGACCAGACGACCGTCGGCGTGGACCCGGTGATCATGCTCACCGGGCCGATCCCGGCCACCCAGCGGCTGCTCGAGCGCAACCGAATGCGGATCGACGACATCGACCTGATCGAGATCAACGAGGCGTTCGCGCCGGTGGTGGCCGCCTGGCGCCGGGAGCTCGAGCCCGACATGGATCGGGTCAACGTCAACGGCGGCGCGATGGCCCTCGGCCACCCGCTCGGGTCGACCGGCGCACGGCTGATCACCACCCTGCTGCACGAGCTGGAGCGCTCGGACCGGGAGCTCGGGCTGGTGACGATGTGCTGCGGCGGCGGGCTGGGCACGGGAACGCTGATCCAGCGGGTGTAGCCGCGGCGGGGGGTTCCGGCGCGGCGGGTGTGGGTGCCCGCCGGGGTGTGGGTGCCCGCCGGGGTGTGGGTGCCCGCCGGGGTGTGGGTGCCCACTCGCGGGTTCCTGCCGCGGCGGGTGGGGCTGGGGCTGCGGGTCAGGCCGGCTGGGCCCGAATCACCAGCAGCTCCTCCTGATCGCCGCTGAGCAGCAGGCCCCGCTGGCGCAGCCAGCTGGCGCGGGCGCGCAGGCGGGGTCCGAGTGGCCCCCGCCGGCGCTCGCGCACCTCGGGCACAAGGCCGCCGGCGCGCAGCGCCGCCAGCGTCGCCCGCTCGCCGCACACGGTCGAGCAGACGAGCAGCAGCGCGCCGTGCTCGCTCAGGTGCCGCCGGGCGCCGGCGGCGATCCGCTCGATCAGCTCCCGCCCCGATGGCCCGCCCTCCCAGGCCCGGGCGGCGCCGCGGGCGGATGGAACCGGCAGCGGTCCGGGAAGGTAGGGAGGATTGGTGACGATGAGATCAAACCGCCGCCCCGACAGCGGGACGAACAGGTCGCCGCGCAGCGCCTCGACGCGCACGCCGTTGAGCAGCGCGTTCAGGCGGACGGCCACCACCGCCCGCCGGGACACGTCGACCGCGGTCACGTGCGCCGCCCCCTCCAGGGCGGCGACCATGGCCAGCACGCCGCTCCCGGCGCACAGGTCGAGCACCGTGCGCCGGGTGGGCGGCTCCCGGCGCAGGTGCGCGGCCAGCATCCAGGCATCGCTGGGGGGCGCGAACACCCCGGGCGGGATCACCAGGCGCATGCCTGCCAGCTGCTATCCGCCTCGCGCGGGCGGCAAACCTTGACCAGCGACGCGGGGCGGCCGCCGTCGGCGGAGGAGCTGCGGGGGAGGCCACGTTGACCAGCGACGCGGGGCGGCCGCCGACGGCGGAGGAGCTGCGGGAGAGGCCACGTTGACCAGCGACGCGGGGCGGCCGCCGACGGCCGAGGAGCTGCGGGCCGCGTTCGAGGCGGCGGGCCGCTACACCGTGGGGCTGGAGGAGGAGCTGCTGCTGCTCGACCCGAACAGCCTCGAGCTGGCGCCGCGGGCGCGGGAGGTGCTCGGGTGGGTGGAGGGCGACCCGCGCTTCAAGCCCGAGCTTCCGGCCTCCCAGATCGAGATCGTCACGCCGCCGTATCCGAGCGCGGCACAGGCCGGGGCGGCGCTGCTGGCCGCCCGCCGCGAGCTGGCCGCGGCGGTGGACGGGCGGCTGGCGCTGGCCGGCGCTGGTGTCAGCCCCCTCGGGTCGGGCCGGGGCGAGATCACCGCCGGGGCTCGCTACCGGCGCACGCTTCGAGAGTACGGGCCGATCGCCCGGCGCCAGCTGGTGTGCGCGCTCCAGGTCCACGTGGCGGTGCCCGGAGCCGAGCGGGCTCTGGCCGTCTACAACCAGGCCCGCACCTACCTGCCCTGGCTGGCCGCGCTCGCCGCCAACGCCCGCTACTACGAGGGGCGGGACACCGGGCTGGCGTCGGTGCGGCCGAAGCTCTCACAGCTGCTGCCCCGCCAGGGCATTCCGCCGCCGTTGGCCAGCTGGGAGCAGTACGCCGAGGCGCTCAGCTGGGGTGCCCGCAGCGGCACGATCCCCGACACCGCCAGCTGGTGGTGGGAGCTCCGTCCCCACCCCCGCTTCGGCACGCTGGAGTTCAGGGTGCCCGACACGCAGGCGACGGTGGGGGAGGCGACGGCCATCTGCGCGCTGATCCAGAGCCTGGTGGCGTGGCTGGCCGAGCGCCACCGGGAGGGGAAGCCGGTTCCGGTGGCCGACGGCTGGAGGCTCGAGGAGAACCGCTGGTCGGCGTGCCGGCACGGCCTCGAGGGCGAGCTGGTCGATCCCCACAGCGGTCGACGGGCGTCCACGCGCGGCTGCCTGCTGGAACTGGTGCAGGCCCTCTCGGGCACCGCCCGGGGCCTGGGAGCCGGGCGCGAGCTCGCGCGGGTGACGGCGCTCATCGAGCGCAACGGCGCCATCCGCCAGCGGCAGGCGGGCGAGCAGGGCGGCGCCCGGGCGGTGGCCGACATGCTGGTGGAGCGGTTCCTCGAGGCGGGTTCCGGGTAGCCGGAGGGGGTCGTGGAAGCCCTCCCGTCACCGCGGGGCGCCGTGAGCGAGATGCTGCTGGCCGCGCTGGTCCGCCCGCCGCACCGGCTGCCGAACCTCCCGCCGGTGCAGGAGGGCGATGTGCTGGGCGACGAGGACCTGCAGCTGGCGCTGTACCTGTGCTACGAGCTGCACTATCGGGGGCTGCCGGCGGTGGATGAGGGCTGGGAGTGGGAGCCCTCGCTGCTGGAGCTGCGCGGGGGGCTCGAGCGTCGCTTCGAGCGCAGGCTCATGGAACTCGTGCCGCTGGGCCAGGAGCGCCTGCCCCCGGAGGAGGTGGACCTCGCCCTGCGCGCAATCGCCGAGCGGGAGATCGGCCCGTCGCTGTCTGCGCACATCGGCGCCCGCGCCGGGGTTGAGCAGGTGCGCGAGTTCGTCATCCACCGGTCGGCCTACCAGCTCAAGGAGGCCGACCCCCACTCGTGGGCGATCCCCCGGCTGGCCGGCGCGGCCAAGGCGGCGCTGATCGAGATCCAGCTCGACGAGTACGGCCAGGGACGGCCCGAGTGGATGCACGCCGAGCTGTTCGCGCGCACGATGCGGGCGCTGGGGCTGGACTCAACCTACGGCGCGTATCTGGAATGGATCCCGGCGGTGACGCTGGCCACGGTCAACCTGATGTCGCTGTTCGGGCTGCACCGCCGCTGGCGGGGGGCGATCGTCGGCCACCTGGCCCTGTTCGAGATGACCTCCTCGCTGCCCAATGCGCGCTACGCGCAGGGGCTCCGGCGGCTCGGGTTCGGCGAGGAGGCGACGCTTTTCTTCGACGAGCATGTGACCGCCGACGCCGTGCACGAGAACATCGCCGCCGTCGATCTGGCCGGCGGGCTGGTGCGTCAGGAGCCCGGCCTCCTACCGTCGCTGCTGTGGGGAGCGCGCGTGCTCAGCCACCTCGAGGCGCGGTGGGCACAGCATTTGCTCGACAGTTGGAGCGCTGGGCGCTCGTCGCTGCGGGGGAGCTGGGAGGGGCGGGGGATGTGGTCGGCGGCCGGTGGCGAGCAGGCGGCGCGATCGGCGGCGGGGGGCGAGCAGGGGGCGCGGTCGGCGGCGGGCGAAGGCAGCCGGGCCGAGCCGCTCCCACGCGAGCTGGCGGCGGAGGCCGGCTAGCTGTAGGACCTGACCAGGTTGTTCAGCTCGTTGAGGCGAGCTGCCGGGGGTTTGTGGCTGAGGGAGCCGTGTGGTCGTCGGGTGTTGTACCAGTCGACCCAGCCGGATAGGGCGGCTTGTCGCTCGGCGGAGGAGCGGTAGACGGCGCCGTAGGCCCAGCCGGCGAGCAGCGTCTTGATGAACCGCTCGGCCTTGCCGTTGGTGCGGGGCCGGTAGGGCCGGGTGCGCAGGTGCTTGATGCCCATCGCCCGGCACGCGAGCGCGTGGATCACTTGTCGGTCATCAGCCGCTGGACGGTGATCCCGCGGGCGCGGTAGAACGCGACCGCTCGGCGCAAAAAGCCGATCGCGGTACTCGCCTTCTCGTCGCAGAGCACTTCGACGTATGCCAGCCGGGTGGCATCGTCGACACACACGTGCACGAACTCCCAGCCGGCGCCGCGGGAGCGCTGGCCCGGCCCGCGGTTGCCGCTCGCGCGATGACCAGCGCCGCGCGGCCCGATCCGCCCGAGCTTCTTGACGTCGATGTGGATCAGCTCGCCTGGACGCTCGCGCTGGTAGCGGTTGGGCGGCTCGGGCGGCTCAAGCCGCGAGAGCTTGCCCAGCCCGATCCGCTCAAAGGATCCCCGACACCGTGGAGAGCGCCATCCCCAGGCACTTTGGCGATCTCAGCGCCACTCATCCGCAACCGCCTAAGCGACGCGATCACCTCGATCCGCGCCTCGTCGGTGCGGCCGGGAACGCGCTCGGGTGCGGAGGAGCGGTCCACCAGCCCGGCCTCTCCCTCGGCGCGATAGCGCCCCACCCACTTCCAAGCGGTGCGCTCGCTGACGCCGGCGGCCTCGGCCGCCGCCGCCAGCGACCAACCCTCATCAACAACCCGCCGGCACATGATCAGCCGGCCCTTCGGCGTGAGCCTCGCGTTACCGTGCAACTTCATCCGGTGCCCTCCTTCGGGACTGAGGTGGCTTTGACACCCCCCAGCCTCCAAGGAGGCCCGGATGAACAACGCTCTCAGGAACTACAGCTAGGAGCGTGGGTCAGTAACCGGCCGGGGTCTGTCCGGGGCGTTTAAGAGGATTCCTCCTGCAAGCGACCAGGAGGATCGTATGGCGGTTGTTCAGGAGCGGCTGGTGGAGGTGGAGGCGGACGGG